>WNGB01000109.1_pt1 | contig 223067 bp, 227 predicted proteins | sample 5400681 | NCBI WGS metagenome assembly WNGB01 (sample SAMN13153367, study PRJNA577476) | soil metagenome | isolation source: 115 cm soil or saprolite under grassland replicate 2 | place: USA:California | collected 2016-06-15 | reverse complement strand
GCTGGCTACGAGTCGACCCGCAAGACCTCCGCACCAAACGCCAGCTCGCCAAGTGGGTCGAACTTGGCACCACATACGCCCGGTCGCTGCCGGCGAAGCGATAGATCGACCGGCGAGCGGAAACGCACCGGGCATCTAGGCCGTTCCGCCAGCCGGGCTGACGGCTGGACGCATCTATCCGAACAGGCGGAGGCAGAGCCGGCGCTGGGTGTCACAATGGGGGTGGCGTCCGTTTACCCTCGTGGCCGCCTGCGGCAGTTCCGAGGGGGTTCGCTCCCCTAATTCGCGGCCCCCTCGGCGCATTCTTCACGCTCTCCGTGATGGCGAATGCCGGAAATCCGAGAAGTCGCATAGCGCCAGGTGCATCTGTTCCCCCTGGCTAGCTTTTCTGCAACGTCACTAGTTTCTGCACCTCAAGAGCGATCTCGCGGATTGCTATCTCCAGGCCGTCATAGCGCCTGGCGAGCTCCTCGATTGCATCTTGGTGTCCGGTGGTCGACAGAATCGGCTTCTGATGGGAGCGGATGACCTCGTCAACGCGATCCATCAGCGTGGCGTCCAGACTGTCCGGGCCTACTTGACTTCCGGTTTGGGTGCCACCGCCCGCGCTCATGGATCTCACCTCTGCAACGAAGTCTCCCGCATGACCGAGCTTTGAAACGCGACCCATCGGCAGCCGGCCTAGAGCATGCTCAGCAAAGGATTCAGCACGAGGCCGTCGGACTGCGCCGTTCCAAGGCCTGAGACGACGAGGAAAGTGGCTAAAGTGCTGGCTCCGGGCGCGTAGCTCAGCGGGAGAGCACTCGCTTCACACGCGAGGGGTCGCTGGTTCGATCCCAGCCGCGCCCACTAGCAACCCGCCGCTAACGCCGGGTTTTTCATGGCCTCGTCGCCGCGAACGTGGCTTCGGAGGGGCCGTGCGAGATTGGTGCGAGAGTCCGGCGGCTCAGGGCATCGGAACGTACTTCGTCGCGGCTTCGAACCTGCACGTGAAGCGGCCAAGCTGCCGTCGTCGCTTACGCTGCACGACCTGCGTCATGCAGCAGCGTCGAGGCTGATCAACGCGCACCTCGATCCGGTAACGGGGTTCAACGCGGGCGCGACCTTGTTCCGCTCCGGCTGGTTCGTCGAGTTGCTCGCTACCCAGAGCCTCGCGATCTTCGCCATCCGCACCCGTCGCATCCCCTTCTACGGAAGCCGGCCGAGCGCGGCGCTACTCTCGACCTTCGTAGTAGTCGCGATCGGCATCGCGCTTCCGTTCTCGCCCCTCGCGCCCGTGCTGGGCATGACCAGGCTTCCTGCCGGGTTGGTCGTCGTCGTCGCGGCGATCCTCCCGAGCTACCTGCTGCTTCTCGACCTTGCCAAGCGCGGCTTCTATCGTCTTGAGGCATCCAGGCCGACGCTCGAGCGGTCGCGTCCGTCTCGCGCGCGTCGGATCGCCCGCCGCGCCGCGCGCTGGAGCGTGCCCACCCTCGTTCGTCACACGCCGCGGTCGCTGTTCGCCAACGCGTTCACCCTCAAGCCTGGACCCCGTAGCACGTAGATGCCGATGAGTCGAGCGCGATTACAGGGAGCGGACGCACTTGAGGCTCGTGCGAGACTGCATGCTGCTCCCGTTTACGATCGACGTCAAGCTTGACTTCGAGGCGATCGACCCGCGTGAGTCGCGTGGTAAAGGCGTCGCGCGAGCGCGTGTATTCGGCGCTTCTCGATGCGAATGAGGTTGCTAGGTGGAGATTCCCGACCGGGATGTCGATCGTCGTGGATCAGTTCGAGCCTCGCGAGGGTGGACAGGTGCGTGTGTCGCTCACTTACGCGTCATCTGGTGTCGGTAAGACCGAAGATAGGACGGACACGTACAGGGGGCGCTTCGTCGAGCTTGTACCCAACGAGCGCGTCGTTGAGATCGACGAGTTCGAGACCGATGATCCGTCTCTCCAAGGCGAGATGCGAATGACGATCTCTCTTCAGGAAGTTGCGGATGGGACCGAGGTGGTCGGTTTGCACGAAGGGATCCCGCCCGGCGTCGCGCTCGCAGACAACGAACTTGGATGGCAGTCTGCGCTCTCACGGCTCGCTGCCCTCGTCGAGCGTTGACGCTAGCCGGGGCCTGATGGACACAGACCGGCTGGCAGAGCCGCCTCGTTACGGAGGACCATGACGCAAATGAGCGGGGTCCTGTCCCGTCTGAAAAAAGGCAGATATGTGAAACTCCTGAACGATGGCTGCGACGGACTCCGACCCGGTTGCGCTGCAACACTTTGAGCTCGTGCCGGAGCCCGTCCCCGCGGAAGTGCTCGGGGCAAAGGCCGCGGAATTTTCGATGGAGGTGTGGGCCCTGCGGCTTTCCGGCGCCCCAGTACGAGAACTCCTCACAACTGACCCGATCAATGTCGCCAGGAGGGAGTACGTCTTCGCTATACCGCTCGACGTGATGGGAAACCTCGCTCGGAAACTCACCGAGGTCTACGAGAGGCAGCACGGCACCACTCTGTAGGTGTGCGGCTCCTACGAAAGCGTGAGCGCCGGGGCGCCGGAGGGTGGAACGACGTAGACGTGCCGTAGAGCGACTGACACGTCGGGTTCCTCGCAATCCCCGACGGACGCGGCGGCAACTTCGTGTTCGTCGACTGGTGGGAGCGTGAGAACAAACTCCACCATCGCGTCTTCTTCTCGACGACGGACGACCCCGCTCCCTCCGCGCCGCGACCGCTGCCGACCCGATCGCCTACGCATGGGATCTGAGCGTCATCGCGCACGAACGGCAGCCTGGATCCGCCACGTACTCGCCGCGGACGTCCCCGACCTCGACCGGCCGCCACTTCAGCCGCCCGGCTACACGCTCCCGGCACGGATCAAAGAGAGTCGAGTGCGCTTGACAGTCGGCCTGCCACCGCAGATAAACGAGGCACCGCGAACAAGGGGGAGACTGCGATGAAGATTTCGCGAACACTGTCGTCGGTCGGGGCGATGCTGCTGCTGACCCTGCTTGCGCCGCTCGCTGCCCACGCTCGGCCGCCGCAGCCTGCGGGATCGTTCGCACCGTGGCCGTCGTTCTCGGCGCCGCCGCCGAGCATCGTCGGACCCCATCTGCTCGTGACGAGGCTCAGCTCGGCGCCGACTCAGGCCCGCGCGGGTCATGGCTACTTGCTCCACGGGTTCGTAGTGAACGAGGGGAGTGCTGCGGCGCGCGGCCACGTCGTCGTTCATCTGCTTCACGTCGGTACCCGGCCGCTCGCGATCGGCCGAACCGCGGTCGGCTTGGCCGCTCACGACTCCGCCCCCTATCGTGTCCGCATACGGCTTCCGCGTGTGCTGGACGACGGCTCGTACGCGCTCGTCGCGTGCGTGCGACGCGGAGGGCGAAGCGGAAGGCTCGGGTGCGTTACCTCGGAGCGCCATCTCGAGATCGGACCGGCGGGTCGCGTTGGCCCCGTTCGCGTCCCAGCTGCTGCGTCGAGCGAGGCGTGCTCGTCGGGGGCTCACTCGCTGTCGCCGTTCGGAGCGTACGTCTATCCGGAGACCGGAAACGGCGGCTACACGAGCCTGCATACCGACGTCTTCCTGAACTACGACACGGCGTCGAACCAGTTCCTCCCGGGGACGCACGTCGTTCTGACCGACCAGGCGACCCAATGCCTGACCGACTTCAGCCTCGATTTCGAACGGACATCGGAAAACCGCAAGGACGGGCCCGATCTCACCGTCGGCTCGGTGCTTGTGAACGGGGTGCCCGCCGGCTTCACCTTCGTGCAGCCGACGTATCCCGGCGATCCGAACGGCCAGAACGATCCCGATCCGCGCGCGCACGAGGCCGGCCAGCTCAATCCGGTCGGCGGGCCCGAGAACAATCCGTTCCCGCCTGCGTGCACGCCCGAGTTGATGTCGACGAACCCGAACAAGCAGTTCGACCTGGACGGCACGCAGTGTCCCGCAAACAAGCTCGTGATCACACCGTCGAGCCCGATCGCGAGCGGTGCGACGTTCGTCGTGGTCGTGAACTACACGGGCCGGCCGGGAGTACACAACGACGGCGACGGCACGACCGAGGGCTGGTTCAGGGTCAACAACCCAGGCGACGCGGGGAGCTTCGTCACGACCGAGCCGGTTGCCACCGAGGACTGGATGCCGTTGAACAACCACCCGAGCTCGAAGCCGACGTACGACTTCTACGACACGGTCCCGCTCGGCAAGACGGCGATCGCGAACGGGGAGCTCGTCTCGCAGCTGGCGAACCTTCCCGACGCGAACTTCCCGGGCGGCTCGACGACCTGGCATTGGCACTCGCCGGAGGGCATCTCGTCGTACCTCGTGGAGAACAGCATCGGTTCGTACGACCTGAGCGTGCGCCTCGCGCCGAGCGGGATTCAGTACTACGAGGCGCAGGACGCTGCGATCCCCAAGAACAGGGAAGCGGATAACAAGGCGATCATGGACATGCAGGAAGGCGTCCTGAACTTCCAGAGCGCCTTCAACGGTCCGTACCCGTTCACGACGGACGGCGTCGTGATCGGCGTCCCCAACGCCGGTTTCGAAGAAGAGATGCAGACGAAGATCACGTTCGCGAACGAAATGATCGACCTACAGACGCTCCACCACGAGAACATGCACCAGTGGTGGGGGGACAACGTCTCGGAGGCGAACTACAACCTCACGTTCTTCAAGGAGGGGCTCGCGACTCTCGGCGAGTACTTCTTCATCGCCGCGAACGCGCAGGCCGCGGCCGGTGGGTCCGATGCGGCGTTCGAGCAGAGTCTCGTCGACACGTTCAACACCGTGTACGCGGGCACGGATCTCATGTGGACGGGCGCGCCCTCGGATCCGCGTCCGTACACGCTCTTCTCGGGGTCGAAGACCTACAGGCGGCCAGGCATCGCGTACATCGCGCTGCGCCGGATCCTCGGCCCGGCGAACTTCAACGCTGCGTTGCAGCAAATTCAGGGCGTGTACCGGCAGGGGAGCATCACCGAGGCGCAGCTCGAATCGACGTTCGAGTCGTTCCTGCCCGTGCCGTCCGCGTCCTGCACCGCGGAGCTAGGCCGGTTCTTCACCGCGTGGTGGGACACCGTCTATCCGCCCGGCGGTGGAGAGAACAGACCACAGATCACCGCGCCCGGACTCGACGGCGACGGCTTCCACTGCTGATCGCCGGCCGACCACCGGGGAATGGAGAGATCGAGGGGCGGCTCCCGCCGCCCCTCCAGTAGGCTGCCGGCCGATTCCGGGAGTCAGGGACGAGCTCGCAGAGCAACTCGCTCGGCTCCGACAGCCGCGTCGCGAGCGTCGCGCTCGACCACGTCAGCATGCTCGGGCCTCCGGAGTCCACGCCAGCGGCGCCCACGGGCGTGAACGTCCAGCAGGCGACACTCATAGCCGCCACGCAGAGCGTCGGATCGACCGCGACCGGGTTCACACTCCGGATCCTGCCTTCGGCTACACCGGGGTTGATGTGGAACTACGACCGCATCGGCGCGCTTCGGGCGTGGAACGCCACCACGGGACCCCGTCGGTGACGGTGGGTGTGTCCGACACCGGACCCATATTCACCCCGGCGATCCCGACGAGCCCTGGCCGCGCTACGGTCGAAGGCCGCGCGCACTGGCAGCTCTGAACCCCGCTCGTCACCGCGCGTCGCGCAAACCACCCGGCACGCCTGCTGACACGTATCGCGGCCAGGGGGTTCATGCTGGTGACCGGCGGCATCATCGTCTCGCCGACTCGGCGCCGCGCGTATCGGACGGATGACTCCGAAAAACTCTGAGGCTGACCGTCCGACCTACGCGCGCTCGACGAACGCGTACAGCTCGTCCTTCGCGCCGTGGACGATTGGGTCGCCGTGCGCGAGCAGGAGGCGGTCGAAGTCGAGGTCGAGCAGGCGGCGGTACGCGTTGCGCAGGCCCGCCTTCGTCCGCTCCGGGTCGTCCATGAGCTCGTCGGGGACGAACCGCAGCGGCCCGTCGTCGGGCCAGCGTACGACCCCGTCCGCGCAGGCGAGGGCGCGGTGCGCCGGTGCGTAGAGGGCGCACTCGTCCGCACAGATCGCGTCCACCTCGTAGGCGACGACGTCGCCCGGCAGCTGATCGTCGAACTCGAACGGCTCGACCGGGCCGTGTCCCTCGAGCTCGTGTAGCCCGTTGCGGACGCAGTGCACCGTGCAGCCCAAGGCGTCGCGCAGCTTCCACGCGTCGCGGTCGTGGTGGCGGTTCGTAAGCAGGAGGTGCTCGGGCCGGCCGTGCTCCTCGAACCATCCGATGCCCTCCGGCGGGATCATCGGGTCGATCAGCACGCGTTCGGCGGCGAAGTAGTACGAGCTGACCTCGCTGCCAATGCTCTCCCGGAGCGCCTTCCAGTGCCAGAGACCGGGGGCGATCTCCTCCACGGCCGGAGCCTACCCCGATGCTCAGCGCATTCACAATCCCGCCCGGTGGCGGGGAGAGAGCCAGCATGGAAAAGCGCAACCGCAATCCGTGCCTTGTCCGGTTCTGTACTAGCTGCGAGGCACGGAAACTAGGCTGGCGCCTCTACGCGGCAGCAGGCCGTCTTGCGCGGTTGCACGCGGCCGCCGCGCTGCGTGTGTGCACGCCCAGCTTCGCGTAGATGTGCTCGAGGTGCTTGCGAACGGTGCCCGGCGCAGCAACGAGGATCTGCGCGATCTCTGCATTTGTCTTGCCCTCGGCCACCCATTCGAGTACCTGCTGCTCGCGCGGAGTGAGCCTTGCGACCTTCGCAGCTTCGACCGGCTCCTCGCGAACGAGCAGCCTTTGGCCAACTCGGTCGATGACGATTCGGTGCGCGCCTCGCTCGCGTACGAGCGAGCGCTGACTGTACGAGGGCCACTCTGCGACGGTCTGCGGAAGGGACACGCCGGCTGCCGGGAAATACTTCGCGAGCAGGGTCCGCGCGACCGGCGTCGCATGGTCGAGGTGGCCGTTGGAGTCGAGGAGGACGATTCCTTGGTCGACGCCGCCGCAGTCGAGCGCAGCTATTGCAGCCTCAAGCTGGCGGCGCAACTCGACCCTCCGAGTCAGGCGGACGAGATGAGGAGAGAGCATGTCGAGAACGTCGCGGTCGCGGTTCGAGAAGTCTCTGCAGCCGCGGAGAAGATTGAAGCCGCGCTCGTGCCAGGGAGGAGACGGGAGCGGGAGCATCATCCAACACTCAAAGCCGAACGGGCGGAGATACTCGTCGTATAGCTCGAGACAGTGGAGCTGCGCGCGCGTCAGGAAATCGGAAATCTTGAGCGCCCGGAAGTCGCCCGTCTCCTCCACGTATTGGCAGATCGGGTGCTGGTGCGCGATCTCCCACCACCGCTCGTCTTGCTCGCCGTCCGACGGAAGATGTCGGCGATGGACGCGATCAACCTCAAAAACCTCGATGTCGTCGCACGCGACGACATCGGCGAAGCGAGCAAGCGTTTCGGTCGGGAACGGCGTTTCGTCTGCCGCTAGTTCGTCCGCGTCGTGCACGAGGCGGAGGACGGCCTCGAGATCCGATCGCCGCAATCGCATGGCGTTTCGAAGATACGACGAACGGCGTATTCACACAACCGGCGGCGGCGCTCATGCTCGGCACGGAGGTGATCAGCATGGCTCTTGCTCGGATTCTCCGGGTCGTGGCGATCGCCGTCACGGCGCTGGCCGTCGCTGCGTCAGCAGGCACGACCCGTAATGCCGCGGCTGCGCTGCCGCCGGGAAACGCGGTCGCACAGTGGAACAAGATCGCCGAGGACACGGTCGTCGGCTCAGGCGCGTTCCAGTCTGAGGGCCTGATTTACACGGCCTATGCCTCGGCTGCCGTGTATGACGCCCTGGTCGCGATCCAGGGCGGCTTCGAGCCCTACGGTCCTGCAATCACGGCCCCTGCGGGGGCGTCGATCGACGCGGCGGTCGTCGAGGCCGCCTACCGGACGCTCGTCAACTACTTCCCTTCGCAGGCAGGGAATCTCGGCGTGCTCTACGCGGAGGCGCTCGGGTCAATCGCCGACGGCACTGCGAAGGACGATGGTCAGGCCGTCGGCCTCGCGGCCGCGGCGAACATCATCACCCTGCGTAGCGGCGACGGGCGGATGACACCGATCGGCGTGACGTCAGCGTTTCCGACGCTGCCGCCGGGCCCGGGCGTGTGGCGGTTGACGCCGCCGTTCGCCCCACCGCAGGTGCCGTGGGTGGGGAACGTGCGGCCATTCGCCCTGCAGAGCCTGGAGCAGTTCCTGCCCGACCCGCCGCCGTCGCTTCAGAGCGACGAGTGGGTCGACGCGTTCAACCAGATCAAGGCGTATGGCGAAGCAACCAGCACCGTGCGCAGCGACGAGCAGACCACGATTGCGAAGTTTTGGTCAGCGAACGTGATCCGCCAGTACAACCGCGTCGGGCGCGACATTGCCGGCGCGCGCGGCCTCAGCCTGCTCGAGACAGCACGGCTTGCGGCGATGGTCAACCTCGTCGGTGCCGATGCCCTGATGTCCGCCTTGCATGCCAAGTACCACTACGTGTTCTGGCGGCCGGTCACCGCGATCGATCCCGGCGCTGTGACTGCAGACGGCTTCGGCCCTGTACCGGGCTACGACGACGGTAACCCGTCGACGGTCGAGCAAACGGGGTGGCGGCCGCTCTTGACCACGCCCAACCATCCGGAATACCCCGGCGCGCACGCCGTGATTACGTCGGCAATGGCCGAGGTGTTCAGCGCCTTCCTCGGCACGAACCTGATCGGCCTCGATGTCCACGGATTCGACTCCGCCGGGCCGGCCGGGAACCTGAACGCGGTGCGACACTTCGACGTGCCCAACGACCTCCGCCACGAGATCATCGGCGCCCGACTCTGGGCAGGACTGCACTACCGCTTCTCGAGCGTCGCCGGCGTTGTCCTCGGCCGCCAGATCGCGAAGTTCGACCTCAGGCATGCATTCCGACCCGTCGACTAGCACGCGCCAGTACTCGGCTCGGGGAGGCACCCCACGGGCGCGCTCCCCGAGCCAGCCGCCGTGCTGTGGACCGCATCCCAGCGAGCCACGGTGTCCAGCCCGTCAGGCGGCCGGGGCTTCGAGGATCTCGTCCCAGTGGCGCGCGATGTGACCCTCGTCCGGCCAGATCGTGACCTTGCAGTTGGGGATCCTGGAAGCGAGGAACTCGGCGCCCGCGCACGGGACGGTCACATCGAGCCGGCCCCTGACGCAGCGCCTCCGCGATCGCGCGGAGGAAAGGACCCATGCGGGCTGGATCCTCCCGGCGCCGCGCAAGCTATTGCGTGGGGACCGCCGGCCGAGTAACCGGCGACCGCGAAGCGCCCGAGACCGAGGGCGTCGGCGAGCCCGGCCACGTCGAGCGGCCAGTCCTCGAGGCGGCGACCCGGTTGCAAGTCGGAGCGGCCGAAGCCGGGCCGGTCTACGGCGACGAGGTGCACACCGGCCGCCTCCGTCGCCTCCTCGTCGGGACACCAGAGCCGGCAGAGCGGCGACCCATGGAAGAAGAAGACAGGCCGTCCGTACACATCGCCCCACTCCGTATATGCGAGGGCGCGACCATCCTGAAGCCGCACACACTCGTCTCTGATCGGCTCCCCGGCCGCGGGCTTCACTCCAGCAAGTATCGCGCCAACCGACCGGCGACCCTAGGGCCCGCTCGCACCCCGCGTGCCCAACCTCGAAACGCCGGCTCCGAAGCTTTGAAACTGGTTCAAAGGCCGGTCAGTGGCACCGCGACGAGCACGACATGGTTTGCGCACTCTCAAGCTCCGCCCATCAGCGAACTAGTACACCCGGCCGCAAGTTCGGCAGCTTCCCTTCCCGGCGGCGTCTCGCCGCCCGTGGCCGCGTCCTCGGTCGCCCCGATAGTTGAACTATCGGGGCTCCCTGCGTCCTTGCCACGAACGCCGAGCCACTCGCCGGATAAACCACTGAACTTACGGCCGGATGTACTAGCTGCACGTTGCAGCCTTCACGCAGGCGTTGCATCACTCGTGACATCTCCTCTTGGGACGGGTCGTGAGAAAGTGGCCGCTCGGTGAGCGCGTTTCGTTTCCGGTCGCGGGCGGCGTGGTCGCAAGTTGCGTCTTCAGCGCGACACGAAGCGAGCGAGCGCTCTTAGTTCGGTGCGGGTCGCGCAGAAGCGGCAGGCGTAGATCCGCGCCCTCCCGTCTGCGTTCGCGGTGACAATGAGCTCTCCATCGGGGCTGAAGCTCGCGCCCAAGACGGGTCCCGCGTCACCGCTGAGAATCGCCAGGCTCCGCCCGCTCGAGGCATCCCAGACGCGGGCGGTGCCGTCCGCGCTCGCGGTGACGATGAGCTTGCCGTCCGGGCTGAACCTCGCGGTCGAGACCGACTGCGTGTCGCCGGTGAGCGTGATGAGCCTCTGCCCGCTGGAGGCGTCCCAGACGCGCGCGGTCTTGTCGGCGCTCGCAGTGACGATGAGCTTGCCGTCCGGGCTGAAGGCGGCATCGTTCACGCTCGGCGCGCTCGTCCCGGCAGCGCCGAAAGGGCCTGCCGAGACGTTGTTCGCAGGGCCGCTGAGAATCGCACCAGCGTTTCCGCTGGACGCATCCCAGACGCGCGCCGTCCCGTCGGCGCTCGCGGTGACGACGCGTTTTCCGTCGGCGCTGAAGCTCGCGGCCACGACCAGTTGGTTGTGCGCGCGTAAGACGGCGAGGCGCCGTCCGGTGGTGGCGTCCCAGACGCGTGCCGTCCCGTCGGCACTCCCCGTCACGACTCGCTTTCCGTCGGGGCTGAAGGCGGCGGCGGAGACGCTCGTCGCGTGGGTGTGCGCGACGTTGAGACGCTCCCGACTCGAGGTGTCCCACAGACGCGTCGTCCCGTCGGCGCTCGCGGTGACGATGCGCCTGCCGTCCCGACTGAAGCCCGCGGTCAGAACCTGTTCGGTGTCGCCACGGAGCGTCGCAAGCCGTTTGCCGGTGGAGACGTCCCAGATGCGCGTCTTGCCGTCCGTGCTCGCCGTCACCACGAGCTTGCGGTCAGGGCTGAGGCTCGCCGCGGACAGCACGTTCGGCAGACCGGGAAGGGTTGCGACGAGCGGGGTGCTCGAGACGTTCCAGACGCGCGCCGTCCCGTCGGCGCTCGCGGTCACGATGAGCTTGTCGTCGGCGCTGAATTCTGCGGTGTAGACCGGGCCGGTGTCGCCGCCGAGCATCGCGAGCGCCTTTCCGCTGGAGGCGTCCCAGACGCGCGCGGTGTGGTCTTCGCTGGCGGTCACGATCAGCTTGCCGTCCGGGCTGAAGTCCGCTGCGTAGACAGGCCCGCTGTCGCCAATGAGGATCGCACGGCTCTTTCCGGTGGAGGCATCCCACACGCGCGCCGTCCCGTCGTCGCTCGCGGTCACGAGCAGCTCGCCGTTCGGACTGAAGCTCGCGGCGTACAGCGCCCCGGTATCGCCGCTGAGAATCGCGAGGGGCCTTCCGGTGGAGGCATCCCAGACACGCGCCGTCGTGTCTGCGCTCGCGGTGACGATCCGCTTGCCGTCGGGGCTGAAGCTTGCCGCCCACACACGTCCCGTGTGGCCACGCAAGACCGCGAGGCGCCGGGCAGTGGCGGCGTCCCAGAGGCCCGCCGTACCGTCGTCGCTCGTCGTGACGATGCGCGTGCCGTCAGGGCTGTAGCTCGCCGTCAAGACCGGCGATCCGGTCCGGCGGCCCAAACCCCCGAGATTCCGTCCGCTGGAGGCATCCCAGATGTGCGCCGACCCGGCGCTCACGGTGAGGATGTGTTCGCTATCGGGGCTGAAGCTGGCGGTCAATACCGGCGATCCGGTGCTGCCGCCCAGAACAGCGATAATCCGTCCGCTGGACGCATCCCAGACGCGGCCCGACCCGTCGGCCCCCGCGGTGACGACGCGTGTGCCGTCAGGGCTGAAGCTTGCGGCCAGGACGAGTTGGGTATGGCCGCGCAAGACAGCGATGCTCGCTCCGCTGGACGCATCCCAGACTCGGGCCGTGCCGTCGTCGCTCGCGGTCACGATGCGTTTGCTGTCGAGGCTGAAGCTCGCCGCTCTCACTGCTTGCGAGCCGCCCCTGAGAATCGCCCGGAGATGAGATGCTTCGAGGGCTTGGCGAAACGCCTGCTCTGCCTCGTCCGTCGCCCTGATCTTCAGACCGCTCGCCGCCAGACGAACGCCGGCAGCGGGGTCGATCTCCGTCTCCCCGATCGCACGCGCGGCGAAGTAGCGCGACTGTGCGTCGTCTCGCGCGCCGCGAGCCGCCGAGCGCTGCTGCAGGGCCACCAGCGACAAGGCAACGAGCGCCAGGACGACGAACATGAGGGTGACGGCCGCCCAGCGGATGAGCTTGTTTCTGCTTTCGCGCTGCCGTTCGTCCTGCTCGGCCTTGACTCGCCGTTCGGCCTCGACCGCAGCTTGCCTCTCCAGGAACCCCGCGCGCCAGGCGAGGATCGCTTTCGCGAGCTTGTCGTGGAAGAGCTCGTAACGCGTGCCTTCCGGTTGACCGGCCGGCGGAGCCATCGGCCGCAGGATCCGGGCGCTCTGATGGGTGAGCTTCTCGAGCACGGCCGCCACGTCGTTCTCGGGCAAGCCTGCGAAGTCGGCGAGGTCGGACGCACCGAACGCGATCTTCGTCCCCGCCCTCGAAACGAGGTAGTGGCACACGCCGGCTGCGATCGCCTGCTCGTGCGGCGAGAGCATTCCCATGGCCTCCTCGACGCGAGCATCGACGATCTTCTGGGCGCCGCCCAGCGCTCTCAGGGTTTCGAGACGAAGAACGCTCGAATTCAATTCGCGCTCGGCGCGCCAGATGCGTGTCAGGACGAGCTGCAGGTACGGAGCTTCGACCCGGACACGTGCGCCCACCGGCGCCGCGACGTCGACGGTGCCCAGGCCCTCGCCTCCGATCTCGACGGTCCGCACCTGCTCGAGCACTTCGTCGACGAGCCCGGGGCCGATGGTGACGGGGTCGTCCGAGCCGGTGAGCTCGTTCCACCGTTCGAGCGGGCGCTCGATCGCCTCCCGGCCTGCCTCCAGGCCGAGGTGGTCGAGCCGGAGGCAATTCTCGAACAGGTTGGGAATCCGCTCCTTGAGGAGGTCGAGCTTTCCGAACGCGTCTTCACGAATCGACACGAGGAAGTTGGCATGAACAGCTGGATCGTTGATGGCCTCTGCGAACTGGGCCGCGAATCCGGCGTCATCCGTCTCGTCGCCGTGATAGAGGAAGAACTCCTCGAACTGATCGAGGATGATGAGCAGCTCGCCGTCGAGAAGAGCGCCCCACTCCCGGAGGGCCGTGGCGAGCGAACCGTCGTGCGTGACCGCGCCGACGTCGTGCCCATCGAGGGCCGCCGCCACCTCACGGCCGACGGCGTCGATGAGACCGGTGACAGCGTCATCGCGCCACGTCGCGAACACGACGACGGCGTACTCCGGGGTTCCACGCTCGCTCAGCTCGGCGTCGTGCCGCAGCTGATACGCGACGCCCGCGTTGAGCAGCGAGCTCTTGCCGACGCCGCTGGCGCCGTAGAGGATGGTCAGCCGCGACGCAATCTGATTCGAGACGATGAGCTTGCGCTCCGTGTCCCGGCCGACGAAGAAGAGGGCGTCTTCCTCCGAAGCGGTGTAGAAGTCGAGGCCTTTGTAGGGGCGGAGGAGCAGGGCTGCCGCTCCGGCAGGCACCGTCTCGAGCGACATCACGATTCCGACGGAATCGGTGCCGGCGCCTGTCCATCGAGCAGCGTCACCACTTCCATGCGCAAGCGGTCGATGTACTCCTCGAGCCGCACTTCATGGATTTCGACGGAGCGTTTCTCCCAGAACCTCCGCTCCAGCGTGTCAGGTGCGAGCTGGATCGCCCAGGACTGAACGCCCCGCTGCCGCTCGCTCCAGAGTCTCTGCAGAAACGCACGCACGTTCCAGTCGCGCATGCTGTAGCCCAGGAAGAGGAAATTGCTCTGCCGCATCTTCGCCTTCAACTTCGCCGGCACGAGACCTGAGATCCCGGCATCCGCCAGGTATTCGATGTAGTCGTCTTCCGTGATGACATAACTGTCGCGGTCACGATCATCCCGGTTGACGGCCCCGTGGATCTTGACGATCGCAGGACGGCTCTCGAGCAGGTCGGGGCCATATCGCGCCGCGTCCTTCACCTGGGTGGTGGTCCCGTCTGGCTTCGTGTGCCAGAACCAACCCTTGCCGTGCTGATCGGCTCCGTAATAGAAGAGATCGAACTCTTCCCCCTGGTCCGACAGTGCACGTTCCAGCGCGTCGTCGTAATTGGTGGTGACGATCAGCTGGTAGGACGGAGCGAGCTCACGGTCGCGGAAGAGCTTCGGGAACTCGCCGAAGAATCGGTGCAGGTCGTTCGGGTCGTACTGTGAGGCGAATATTTCGTGGAGGTCGTCATAGAGTTGTTGCTCGTCCGTGATGAGCGCGACGAACTGCGAAACTCGTGCGAGATCCAGGAGTTCCGTGGAGACAGCCGGAGGTTGTTCCCTTCCGTTGCCGTCCGTAGCCGCCTCGTCCGCCACCGCAACCGTGGGCATCGACTCGAGATAGCCGTACACGGCCGCGAGGTGGTCGGCGAGCTCGCGGCCGTCGGGAAGCGTCCCGACGTCAGCGCGCTCCCAAGGGCCGGTTCGCCCGAAATGATTGACGCCGGCGCCGAGAAACGGGACCACGCGCCCGCGGATGAACTTCTGGGCGACGAAGCCGTACGGAATGTCTCCCAGGGCGCCGTCCTAGGTGCTTCCGGCGGTCAGTGGTTGGCTATGGCGGCGCATTCCGGGTTTGGTCATCCGCGCCGGCCGCAAGCGACGCCTGGTGCCGAAAGGCAATTACAGCGCGACCGGACCCTACTTTCAAGAGCGGCGAGGTGGCTGGAGGCTCGTTGACAGATTGACTGCCGCATCCTCCACAATACGACGGGAGTGGTCGCGATCCGTCTTCTCGTGGGACTCTCCTGCGGCTCGCTTCTGGCTTCGGGCGTCATCCTGACGGGCGCCACGGCGGCGGGAGTCGCGAGCGGCAAGATCGCGTTCGAGAGCAACCGCAGCGGGACCTACCAGCTCTACGTGATGAACTCGGACGGAACGGCCCAGCAGCAGTTGACGCAATTCACGACCGGCCGCGAGAATTTCGACCCCGCCTGGTCGCCCGATGGAACGAAGCTCGTCTTCGAGAGTGACCGGGACAACCGGAACGCCTCCAATCTCTACGTCATGAACGCGGACGGGTCGAGCCCGAGGCGTCTGATGGTCAACCTGACTGCGGATCGCAACCCTGCCTGGTCGCCCACAGAGTCGAAGATCGCCTTCCAGAGCAACCGGACCGGCTCCTACCAGGTGTATGTCGTGAACACCGACGGGTCGAGCGCGGTCCAGCTGACCAGCAAAGGCGAGAGCTTCGATCCCGCGTGGTCGCCCGACGGGAAGAAGATCGTCTTCGACACCAAACGGGACGGCAACTACGAGATCTACGCGATGAACGCCGACGGGAGTCAACCGGTCAGGCTCACGAAGAATGCCGCGGACGACGTCAATCCTGCCTGGTCTCCGGACGGAAAGCGGATCGCCTTCCAAAGCAGCCGCGACGGCAATCACGAGATCTACATGATGAACGTAGACGGTTCGAATCAGACCAACGTGACCAGGAATACCGCGCGAGACGCCGACCCGGCGTGGTCTCCGGACGGAAAGAAGATTGTGTTCGACAGCAACCGCGACGGCAATGTCGAGCTCTATCTCATGGACGCCGACGGGAGCCGGCAAATACGCCTGACCAGCGACTCGGCCGTCGAGCTGGTCCCGAGCTGGCAGGGCTCGATCGACACGCAGCCGCCCTCCGCACCGACTCGACTGAGGTGGCGCTCGACACAGACGACGCTTTCGATTTCCTGGCTGGCTGCAACCGATGACCGTGCTGTTACGAGCTACACCGTCTACTACAGCCGGATCGCGGCCGGGATCACGAGCAGAACGAGCTTCACGCTCCGCAGGCTCAAGTGTGGGACGACGTACACGCTCTCCGTCGTCGCCTCGGACGCTGCAGGCAACAAGTCGCGGACGCCCCCTGTCCGCGCAAGGACACGCTCGTGCTAACGCTCGTGAGCTGCGCCGTCGTGCCCCGCACGGTGCGGACGGTGCTCGCCGCGGTTCGTCATGGCACGAGCGGCACCCCGATCTCTGCGAGCCGGACCTCGCGCAGGGCCGAGGTCATCCGGTAAAGGTCGGCCGCGGCCGGGAGGCGCTTCCGATCAGTGAACAGAAAGACCGAGACGCCTTCGCGCACCCAGAAGACGAGACCACTCTTCTTGAACGAGTAGTAGACACGTAGTGTCAGCGGCAGGAGCAAGAGCGCGACGCCAAGCGTCAGAACGGTCGTGACGGCGACGAACACGTATAGACCGAGGCGCGACGGCTGGCTGATGACTCCGCTGTTGAGCTCCTCGAGCGCTCCGTCGTGATAAGCGACACCCCCGAGCAGCCCGACCTCGAGTACGGCGACGCGACGACTGGTGACGCACGCGAAGCTGTGCGTCCCGATGCCCCAGAGGCCCTTGAGCCCTAGATAGCGGACGTCGACGACCGTCTCCCCTGCCGGCAGGAACTGACTGAAGACCGTGGCGAGAGCGGCGGGATCCTCGCGGCGCGCCCGGTCGAGCAGGCTCGCATGCGGCCGCGGATCATCGGTGAGGGCAACCGTCGTCACGCTCGTCACTGCGCTGGGATCCGAGAGAGGCCGGCAGCGAGCACGAGTGCTCCGCCGATCAGCCCGAGGTAGCTGCCGATTCCTGGCGAGACTCCGGCAAGGCTGGCGGAGAAGCCGACGTAGCCGAGGAAGTACACGGCGGCGGCCAGGCCGACGCCGATCAGCAGACCGGAGGTAAGCAGACGACGCGACGGCCGGAGGAGCACGAAGAGACCGACGATCGCGGCGGCAGCGGCGCTAAAGACCGCCGGCAACGCGAACCAGAGCTCCTTGTTCGAGTGCAGCAACCTGTACGTCGAACCGTCCGATCCCTTTTCGACCGGAAGCACCATTCCGAGCACGAGCAGGATCGCACCGATCAGCGTGAACAAGGCGGCGGCGAGCAGCATGGGCTGCGTGGCGATAGAGCGGAACTCCTCCGCCGAGCCCGCACGGGGCGTCGTGAGTACGCCGGCTGACTCCGATGCCGGCGCGACATATGCCCGCGCAACGAGGCCGCGCACTTCCGCGATGCGGCTCTCGCGCAGCGCGGCGACCGTCCGATACAGCTCGGTTGCCTTCATCACGAGTTTGCGGTCGCAGAAGACGTAGACACTGATGCCTTCGCGCACAGCCAGGACGAGGCCGCTCTTCCTGAAGCGGTAGAAGAGCCGTACCGTCAGAGGCAGCAGGAGCAGACCGATTCCCACTGTCAAGATCGAGACGCCGACGATCCAGAGATAGAGCAGAAGCAGGGACGGCTGACGCACGACACCGCTGTTCACGTGCTCGAGCGTCCCGTCCTGGTAGTCGACAGCCCCGAAGATCTTTATGCGCAGGGCGGCGACGCGACGGTTCGTTACGCATGCGAAGCTGTGCGTCCCCAGCCACAGTCCCTGCACGCCGAGGTATTCCACCGCGAAGATTCGCTCGTCCTGCGGCAGGAACTGACCGAACATGGTCGCGATCGCCTCCGCGTCGTGCCGTTTGGCTCGACCCAGGAGACTCGACTGAATCCGGACATCGCGGTGCGCCGCAGGAACGGCTGCGTGCTCAGTCTGTGACATCTCGACTCCCATCGCTAACGATCGGCAAGCAGGCGGCGGAAGAGGGTGCCCAGCTTGCCGCCTGAATTCCCCCAGTCGTCCGGCGCAATACGTTGGACATCGACATCGAGCGGGTGTAGGCCGCCAACCGCGGTGACTGCCGGGGACAACGCGAGAGCTTCGTCGGGCTCTGCACGGCCCTCGAGAATCGCCCTTACCGCATCGGCGGCGCGGCGGACGTGCACGTCGAGCGGCGGATCGAAGGCGTCGAGCCACTGCGACGCGCCGAGGAAATACTCCATCGACCCCGTCGGCGCGACGTTCTCGATCCGAACCGGCACGAGCGGGATTTGTTTCGAGACAGCGCGCTCGACCTCTCGGAGGACCTGAACCGATGCATTGGCGTTCGAGGAGAAGACGAGCACGATCACTCGTGCTGCGGTGATCGCTTCGACGATCGCCTCCGCCCAGTCGCGGCCCGGCAGGATATTGCGAGGCGCCATCCAACAGCGGGTCCCGGCTTGCTCGATCCCGGAGCAGACGGCCAGGGCGACGGCACGGTCGGCCGTCGCGTACGAGAGGAACACGTCGTGTGCCGACGACTCCTCGGCAGGCTCAGAATCGATGGTCGTCGGCATCAAGGCCGGACCCGCCGCAGCGACAAACCCTTGTGATGCGCCATGGCCGGCGCCTCCCTGTGTCGCTTCAGAGCATGTATGCACGCGATGTAATCAGTGTCAAGACGCCACACCGGGCCGCGATCTTCCATGCTCGAGAGCGCGGTTGAGCACGGCTACGTCGGGCCGCGCCAATGAGCTTGGCAGTCCGCGAAGCTCGGGTGTGATGGAGCTACAACGCCGACGCGACGAGCGACAAGCCCGGCAACGCGATCCCGCCGGCGCTGTCGAATGATGTCACCCGCTCGAAGACCTGCTCGCGCACACGCCCGCGCTCGTCCTCGTCGAGCCGGCCGAGGACCATCGCGATCCCCCCTGCGGCGCCCGTCAGGAACTCCCAGTAGTCGTCAGTGTCCGCAAAGCGCCACGTGATTGCGATCTCCTCGATCTGGGGCTCCGAGAAGCCGGCTCCCACGAACAGGCGGCGGAGACGAACAGTGTCCGCGAGGGCGAGGATCCCTGGAGCGCCCACCTCCGGCGCCGGCAAGTGCCCGCGCTCCTGGAGCACGCGCGACGGCAGCGCCGCCCACGGGTTCTGCTCCGGCCTCCCGAACACGGCGCAGGACAGGCGTCCGCCGTGGCGGAGCACGCGGCGCGTCTCTGCCAGCGCTGCCGCGGGGTCGGCCATCAGCATGTATCCCCACCGGCAGAGGACCCCGTCGACAGCCTCGTCCGGAAGATCGAGCTGCTCCGCGTCGAGCACCCGGAACTCGACGTTCCCGAGTCCGAGCTCGGCCGCGTGACGCTTCGCCGTTTCGACCATCGCCTCGGAGAAGTCGCTGACGATCACGCGGCCGCCGGGCCCGACAAACGCGGCGGCCGCGAAGCCAACGATGCCCGTGCCCGCCGCGAGCTCGAGGATCGTGTGCCCGCGGGCCGGTGCGAGCCGCTCGAGCAACCGCTCCGTCACGGGCCGGGCCGTTTGCTCGAAGTAGGCGTGGCGGTCGTCCCATCCAGGCGCCATCGCCTCCCACACGGCGCGACTCGCGCGCCTGAACTCGGTCGCGTCCATACGCTCGCCGCGAACGCTACCGCGCCGCCGCGAATGATGAACGGCAACACACGATCCCGAGGACACAGCGAAGGGTCGCGAGCGCTATCGTGAGCTGGTGGTTGGCCATCGGGGGAGCGGGCAGTTGGTGCGGTGGCTCACGGGAACGGTCGCTTTGCTCGCGCTAGCGGGCGCGCTGGCCGCGGGTGCGCTCGCCCGGGTTGCGAGCCCCGACCGGACTCCGCCGACGTTCGCCGGCGTCGAGTCGGCGACCACGTGTATCCCCGGCCCGATCGCGGGGCAGAGCGCCGGCTACCGGCTCGGCTGGAAGCCGGCAACTGACGACGTCACGCCCTCGACAAAGATCGTCTACGACATCTACCAGGCGACCAAGCCCGGCGGCGAGGACTTCTCCTCCCCGACGTACACCACACGCCGCGGCGCCACCAGCTTCACCACGCCGGCGCTTCCCGCCGACGAGAGCTTCTACTTCGTCGTACGCGCGAGAGACCGCGCGGGCAACCGGGACTCCAATCAGGTCGAGCACCAGGGCGTGAACCTCTGCGTCTGAGATTGCTTTTCGCGTTGATCGGATCGGCCGCGGCTGTGTCTCCCAGCGCAGCCGCGTCGGTCCACTGATGGGGTTTCTCAACTCCTTCGCGCAACATCGTGTGCAACTCTCGTTCGACGGGTGCTCCAGGTGTCGACTGCGTCCTCTTCTCGGCGAGCCCGACGTGCCGGAAGACGTGGTCGAGGCTCTTCTGAGGTCAGTCAGGCCGGAGGCGGTTGAGCAGCTCGGGCTCCGAGCGATGCACCGCGACGAAATTCGGTCCGAAGAAGTTCTCTCGCTCGAGCCGATAGTGCAGGAGTTCAACGCCGCCCTGATGGATCTCGCCGATGACGTAGTCATTGGGCTCGAGCAGCTCGAAGAAATCCAGCAGGAAGGTGCGGGCCAGCACCGAGGCGTAGCCGTACTCGAACTGCAAGACGCGAATGCGCGCCGTTTCTAGGGCGTGCTGAAACCCGCGAAGCACAGCGAGGTCCGCGCCCTCGACGTCGACTTTCAGCATGTCGATCCGTTCGAGCTTCTGCTCGCCGATGAGACGGTCGCCCCTCATGACACGCTCCTCTCGCCATACGGCGGGCAGCGCGTGCGGGTAGTCGTAGACCGACGAGAGCCGGTCGTCACCGGGGTAATGCTTGACGCGCACCTCGCCGTCTCGGTCCAAGAGCCCGCATTCGACGACGACGGCATCCGGGACCGCCAGGCGAAGGGCCTGCCGGGTCGGCTCGGAGATCTCGCTGCAATAGACGACCGCCTCGGGCTGCAGGCGCAACACTTCACGCGACCAATTGCCGCGGTTGGCCCCGACGTCGATCACCGTCTTGAGCATGTCCGGCCCGAGACGACGCAGGAGCTCGAATTCGCCGTTCGTCCGCGGATCGGTGTTTTCACTATGGAGGAAGGCGACGGACGCCTCCGCGCATCGGCGCGCAGCGCGCGTGAGCCGTGCGTCACTGTGCCTCCCCAAAAAGTCGTGGAGCGTCCGCGAGAAGGGAGTCGAGCCGAGCGCCGAAGGCGGGATGTCCACCACGACACCTAGCCGGCCTGGTAGGCCGTGAGAAGCGTGTCGATGAAGCGATCCGTTCCGAAGTCGGCGATGACTCGCTGTCTTCCATGCTCGCCGAGCCTGATGGCGAGGGGCGGATCACCGAGTATCGCGGCGACGCGGTTCGCCAGGCCGATCGGGTCTTCTGGATCGACGAGGAAGCCTGTTTCGCCCTCGACGACCGTCTCGCGGATTCCGCCCGAGCTCGTGGCCACAATGGGCCGCGCGCAACTCATCGCCTCGAGCGGCACGAGCCCGTACGGCTCTTCGCCCACGGTCGGATAGACGACGACGTCGGCCTCGCCATAGAGCCGAGGCATGTCCGAGTACGCGGCATGCGCGAAACGCACGTGATCCTCGAGACGCCGGCCGTGGATCTCATCCAGCACGCGCCGGCGGTAGGAGGTGAGCTCGCCGTCCCAGTCAGCGATTCGCTGAGTGTCCGTGAGCAGAAGCGTCGCGTCGTGCCCCTGTCTCCGCAGCTCTGCGAGCATCGCGACGGAAACGTGTACCCCTTTCCAGGGGAGCAGGCGGGCAGGATGGAAGATGACCGGCCGTCGCCCGTTGCTGAGCGGCTTGCGTACGGAGGAGAACAGCTCGGTGTCGACGGGAAGGCGCAGCAGCTCCGGCCGGAAGCCGATCCGACGCTCGCACTCCTCCTGCACGTGTGCCGAGACCGCCCAGTTCCGCTCCCATCCCCGGTACGTGGCGTCCTCGTGCAGAACATCCGGCCACGTCTCGTGGAACGTGTGCAGCAACTTGAATCCGAGCTCGTGGCGCAACCGTTCGAGTGCGTGCGCCGGCGCCGAGTGAAAGTGATGCAGATTGTGGCCGTGGACAACATCTGGGCGCAAGCCGCGTAGCGCAGTTCCGAGTACTTCCCCACTGTCCCGAGGTGAGCGATCCAGGCGCAGGGTCGGTATCGACACAACCTCGAAGGACGGGTGTCGGATCGGATCGTGTTCACCCGTCAGGACCGTAACCTGGTGTCCGCGCGCGGCTAACAGCCTTGCCAGGTCAGCGAGGTGAGATTCAACGCCACCGGTGGTGGGCGGGAACGCCCAGTGGACGAGGACCAATCGGAGCCGACGGCTCATGATGCACGCGCTTCGCGCCGGGCCGTAACGATCGGCTGGAGAATGAGGCGGGCCCAGAGAGCGATGAAGCCGAGTGTCAGCAGCGCGCCGCTGACCCACAGCAACCAGTGCCAGGCAGAAGTCACGTGATTGACGGTGCGTGCGAGCGAGGCCAACGGTACTCCCGCAAACAGCACGAGCACCGGCACTCCGAGCGGCACGAATCGAAGCAGCGCTCGCCGTTCGTAGCGGTCGACGTGTGCTTCCCAGGCGAGTGCTTCGTCACCTCCGGCTCCGAGAATCCGCACGATGAGTGGTCGAAGCATCGCGTTGATGTAGTCGCCCAGGTTGCGGATGTTGTGGGCGTGGTCGAGCCACAGCAGCCCAAGGACGGGGCTCAAGATCGGGAGGAGCAGAAGCAGCGCGACGCGTCCCGGGTTGTTGACGACGAGACCGGCGACGACGCCGGAGACGACCACATTGATGTTGATCAGCGTGTGCGAGGAGGTCGCCCGCGACCCGATTTCATCCCGAAGCGCCTTGAACTCGGCGAGCGCGACATCGAGCACCTTCGGATCTACCCCTGGAGCGGTGGGATCCGGTGTGCCCACGGTGTTCATTTATCCACCGGAGCCCGTCGCCTCACTTGCGGGCGCCTCATCAGTCGGCCGGACGCGGACTGAGCGTCGGCCGCAACCGCTACGCGGCGATCTCGTCCGCGGGCTCTCCGACTTCGATCGGGTTGTTGATCGGATCCCGGCTCCACTCGAACCAGCCGCCGTCGTACACGGCGATCCGCTCCCAACCCAGGAGGTAGGCGTAGAACCAGGTCTCGCTTGCCCGCCAGCCGGTACCGCAATAGAACGCAACCCACTTGTCCGCGACGATGCCGGCCTCTTCCCAGTTGGCCGCGATCTCCGGGTAGGCGCGCATCGTGTTGTCCACGTTGCGGTAGTGCTGCATGTGGTAGGCGTCCGAGCCGCAGTTGCCCCACACGTCGCCTGCGATCCGCCCGGCCGGGCCGATGTAGTTGTAGCCGCTGACCTTGCCGATGTGCTCGTTCCATGTCCTGACGCTGACGAGAGCCGCTTGTTCCTGGTCGGAGAGAATCTGCTTGGCCTCGTCGATGTCGACGATGACCTCAGGGTGCAGCGGGATCTCGACGCCGAACGAGCCGACCGGCGTCGGTTCACGCAGGACTGTCTCGATTGAGTTGCCCGCCTGGACCCACCAGTCGTAGCCGCCGTCGAGGAGGCGGATGTCGGCAACCCCGGCGTAGCGCAGGATCAGCGCCGCACGGGTGGCTGCGATCTGCCCGGCGCGACGTCCCGGCCACTTCTCGTTCGCGTCGCCTTCCGTGTCGCGACCGTAGAGGATGACGGTAGTGTCGTGGGTGATCCCGAGCGAGCGCAGAGTCTCCTCGAGCTCCTCCGGCGTTCGGCGGTTCCAGTCGACTGGATTCTCGAGCTGGTTGGTGTCGAGATAGAGCGCCGTCGGAATGTGGCTCTCCTCGTACTCCTCGGGAACCCCGAAATTGACATGAAAGAGCAGGAACCGACCCGCGGGCGCGGCCTCCGGCCGGCCTCCGTCGAGCACCTGTCGGAGCCACTGGGTGTGGACGAGCTTGTCGTAGTTCGCGAGCCGCTCGACCGGCAGGGTCTCGTCGGCCGCCCACTCGGCCCAACCATGCTCGTAGACGCGGACGCCCGTGTGGCCCAGGTCTGCCAACCTGGCCCGAACTGCCGACACCTGCTCGGCACCATCCCCATAGACGACGATCTCGCCGGTCGAGACGAGGCCTTTCGCGGAGAACAGCCGCGCAACCTCGTCGTCGTCAACGCTGCTCAACCACGCGCTCGGGAAGGCGACGGCTCCTGGGATGTGCCCCCCTCGGGCCTCTCCGTTCAGGCGCCAGCCGTTGTATGCGTGGAGCGGCCGCACGTCGAGAATCGTGAGCGCGGGCTCGGCGAGCCGCCGTCGGAGCTCGGCAGTGGAAACGACCGCGGCATCCTCATGAGAAAGACGCCGTTCGAGGACTGACATCGTGAGAACTCCTCCCGCCGAAGTGGACCGCTGCCACGATCGTAGCGAGTCTAGTTCATAAAGTAAAGTGGCTATCTAAATTGAAGTAATAGATGCCCGCCTTGCAGTGCGCCCGAGGAACTCCTCCGCCGCTTCGGCGAAGCCGTCGATCTCGGCTTCGGTCAGCGGCAGGCTGAGCGCGATGAAGCCGCGCCGCCCGTAGGAGTAGCCGCGCTCGAGCAGGTGCAGATGGAGGAGCGTGCGCAGCTCGGGCGCCGCCGGCACGTCGGCGACGCGTCGCACCGGTCCCCGCGTGAAGTGAACACCGACGAGCGAGCCGTATCCGGTCGCTACGAACCGCAGATCGTTGCGCGCCGCGAACGTGTTGAGACGATCGCGCAGCCGGTCGCCGAGACCGTTGAGGCGCGCGACCTCCGGCGCCGTGTAGACGCGGGTCAGGCCGGCGGCGCCGGCCGCCATCGTGAGCACGGCGTTGTTGAACGTTCCCGCGTGCGGCAGGGCGTCGGGCCGCGACGGGTCGAATCGGCTCATCAGGTCGGCGCGGCCGCCGAACGCACCGAACGCCAGCCCGCCGCCGAGGTACTTGCCCATCGTCGTGAGGTCGGGCCTGATGCCGAGCACACCCTGCAAGCCGCCGGTGGAGAGCCGGGACGTCATCACCTCGTCGAAGACGAGCAGCACGTCGTGCGCCGCCGTCGACTCGCGCAACGCCCGGACAAACGCCGGCTCTCCGGGAATCACGCCGCCGGAGCCCTGAAGCGGCTCGACGAGCACGGCCGCGAGCTCGCCGGCGTGCTCGGCGATCAGACGCGCGGCACCGTCCGCGTCGTTGTAGGTGCCGACGACGAAGGGGAACGGCGCGTTGATCGGCGAGCCGTCGGACGTCGCGAAGAAGAACACGCCGCCGTGGTAGCCGCCTTCGAAGACCATGACCGCCGGCTTTGCGGTCGCCACCCGCGCGAGCGACAGGGCGAGCAGGTTCGCCTCGGTGCCCGAGTTGCAGAAGCGCACGAGCTCGACCGAGGGGAACCGACTACAGATCGCCTCTGCGAGTTGTAGCTCGTAGCGGTTCGGCGCTCCGAGCGCGATGCCGTCGCTCAGAGCGTCGCGGATCGCCTCGAAGATGACTGGATGCGAATGGCCGTACAGGCCGGCTGTGTACTCGCCGAGGAAGTCGACGTACTCGTGTCCGTCGGCATCGGTGATCCGCGCTCCGTCGGCGCGGACGATCGTGAGCGGGAACGGCGGGACATGGATGATCGAGCGCGTGTTCCCGCCGGGCATCACCCTCGCGCGCTCCTCGTGCAGCCGCCGCGACTCGGGGTTGCGCTCGACGTAGCGCCGCTCGGCGTCGGCGGCGAGGGCGGCGAGCTCGGCGACTGCGGTACCGCTCATCCCCGAGACCGTACGGTCTCCGCCGTGGCGGCCGCAACCCTCAGGGCAACGGCGCCGCCGCGTACACGTGCACCTGGAGCGGCTCGAACCGGTCGCGGAAGAACACCTTCTTCGCCGGCTTGATCGTGCGATCCTCGTCGACCACGGTCAGCGTGCGTCCTGCGAGTGCGTCCACCCGGAAGGGGATCGTCTTCGCCCGGTCGGTGGAGTTAACTGCAATCACGTAGAGCGCGCCGTACAGCGTCCGGCTGCTGGCGGCGATCCCTGCGTCCCACGGCACGACGACGTCGCCGTAGTCGGTGCAGAGCGCGGGTGCGAGCTTCTGCACCTGCGCAACGGTCGCCGCAAGCTGCAGCTCGATACCCGCGTCGAAGTCCCACCGATTCCAGACGCCGCTCGTCCAGCTGTTCGTGAAGAAGCCGAGACCGCACGCGCCGCCCGCGACCGCGAGCCACGCCTCGGCGTTGATGATCTCCGGCGTGATGTGCATTGTCGTGCACTCGCCGGTCATCCCACTCGTCTCGATCCACTGGAACGTCGGCTTCCCCGGCGCGTAGATCGTCATCAGCTCGCGCTGCGCTCGGTAGACGTCGAGCAGCGGCACGCGCCCGCAGAATTTCACGACCGGGTACAGATCGAAGCCGATCAAGTCGGCAAGCGCTGCGAAGCGCTTGTAGTCGTTGCGATCGAAGCGGTCGTTGATCGCGCCCTGCTCCCTGTAGAAGTGCCCGGTGACGTTGATCACCCGAAGGCGTCCGGTTTCGGACACCGGTGGCAGTCGCGGCATCTGCTCCGGCGTGATCCCCCAGCCGTCGGGCTCGTCGGGCAGGTACCAGCCGGCGCCGCGGCTGGCGTCGTAGGCGTCGCTCAGAACGTACGGCGGCGTTGCGGCGGCAGGGTGCGCGCACCCGGTATACGGCACCTGCACGAACGTGTTCACACCGAGCACCAGTGCGCGATCGATCGTCTCGGCGCACTGCTCGTAGGAAACGACCGGGAAGAAGAGCGACCCGTCGGCGGTGACGCGCGTGCCGGTGACGTCGAAGCGCACCTGCGCGGGACGCTCGCCCGTTGTGACGCTGCCGTTCGCAGTCGCGCCCGCGGCGAGGATGCGGTAGTCGTAGGTCGCCTGCGGCGTCAGGTCGTCGAGCGCGACGGAATGGGTCGTCGATGCCGTGGCCTCGGGCGCGCTGTAGAGATAGAGACCGCCCACGCCGTACGCCACGCGGCCGCGCGTGGGCACGCTCGTCCGCCACGTGACGACGGCCGACGAAGCGGACGCAGACGCGTGCACCTCCTCGATCAGTGGCGCGGCGTGAGCCGACGAGACCGCCAACGCGAGCATGGCGGAGGCGGCGATGGCGAGCAGGCGCACGCTGGAAGGAAAGCAAGGCCGCGCCCAGTGCTCTGGGCGCGGCCTTGCTCGAATCGCTACTGCTGGACCCGCGAGAGCGGCGGTGCTGCTGCTTTCGCCTTCGCAAGCGGCCGTGCCTTGACCGCGACCGACGCCGGCTTCGCGGAGATCATGATCTCCTCGCCGGTGGCCGGGTTGCGGCCCGGGCGCGCATCAGTGGCCGGACGCACGCGCACATCGAGCTGCACGACGCCACCGATCTTCACTTTCTCGGCGTTGCCGATCTCCGAGAGAACGACTTCCTCGAGCGCGGCGATCGCCTTCTTCGCGTCGGCGCGCGAGAGACCGGCCTTCTCGGCGACAGCGTCAGCGAGCTGCGTCTGCGTCATTGGCATTTCCGAAACCTCCTGGTTTTACGGGTGAGCGCACTGGATTCAAGCGTAGGGACAGGACGGAGGGGGTGGAGAACCGTGCAAACTGGGCCGGATGGACGACCTCGAACGTCTCCGCGACCAGATCGCCGCGCTCGACCGGACCGTCCTCGAGGCGCTCAACGACCGACTCGAGCTCGTGCATCGTGTCAACCGGCACAAGGAGGAGGCCGGCGCCCCGATGATCGACGCCGAGCGCGAGGCGAAGCTCCTGAGGGAGCTGACGGAAGTGAACGCCGGCCCCCTCTCAGAGGGGGCTGTGCAGGCAGTTTTCGCCGCCGTGCTCGACGTGATGAAGCAAGAGGTGCGCGGCGACACCCGTCCCGAGCCGCCCGTTGCGCGGCCGCTCCCGCCCGCCGTCGGGTCGCTCGCGGTGATCGGAACGGGGCTCCTCGGGGCCTCGGTCGCGCTCGCGGCAAGGCGCGCCGGCGTGCCACGCGTGACCGGTTGGGACGCCGATCAGGCGACCCTTCGCGAGGCCGAGGGCGCGAGGGCTGTCGACGCGGGTGCGGGATCGCTCGCCGAGGCCGTCGCAGGCGTCGAGCTCGTCGTCGTCGCCGTGCCGGTCGGATCCCTCGTCGAGGCGACGCAGGAAGTGCTGGCTGCAGCGCCGGCCGACGCGACAGTCACCGACGTCGGCTCGACGAAGCGAAGCCTGGCTCGCGATATCGATGACGTGCGCTTCGTCCCCGGCCACCCGCTCGCCGGCGGCGCAACCGGTGGCCCCGCCCGCGCGTCGGCCGACCTCTTCGACGGCGCAACCTGGTTCCTCACCCCGCTGGAGACGAGCGACGCATCTCGGGTCGACCTCGTCGACCGCTTCGTGACCACGCTCGGCGCCCGACCGATCCGGCTCGACGCCGAGAGGCACGACCAGCTGCTCGCGCTCACGTCGCACCTCCCCCACGCCCTCGCGAACCTCCTTATGCAGGCCGTCGCGGCTGCAGGCGACGAGGCACTCGGCTATGCCGGCGCGTCGTTGCGGGAAATGACCAGGGTCGCGGGCGCGAACCCAGCGGTGTGGGCCGACATCTTCGTCGAGAACGGCGACCTGATCGCCGACGCACTCGTTGCCCACCGGGACGCGCTCGGCGACGTCGAACGCGCGCTGCGCGACCGCAATCGCGCGTTCTTCGAGAGCTGGATCGAGAGCATCGCTCAGTCTCGGAGTCGGATGCTCGAGTACGCCTACCGCACCGACGCGCAGCGACTGAACCGCATCCGCGTCCGCATCCCCGACAAGCCCGGACATCTCGCTCGGATCACGCAGACGCTCGGCGCCGCGGCGATCAACATCGAGGACTTCGAGCTACGGCACGTCTCCCCGGAGTACGGCGGCGTCGTCGTCATCCTCGTCGCGGGCAGCGACAACGCCGAGCTCGCCCGCACGCTCTTGCGCCGCGAGGGCTACAGCGCCGCCTAAGTTGGAGGTACCTGCCGAGCGTGCGCTCAACGACCGCGCGGAGCTGCTCGATCGTGAACGGCTTCTGAAGGTACTCGAGCGGGCCCTCGAAGAGGAACTCGCCGCCCGCCGGAACGAGGTTGAGCGAGATGACCGGCAGGTCCGGCGAGTCGGCGCGCGCGGCGCGAGCGTGCTCGAGGCACACCTCCGACTCGGGCTCGAGGAGCATCAGGTCTGCCTCGGGCGGAATCGCGACTCCGGGATCGAGCACGAGCGCCTTGTGGCCCATACGCCCGACGAGGACGGTGAGCAGCCGCCTGACATCGGGATCCGCTTCGCAAACCAGTACGCTCGCCACCTCCACGGGCCGACCCTGTACGGGCGGCGGAGGAACCTCGTCGGCCGGGCGTATGAATCGGGATTGATTAGGCGCACACGCGGCCGCGCACCTCGCCGAGCTCGAGCGAGCCGGCGCGGCCCCGCAGGACGACCTCGTCGCCGTCCTCGAGAAACGTCCGCTCGGAGCCGTCCGAAAGGCGCAGCGGCTCGGCTCCGTTGCGCGTGAGCTCGATGAGCGAGCCCTCCGTGCCTCGGTCGGCGCCCGAAATCGTCCCTGAGGCCATCAGGTCGCCGGTGCGGAGCGAGGCGCCGTTCGAGGTCGCGTGCGCGAGCTGCTGCGGCATCGTCCAGTAGAGCGAACGCGCGTTGCCCCGGGATACGACCGAGCCGTTCAGCTCGATCTCGAGGGCGAGGTCGAGAGCCCAGTCGCGCCCGCCGGCGAGGTGCGGCAGCGGCGGCGGATCCTGCGGCGGCGCGCCGGTGCGGTGCTCCTCGAGCAGGGCAAGCGGCGTGACCCAGGCGGAGATCGACGTGAGAAACGACTTGCCGAGGAACGGGCCGAGCGGGACGTACTCCCAGGCCTGAATGTCACGAGCGCTCCAGTCGTTCACGAGCACGACGCCGAAGACGTGATCCGCAAAGCGCTCGGGCGAAACCGGCTCGCCGATAGTGCTCGGCACGCCGACCACGAAGCCGAGCTCGAGCTCGATGTCGAGCCGGCGCGACCGCGCGTACACGGGCGCGTCCGCATCCGGCGGCTTGATCTGCCCGCGCGGCCGAACGACGTCCGTGCCGCTGACGGCGACCGTGCCCGCGCGCCCGTGGTAGCCGACCGGAAGCCAGCGCCAGTTCGGCAGGAGCGGGTCGGCGTCGGGCCGGAAAAGGCGGCCCATGTTCGTCGCGTGCTCGAGCGAGGAGTAGAAGTCAACGTAGTCGGCGACTTCGAACGGCAGGCGGAGCGTCGCATCCTGCAGCGGTGTGCGCGGCCCGTCATGCAGGCGCGCGGCGGCAACCGCTTGGCTCCAGCCGGCGGGGCCGAGCTTCAGCAGCGCGTCGAGTGAGGGCCGGGCGAAGGCGTCGCCGAGCGCAGAGACGTCAACGGCGTCGTCGCAGTCCCGCCAGACGACGCGCCCCGTTGAGAGCACGCCGAAGCCGCTCACAGCATCGCCAGGGCCCGTAACTCCGCGACGGGCTCGAAGAACGAGCAGCTGCCGATCGAACGGAAGAGCGTGCCGCGCGTCTGCGCGAGCACGCTGACACCCGCGCGGCGCGAGCCCCAGCGGAAGGAGTCGGCGTCGAGCTCGAACGACCCCGGCGGCGCCGAGAGGGCCTCCTCCTCCTCGCCGAACGCCGCCGCGGCGAGCAGGTTGAGGAACCCGTGCTCACCGTCGCCGGTCGGGTAGGCATGGTGCAGCCCCGCCGTCGCCTTGAACACGAGCTCGCGCTCGCGGCAGCCGCGGATGAAACGGGCCAGGTCTTCCACGAGCGGCACGCTCGCACCGCCGCAGCGCACCTTCGCGCGCAGTCCATTCTCGACCAGCTCGTCGAGCCGCTCGCCGAGCCTCTCGTCGAGCGGAAGCTCGACGTAGACCTCGCCGGGGTACACGACGACGCTGCGCAGCTCGAGCGACTCGACACGCGGGTCCGAGACGCCGCTACCGTCGTCGTCGACCACGAGGCTCAGGGCGCGCTGCTCGTTGCCGAGCTCGGCGAGTCTCGAGGATGGGCAGACGAAGCGTCCGAGCAGCCAGGCGTCTTCGCTCGCGCGGGCGCGGCGATCCGCCTCGAGCGCGTCGGGCATCGACATCGCGGCCGGCGGAAATAGCGCGGCGTGGTCGATCAGGTGGCCGAAGAGCGCGCGGCGAGCGTCCACGGCGGCCAAGGTACACTGCCGCCGGGTCGGGCTCCGCGCAGTGGGAGCTTGCGAACCGCGTCAGGTCCGGGAGGAAGCAGCGCTAAGCATTCCCTCCCAGGTGTGCGGTCAGCCCGGCCCGTTTCGGTTTTCTGATGATGTGGCCGGTAACGTTGCCCGGTTCCTGGGTCGCGAGCACCAAGCGATGGAAGGACGCAAGGAGCGCCGATAGTCCAACTATCGGCGCGACTGAGGACGCCCCAGCGCGCCGCGTGATCGCGGCCCAGGGGGCTGGCGAACGTTGCCGGTTACATCACGAGTGTCCTCGGCGATGAGGAAGAGCGGGCGGCGCTTCACGTCGTCGTACATCCGGCCGACGTACTGCCCGAGGATGCCGAGGAAGACGAGCTGGGCCCCGCCGAGGACGAGCACGGCCGCCGTGACCGATGTCCACCCGGGAATCGCGCGGTCGGTGAACACCCTTACGGCGAGCACGTAGAGCAGGTAGAGCCAACCGAGCAGAGAAACGCACGCGCCGAGGACGCTGGCAAGCCGGAGAGGGAACGACGAGAAGCTGACGACGGCGTCCCACGCGAACAGGAGCATCTTGCGCAGGCCGTATTTCGATTCACCGGCCTCACGGGCGCCGCGGTGGTACTCCACGAACGCCTGCGGATAGCCCGCCCAGCGAACGAGCCCGCGCAAGAAACGATGGCGCTCGGGCATCTCGAGCAGCACGTCGACCACACGGCGCGACATCAAACGATAGTCCGCGGCCCCCTCGGGCAGCTCGAGCGACGACAGGCGATTCAGCATCCCGTAGAACAGGCGCGCCGACAAGCGCTTCCAGAAGCCGGCGGCGTCGGCCGGGCTGCGAACGGCGTAGACGACGTCGTGTCCGGCGCGCGCTGCCGTGAGGAGCGACGGGATGGCCTCGGGGGGATGCTGCAGGTCGGAGTCGAGTGTGATCACGGCTTCGCCCTGGGCGACGGACAGTCCGGCGGTGAGCGCGAGCTGATGCCCGAAGTTGCGGGAGAGGCGCAGACCCCGGATGCGCGGTTCGGTGCGAGACGCGGCCTCGATCTCGCCCCAGGTTCCGTCGAGCGACCCGTCGTCGACGAGCACGAGCTCCCACTCCTCTGCGGTCGTCTCGAGCACCGCGACCACGCGCTCGATGAACGCCGGCAAGACCTCCGCCTCGTTGTACGCGGGCGCGACGACGCTCAACATCACGCGATCCGCGCCACGGCGAGGATGCCGTCTGCGAGGTTCGGGCGCAGCCGAAACAACGGCAGCGCGAGCATCTGATAGCCGTTGAACAGCGCGCGCGCGGCAGCTGGACCGCCCTCGACCCGTGGGAAGCGGTAGTAGGCCAGCCGGTCGAGCCGCCAGCCGTGCCTCGCGAGCAGCGTCTCGAGCGTGCGCCAGGACAGCCACGCAACGTGATCGGGATTGACGAGCTCGCGGCCGGCAAGCCCGCCGAGGACATTCGTGAGCGCGTGGGCGTTCGGCGTCGTGAGCACGAGCTCACCTTCCGGCGCGAGGAGCGCCTGCACCGCGTCCAGGAAGTCGCCGGGCCGGTCCAGGTGCTCGAGCAGCTCGCCGGCCAGCACGACGTCGGCGGGCTCGAGCCCGAGCGCCGACAGTGCGGCCCGATCCTCCACGTCGGCCGCGTGGGCGACGAATCCGAGCTCGCGGGCCCGCTCGACGCCCTGCTCGTCGGCGTCGACTCCGATCGCCTCGCGCGCTTCGGCCGCGACGACCTCGTGCAACCAGGCGCCGCGGCCGCGCTTCGCCCGCATCTGGCCTTCGTCCACGAAGCCGAGGTCGATCACGCGCCGGCCTCGCACGAGCCTGCGCAGCTCGGCGATCCGGTCGACGAGCTGCGCGTGTGGAATGCGGTGCACCGACGGCGGCCGAAGCTCGGTAAGCGTCGCGCTCATAGGCCGCCCTTTGGCCTATGAGCATGTGGCGGGGGTGTGGGGGAACCGGGAGGTTCCCCCACACAAGACAAGAAGAAGGGGGTTTGACGTGGGGGAAACATGGTCTCCCCCACGGGAGCGAGCCGAAGGTGAGCGACCATGGGGGATCAGCATAGGGCGCTAGATTGGCGCGGGTGACGCGGGCGCAGATCCTCGGTGCCGTCGCGCTCGGCGCGCTCGCGCTGGCCTACGCACTCCCGATGCAGTCGGTCGGCTGCCCCCAGACCTCGCACTACGCCGCGACTCGAGCGATCGCAGAGGGCACCCCGACGATCGACAAATACGCCGAGGAGACATGCGACCTCGTCCGGACGAACGGCCACTACTACGCCGCGAAAGGCCCGGCGATGGACTTCTGGGCGGCTCCGTGGTACCTGCTGTTGCGCTCGGTCGGCGCCGTGCCCGCGAATCGCAACCACGGCCTGGGCTACCCGGCAGCGATGCTCGGCGTGCCGCTGCGCGCGCTCTGGCAGATCGGGCTCTGGGCAGTCGTCCTGCCGGCGCTCGGGCTCCTCGTGCTGATGCGACGCACGGTCGACCGGCTCGAGCCGGGACTCGGGGTCGCCGCCGCGGTGACGCTCGGCCTGGCGACGCTCGTTCTGCCGTTCTCGACCTTGCTGTTCGCGCACGTGCCGGCGACGACGCTCGCGTTTCTGTCCTTCTCGCTGTTGTTCGACCGCGACGACGCAGGTTGGAGACGCGTTGCCGCGGCCGGAGCTGCGGCGGGTCTCGCCACAGCCACCGATCTGCCGCTCGCGGTGCCGGCAGTACTGCTCGGCTTGTACGCGGCGGCGCGCGCGCCGCGCGTACGCCGCCTGGTTGCCTTCGGAGCGGGCGGGATCATCGGCCTCATCCCCCTGTTCGCCTTCAACACCTGGGCCTTCGGGAACCCGTTCCACCTCGCGTACGCCGGCGTGGCACTCAATCCCGGCGCGGGCGGTGTCGAGCAGACAGCGGGCGACCACGGCTTCTTCACGCTCCACCTCCCCGATCTGCGTGTCGCGGTCGAGTTGCTGCTGAGCCAGCGAGGCCTGCTGGTGCTGACGCCGGTCGCCGTGGCCGGCGCCGCCGGTGTCGTCCTGCTCTGGCGGCGCGGACTGCGGGCCGAGGCGGTACTCATCGCGGCGCTCTGCGTCGTGGAGGTGACGTGGACCTCGGGCCACAACGGGATCTACATGTCGCTCGGCGGCTGGGTGCCGGGTCCCCGGTTCCTGATCCCGCTGCTGCCGTTCCTCTGCTTCGCGCTCGCACCGGTACTGCGCCGCGCACCGGCGACGGTCGGCGCGCTCGCGCTCGTCTCGGCCGGTGCGATGGTCGTCGCGACGAGCGCCGAGCCGCTGCTCTCGAACGACGACACACGTCACTGGCTCTCGCGCATCGCGCACGGAAACTTCACAGCGACCGTCGTCAGCCTCTCCGGCGCCGGCCACGGCTGGCTCGCGATCATTCCGTTCTATCTGCTGGTGCTCGTCGCGGCTGGGGCGGCGGTCGCGGCGACACGGGTACCCGTCATCCGTCGCGACGTTGCGACAGCCGGCGCGGCGGTCGGAGCCTGGCTCCTCGTCGAGCACGCCGCGCCCGAGCTCCTCCGCATGGATCGAGCGGTCGGCGGCGAGAGCTGGGGGCTCCTTGCCGCCCTACTCCTCGTCGCGGCGGCGATCTGGGCCGCCGCCGAGCTCCGGCCCGAAGGGCTTCTGCTGCTGCCGTTCGCGACGGTTCGCTTCGCCGAGCACACGAAATGGGGGCTTGTGCTCGCCTTTCTCGTGCTCGCCGCCATCGCAGTCCGGAGGCGCCCGGGAGAGCATCTGCGAGGGTCACCCGGTCCTGCTTGAATCGTTCCGTGGCCGCCCTCTACCGGAAATACCGCCCGCTGAACTTCTCCGAGGTCGTGGGTCAGGAGGCTGTCGTCCGGACGTTGAAGAACGCGATCACGTCAGGACAGGTGCGGCAGGCCTATCTGTTCGCCGGTCCGCGGGGGACCGGCAAGACGTCGATGGCCCGGATCCTCGCCAAGGGCCTCAACTGCGCGAGCGGACCGACGACGGAGCCCGACGGCACCTGCCCGGCCTGCCTCGGGATCACCGCCGGCACGTCGCTTGACGTGATCGAGATGGATGCGGCGTCGCAGCGCGGGATCGACGACATCCGCGAGATCCGCGACCGCGTCGTGCTGCAGCCGGTCGAAGGAAGGTACAAGGTCTACATCCTCGACGAGGCGCACCAGCTCACGGACGCGGCGTGGAATGCGCTCCTGAAGCTGATCGAGGAGCCTCCGCCGCACCTCGTCTTCGTCTTCTGCACGACCGACCTGTCGAAGGTTCTGCCGACGGTGCGCTCGCGCTGCCAGACGTTCGTCTTCCAGCGTCCGCGGCTGCAGGATCTCGTCACGGTGCTGACGCGCGTGGCCGAGGGCGAGGGGATCGACGCGCCACAGCAGGCGCTGTCGCTCGTGGCGCGGGCAGCCCGGGGTTCGTTCCGCGACGCGACGTCGACGCTCGATCAGCTCGCATCGGCGACGGAGAAGGAGATCACGGTGCAGTCGGTCCTGCAGCTCCTCGGCACGGTCGAGGAGGACGCGCTGTTCCGCCTGTGTGACCTCGTCGTCGACCGCGACACCGCGGGGGCGCTCACATTCATCGAGGATCTGTCCGAGCAGGGTCACGACCTCGGCCGGCTCGTGAGCGACCTGATCGAGCACCTGCGCCATCTGATGCTCGTACAGCACATGGGCGAGGTGCCCGAGTCGCTGCCGGTGACCGAGGAGACGCGCGAACGGCTGCGCGCGCAGGCGAACCAGCTCGGGGAGGCGACGGTGGTGCGGCTGCTCGACCTGCTGGCCGTCGCCGTCGACGACATGCGCCAGGGCGGCGACCCGCGCCTACCGCTCGAGCTCGCGCTCGTCAAGGTGACTCGCGCCGCGGCGGATCTTTCCCGCGAGTCCGTCAATTTCAGGCTCGAGCAGCTGGAGTCGCGCGGGCCCGTGCAGACGGGACCTGCCGCGGTGTCCGACACCGCTCGAGAGGAATCGGTGGCTGCGAAGGTGCCGGTCACGGTGGGCGGGCCGCCGACGCTCGAGCTCGAGCAACTGCAGGACGCGTGGGCGCGCACGGTCGTGCCGGCCGTGGCCCAGAGGTCGATCCCGACGTCCAGCCTGCTGGGCGACGCCCGGCCGACCGAGCTCGAGGGTGACACGCTGACGGTCGAGTTCGCGCCGAGTGCGTCGTTCAAGCGAACGCAAGCAGAAGATCCGAAGAACGTCGCTCTCCTACGCGAGGCGCTCTACGAGGTCACCGGCCGGAAGCTGACGATCGAGTTCGCGGTCAGCGAAGCCGACGACGAAGAGGGCGAAGACGACGAGCTCGAAGGTCCCGCCGGCGAGGAGCGGATCCTCGAGCTGATGAAGGAGACCTTCGACGCACAGGAACGGGAGAACGAATGAGCTTCGACATGGAAAAGCTGATGCAGCAGGCCGCGCAGATGCAGGAGCAGGTGCAGAAGATGCAGGAAGACGCCGAGAAGGAGACGGCCGAGGCGTCCGCCGGCGGCGGCATGGTGAAGGTGACCGCGAACGGCGCCGGCCGGGTGCTCTCGATCGAGATCTCCCCCGACGCGATCGATCCATCCGATCCCGAGGCCCTCGCCGACCTCGTGCTCGCGGGCGTCAACGAGGCGCTCCGCTCGGCCGCGGCGAAGGTCGAGGCGAAGGCGGGGCAGATGCAGGCGGAGCTCCTCGGCGGCCTCGGGCTCCCGGGGCTCGGTGGCGAGTCTTAGCTCGCGAAATCGAAGACCCAGCCCCAGACGACGACGCCGGTCAGGGCGAGCACGATGAACGCCCAGAGCCAGTTCGACGCCAGGTTACGACCCCGCACGGGCACAACCGTACCCCCGGAGGCGGGGGATGTCCGCAGCGGACGGCTACGCTCCGCAAATGCTGAGCCCGGCCGTCGAGAACCTCGTCGCTCAGCTGACGAGGCTGCCCGGAATCGGGAGCCGGACGGCCCAGCGGCTCGCGTTTCACATCCTCCAGGTTCCGAAGGAGGAGGCCCAGGCGCTCGCCGAGGCGATCCACGACGTGAAGGAACGCGTCCGCTTCTGCCGCGAGTGCGGGAACCTCACCGAGGAGGAGGTCTGCTCGATCTGCCTCGACGCGCGCCGCGATCATTCGCTCATCTGCGTCGTCGAGCAGCCGGTCGACCTCCTCTCGCTCGAGCGCACCGCGGAGTTCCGCGGTCTCTACCACGTGCTCGGCGGCGCGCTGTCGCCGCTCGACGGCGTCGAGCCGTCGCAGCTCCGGATCGACGAGCTTCTGCATCGCGTCGAGCGAAACGGCGTGCAGGAGGTCGTGCTCGCGACGAACCCGAACATGACGGGCGAGGCGACCGCGGCGTATCTCGCCGACCGCCTGCGCGGCCGGGTCCGGGTGACGCGGCTCGCGAGCGGGCTGCCGATGGGCGGCGACCTGGAGTACGCGGACGAGGTCACGCTCGGCCGGGCGCTCACCGGCCGCCGCGAGATGCTCTAAGCGAAGCGCAGCCTGCTTTCAAGCAGGCTGCAGTCGTTGCACCGGAAGCTGCCCTGCCTACACTTGGGGCGTGGCAACGACGACCCAGTTTGAAGCGGTGCCCGAGGTCGCGGCCGACGCGGACGTCCGCGGACGCGACCTGATCGTCATGAAATTCGGCGGCACCTCCGTCGGCGACACCCAGAAGATCAAGGACGTCGCGCGGCGCCTGGTGGCGGCCCGTGAGACGGGCCAACGGGTTCTGGGCGTCCTCTCGGCGATGGGCGACACGACGGACGAGCTGATCCGCCTCGCGCATGAGGTCTCTCCCGAGCCACACCCACGCGAATACGACATGCTTGTCTCGGTCGGCGAGCGCATCTCGAATGCGCTGTGCGCGATGGCGATCCGCGACCTCGGTCACGAAGCCGTCTCGTTGACCGGCTCGCAGGCCGGGATCGTCACCGACACAGTCCACGGAAAGGCAAAGATCGTCGAGGTGCGGGCCCGCCGTCTGCACGACGAGCTGGACAAGGATCGGATCGTGCTCGTCGCCGGCTTCCAGGGCGTCTCGACCGAACTCGAGGTGACAACCCTCGGGCGCGGCGGCTCCGATGCGACGGCCGTGGCGCTCGCATCGGCGCTCGGTGGCGCCTGCGAGATCTATACGGACGTCGAAGGCGTCTTCACGGCCGACCCTCGGCTCGTCCCGGACGCGCTGAAGCTCCCGAAGATGAGCTACGAGGAGATGCTCGAGATGGCGGCGACGGGCGCGCGGGTCATGATGGCGCGGTCGATCGAAATCGCGCGCAGGTACGGTGTGCCGCTCCACGTGCGCTCGGCGTTCGGCGACAACGACGGCACGTGGATCGGCGAGGAGGCCAACCTGGTGCTCGAGAAGGCGATCATCTCCGGCGTCACGCACGACACGACCGAGGCGAAGGCGACGGTCATCGGCGTCCCTGACCAACCCGGTATCGCGGCGCGCATGTTCCGCGCGCTGGCAGACGCCGGCGTGAACATCGACATGATCGTCCAGAACAGCTCGGCCGACGGGACGACGGACATCACGTTCACGCTACCGAAGACCGACCTTCCCGCCGCCGAGCCGATCCTCGAGCGTGTCGGCTCCGAGATCGCGGCGAAGGGCGTGGTGTACGACGCGGACGTCGCGAAGATCTCGCTCGTGGGGGCCGGCATGAAGAGCCATCCCGGAGTCGCCGCCGACATGTTCGAAGCGCTCGCAGAAGCGGGCATCAACATCGAGATCATCTCGACCTCCTCGATTCGCATCTCGTGCGTCGTACGCGCCGCCGACGTGGAGCAGGCGGTGCGGGCCGTTCACGAGCGGTTCCGCTTCTTCGCGGAGGCGCGCGTCGATGCCTGAGCCGCGCATCGCCGTCGTCGGCGCCACCGGCGCAGTGGGTGCGGTGACGCTGAGGCTTCTGCGCGGGCGCGGGTACGCGAGCGTGCGCGCGTTCGCCTCCGGGCGCTCGGCGGGAACGACGCTCGAGGGCGGACTCGTCGTCGAGGAAGCAACGCCTGACGCGCTATCCGCGGGCGACATCGACCTCGCACTCTTCTCCGTGGGCACCTCGGCGTCGCGCGAGCTCGTGCCGCATGCGGTGCGCGGCGGGGCGGTCGCCGTCGACAAGTCGGCGGCGTACCGGCTCGAGCCAGGCATCCCGCTCGTCGTGCCGGAGGTGAACGGCGCCCGTGCGCTCGAGAACGAGGGCGTCGTCGCGAACCCGAACTGCTGCACGATTCCGCTCACGTGCGTGCTCAAGCCGCTACACGACGCCGCCGGCCTCCGTCGCGTGCGGGTCTCGACCTACCAGTCGGTGTCAGGTGCCGGAGCGCAGCGGATGGAGCAGCTGCGCGCGGAGCCGCAGGAAGAGCACAACCTCGCGATGGACTGGGCCTGGGAGGGCGACGAGACGGACGAGGAGTCGAAGATCCGCGCCGAGGCGCAGAAGATCCTCGAGCTGCCGCAGCTGCCGATCAGCGCCACGACCGTGCGCGTGCCGGTGCTCGTCGGCCATGCGGAAGCGGTCTGGGTCGAGCTCGAAGAGCCGCTCTCGGCCGAGCAGGCGACCGAGCTGCTCCGTGCCGCACCGTCGGTGCGAATCGTCGAGGTGCCGACGCCGGGTGACGCGGCCCGAACCGACGATGTGCTCGTCGGCCGGATCCGCGTCGACCGCGCGGGCGAGAACGGCCTCGCGCTCTTCCTCGCGTGCGACAACCTGAACAAGGGCGCCGCCCTCAACGCGATCCAGATCGCCGAGCTCCTGCTCGACCGCGCGCGCGTCGCGGCGTAGCAGTCGTTGCGACGACTGCAACCTGGCTGAAGCCAGGTTGCGCTACGGCCGCTGCGGCGCCGGAGCCGGCACGAACGCCTCGCGCACGACGCGAAGCACGTGCTCGCGCTTCCCCTCGACGACGGGCAACAGCCCGCCGAAGTCGAGCCGCGCGAGCTCGACCCGGCCTTGCATGCGCACGGTGACGAAGCCGAAGTCGGCGAGGAAGTCTCGGGGAAAGATCGTCTTGTGCACCTGGAAGCGCTCGAACGTCGAATCGGTCTCGCCGTAGCGATAGGAGAAGGCCTCGAGCGCGCGGGCGCCCTTGTCCCGCGCGTCGCCGATCGCCGTCAGGAAGAGCGACTGCATCACCCACGGCTTGGACGAGTCCACGAGATACGCGCACGTGACGAGCACCGCGTCCGAGCTCGGCGGGCCGGCGGGCAGCTCCGCCGCGCGCGGGAAGAGATCCGATGGCCCGTACTGCATCGAGCCGAGCAGGCGGCCGTCGTCGTCGTAGTAAACCGTGCCCCACGCTCCCCACTCCTCTTCGGTGCCGCGGATCCAACGTCGCTTGTCGGTCGAGCGGCCGGTCTGCGACTGCCAGAAGACGCACTCGTGGCATACGGTCGGCACCGTGGGCAGCGTTGCCCCGGTGAGGCCGACGATGCGGGTCACGACGCCGGGCCGATCTCGTCGACGATCACGTCCACCGTCGCCGGGGAGATGTCCGCCATGCTGCCGAGATACTCGCGCACGCGCGCCTGGACGGCCTGCCCGACCTCCGGGATGGACGCCCCCCACTCCACGACGAGGTGCAGCTCGACCTGCACGGCGCCGTTCTCGCCGGTGACCTTCGCGCCCCGCCGTCCGGCGAGCTCCCGGACGCCCTCGACCTCGAGCGCGGCGTCACCCGCATAGCGCGCGAGGATGTCCGCGGAGATCGAGGCCTGGCCCTCCAATCGAAATCTAGGCCGAACGTAGCACCAGCTCCGTCGCCTCGGGCCTCGCGGCGAAACGGAACGGCACGAACGTCGTGCCGAGGCCCGGCGAGACGTGCATGACCGCCGACTCGCTCCGGTAGACGCCGCTCGCGTACCGGGCTCTCGGGTGCGCGAGCCGGAGCTTGCCGCCGGGGTACGGCACCGTGATCTGGCCGTCGTGCATGTGGCCGGCGAGCACGAGCTCGAAGCGTCCTGGCTCGAGCCGGTCGAGCACGCGCGGGAAGTGGCTCAGCAGGATCCGGAAGTCGCCCTCGCGGGAGAGCGAATTCGGATCCGTTCTCGAATCGACGCGCAGCACGCGCCGTGGATCGGTGCCGGCGATCCACACGTTCCTACCTCGCAGTTCGAGCAGCTCCCCCTCGTCGAGCAGCAGGCGCGCCGGCTCGAGCTCGCGGAGGTTGGACGCACGCGCCTGCGGGTCGCGTGCGATCGCGTAGTCGTGATTGCCGAGCACGGCAAAGGTCGGGGAAGGCAAGCGCTCGACAAGCGAGCGCAACCGCGGCTCGCCGCGCGGGTGTGTCAGCAGGTCGCCGGTGATGCACACGAGATCGGGGCGTCGCTCGGCCGCCCACTCGACGGCACGCTCGACCGCGAGGCCCCCGCGCGAGGGGACGCCGAGGTGGAAATCCGAGAGATGGAGGATTCGCAGGCCGTCGAGCTCGGGCGGCAGGCCCGGCACCTCGAGCTCCCGCTCGCGCAGTCGCACCCAGCCCGCTTCGAACCATCCCCAGCCCACGGCTGCGGCTGTTGCCGCGCCCAGAACGGCTCCGGCGCGGCGCGCCCTGTCTGTTCGACAGAGGGCAACCGCGCCGGAATCCACCCCTCCGTGTACCAGACGCCGACGCGAGGCGAAACCTACGCTCTGCTCAGACCTGGAGCTTCTCGAGCGCCGGCCGCGGATCCACGATGTGGCGCTTGAACTTCAACTCGGAGTCCTCGAGTCCCGCGGCGACCCCGACGAGCTGGGCGAGGTGGAGGATCGGGAGGTTGAACTTCCGCCCCGTCGCCGCCTCGAGCTTCTGCTGCCAGGCGTCGAGCGAGAGATGGCAGAGCGGGCACGGCGTGACCATCACGTCGGCCCCCGCTTCGAGCGCCTGCTCCACCGGTTGGATCAGCTCGCCCATCGCGGTCTCCTCGCGCGCTTGGATGATCGGGAATCCGCAGCACTTGATCTTCGCGGGATAGTCGATCGCCTCGCCGCCGCACGCCTCGATGATCCGCTCGAGCGACCACGGACGATCCGGATCCTCGAAGCCGAGGATCTTCGACGGACGCAGGATCTGGCAGCCGTAGAACGGGGCCACCTTGAGGCCTTTCAGGCCCTTGTGCGCAGCCTGCTTCAGCTTGTCGTAGCCGTCGCCCTCCGCGATCTCCCACAGCAGGTGCCGGACCTCGACCGTGCCGCGGTACTCGGGCACGCCGACCGTCTTCAGGTTCTCGTTCACGCGGTCGAGCAGGTTCTGGTCGCCGGTGAGCATGTAGTTCGCCTGGCGGAGGTTGAGCGTGCAGACGTTGCAGACCGTGAGGAGCGTGTCGGATGCCTGCTCCGCATACGCGAGGATTCGCGCGTTCAAATGGAGGTAGTAATCCGGCTCCGCCTCGTGGATGTCGCCGGCGCCGCAACACGTCACCGACTCGAGCTCGATCAGCTCGAGGCCGACGCGCGGTGCGAGCGCCTGGGTCGACGTGTCGAGCTCCTTCGCCGACATCGACGCGAGACACCCCTTGTAGTACGCAACCTGCTTCATACCTTCCGCAGTGCTCACGCGCCTCCCTCCGGCTCTCTCGTCGGTTCCTCGCCCGGCAGGTACGGCCGCGGGAACGAGCCGGGCCCGTACGGATCGCGGCCCTCGTCGTAGCCGTGCGCGAGCTTCGCGAGCGCGCGCTCTCCCTGGACGTGGCCGATGTAGCCGAGCCGGCCCTGCTCGTGCACGAGCTTGTGCAGCTTGCGCGCCTCGCCGACGTTCGCCGCGACGTGCGGCGGGAACTCGAGGCCGGCCTTCTGATGCTTCGCGAGGTTGATCGCGAACTTCATCTGCTTGATGCTCGAGACGACGCCCTGCGTCTTCGGGACGAGCTCCGTCTCGCGCAGCCAGCCGGTCGTCTCCGACGAGCGGATGAACCACTTCGCATGCTTCGCGCCCATGTCGCGGTCGATGCCCTCCTTGACCGCCTCGCCGCCGAGCTTCGCAATCGCGTCCCTCGGGTCGACGCCCTTCGGGCAGCGCTCGTTGCAGAAGAAGCAGCGCGTGCACTCCCAGATGCCGTGCTGGCCGCTGTACTCCTCGAGCCGCTCAACCTTCGCCGCGTCGCGCGGGTCGCCGACGAAGCGCATCCCCTTCGCGAGCGCCTGCGGGCCGAGGAACTCCGGGTCGGACTCCATCGCGTTGCACTCCGAGACACAGCAGCCGCAGTTGATGCAGAGCGATTCCTTGTGGACGGCATCCATCCGCTCCTGTGAGATCCGGTACTCCTTGCCGTCCTCCGGCTGGTCGTAGCCGGGCTGGAGGTACGGCTTCATCGCCTTGAACTTCTCCCAGAAGGGGTCCATGTCGACGACGAGGTCCTTGACGATCGGCAGGTTCCCCATCGCCGAGATGACCGGCACGTGACCGGACTGCGCGATGTCGTACATGCGGGTCTTGCACGCGAGCACGGCCGCACCGTCCATCCGCATGCCGCAGGAGCCGCAGATCATCATCCGGCAGCTCTTCCGGTACGCAAGCGAGCCGTCGACCCTGTCCTTGACGACGTCGAGGCAGTCGAGCAGCGTCGCCTCGTCGGGCGCGTCGAACTCGTACTCCTTCAGCGCGCGGTCGCCGGTGGACGAGTCGTAGCGCCAGATCTTCAGGGCAACCTGCACGGGCGGTCAGCCTCCCAGTCCGGGGATGGACAACGTGGTCGCGTCGAGGGTCTCCGCATCCGACGGAGCAGTCACATTCACGGCTTCGTTGAAGTTCGAGAAGTCGACGGTCGTCGCGATCCGCTGACGGCCCGCGGCGGCGGCTCCGATCACGAAGCTGAGCTTCACGCGGCGGACGTAGCCGTCGTCCTTGCCGACCCACACGTCGTACGGGCCATAGGTCGCGTTCGTCAACGCCTTGACCTTCGCGCCCTGCGGCAGCTTCGCCGGATCGATGTGCCCTCGGTAGTGCGTCGTGTCCGCGCCGTCGACCGTCTCCTCCCCTACCTCTGTCACGTTGCCGAGCGCACGAAGCTGCGCAAAGGTCTGGGTCGGGTCCTGGGCGCCGAGCGACGAGAGATCGATGCCCTTGCGCGCCGCCGCCTTTTCGAGGTCGATCGAGATCCACGTCTTGCCCTTCGGCAGCGCGTCGGCGAAGAGGGTTGAGCGCATGTAGATCAGCGTGCCGCTGATCACCTCGTCGATGTCGCCGGAGAGGCCGCCGGCGTTGAACGTCAGGTGCAGGGAGCCGAGGCGGTTCGTGTTGTCGAAGTCGCCCTCTCCCGTGATCGTCACCAGTTGGCCCCCAACGGAGACCGATCCCTTGAGCGCCATGTGCTCGGTCTTCGCCTGCGCCGTCTTCGTCGCCGCGCCCTTCACAAACGCCACCGGCGAGAGCTTCGCCTCGTTCGCCTGCTCACTCGTGCCGCCACCGCCGCACGCCGCGAGCGTGAGCGGCAGAACGAGGAGCACGAGCACGCCGCGGCGCATCAGTACTTCCGCTCCTGCGGCTCCCACTTCGTCATCGTCACGGGCTTCCAGTCCAGCTCGGGCCCTCCGTCCCGCCAGCGGACGAGCGTGTGCTTGAGGAAGTTCGCGTCGTCTCGCTCCGGAAAGTCGTACGGGCGTGCGTGCGCGCCGCGGCTCTCTTTGCGCGCAAGACCCGCGACGACCATGCACTCCGCGAGCTCGAGCAGGAAGCCCAGCTCGAGCGCCTGCGTCAGGTCGTTGTTGAAGATCTGGCCTTTGTCCTCGACGTAGACCTTGCGGTAGCGCTCGCGCAGGCCGGCAATGATCTCGCCCTCCCGCTTCATCTGGCCCTCGCGCCGGAAGACGCCGAAGTTCTCGTGCATGGTGGACGCGAGCTCGTCCCGGATCTTCCAGGGGCGCTCACCCGATCCCCGGTCGAGCAGCGTGGACAGCTCGCGCTGGGCTTCGCGCTCGACCGACTCGGGGACCTCGATCGTCGTGTGCGAGAGCGCCCATTCGGCGGCGTGCCGGCCCGCCCGCTTGCCGAACGTGATCGTCTCCATCAGCGCGTTCCCGCCGAGCCGGTTCGCGCCGTGGACCGACACGCACGCGACCTCGCCTGCCGCATACAGCCCTTCGAGCTCGGTCTGGCCCCAGACGTCGGTGTCGACGCCGCCCATGTGGTAGTGGGCTCCGGGACGCACCGGGATCGGCTCGAAGATGGGGTCGATGCCCATGAACGTCATCGACAGCTCGCGCGTCCCCGGCAGCCTCTCGATGATCCGATCGGGCCCGAGATGACGCAGATCGAGCAGGACGTTCCCGTTGATGCCGCGGCCTTCATCGATCTCGGTCTGCTCGGAACGGGAGATGACGTCGCGCGAAGCGAGCTCCATTGCGTTTGGCGCGTAGCGCTTCAGGAAGCGCTCACCGTCCTTGTTCACCAGGAATGCGCCCTCGCCGCGACAGCCTTCAGTGATCAGCACACCCGTCGGCGCAAGCGTGGTGGGGTGGAACTGCATCATCTCCATGTCCTCGAGGGGGACCCCGACGCGCAGCGCCATCGCCATTCCGTCCCCCGTACAGGCGTACGCGTTCGTCGTTCCGACATAGAGTCGGCCCGCGCCGCCGGTGGCAACGATGACGGTCTTCGAGCCGATCGTCTTCAGCCCGCCGTTCAGCAGATCCCAGCAGATGACGCCCTGGCAGCGCTCGTCGTTGACGACGAGCTGCCAGGCGAAGAACTCGTCGTAGACGGGGATGTCGCGCCGGCAAACCTGTTCGTAGAGCACCTGGATGAGCACATGGCCGGTGATGTCCGCCGCGTACGCGGTGCGCGGCGCGCCTGCGGCGCCGAAGGGTCGTTGCGCGATGCGGCCGTCGTCCGTGCGCGAGAAGACGGCGCCCCAGTTCTCGAGCTGGTACACGTCGCCGGGCGCCTCGTTGCACAGGATCTCGATCGCGTCCTGGTCGCCGAGGTAGTCCGATCCCTTGACCGTGTCGAACGCGTGGAGCTCCGGGTTGTCCTCGGAGGCGTTCCCGAGCGCGGCGTTGATTCCGCCCTCGGCGGCTCCCGAGTGAGACCGCGTGGGATGGATCTTCGAGATGAGGGCGACGTCCGCGCCGGCGTCGAAGGCCTCGATGGCCGCGCGCATGCCGGCGCAGCCGGCGCCGACGACCAGGACGTCGTGTTCTCCGATCACCGGAGAAAGACGCTAGCGGAACTCCGTCGGGGACCGCGCCGCCTAGGGAGGGGGCCGCGACCTCGTCCGTAGACTGCGGCGATGTCCGAGGTGCGGGTCGTTCACGTCGTCGGCGCGCGGCCCAACTACATGAAGATCGCGCCGGTCTACAGCGCGCTCGAGGGGCCGCCCGGGCGTCTTGCAGCGCCTCGTTCACACCGGCCAGCACTACGACGCCTCGCTCAAGGACGTCTTTTTCGGCGAGCTGCCGCTTCCGCACCCGCATGTGGAGCTGCAGATCGGCTCGGGAACGCATGCCGAGCAGACCGCCCGTGCGCTCGTCGGGCTCGAGCGAGCCTTCGTCGAGCTCGAGCCCACCCTCGTCGTCCTGCCGGGCGACGTCAACTCGACGCTCGCCGGTGCTCTCGCGGCGGTCAAGCTGGGCGTCCCGATCGTGCACGTCGAGTCAGGCTTGCGCAGCCGCGACCCGAGCATGCCGGAGGAGCACAACCGCGTCATCACCGACCGCCTCGCCACGCTCCTCCTGACGCATTCGGAGGAGGCGAACGAGAACCTCGCGGCCGAGGGCATCGACGCGACCGCGTCGCATTCATCGGGAACGCGATGATCGACACGGTGCTGCGAGGCCTGGATGCGGCACGCGCCGAGGCGGCCTGGCGTCACCAAGGGCTGGACGAGGGGACGTACCTCCTCGTCACACTCCACCGCCCAAGCCTCGTCGACGACCCGACACTGCTCTCCGAGACCATGGGAGCGCTCGGCGAGGTCGCCGCCTCCATGCCCGTCGTTTTCCCGGTCCATCCGCGGACAAGGCAGCGCCTCGGGTCAGCGGGCGCGGACGTGCCGCCGGCGATGAGTTGTCGCCTAGAGTCTGCCGGCCTGGGGTAGCGGATGTCGGCGCCTGTGGATTTCGCTTGAGCGGGCTCGATGCCTGAGGGCCAGGCTCTGGCACGGCGGCGGCGGCTGGTGCTGGGGGCGTGTGTACGGCCGCGATGGCACGCACTCATGAGACGCGCCGATCGGGAAACGGGACTAACCTAGAGTGCGGTGAGCGTTCGTCCACGCCCTGAACAGCTGGTCGAGCTGTGGAACTTGACGACCATGCCGACCGAGAATGTTCTCTTCTGGCAGTCGTACGTTGACGACAAGATCGGCCCGGACGGAAAACCGCTGTGCTCCGCGATCGTCGCTCTCCTTTTGGATGATCCCGATGTCTTCTCGGATATGCATCGGCTGCCCACTGACGAGCTTTGGCATTTCTACCTCGGTGATCCAATCGAGTTGCTGCTGCTTCACCCTGACGGGACCGACGAGCTGATCATTCTTGGATACGACGTTCTGGCGGGGCAGCGAGTGCAGACCGTTGTTCCGGCCGGGACTTGGATGGGGGCGCGGTTGCGACCCGGCGGCGAGTATGGGGTCTATGGCAACACGATGGCGCCGGGCTTCGTGCTCATGGACTTTGAGGGTGCAAGCTCGGACGAGCTGATCGCCAGGTGGCCGCAGCGAGCGGAGATGATTCGCGCCCTGACGCGCCACTAGGCCCGTTAATCCGCCACTAGGCCCGTGCCGAGGCATTGGCTCGGGTGCCGAAACGGGGTGATCGCCCAGTTTGTGTCGTTCCTGCGTATGTAGCCTCGGCGCCGAAGCCGCACCGGTGACTTAGAACTTCGAATCACCATGAGCGCTGAAGCGTTCTGAAGCAGACGAGGCAGCAGCCGATTGCGAGGAAGGCTTCGTGGATCTCTGCGCGGCGGTCGTAGCGGACCAGCAGCCGCTTGAAGTGGTGCAGCCAGGCGAAGGTCCGCTCCACGACCCAGCGTGCCACTCGACCATCCGCTGGTAACAGGTCGAGCCGCCACCGAAGCCAAGCTCGAGCGGCAGATGCCGCCAGGCGATCCCCGTGTGCAGCACGGACAAGATCCCCTGCAGCGCCTGCCGATCAGGCAGACGCTTCCGACCCGGATAGCGAAAGCGCCGCTCGACTCTCGGCAACAGGGGTTCGATCCGCTTCCACAGCTCGTCCGACACGACCCACGGCTTCGCGGCCACCGGCACCCTTCCCAGATTGACGACGGATGCCGACTGCGTTCGTCGTCAGAGAACGGGTCCCTTCATTTCGGTTCGAGTACTAAGTCAGGCGCGAGGCCCGGCTGCGGCGAGAGCCGGGTCGGCGAACTTCTCGGTCGGCGAACTTCTCGAAGTTGTCCCGGAACATCCCTGCAAGCGCGCGCGCCTTCGCGTCGTACGCCGCAGGTTCACGCCACGTCGAGCGTGGATCGAGCAGGGCCGCCTCGACGCCGGGCACCGACACCGGCACCTGGAAGCCGAACACGTCGTCGACGCGGTACTCGGCGCCTTCCAACTCGCCGGAGAGCGCTGCCCGGAGCAGCGCGCGCGTGGCCGCGATCGGCATCCGCTGTCCCTCGCCGACCGGCCCGCCGCTCCATCCGGTGTTCACGAGCCACGCGACGGCGCCGTGCTCGTCGAGCCGTTTGCCGAGCAGGCCGGCGTAGACCGACGGCCGCTGCGGCAGGAACGGGGCGCCGAAGCACGTCGAGAACGTCGGCTGCGGCTCGGTGACGCCGATCTCCGTGCCGGCAAGCTTGGCCGTGAAGCCGGACAGGAAGTAGTAGAGCGCCTGCTCGCGGCTGAGGCGCGCAATCGGCGGCAGGATCCCGAACGCGTCCGCCGTCAGCATCACGACTGCGCTCGGATGCCCGGCCCGCTTCTCCGGGTGGGCGTTCGCAATCTGCTCCAACTTGTACGCCGCCCGCGTGTTCTCGGTCTTCGAGTCGTCGTCGAGATCGAGCCTGCCCTGTTCGTCGATTGCGACGTTCTCGAGGATCGTCCCGAACGTGTGTGTCGTCCTGTAGATCTCCGGCTCCGCGGAGGCCGAGAGGCGGATCACCTTCGCGTAGCAGCCGCCCTCGAAGTTGAAGACCCCGTTGCTCCCCCAGCCGTGCTCGTCGTCCCCGATCAGCGCGCGCTCCGGGTCGGCGGAGAGCGTGGTCTTGCCCGTGCCCGAGAGGCCGAAGAAGATCGCGACGCGGCCGTCGTTGTCGACGTTGGCGGAGCAGTGCATCGGGAAGACGCCTTCGAGCGGAAGCCGGTCGTTCATCACGGTGAAGATCGACTTCTTGATCTCGCCGGCGTAGAACGTGCCGCCGACCAGCACCTCCGTGCGTGACGGGTGCAGCACGATGAACGTGCCGGTGCGCGTCCCGTCCTCGTCGGGGACCGCCTCGAGCGCGGGTGCGTGCAGCACGAGCGCCTGCGGCGCGAAGTCGGCGAGCTCTTCGGGCTTCGGGTCGATGAACATCGTCTTTGCGAAGAGCGCGTGATACGGATGCGTCGTAACCACGCGAACCGCGATCCTGTGCTCGGGATCCGCACCCGCGAACGCGTCGACCACGTACAGCATCTCCTGCTTGCCGAGGAAGTCCGTGACCTTGTCGCGGAGATGGTCGAACGACTCCTCGTCGAGCTCCTTGTTGCCCTCCCACCAGATCCGATCTTCGGAGGCGGCCTCGCGGACGATGAACTTGTCCTGCGGCGAGCGGCCGGTGTGCTTGCCCGTGTCGACGACCATCGGGCCGCCTTCGCCGATGCGCGCCTCACCGCGCGCGACCGCGTGTTCGTAGAGCACCGGTGTCGAGGCGTTCCAGACGACCTCGCCCGCGCTGTGGATCCCGTGGATGGAGAGATCCACACGGCCGCGGAGATCCATGGTCGTCATCGGATCGTCTCCTTCCACGTCGGCAAATACGGGAAACGGCGCGCATCTCCTACGGTGCGCGCCGTCCGTATGGTACGCGCTCGTGGCAGGTAAGGCACTGACAGACGGTGTGGTGATGCTCCGGCCTTGGAGAAGGGGCGATGCCGCGGTGATCGTCGAGTGCCTCGACGGCGACCCCGAGATCTCGCGCTGGCTCGACCAGGTACCTCAGCCGTACTCCCGAGCGGACGCACTTGCCTACATCGGCGGGATCGGCGAGAGCGCGTTCGCGGTCACGGACGCGGCGAGCGGCAAGGTGCTCGGATCGATCGGCGTGCAGTTCAGCGAGGAGGGCGACGTCGGGGAGATCGGGTACTGGCTGCGAGCGGAGGCGCGCGGCGGCGGCGTCACCACGCGCGCACTCGTCCTCCTCTCCCGGTGGGCGCTCGGACGTGACGGGGTCGCACGGGTACAGCTGCGTGCGGACCCCGAGAACGCAGCATCGTGCCGTGTGGCCGAGAAGGCGGGCTTCACGCGAGAGGGCGTGCTACGCAGCGCGCACTGGAACGCGCGCCTCGCGCGACGCCAGGACTGGGCGATGTACTCGCTTCTGCCCGGCGAGCTCGAGTGATCCCGGTCATCGACGGGCACAACGACGCGCTCCTGCGCGTCTGGCGCCACGGCGGCTCGCTGCGGGAGCGCGGCGAGGACGGCCACCTCGACGTCCCGCGCATGCGCGAGGGCGGGATCGCCGCCGGCTTCTTCGCCGTGTTCGTGCCGGCGCACGACGGCGAGCCCGACGACCCACGCTCGGCCGTCGTACCGACCGACGACGGCTACGAGGTGCCGATGGAAGGGCGGCTGCCGTTCGAGCGCGCCGCCCGGGTCGCGGACGAGCTCGTCGCGATCGCCGAGCGCGAGCTGACGCTCGTGCGCTGCGCCGATGAGCTGCTGCTCGACGGAGAGCCGCTCGCGATCCTGCACTTCGAAGGCGCCGAGCCGATCGAGCCGGGGCTCGGGAACCTCGAAGGCTGGTACGAGCGCGGGCTGCGCTCCCTCGGGATCGTCTGGAGCCGGCCGAACGCGTTCGGCCACGGCGTCCCCTTCCGCTATCCCGGCACCCCCGACACGGGCCTCGGCCTCACTCCCGCCGGAAGAGCCCTTGTGACAACTTGCAACGAGGTCGGGATCCTCGTCGATCTCGCGCACGCGACGGAGCGGACGTTCTTCGACACGGCCGCCATCTCGACCGCACCGCTCGTCGTCTCGCATGCCGGCGCGCACGCGATCTGCCCGATTCCCCGTAGCCTCACCGACACTCAGCTCGACGTGGTGCGCGACTCCGACGGTCTGGTCGGCGTCGTCTTCGACACGGTGATGACGCGCCCCGACGGCGACCTCGTGCTCGACACTCCGCTCTCGACGATCGCTTCTCACATCGAGTACATGGCTGAGCGCATTGGAGTCGAGCACGTCGCACTCGGCTCGGACTTCGACGGTTGCTTCCCGCCGGCAGCGTTGAGCGACGCGTCGAAAACGCAGGCGCTCCTCGACGAGCTCGCGTGGACCGACGACGAGCTACGTCGTCTCTGCCACGGGAACTGGCTGCGCGTCCTCCGCGCCGTCTGGAAGTGACTCGCGGCGCACGACGAGTGCGACGCACGCCAGCACGATCGCCGCGCCGGCCAGCATCGTCGACGTGATCGACTCGTGGAGGACGATCGCACCGAGCGCTATCGCAACCACGGGATTGACGTACGCGTACGTCGCCACCCTGCCGATCGGCGCGTTGTCGAGCAGCCAGACGTAGGCGGTGAACCCCACGACCGAGCCGAACGTCACGAGGTAGAAGAAGCCGAAGATCGAGCGTCCGGAGAACTCGGAGAAGTGCGGGTGCGTGGTCGCGAGCGCGATCGGCATGAGGATCAGCCCGCCGAAGAGCATCGCGTAGGAGGTGGCTGCGAACGAGTCCTGTGGGAGGTGCACGCGGCGCGAGAGGAAGGATCCGGCCGCCCACATCGTCGCCGCGCCCACGACGAGCAGCAGGCCCCAGAGCGGCGCGCCGCCGCTTGGCCGGACGAGCAGCACGAGCCCGCCGAAGCCGACGATCACGCCTGCGAGCGCCGCGGGCGCGGGCCGGTCGCCGGCAATCGTCCGCAGCAGCACGATCCACAACGGGACCGAGCCGAAGATCAGCGCCGCGAGTCCGGTCGGCACATGCCGCTCGGCCACGAACAGGACGGCGTTCGCACCGGGGAGGAGCGCTCCGACGAGGACGCAAGCCGCGACCTCGCCGCGACCGATGCGAAGCACCGCCGTGCCGCGCCGCCACGCCGTGAACGCGAACATCAGCATGGAGGCGGCGAGGAAGCGGACTGCGACGGCAAAGAGAGGCGGGATCGTCTCGCCCGCAAGCTCGATACCGAGGTAGGTGGAGCCCCAGATCAGGTAGACGGTTCCGAGCGCTACCCAGACCTTGGCGGCGTGACTCACACGACAACACTGCCTGCGTGCGCAAAGGCTGCGAGTCAGGCGCGTCGAAACGGTCGGGGTGGACACCCACACGGCCGCTGCACGCTTTCTCGAGTCGCCGGCACTCGCCGAGGGAACACGCCGCGCGTACCGCGTCGACGTCCGCGAGTTCTGCCGTTGGCTCGACGACCACGAGACGGCGCTCGACGACGTCGACGTGCGCACGCTCGTCGAGTACGTGGGATATCTCGGCGCGGCACGCCGGGGCCGCGGCAAGCTCGCACCGGCGACGATCGCGCGAAAGCTCGCGGCGGTGCGCGCATTCCTCCGCCACTCCCTCGGGGCGGCGCGGGTCCCCGATGCGCGGCTCGCTCCCCGCCGCGGGCGGAGGCTGCCCGATGCTCCCCGCCGCGACGCCGTGGAGAAGCAGCTCGCCGCGCTCGAAGGCGAAGGGCCGCTGCACCTGCGCAACCGCGCGCTCGTCGAGCTCGTCTACTCCGCGGGCCTCCGGAGCGCCGAGGCGGTCGGACTCGACCTCGGCGACGTCGACTTCGAGCAGGAGCTCGTGCACGTGCGCAGCGGCAAGGGCGGCAAGGACCGGGTGGTGCCGCTCGGCGAGGAGGCGGCTCACTGGGTCGCGCGTTACCTGCACGAGGCACGGCCCGAGCTCGCCCGCGGCGCCGCCGGCGCGCTCTTCCTCTCCACGAACGGCAGGCGCCTCGACACGAGCACGCTTCGGCGCCTCGCCCCCCACCCGCACCGGCTGCGGCACGCCTTCGCGACGCACCTGCTCGAAGGCGGCGCCGACCTCCGCACGATCCAGGAGCTGCTCGGCCACAGCTCGCTCTCGACGACGCAGGTCTACTCGCACGTCGACGCGCGGCGGCTCCGCAAGGTCTACGACAGCTCGCACCCGCGTTCCTGAACAGCCCAAGTGACAACTTGTCACTTGGCAGGAAACGTGCGGATCTCGTGACACCTCGCACGCGAGACTGGCGTGCGTGGCCACCTCGGCTCCGCGTATTCCGGACCGGCTGCTCGACGCGATCGACCGGATCGACGACGGGAAGCTTCCGCTCGCGGAGATCGCGAGACGCGTCGGCGCCGAAGCAGATCGCCTCGGCCTCACCCGGCCGAGCTACGAGCGCGTCCGGCAGCTGATCCACGAAGCACGGGCGCTGCGGGCCGGCCGTGGCCCTTCGGCGCTGCGCATCTTTCTCGAAGACGGCGCGGCCGGCGGCCCGACACGCCGCACCCTGGATCAGCTCCTGCTGCCCAGGGACGAGCGGAAGCGACGCTAGTGACACTTTGTTACTTGGTGGGAAACGGAGGCGAAACAGCACCTGCCGCGAATCCCGAGAGTTGGATGTCTCCCGCCGTCGAGTCCTTCCTCGCGCTCTCGGCTGCGCGGCTCGCGCCGCGCACCGTGGAGGCGTACCGGCGCGACCTGGCCGACCTCGAAGCCTGGCTCGGCGGCTCACCGGCGGAGGCGACGAATGACCAGCTCGCCGCATACGTCGCGCAGCTCCGCGCCGACGGACTTGCGGCAACGACCATCGCCCGGCGCGTCGCCGCGCTCCGCTCGTTCTATCGCCATCAGGTGCTGCTGGGCGCGCGGCCGGACAACCCCGCGGCCGAGCTCGAGTTGCCGCGACGCCGCCGCGCGCTGCCGCGAACGCTCTCGCCGGGCGAGGTCGAGCGCCTGATCGACGCGGCGACGGGCACCACCCCGCGATCGCTCCGCGACCGGGCGCTCGTCGAGCTCCTCTACGGGGCGGGCCTTCGCGTCAGCGAGGCGGTCGGCCTCGAGCGCGCGGGCGTCGACCTCGAGCAGCGGCTGGTGCGGGTCGTAGGCAAGGGGTCGAAGGAGAGGATCGTCCCGATCGGGCGCGAGGCGGTCGAGGCGCTCCGGCGCTACGTCTCACGCGGACGCCCCTACCTCGACAAGCGCCACCGGCCGGAGCTCTTTCTGAACGCGCAAGGGGGTGCGCTCACGAGGGCCGGCGCATTCCTCATCCTGCGCCGGCTGGCAGAAGGTGCCGGGCTCGAGCCGGAGCGCGTTCACCCCCACCTGCTCCGGCACTCCTTCGCGACCCACCTCCTCGAGGGCGGCGCCGACCTCCGCTCCGTTCAAGAGATGCTCGGACACGCCGATCTCGCGACCACGGAGCTGTACACCCACGTATCCGATCGGAGACGCCGCGAGTTGTATTTCCAGGCGCATCCGCACGCCAGGAAGCGAAACGTTTGAGCGATTCACCCCGCGGGAGAGGTATTTCGATGACGTTCAATCCGCACGTACTCACACTCGCCGCAGCCACCCTCGGCATCGGCTGGCTGATGACCGTTGCCGGCCTCCAGAAGAGCGCTCTCGAGCTGAAGAAGCGACGCCGCGTCTGCCCGTCCTGCGGACGGCAGATCGAGGCCCGCGTCTGCTCCAGCTGCGGTTAGGGCTTCTTCGTCTGCCGCCGCTTCAGCCCTTGCGCGACGCCCGCTGCGGCGCGCCGGAGCTCGGCGTCCGCCTCGTCGTCCCCAGCCAGTCCTTCGAGCAGCACGATCGTCTCCCGCTGCGGCGATCCGTTCTTGAGCACGAGGATCGCGAGCCGGCGAACCGCTGCGTTGTCGTCGGCGGTCGCCATCGTGTGCAGCAGCGAGCGCACGCCGTTGACGGTGCTCGGATGGTCGCGCGAGAGCGCCTCGAGCGAGAGCAGTGCCGAGCCTCGGGCGGCTGGGCTGCCGTCGTCGAGGCCGCGCCGCAGCAACTCTTCCTTTGCGCGCCACCGGAACTGACCGATCGCCCGGAAGGCGACGGCACGCTCGCGGAAGTCGTCGCTGCGGGCCGAGGCCTCCAGCTCGTCACCCCATTTCGCACGGAGTTCGGCGAGCTCGCGCTCGGCACCGTCCTGTACCAGAGCCTCCGCTCGAGCTGCGGCTTCCTGCAACGTCACGCCGGCACTCCAGCCGCTGCAAGCACGGCAGCCGCAGACCGATCGACATCCTCCGCAGTGGTGCGCCAGTTCGAGACCGAGATGCGCATCGCGTGCTCGCCACCCCATTCCGTCCCGCCGAGCCAGCACGTGCCCTCGGCCTGTACCCGCGCAATTACCTCGCGCGTGTTCGCACCGTCGCCGAAGCGCACCAGCACCTGGTTCAGGACCACGTCGTTGAGGATCTCAGCGCCGCCTTCCTCGAGCGCCGCGGCGAACCGGCGCGCGTTGGCGCAGCAGCGCTCGACGAGCTCGACAATGCCGGAACGGCCGAGCGAGCGGATCGCCGCGTAGACGGCGAAGCCGCGCGCGCGCCGCGAGGCCTCGGGCGTCCATTGCATCGGGTCGCGCCGCTGCGGTTCTTGCGAGTGGACGAGATACGACGCGGTCACGGCCATCGCGGCGCGGTGCGAATCGGGGTGCGCGCAAAAGGCGAGCCCCGAGTCGTACGGCACGTTGAGCCACTTGTGCCCGTCCGTCGTCCACGAGTCGGCGCGTTCGACGCCGGCGACGAGGTGCCGCAGCTCCGGCGAGACAGCCGCCCAGAGCCCGAACGCACCGTCGACGTGGAACCAGGCGCCGGTCTCGCCGCACGCGTCGGCGATCGCGTGGAAGTCGTCGAAGGCGCCGGTGTTCACCTCGCCCGCCTGCCCGCAGACGATCGTCGGCGCGGCGGTCAGACGCAGCTCGTCCACGCGCATCCGCCCCTGGTCGTCCGCCGGCAGGACGACGAGGGAGGACGATCCGATGCCGAGCAGACGCAGCGCGCGGTCGATCGTCACATGCCTCTGCTCGCCGACGACGACCTGGATCGGAGGCGACCCGGCGAGCCCGTCGCGCGCGACATCCCAGCCCGCCTGCGCGAGCACGTGGTGACGCGCGGCTGCGAGTGCGGTCACATGCGCCATCTGGCACCCGGTCACGAACGCGCAGGAGACGCCCAAGGGGAGCCCGAGCAGCTCGGCGAGCCAGCCCCGGCAGACTCCTTCGACGACGGCGGCGGAGGGCCCCATCACGTAGAACGCAGCGTTCTGGTCCCACGCCGACGCCAGCCAGTCCGCTGTGAGCGCCGCAGGCACGCCTCCTCCGACGACGAACCCGAAGTAGCGCCCCGATGCGTTCGCGACGACGCCTGGCTCGGCCGCCTCGACGAGCGACGCGATCACCGCCCGCGGATCGAGACCGAGCTCCGGCAACTGCCCGCCGAGCGCCGCGATCAACTCCTCCACGTCCGCCTCGGCGCGGATCGACCGCGTGTCCAGCGTCTCGAGAAAGTCCGCCGCATAGTCCGCAGCCTGACGGAACAGCTCACGCTCGCTCACTGCCGCGACTCTATCGGGCCGTATGTACATTCAGGCCCGTGGCGCACAAAGTCGTTCTGATTCCCGGCGACGGCACGGGGCCCGAGCTGACCGAGGCGACGCGCCGCGTCCTCGAGGCGACCGGCGTCGAGTTCGACTGGGACGTCCAGGAGGCCGGAGCCGACGTCATGCACCGCTTCGGTGGCAATCCGCTCCCGCCGGAGGTGCTGGACGCGATCCGGGAAACCGGTGTCGCGCTGAAGGGCCCGATCACGACGCCCGTCGGCGGGGGCTTCCGCTCGGTGAACGTGGCGCTACGCAAGGAGCTCGACATGTACGCGCAGGTGCGCCCGTGCAAGAGCTATCCGGGCGTCCGTTCGCGCTTCGACGACGTCGACCTGGTCATCATCCGCGAGAACACGGAAGACCTCTACGCCGGCATCGAGTACGAGCAGGGCACCGAGGACGCCGAGGAGCTGATCCGCTGGATCGAGTCCAAGGGCGGCAGGCTGCGTCACCGCGACGCGGGCATCTCGATCAAGCCCATCTCGATTACCGGCACCCGCCGCATATTCGAGTTCGCGTTCGACTACGCGCGCAAGAATGGCCGCAAGAAGATCACGGCGGTCCACAAGGCGAACATCATGAAGTTCAGCGACGGACTGTGGCTGCACGTTGCGCGGCAGGTCGCCGAGGAGAATCCGGACATCGGATTCGACGATCGGATCGTCGACAACATGTGCATGCAGCTCGTCCAGCGCCCGGAGGAGTACGACATGCTCGTGCTGCCGAACCTCTACGGCGACGTGCTGTCGGATCTCTGCGCCGGCATGATCGGGGGCCTCGGCCTGGCGCCTGGCGCGAACCACGCCGAGAGCGTCGCGGTCTTCGAGCCGACGCACGGCTCGGCGCCGAAGTACGCCGGCCAGAACAAGGTCAACCCGATGGCTGAGCTGCTCTCGGGAATGCTCATGCTCCGGCACCTCGAGGAGCGCGAGGCGGCCGACCGGCTCGAGCGCGCCATCGCCGCAGTGATCGCCGAGGGCGAGAGCGTCACGTACGACATGAAGCCGAGCCGCGACGACCCGACGGCGGTCGGGACGAGCGAGGTCGCCGACGCGATCATCGAGAAGCTCGAGGCGTCGGTGCCGGCGTGAGCGCAAGGAGGAAGGTGACCGTCGTCGGCGCCGGGAACGTCGGCGCGACGTGCGCCCAGGTTTTGGCGACGCGCGACTACGCGGACGTCGTGCTCGTGGACATCAAGGAGGGCCTCCCGCAGGGCAAGGCGCTCGACATCGACCAGATGGGCGCCGTCCTCGGTTTCGAGCCGAACGTCACGGGCTCGAACGGCTACGAGGAGACCGCCGGCTCGGCGGTCGTCGTCGTCACCGCCGGCCTGCCGCGCTCGCCGGGGATGTCACGCGACGATCTCGTCGCGACGAACGAGAAGATCGTCAAGGACGTCACCGAGAAGGTGGTCGCCCAGAGCCCGGACGCGATCCTGATCGTCGTCTCGAACCCGCTCGACGCGATGTGCCACGTCGCCAAGAACGTCTCGGGCCGGCCGAAGGAGCGCGTGTTCGGCATGGCCGGGATCCTCGACACGGCGCGCTTCTCCGCCTTCATCGCCTGGGAGACCGGATCGTCGGTGAAGGACGTGCAGGCAATGGTCCTCGGCGGCCACGGCGACCAGATGGTCCCGGTCGTCTCCGCGACGACCGTCGGCGGCATCCCGCTGCGCAAGCTCGTCGCCGAGGAGAAGATCGAGGCGATGGTCGAGCGCACGGCAAAGGGCGGCGGGGAGCTCGTGAACCTGATGGGCACGTCGGCGTGGTACGCGCCGGGCGCGGCCGCCGCGCAGATGGTCGATTCGATCATGCTCGACGAGAAGCGCGTGCTCCCCTGCACGGCGTTCCTCGAGGGCGAGTACGGGATCGACGGCCTCTACATGGGCGTGCCTTGCAAGCTGGGGCCGCGCGGCATCGAGGAGATCGTCGAGCTCGATCTCTCGGACGACGAGCAGGAGGCGCTTCGGAAGAGCTCCGAGGCCGTCCGCGAGGTCGTCGGCGTGCTGACGACGTAACGTCCGCTCGATGAAGAGTGCGCTCGTGACCGGGGTGAGTCGCCGCGCGGGGATCGGCTTCGCGATCGCGCGGCGGCTGGAGGACGGCGGCCTACGGGTGTTCAAGCAGGGGTGGAGTGCGCATGATGCGGCGCAGCCGTGGGGCGCAGATTCGTGGGTCGTTTCCGACATCGAGGCCGACTTCGCGGACCCGGACGCGCCGGCGCATGTCGTCACCGCCGCCCGCGAGGCAATCGGTCCGGTCGACGTGCTCGTCGTCAACCACGCGCGTAGCGGCCACGGCCGCCTGGCCGAGCTCACGGCAGAGCACGTCGATTCCTTCCTGCACGAGAACGTGCGCGCATCGCTCCTCCTTGTGAAGGAGTTCGCGGCGCAATTCCAGGGCGAGAGCGGGCGGGTCGTCTTGCTGACGTCCGGGGCGCATCTCGGGCCGATGGCGAGGGAAGTCGCCTACGCCGTGTCGAAAGGCGCGCTCGCAATCGCGACGGCGACGCTTGCCGAGGAGCTCGCGGAACGAGGGATCACCGTGAACTGCGTCAACCCGGGCCCGACCGACACCGGCTGGGGTATCGGCGGCGAGGATCCGACTGGCCGCATGCCGCTCGGTCGCTGGGGCGAGCCGGACGACGCCGCCCGCCTCGTCGCCTGGCTGTGCAGCGACGACGCGCGTTGGGTGACCGGCCAGGTGATCGACTCCGAAGGCGGCTTCCGCCGCCAGGCGCCGCCACGATGAGCTCTTGACACTCCGTCGCGGGCCTGGCCCTGCCTGTGGAACGCCTGTCGCGAAGTCGTGACGGTCCCGTAACGGGGCCTGGCCCCTGCCTGTGGAACGTCTGTCGCGGAGTCGTGACGGTCCCGTCACAGGGCCTGGCCCCTGGACGTGGCCCATGGAGCCCCCTCGCCGCTAGGGTGCCGCCACTGATGGATCTCGGACTGAAAGGCCGCACCGCGCTCGTGTGCGGCGCCTCGTCCGGCCTGGGCCTCGCAACTGCTGAGTCGCTCGCGGCCGAAGGGGCGAACGTGACGATGTTCGCCCGGCGGCGCGACGTGCTCGAGCGCGAGGCCGACCGGATCGGCGCGCTCGCGGTGCGGGGCGACGTTGCGCTCCCGCAGGACCTCGAGCGCGCGGTCGCGAAGACGCTCGAGGCGTTCGGAGGGCTCGACATCCTCGTCTGGAACTCTGGCGGGCCGGCGGCCGGCTCGGGGACCGACGTGTCGCCCGACTCGCTGGAACAGGCCTTCGAGGTGATGCTCCAGCCGGCCGTCCGCCTCGTCCACCTCGCCCTCCCGCACCTGCAGAAGAGCCCGGCAGGCCGCATCCTCGCGATCACGTCGCTCGCGGCGAAGGAGCCGACGCAGCATCTCGCCCTCTCCAACACCCTCCGCCCCGCGCTCACCGGCTGGCTGAAGACGCTCGCCGACGAGCTCGGCCCGAGCGGCATCACGGTCAACTGCGTCGCACCCGGCCGGATCGCGACCGACCGGCTCGAGTATCTCTACCCCGGCGGCCCGACCGCCGAGAGCCTCGCCGACATCCCGCTGCGGCGCTGGGGCGAACCGCCCGAGTTCGGCGACATCGTCTGCTTCCTCGCCTCCGACCGCGCGCGGTACCTGACCGGGCAGACGATCGTCGTCGACGGCGGGCTCCAGAGGGCGCTGTTCTAGTGCATCGCGCACTTACGCCGTTGCGGCTGGCGGGTGTTCTCGCCGGCCTGATCCTCGCTGCCGCGATCGTTCTCTATCTCGTCCCGTCGAACGACTACATCCTGCTGCCGGACACCGCGCACCCGGTGGCGCCGCTCGTGACGGTTCAGGGCGGCCATGATCCGAAAGGGCCGGGCGGGCTCCTCTTCGTCGACGTCTTCGAGCGCCGCGCGAGCATGTTCGAGTCGCTCTTCCCGTGGATCCACAAGGGCGCGACGCTCGTGCCGGCGCGGTTGATCGTGCCGCCCGGTGTGAGCGACAAAGCCGTGCGCCAGGCCGACCTGCATGCGATGACGATCTCGCAAAAAGTGGCCGCCGCAGTCGCGCTGCGCCGTCTCGGCTACAAGGTCGTCGCCAAGCCGAGCGGCGTGATCGTCGCGGCCCTCGACGAGCGAAGCCACGCGGTCGGCAAGGTTCAGCCGAGCGACCTGATCGTGTCGGTGAACGCGACGCCGACACCGACGATCGCGAAGCTGCGAGCCGTCCTCGCGAAGGTGAACGTGGGCGAGACGGTGACACTCGGGATCGTGCGCGGCGCAGAGCACCGCACGATCGCCATCAAGACGATCGCCGACACCCGGAACGCGAAGCGCGCGATCGTCGGCTTCGCTCCCGAGCAGGCCGCGGAGATCAAGCTGCCGGTGAAAGTTCAGATCGACGCCGGGAACGTCGGCGGCCCGTCCGCCGGCCTCGCGTTCGCCCTCGAGGTGATGGAAGAGCTCGGCCGCGACGTCGACCACGGCTACCGCGTCGCGGCGACTGGCGCCCTCGAGCTCGACGGCGCCGTAACGCCAATCGGCGGCGTGAAGCAGAAAACGTTCGGCGTCCGCAACGCGGACGCCGATGTCTTCCTCGTGCCGGCTGGGGATAACGCCCGCGAAGCCAGGCGCTATGCCGACGGGCTACGCATCATCGCTGTGAAAAGTTTTCCCCAAGCGTTGCGAGCGCTGGCAACACTGCCCCGAAAGGGGTAGAAAACTGCACCTTCCGGCAGTCTGAAAACTGCCGGAAATTCGTCAGTTTTCGTCTCCGGCAACGCTTGCTTCGCCGCGAAACGAGCCTAGTATCGCCGTCGTCAGGCACCAGTCATCCCCCTACACATCGGACAACATGAGCAAACGAGCTAAAGCAACATGCAGTGATTGCTACTTCCGCCGCGCGGGCCTCTGCGCCCTCCCCGGCGAGACCGTCTGCCCCACGTTCCGCCTCTACACCGCCGGCCGCCTCGCTCCGCCGCAACAACCGCGGCTGGTACCACGTTCCCTCGCAGCACACGCAGCCGCATAAACTCGCTGCGTGCGATTCCGGCGCCGCCCCTCCATCGACACCGGAGAGCTGCAGGAGAACTGGCAGCCCAAGCTCTACGCGCGGCTGATCGCGCTCGTCCTACTCGCCGCGTACGCGATCGCGTTCGTGCTCGCGAACCGGAAGTCGGTGCCGCTGCACTTCGTCTTCGTAACCGCCACGCTGTCGCTCGTATGGCTGGTCCTGCTCAGCCTCGCGGTCGGGTTCGTCGTCGGAGTGCTCCTGTCGCAGCTAGAGCGACGTCGCCGCCGCCGGCGCTCCGCGTAGGAGCCCGGCGAGCCGCGCAACGCCGTCCGCGATCTCCGCGGGCGACACGAAGCTGAACGCGAGCCGGAGCGACCGCTCGCCTCCCTGTCCGGGAGCGAAGAAGTCCGTGCCGTTCACGAACGGAACGCCCGCCGCCTCCGCGCGCGTGAGGAGCTCGCCGGTCTCCTCCGCGAGATCGACCCAGATGAAATAGCCGCCCTCGGGCCGGCTCCAGCTCGACCCCTCCGGCAGGTGCCGTTCGAGCGCCTCGAGCATTGCATCCCGCCGCGCGCCGAGCAGCGCCCTGACGCGCTCGAGGTTTGGCTCGAAGTTCCCGCGGCGGACGAACTCGTGCACCGTGGCCTGCGTCAGAAACGGCGGGGAGATGTACGTCGAGACCGCCCGCGCCTCGACCTCGGCTGCGAGCTCCGGCGGCAGGACGAAGTAGCCGACCCGAACGCCCGGGGCGATCGTCTTCGAGAAGGAGGATGCATAGGCGACGTTCGTTCCGCCCTCCAGATCGAAGATGGTCGGCGGCGCGCTGCCTTCGTAGCGCACGAGCCCGTAGGGGTCGTCCTCGACGACGAGCAGGCCGTGCTCGCGGGCGAGCTCGGCGATGTGCCGGCGCCGCTCCTCGGAGAGCGTCCGCCCGCTCGGGTTCTGGAACGTCGCGATCGTGTAGAGGAAGGCGGGCTTCGGGCCCTCGGCGAGCGCACGCTCGAGCGCGTCGACCTGGAGGCCGTCGTCGTCCATCGGCAGGCCGACGACCTCGGCGCCGAGGCGCGCCAGGATCTTCAGCGGCCGGTCGTACGTCGGCGCCTCGACGAGAACGCGCGTCCCCGGCTGAACGAGCTGCTCGACGAGGAAGACGAAGCCCTGGAGCGAGCCGCTCGTGACGACGACCCGCGACGGCTCGACGCCGTGCCGCTCCGCGATCCACTCGCGGAGCGGTGCGTAGCCGCCTCCCGGCCCGTACGAGAGCACAGACGGTCCGTCGCGCTCGATCGCCGCGCAGGCGCAGTCGGCCAGCTCGGCGACGGGAAGACACTCCGGCGCGGGGACGCCGCGCGCGAAGGAGACGACACCCATGCCGGGAGGGTAGCGGCAGGGGCGGTGCTACCTGACGTGCTGGGCGACGAGCTCGGCCACCTCGGTCGGCGTCGTCCCGACCCGGATGCCGCGGGCCTCGAGCGCTTCCTTCTTGGCCTGCGCGGTCCCGGAAGATCCCGAGATGATCGCGCCGGCGTGCCCCATCGTCTTGCCGGGGGGCGCAGAGAAGCCGGCGATGTACGAGTAGACCGGCTTCGTCACGTGCTCGCCGATGAACGCCGCCGCCTTCTCCTCCTCGTCGCCGCCGATCTCGCCGACCATGACGATCAGCTCGGTCTCGGGATCGTCCTCGAACTTCGCGAACACGTCGATGAACGACGACCCGACGACGGGGTCGCCGCCGATGCCGACGATCGTAGAGTTGCCGAGGCCGAGCTGCGTCAACTCGTGGCCGATCTGGTAGGTGAGCGTCCCGGAGCGCGAGACGAGCCCGATCGAGCCCTCGCTGAAGATCTCCGCCGGGATGATCCCGACGTTCGCCTTCCCCGGCGACAGCACGCCCGGGCAATTCGGCCCGATCATCGTGATGCCCTTCGGCCGGAAATACGTGTACGCGCGCAGCATCTCGTGCACGGGCACGTGCTCGGTGATGCAGATCACCGTTTCGATGCCGCCGTCCACCGCTTCGTAGATCGCGTCGGCGGCAAAGCGCGCCGGCACGAAGATGAGGCTCGTGTTCGCGTCTGCCTTGTCGACCGCGTCCGCGACGGTGTTGAACACCGGCACGCCCTCCACGTCCTGGCCGCCCTTGCCGGGCGTGACGCCGGCGACGACGCTCGTGCCGTAGGCCCTGTTGCGGAGCCCGTGGAAGCGGCCCTCGCTCCCGGTCAGCCCCTGGACGACGAGCCGCGTGTCGTTGTCGACGACGATCGCCATTACTGCTTGGACCCCTTGAGTACGAGCGTCTGTAGCGGCATCACGCCGTCGACGATGCGGTCGCCGAGCAACTCGCGGACGCGCTGCGCCTCGGCGCCGGCGCACTCGACGCGGGCGAGCCACGGCTCGATCTCGAGCGGACGCTGCATGAGCGCCTCGTCTGCAATCTCGAGCCCGGCGAGCTCGAAGAAGCTGCGCCACTCGGCGACGCCGTAGTTGCGCACGTGGCTCGGGTCGCGCACGCGGTCGGCCTCTTCCGAGGACTCGGAGACGAACGTGTTGTCGCAGATCACGACGCGACTGCGTGCGACGCGCGCCATCTCCTTGACCGCGGCGAGCACGTCGGGGAAGTGATGCGCAGCGAGCCGGCAGGCGACGGCGTCGAAGCTCGAGTCCGCGAAGGGGAGGTGATCGGCAGGCGCGATCACGTCCGCCCGCATCCCCGGCGCCGGGTCGACGGTGACGACGTTCGCCCCGGCGTCGCGCAGCTTGCGCGCGACATGCCCTCCGCCGGTTGCGACGTCCAGCACGTCGACGCCCTCTGCCGGCTCGCACCACGCGACGACGAGATCGAGGTCTTCGCCGCCCGCGTGTATCGCGCTCTGCCGGTATGCCTCCGCGCGCTCATTCCAGATGTCGGTCACCTCGCGAGCTCCACCGCGCGCCGCGCTCCGTCGAGCATCGTCGCCTCGGGATGGATGTTCGGCTTGCCGGCGTCGGCCAGGATCTTGCGGCCCTCCACGGCGTTCGTACCGTCGAGGCGGACGACGATCGGGTACTTCGTCATGTCGAGGCGCTCCAGGGCCTCGAGGATCCCGCGCGCCACCTCGTCGCACCGGGTGATGCCGCCGAAGATGTTGAAGAAGATCGACTTGACCTGGGAATCGTGCGTGATCACCTCGAGCGCGTCGACGACCCCCTGCGCGGAGCCGCCGCCGCCGAGGTCGCAGAAGTTCGCGGGCCGGCCGCCGACGTGGGCGACCACGTCGACCGTCGCCATCGACAGCCCGGCTCCGTTGCCGCAGATGCCGACGTCGCCGTCGAGCTTCACGTAGGTGACGCCCTTCTCGCGCGCGAAAGCCTCGAGCGGATCGGCCGCGGCGGTGTCGCGCATCTCCGAGATGTCGGGATGCCGGAAGAGCGCGTTGTCGTCCACCGTGAACTTCGAGTCGAGCGCCTTCACCTCGCCGTCGGGCGTCACGATCAGCGGGTTGATCTCGCAGAGCATCGCGTCGAACTCGACGAACGCCTTGTAGAGCTTCTCGACGATCGACGCGATCTGCTTCTGCTCGCTCGCATCCTCGACGCCGCCTCCGTAGACGATCCGCCGCGCGACCCACGGCTGGAACCCCTCAGACGGATCGACGTGGAGACGCACGAGCGCGTCAGGATTCTCCTCCGCGACCTGCTCGATCTCGACGCCGCCCTGCGTGGTGAACATGAAGAGCGGCTTCTTCGCGCCCCGGTCGAAGGTGATCGAGAGGTAGTACTCCTTGGAGATGTCCGAGGCCTTCTCGATCCAGAGCTTGCGAACGACGTGGCCGCGGATGTCGAGCCCGAGGATGTCGCGCGCCTTCTGCTCGGCGTCGGCGGGGTCCTCGGCAAGCTTTACGCCGCCGGCCTTGCCGCGACCTCCGGTGAGGACCTGGGCCTTGACGACGACCGGACCGCCGAGCGACGACGCGGCGGCGCGGGCTTCCTCCGGGGAGACGGCAAGACGTCCGTCGGAGACCGGGATGCCGACGCGCCGGAAGAGCTCCTTCCCCTGGTACTCGTAGAGATCCACGGCGCGTGACTCTAACGACTACAACGACTGCAGCCCCCTTGAAAGCAGGTTCCGGGCCTCTCGCTAGAGTCGGCGATCGTGGATGCGATCGTCGTCGAGGAGCTGCGCAAGCGCTACAAGGACGTCCAGGCGCTCGACGGAGTGTCGTTCGCCGTGCGCGAGGGCGAGGTCTTCGGGCTCCTCGGACCGAACGGCGCCGGGAAGTCGACGACCGTCCGCACGCTCGCGACGCTGACGCAACCGGACTCCGGCCGCGCGCTCGTCGCCGGCGAGGACGTCGTCCGGAACCCGAACCGCGTTCGGAGCTCGATCGGCTACGTCGCGCAGGACTCCGGCGTCGACTGGGAGGCGACCGGGCGCGAGAACCTCATGCTCCAGGGACGCATCCAGGGGCTCGCGGGCGCGCCGCTCCGCAGCCGCGTCGGCGAGCTGCTCGAGCTGGTCGGTCTGACCGAGGCCGCTGACCGGATCGCGCGCAGCTACTCGGGCGGCATGAAGCGGCGGCTCGACATCGCGATCGGGCTCGTCCATCGGCCGCGCGTCCTCTTCCTCGACGAGCCGACCACGGGTCTCGACCCGGAGGCTCGCGCCGCGATGTGGGTCGAGGTCGAGCGGCTCGCCGCACAGGAGAGCCTCACGATCCTGCTCACGACGCACTACCTCGAGGAGGCCGACCGGCTCGCGGAGCGCGTCGCAATCGTCAGCCGCGGAAAGATCGTCGTCGAAGGCACGCCGGAGGAGCTGAAGGCGAACCTCCGCGGCGAGCTCGTCACGGTGGAACTCGTCGACCTCGACGGCCGCCTCGGCGAAGCCGTGGGAATCGTCGCGGCGCTCGACGGAGCGTCGGAGGTGTCCGGCGACGGGCAGAACGTGCGCGCACGCGTCCCGAACGGAGCGCAGGCGATTCCGACGATCCTCTCGACGCTTGACGGCCGCGGTTTCGATGTCGCGTCCGTCACGACGGCGCGGCCGTCGCTCGACGACGTCTACCTGCATTACACCGGCCGCGACTTCGCGACCGAGGACCAGGCGGGCAAGACGTGAAGATGCTCCGCCACACCGGGTGGATGGTGGTCCGTCAGATGCGCAACCTGATGCGCGAGCCGATCTGGATCGCGCTGATGGTCATCCAGCCGCTGATCTGGCTCCTGCTCTACGGCCAGCTCTTCTCCCGCGTCGGCGCGTTGCGCGGCGGCGCCGACAGCTACGTCCAGTTCCTCGCGCCGGGGATCATCTGCATGAACGCGTTCTTCGGCGGCAGCTGGTCGGGCATGGCGATGATCAGTGACCTCGACCGGCACGTGATCGACCGCTTCCTCGCCGCTCCCGTGTCGCGCTTCGCGATCATCCTCTCGCAGGTCGTGCGCGCCGGGCTGATCGCGATGTTCCAGGCTCTTCTGCTGCTTCTACTCGGGCTCGCGCTCGGCGTGCGGGTCCACGGCGGCGCCCTCGGCTGGGTCGTCGTCTTCGCCGCGTCGGCGCTGCTCGCGATGGCGTTCGCCGGCTTCTCGCACGGGATCGCGCTCCTCGTGCGCAAGGAGGCGTCGATGATCGCCGCCGCGAACTTCGTCGGCTTGCCGCTCATGTTCCTGTCGGCGATCCTGATCCCGGAGAGGCAGATGCCGAACTGGATCGAACAGCTCTCGCGGTTCAACCCGGTGAACTGGGGCGTGCACGCCGCACGGAACGCCGTTGTCGTCGGCGGCGAGTGGGGCCCGACAGGCGGCTACCTCCTGCTCCTCGTCGCGGCGACGGCGGCCACATCACTGTTCGCGACGTGGTGCTTCCGCGCGTACCAGCGCTCCATCTAACTGCCGGCGGGAAGATCCTCCTTTTGAAGGAGACGATCGGTCCATGCGGCCGAGGCGGGCGGGGGGCGGCGCAGGTTCGATGTCTCCATGAACACGACATCGATCTCCCCGTACATCGTCGAGACCTCAGGTCTCACGAAGCAGTTCGGCGAGCGAACCGTGGTGCAGGGTGTGGAGCTGCGCATTCCGCGCGGCGTCGCATTCGGCTACCTCGGCCCGAACGGCGCCGGCAAGACGACGCTCATTCGCATGCTCCTCGGGCTGACCCCCGCGACGTCCGGCTCGATGCGACTCCGCGGTTACCCCGTTCCCGCCCACCGGAGCGAAGCGCTCGCGCGCGTCGGTGCGATCGTCGAGGAACCCCGCTTCCACAACCACCTGACCGGCCGCGAGAACCTCCGCATCGTCGCGGCGGCACGAGACACCGGGGCGCTGGGACGGATCGGCGACTCGCTCGAGCGCGTCGGCCTTGCCGGCCGCGCCGACGAACGCGTCGGCGCGTACTCGCTCGGCATGCGGCAGCGCCTCGGCATCGCACGCTGCCTGATCGCCGACCCCGAGCTACTCATCCTCGACGAGCCGATGAACGGACTCGATCCTGCCGGGATCCAGGAGTTCCGCGGTTTCGTGCGCGACTTCGTCGGCTCCGGCGGGACGATCGTTCTCTCCTCGCACTTGCTCGACGAGGTCGAGAAGACCTGCGACCACGTCGCCATCGTCGACCAGGGGCGCGTCGTCGTGCAGGGCTCGATCGACGAGCTGCGTGGCGAAGACGGCCAGGAGCTCCTCGTCGCGGTGAGCGACGTCCCGCGGGCCCGCACCCTGCTGGCCGCGCAGAAGTCGGTGGGTACCGTCGTCGACAACGGCGGGATGCTCCGTGTGACCCTCCGTGACGCGGACGCGATCCCCGACCTCAATCGCCTCCTGGTCGAGAGCGGTCTCGACGTCTACCGCCTCGAGCCGTCCCAGGCGTCGCTCGAGCAGCGGTTCCTCGAAGTCACGACCCGATTGGAGAACGCAGCATGACGACGCTCGCAGCAGCACTTCCAACGCCGCGACTCGTATCGGCAGACCTGCTCAAGCTGCGGAAGCGGCGTGGGCTGGCCGTAGTCACGGGTGTCCTGACGGTCGGGGGCGTGATCGTGATGTTCGCGATCATGGAGCTCCTCCATCTCGCGAATGCGGCGAAATACGGTCCGGCCGGCGGCGTCCAGAACCTCGGACACGCGGCCATGCTCGTCTCCGCGCTCGGTTCCGTTGCCGCGGCGATCGTCGGCACGATGGCGGGCTCGGGCGACCTCGACGCCGGCGTCTACCGCGACCTCGTCGTCACGGGTCGGTCGCGCGTCGCCCTCTACGCGTCCCGGATTCCGGCGGGCCTTACGTACCTGCTTCCGTTCGTCGCCGCCGGGTACGCGCTCGCCGCCGTTGCGACCGTCGGGTTCGCGGGCTCGCTGTCCGCGCCGTCGACGTATCTGCTGGCCGTGACGGGCCTCTGGGCGATCCTGCAGGTGACGTTCTACTACCTGCTCGCGCTCGGGCTCTCCTCGCTCCTCGGCCGCTCGTACACGATCGGCACGGTGCTCGCGTGGCGTCTCGCCTTGACCCCGATCCTCGCGTCGATCACCGTCCTCGGCGTCGTGCGCGAGCTCGTCCCGGGCGTCGCGCTCGAGCGGCTCGCGCCCGCCGCGCTCGGCGAGGCTGTTCGCCAGGGCCCCCTGATCGGGATGTCCACCGCTGCCGTGGCGGCGGTGCTCGTCGTCTGGACGGCGGTCGCGCTCGGTGTCGGCGCGTGGCGGGACGCCACCCGCGACGCGTGACCTGAAGGCCGCCGGAGCTACGGTTCGAGCAGATCCCATGGTCTGGAACTGGCTCCGGCGGCATCCCTTCCTCGCCGACGCGACGATCGCGCTCGCAGTCGGAGCGGGGTACGTCGCGCACGAGGTCCACGTACACCACAAAACGGGCGGCGTTGCCCTCGCGGTTGCGGAGGTTGCACCGCTCCTCCTGCGACGCCGCTTCCCGGCGCTCGTGCTCGGATTGGTCGTCATTGCGGCGATCCTCTCCGCCGCCGCGTACTCGACGCTCGTCCCGGTCGCGCCGGCGATCGCGGTCTACACCGTTGCCGCCCAGCTCGACCGGCGGAGCTCCCTCCGTCTCTCGGCCGCAGCGGCCTTCGCCGTCGCACTCATCTCACTCGGCGTCGACGGCTACGGGGCGGCGTTCGGGATCCTCATCCCGTTCGCCGCGGCATGGGTCTTCGGCGACAACCTCGGCACGCGCCGCGCGTACACCCTCGAGCTCGAGGAGAAGACCGAACGGCTCGAGCGGGAGCGCGAAGCCGAAGCGGCGCGCGCGGCGGCGGAGGAGCAGGCGCGGATCGGACGCGAGCTACACGACGTGATCGCGCACAGCCTCAGCGTGATGGTCGTCCAGGCCGCCGCGGCGAACGACGTGTTCGACGCGCGGCCCGAGCGCGCACGCGAGGCGCTGCGGACGATCGAGGCCACCGGACGAACTGCGCTCGGCGAGCTCCGCCGTCTGCTCGGCGCCGTGCGCGGCGGCGCCGAGTTCGCGCCGCAGCCCGGGCTCGACGAGCTCGACGCGCTGGTGTCGCAGATCCGCTCGTCGGGCATCGACGTCGCCGTCACGGTCGAAGGCGACCCTCGGCCTTTGACCCCAGCCCTCGATCTCTCCGCCTACAGGGTCGTACAGGAGGCCCTGACGAACACGCTCAAGCACGCGGGCGCCACGCGCGCCGAGGTCGCACTGCGCTACGGCGACGGCACCCTCGACGTCGAGGTGCGGGACAACGGCACCGGCACGGGGAACGGCGGCGGAGGCGGTCAGGGCCTGATCGGCATGCGGGAGCGCGTCCTCACCTACGGCGGCTCGCTCCGGACCGGCCCGGCCGACGGCGGCGGGTTCGCGGTGTCGGCGCGGTTCCCGCTGTGACGATTCGCGTCCTCGTCGCCGACGACCAGGCGCTCGTCCGCGGCGGCTTCCGGATGATCCTCGACGAGCGCGACGACCTCGAGCTCGTCGGCGAAGCAGCGGACGGCGCGCGCGCGATCGAGCTCGCCGGCGAACTCGACCCGGACGTGATCCTGATGGACGTGCGGATGCCGAATCTCGACGGGGTCGAGGCGACGCGCCGGCTCGTCGAGTCGGGGACGCGAGCCCGCATCCTCGTCCTCACGACGTTCGATCTCGACGAGTACGTCTATGCGGCGGTTCGAGCCGGCGCGAGCGGCTTTCTGCTCAAGGATGTCGAACCCGCAGAGCTCGTGGACGCTATCCGCGTCGTGGCGGCCGGGAACTCGCTGTTCGGCCCCGCGGCGACGCAGCGACTCGTCGAGCGCTTCGCCGGCACGCCTGCGCCCGTCGACGGGCGTCCGCTCGAGCAGCTCACAGACCGCGAACGGGAGATCCTGCGACTCCTCGCGAGCGGGCTCTCGAACTCCGAGCTCGCTTCGCGGCTGTACCTCAGCGAGACGACGGTGAAGACGCATGTATCGGCAGTCCTGCGCAAGCTCGGCGTGCGGGATCGCGTCCAGGCGGTGATTGCCGCCTACGACTCGGGGCTCGTCAGACCCGGCGGTTCGTGATCGCCTCGATCGATCTCTCTCGCCGGGCAGCCTAACCACGAAGAACGTGCCTCGTTCAAGCGATTCTCGGGCCGTGCGCATTTACCGATGAGCAGTGCATGCTCGCTCTGACGTTCTGCGCAGCCGCCTTGTGCGTCGTCCTCGTGGCCGTCGCATCGATCTGGGCCTGGACAAACGCGGCCGAGCTTCTGCGCTAGCGGAGGACGCAGATTACCTGGCCGGTCGTCACGGGCTGCCCGGCCTCGACCGACAGCTCCGCGACGGTGCCCGCGTGCGGCGCCCGGACCTCGTTCTCCATCTTCATCGCCTCGACGATGCAGATCACCTGTCCGGCCTCGACCGGGTCGCCGTCGGCGACCGCGACCGACAGCACCGTGCCCTGCATCGGCGAGACGATCGCGTCGTTCCCGCCCGCTCTCCCGGCCCGCACCCGCTCCCGGCGGCGCCGAGCGAGCTCGCGCCACGGCTGCTCCGGCTCGAGGATGCGTACCTGGAACCGCCTGCCGTCGACCTCCACCGAGCGTGCGCGCTCCACCGTCCGCCCAAGTTGCAAGTTGTCACTTGGGCCGGAGCCGTCGAGCTCCGCGGCTCGGGCGGCGAGCTCTTCCGACTCGATCAGCCCGTGGCAGGTCTCGCCGCGTACGAAGCACTGGTGCGAGAGCAGCGCCTTGTGGAAGCCGAGCAGCGTCTTCGGCCCTTCGATCACGAACTCGTCCAGCGCGCGCAGCATCCGGCGGCGCGCGTGCTCGCGGTCGACCCCGCGCACGATCAGCTTCGCGATCATCGGGTCGTACACGCCCGACACCTCGTTCCCAGCAATGACGCCCGAGTCGACGCGCACGCCGGGGCCCGACGGCTCGCGGTAGGCGGTCACTAGGCCCGGGGAGGGCAGGAAGCCGGCCGCAACGTCCTCCGCGTTGATCCGGCACTCGATCGAGTGCCCGCGCAGCTCGACCTGATCCTGCGTCAGCGAGAGCGGCTCACCGAGCGCGATGCGCACCTGCTCGCGCACGAGATCGAGCCCGGTCACCTCTTCGGTCACGGTGTGCTCGACCTGGATGCGCGTGTTCATCTCCATGAAGAAGTACTGACCGTCTTGCGTCAGCAGGCCCTCGATCGTCCCGGCCGAGCGGTAGCCCGCCGCGCGCGCCGCGTTCACGCCGATCTCACCGATGTGCGCGCGCAGCGCGTCACCAACCGCGGGTGAGGGTGTCTCCTCGACGAGCTTCTGATGGCGGCGCTGGATCGTGCAGTCGCGCTCGCCGAGATGGATGACGTTGCCGTGCCAGTCGGCGAGCACCTGCACCTCGACGTGGCGTGGATCGACGATGAGCTTTTCGACGTACACATCCGGATTCGCAAAGTACGACTGCCCCTGCCGCCGCGCGGTCTCGAACGCTCGCTTCGCGTGGGCCGGCGACTCCACTATCTCCATCCCCTTGCCTCCGCCGCCGGCGGCGGCCTTGATCAGAAGCGGATAGCCGATCTCCTCGCCGAGGCCGAGCAGCTCGTCCACCGAGCCGACGGGATCGGTGGTGCCTGGGATGATCGGGACGCCAGCCGCCAGCATCGCCTGCCGCGCACGTGTCTTCGACCCCATCAGCTCGATCGCGGCCGCAGGCGGGCCGATCCACACGAGCCCCGCAGCCTCGACCGCCCGCGCGAACGCCGCGTTCTCGGCGAGGAACCCGTAGCCCGGATGCACCGCACCGGCGGCGGCCCGCTGTGCCGTCTCCACGAGCGTCTCGATCTTGAGGTAGCTCTCGGCCGCCGGAGGCGGGCCGATCAGATACGCCTCGTCCGCGAACGAGACGTGCAGCGCGCTGCGGTCGGCCTCCGAGTAGACGGCGACCGAGGCGAGCCCGAGCTCCCGCAGGGTGCGGCAGACCCGGATCGCGATCTCACCGCGGTTGGCGACCAGAACCTTGTCGAACATGAGTGGGCCGTATTCTCCCCACTCGATGTCACCCGCCGACCAATTGACCGTCGCGCGCGCCCTCTCGGTGCCGATCGTCATCGTTCTGTATGCCTGGGACTTCCACGGGCATGCGTACTGGGCGACTGCCGTGTTCTGCGTCTCGATGACGACCGACTGGCTCGACGGGCGGCTCGCACGCCGGCACGGCCGCTCGTCTCCTCTGGGCTCGCTCCTGGATCCGATCGCGGACAAGGTCCTCGTGCTCGGCGCGCTCGTCATGCTCGTCGGCCTCGGCGTCGTGCCCGCCTGGATGGTCGCGACGATCGTCGTGCGCGAGGTGCTGATCACCGGGCTTCGCCAGGCCGCGATCGAGCGGGGCATCGTGATCGCAGCGCGCGATCTCGGCAAGCTGAAGACGTGGGCGCAAGCGGTTGCGGCGGCCCTTGGCGGCTTCGCGGCGGCGGGTGCCTGGAGCGACCGCGTCGCCTGGTGGGGAATGCTCGTCGCGGTGGTGCTGACGTGCGTGTCGGGGCTCGACTACGCGCGCAGCGCGCCGGCACTGTTCAAGGGGAGAAGCGCAGCGATCTAGGCAACGGCGGCGGAGCCGTTGGCCTCGCACCAGTCGCTGAACCGCGCCCACGCGCGCAGGTACTCGCGGAGCTGGTAGAAGCCTTCCTCGATCTCAGCTCGTACGGCCCAGTGGCAGTGGCCGCAATAGCCGAGCTCGTCGACGGCGGGGGCCTCGCTACAGCGGATGCATTCGTCGAACATCGCACGGTTAACGCCGGGCGAAGCAGAGAAGTTACGGTTTTTACGTTTCGTTTACCTGAGGAAGAACGGCGGCGTCCCACGCAAATCCCGGCTCCTCGGGCTCCTGCGCGAGCGCTGCGGCGATCGCGGCCCGCTCCTCCTCGGACGGTTCCGGTGTGATCTCGAGCTCCACTTCCGCCAAGGCTAAAGTCCCGGCGGACCGGGGTCGATGGAACCCGTCGTGGGTCGTCGCCTTCTGCTCGTCGCCATCGTCGTTCCCGCGCTCATTCTGGCCGGGACAGCGGGCGCATCCGTATCGAAACCTGCGACGTCGTGGGCAGCGCCGGAGATCCGCGCCGTCGCCGCCGCGGGGCTCATGGGCGCCAAAGATGTGGCCTCGTTCCGGGCGGGAGATGCGCTCACCGCCCAGACGCTCGAAGACATCGCCTTCGACCTGAAGCAGCGCCTGGCGCCGCCGGTCGAGGAACCGCTGCCCGACCCCGAGCCGACTCCGCCGGCCGACCCGGCGGCGCCTGTCGACCCGAGCGTGCCCGTCCCGACGCCGCCGCCCGCTCCCGTGCTTCCAGCGACACCGAAGCAGGCTCCGGATCCGACCAAGCCGGTGACGATGGCCCAACTCGACCTCCGCCTCGTCGAGTCGCTTGGCCTCGGCAAGGCGGCGAACGAGTTTACGGCCGGGGCACGCGCCGCCGGGCTCAAGGCTCCGGGCCGCTTCGGGACGGAAGTCGTCGCCAGGCTGCTCGGGCTGCGCCTGAACCACCCGGCGAGCGAGGACTCGCTGGAGCTCCTCCCGAACGACCCCGCGACGCGCGCGGAGGCCGCCTACTCGGTCGCCCAGGTGCTCCGGTTCTCGGGCTGGGAGGTCGAGAGCGTCCAGAGTCTCGCCGACTCGTTCGAGCTGCCTGCCCTTACCGACTGGCAGCAGCGCATCCTCGCAACCGCCTTCGCACGGATCGGCATGCCCTACATCTGGGGCGGCGAGAACGACGGCCCGCAGACAGCGTTCGGGGTCTCCTCCCGGGGCGGCTACGACTGCTCGGGCTTCGTTTGGCGTGTCTACAAGCTCGAGCCCTACGCCGGCGGGGGCAGCCTCTCCTCGGTGCTTCGCGGCCGGACGACCTACCAGATGAGCGGTGAGGTACCCCGGTCCGAGCGGATCGGACTTGCGAAGCTCGAGCCGGCCGACGTCATCTTCTTCGGAGATCGCGGCCCGCGCTCGCAGCCGTCACAGGTCGGCCACATGGGGATCTACGTCGGGAACGGGTGGTTCGTCCACTCGTCGGGCTACGGCGTCGCACTGGCGCGCCTCGACGGCTGGTACTCCCGGGAGTTCGCCTGGGCGCGGCGGCCGCTCGCCGAGGCCGGCCTCGCCTCGTAGAGGCACCATTTCGAGGGATATTCGTCCCCCCACGCACGATCACCCCATCGGGTGATTACCGGATCACGTCGGAAACGCACAATCCCCGTGTCTGGCGTCCAACTTGCTCTGGAGGGAACACATGCTGGAATGGAGACCGCGGCTGATCGTTCTGGTGGTGGCTCTCGCCTCACTGGCGTCGGCCCTCGGGTGGCTCTTCTCGCCGGATAACTTCGGCTGGGGCGCCTGGTAGCAGCTCGGATCCATCGGGGCTGGAGGGGAGACAATGCGGAACCACGTGTCGAGCCATTGCACTTCTCCGAGGTGCGCGCCCGCCCCTGATCCACGGCCCGTAACGGTCGCGGCGGGGCAGTGAACGCGCCTAGCACCGTACCTCCCAGAGTTCTCGCGATCGTGGCCCCCGTCTGTACGGCGGGGGTCGCGACGATCGTGGCGGCGTGTGTCTCGTACGCACAGACGTCGCACTCCGTCCAGGACGGCCTGGCGCTCGCAGGGCTCTTCCTCGGCATGGTCGTCGCCGAGCGCTTTCCGGTCCCGGTGGAGGGCGTCGACGCCGGCGGCGTCACCCTCGGCTTCGTCTTCGCCGTCGCGGCGATCGTGCTCTTCGGCTGGGAGGCCGGGGTGATCGTGGCGGCCGGAGGGCCGACGGTCACACACCTGGTCGGCCACCGCCCACTGATGCGGGTCGCCTACAACGGCTCAATGTTCGCATTGGCCGCACTCGCGTCCGGCCTTGCGATCGAGCAGATCCCCGAGACCTCGATCGGCGCGTTGATCGCGCGGGTTGCGATCGCCGCGCTCCTCTACAACTGGGTCGTCAACCTGATTCTGATCAGCGCAGTGCTCGCCGCGAGCTCCGGCAAGCCGTTCCTGAAGCTGATCTGGGACAACGCGAAGCAGACGACCGCCCCCTTCGCGCTCATGGCCTCGGCCGCGCTGATGCTCGTCGTCCTGTGGCAGCGCTCGCCGGCTCTCTCGCTGGCGCTCGTCGGCCCGCTCCTCGCGATCGCGCTCTACCAGCGCTCGACGTTCGCCGCGCTGAAGGCGATGCGTCTCGCACTCACCGACCCGCTGACCGGGCTCGGCAACCACCGGCACTTCCACGAGCGGCTCCAGCGCGAGCTGACCCAGGCCGAGCAGGACGGCGCGATGCTGAGCCTCTGCCTCGTCGACATCGACGACTTCAAGACGATCAACGACAGCCACGGCCATCCGGTCGGCGACCGGGTGCTCGGACAGGTCGCCGGGCGCTTGCGCCAGGGCGGCGAGAGCTTCCGCCTCGGCGGCGACGAGTTTGCGGTCCTCCTCCCCGGTCTCGACGCGCGCGAGGCCGTGTCCGTCGCGCGCTCGATCGTCGAGCGTGTCAGCGCAGCCGAGCTCGAGCAGGTTGGGCAGCTGACGGTCAGCGCCGGCGTCGCGACCTACCCACTGCAGGGCATCGGCCGCGACGAGCTGATCCGGCTCGCAGACAGCGCGCTCTACTGGGCGAAGGAAGCCGGCAAGAACCGCGCGCGCGCCTACGAGCCCGCCTATGTGGAGCTCAAGCAGTTGCAGCAGCTCGCGGAGGGAACCGGCCGCGCGGCGCGCTACCGCGCCGCTGCGAGCCTCGCCAAGGCGGTCGATGCGCGCGACACCTACACCGGCAGCCACTCGGAGCGCGTCGGCGAGCTCGCGGCGCGGGTCGCCCGCCGGCTCGGCCTCGAGGAGTCGCAGATCGAGCTGACGCGGCTCGCCGCGAGCCTCCACGACCTCGGAAAGCTCGCGATCCCGGAGGAGATCCTGCGCAAGCCGAGCGCGCTCAACGAATCCGAGCGCCTCGTGCTCCAGCGCCATCCGCAGATCGGCTTCCGGATGCTCGAGAGCCTCGGTGTCGAGCCGGTCGCAGAGTGGGTCCTCCACCACCACGAGCGCTGGGACGGAGACGGCTATCCCGACCGGCTCCGCGGCGAGGAGATCCCGCTCGGCGCGCGCATCATCTTCGTCGCCGACGCGTACGACGCGATGACGTCCGAGCGCGTCTACCGCAAGCCGCTCTTGCCGGGTGACGCGCTCGAAGAGCTCGAGCAATGCTCCGGCTCGCAATTCGATCCCGCGATCGTCGATGCCTTCTCGGAAGAGATCGGCGGCCGGTCGCGCGCGGTCGAACTGGCTTCGTAAACCAGGTTCCCCCGCGGTTTAGAGGGGAATGTTCCCGTGCTTGCGGCGGGGCCGCTGCTCGGCCTTCGTCAACGCCGTCTCGAGGGCGTCGATCAGCACAGACCGGGTGCGCCGCGGCTCGATGACGTCGTCGACGTAGCCGCGCTCGGCGGCGGCGTACGGATTCGCAAACCGCTCCTTGTAGTCGGCGATCAGCTCTGCGCGCTTCGCCTCGGTGTCGTCCGAGTCCTCGAGCTCGCGCCTGAAGACGATGTTCACGGCGCCGTCGGGCCCCATAACGGCGACCTCGGCCGTCGGCCACGCAAAGTTGAAGTCTGCGCGGATGTGCTTCGAGCTCATGACGTCGTACGCACCGCCGTACGCCTTGCGCGTGATCACCGTCAGCTTCGGAACGGTCGCCTCCGCATAGGCATAGAGCAGCTTCGCGCCGTGACGGATGATCCCGCCCCATTCCTGCGCGGTGCCGGGCAGGAAGCCCGGCACGTCGACGAACGTGACGATCGGAATGTTGAACGCGTCGCACGTGCGCACGAACCGAGCGGCCTTGTTCGACGCGTCGATGTCGAGCACGCCTGCGAGCGAGCTCGGCTGGTTCCCGACGACGCCGAGGGCATGGCCGTCGAGCCGCGCGAACCCGCAGATGATGTTCGCCGCCCAGCGTTCGTGCACCTCCAGGAACTCGCCGTCGTCGACCACGCGCCGCACGACGTCGTGCATGTCGTACGGCTTGTTGGGGTTGTCGGGGATCAGCGTGTCGAGCTCGGCTTCCTCACGATCGCGCGGATCGGTCGCCGTCGTGCGCGGCGTCTTCTCGAGATTGTTTTGCGGCAGAAACGAGAGGAGGTAGCGCGCATCTTCGAGGCACGCCTCCTCGTCGGCCGCAGTGAACTGGGCAACTCCGGACTTCGTGGCATGCGTCGTCGCGCCGCCGAGCTCCTCGAAGGTGACCTCCTCCCCCGTCACGGTCTTCACGACGTCGGGGCCGGTGATGAACATGTACGACGAGCTCTCGACCATGAAGACGAAGTCCGTGATCGCGGGCGAGTAGACGGCCCCGCCTGCGCATGGCCCCATCACGAGTGAGATCTGCGGCACGACGCCGGAGGCCTGCACGTTGCGCCAGAAGATCTCCGCGTAGCCGGCGAGCGAGACGACACCCTCCTGAATCCGCGCACCGCCGGAGTCGTTGATCCCGATCACCGGGCAGCCGTACTTGACGGCCATGTCCATGACCTTGCAGATCTTCTCGGCGAACACCTCGCTCAGTGAGCCGCCGAAGACCGTGAAGTCCTGCGAGAAGACGAAGACCTTGCGGCCGAAGATCGCCCCGTAGCCGGTGACGACCGCATCGCCGTACGGGCGGCGATCCATCATCCCGAAGTTCGACTCACGGTGGCGGACGTAGCGGTCGAGCTCGACGAACGAGCCCGGATCACACAGCTTCTCGGCCCGCTCGCGCGCGAGCAGCCGTCCCTCCTCGCGCCGCTTCTGCACTGCGCGCTCGCTGCCCGCGTGCAGCGCCTTGTCGCGCACCTCGCGGAGCCACTCGAGCTTCGCCTGCGTCGTGTCGTGCGACTCCGTCATGCGGCGGAGCCTAACCGGCTACGAGCGCACGACCAGCCAGACCTCGCCCTGTGCGGGCTCCGAACCGGGCCGAGCCCGTCGCGCTTGCCAACACGACCGCAAGCAGGTGCACACGAGAATGATGCCCCGGTGAAGCGCCGCCTACCCCCCGCCCTCCAGATCCGCGAGTTCGCCTACCTGTGGGCGGCGATCGGCTCGATGCGCTTCGCCGAGAACATGATCGCCGTCGCGGTCGGCTGGCAGGTCTATGCGATCCGCCGCAACCCGCTCGACCTCGGCCTGATTGGGCTCGCCGAGTTCATCCCGCTCCCGCTCCTCGCGTTGCCCGCCGGGCAGCTCGCCGACCGCATGTCGCGGCGGCTACTCGCCTCGATCGCTCTGGTCGTGAACATCGCCGTCGTCCTCCTCCTACTCGCCGTGACGGTGCACGGCGCGGATCGCGTGTGGCCGTTCTTCGCACTCGCCGCCGCGAACGGCGTGGCGAGCTCGATCGGCTGGCCCGCGTTCGGCGCGCTGACGCCCGAGCTCGTGCCGCCGGACCTGCTCCCCGGGGCGATGGCCCTGCGCTCGGTCGCGGGCCAGACGGCCGTCGTGGTCGGGCCGGCAATCGGCGGCCTCCTCTTCGCCTGGCACCCGGCGCTCGTGTACGCGGTCGCCGCGTGCCTCTTTGCGGTCGCGCTCGTCGCCGTCTTCTCCCTCCGCCGCGCCAAGTTGCAAGTTGTCACAAGGGAGGAAACGGCGGGACTGGAGAGCCTCGTCGCGGGGATTCGCTTCGTGCTCCGCACGCGGATGCTGCTCGGTGCGATCAGCCTCGATCTCTTCGCCGTCCTCCTCGGCGGCGGCATCGCGCTGCTCCCGGTGTATGCGCGGGAGATCCTCCACACCGGCCCGGTCGGCCTCGGCGTGCTCCGCACCGCGCCCGCGCTGGGCGCGCTGGTGGCGGCCCTGATGCTCACACGCCGACCGCTCCGGTGGCCCGCTGGACCCACGCTGATGGTGGCCGTCTCGATCTTCGGCCTCGCGCACGTCGTCTGGGGTGCGTCCAACTGGCTCCCGCTCACGCTCGTCGGGCTTGCGGTCGCGGGGTTCGTCGACATGTACAGCGTCAACATCCGCGCGACGACGGTCGCGCTCGTCACGCCGAACGAGCTGCGCGGGCGTGTGAACGCCGTCGAGATGGTCTTCATCAGCGCGTCGAACGAACTCGGCGCATTCGAGTCCGGCGTAGTCGCCTCACTCGTCGGGACGGTGACGTGCGTGGTCGCAGGCGGGATCGCGACGGTCGGTCTCGCCCTCTCGTGGACACGACTCTTCCCAGAGCTTGCCCACATGGGCCGGCTCGAGGATCTGCGTCCCGGGTCCGACCCTGCTGTCGGCACGTAGAGTCGCGTGGTGACGCTCGACCGATCCACGATCTGGCCGTACGACGAGCGCGGGGAGCCCGGCGAGTTCTACTACTCGCGTTTCAGCCACCCGACGGTCGCGGAGGCGGAGGCGCGCCTCGGGGAGCTCGACGGCGGCGAGGCGCTGCTCTTCCCCTCGGGCAGCGGTGCGACGACCGCGCTCGTTCTCTCGCTCCTGAAGCCTGGCGACACGATCGCGCTCGCGGAAGGCTGCTACTACGGCACGAGCGTGGGATTCCAGGCGCTCGCAAAGTGGGGCCTCGAGTACGTCGAGTTCGACCAGACCGGCCCGCCGCCGGCGGAGGTGCAGCTCGTCTGGCTCGAGGCGCCGTCGAACCCCTACCAGACGATGCCGAACCTCGAGGCAGCGGCCGCGCATCCCGCGCCGGTCGTCGTCGACTCGACCGTCGCGACGCCCGTGCACCTGCGCCCGCTCGCCCTCGGTGCCGACTACGCGCTGCACAGCGCCACGAAGTACCTCGCGGGCCACGACGACGTCTTGCTGGGCGCGGTCGTCGGCCGGGACGTCGACGAGCTGCGCACGTTCCGCTCGAGAAGCGGCATCGTGGCCGCTCCGGATCCCGCGTGGCTGCTCCTCCGCGGCCTGAAGACGCTCGAGCTCCGTGTCGCCCGCCAGACGGAGACGGCGGCCGAGCTCGCCGAGCGGCTGCGGGCGCACCCGAAGGTGGAGACCGTCCGCTACGCCGGCATCGGCGGCCTCCTGTCGTTCGACGTCGCGGACGGCGACGCCGCACGACGGGTCGAGACGTCGACACGCCTGATCGTCAACGCCACTTCCCTCGGCGGCGTGACGAGCGTGATGGAGAGCCGCCACCGCTGGGAGGGCGACCGCGTTCCCACCGGGCTGCTGCGGTTGAGCGCCGGGCTCGAGGACGTCGACGCGCTCTGGGCCGACCTTGCCGCGGCCCTCGACCGAGCCTAGTCAGTCTTTGCCGAGATTCGTCAGTCTTTGCCGAGATTCACCACCTCGTATGCGGCCGTATCGGGACTGGGAATGCCGAAGCGCGCATTCGGGAGGTAGAGCCGCCCGTTGACGCGGTCGATGGTCGTGGGGACGGCGAATGCCGGATGCGCGAGGTGGCGGACGACCGCGCCGGAGGCGAGATCGGGCGCCAGCTTCACGACGGCAACCTGGTTCAGCTGGTTCTGCACGACGTAGAGCGTCCGCCCTTCGAGCAGCAGCCCGTCGCCGTTTGTCGCATCGCCGCCGGTCAGCTCGATCTTGTCGGCGAAGCCGGTGCGCGCGTCGATCTTGAAGAGCGTCGCGGTGTTCGACTGCACCGCGATCAGCGTCCTGCCGTCCTGCGTCGCCTCGATCCCGTTCAGGTTGAAACCCGGCTGCTGGACGTAGTCGCCGGAGAGCGGGATCGTCTGCACGTCGGCCGCGCTCGGCAGCGTGTTCGGACTGGTGAGCGGCAGGCGGTAGAGCCAGGGCCGGTTCGAGTCGGTGAAGTAGACGGCGTCCTGGGTCAGCACCGCGTCGTTGATGAACCGCGGCGCCGCAGGGGTGAGCTGGTACACCGCACGCGTTGCGCCTGTCCCTGCGTCGTACACGTACGCCTGGCCGGTGCCGCCGCCGGCGACGAAGAGGCGCTTGCCGTTGCGATCGAGCTCGAGGCCGGTGGCGGAGCGGCCGGCGGTCGGCTGGACAAGCGTGAAGCTCCCGCCCGTCCGTACGTCCACCTTGCGGACGGCGCCCGCGGCGAGTGAGCCCACGTACAGGGTGTGACCCTTTCCGGCCTCGACGCCCTCGGGGCGCCAGCCGTTCGGAAGCTGGATCACGTCGGGAAACGACTTGGCGGCCGCGGCGGCGGCGAGGAGCAGCGCAAAGCCGCCGACGGCGAGGGCCAGGCGAGATCTGGTCATGGTGGTCCTCCCTTCGCTCGAAACCTTTCGGTGTCAGGTAGTTACCCGGGACAGCCGGGTCTGGATCTAGGAGGGTCTAGCGAGATAGTGGCTGGGCTGCACGGAGCACCATCTCGCCAGACCCTCCTAGGTCCAGCCTCTTGCCGATCTAGGTCTTCTGGCCTATCCTTCGACCGCCGTTTACGGCCTGTATCGAATCGAGGGGGCATTTCTAAGCTGTAATTACGGTTCGAAACGCGGATCGCAGTTTGCCCGGAAATCCGCGTGCAATCACCGAGTCCTAGACCGGGTCTGAGGGGACATAGAAAAAGGGGCCTGCTGTGGCGGTCGAAGCGGGGCAAGGCAAGGCGGCACGGCCGCGCAAGCGGACATCGGCGGCGTCCGAGAACGGTGCCTCCGGGAAGCGCAACGGGGCCGACCAGGAGGTATCGCGCGAAGGCCTCGAGCGGCTCCTCGCTGCACTCGAAGCAGCCCGGGACGGCGAGTTCAAGGTCCGCCTGCCCGCCTCCGGCACCGGGATCGCCGCCGACCTGAACCGGGCCTTCAACGAGCTCGCGGACCGCCGCCATGCCTTCAGCAAGGAAGTCGCCCGCGTCGGCCGCGCGATCGGCCGCGAGGGACGCCTCACCGAGCGCGCCGCTTCGCCTGCGCTCGCCGGCGACTGGATCGACACGGTGCAGGCCCTCAACACGCTGATCGACGACCTCGTCCGCCCGACCACCGAGGTCGCGCGCGTCATCGACGCGGTCGCTGACGGCGACCTCTCCCAGAAGATGCAGCTCACAATCGAGGGACAGCCTGTCAAGGGCGAGTTCCGGCGCATCGGCACGACCGTGAACGCGATGGTCGACCAGCTCTCGTCGTTCGCCGACGAGGTGACGCGCGTCGCGCGCGAGGTCGGCACAGACGGCAAGCTCGGCGGGCAGGCGAAGGTCAAGGGCGTCAGCGGCGTGTGGAAGGGCCTGACGGACAACGTCAATACGCTCGCCGGCAACCTCACCGACCAGGTCCGCAACATCGCCGACGTAACCACCGCGGTCGCGAACGGCGACCTCTCGAAGAAGATCACCGTCGACGTCCGCGGCGAGGTCGCGGAGCTCAAGAACACGATCAACACGATGGTCGACCAGCTCGGCTCGTTCGCCGACGAGGTCACACGCGTCGCCCGCGAGGTGGGCGAGGAGGGGAAGCTCGGCGGCCAGGCCCAGGTCACGGGCGTCAGCGGCACGTGGAAGGACCTGACGGAGTCCGTGAACGGCCTTGCCTCGAACCTCACCACGCAGGTGCGGAACATCGCCAACGTCACGACGGCGGTCGCGAACGGCGACCTCTCGAAGAAGATCACCGTCGACGTCAAGGGCGAGGTGCTCGAGCTGAAGGAGACCGTCAACACGATGGTCGACCAGCTGCGCGCCTTCTCCGCCGAGGTGACACGCGTCGCGAAAGAGGTCGGAACCGAGGGCAAGCTCGGCGGCCAGGCGAACGTCGAGGGCGTCAGCGGTGTGTGGAAAGACCTCACCGACAACGTCAACACGCTCGCCGGCAACCTCACCGACCAGGTCCGCAACATCGCCGACGTCACGACTGCCGTCGCACAAGGCGACCTCTCGAAGAAGATCACCGTCGACGTCCGCGGCGAGGTCCTTCAGCTCAAGGACACGATCAACACGATGGTCGACCAGCTGCGCGCGTTCTCGGCCGAGGTGACGCGCGTCGCCCGCGAGGTCGGCACCGAGGGACGGCTCGGCGGCCAGGCGAACGTCGAAGGTGTCAGCGGCGTGTGGAAGGACCTCACCGACAACGTCAACACGCTCGCCGGCAACCTCACGGCGCAGGTCCGCAACATCGCACAGGTCACCACCGCGGTCGCGAACGGCGACCTCTCGAAGAAGATCACCGTCGATGTCCAGGGCGAGATTGCCGAGCTCAAGGACACGATCAACACGATGGTCGACCAGTTGCGCGCATTCGCCGCCGAAGTCACGCGCGTCGCCCGCGAGGTCGGCACCGAGGGCCGCCTGGGCGGCCAGGCCAACGTCGAAGGCGTCAGCGGCACCTGGCGCGGCCTCACCGAGTCGGTGAACGGCATGGCGCTCTCGCTCACGGCGCAGGTCAGAAACATCGCCGACGTCACGACCGCGGTCGCGAACGGCGACCTCTCGAAGAAGGTCACCGTCGACGTCCGCGGCGAGGTGCTCGAGCTGAAGAACACGATCAACACGATGGTCGACCAGCTGTCCGCGTTCGCCGCGGAGGTCACGCGCGTCGCCCGCGAGGTCGGCACCGAAGGCCGCCTCGGCGGTCAGGCCGAGGTCGAGGACGTGAGCGGCACCTGGCGCGACCTGACCGAGTCGGTGAACGGCATGGCCTCGAACCTCACCGACCAGGTCCGCAACATCGCCGAGGTCGCGACCGCGGTCGCAAAGGGCGACCTGACGCAGAAGATCACCGTCGACGCGCGCGGCGAGATCCTCGAGCTGAAGAACACGCTCAACACGATGGTCGATCAGCTGTCGACCTTCGCAGACGAGGTGACGCGCGTCGCCCGCGAGGTCGGCACCGACGGGAAGCTCGGCGGCCAGGCGGAGGTCGAGGGCGTCTCCGGCACCTGGCGCGGCCTCACCGAGAACGTGAACCAGATGGCGAACAACCTGACGAGCCAAATGCGCAACATCGCCCAGGTCGCGACGGCGGTCGCACGGGGCGACCTCTCGCAAAAGATCACGGTCGACGCGCGGGGCGAGATCCTCGAGCTGAAGACGACGCTCAACACGATGGTCGACCAGCTTGGCTCGTTCGCCGACGAGGTCACCCGCGTCGCCCGGGAGGTGGGCTCCGAAGGGCGCCTCGGCGGCCAGGCCCAGGTCGAGGGCGTCAGCGGCACCTGGCGCGGCCTGACCGAATCGGTGAACTTCATGGCGACCTCGCTCACCGAGCAGGTGCGCAACATCGCCGAGGTCACGACCGCAGTCGCGAACGGCGATCTCTCGAAGAAGGTCACCGTCGACGTCCGCGGCGAGATCGCCGAGCTGAAGAACACGATCAACACGATGGTGGACCAGCTCGGCTCGTTCGCCGACGAGGTGACGCGCGTCGCGCGCGAGGTCGGCACCGAAGGCCGCCTCGGCGGCCAGGCGGAGGTCAAGGGCGTGTCCGGCGTCTGGAAGGACCTGACGGAGAACGTGAACACGCTCGCCGACAACCTGACCGACCAGGTGCGCAACATCGCCGACGTCACCACCGCGGTCGCCAACGGCGATCTGAGGCGCAAGATCACAGTCGACGCACGCGGTGAGGTGCTCCAGCTCAAGGACACGATCAACACGATGGTCGACCAGCTGTCCGCGTTCGCCGACGAGGTCACCCGCGTCGCGCGCGAGGTCGGCACCGAAGGCGTCCTCGGCGGTCAGGCGAAGGTCGAAGGTGTCAGTGGCACCTGGCGCGACCTGACGGAATCGGTGAACGGCATGGCGTCGAACCTGACCGGCCAGGTGCGCAATATCGCCGAGGTCACGACTGCGGTCGCGAACGGCGACCTCTCGAAGAAGATCACCGTCGACGTCAAGGGCGAGGTGCTCGAGCTGAAGGAGACCGTCAACACGATGGTCGACCAGCTGCGCGCGTTCTCCGCCGAGGTGACGCGCGTCGCAAAGGAGGTCGGAACCGAGGGCCGCCTAGGCGGTCAGGCGTCGGTCGAGGGCGTCAGCGGCGTCTGGAAGGACCTGACCGACAACGTGAACTTCATGGCCGGCTCGCTCACCGAGCAGGTCCGGAACATCGCGCAGGTGACCACTGCCGTCGCGACCGGCGACCTGTCGAAGAAGGTGACCGTGAATGTCAAGGGCGAGGTCCTCGAGCTGAAGAACACCATCAACACGATGGTCGACCAGCTCTCCTCGTTCGCCGATGAGGTCACGCGCGTCGCGCGCGAGGTCGGCACCGAGGGGAAGCTCGGGGGCCAGGCGAAGGTGAAGGGCGTCAGCGGGACGTGGAAGGACCTGACCGACTCGGTGAACGGCCTCGCGTCGAACCTCACCGACCAGGTGCGCAACATCGCCGAGGTCACGACCGCGGTCGCAAAGGGCGACCTCTCGCAGAAGATCACCGTGGACGCACGCGGCGAGATCCTCCAGCTGAAGAACACCGTCAACATCATGGTCGACCAGCTGTCGTCGTTCGCCGGCGAGCTCACCCGCGTCGCGAAGGAAGTGGGCACCGAGGGCATCCTCGGCGGCCAGGCCAACGTCGAAGGGGTCTCCGGCGTGTGGAAGGACCTCACCGACAACTTCAACCAGCTCGCTGAGTCGCTGACCACCCAGGTGCGCGCGATCGCCGACGTGTCGACCGCCGTGACCGAGGGAGACCTGACGCGCCAGGTGATGGTCGAGGCGAAGGGCGAGGTCGACGCGCTCAAGCAGAACGTCAACCAGATGATCGCGAACCTGCGCGAGACGACCGAGCGCAACGCCGAGCAGGACTGGCTCAACTCGAACCTCGCGCGCTTCAGCGGCATGATGCAGGGCCAGCGCGACCTGCAAGCGGTGTCGCGGCTGATCATGTCGGAGCTGACACCGCTCGTCGGAGCCGGCTACGGGGCGTTCTTCCTCGCCGAGGAGCAGGAGGAGGCCGAACCCGAGCTGCGGCTGATCGCGAGCTACGGCTACAAGACGCGGAAGAACGTCTCGAACCGCTTCAAGCTCGGCGAGTCGCTCGTCGGCCAGGCCGCGCTCGAGAAGCAGTCGATCCTCATCACCGAGCCCCCGGAGGACTACGTCAAGGTGGCGTCCGGCCTCGGCGAGGCGGCGCCGAAGAACATCACCGTCATGCCGGTTCTCTTCGAGGATCAGGTGATGGCCGTGATCGAGCTCGCGTCGTTCACGCGCTTCGGCGAGGTGCAGCGCGGGTTCCTCGACCAGCTCGGCGAGACGATCGGCATCGTCATCAACACGATCCAGGCCACGATGCGGACGGAGGATCTGCTCCGCCAGTCGCAGGGACTGACGATGGAGCTGCAGGAGCGATCGGAAGAGCTCCAGTCGCAGCAGGAGGAGCTGAAGCGCGCCAACTCGGAGCTCGAGCAGCAGGCGCAGACGCTCAAAGCCTCCGAGGAGCTCCTCCAGACCCAGCAGGAGGAGCTCCAACAGACGAACGAGGAGCTCGAGGAGAAGGCGCAGCTGCTCGAGGAGCAGAACCGCCGCATCGAGATCAAGAACCGCGAGATCGAGCTCGCCCGCACGGCGCTTCAGGAGCGCGCCGAGCAGCTCGCGCTCTCGTCGAAGTACAAGAGCGAGTTCCTCGCGAACATGAGCCACGAGCTCCGCACGCCGCTGAACTCGCTGCTCATCCTCGCGAAGCTGCTTGCGGAGAACGCGGACCGGAACCTGACCGGAAAGCAGGTCGAGTTCGCGAACACGATCCACCAGGCCGGCGCCGACCTGCTCGACCTGATCAACGACATCCTCGACCTCTCGAAGGTCGAGGCCGGAAAGATGGCGGTCAACACGACCGAGGTCACGCTGCACGACGTCCGCGAGTTCGTCGAGCGCACGTTCCGGCCCCTGGCCGCCGACAAGGGTCTTCAACTGGCGGTGGAGATCAGCGGCGCAAACGTCCCCCCGACGATCGCCACAGACGAGCAGCGCCTCCAGCAGGTGCTGAAGAACCTCCTCTCGAACGCCGTCAAGTTCACCGACGAGGGCGGAGTGACGATGCGCGTCGAGCTTGCGCAGGACGCGGCGCAGTTCGCGCTCCCGAGTCTCGCCGCCGCCGCCCACGTGCTGGCGTTCTCGGTGATCGACACCGGCATCGGCATCCCGGAGGACAAGCTGCGCATCATCTTCGAGGCGTTCCAGCAAGCCGACGGGACGACCTCCCGGAAGTACGGAGGCACAGGGCTCGGCCTGTCGATCAGCAGGGAGATCGCCCGCCTGCTCGGCGGCGAGATCCGCGTCGCCTCCGAGCCGGGCAGGGGCAGCACGTTCACGCTCTACCTGCCGGCGGCATACCTGCCGCTCGAGGACGGAGCGAGCATGGCGGCAATAGAAGCGCGGCTCGACGACCTCGTCCGTGAGGGCAAGGCGCTCGTAAACGAAGGAACGCTGCTCCTGGAGCCGCCCGCGCTCGACCACGCCATGCTGCTCCGCAGCGTGGCGGACGACCGCGAGGCAGTCGAGGCCGGCGATCGGGTCGTGCTGATCGTCGAGGACGATGACTCGTTCGCAGGCACGGTGCTCGACATCGCCCGTGAGCGCGGCTTCAAGGGGATCGTCGCGCCGCGCGGCGACGCCGGCCTTGCTCTCGCACACGAATACCAGCCGGACGCGATCGTGCTCGACATGGAGCTGCCGGTCATGGACGGTTGGACGGTGCTCGACCGCCTCAAGCACCATCCTTCGACGCGGCACATCCCGGTGCACATCATCTCCGCCGGCGACGGCAAGGCGAACGCGCTGCGCGCCGGCGCGGTCGCGTTCCTCCAGAAGCCGATCGAGAAAGACACCGTCGACGACATGGTCGAGGAGATCGCGTCGTTCATCGACCGCGGCGTGAAGAACCTCCTCGTCGTCGAGGACGACGACGACCAGCGCAATTCGATCGTCGAGCTCGTCGGCTCGGGCGACGACGTCGACGTGACGGCAGTCGGCTCTGCCGACGCCGCGCTCGCAGCGCTCGAAGAGCGGCCGTTCGACTGCATGGTGCTCGACCTGAAGCTCCCGGACACGACCGGCTTCAAGCTGCTCGAGCAGCTGAAGAAGGACGACCGCTTCTCACGCCTGCCGGTGATCGTCTACACGGGCCAGGAGCTGACACGCCGCGAAGAGACTCGCCTGAAGAAGTACGCCGAGACGATCATCGTCAAGGATGCCCGCTCACCCGAGCGGCTGCTCGACGAGACGTCACTCTTCCTCCACCGCGTCGAGGCGCGGCTCCCGCAGGCGAAGCGCCGCATGCTCGAGCAGCTGCACAGCTCGACGGAGGTGTTCAAGGGCAAGAAGGTGCTGATCGTCGACGACGACATTCGGAACGTCTTCGCGCTCACCTCGGTGCTCGAGGCGAACGGCATCGACGTCATCTTCGCCGAGAACGGCAAGGACGGCATCGACACGCTCCGGGCGAACCCCGACGTCGATCTCGTCCTGATGGACATCATGATGCCGGAGCTCGACGGCTATCAGACGATGCAGGCCGTCCGCGCAATCCCGGAGTTCAAGCAGCTGCCGATCATCTCGCTGACGGCGAAGGCCATGAAGGGAGACCGCGAGAAGTCGATCACGTCCGGGGCCTCCGACTACATCACGAAGCCGGTCGACACGGACCAACTGCTCTCGTTGCTACGAGTGTGGCTGTACCACTGACCACGCCGACCGATCCGCAGACACCGCAGCAGGCGTCTCCGGAGCGCGACCTCGAACAGCTGGAGACGGAGCTCCTGCTGGAGGCCGTGTACCGCCGGTACGGGCTCGATTTCCGCCAGTACGCGCAGGCGTCGCTGAAGCGGCGCCTCTACCGGCGTTTGCATGCGGAAGGACTCGACACGTTGTCGCAGCTGCAGGACCGACTCTTGCACGACCCGCCCTGCATGGAGCGGCTTCTCCTGGATCTTTCGATCAACGTGACGTCGATGTTCCGCGATCCGACGTTCTACGTCGCGTTGCGGGAGAAGGTCGTACCGGTGCTGCACACGTATCCGTTCACTCGCCTCTGGTGCGCAGGCTGCTCGACGGGGGAGGAGGTCTTCTCGCTCGCGATCGTCCTCCACGAAGAAGGGCTGTACGAGCGAGCCCGCATCTACGCGACCGACATCAATGAGCACGTGCTCGCAACTGCGCGTGAGGGCGTCTTTCCGCTCGACAGGATGAAGCTCTACACCCAGAACTACATTCGGGGCGGCGGAACACGCGATTTCTCCGAGTACTACGTCGCAGCCTACGACGGCGCCCGCTTTTCCAAGACGCTTACCAAGAACGTCGTCTTCGCGCAGCACAACCTCGCGATGGACCGGAGCTTCAACGAGTTCAACGTGATCCTCTGCCGTAACGTGATGATCTACTTCGACAAGGCACTGCAGCAACACGTCCACGATCTGTTCTACGAGAGCCTCGAGAGGTTCGGAATCCTCGCTCTTGGGCACAAGGAATCGATCGGCTTCACACAGTACGCGGGCCGCTACGAGGAAATCGACCTGGACGAGCGGATCTACCGCAAGCTCGCGTGAGGTGTACGAGGTCATCGTGATCGGAACTTCCTGGGGTGGGTTGGACGCCGTGAGCCGTCTGCTCGACGGCCTGCACGACGACGTGCACCAGCCGATCGTGGTCGCCCAGCATCGGTCGGTCGGGTCTGACGAAGGCGTCCTGGCGCGCCTGCTCGGACACCACACGCGCCGGGTCGTCTGCGATCCCGACGATAAGACGCCGCTCGAGCCGGACCACGTCTACGTCGCGCCGCAGGACTACCACGTCCTCGTCGACAACGGACATCTCGCGCTGTCGACGGACGCCCCCGTGTCGTACGCGAGGCCCTCGATCGACGTGCTCTTCGAGTCGGTGGCCGACGCCTACGCCGAACGGGCCGTCGGGATCGTCCTGACCGGCGCGAACGCGGATGGAGCCGACGGCCTCGCGCGGATCAAGGCCCGCGGCGGCGTCGCGATCGTGCAGGACCCCTCGACGTCGTTGCGGCGGGCGATGCCGGACGCGGCCATCGCGGCGACGAACGCGGACGCAGTGCTGCCGCTCGAAGAGATTCCGGCCTTCCTCTACGGACTCTGCGTATGAGTCGCGCACACCCCCTCCCCGGTCATGGGGCCGGAGACCGGCCTATGACGGAGCTCGCTCGCGCGAACATCCTGCTCGTCGACGACCGCGAGGAGAACCTGCTCGCGCTCGAGGCGATCCTCGAGCCGCTCGGCCACCGGCTCGTCAAGGTGACGTCGGGTGTCGCCGCACTGAAGGAGCTGCTGCTCGACGACTTCGCGTGCATTCTGCTGGACGTCCAGATGCCGGAGCTCGACGGCTTCGAGGTCGCGACGCTGATCAAGCAGCGCAAGGCCTCGGAGCACATCCCGATCGTCTTCGTGACGGCGTTGTCGAAGGAGGACAAGCACGTCTACCGCGGCTACTCCGCGGGCGCGGTCGACTACATCTTCAAGCCGATCGATCCCGAGGTCCTGCGCTCGAAGATCGGCGTATTCATCGACCTGTGGGACAAGAGTCGTCAGATCCGGGAGCAGGCCGCGCTGGTGCACCAGCAAGAGCTCACGGCGCTGGAGCAGGCGAGCGAGGAGCGCTATCGCCAACTCGCCGACGCAATGCCCCAGATCGTGTGGACCGCGGACCCAACCGGGGGAGCGACGTACTTCAACCGGCGCTGGTTCGAGTACACCGGCATGTCGCCGGGCGAGGCCGGGCCGAACTCGTGGTACACGGTCGTCCATCCCGACGACCTACCCGCGGCGGTCAGCCGCCGCGAGCAGACGCTCCGAAGTGGCGACACGTTCGAGATCGAGTACCGCTTCAGGCGCGCCGACGGCGGGTACCGGTGGCACCTCGGGCGGGCGGTGCCGATGCGGAAGCCGGACGGCACGATCGACTTCTGGATCGGGACCGCGACCGATATCCACGACCGCAAGCTCATCGAGGATCAGCGGACGTTCATCGTCGCCGCAAGCGACGCGTTTGCGCAATCGCTCGACTACAGGAAGACGCTGGGCCAGGTGGCGGAGCTCGCGGCGGGCGCCGTCGCAGACTGGTGTGCCGTCCACATCCTCGAGCCCGACGAAACGGTGTCGGAAGTCGCCGTCGCGCTCTCCGATCCGGAGAAGGTGACGTTCGCGCGCGAGCTCCAGGAGCGCTACCCGCCCACGATCGACGACCCGACCGGTGTCGGAGCCGTGATCAGCAGCGGGCAGTCCGAGCTCGTGCCCGAGTTCAGCGAGGAGCTACTCGACGGCGTCGCGCGTGACGAGCTGCACGGACAGCTTCTGAGGCAGCTCGAGCTCCGCTCGTACATGTGCGTGCCCCTGAAGGGCCGCGACCGCGTGCTCGGTGCGATGACGTTCGTCTCCACCGACTCCGGACGCCTCTTCGGGCCTGACGAGCTGATCTTCGCCGAGGAGCTCGCGCGGCGCGCAGCGAGCGCGATCGAGAACGCGCGCCTGTACCGAGAAGCCGAGGCACGTGCCCAGGCCGCACGCGTCCTCGCGACGATCGGCGACGGCGTGCTGCTCGTCGACGCAACCGGCCGGGCGCGACTGTGGAACCCGGCCGCCGAGCGGATCACCGGAATCGGCCAGCGCGACGTCATCGGCCGCTTCGTCGCGGACGCGATTCCCGGCTGGGGAGCCGTCGAGTCGCCGCTGCCTGTCGCCCAGGCCGGCGAGGCCGTGCGCGCCGAGACGGTCCTCCTCGATCTCGGCGAGCGCGAGCTGTGGCTGTCGGTTTCGGCAGTCGGCTACGAGGAAGGCACCGTCTTCGCATTCCGGGACCTCACCGGGGAGCGTGCACTCGAGACGATGCGGCATGACCTCGTCGCGACGGTCTCCCACGAGCTGCGCACCCCGCTGGCCGCGATCTACGGCGCCGCACTGACGCTCGGCCGAAACGACCTGGAGCTCGAGGCCGAGCTGCACGAGAAGCTGCTGGAGGTGATCGTCGAGGAGGCGAACCGGCTGGCGGAGATCGTCAACGACCTGCTGCTCGCGAGCCAGCTCGACGCGGGCACGCTCAAGGCGAACATCGAGCGCTGCGACCCGCGGGAGATCGCGGAGCTCGAGGTCGTCGCCGCACGTACGCATCTACCCGAGAACGTCGAGCTCCTCCTGGATGCCTCGGACGTGCTGCCGCCCGTCGCCGCAGACTCCGGCCAGTTGCGCCAAGTGCTCTCGAACCTGATCGACAACGCGATCAAGTACTCGCCGGCGGGCGGCATCGTCAACGTCGCGATCGCGCCGAACGACCGGCACGTCCGTTTCTCGGTCAGAGACTCCGGGCTCGGCATCCCGCCGGCCGAGCAGCGGCGCATCTTCGAGAAGTTCTACCGCCTCGACCCGCACATGGCGCGTGGGATCGGCGGCACCGGGCTCGGCCTCTACATCTGCCGCGAGCTCGTGCGGCGTGTCGACGGGCGGATCTGGGTCGAGTCCGACGGCGGCTCCGGCTCCACCTTCCACGTCGAGATCCCGCAGGACATGGTCGGGGCCGGCTCGAACGGCCGCAGCCGCAGGGCTGTGACCAGGGCCTGACGGCCCCGGCAACCGCTTGCCCGGCTGCAGCCGGGCCCGATCCCGGATAGCCTGGGCCGTCCTTGGTCGGCAACGGCAGGTACCGGATTCTCGTCGCCGAGGACGACGAGGCATTTCTGGACTCGCTCGAGGCCGTTCTGGTGGCGAATGGCCGCTTCGCTGTGGCCGCGCGTGCCCGGAACGGCCACGAGGCAGTCGATCTCGGTGCACGCCTGAAGCTCGATGCCGTCGTGATGGACATCGAAATGCCGGAGCTCGACGGAGTCGAGGCGACGCGGCAGCTTCACGAACGGAAGCCGGAGCTGCTCGTGGTCGCGATCAGCGGGCACGACTACGAGGAGCGGGCGATCGAGATCCGCGCCGCCGGCGCGGCCGACTACGTGCGCAAGTCGCGCGTCGACGAGGACCTCGCGGCCGCGCTCCTCGCGCTGCTCGGCTGAGAGATTCGGGATCCCGCGACCGGGTAACCGGGCCGGTGCCCGCGCGAGGAGAAGAAGGCGGCCGCGAAGGGCGATTATCGAGAGCCGGAGGTCGGACTCGAACCGACGGCCGCGCGATTACAAATCGCGTGCTCTACCAACTGAGCTACTCCGGCGCGGCGCCCATAGTACCGTCCGGGATCGTATGCAATCTTGACAACGTGGAACAGCACCCGAAGGCCGTTGGCGACAGGTCAATGCTGGCGATCATGGCCGTACTCCAAAATCTCGGCGATCTCTACCTTCCTTTCAGCGAGAACACGCGGACTGACCTGATCCTTGATCTGGATAGGGATCTAAAGCGCATCCAGTGCAAGACCGGACGGCTCCGGGCCGGGGCGGTGAGATTCAGCGTGTGCAGCAACTATGGCCATCACCCCAAATCCGCTAGCGCGCCAGCGCGATTACCACGGCCAAGTCGATTGCTTCGCCGTGTTCTGCGGCGAGACGAATGCGGTCTACCTCATTCCAATCGAGGACTTGCCCGTGACGCGCGAGGCAGCACTACGCGTCCAGGCACCTCGGAATGGTCCGTTTCGGCGCGTCCGGATGGCCGCCGACTACGAAGTCGGCAGATTCCTCATTGAAGGACTTCGCGGCCCTTCTGGTGCGTGATGATCTTGCGCTTCACGCGCTGCAGCGCGTTGTCGATCGTCTTCGTGTCGCAGCCGAGCCGCTCGGCCATCTCCTCGTAGGACGAGCCCTCGAGGTAGAGGCGGAGCGCGTCGGCTTCGAGCGGCGACAGGCCCGAGCCGAGGCACATCACGAGGCTCTGCAGCTCCTCGGTGGAGATCACCATCACCGAGGGCTCGTGCACGGGCGCGCCCGGGAGCGCGTCGCCGAGCGTGCACTCGCCGTCGCCGTCCTGGCCGGCCGGCGTATGGCTGAACGATACGTAGGTGTTGAGCGGCGAGTGCTTGAAGCGCGTCGCCGTCTTGATCGCGGTGATGATCTGCCGCGTCACGCAGAGCTCGGCGAAGCTGCGGAACGACGTCTCCTTGTCGCAGCGGAAGTCCCGCACCGCCTTGTAGAGGCCGACAAGGCCCTCCTGGACGAGGTCGTCCGAGTCGCCCCCGGCCAGGAAGTACGAGCTCGCCTTGAGCCGTACGAAGCCGGTGTAGCGCCGCATCAGCGCGTCCATCGCCGTGCTGTCGCCGTTGCGGGCCTTCAGCACGAGCTGAAGATCCTCAAGCTCTCGTTGAGCCTTCTGTGGCGAGTGAGCTGTCGCTGTGCGAGCGGCCAAGGCCATTACCCCCGGTTCGTGGCTTGAAGTCTCACCCTAAGGTTGAGGCCGAAGATAGCAAGCGGTCCAAAGAATTACAAGTCCATTTGCGATGGACCCAACCTGCAACGAACGCGTGTTCGCCCGCGGTAACTGGGCCCGTACGGCAGACTCCCGGGTCATCCGGTACGAGCTCGAGTTCGAGGACACGTTCTCCGGCGATTCGCTGGACCCCGGTCTCTGGATCCCGCACTACCTCCCGCACTGGAGCACGCGGGAGCAATCGGCTGCCCGGTACGAGATCCGCGACGGCTCCCTGCAGTTGCTGATCACCGAGGACCAGCCGCCCTGGTGTCCAGAGCTCGACGGCGAGGTGCGCGTGTCGTCATTGCAAACCGGTTCGTTCGCCGGTCCCGTCGGCAGCGGCGTCGGACAGCATCGCTTCAACCCCGCCGCCGTCGTCCGGGAAGCGCAGTCCAACATCCGGCTCTACACGCCGCAGTACGGACGGATCGAGCTGCGAGCGAAGGCGCTCGACGATCCGCAGACGATGGTTGCCCTCTGGCTCATCGGCTACGAGGACGAGCCCACGCGCTCGGCAGAGATCTGCGTCTGCGAGATCTTCGGTCGCGACGTGGGCGCGGATCACGCCTCGGTCGGCATGGGCGTACATCCCTTTGGCGACCCTTCGATCGTCGACGACTTCTCGGCTGTGCGTGTGCCGATCGACGTCCGCGACTTTCACGTCTACGCGGCGGACTGGACGCATGACCAGGTGGCGTTCTTCGTCGACGGCGATCTCGTCAAGACGGTTCGGCAGTCGCCGGCGTATCCGATGCAGCTCATGCTCGGGATCTACGAGTTCCCGCCGCAGGACGAAGGAGCCGAGCTCGCACCCGCGGACTATCCCAAGGCCTTCGTCATCGACTACGTCCGCGGCTACCGGCTTGCCGCGGCCAGCTCGTAGACCGCGGCGCGACCTCGGTGCCCGGTCGGCTCGAGCGCGCCGGCAAGCCGCAGGCAATAGGTCATCTGCTGCGCGAGCCGCCGGTCGATCCCGGCGGCCGACGCGAGCTCCGCGGTGTCGAAGGAGGAAGGCAGGCCGGCAGGCAGGAGCGCAGCGGCGTCCGCCGGGCTCGCGATCGTCACGGAGCTCTCGACCGCCGTGAGCGAGCGGCCGGCGACCGTCCACCCGCGCCGACGATACGCCCGGCCCGGACGGAACATCCGCACCTCGTCCTGGTGTGTCAGCACGACCTCGAGCTCGAAACGATCGTGTGCCAGCAGCCCAGGGAAGCTCACGAGTCGGTCGAAGACGTCCTCGACGCGGCCGCGCTTCGGCGACCGGCGGCTCGACAGCACGACCCCGTCGTCCGAGACGCGCACGATCCGCCGCGACAGCGCCACGGGTGCGACGAGCCGGACTCGGTGCGTGCGGAGCAAGGTGTCGAGCTTGCGCCGAAGCGGCGTGAAGTTGCCGGTCTGGATCTCGATCAGCAGCCGGCCGCGAACGAGATCGACGACGAAGCCGTCCACCTTCTCCTCCGCGCGATCCCGCGGCCGCCGGTACCAATCCTTCAGCTCGGCGTGCAACGCACCCTCGTTGAGCGTGCCGATCATCCCGCAGGCTTCGGCGCCCCCGGCGCGATGCCTCTCTCTAGGTCTGGCCCCGGCGGAGACGCTCGAGCTTCGCAAGCGTCTCCGGGTCGAGCTTGTCCCGCAGGTCGCCGCGCGTGCGATCCACATGCTCCGGCCGCGTCAGCTCGTCGAGGAACATCCGCGACGACATCTTCCGAACCTCGGCACCCGACGTTCCTCGCACGGCTTCGTCCGACGAGACCACCGCGACCTGCTCCCCACTCCTGTGCTCCGCCGCGAGCCGCTCGATCAGCGCGTCGGCGTCCGGTGCCCAACGGACCTCGAGCGGCCCGTGGACCTCGTCGTCGCCGTGCCCGTCGAAGACCAGGACGCCCCGCGCCCCCTTGGTCGACACCCAGCCCGCGAGGAGATCGCGGAGGGCGTCCGGCGACTCGAAGCCGCCCGAGTGGAGCAGGTTGAAGCCGTCGAAGAGGTAGAGCGTCGGCTCAGCCACCGCGCTGCCGCCTCGCCTCGTAGAGCAGGACGGCGGCTGCGACGCTGACGTTCAAGGACTCGACCTTGCCGAAGAGGGGGATCGAGACCTCGAGGTCGCACGTCCGCCGGACGAGCGGCCGCAACCCCTTTCCCTCGGCGCCGAAGACGAAGGCGAGGCCGCCCGAGAGATCGGCCTGCCACATCGACGCCTTCGCCTCACCCGTCGCTCCGGCCACCCAGAGATCGCCGCTCTTGATCTCCGCGAGGTAGCGGGCGAGGTTCGTGACGACGGCGACCGGCAGGTGCTCCACAGCGCCCGCTGACGCCCGGCAGACCGCAGCCGTCACGCGCGCCGAGCCATGGGCGGGCACGACGATGCCGGTCGCCCCGGCGCCCTCGGCGCTGCGGCAGACGGCGCCGAGGTTCCGCGGGTCGCTCACCTGGTCGAGGCACGCGAGCAGCGGCCGCTCACCGCCCGCGAGCTCGTGCGCGTCGGCGTAGCGATACGGCTCGCACCATGCGAGCACTCCCTGGTGGTCGCGAGTGCCCGCCGCCTCGGTAAGGTCGCGATCCAGCTTGACCTGCACCCGCGGGCGTTCCGTGTCGCGCAGCCAGCCCTCGGCCTTCAGCGCTCGCTCGGTCGCCCAGAGCTCGAGAACCTCCCGGTTCGAGCCGCGGAGCGCCTCCCGCACCGGTCTCTTCCCGTAGACCTGTTCGCGGGTCACTGGCGCTTCACGAGCCGGAAGCCCCCGGCCTCGTCCCGCACCTCCCAGCCGAGCGCGAGCAGCTCGTCGCGGAGCCGGTCCGCCTCGGCAAAGTCCTTCGCCGCGCGGGCGGCCTGGCGCTGCTCCCCGAGCGCAACCGCCTCGGGCGGAGCCTCTTCCCGCTCGGCGAGCGAGCCGAGCCCGAACAGGTCGAGGCCGGCGCGAAGATCGGCCCCGAGGCCGCGGCTCCGCCAGTCATGGAAGAGCGCGAGCGCATCCGGCGTGTTGAAGTCGTCGTCGAGCGCCTCGACCAGCCGCTCCTGCTCAGCGGGCTCGCCGTCGACGGCGCTCTCGACGAAGAAGTTGCGGAACGTGTCGACCTGGGCGCGCGCCTGCGCGAGCGTGTCGTCGGTGAAGTCGATCGGCTTCCGCCAGTGTGCGGTCATGTAGAAGAGAAGGACGACCTCCCTCCCCCACGTGTCGAGCACGTTGCGGATCGAGACGTCGTTGCCGAGCGACTTCGACATCTTCTCGCCGCCGAACTCGAGCATCCCGTTGTGCGTCCAGATGCGGGCGAACTCGTGGCCGAGCGCGCGCGACTGCGCAAGCTCGTTCTCGTGATGTGGGAAGACGAGGTCGAGCCCGCCGCCGTGGATCTCGAAGACCGGCCCGAATGCCTCCTCGGCCATCACGGAGCACTCGATGTGCCATCCCGGCCGGCCCCGACCCCACGGCGAGTCCCACCAGGTGTCCTCGCCGGGCTTGTTGGCCTTCCAGAGCGCGAAGTCGCGCGGATCCTCCTTGAGCACGTTCGGGTCCTCGCCCTGCTCCATCTGGTCGGGGCGCTGACGCGACAGCCGGCCGTACTCGGAATCGCTCGCGACGCGGAAGTAGACGTCGCCCTCGACCGCGTATGCGTGTCCGCTCTCGACCAACTCCTCGATGAAGCGGACGATCCCGGGGATGTGCTCGGTCGCCTTCGGGAGCCCGTCCGGCAGACCGAGGCCGAGGTCGCCGACGTCCTGGAGATACCACTCGGTCGCGCGCGCGGCCAGCTCGGCGCTCGCGCCCGGAGCGGCGTCGTAGATCTTGTCGTTGACGTCCGTGATGTTGTGGACGAGCGTCGCGTCGTAGCCGCGGTGCCGTAGCCAGCTGCGCAGCCACATACCGAGTACGAACGGCCGCGCGTTGCCGATGTGCGCCCGCTGGTATACGGTCGGCCCGCAGAAGTACATGCGGACCGGCCCTGGTGGCGGCGGCAGCGCCTCGACGTGCCGCGAGAGGGTGTTGTAGAGCTGCATCCGACCTAGCCTAGATGGCTGCCCGCCGAAGCAACTCGTCGCGCGGCAGCGCGGCGATCACCGCGGCAAGCTCGGGCCCGCGCTCGCGTCCGGTGAGTGCGAGCCGCACGGACTTCAGGTCGCCACCCACCGCCTTCAGCTCTCGCACGACCGAGCGCGCATCGAGTCCGCCCTCGACGAGCTCGCGGAAGCGCGCGAGCGTCTCCGGCGCATCGACCTGGACTGGCTCCGGTTGGAGCACGTGCGACGCGTACTCCGCGGCCTCGCGCAGATCGCGTGCACCGCGCAGCACTGGAGCGACGGAGACGGGTACGCCCACGCGCGACGCCAGCTCCTCGTCGGAGAGCTCGCCGAGCGCCTCGATGGAGAGCCGGCGGAGCCGTGCGAGGTCGAGATGCACGTCGTGGCGCGGCAGCCCGAGCTCCTCGAGGTAGCGGCGCACGGCTTCCGGTGGAATTCCCTGGTCGCGAAGGTCGGCGAGGGACGATGCACCGTGCCGTTTCGACAGCTTGCGCCCGTCCTGGCCGAGCAAAAGGCCGTGATGGATGTACTCCGGCGGCTCGGCGCCGAGCGCGCGGATGAGCGACGCCTGCAGCTCCGCGTTCGGCCGATGGTCGGAGCCGCGGATGACATGTGTGATTTCGAAGTCGACATCGTCGACCGCGGAGGCGAGCTGGTACGTCGGCGTTCCGTCCGAACGCAAGAGCGTCGTCTGGCCGAAGCGAAGCGCGCCCTCGGAGTCCGGCTCGCCGATCAGGTGCGCCGCCTCGCGGTGTCGCACGAAGCGCTCGCTCTGGCTCACGGGACCCTCGTCCCAGCCGATTCCAAGCCATTCGAGATCGCTCACGATCGCCTCGCGGCCGCCGGCAACGTTCCGCTCGGGGTCGGTGTCGTCAATCCGAAGCAGGAACGACCCGCCGCGCTCGTCTGCGAACCGCCGGTTCGCGACCGCGCTGAGCGCGCCGCCGAGGTGCAGCGACCCCGTCGGGCTTGGCGCAAAGCGCACGCGAGTCATGCGCAGACGCTACGCGACGGTACCCGCGCAGTGCGAGTAGTCCCGTCGTTATAGTCCGTGCAGGACTACCGGCCCACCCTCTGGGGCCGCATGTCTCCACTCACGGTTCCCTCCGTCCGAGTGGGCGAACGGGGCCGGTTGACGCCGGCCCCGTTCCCTTACTAGTCCTTAACAGACTAGTCTGCGCACTACTAACCAGCAGGCGTCTGCGCCGTCATACCCATGGCACGCCACGACGGACGTGCGAAATCGATCCACGGAGGGTTACTGCATGCATAGACGCCTCTGGCTCATCGCCGGAATGGTGCTCGCCGTCATGATCGTGGCGACCACTGCGACCGCGACGACCAAGGTTGCCGGCTCCGCTCGCGCTGCCGATTCCGCGCCGGCTGCTGCGCCGTTCGCCCAGTCCTGGGCCGCGGTGCCGCGCACGATGGCCGCTCGCAAGGCCAAGGACATCGTCGTCTTCGGCCAGGAGCAGGACATCGTCGGCTTCAACACGAACCTCACGTGCTGCAACCAGTTCTGGGCCGGCGTTCAGACGATTCCGGTGATCCGCGGAGCGTTCATCACGAACAACAAGCTCCAGCTGGTCAAGGACCTCGTCTCCGACGCGAAGGCGACGAAGACGACGCTGTAGTACACGATCCGACCGGACGCGAACTGGAACTGGGGCGGCAAGAAGATCCCCGTCACGTACAAGGACTTCGCCTACACGTGGCAGCAGATCGTCGACCCGAAGAACGACCTCGTCGGCCGTGACGGCTACGACCAGATCACGGGCTACACACACAAGGGTCAGAAGCAGATCACGTTCAAGTGGAAGAAGCCGTACGCGGCGTGGCAGCTTCTCTTCGGCGGCGTCTATCCGGCGACCGCGCTTGCAGGCCAGGACTTCAACAAGATCTGGACGAACTGCATCTGCGGCAACGACGGCAAGCCCGTCTCGGACGGCCCGTACCTGCTGACGAACTACACGAAGGGTCAAGGCTCGACCTTGAAGGCCAACCCCTTCTGGTACGGCAAGAAGCCGGCCATCAAGGAGGTCGACTTCAAGATCATCGCCGACACGAACACCGAGGTTCAGGCGATGCGCGGCGGCGAGGTCGACGCGATCAACCCGACCTTCGGTCTCAACCTGCTCCCGCTGAAGAGCACCAGCAGCGTCACCTTCAACCAGGTGCCGGGCCTCTTCCAGGAGCACATCGACATCCAGTTCGGCAAGCAGGGGCAGCCGCTCCTGCGCGCACCATGGATGCGGCAGGCGCTGATGATGGGCATCAACCGCACCGCCATCATCAAGACGGTGTACGGCGAGCTCGCGGGCAACACGAAGCCGCTCGACAGCCTCGTCTACTACCAGTCCGACGCGGCGTACAAGCCGGACTTCAAGAAGTGGGACTTCAACCCGGCGAAGGCGCTCGCCATCCTGAAGAAGCACTGCTCCGGCGGGCCGACCTCGGTCGGCGGGTCCGGCGGCACGTGGACGTGCAACGGCTTCCCGGCGAAGTTCCGCTACACCTGGACGGCATCGAACGCGACTCGGACGACGCAGGAAGCGATCGTGAAGGCCCAGCTCAAGGACATCGGCATCGAGATCGTCGATGCGGCGCTGCCGGCGAACGTCGTCTTCGGCCCGACGGGCATTCCGTCGTCGAATTACGACCTTGCCAACTTCGCGTGGGTCACGTCGCCTGATCCGTCCGGCTTCGTGCCGACCTGGGGCTGCGGCGGCGAGTCGAACTACATGCAGTACTGCAACCGCACGGCGACGAAGGCGCTCGAGGCTTCGAACAGCGAGCTCGATCCGGCCAAGCGCGCCGCGCTGTTCCAGAAGGCCGACGCGCTGTTCGCCAACGACATCCCGAGCATCCCCCTGTACTCGCGGCCGAACCCGCTCATCTGGAAGTCGGGACTTCTCGGCCTGAAGAACAACGCCTCCCTGACCGGGTTCGCCTGGAACATGGAGCAGTGGCACTGGAAGTCGTAGCTTCCCGCTCCACCGTCTGACCCAGAGAGGCCCGCGCCCTAGGCGCGGGCCTCTCGGTCTTCTATGGTCTTGCCAGGACCATGGGAGCGAAGACCTCGGCTACCGACGCGGCACTGCTCGGGCTCCTCACCCACGGCGAGCGGTCGGGCTACGACCTCCAGCGGGCCTCCGAGACGAGCGGCGGCTTCTTCTGGGCGCCGACGAAGAGCAGGATCTACGCCGTCCTGCCCCAGCTCGTCGAGCGGGGCTATGCGACGAGCCGCGAGGTCGTCCAGACGGGCCGCCCGAACAAGCAGCTCTACCGGATCACGAAGCCGGGGCGAGCCGCGCTGCAGGCGTGGCTCGAGGAGCCGCCGGTCTTCGAGCCCGAGCGCGCACCGATCCTCCTGAAGCTCTACCTGGGCGAGCTGCTCGAGCCCGACGTGCTGATCGAGCACGTGCGCAAGGTGAGAAGCGAAGCCGTCGCACTCAAGAAACGGCTCGAGGCCCAGCCGCCGGCAGAGAACACGTACGCGGAGATCACCGTACGACACGGTCTCGAATGGGCCAGGGCGATGATCCGCTGGGCGACGGTCGCCGAGCAGGAGATCGCTTCGAAGCTTGCTGCGCCCACGGCGCGCTAACAGATCACGAGTAGCGGATCCGCGGGTCGAGGAACCCGTAGAGGATGTCGGCGATCAGATTGAAGAGGATGATGATCGCCGACGTCACCACGAGGTAGGCCATCACCGCGTAGAGGTCGAGCTGCCCCAGCTTCTGGATGAAGTAGAAGCCGACGCCGTCCACGCTGAACACCGTCTCGGTGACGATCGCGCCGCCGAGCAGGCCGCCGAAGTTGAGTGCGATCACCGTCGTGAGCGGGATCAAGGCGTTGCGCACCACGTGACGCACGATGACGCGCGGCTCGGAGACGCCCTTCGCCCGGGCCGTGCGGATGTAGTCCGAGTTGATGACGTCGAGCATGGCCGCACGCATGTAGCGGCTGTAGATCGCGAAGCTGATGATGCAGAGCGTGAGCGACGGCAGGAAGATGTGCTGAAGCCGGTCGAGCGACCACGCGCCCGCGCCTACGTTGTTGAGGCCGGACGTGTAGAAGATCCGGACGTGCCACTTGAGGTACGCATCGACGAAGAGGATCTGAAGAAGCAGCGCAAGCCAGAACGTCGGCATCGCGAAGCCGACGAAGCTCACCGACGTCGAGAAGTAGTCGAACACCGAGTACTGGCGCACCGCCGAGAAGACCCCGATCGAGATCCCGAGCGTGAGGGCGAGGAGCTCTGCGAGCAGCACCACCTGCCCGGTGTGGCTCATCGTGCGCTTGATGTCCGGCCAGATCGGCTGCGAGGTGACGAGTGAGCGCCCGAGCTTGTGCGCGAAGACGTCCTGGACCCAGTAGCCGTAGCGAACGGGAATCGAGCGGTCGAGGTGGTACTTGTGCTGGAGGTTCCGGTAGGTGACCACCGAGAACTGCGGGTTCGCGCGGATGTTCGCGGTCGGGTCGCCCGCAAGCGAGACGAATGAGAAGCTCAGGAACGTCGAGACGATCAGCACCGGGATGCTGTAGAGGACCCTGCGCGCGACGTAGGTGATCACGCCCTGCCCCAGGGCAGCTCGCTCCATGCCTCCGGACGGCGCTGCTCCCAGTCCGGGAACCGCGCGTATGCCTCGACAGGATCGGTCGTCTCCCCGTCGACGCCGGCGCCGTGCCGGCGGGCCACATCGGAGCGTGGATAGAAGTAGCCGGGCTCTTCCTTGCGCGTTCCGGCCATCACGAGGACGCACGGTCCGTCTCCGGCGCCGACGAACGCGTGCTCGACTCCCGGCGGCGAGTGGACGAAGTCCCACGGGCCGAGCTCTCGCTCCTCGCCCTCGACGAGCAGGAGGCAGCGCCCGGCGAGCACCAGGAAGCTCTCCTGCGCGCTCTCGGAGTGGTAGTTCGCATTCGGCTGTCCGGGCCAGAGGACGCGCACGCGAAAACCGAGCTCGGCAAAGTGCGCCTCGCCGTCTCCTTCGAACACGCAGCCCGCGCCGAGCGCGTCGTTCGAGTACCACGCCGCATCGCGGATGTTGACGACGAACCAACCCGCCCCCGAGGGCGCCAGGCCTGACGGAGTGCCGCTCAGCGGCGCCGCGCTGCGATCCGTTCGCGTATCCGCCATTCGCCTCCCTCCTGCACTTCCGAGCGCCAGTCGAAAGCCCGGTCGATGATGTTCGAGAAGATCCACTGGAGCTGCGTGCCGTCCGTACGCGTTCCCTCCTGGACGATGTCGCCGCCTCGCGCGCGCGCCATGAAGGTCTGCTGCACGCCGTAGCGGGGGCCGCTCCATACGACCCGCCAGCCCTCGAGGGACGCGTCGTAGACGCGGACCGTCATGCCGTACTCCGGCTCTGCCTCCGGCGCGCGGGGGGTCCCGCGAACGTCCCGCGCCGGACAGATCCAGACGTCGCCGACGGCGCCAGCCGCCGGGCCGTCGCCGAGTTCGCGGCGGAGCAGGAAGGCGCCTTGATAGCCGTCGATCCGCCGGGCGGCGATCCCGGGCAGGACCTCGGTCCGCAGGAGGCGCTCGTAGGCTTCCGCGTTCTCGGGCGACGTCCGGCCGTGCCAGATCCGGGTCAGCATCCACGAAGCGTGACCTGCGCCACGAAGCCGCGCTTGAAGATTCGTGCCCGCTTCGCGTGCAAAACCCGGGCGACGGCGTACCCTGAGATCGTGCTCGCCAAGCAGACTCTGCTCGCCGGCGACGGCTTCTCGGTCGTCGACGTGCGGTGCGGCTGCGGCCGCGGTGGCTGGTCGCCCGCCGAGGAGTCGCGGGGCCACAGCATCGTTTTCGTGCGCAGCGGCTGCTTTCGGCGCATGAGCGACGGCGTTGAGTCGCTCCTCGACCCGACGACGGTCTATTTCGAGGCGCCTGGGCTCGAGCAGCGCGTCGCACATCCGCACGCCGGCGGCGATCGCTGCACCAGCGTTGAGCTGGACCTCGATCTCATGCTCCGCCTGCTGGCCGACGATCCGGCCCTTCCGCTCGAGCCGGTCTCCACCACGCCCGAGGAGGATCTCGAGCACCGGCGCCTCCTCGCCTCGACCGATCCGCTGGAAGCCGAGGAGCGGGTCCTCACGCTCGCGGCGGCGGTGCTCGCCCGCGTCGCGCGCGAGCGCCTGGCAGCGGGCCGCCCCGCAACGAGCCTCGAGCGGCGCCGGATCGCCGACGCGGCCCGCGAGGCGCTCGCGGTCGATTCCACCCTGACGCTCCAGCAGCTCGCGCGTTCGGTCGCCGTCTCCCCGCACCATCTGAGCCGCGTGTTCCGGGCGGCGACGGGAGAGACGCTCTCTCGCTACCGGAACCGGCTTCGCGCACGGCTGGCACTCGAGCGGATCGCGGACGGCGAACCCTCGCTCGCACGACTGGCCGCGGAGCTCGGGTTCGCCGACCACGCACATCTCACGCGTGTGATTCGCGACGAAGCAGGTGCGCCGCCCTCACGGCTGCGCCACCTGCTCCGCCACTAGCGCACTGCGCGCCGCTACGACTTCCAGTGCCACTCCTCCATGTTCCGAAGCCGATGTTCGAGGGGTTGTTCTTCATCCCGAGGACGTCGGACTTCCAGATCAGCGGATTCGGACGCGAGTACAGCGGGACCGACGGGACGTCGTTCGCCATCAACGCGTCCGCCTTCTGGAACAGCACGGCGCGCTTCTCCGGGTTGAGCTCGCTGTTCGAGGCCTCCATCAGCCGCGTCGCTGCGCGGTTGCAGTACTGCAGGTAGTTCGATTCGCCGCCGCAGCCCCAGGTCGGCACGAAGCCGGCCGGGTCGGCAGCAGTGACCCAGGCGAAGTTCGCGAGGTCGTAGTTCGACGACGGGATGCCCGTCGGGCCGAACACGACGTTCGCCGGCAGCGCCGCATCGACGATCTCGATGCCGATGCTCTTCAGCTGGGCCTTGACGATCGCCTCCTGCGTCGTCCGGGTCGCGTTCGACGCGGTCCACGTGTAGCGGAACTTCGCCGGCAGGCCCGAGCACGTCCAGTAGCTCGAGTTGCTGCCCGACGGCGCCGACGGGCCGCCGCTGCAGTGCGCCTTCAGGAGCGCCAGCGCCTTCGCGGGAGCGTAGTTCCATTTCGAGAAGTCCGGCCTGTACGACGAATCGGCCGGGTAGTAGATGAGGCTGTCGAGCGGCTTCGTATTGCCCGCGATCTCGCCGTAAACCGTCTTGATGATCGCCTGGCGATCGATGCCCATCATGATCGCCTTGCGCATCCACGGCGCGCGCAGGAGCGGCTGCCCTTGCTTGCCGAACTGGATGTCGATGTGCTCCTGATAGAGGCCGGGCACCTGGTTGAAGGTGACTCCCGGGGTGCTCTTCAGCGGGAGCAGGTTGAGCCCGAAGGTCGGGTTGATCGCGTCGACCTCACCGCCGCGCATCGCCTGAACCTCGGTGTTCGTGTCGGTGATGACCTTGAAGTCGACCTCCTTCAAGGCCGGCTTCTTGCCGTACCAGAAGGGGTTCACCTTGAACGTCGAGCCTTGACCCTTCGTGTAGTTCGTCAGCAGGTACGGGCCGTCCGAGACCGGCTTGCCGTCGTTGCCGCAGATGCAGTCGGTCCAGATCTTGTTGAAGTCGAGACCGGCAAGCGCTTGCGACGGGTAGACGAAGCCGAAGATGTCCTGCCAGGCGGCGTACGGCTTCTTCCACTTGAAGGTGATCTGCTTGTCACCCTTGTGGGTGTAGCCGGTGATCTGGTCGTAGCCGTCACGGCCGACCACGTCGTTCTTCGGATCGACGTACGCCTGCCACGTATAGACGAAGTCCTTGTACGTGACCGGAATCTTCCGTCCGCCCCAGTTCCAGAAGGCGTCCTTGCGGATCGTGTACGAGAGCGTCGTCTTCGTCGCCTTCGCATCGGACACGAGGTCCAGCACGTGCTTGAGCTTGTTGGTGACGTTGTAGGTCCCGCGGATCACGGGGACGCCCTGCACTGCGGCCCAGAACTGACTGCAGCAGGACAGAACGGCGTTGAAGCCGACGATGTCCTGCTCCTGGCCGAAGACGAGCACGCTCTTCGCCTTGCGCGCCGCCGGCGTGCGGGGCACGTTGGCCCACGACTGCGCGAACGGCGCAGCCGCGATCGTCGCGCCGCTGCTCGTCGCGGCGTTGCGACTGACCGCCGTCGCGGACGACGCGATGATCATCACCGCGAGCGCCGCACCGGCAATCGTTGCGATGCGTCTCAGCATCTTTTCCCTCCGCTTTTTGCCCGCGCCTGACGGGCGCGGTCGATTGAACCGTCGCGCGGAAGGTAGGAGCGCACATGCGCTGCCGATAGCCGTATCGCCAAACGCGGTGTGACGTAGCGCGACACCTGCTAGCGCAGCGCGCCTGTGGGCGCTCACGATGGGGAGGAAGGGCTCTGCTCGCCCTTCCCGACCCTAGCCGCACCACGGTTCCCTCCGTGGCCTCGGAACGACGTGGGGCTTGCGCGCGCAGGCCCTGCGTCGACGGCTCAACTCGCGGGGCTCAGCTCGCGGCCTGCAACGCGGGCCTTCCGTGCTCCAGCGTTCGTGCGACTTCGACGGCTGCATCGACGAATCGCTGCGCGAGCGCATCGTGCGTCGTGTCGCGATGCCACGCCAGCGCGACGACGCGCGGCGGGATGCGCGGATCGAGCTGCAGCGACGCGAGCGACTGCGGCAGCTCGACGGCGAGCGGCGGCAGAAGGCCGACGCCGAAGCCGTCGGCGACGAAGGCGAGGACGGCCGCGACCGTGTCGAAGCGCTTGCGCACCTCGAGCGGCCGCCCCCGCGCCTGGAGGACGAGCTCGAGCGAGGACTGCGCCGGGCAGCCGTCGAGTGTCAACACGGGAAGCGCTGCGAGCTCGTCGAGCGTGACGGTCGACCCGGCCGCGACCCTGCGCGTGCGTGGGAAGACGACGGTATATGGGTCGCGCAGCAGCGGCAGGGACTCAAACGGCCCCTCGCGCATGGGAAGCGTCGTGAGCACGAGGTCGAGCCTCCGTCGCTCGAGGCCGCTCAGCAGCGCTTCGACGCTCGTCTCCTCGTGGACGTCGATCTGCGCGAACGCGTTGCCGACCCGGCGGCAGATGGCCGCCACGAGCGACCCGCCGACGCCCCAGAACGTGCCGACGCGGAGCCGTGGCAGCGGCTCGTCGCGCGTGGCGCCCATCTCCGCCTGCGCCGCCTCGAGCCGGGCGAGCATCGCCGTCGCGTGCCCCAAGAGGATGCGTCCCTCCTCGGTGAGCTCGAGCGGTCGCGTCCCGCGTACGCGGACGAAGAGACGCGCGCCGATCAGCCGCTCGAGCCCGAGGATCTGACCGCTGACGGCCGACTGCGTGTATCCGAGCGTCCTTCCCGCGGCGCTGAACGACCGCTCCGTCGCGACCGCTCGGAGCGCGATCAGGTGGCGAAGCTCGACGCCGTGCCAGTTGGGTTCGCTTCGCGCCGCAGCCGCCATCTGTATGCCCTGAGACGACCGCCGGCTGCGGCAGTTCGTTCGATCAACTCGACGGCGAATCGGTTTGCACGCGCAGGAAGTCGAGCAGCGCCTGCGACGCGGCCGCTGCCCGCTCGGGCACGAGCCGGTAGAGCACGTAGTAGCCGTTGCGCTGCCCGTGCACGAGATCCGCATCGGCGAGCCTGTGCATGTGCTTCGAGACTGCCGCCTCGCTCAGCTCGACGAGTTGAGCGAGCTCCCGGGTGGAACGCGGCCGGACCGCGACGAGGCGGAGCAGGGTGAGACGCGTCGGATCGGCGACCGCGTTCAGTCCCTGCACGAGCTCGAGGCTCGGTGCAGTGACCCGGCCCTCGGCGGCGGGTGCAGGCAGCACCAGGCCGGCCGCAGGGCTGATCCGCGTGATCACGTACGGGGCGCTGAAGAGGCTGAGCACGACCGGGAGGCGTCCGTCTTCGGCGAGCTCGACGTCGATCTCGGCAGGGATCGTCGGCGTGATCGCGATCCCGCAGTCGGAGAGCCGCGCCCGCCGCGTCGTGCGCGCGAGCAGCGAGCGCAAGCCGCCGGCGGCGAGCTGGAGCTCCGCCTCGGCCCGCGCGAGGGCGAGCTGCGCCTCGAGCTCGGGCCACTCCTGCGCGAACGCGTGCGTCCAGTAGTCGCCGAGGAGCCGGAGGAAGCGCTCCGCCACCGCCGCGGGATCGCGCTCGATCTCGCCGATGATCGGCTTCGACTCCCTCGTGAGATGCCGCCGCGGGAGGAACTCCTCGATGAGCATCTCGAGCGTCCACTGCAGGCCTGGGTCACGTGGGGTGATCTCGGCGAGCGCGGCCGGCAGCTTCTTCGGCTCGCCCATCGGAAAGGCGAACGGCGCCGGTGCCGGAGGGCCGAGTAGGAGCGAAAGCTCGCGCAGCTCGACGAGGACCGGCTTCGGGAGCCGGCTGCGGACCCGGCGCACGAAGGGCGCGAGCGCCGCCTGCTTCCGCGGGTCCGCGACGACGTGCAAGCTCATCGCGAGCTCGGTGAGCGGGAAGCTCGTGAGCTCGACGGGCGGTGGTTCCTCGACCGGGAAGCAGATCCGGATGGCCATCAACGACGCATTCGCTGCGACTCCGCAGCGTGGGAACAGTTAGTTCAGTCGCACGCGCGGGTCGAGATACCCGAGCAAGATGTCCGCGACGAGGTTGAAGGTGATGATGATCACCGAGGTCACGACCAGGTACCCCATCACCGGGTAGAGGTCGAGCTGGCCGAGCTTCTGGATGAAGTAGTAGCCCATCCCGTCGAGTGAGAACACGGTCTCGGTGACGATCGCGCCGCCGAGGAGGCCGCTGAGCGTGATGGCGATCGTCGTGACCACGGGGATCAGCGCATTGCGGACGATGTGCCGTACGATGACCCGGTATTCGGGAATGCCCTTGGCGCGCGCCGTGCGAACGTAGTCGCTGTTGATCACGTCCAGCATCGAGGCTCGCATGAAGCGCGAGTAGAGGGCGAAGCTGACGAGCGCGAGCGTGATCACCGGTAGCGCGATGTGCTGGAGCCGGTCGAGCGACCAGGTTCCGTGGCCGGGGCTGTTGAGGCCGGAGGTGTAGACGAGCCGCACGTCCCACTTGAGATAGACGTTCACGAACAGGATCTGGAGCAGAAGTGCGAGCCAGAACGTCGGCATCGCGAAGCTGACGAAGCTGAACGAGGTGAAGAAGTAGTCAAAGGTCGAGTACTGGCGGACTGCAGAGAAGATCCCGACCGAGATCCCGAGGATGATCGCGAGCAGCTCGGAGAGCAGGATCACCTGGCCCGTGTGCCCGAGCGTCCGCACGATGTCCGGCCAGATCGGCTGCGACGTCTTGAGCGAGCTGCCGAGCTTGTGCGTGAACGCGTCCTCGACCCAGTACCAGTAGCGCACCGGGATCGAGCGGTCGAGGTGGTACGTGTGCTGGAGGCGCTCCATCGTGACCACCGAGAAGTTCGGGTTCGACCGCAGGTTCGCCGTCGGGTCACCGGCGAGCGCGATGAAGCTGAAGCTCAGGAACGTCGAGATGATGAGGATCGGGATGCTGTAGAGCAGCCGCCGCGCGACGTACGTGAGCACCGTCTTTGTGTACCCGTCACGCCGGACGGACGAAAGGCCTATCGGAGACGCGAATAAGCCCGAAGGCCGTCGAGCACGATCTCGGGGTACTGTGCCCCGGCCGGCACGAGCCGGAGCACGTCTTCGGCCGTGACGTCGCGCCGCAGCGCACCCGCCTTTTGCGCTCCGGCGACGATCCGCTGCACAGCCTCGAGCAGCTCGCCTTTGTCCGGTGAGCCCGCGCATCGCTCGAGCCCTTCGATCAGAGAGAGGTTGTCGCGGTAGAGGGCGGCGACGTGTCGGAAGAAGCGGCCGAATGCCTCCCCGGCATCCGGTTCCTCCGCGGCCGCCTGCGCGGTTTCGGCGAGCTCGCGGATTCGCATGCCGACGACAGCCTGCACGAGCGCGTCCTTCGTCGGGAAGCGTCGGAAGACGGTGCCGTGGCCGACTCCCGCACGCTTCGCGATCTCGTCGATGCTTACGTCGAGTCCACGCTCCGCGAAGCACTCGCCCGCGACCACCAGCACGCGGTCGTGGTTCCGCTGGGCATCGGCGCGGAGCGTCATGCAGCGATGGGCTCGACGTCGGCCACGTTGACGGTCTCGACGTGCCGCCCTCTCAGAAGCGCGAGGAGCGCGGCGAGCCCGACGAGGACGAACACCGCGGCGCCCGCGAATGCCCAGTGGAAGCCGTGCACGAGCGCGGCCTTTTCGCCGGAGCTCGTGTGGCTCGCGGCGAGGGTGGCCAGGATCGCGAGGCCGACCGCGCCGCCGACCTGCTGCGACGTGTTGAAGAGGCCGGACGCGAGGCCCTGATCCGAGTCTGCGAGGCCCATCGTCGCGACGAGCGTCAGTGGCACGAACACAGCGCCCATCCCGAGCGAGGTCAGCATGATCGACGGGAACACGTCGGTGAGATAGCTGCCGCCGACCGGGATGCGGAGGAGCAGGAGCATTCCGATCGCAGTGACGATCATCCCGGTCACAGCGATCGGACGGACACCGAGCCGCGGCGTCAGCTGGGATGCGAGCCCGGCCGAGATCATGATTCCCGCCGTGAAGGGCAGGAATGCGAGACCGGCTTTCAGCGGCCCGTAGTCGAGCACCCGCTGGATGTAGAGCGAGTTGAAGAAGAACATCGCGAAGAGGCCGGACGCAACGAGGAACATCACGATGTTCGCCGCCGTCAGCGTGCGCACGCGGAAGATGTCGAGGCGCACGAGCGGCGCTGCGGCCCGCAGCTCGATCACGACGAACGAGACGAGCAGGATCGCCGAGATCGCGAAGGTGCCGAGCGTGACAGCCGCGGTCCACCCGTCCTGCGGTGCCTTCACGATCGCGTAGACGAGCGCCATCAGACCGCCGGTGACGGTCACCGCCCCGAGCACGTCGAAGCTGCGCGCGGCGTGCTCGTCGATCGACTCGGGGATCAGCCGCAGCGAGAGCAGGAACGCGGCGACGCCGACCGGCACGTTGATGTAGAAGATCCATGGCCATGAGAAGGCCTGGGTGAGCACGCCGCCCAGGACGAGCCCGACCGCCGAGCCGCCCGAGGCGATTGCGGCCCAGATGCCGAGCGCCTTCCCGCGTTCCTTCCCTTCCGCGAACGTCGTGCTGATGATCGAGAGCGCCGCCGGCGAGATGAAGGCCGCGCCGAGCCCCTGGAGGGCGCGCGAGCCGATGAGCATCCCGGAGTTGACGGCGAGGCCGTTGAGGAGCGACGCGACAGTGAAGACGACGACGCCGGCGAGGAAGAGGCGCTTGCGTCCGAGCAGGTCACCCGCGCGCCCGCCGAGCAGCAGGAAGCCGCCGAAGACGAGCGTGTACGCGTTGACGATCCACTGGAGGTTGGCCTCGCTGAGCCCCAGGTCCTTCTGGATCGAGGGCAGCGCGACGTTCACGACGGTCGCATCGAGAATGACCATGAACTGCGCGATGCAGACGAGGAGCAGGATCACCCAGGGGTTCGTCGAGTGGCGCATAGATCTCCCTGTTCGTAAGCGGACTGAGCAGTCCGCTTACGATAGCAACCGCCGCAAGGACTACGTCGGGCGGTTGTGGCTCACGAGCTCGACGTTGTTTCCGTCGGGGTCGAGGACGTACGCCGCGTAGTAGCCCTCGTGGTAGGCCTGCCGCTCGCCCGGCGCTCCGTTGTCAGGGTGCCCGGCCTCGGTCAGAGTGCGATGGAAGGCGTCAACGGCACTGTTCTGCGCCGCCGCGAACGCGAGGTGCACGTGCTCGGTAGGCGCTCCGTCGTCGACGACGGAGAACGAGCCGTTCCCCGAGCTGAAGCGCGCCCGGTGCGGCTCTCCGCCGTGGAACCGCAGGCTGAAGCCGGCGTAAGGCGCCACCAGCTCGTAGAACGCCTTCGATGCCTCGACGTCGGCAACCCGAATCCAGAGGTGATCGATGTTGCCGCCCTGCCTGAGATTGCCGTGGTAGACGCCCTCGGCGCTGTTCCCGTCGGGATCGAGCAGGAAGCCCCCGTAGTAGTCGTCGCCGTACTCCGGGCGCGGGCCGGGCTGGCCGTCGTCGCGGTAGCCCGCCCCGGTGCCGACGCGCCAGAACTCGTCTACGTGGGCTCGTGACGGCGCGACAAACCCGACGTGCAAGTTCCGTGTAGCGTCTCCCTCGGCAAGCGAAAAGTCGCTCCACTCGACGAAGTCGTAGTCGCTGGCGGTCGGGTCGATGCCGAGCGTCTGCAGCGCCGTCTCGTAGAAGCGCTGCGAGGCTTCGCGGTCGGAGGCGCGGATCGTCACGTGGTCGAACACGGTCCGGACTATCCCCAAACCGGCCGGTCTCAATCTGAGCCGAGCGCAACCAGGTTTCAACCTGGCTGCAGTCAGGTTGCGCGCCTAGTACACCCGGCCGGAAGTTCGGCAGCTTCCCGGCGGCGTCTCGCCGCCCGTGGCCGCGTCCTCGGTCGCCCCGATAGTTGGACTATCGGGCCTCCCTGCGTCCTTGCCACGAACGCCGAGCCACTCGCCGGATAAACCACTGAACTTCCGGCCGGATGTACTAGCTTCGGCCGTAGCGGTAGTCGTGCGAGCAGGCGACGGCGAGGAGCGCGTCGTGCAGCGCTTTGCGCCGGTCATCGTCGAGGCCCTCGAGAAACGACTGTTCGATCCGCTTCACGAGCGACCGCAGTCGGGTCAGCCTGCGTTTCCCATCGGCCGTCAAGCTGACCGTGTGACGACGCCGGTCGTTCGGGTCGCGGCGCCGCTCGATCAACCCGCCTTCCTCCAGCGCGTCGAGAACGCCGACGAGCTGGCTGCGATCGAGCCCCAGGACGTCGGCGATCGTCGCCTGCGTCTCGCGTGCTCCTTCGCTCAGCAAGGCGAGGACCGCGTACTGGTACATCGAGACGCCCTCCTCTTCGAACGCCTCGAGTACCCGTGACTTGATCGCGGTGCCCAGACGCGCGAGCAGGAACGCGGTACTCGCGAGGAGCTCCTCCGGGAGGAGGGGTTTGGCGTCGGGAAGCGGGCTAGTCATTGGGAATAGCGTAGCGCGGACCACCGTTGATAGCGTTCATCGTAGACGCAATATACGATTGGAGGTCCATATGAGTTCCCTGGAGCACCGGAAGCGCTGGTTTGCGCTCGCCGTGATCGTCGCGGCCCAGTTCATGGTCGTTCTCGATGTCGCCATCGTGAACGTCGCACTCCCCTCGATCAAGACCGACCTCCACTTCAGCCAGGAGAGCCTCCAGTGGGTGATCACCGCCTACTCGATCCTCTTCGGCGGCGTCCTCCTGCTCGGCGGCCGGCTCGCCGACCTCCTTGGGCGCCGGCGCCTGTTCGTCGCGGGAGTGATCCTGTTCACAGCCAGCTCGCTGCTCGACGGCCTCGCCTGGTCGGAAGGATCGCTGATCGCCTTCCGTTCGCTGCAGGGGCTCGGCGCCGCGCTGCTCTCGCCCGCCGCACTCTCGATCCTCACCACAACCTTCCGCGAAGGACGCGAGCGAAATCTCGCGCTCGGTATCTGGGGCGCGGCATCCGGGAGCGGCGGTGCCGCCGGCGTGCTGCTCGGCGGGGCGCTCACGAGCGCGTTCAGCTGGTCGTGGATCTTCTTCATCAACGTTCCGGCAGGCATCGCTGTTCTCGCTCTCACGCCGTTCCTGCTGGGCGAGAGCAAGGCAGACCTCGACCACCGGCACTTCGACACCGCCGGCGCCGCCTCGATCACCGGCGGCCTGATGCTGCTCGTCTACGCGTTGACGCGCGCGACGCAGCACGGCTGGGGGACGCTCTCGACGGCTGGGCTGCTGGCCGCATCGGCCGCGCTCGTCGTCGCGTTCGTCGTGATCGAAGTGCGCTCGAAGGCGCCGCTGCTCCCGCTCCGAATCTTCCGCCTGCGGACGCTCACGGCGTCGAACGTGAGCGGCCTGCTGCTCGCGGGCTCGATGTTCTCGCAGTTCTTCCTGCTGACGCTGTACATGCAGCAGGTGCTGCACTACTCGGCGCTCAAGACCGGCGTGGCCTACATCGCACTGACGCTGACGATCATCGGCTTCTCCGGCGTCGCCCAGGCGCTCGCGACCCGTGTAGGAGTCCGTCGCGTGCTTACCGTCGGGATGGTCGTATCGGCACTCGCCCTCGTTCTCTACGCCCGGCTGCCGGTGCACGGGCACTACTTCTGGGATCTGTTCCCGCCGTTCATCCTGAGCGGGCTCGGGCTCGCGCTCGCCTTCGTGCCGATGTCGATCGGCGCATTGACAGGGGTGACCCAGGCCGAGGCCGGCGTCGCGTCCGGGCTCATCAACACGAGCCAGCAGGTCGGCGGCGCGATCGGCGTCGCCGTCGCTACGACGATTGCGACGACGTTCACGAGCCACTGGGTGACCGCGCATCCGGGCACCGGCCCGCTCGCCGGCGGGGCGCTGACGCACGGCTTCGAGATCACGTTCTACGTGCTCGCGGGCATTGCGGTCGTCGGCGCAGTGGTCGCAGCGCTCCTGACGGAGCCGACGCGGCCCGCGCGCGAGTCGGCGCGCGACGACCTCCTCATGGAGGCAGCGTGAAGCACGAGGCGGTGTTCCGTCTCGTGCAGAGCTCAGGTGGCGGCGCATTGAGCGCCGCCGCCTGAGCGGCTCGCGGCGGCCGCCGCGCCTTGCGACGATCCCGCGATGCGCCCGCGAACCATCGTGCTCGTCGAAGGGATCAGCGATCGCGTCGCAGTCGAGGCGCTCGCCGCGCGCCGCGGACGCGATCTTGCCGCCGAAGGCGTCTCCGTCGTGCCGATCGGCGGCGCGCAGGCGATCGGCCGTGTCCTCCGCGAACTCGCCGCCGAGGGGTTGAACGCGAAGGTTGCCGGCCTGTGCGACGCCGGAGAGGAGGGCGCGTTCCGCCGCGGCCTCGAGCGGGCAGGCCTCGGCGCCGGCCTCACGCGCGCCGGGATGGAACGGCTCGGCTTCTACGTCTGCGACGCCGACCTCGAGGACGAGCTGATCCGCGCGCTGGGGCCGGCGTCGGTGGAGCAGGTGATCGACGCGCAGGGCGACCTCGGATCGTTCCGGACGCTCCAGAAGCAAGATGTGTGGCGGGATCGCCGACACGAGGAACAGCTTCGTCGCTTCATGGGCAGCGGCGGGCGACGCAAGATCCGCTACGCTCGCCTGCTCGTCGAGGCCCTTGACCTCGGGCGCGTCCCGCGACCGCTCGACAGACTCCTTGCCGAGGTCTGAGAGGAACGCCGGCGCATCCTCTACGCTCGACCCCGTGGAGGAGCCGCTTTCAGCCTGGTTCCAGGCAAACGGGCGCGATCTTCCCTGGCGCGACACGAAGGATCCGTACGCGATCCTCGTATCGGAGGTGATGGCGCAGCAAACGCAGGTCTCGCGCGTCCTGCCGCGCTGGGAGCGTTGGCTCGAGCTCTGGCCGACGGTCCGAGCGCTGGCTGAAGCCTCGCCGGCCGACGTCATCCGGGAGTGGCAGGGGCTCGGGTACAACCGGCGCGGGCTGAACCTCCACCGTGCCGCACAGCACGTCGCCGCCCACGGTTGGCCCGAGGATCTGACGGACCTCCCGGGCGTCGGGCGCTACACCGCCGACGCGGTCGCCTGCTTTGCGTTCGGCCGCGACGTGCTGCCGGTCGACGTGAACGTCCGGCGCGTTGTCGACCGCACGGGACACGAATTCTCGTCGGCGTCGGCGCAGGCGCTGATGGATCTCGGCGCCACGGTCTGCCTCGCGCGAGTGCCGAGGTGCGAGGCGTGCCCGCTGGCGACGGCGTGCCCCTCGCGCGGGCAGCGGTTCGAGCCGCTGCGCAAGCAGGGGCCCTTCGAGGGCTCGTTCCGGCAGCGGCGGTCGGCGACCCTGCGCGTCGTCTCCGAGGGCGAGCGTTATCCGGCGAGTGGCTCGGCGTTCGTGGCAAGGACGCAGGGAGCCCCGATAGTTCAACTATCGGGGCGACCGAGGACGCGGCCACGGGCGGCGAGACGCCGCCGGGAAGCTGCCGAACTTGCGGCCGGGTGTACTAGTACCATGGCCGCGATGGTCGGCAGCCTCGCCACGCTCCTGATCCCGGTCTGGATCCTCCTGGGCCTGCTGTTCCTGCTCGGATCCGTCGCGCTCCTGGGCCGGATCCAGGGCGGCCGCTATCTCCGACCGCTCGTCGCGCTGATCGCGAAGGTCCCGCTCTTCCGCAGGTGGATGCAGAAGGCCTCGAACGCGGCGCTCGAGCGCTCGAACCCGGAGCTCGCGAGCGCGATGAAGAAGATGCAGCGGACCGGCGCGATGCGCGACCCGATGAAGGCGCAGGCGGCGATGTCGCAGCTCACGCGGGACGAACGCCGGGCGCTGCTCGACCTCCAGGATCAGCAGGGCTCGGGCGTGCCGCCCGAGGCGACGAACCGGCAGATGCGCCGGCGCCTCGAGAAGGCGCAGAAGAACGCTAAGCGGCGTTGAGGTAGCGCTCGGCGACGAGCACGAGCCACAACTGCAGCAGCCGCTCCCGTTCCAACGGCGGGAGCTCCTGTCCCACCTTTCGCTCGTGGATGGCGAACTCGTCCTCGACCATCTCCTGCGAGAACGTCTCGTCCCAGGCCTGACCTCGCACCCAGTTCTCGCACGAGCGGACGACGTCGGCGCGACCCTTGCCCCCCACCGCCGGCACCGGCGCGACCGCACGGCGCGCGAGCTCTTCCGTGAGGCGGGCAACCTCGAATCGCAGCTCGTCCGGCGTCCACTCTTCCAGTGGCTTGGCCATGGACCGAGGGTACGGGTCGGACCGGACGCTACTGGCCGACGGCTTCTGCAGCCGAGCGCGGGAACGGCACCGGCGCGAAGCTCACGGCGCCCCGAGGCGCCATCCAGGGGATGATCCTGAGCGAGAACCAGCCTGCGAGGACGGCTGGGTCGTCCGCGAGGAGACGCTCTGCCTCCTCGGGGTCGCACGCGAAGATCGCGATCCCCCGTAACTCCGGATCGCGAAGCGGCCCGGCCGCGATCAGGGGACCCGCTTCGTGCAAATCGGCGAGGTGCGAGAGGTGCGCGTCCTGGGTCGCCGCCTGCGCGTCGTTGTCCTGCTCCGGCGCGTCCGGGCGCGTGACGAGCAGCACGATCGTGAAGCTGTCGAGCGCCACGAATGAAGACGCTACACGGAGTGGCGCATCCAGATGTTCGGCTCCACGTACGTGCCAGTGCCGCCCTCGAAGCGCACGGGCACGAGCGCGCCGGGAACGACGTAGTCGCCGTCCTCCGGGAACTGGAGCCCCGTCCACTCCTCCCACTCGTCTCGTGAGCCGGTGACCGTCATCGAGCGCGGCGCGGGATCGAGGATCTCCGCTCCGACGCGCTCGTGCGTCCGAAGCCACGGGTCGTACGGAAGCCCGTCCTCGCGGCGCCAGAGCATGTAGCGCTCGATCGGGGTCAGCGGATAGCGCTCTTTCCACGTCGGCCGCACCGGGGCGATCATGCAGTCGAGCCCGTGCGCCGCCGCAACCCCGGCCATGCGCCGCAGCAGCACCGCGCTCAGGCCCTGGCCGCGGTACTCGGGCGTGATCCCGACTACGATCGCGCAGAGGTCGCTCGGGTCGCCCGCGACGCCGTTACTCATCGCCCAGTCGATGCCGCGCGGCTCGGGGATCCCGTCCCAGCGCACCGGGAGCGTGCACGCGTACGCGACGGTCCGCTTCCCGTCGAGCACCCAGAGCTGGAAGTCCGGATAGAGCTCGTAGAGGCGCGGCCAGAACGCCCTGACGATCTGATCCTGGTTCATGAACGGCGGCCACAGCTGCGGTTCGGTGCCGAGGAGGTCCTGCTCGGCCTGCGTCACGACTCGAAGCTTCATCGCCGCAGTAATGCGACGGCCTGTGCGGCAAGTCCTTCGCGGCGGCCGGTGAACCCGAGGCCGTCGGTCGTCGTCGCGCGCACGGCGACGCGCTCCGGTTCGACGCCGAACGCGTTCGCCAGCCGCTCGCGCATCGCGTTGCGGTGGGGTGCGAGTCGCGGCTCCTCACCGATCAGGATGACGTCGGCGTTCACGAGCTCCCAGCCGTCCTCGCGCACCCGGCGCCAGGCCTCACGGAGGAGCCCGACGGAGTCGGCGCCCTCGAGCGCGGGGTCGCCGGAGGGGAAGAGCGCGCCGATGTCCTCCATCCCCGCAGCGCCGAGTACGGCGTCCGTGAGGGCATGCGCGAGCACGTCGCCGTCCGAGTGCCCGGCCATTCCGCGCGGATGGTCGATCCGGACGCCGCCGAGCACGAGCGGAACCCCCACCTCGAATGCGTGCGCGTCGAAGCCGGTGCCGACGCGGAAGTCGGTCATGGCAGCACCCCGGGAAGCTCGTCGAGCGAGCCGATGCGCGCATCGGCCGCCGACGGGTCTTGCAGGTATCCCCACGGTCCGCGGCGGATGTGCACTGCGAACATCCCGGCCCGCTTGGCCGGCAGCACGTCGTTGTCGACGCGGTCGCCGACGTAGGCGATCTCGGCCGGCGGACGTCCGACCTCGCCGATGACTCGAGCGAAGAACTCCGCAGTGGGCTTCAGCGCGCCCCAGCGCTCCGACGAGCCGACGAAGTCGACGTACGGCCGGACGAGCTCCTCGTTGACCGACGCCATGTTGCCGGCGGCGCCGACGAGCAGACCTCGCCCGCGCAGCGCCCGCACGCATGGCAGGGCATCGGGGTAGAGATCCTCGGTCGTGAAACCAGCGCCGACCGGACGCTCCAGGCCCAGCCACTCGAATACACGCCGATGCGGCGACTCGCCGCGCTCGATCGCCACCCCGACGAGAGCCATGAACGTGAACCGGGGCACTCCGGCCGTGTCGGCGAGGCGCTGGCACTCGCCCGTCTCGTCGACGAGCGTCTCGCCGACGTCCAACACGACCGCGGTCACAGCCACGAGGCGATCTTCACGAGATCGTCGGCCGTCGTCACCTTGAGGAGGCGGGAATCTCCGTCCACGACCTTCACGCGGCCGCCGGCCGCCTCGACGAGCCCCGCGCAGTCGGTCGCCTCCGCCCCGCCCGTGACGGCACGGCGCAGCGCGTCCGCCAGGAAGGCCTGCGGGGTCTGGACGGCGTAGAGCAAGTCCCGTGGAACCGTCTCCAAGACCGCCCCGTCGGCGGCGACCCGCTTCAGGGTGTCGGAGACCGGCAGCCCAGGCACGGCGCCGTCCCAGCCCTCCGAGAGCGGCGCGAGCACCCGCTCGATCACCTCTTCCGGCAGGAGCGGCCGCGCGGCGTCGTGGACGAGCACGACGAGCGCGTCCTCGCGCACCTCCGCGAGGCCCGCGCGTACGGAATCGGTGCGCGTCTCACCGCCCGCGACGCAGGCGTGCACCTTGCTGCAGGCGAGCTCCTCGGCGAGGAGGATCGCCGGCTCCTCCCAGCCAGCCGGCGCGACGATCACAATCGCGTCGATCCAGTCGGACTCGTCGAGCCGGCGGAGCGGCTCGGCGAGGAGCGGATCCTCGCCGAGCTTCGCGAATGCCTTCGGCTGATCCAGGCCGAGCCTCTCGCCGCGCCCCGCGGCGACGAGGATCGCCCAGACCGACACGTGCGGTTATGCCGTGGCGGCGACGGCCTTCTTCTTCGAAGCCGTCGTCTTCTTGTGGCCGTTACCGGTCTCGAGCACTTCCTCGAGCCACTCGGCGCACTCTTCCTCGTCCATGCTCTTGGCGTACATCAGCTCCGACGCGAGAATTTTCTTCGCCTTCACGAACATCTGCTTCTCACCCGTCGACAGACCCTTCTCGTGGTCGCGCAGGGCGAGGTTGCGGACGACTTCGGCGAGCTCGAGGACGTCGCCCGTCTTCATCTTGTCCCGGTTGTGCTTGAAGCGGCGATTCCAGTTCTTCGGCATCTCGGTCGAGCCGCCGGTCAGCGCCTTCAGCACAACGGTGACTTCCTTCTCCCCGATCACCCTGCGGAGGCCGACCTGGTCGGCGTTCTCGCATGGGACCTGCACCGTCATGTCGTTGTGCAGGATCTTGATCGTCAGGTACTCCCGCTTCTGACCAAGGACTTCACGGGATTCCTTCTTTACGATCGTCCCGGCACCGTGGTGCGGGTACACCACCTTGTCGCCGACCTTGTACAAGCCGGACCTCCCTCTCGCTCGCGCTTTTTCCGCCAAAAGAGCCGGCACGAGGGGCGCCGGCCCAGGATGACCAAGTTTAGCAAAAACCCGCTGGAATAGCCACTTTTTCGGGCTTTTCAGGTTTGTAAGCGCTACAGCTGGAGGTACCGCTCGACGAGGTTGTGCTCCTGGAGGCGCCTGAGCCCTTCGCGGATTTCCCGGGCCCGGACGGCGCCTACGCCGTCGACCGCCTCGAGGTCCCGCTGGGAGGCCCGGACGACCGTGTCGAGGCCGCCGAGGTCGCCGACGACCCGCCGGATCACCGGTTCCGGGATCCTCGGAATGTGCGAGAGGACCCGGTAGCCGCGGGGCTGGACCGAGTGATCGAGCGGGTTGACGCGGCCGTAGCCGAGGAGCTCGGCGAGCCGGTCGAACTCGAGCAGGTCGTGGTAGCGGAGCGCCCGCAGGCCCTCGAGCGCCAGCGTCGCCTCCGCATCGTGGCCGGCGGCGTGGTAGTCGCGTACGATCGCGTCGCGCTCGGACGGAACGTTGCCGACGAGCTCCTCGAGCTGAAGGCGGATCAGCCGGCCTTCGCTCCCGAGCTCGATGCAGTCGCGCTGGATCCGCTCGGACATGCGCGAGGTCATCTCCGCCCGCTGCAGGGTGACGAGCACGTCGTCGAGGACGACCGCATTCTGGAACTCGAGCGCCGTCAGCCGCGTGAGGACCTGCTCGAGACGCTGGCGGTAGGTCTCGAGTGTGCCGAGCGCCTGATTCGTCTTGGCGAGGACGTCGGCCACGGGGTCGAGCTGGTAGCGCGCCGGCCCGACGAAGATCGTCACGGTCTCGCGCTGCTGTGACACGGAGATCACGAGCGCCCCCGTCTGCTTCGCCACCCGCTCGGCCGTGCGGTGCCGCGTTCCGGTCTCGTCCGAGGGGATCGTCGGGTCCGGCATCAGCTGCACGTTCGCCCAGGCGAGCCGCTTCACCGCGGCGTCGAGAATGATCGCCCCGTCCATCTTCGCGAGCTCGTAGAGGAGCTGCGGCCGGAAGGGTGCTTCCAGACGGATGCCGCCCGAGTAGAGGAAGGAGAGCTCCTGGGGGTCGCCGAGCACGATCAGGGCGCCCTCGTGGGAGCGGATCACGTCGTCGACGGCCTGGCGCAGCAAGGTGCCCGGCGCGATCGTCTCGATAGCTCCGAGCACGTGCGCGTCGCGGCGGGGATCGTCCTCCGAGGGGGTTCGCGAGAAGCCGAGATCGCCGCTCGGACGCTCAGGCCTCGTTGTCTCCCTCGGCTCGTTCGACATCCAATCCCGCCTTGATCGCCTCGTGCAGCGTTTCGACCTGCGTGACTCTCAGTTTGCCATGCGCCGGTGTATCCCTCGGGGCGACGACCTGGACGAGGCCGAGCTTGGCGCACTCCTCGAGCCGCCGGTCGGCCTGGGCAGCCTGGCGCAACCTGCCGGTGAGGCCGATCTCTCCGAAAACGGCAGTGCCTGCCTTGACGGGGAGGCGGCGCGCGGCAGAGGCGATCGCGAGCGCCACGGCGAGATCGGCGCCGGGCTCGTCGATGCGGACGCCTCCGGCCACGTTCACGAAGACGTCGGCCTGGGCGAGCGGGATGCCTGCGTGGCGGGCCAGCACGGCGACGATCATCGCGAGTCGCCTCGGATCGATCCCGGTGGCGACCCGGCGCGGCATCGCAAGGTCGGTCTGCCCCACGAGCGACTGCACCTCGAGCAGGATCGGGCGGGTGCCCTCGAGGGCGCAGGCGACGGCGGCGCCCGGCTCCCCGTCGACCGTCCGGCCGAAGACCTCGGACGGATCGGGCACGCCGACGAGGCCCGCACCCGTCATCTCGAAGACGCCGAGCTCGTTCGTGGAGCCGAAACGGTTCTTCACGGAGCGCAGCACACGGTGGGCGCGATAACGGTCGCCCTCGAACTGGAGGACGCAGTCGACGAGATGCTCGAGCACCCGCGGGCCCGCGACCGAGCCGTCTTTCGTGACGTGGCCGACCAGGATCGTGGCGACGCCGCTCTCCTTCGCGACGCGGAGCAGGCGGCCGGCGGCCTCACGCACCTGGGCGACCGAGCCGGGCGCCGAGCCGAGCTCGGCAGAGTAGAGCGTCTGCACGGAGTCGATCACGCACACGTCCGGCCGTTCGCTCACGAGCGTCTCGCAGACGACGTCGAGCTCCGTCTCGGCGAGGATCTCGACGTTCGCCGCTCCGCCGAGGCGCTCGGCCCGCAGCTTGACCTGGGCGACGGACTCCTCGCCGGTGATCAGCAGCGTGCGGTGGGTGGCGCTCATCGCCTGCAGCGCCGTCAGGAGCAGCGTCGACTTGCCGACGCCCGGCTCGCCCCCGACGAGCACGAGCGAGGCCGGCACGAGCCCGCCGCCGAGCACCCGGTCGAGCTCCGGCACGCCGGTGTCGATCCGCCTCGCCTCCTCGACCTCGACGTCGACGAGCCGCAGCAGCGGTTTCGGCGGCGTCCTCGCGCCGACCACCTTGCCGACGACCTCCTCGACGAGCGTCCCGAACGCGTTGCAGCCCGGGCACTTGCCGAACCAGCGCCCGGCCGAGTAGCCGCACTCGGTGCACGCAAACTGAACGGCCGCTTTCGCCACGACATCCACCCTATGGATCGAAGCGGACGCCGAGCTCACGGCTCTGTCACGCTTCTCGAACGAAAAAAGCGGCCCCCGCCGCAGGGGCCGCTTTGTCGTTTTGAGGGGAGTTTCGGGACATTGGGCCCCCGCCGCATCGGGGCCCGAGGGGATGTTCCGTCTGATCAGGACTCTGCCTGAGACCCCTCGGTTGACTCCTCCCCTTTGAGGTGGTTCAGTGCTGCGCTTCACCGTTCCGGGGGACGCTCGCCGCCGGGATCGGGCGCACGGTGTGTACGCCGAGGGAGGCGAGGGCCGCAGCTCGTCTTCCTTCGGCGCGGGGGCGGCGTCCGCGCCGCCCTCTTTCTGCCTGAGAGTGCCCTGAGAAGGGCAGGGGCCCCGGCACCGAAGGTGCCGGGCCCCGCCTGATCCTCGTTACTCGATCGGCTCGTCGTCCGCGGTGGAGGCCTGAGGCTCCTCCGGCGGGACGGTGACCTTCTCCGGCGTGACTTCGCCGGGGATGAAGGTGATGTCGACCTCTTCGCTCGGCTCGCCGTCCTCGTTCACCTTGCGGCTGACGAGGATCGTGGAGCCCGGCTCGAGCTGCCGGCCGAGCACGTAGTCCGCGAGCGGATCCTCGATGAAGCGCTGGATCGCACGGCGCAGCGGCCGGGCGCCCATCGCCGGGTCATAGCCCTTGTCGACGAGCAGCTCCTTCGCATCGTCCGTGAGCTCGATCGTGACCTCGTGGGTTGCCATCTGCTCGCGCAGGCGGCGCATCAGGAGCTCGATGATCGCTGTGATCTCTTCCCTCGCGAGCTTGTGGAAGACGATGATCTCGTCGATGCGGTTGAGCAGCTCGGGGCGGAACACCTTCTTGAGCTCGCCCATCACGCGCGACTTCATCTCCTCGTAGCTGAGGCCGCCTTCGTCGCCGATCGAGAAGCCGAAGCCCTGGTTCTTCGAGATCGACCCGGCGCCGATGTTCGACGTCATGATCACGATCGTGTTCCGGAAGTCGACGCGGCGCCCCTGGGCGTCGGTCAGCTTCCCCTCCTCCAGGATCTGGAGCAGGATGTTGAACACGTCCGGGTGAGCCTTCTCGATCTCGTCGAGCAGGAGCACCGAGTACGGCTTCCGGCGAACGGCCTCGGTGAGCTGACCGCCCTCGTCGTAGCCGATGTAGCCCGGAGGCGAGCCGACGAGCCGGGAGACGGAGTGCTTCTCCATGTACTCCGACATGTCGACCTGGATCATCGCGTCCTCGTCGCCGAACAGGAACTCGGCGAGGGTGCGGGCGAGCTCGGTCTTGCCGACGCCCGACGGGCCCAGGAAGATGAACGAGCCGGTCGGGCGCTTCGGATCCTTGATGCCGGCGCGGGCGCGGCGGATGGACTTGGCGACCGCGACGATCGCCTCCTCCTGGCCGATGACGCGCTTGTGCAGCTCCTCCTCCATGCGGACGAGCCGCTGGGACTCGGCCTCGGTCAGCTTGAAGACCGGGATGCCCGTCCACATCGAGACGATGTCCGCGATCTCCTCCTCGCCGACCTCGGGCTGCTCCTCGACGTCCTCGGAGGACCGCCACTGCTCCTCGAGCTCGCGCTTCTTCTGCGTGAGCTTGCGCTCCTTGTCGCGGAGCGAGGCGGCCTTCTCGAACTCCTGCGCCTCGATCGAGTCTTCCTTCTCCTTGCGGACGCGCTCGATCTCTTCCTCCAGCTCGCGGTAGCGCGGGGGCGCGTTCATCGAGCGGATGCGGATGCGCGAGGCAGCCTCGTCGATCAGGTCGATCGCCTTGTCCGGCAGATGCCGGTCCTGGATGTAGCGGTCGGCGAGCTCCGATGCGGCGTGCAGCGCCTCGTCGGTGATCTTCACGCGATGGTGCGCCTCGTAGCGGTCGCGCAGGCCGCGGAGGATCTGCACGGTGTCGTCGACGGACGGCTCCTCGACTCGCACCTGCTGGAAACGGCGCTCGAGTGCGGCATCGCGCTCGAGGTACTTCCGGTACTCGTCGAGCGTCGTCGCCCCGATCGTCTGCAGCTCGCCGCGGGCGAGCGCAGGCTTCAGGATCGAAGCCGCGTCGATCGCGCCCTCGGCCGCGCCTGCGCCGACGAGGTTATGAAGCTCGTCGATGAAGAGGATGATGTCGCCCCGCTGCATGATCTCCTTCATCACCTTCTTCAGGCGCTCCTCGAACTCGCCGCGGTATTTCGAGCCCGCGACGAGCGCTGCGAGGTCGAGCGTGTAGATCTGCTTGTTCTTCAGCAGCTCCGGCACCTGGTTCGTGGCGATGCGGGCCGCGAGGCCCTCGACGACAGCGGTCTTGCCGACGCCGGGCTCGCCGATCAGCACGGGGTTGTTCTTCGTGCGCCGCGAGAGGATCTGCATCAGCCGCTCGATCTCCGTCTGACGGCCGACGACCGGGTCGAGCTTGCCCTCGGTCGACTGCTTCGTCAGGTTGCGGCCGAACTGGTCGAGGAGCTTCGAGCTCTTCGACTTCTCGCCGGCGGGCCCGCCACCGCTCCCGCCCTGGCGACGGCCCGGGCCGGAGAGCATGCGGATGATCTCGTTGCGAATCTTCTCGGCGTCTGCGTCGAAGTCGAGCAGGATGCGCGCTGCGACGCCCTCGTTCTCGCGAACGAGGCCGAGCAGGATGTGCTCGGTGCCGATGTAGTTGTGTCCGAGCGAGAGTGCTTCCCGCAGCGCGAGCTCGAGCACCTTCTTCGCGCGCGGCGTGAACGGGATTTGTCCGGTCGTGACTTCGTCACCCTGGCCGACGATGCGGGCGACCTGAGCACGCACCTCCTCGACCGTGATGTCAAGGGACTCGAGCACCCGCGCCGCGAGACCCTCTTCCTCGCGGAGCAGTCCGAGCAGGATGTGCTCGGTGCCGATGTAGTTGTGCTTGAGCGCCCGCGCCTCGTCCTGAGCTAGGACGACGACCTGGCGAGCCCGTTCAGTGAAGCGTTCGAACACGTGTCCCTCGACCCCCCTTTCAGTTGAACCGCGAGGGGCCATTGACGGCCGCTCGCAGGTCGAAGGTAACGAGCATCGTAGCCGACGGTCCCGTCGCCACCGAGCCGCTCCGGGAGGATTCCATGGCGTCCATTATCGGCATTTCAGCCTCCAGGTTGAACCTTTTCGTGGCTCCTGGCGCGATCTAATCGACGAGCTCCGCGAATGTGTCCTGGATGAGCGCGTCGAAACGGGCGGGCACGCTGCCGTCGGAGGCCGCGTGCTCGCGCAGGAAGAAGAGGTACGAGGTCCACTCCTGCGCCCTCTCGGGATACTCCCGACCGTGCTCGTCGACGAGCCGCTCGAGCGCGAGGAGGTTGTAGTGCCCGTCGCCTGCGAGCGCCGGCGCCTGACGCGGCGGCGGCGGGGGCTCCGGTTCGGGCTCCGGCTCGGGCTCGGGCTCGGGCTCCGGCCGCTCGGCGAGCTCCCGCTCGGCCGCCGCGACCCGGGCCGCGCGCCGAGCGAGCTCGACCTCCCGCTTGGTCAGCGCCTCGATGCGCCGGCCAAGCCCGGCCTCGCGCTCGGCGGCGGCGGTGAGCCGGCGCTCGAGCTCCGCCTCCCTGCGCACGAGGTCTGCGACGTCAGGGGCGGCGGCCTGCGCAGCCCGGAGCTCGTCCAGTGTCGCGCGGAGGTCGCGCTCCCGCGCCGCGAGCGCCGACTCTCGAGCCGCGAGCCGGCTCTCGAGCCGGTCGACGAGCTTCTCCACTGCCTCGTCGGACACCTCGCGATCGTACTGGCCCGTCCCAACACCACCCTGGCGCCTGAGCAGGAAGAGCGCGAGTGCGATGACGACTCCCGCTGCAGCCCCGAGGCCGGCTCCGATGCCGACGAGCCGCGGCAGGTCGGGCCAGGAAGAGGCAGTCGGGACGGGGGCCTCGGAGACGATCTTCACCGTCGGGTCCGGCTGCGCCTGCAGAGCCTGGAGGGTGGCGAGCCGGGTCTTGACCCGGCTGCCGCCGCCGCCGGCGACGAGCTGCTCGTCCCGCCGGATGGCGTTTGCCAGCTGGCTCTGGAACGTCGCATCGCGCTGGTTGACGAGCGCATGCGCAAACGTGTTCGCAAGCTGCGCCGCTCCGTTTGCCGAGGTGTCCTCCGCCGTGACCGCCACGACGTCGCTCTCGTCGACGACGTGGGCGTCGATCGCGTCGGCCAGCGACTGCCGCGAGCGCCGCGACGCAAGCTGCGCGCGCGCCGCGTTCACGATCTGCGGTGCGCGCAGCAACGCCGCGACGCTCGCTGCGGCCGTCCGCTTACCACCCGTGTCGCGGAGGACGTCGATCCCGACGAATGTCGGGTCGGACGGCGTCACGGGCGCAACGAGCAGTTGCGCCGTTGCCCGATACCGCTTTGGCGCCGTGAGACCGTATCCGGCGGCAGCGGCGGCACCCGCCGCTGTCAACGTGACCAGGGCAAGCCAGGGCGCAAGCCCGCGAACAACCGTCCGACGCATGTCGCCCACGGTATTCGCCGTCGGGACCCCGGGTTCCCCCGCACCGCACGACTTCTTTGCTTACACCTCCCGCGAGACACGGCGACTACGATCGCACGGTGAGCACTGCGCAGAAGAGCGCCCTGATCACCGGCGGCGCGGGCTTCATCGGCTCGCATCTCGCGGAGCTCCTTCTCGAACAGGGCTGGGAGGTCTTCGTCCTCGACGATCTCTCGACCGGCTCGGAGCGAAACGTCGCGCATCTGCGCCAGCGCCGCGACTTCCACCTCGTGGTGGACTCCGTGCTCAAGGCGTCGGTCGTCAACGAGCTCGTGCATCGCTGCGACGTCGTGTTCCACCTCGCGGCGGCAGTCGGAGTGCGGCTGATCGTCGAAGAGCCCGTCCACACGCTCGTCACCAACATCCAGGGCACCGAGACCGTGCTCGATCACTGCAACCGGTTCGGCAAGCGCGTGCTCGTCGCATCCACGTCCGAGGTCTACGGCGACCGGCGCGAGCCCGAAGCGCTCACCGAGGACAGCAAGCGGATGTACGGACCGACGACCGCACGGCGCTGGGCGTACGCCGAGTCGAAGGCGCTCGACGAGTTCCTGGCGCTCGCCTACCACCAGGAGCGAGGGCTCGACTGCGTCATCGTCCGTCTCTTCAACACGGTCGGCCCTCGGCAGAGCGGCCAGTACGGCATGGTGATCCCGCGCTTCGTGTCCGCCGCGGTCGCCGGACGCGCGATCGAGATCCACGGCGACGGAACGCAGACCCGCTGCTTCTGCCATGTCCAGGACACGATCCGCGCGCTCGCGGGCCTGATGGACGCACGCGAGGTCTCCGGGGAGATCCTCAACGTCGGCTCCACCGAGCGGGTCACGATCGAGGAGCTCGCCCAGCGGGTAATCGCTCTCATCGGATCGCGTTCGGAGATCGTGTACGTGCCGTACGACGAGGTCTACGGGCAGGGAATCGAGGACATGCTCCACCGCCAGCCGTCGATCCAGAAGGTGGAGTCGACGATCGGCTGGGGCCCGACGCGGTCGCTCGACGAGATCCTTGCGGACGTGCTCGAGCACACGCGCCGGGCGCCGGCGCTCGAGCTCGCCGAGTAGCTACTCGCGGCTCCGCTGGGCCGGAAAGAGCACGACGTCCCGAATCGAGTCGTTCCCGGTGAAGAGCATCGCGAGCCGGTCGATGCCGAGCCCGATGCCGCCGGTCGGCGGCATGCCGTACGAGAGCGCTTCGACGTAGTCGGGGTCGCCCTCCTCGGCCTCCACGTCGCCGGCATCCCGCTCCGCCTGCTGGGCGGCGAACCGCTCGGCCTGCTCCTCCGAGTCGTTGATCTCCGTGAACGCGTTCCCGAGCTCGATCCCGCCGGCGAAGTACTCGAAGCGCTCGACGATCGTCGGATCGTCGTCGGTCGTCCGCGCGAAGGGCGACAGCTCGATCGGGTAGTCGTAGAGGATCGTGGGCTGGATGAATGAAGGCTCGACGAAGCGCGAGTGCGCATGGTCGATCAGCTTCGACCATGTCGGATCGTGCGACACGTCGACGCCGAGCTCCTCGAGACGCCTGCGCAGCTCGCCCTCGTCGCGCGTCCACAGTCCGTGCTCCTCGAGGGCGTCGACGAACTTCACGCGCCGCCACGGCGCCGCGAAGTCGATCTCCTCGCCCTTGAACGTCACCTTCGTCGTGCCCAGCACCTCTTCAGCCGTTCGCGAGACGAGCTGCTCGATGCGGTCCATCGTGTCGCGGTAATCGGCGTACGCCTCGTACCACTCGAGCATCGTGAACTCGGGGTGATGCTTGAACGACACGCCCTCGTTGCGGAAGTCCTTGCCGATCTCGTAGACCTTCTCGAGCCCGCCGACGATCAGCCGCTTGAGATACAGCTCGGTCGCGATGCGCAGGTAGCGGTCCTCGTCGAGCGCGTCGTAGTGGGTCACGAACGGCTTTGCGAAGGCACCGCCGTAGCGCGGCTGGAGCACCGGCGTCTCGACCTCGACGAAGCCCCATTCGTCGAGGATCCGCCGGATCGTCGCCACGGTTCGGGTGCGGACGAGTGCGTCCGCCCGCGACTCCTCGTTCATCAGGAGGTCGAGGTAGCGCTTGCGGTAGCGCTGCTCGACGTCGGTCAGCCCGTGAAACGTGTCGGGCAGCGGCGTATGGATGCGGGCGAGCACCTCGAGCGAGTCGGCCAGCAACGACGGCTCTCCGCGCCGCGACTTCGCAGGCGAGCCCGTGACGCCGACGATGTCGCCGAGGTGCAGCTCGAGCTCGCCGGTGCGCTCCACCGGGCACAGGAGCTGGATCCGCCCGCTGCGATCGACGAGGTCGAGGAAGACGAGCTTTCCCATGTCACGGCGCGCCATCACGCGACCTGCGAGCCGGCGCTTCGCGTCGCCCGTCGCGCCGTCCCCGAGCGTCTCTGCCTCCGCGCGGACAGCCGCGATCTCGTCCCGATCGGGAAAGCGCTTCGGCGTAGCCATGGTCGGCGAGTCTAGTCCCGCCGCGGCAGGCGGCTTACGCCGCCTTGATGTCCATGATCTTGAACTTGAGCGTGCCGCGCGGGGCCGAGACCTCGACGGTCTCGCCCTTCTTGCGGCCCATGATCGCCTTGCCGACCGGGGACTCGTTCGACAGCTTGTTCTCTGCCGGATTCGCCTCGGCGGAGCCGACGATGTGGTACTCGACGGTCTTGTTCGCCTTCACGTCGCGGAGGCGCACCTTCGTACCGACAGAGACCTCACCCGACTTGATCTCCTTCTTCGTGACGACGCGCGCGCTCTTGAGGCGCTCCTCGAGCATGGAGATGCGGGCCTCGAGATGGGCCTGCTCGTTCTTCGCCGAGTCGTACTCGGCGTTCTCGGCGATGTCGCCGAACTCGCGCGCCTCGCGAATGCGCTCCGCGATCTCGCGGCGCCTGTCGGTCGAGAGGTACTCGATCTCCTCGTGGAGCTTCTTGTACCCGTCGGGGGTGAGAATGACTTCCTTCAAGACTACGGTCCTCCTGGAGACCCCGGCACGAAATGGCCGGTGGGCAGACGCCCGTCCGGCGGGGGCGGATGGTACCTCCGGCCCGGGATGGTCGTCAACAGCACCCGGGTACGATGTCCGGCTTATGCCCGCGAACCTCCTGGATAGCTGGCGAATCGGCGAGATCGAGATCCCGACGAGGGTCGTCCTCGCCCCGATGGCCGGGGTGAGCGTCCAGGCCTTTCGGCGCCAGGGCCGCCGCTACGGAGCGGGCCTCGTCTGCTCCGAGATGGTCTCCTGCGCCGGCATCGAGCACCGGAACGAGCGCACCCTCGGCTACCTGAGGGTCGCCGCCGACGAGCATCCGCTCGCGATCCAGATCTTCGGCTCCGAGCCGGGAGCGATGGCAGAGGCGGCCCGGATGGTCATCGCGGCCGGCGCGGACATCGTCGACATGAACTTCGGCTGTCCGGTGCGCAAGGTCACCAAGACGGGCGCCGGCGCGCATCTGCTCGAGAACGGGGAGCTGGCCTGCCGGATCACGGACGCCGTCGCGTCCGCGGTCGACGCTCCGGTGACCGTGAAGATGCGCCGCGGCGTCGACGACGGCTCGCGCGCCTGCCTCGAGCTCGGCCCGAGGCTCGTCGAAGCAGGCGCGGCGTCGCTCACGCTCCACCCCCGCTCGGCGAAGCAGATGTACACGGGTCACGCCGACCACACGCTGACCGCCGAGCTCGTCGAGCTCGTCGACGTCCCGGTCGTGGCCTCCGGCGACATCACCTCGCAGGCGAGGGCGCAGGCCGTGCTCGATGCGACGGGCGCGAGCGCGGTGATGGTCGGCCGCGGGGCGCAGGGCAATCCGTGGGTGGTGCGCGAGATCGTGTTCGGGGACGCGGCGCAGCCTTCGCGCGAGGAGGTCGCCGCCGAGCTCATCCATTTCATTCGCGAGACGGTGCGCGAGCTTGGCGAGCGGCGCGCGTCGAGCTTCTTGAAGAAGTTCTACGCCTGGTATCTCGGCCACGGCCGCTTTCCGAAGCCGTTCAAGAACGAGCTTGTACAGCTGGACTCGACAGACGAGGTGATCACGCGATTGCTCGCCGCAGCGCCGGGCGCATTGGATCTCCTCGAACAGCTCGAAGCCGCGCTTCCCGACCCGGCGGACGACGTCCTGCTCGAAGGGATGCCGATCTCGATCTTCGGGGGCGGCTAGTCCGTCGCCGCAGTCGTTCCGGAGACGACTGCAAGTCAGTTTGCGCGGTTCCGGTCCCACACGATCCGTAGACCGTCCAGGGTCAGGAATGGGTCGATCTTCGAGATCGTGCGGGAGTGCGGAGCGATCAGCTCGGCGAGGCCCCCGGTTGCGATCGCCGTCGCGTCCGCGCCGAGCTCCTTGCGGATCGCGTCGACGATGCCGTCCACCTGCCCGGCGAACCCGTAGACGAGGCCGGACTGAAGCGCGGTCGCAGTCGTCTTGCCGATCACCGTCGGCGGTTCGACGTAGTCCACCTTCACGAGCCGCGCCGCGCGCGCGAACAGCGCGTCCATCGAGACCTCGACGCCCGGCGCGAGCACGCCGCCGACGTAGTCGCCCTGCGGCGACACGACGTCGAAGTTCGTCGAGGTGCCGAAGTCGACGACGATCGCAGGCGCTCCGTAGCGCTCCTTCGCCGCGACCGCATTCATCACTCGGTCAGGACCGACCTCGCGCGGGTCGTCGTAGTGGATCGGGATCCCGGTCTTCACGCCCGGGCCGACGACGAGGAGCGGCGCCTTCACCCAGCGCTCGGCGAGGTGCTCGTACTCCCGGATCAGTCGCGGCACGGTAGAGGAGAGGCAAATTCCCTCGAGCGTCGCGAAGTCGAGGAAGTCCCTCAGCAGCGCGCCGAGCTCGTCGCCCGTACGTTCCGACTCGGTCGCAATGCGCCAGCGTTCGCCGAGCTCCGGTCCGTCATAGAGACCGAAGACCGTTTGTGTGTTGCCGACGTCGACCGCGAGCAGCATCTCGCGGCGAGCTAACCAGAAATCAGAAGTCTTCGGTGGGCGGCAGGGACTCGCCGCCGAGCCGCTCCGCGAGCGCTTCCGGCGTCAGCGCAGGACCGTCGTCCTCGCCGCGCAACTCCTCGATCGTGACGTCGCCGGTCGTGATCAGAATCTCTGCGCGCGGGATCATGCGCGTCGGCCGGTTCTTGTCCCAGACCCACACGTCCTCGAGCTTGAGCCGGATGAACGGGTACGCAGGCTGCGGTGCGTACGTGCGCTCGAGCTTGTTGCACAGGTACGTCGCGTCGGGCGTCAGCACGCAGTAGCGGAACAGCCCGAAGACGGCCTGGTACTCCCGCTTCAAGCGGAGCTCGAGCTCGGCCTCGTACTCGTCCAGGTCGTCGAGGTGGGACATCTGACGCTCAGTGTAGCCCGGCCAGGAGGGTCTGAATCGACCCTTTTCCGGGGACTTCGAGAGCCGGGTCGAGCTCGGCCAGGGGGCCGAGGACGAAGGCTCGCTCGTGGAGCCGTGGATGGGGGATCTCGAGCCCCGGCTCGTGGATCTGGGCCGCGCCGTAGAGGAGCAGGTCGAGATCGAGCGTTCTCGGGCCCTGGACGGGGACGAGGGCCCGGTCCCGCCCGAACCGGGCCTCGACCGAGAGCAGGAGGTCGAGGAGCTCTCGGGGCTGGAGGCGGCTCTCGAGGGCGGCGGCCCCGTTCAGGAAGCGCGGCTGGTCGGTGTAGCCGACGGGCGCCGTGTCGACGAGCGTCGAGACCGCGACGAGCTCGACGCCCTCCGCGGCGTCGAGCTCGGCGAGCGCGGCCCGGATCGTCGCCTCGCGGTCGCCGAGATTGGAGCCGAGGCCGACGTATGCCCTGGGCACGGCGCGACCCTAGCTACCCTGCCGGGAGTCGTGGGGCGCCGCTTTCTCGCCGTTTTCCTGGTCGCCCTGTGCGCCTCCGGCACCGCTGCCGCCGCACCGACCCGCGGCGCGACGGAGCCCCTGGAGGCGCAGGAATGGTGGCTCGCGGACGTCGGAGCGGACCGCGCGGAGACGCCCGGCCCGGGCGTCCCGATCGCGATCGTCGACAGCGGCACCGATCCGACGCACCCGGAGTTCGCCGGGCGCCCGAACACCACGTTCCTCAACACGCAGAGCGTGTTCGGCCGCGAGGAGTACCACGGCACCATCGTCGCCTCGGTCGCAGCAGCGCCCGCCAACGAGACCGGCATGCTGGGTGTCTATCCGAGTGCTGCTCTCGAGCTCTACGACGCGAGCTCGGATCCGCGCGGAATCAGCGACTTCTCGGCGGTCGCGGGCATCCTCGCCGTGGCGCAGCAGTGCCCCGCCGTGATCAACCTCAGCTTCGGGAGCACCGACGCCGACGACCAGCTCCAGGATGCGATCCTGAACGCAGTCCACAACGGGTGCCTCGTCGTCGCGTCGGCGGGCAACAGCGGCGAGTTCGGCAGCCCGACGACCTTCCCAGCGTCCTGGCCGCACGTGTTCACGGTCGGTGCGACCGACGAGAAGGACCAGGTCGCCTCGTTCTCGACCTCCTCCCCCGGCCTCGACGTCTCGGCGCCGGGCGTCGACATCCTCGGTGCGGTTCCGCTTTCGCGCAACGCCACGGGCTTCCAGGACGGGCTCGCCGGCACGAGCTTCTCCTCGCCGATCGTCGCCGCCGCGGCCGCCTGGGTGTGGACGCTGCGGCCCACGCTGAAGGCAAGCCAGCTCGCGGACATCCTGCGCGCCAGTGCCCGTGACATCGGCCCTCCTGGCTTCGACCCGGCGTCTGGCTTCGGCATCGTCGACATTCCCGCGGCACTCGTTGCGCCACCGGGACCGATCGATCCGAGCGAGCCGAACGACGACATCGACCAGGTGAAGCCCGGGAAGCTCTTCGAGCTCGGGCAACCGCCGCTCACGACTCCGGCGAAGCCCTCGATCCGGATCGCCGCCGAGGTGGACTCGTCCGAGGACCCGCGCGACCTCTACCGCATCTGGGTGCCCCCGGACAGGACGGTGCGCGTGTCGGTCGCGGCGGGCGGCAAGGCGGCGGCGCGCATCTGGGGACCCCAGACCGTCCGCGTCAACGAGGGAGTGAAGGCGCGGCGGCGCGACCTCAGGGGCTCGAGCGTTCGTGCGGGCAAGAAGGGCTTCGTCGCCTACGTCGAGGTGGTTCTGACAGGACGCAGCAGCGACGCGAAGTACACGCTCAGCATCACGGCCGCGAAACGCTGACGCCGGCGGTCCCGTCGAGGCCGCCGGGCTTCACCGCCGGCTTCGCGACGCGAACGCGGACACGCTCGGCGCCGAAGCGGCGCAACAGCTCGTCTGCGACGTCGGCCGCGAGCGCCTCGAGCAGGTCGTACGAGCGAGCGTCCGACATCTCCTGCACGGCGAGCGCGACTTTGCGGTAGTCGACAGCGTCCTCGAGGCGGTCGGACACACCGCGCTCCCCGACATCGAGGTCGACGTCGAAGACGAATTCCTGGCCATGCTCTTTCTCATGTGGATGCACGCCGTGGCGGCCGAAGAGCCGCAGGCCGCGCAGCTCGACCGTCACGCTCATAGGCCGCCCTTTGGCCTATGAGCGCGTGGAGGGGGTGTGGGGGAACCGGGAGGTTCCCCCACACAAGACAAGAAGAAGGGGGTTTGACGTGGGGGAACCATGGTTTCCCCCACGGGAGCGAGCCGAAGGCGAGCGACGCTCACGCGAGCGCACGCACGACGGCGAGGGCCTCGACGTGCTCGCGCACGTCGTGGACGCGGAGGATCGTCGCGCCGCGTTCGTAGGCGGCCACTGCCGCTGCGAGGCTCGCGCTCAGCGGCCCCGTCTTCGCGTTGGGGTCGCCGATGAGCTTGCCGAGCGTGCTCTTGCGCGAGAGGCCGACCAGCACGGGCCGCCCGAGTGCGAGCAGCACCTCGAAGCGACGCAGAAGCTCGACGTTGTGCTCGACGGTCTTGCCGAACCCGATTCCGGGGTCGAGGCAGATGCGGTCCTCGCGCACGCCGTGAGCGACGGCGAACGCGAGCCGTTCCTCGAGGAAGGCGGCAACCTCGGACACGACGTCGTCGTAGCGGGGATCGACCTGCATCGTGCGCGGCTCGCCCCGCATGTGCATCAGGCACACGTACGCGTCGTGCTCGGCGGCGACCTCGGCGAGCGCCGGGTCGGCGCGGAGGGCCGTCACGTCGTTGACGAGTACCGCGCCGAGCTCCAGCGACCGCCGGGCAACCTCGGACTTCGCCGTGTCGATCGACAGAGCAACCTCCCCCTGGAGCCGTTCGAGCACCGGGACGACCCGTCGCAGCTCCTCCTCGGCCGAGATGCTCTCAGAGCCGGGCCGGGTCGACTCGCCGCCGATGTCGACGATCGCCGCGCCCTCGTCGATCATCCTCCGCGCCGAGGCGGCCGCCGTGTCCGGATCGAGGTGGATGCCTCCATCGGAGAACGAGTCGGGCGTCACGTTCACGACGCCCATGACGGACGGCCGCGGAAACCGCTCTTCGATCGGGATCACGCTGGAGACGCTAGCCGAGCGGCAGACGCGCCAGCACGCGGCGCGCCAGCGCCGGCGAGATGCGGAACACATGACCGTCGCGCAAGAGGTAGCCGGCGCGCGCGACCGAGAGGGACATCGACCCGTCGTTCCACGGGCTGACGCCGCCCATCACGCGCAGATCGACCCAGCGCGTCCCCGCCGGCGCACCAGCGACGGGCGTCCCCGCCGTGACGAGTCGGAGGTAGCCGTCGCCGTTCTTGACCCGGTCCCAGTCCACGTATGCGATCGCGTGCTTCGGCGGCGAAAACGGCGTAATACCCGCCGTCTTGTCCTGCAGGAGCGCGAGCTCGCTCTCGAGGGGCGCGACCCACGCCCGTAGCTGGTCTAGGAGCAGGGCGCCGGCCGTGGGAACCCAGAAGGCTGCAACGCCCGAGCCCCAGCGGATCGTGAAGTACGGCGCTGGGGCGACGGCCGGGAGCGTCGCCGTGTCGGTCGCGACGCTGAAGCGAACGGCGAACTGCGACTCCGGGCCGAGCTCGATACATCCGGACGCGCCACAAACGTGAAACGGCCCCTTCGCTTGCGCGGCGGCGGGCAGGACAAGCGCAACAGCGAAGACGACGAGCAGTCGCCTCATCGCGACAAACGATACAACGTCCGCGACCGCGGCGTCGACTCAGCCCTTCGCCGGATCGGGCGGAGGCGGCTGCATCGTCGCGCCCGGCAGCGGGAACGGGCGAAGCGCGAAACGACTGCAGCAACCTGGCTTCAGCCAGGTTGCAGTCGTGAAAGGCGCTTCAGCCCTTCGCCGGATCTGGCGGAGGCGGCTGCATCGTCGCGCCGGGAAGCGGGAACGGGCGCGGGCGCGGCTGGCGCTCGCGCTTCGGCTCCGCGTCCGGCGCAGGCTCGCCGCCTGCGGCCGGTACCTCGTCCGGGAACACCGTCGCCTCGTCCTCGCCGACGAGGAGCCGTTCGAACTGGTCGCGGTCGATCGTCTCGCGCTCGATGAGGATCATCGAGATCCTGTGCAGCTCCTCCATCCGCTCGCGGAGCACGGCGAGCGCGAGCTCGTGCGCCTCCTCGATCACGCGGCGGATCTCGTCGTCGATCTCGCGCGCGATCTCCTCGGAGTAGTCGGCCTGCGCGCCGTAGTCTCGGCCGAGGAACGGCTGGTCGTTGCTGTGACCGAGCACGCGCGGGCCGAGCTTCTCGCTCATGCCGAAGCGCATGATCATCGACTTCGACGTCGACGTGACCTTCTCGAGATCGTTGGCCGCGCCGGTCGTGACCTCGTGGAAGACGATCTCCTCCGCGGCCCGGCCGCCGAGCGTCATCGCCATCTGGTGCATGAGGGCGGTGCGCGTCGTGAGGTAGCGATCCTCGGTCGGCAGCGAGATCGTCAGGCCGAGAGCCTGCCCGCGCGACACGATCGTGATCTTGTGGATCGGGTCGGTGTGCTCGAGGAAGTGGCCGACGATCGCGTGGCCCATCTCGTGGTACGCCGTGATCTTCCGCTCGTGCTCCGAGAGCAGGCGCGCCTTCTTCTCGGGGCCGGCGATCACGCGCATGATCCCTTCCTCGAGCTCCTCCTGCTCGATGATCTTCTTGCCGCGGCGCGCCGCGAGCAGCGCAGCCTCGTTCACGAGGTTCGCGAGGTCGGCGCCGGTGAAGCCCGGCGTCCCGGCTGCGAGCGTGCTGAGGTCGATCTCCGGCGCGAGCGGCTTGCCCTTCGTGTGCACCTCGAGGATCTTCTGGCGACCGACGCGGTCGGGACGGTCGACGACGATCTGGCGGTCGAAGCGGCCCGGACGGAGCAGCGCCGGATCGAGGATGTCCGGCCGGTTCGTCGCGGCGATCAGGATGATGTTGTCCTTCATCTCGAAGCCGTCCATCTCGACGAGGAGCTGGTTGAGCGTCTGCTCGCGCTCGTCGTGACCGCCGCCGAGACCCGCGCCGCGGTGGCGGCCGACGGCGTCGATCTCGTCCATGAAGACGATGCACGGCGCAGCCTGCTTCGCCTGCTCGAACAGGTCGCGCACGCGCGACGCGCCCACGCCGACGAACATCTCGACGAAGTCCGAGCCCGAGATGGAGAAGAACGGCACGCCGGCCTCGCCCGCGACCGCACGCGCGAGGAGCGTCTTGCCGGTGCCCGGCGGCCCGTACAGCAGCACACCCTTTGGGATGCGCGCGCCGAGCGCCTGGAACTTCTTCGGGTTCTCGAGGAACTCCTTGATCTCACCGAGCTCCTCGACCGCCTCGTCGACCCCGGCGACGTCCTTGAAGCCGATCTTCGGCGAGTCCGGCGTCATCCGCTTCGCACGCGACTTGCCGAAGCTCATCACCTTCGAGCCGCCGCCCTGGACCTGATTCATCAGGAAGATCCAGAACCCGAACAGCAGGACGAACGGGAGCAGCGATGTGAGGATCGACCACCAGGGCGACGAACCGACGCCCTTCGAGTCGAAGGTGACGTTGTTCTTGAGGAGCAGCGCCTGGATCTGCGCCTGCGACTGATCGCCCGGATAGTGGACGACGATCTTCTTCCCGTCCTGCGAGAAGACGTCGAGCTCCTGCTTGTTCGGGACGAAGACGGCCTCCTTGATCGAGGTCGGATCCGTCTGGACCGTGTGGATCACCGCGGAAAGCGTCGCCTTCTCCTGCTTCGGCCCGTTGCTGCCGAGCGTCTGCAACGCCAGCCACACGAGCGCGGCGATAATGATCAGCGGGAAGAGCGCGCTACGGAAGAATCTGTTCACAAGGCCTCACTATGAGGGTACCTGACGTCTGCTGAGTTAACCCTGTTTCGCGAGCCGCGGTTACGCCCCTTCTGGGGGAATCAAGCTCGGGTCGAGAATCCCCACATACGGCAGATTGCGGTACCGCTCCCCGAAATCGAGGCCGTAGCCGATGACGAACCGGTTCGGGATCTCGAAGCCGACATAGCGCACCGGAACCTCGATTTCCCTGCGCTCCGGCTTGGTCAAAAGGGCGCAAATCTCCAGGGTCGCCGGCTCGCGCGCCTCCAGGTTCCGCATCAGGTAGGAGAGGGTGAGGCCCGAATCGATGATGTCCTCGACGACGAGCACGTCGCGGCCGTCGATGTTGATATCGAGGTCCTTCAAAATCCGCACAACTCCCGATGAGTCGGTCGAGTCCCCGTAGCTCGAGATGGCCATGAAGTCGATCTCGCACGGGATCGTCAGGCTCCGCATCAGGTCGGCCATGAAGAAGACGGCCCCCTTGAGGACGCCGACGAGCAGGAGGTCCCGGCCGGCGTAGTCGTTCGAGATCTCCTCGCCGAGCTCGGCGATGCGACGCTGCAGCGCGTCCTGATCGATCAGGACCTCGGTGACCGCCTGCTCGAGCTCCATCGCACTCACGTGTCGCGCTCCGCCTCGACGCCTGCGTGGTCGACGATGCCGGGCACGGCGATCACGTCGTCTCCGCGGACGACGAGCGGCCAGGCCTCACGCTCCGACCGGGGGATCTTGGCGTCGACAAATATGTCTTGGATCTTCTTCGTTCGGCCGGCGAGCCGGTCGCCGGGTCTCCAGCTTCGTACCTTAAGCCCTGCGAGATCCGAGCGGATGCGCCACGGTCCCCACCGCACCTCGCCGTCGAGATCGAGAGGGCCGTGCTCGAGCCAGAGCCGCTCGTACTCGCGCACCGCCTGCACGCCCCCGCCGAGGTCGACCCGCTTCGAGCCGGCGGGAGCCGCGAGCAGCTCGGCGAGCGCCGGCGGCAGCGTCTCGCGCAGGTCGAGCGCGCGGAGGATGTTCGCGTCCGCGGCGGGATGCAGCCGGCGGAGCAGCGGCAGGATCTCGTCCCGGATCAGGCCGCGCTTCGTATCGGCGTTGCTCGCGTCGACGCGAAACGGCAAGCCTTCGGCCTCGCAGTAGTCGGCGGTCTCCGGACGCCATACGGTAAGCAGCGGCCGGACGACCCCATCGGCCCGCCGCGCGTCCATCCCGGTGGCGCTGCCGCGCGAGCTGAGCCGATAGAGAATCGTCTCGACCTGGTCCGACGCCGTATGGCCGGTCGCTCTCAGGCGTTCCCGCCCGACCGAGTAGCGCTGCTCCCGCAAAGCCGCCTCGCTCAGCCCTCGACCGACGAGCTCGACGACCTCCGCGCCGAGTACGTCGCGGCAGAAGCGCGCGTCCTCATCGGAGTCGGCCCCGCGGAGCTTGTGGTCGACGTGGACCGCCGACACTCGGTAGTCGAGCTCTCGCAAGGCGTGCCAGAGACAGGTCGAGTCGGCACCGCCCGAGACGAGGCAGCAGACATCGCCGCCCGGCGCGACGAGCTCGTGCCGGCGGATGTGCTCCTCGATCCGCGCACGCAGCGCCGCCGTGTCCACACGGCGATTGTGCCTGGAGCCTGCCTCAGGATGAGGCTCGTCGATCCCGGTGCGATGGGCGAGTGCGAGGCAAGGACGCAGGGAGCCCCGATAGTCCAACTATCGGGGCGACCGAGGACCCGGCCTCGCGCCGCCCAGCGCGGCTGGGCGGCTCAGCTCTCATCCTGAGGCAGGCTCCTGGGCTAAACGCCGAGCAGCGGGGTGACGTCGCAGCCCTGGCGGGCGAGGCCCAACTTCGCCCCGGCGAGCAACCCATGCGAGGCGTGGGCGAGCCGCCAGGCGTTGTCCATGTGGACCTTCGCGTCACGGCCCGTCGCCGTGACGGCGACCGCCCTCGAGTATTCGAGGAACATCGAGCCGAGCAGGTCGCGGGTTGCGTGGAGTGTCCGGTCGGTCGGCCGGGTTGCATTCACCTGGCCGGCCTCGGCTTTCGCCTCCTTGACGACGACGCCCGGGGCTACGTCCTGCTGGACGAGCGCGTCCGACCAGTAGCCGAGCTGCGTCATGTTCGAGCTGACGGTGGCGATGAACTGCTTGTCCGCAGCCGAGCAGACGTAGGTGGGCTGTGAACCGGCCTGCGCCCTGCCCTGCCCGACGAGGATCGAGCCCCCGAAGACAAGAGCGGACAACGCAAGCGTCGCCGCAGACAGACGCCGAAGCTCCATGACTCCCCGATCATCGGTGCGCGGCTTCGACTTCGTCCATCACTCGTTCGAGGCTTCACGCCACCGCTTCACGGACGAATAGCCCACGATGGGTGACCACGCGTCCTACGTACAGGGGCAGCGGATGCCCGGATCAGAAGATCAGCGAGCGGTACGAGATCGTCCGCTGCATCCCGATTCCCTCGTAGACGCGGATCGCCGCAGCATTCTCGGGGCGGACGAACAGGCACACCGAGGGCGCGCGGCCGAGCAGCAGGCGGCAGAGGTCGCTCATCGCCCGCTTCGCGTAGCCGCGGTTGCGAAGCGCAGGGTCGACCCACACCTGCTGAAGCTGCACCGCCGACGGCGTCCACGCGGATGCCTCGGCCTTGAAGGCGATCACGCCGCCCTCGATCCAGATCCACGAGCGCCCTTCCTCGATCTGCGCGCGCGTGCGCCAGCGGAACCCCTCGGGATCGCGGCGCAGCGGGTCGATCCCGATCTCCTCCCGGTGAGCGGCGGCGCAGGCCGGGACGAGCAGCTCGAGATCGGCGAGCGTCGCCACGCGCAGGCCTGTGTCCCCGGGCTCCGGCGCTTGCTCGAGCACGTAGACGGGCTGAGCGGGACGATCGTCGCGTGGGCGCGGCATGGCGCTCTTGGCCGCCGCCCAGAGCTCGTTCACCGCACCCTCCTCGCCGATGATCATCCGCGCCTGCCCGCGCGCGGTCGCGTCGGCGAACGCGCCGCAACGCTCGCCCGACGGAACGACGTTCGCGCCGACATGGCAGAGCGCCGCGAGACGCTCGCCGTCGCCGAGCGCGGTGAACCGGCCGAGCCCGCGCCGCGCGATGTCCTCGAGGAACACGCGCTCGATCGGCTCCTCCGCGCAGAAGGCGAGGATCTGGTCGAGCGTCGGATTGACGAACCTTTCGGCCGCGATCAGGCGAGGCTATAGGGTGCGCGCCATGCCAATCCACGTCCGCGCCGAGCCCGGCGACTACGCAGAAGCAGTTCTTCTCCCCGGCGACCCGCTGCGCGCGAAGTACATCGCCGACACGTATCTCGATGAGGTCGTGCAGACGAACTCCGAGCGTGGGATGCTCGGGTTTCGCGGGACGTGGGAGGGCACGCCGGTCTCCGTGCAGTCGACGGGCATGGGCTGCCCGTCCGCCGCGATCGTCGTCGAGGAGCTCGTGATGCTCGGCTGCAAGAAGCTGCTGCGCGTCGGCACCTGCGGCGGCCTGCAGCCGCACCACGCGCTCGGTGACATGATCGTCGCACTGAGCGCGGTGCCGCAGGACGGCACGGTGAAGACGTATGTAAAAGAGCCGCATTGCCCGACGGCCGACTGGGGGCTCGTCCACGAGGCGGTGCACCAGGCCAAGGAGCTCGGGCAGCCGATCCACGTGGGGCCGATCGTGTCGAGCGACGTCTTCTACAACCCCGACGGCGAGCAGTACCAGCGCTGGTCGGACCGCGGCATCCTCGCGGTCGAGATGGAAGCGTCGATCCTCTTCACGCTCGGCGCGCTGCGCAAGGTGCATGCGGGCTGCCTGCTCACGGTCAGCGACATCGTCGTGGAGGGCGAGTTCAAGCGCATCACCGACGACGAGCTGCGGGCAGCCGTCGACCGGATGACGCGCGTCGCCCTCGCGACCGTCACCTCCGACCATTAACGAGCCGGTCGTCTTCCTCGTCAACCCGGCGTCCGACAACGGCACCACCGGGAAGCGCTGGCCGGAGCTCGCGCACCGTGCCGCGCAGCTCGGGCTGAGCGGGGAGACGCTCTTCTCGGAGAGGCCCGGCCACCTGATCGAGCTCGCCGAGCAGGCGGCGCGCCAGGGTGCCGACCTCGTCGTCGCGGTCGGGGGCGACGGAACGCTCAACGAAACCGTCAACGGGCTGATGCGCGCAGGCACGCAGACCGAGCTCGCGACGATTCCGCTCGGCACGGGCATGGACTTCGTCCGCACGTACGGCATCCCCACGAAGTTCGAGGCCGCCGCGCGAACGGCAGTCGAGGGTGTGGCGCGAACGATCGACGTCGGCCGTGTCTCGTATCGCGAATGGAGCGGCGCGGACGGCGAGCGCTACTTCGCGAACGTCGGAAGCGTCGGCATGAGCGCCGCTGTCGCACAGCGCGCGAACGGCATGTCCAAGGTGCTCGGCGGCCGCGTTACGTTCTTCTACGCCCTCACGCGGGTCTTCTTCGAGTGGCAGAACACCGAGGTCACGGTCGAGCTGGACGACGGCATCCGGCGCGAGGGCCGCATGCACGACGTGATCGTGGCGAACGGGCAGTGGCACGGCGGGGCGATGTGGCTCGCTCCGGAGGCTCGCCCCGACGACGGCGTCTTCGACGTCGTGCTGATCGGCGACGTGACGAAGCGGGACTTCGTCACGACCTCGCCGAAGCTCTACAAGGGCACCTACCTCGCCCATCCGAAGATCGACCTCCTGCGGTCGACCGCCGTCGGCGTCGACGCGCCCGAACGGCTGCCGATCGAGCTCGACGGGGAGCAGGTCGGCACCACGCCCGCGCGGTTCGAGGTCGTTCCCGCTGCGCTTCGCGTGCGTGTCCCGGCGTAGGAGAGCAGTCCTCCTGGCCGGCGCCTACGCCGCGCTGGCGGCGCTCTTCGCGGCCGGCGCCTTCCGGCGCCTCGACCAGTGGGCGGTCGATCATTTGATGCCGGGAAACAGCGGCTTTCGGCAGGGCGAGCCTGCGCTCGTCGACTCGATCGTCCCGCTGCTTCACTCCCGCTGGGACAACGGGTACGCGATCGCCGCGAACCTCCTCACGCTTCCGGCCGCCCCTCTCGTCTCCGTCGTGCTTGCGACGCTCGTCTCGCGCAGGCTCGCCGTCGCGCTCGTCGCCGCCGTCGCCGTCGAGGTGCTCTGCAAGACCGTGATCGACGGACCCGCCCTCTTCCACGGCACGTCGCACATCGTCGCGTTCGACTCGTCGTTCCCGAGCGGGCACACCCTCCGAACGGTGCTCCTCGCCGGTGCGGTCGCGCTCTGCCGGCCGCAGCTTCGCCTGCTCGCCGCCGCGTGGGCGGTCGCGGCGATCGTGCTGCTCGAGCTCGCGGGCTGGCATACGCCGAGCGATGTCGCCGGCGGCGTCGTGCTCGGCGCGTTAGCTCTTCTTGGCGCGCGTTCCGCCGGAGCTCTTCGTGCTCGTCGTCTTGCTGCTCGCGCGTGAGGTGCTCGGGCTCGGCGTCGGAGCGCTGCCCTTGCTGAGCTTGTCGACCTTGCGCTCGAGTGCGGCGAGCCGCTTCTCGAGGTCCTCGAGCCCGCGGACGCGCTTCTGGAGCTCGTCGACGCGATCGCGCATCGAGTTCATCGCGCCGAGGACGCGATCGGCGCCCGGCGCATCCGAGAGGCGCTGAATCGCCTCCTCGCTGAGATCGGCCAGCCGGCCGAGCAGGTCGTTTCTCCGTGATCCCGCCATGGCTGGAACATACCCGTGGCGCGCTAGGCTCGCGTCAGTGGAGATCTGGGAGCAGCCGCTCTCCCGTGGCCGCTTTCTCGGCTCTGCGGCCGCCGCGGCGCTCGGCGGAGCGCCCCTCGCCCAGGCGGCGCTGACCGCCGCGACGAAGCTGCCGAAGCCCGGACGCTCGGGCCTCGAGCACGTGATCGTGGTGATGATGGAGAACCGCTCCTTCGACCACTTCCTCGGCTGGCTGCCCGGAGCCGACGGCAAACAGGCGGGCCTGACGTTCAACGACGCGAACGGCGTGCCGCACCCGACGTTCGCGCTCGCGCCCGACTTCCAGGGCTGCGGCTTCCACGATCCCGACCACTCCTACGACGGCGCTCGCGTCGAATGGAACAACGGCGCATGCGACGGCTGGCTTCGTGCAGGGCGCAACGACGCCTACTCGATCGGGTACTACCGGCGGCAGGACCTCGGCTTCTTCGGCAAGGCAGCCCCGGCCTTCACGGCCTGCGACCGCTTCTTCGCGTCGATCCTGGGGCCCACTTTCCCGAATCGCATCTACTCGCTCTCGGGCGTCACCGACCGGACGAGCAACCTCACCGTCCGTATCGACCTGCCGACGATCTTCGACCGTCTCGCGCAGAAGAAGATCAGCGCCGGCTACTTCTCCGGCAACTTCGACTTCCTGCTCCTCTACCAGCGCTACAGGGGTACCGCCGTCCCTCGCACGCACGCGCAGTTCTTCAAGCAGTGCAAGTCCGGGAAGCTTCCAGCGTTCTCGTACATCGATCCGAACTACACGTTCCACGACGAGGGCCCGTCATCGGGCAACGAGGGGAACGACGACCACCCGCACGCCGACATCCGCGCCGGCGAGTACTTCCTCTCGCGGATCTACAACGCCGTCACGACGAGCCCTGCGTGGAAGAACACGCTGCTGATCGTCACCTTCGACGAGTGGGGCGGCTTCTTCGACCACGTTCCGCCGCCCGCGGCGCCGGACGTGAAGCCGGAATACGCGCAGCGCGGGTTCCGGGTGCCGTGCCTGCTCATCTCGCCGTTCGCGCGGCGTGGGCGCGTCACGCACGGTGTGTACGACCACACGTCGATCCTCAAGCTCGTCGAGTGGCGGTGGGGGCTCGAGCCGCTGTCGGTACGCGATGCGCAGGCGAACAACATTGCGTCGGCGCTCGACTTCTCTGAGCGGAACCTCCAGGCGCCGCGGATCGTCGTGCCGCGGCTCGACATCGGCGCCGCCTGCCCCTAGGAAGACTCCTACTTGCTGATCACGACCGGCGTGCCGGCAAGCGCCTGCGCGAAGAGGCGCCGCAGCGCCGGGTTCGGAATCCGGATGCACCCGTTCGACACAGCGCGTCCGATCGACCATGGCTCGTTCGTGCCGTGGATCGCGATCGGCCCGCCCTGCGCCCAGCCCGTGAGGACGGGAGAGAAGGCTGAGATGCCGACGGCGCCGGGACCGAACGGACCCTGCGGATCGCTCGGGATCAGGCGCTGGTTCACGTAGTAGCGCCCGACCGGCGTCGGCGTCGCGCTCGAGCCGATCGCCGCAGGCGAGCTCAGGACGAGCCGTCCGCGCCTGTAGAGGCGCACGCGCTTCTCGGTGAGGTCGACCGTAATGCGGGTCCGCACGAGTTGCCGCCGGACGTCGGACGCACGAACCCAGCCGGTGCTCCCGTTGGGCCGGATCGGAAGCCCAACGTGCAGCCAGGTCGCGCGGCAGCGCCCGTCGAGCTGCTCGCCGCGCACGCCGAGCACCATCGGGACGCCGTTCACGTTCAGCACCTCGAAGCGCGCGAGCCGGCGGCGTCCCGGCTCGCGGTAGGCGGCGGTCGGGCGGAGCACGACTGCCGCCCACGCGGCCCCGGGCGACCCGAGCGAACGCTGGGAGCCGGCGGCGCACCGCTTCACGATCGTCTGGTGAACGGGGGCGACCGTCTTCTGGGCGTCGGCGATGTCGTGCTCGCGAGCGCTGCCGCCGCAGCCCGCGACCACGATGAGCACCGTCACCACACCGATCCCCGATCTCACCCTTTCTGACATTCCCCCGATCCGCACGTCGTACTACATTGAGTAGCAATGATGAGCCCGCGTCGTGCACTCCGGCTTCCTCACCGGCACCGTGCCGTCAGCACGCACGTCGTCGCCCAGCGAGCCGGAGTTCCCTACGAGCTCGAGCGCACCGTCTGTCGCGAGTGCTCGCGGGTGCTTTCCGAGAAGCCGCTCCGCCGCACCGCGGCGTAAGGCGAACCGAGCGGCGGGCGGGGGTCGGTCTCGCCGCGATTGGGCCAGAAGGCGAGCGCACGCTCGGCCTGGGCCGCAATCGTCAACGACGGGTTCGCGCCGAGGTTCGCGCTGACGGCGGCGCCGTCGACGACGTGGAGACCGGGATCGGTCCACACCCGCTGCCAGCCGTCGAGCACGCCGTCCTCGGGCGTGGCCCCGATCGGTGCACCGCCGAGGATGTGCGCCGTGAACGGCCGGCTCAGAAGCACCTCGTTCAGGGCGGAGCCCGGCAGGCCGCCCATCGCTTCGGCGGCGTGCCGTGCCGCCTCGTTCGCCTCGGGAATCCAGGTCGGCGCCGGCTCGCGCCCGCCGCGCTCGGTCCGGAGCCGGCGGCCGGTCCAGCGGAGCCGGAGCGCGTTGTCGCGCGCCTGCATCACGAGCAGGATCACGGTCCGCTCGGCCCAGCGCCAGGGGAGGTGCGCCTGGACGGCATAGAGCGGGTGGCGCAGCAGCGTGCCGAGCCAGCGTAGGGGCCGCGGTCCACGGCCGGCCCCGTCGACGAGGACGGTCGAGAAGAGCCCCATCAGGCTCGAGCCCTTCGGATAGCGCACGGGCTCGATGCGCGTGTCGGCGTTCGGGTGGAAGGACGATCCGATCGCGATGCCCTCCGAGTAGTCCACCTTGGCGTTGCGCGCGCCGGCGCCGACGATCGCCTCCGAGTTCGAGCGGACGAGGTTCCCGACCCTCGGGCCGCCGACGCCGGAGCAGAAGAGGAGCTTCACGGTGCCGAGGACCCCCGCGGCGAGGATGACCTGCTCGGCGCGGAAGAGCTCCGGGCGCCGGCGCAACCAGGCACCCGGGCGACGTGTCTCGACCTCCCACCCGCCGTCGACGGCCCGGAGCAGCGTCGCCTCCCGGTCCGCGTGGACGACCGCGCCGCCCTCCTCGGCCAGACGCAGGTAGTTGCGGTCGAGCGTGTTCTTCGCGCCATACCGGCAACCGACCATGCAACCCCCGCAGCGCACGCAGAGGTCGAAGTCGACGGCGACCGTCGTGTGCTCGAAGGTGTCCTCTACGCCCATCCGGCGCGCGACCGTGCGCACGATCTCGTCGGCCGGGGTCTCGAACGGTGTCCGAGTCGCGCCCAGCATCAGCCGCGCGCGCTCGTAATGCGGCGCGAGCTCCGCGCGCCAGTCGGCAACATCCGCCCACTGCGCGTCGTCATAGAAGGGATCGAGCGGTTCATAGAGCGTGTTCGCGTAGCCGAGTGACCCGCCGCCGACTCCCGCGCCGGAGAGGACGACGAGATCGTCGAGCACCGTCAACCGCTGGATACCGCGCAACCCGAGGCGCGGCATGAAGAGATAGCGCCGGAGATTCCAGTTCGTCCGCGCGAAGTCCGCAGGCGCGAAGCGGCGCCCAGCTTCGAGCACGGCAACGCGGTAGCCCTTCTCGGTCAGGCGGAGCGCGGCGACGCTGCCGCCGAAGCCGCTGCCGACCACGAGCACGTCGACCTCGTGCACGCTCACCGCTGCGAGGATACTCCGGCGCCCCCGCGGGTACTGTGACGCCCCCGGTGCGCCGTCTCATCGTCCCGTTCGTGTTCCTGCTCGTCGCCTCGACCGCGACCGCGGCGACGATCCGCGGCACGACGCGCGGCGAGCTCGTCGTGGGCACTCCGAGCGCCGACCGCGTGCTCAGCGGCGCGGGCGCCGATCGGGTGCAGATCGCGTTCGGCGGCGCGGACAGCGCGGACTGCGGCGCGGGGCTCGACATCGTCAGCGCCGACTTGTCGGACCGGATCGCCGCAAGCTGCGAGATCGTGTCGCGGCGGATCTCAGTCGACCCGTACGCAAACTCCGACAGCCAGCACGAGTCGGCCGTCGAGCCGGACAGCTTCTCGTTCGGCAACACGATCGTCGCCGCCTTCCAGGTCGGGCGGCGACAGGCCGGCGCAGCCTCGAACATCGGCACCGCGACCTCGCACGACGCCGGCAGGACGTGGACGCGCGCGTTCCTCCCCGGGACGACGGTCAACGCGACGCCGGCAGGACTCCAGACAGCCGCGTCCGATCCGAGCGTCGCGTATGACTCGGTGCACGGCATGTGGCTCGTGAGCACGCTGACGGTCGCGCGCGGCGACTCGCACGTCTACGTGGCCCGCTCGAGCGACGGCGTGAGCTGGTCGGCGCCGGTCGATGCGGCGGCCGGCCCGATCCTCGACAAGGAATGGATCGCGTGCGACAACGGCACCGCGAGCCCGTTCAGAGGCCGTTGCTACCTCGAGTACACCGACGATCAGAAGAATTTCACGACGAGCCAGTTCTCGACGGACGGCGGCGCGACCTGGTCGCCGCCGGTTCGCGCGGGCTCGTTCCTCGTCGGGACGCAGCCGGTGATCCTCCCGAACGGCACGCTCGTGGTCGTCGCGGGGGACTACCGCGGCGACGACGCACTGGCGGGCTCGATGGTTTCGCTCCGCTCCACCGACGGCGGGGCGACGTTCGCGCGCTTCACGGTCTCCGACCTGCAGGCGGCGGACAACAGCCCGATGCGGGCGATCGCTCTCCCCTCGCTCGACGTCGACTCAGCGGGGACGATCTACGCCGTGTGGCATGACTGCCGCTTCCGAACCGCGTGTCTTCGCAACGACATGGTGCTCTCGACCTCGATGGACGGGCAGACGTGGACGCCGCCGGCCCGCGTGCCGCTCGCCGCCGCCTCGTCGCAGTTCAGCGCGTTCATCCCCGGCGTGGCCGCCGACCCGGCACGACCGGGACACCTCGGCCTCGTCTACGCCTATTACCGCTCGGGGTCGAGCGTGCTCGGCATGGGCTTCGTGCAGTCGCGCGACGGCGGAAGGACGTGGACCGCGCCGCAGCGCCTCGACGCCCAGCCGATGCCGGTCACGTGGCTGCCGCAGGCCGAAGGCGGCCGCATGGTGGGCGACTATTTCTCGGTGTCGTACGCGGGCACACGCGTCGTGCCGGTATTCGCGCTCGCGATGTCGCCGGTGGGAACGCGCTTCCGCCAGGCGATATTCGCCGCGTCGCTACGGGCGCTCGGGTAGGGCGTCCGCGAGCGCCCGAAGCGTCTCGCCCGCGGCGGAGTCGATCGTGACCGACGCACGCGAGTGGAACTGGGTCGCGTCACGGTTGACGATCGCGAGCGCCCCGCCCGCGGCGAGCGTCTCGAGCGGCAGCCCGGCCACGGGGTAGACCTCGAGGGACGAGCCGACGACGAGCAGGAGCTGGGCCTGCGCGGCCAGCTGCGTGGCCCGCGCGATCGCCGCCGCCGACAGCAGCTCTCCGAACAGCACGACGTCGGGCTTGAGGATTCGCCCGCACGTCGGGCACGCAGGCACGGGAAGCAGCTCGAGCACCTCGTCGAAGCTGACGACCGCACCGCAGGCGAGGCAGCTCGACGTGCGGATCGAGCCGTGCACCTCGACGAGCGCCCGCGAGCCCGCGCGCTCGTGCAGCCGGTCGATGTTCTGCGTGATCACCGCGCGGACCCAGCCCCGGTCCTCGAGCACGGCGAGCGCGCGATGCCCGTCGTTCGGCTCGGCGGCGCCGAGCATCGCGAGCCGTCGGCCGTAGAACTCCCAAACCTTCGCCGGGTCCTCGAGGAACGCGTCGATCGTCGCGTACTCCAGCGGGTCGTACCGCGCCCAGATCCCGTTCGGCGAGCGGAAGTCGGGGATGCCGGACTCGGTGCTGATCCCGGCGCCGGTCAGCACGACGCAGGGTTGGCGATCCTGCATCAACTCGGCCAGCCGCTCGACGCTCATGCCGTGCGTCGCAGCGCGAGCGCGCCCGCCGCGAGCACTGCGACGGCGGCCAGTGCGAGCGCCGCGGTGACGAGCGACCGGTTGCGGGCGACGAAGCTGCGCGTGTCGACGACGCGATAGAGCGGGTTCGCACGCTCGGGACCGAGCGCTCCGCGCTGCGTTCGGTCGAGCGCAAGCGCCGCCTGCGGCAGCCGCGCGAACTCGTAGACAGGTGCAGACACGCGACCACCGTAGTAAAGCGTGAACGGACCCCGGTGGCCGCCTTCGAGCAGCAGCGTCCGTGGGTGCGCGAACGTCTGAATCCGGATGCCGCGCAGCGGAGCGTCGTCGCCGTTGACGATCCGGATCCGCAGCAAGCGCGCGCGCACCGCGAGCGGCACGACCGTGGCCCTCTCGCGCCCGAGCCGGACGAGCCTGCCGGCCGCGACCACTCCCGCTCCGGTCGAGACGGTGAACGAGCGGTCGTAGCGCGGCGCAGCCGCGGAGATCCGCAGCTCGTCGACGGGCACGCGGCTGCCGAGGTCGACGACGACCAGGGACGCGCCGGCCCGCACCCGCGCCGGCAGCCGAACGAGCCGCGGCTGCGGCGGCGCAGCTTCGACCGTGACTCCGTCGATGCGCGTCACGCTCGTCGCGCGGAGCTCGAGGTAGCGGAAGTCGGTCGGCGGCATGAGCGCGGTCGTACTTCGCGCGGGCGTCGCGCCGCCGACCGCGTAGATCTCTGTGGTCGAGAGCTGCGTCCACGCCCTCCGGTCGGCGCTGCCGAATGCGGTGACGCTGCCGACGAAGCGGCCGTCGGGGACATCGAGGGTGATCCGGTCGACGATTCCCGCCGCAGGCCCGCGGTCGACGAGTGCGACCGCGGCGGCGGCGCGACGGCCGCTGTTCAGGACGCGCAGGCGGCGATCGACCGTCGCGCGTGACCGTGGCGCCGGACGCCACGGCACGGGCCGGCCGAGCGCATCGGCGACCCGCACGTCGGAGAAGTCCTCGCGCGCGTGGGCATACATGCTTCCGTCGGGCACGAGCTCGACCGGGCCGGCGCCCTCCGGCCGCACTGTGCGCTCGTACCGAAGGTGGTCCAACGGCAGCGCCGGTACGCCGGCCGCGGCGACGACGGCGAGGAGCGCGATCATGCCGTGGCCTCCTTGCGCATCCGCTGATAGGCGAACGCGCCGGCGAGAAGCAGCAGGCCGAGCGCCAGGAACGACGCGACGCGCCAGATCGACTCGAGCGCGGCGAGGTCGACGATGAAGACCTTGCCGACGGCCAGGCCCAGGAGCGCGAGCCCCGCCAGGCGAAGCGGCCGCAGGTCGCGAACCAGCCCCGCGACGAGCGAGCCGAACCCGAGTGCGGCCCAGAACGCAGACAGCACCAGCTGTGCATGCTGCTCGACGCCGCCGGGGTGCGCGCCTGTGAGGTCGACGACGAGCAACGAGCCGAGGTAGAGGGCGAAGCCCGCCGCGATCGGCTTCAGCGCGTTCTCTTTTTCGCGAACGTCTTCGAGGAGCAGCTTCCTCACGAGCACGATGCCGGCGACGACGAGGGCAAGCGCGACGGTCGCGTTCGGGACGGAGTCGAGGCCGTAGGCGAGCGCCCTCGGCGGCGCTTCGACGACGAGGGAATGCCCCGCTGCGAGCACGAGAAAGGCGATGCTTCCGAGGTAGCCGCGCTTGTCGCCGGTGCGCTTCGCGACCCACGCGAGGAGCACGCCTTCCGCCGCCCAGCCGGCAACGAGCGCCGGGCCGTCCAACGCGAGAGCGAGCCCGACCGCCGCGAGCGCGGCGCCGACCGCGGCGAGCAGGGCGCCGACCTCGCCGCTGACGCGGCCGCGGACGCTCGCGATGCCGAGCGCCGCGTGGGCGGCGGCGACCGCGAGCACCCACGCGGTCGCTCCCATGCCGTTGTCCGCCGAATGGAGCATCGCCCAGCCTCCGGCCGCGGTAAGCGCGGCGTTCGTGAAAAGGAGCGACGCCGACGACAGGCGCAGCTTCGTCGTCGGCACGCGCAGCTCGTAGCCGAGCGCCGCGACGACATACAGGGCCCAGAAGATTCCTGTGACAGCGAGCGCGAGCCCGAGCCGGCGATCGCGCTCGCTCTCGATCCAGCTTGCGGCCTGCGGCGCGCTCACGACGTACGTGAGGACGGCCAGCCAGCTCCAGCGGCGCCAGATCAGGACGCCGACGGAGCTGACGAGCGCGAGCGCCATGAAGACGAGGCCGGCCGTGCTCGTCCCGGCCCCGACAAGCACCGGCGCGAGCAATGCGCCGACGATGCCGATGCCGGCCACTTCACGGGAGTCCCAGCGCACGGCAACCGCAGTCGCGGCAACGCCGGTCAGACCCGCGACGGCGAGGCCGGGAGCGCCGGACACGAGGTGATACACGCTGGTGGCGGTCGTATCGCTCGCGTAGAGGGCCGCGAAGCCGGCCGCCACCGCCGCGCGCGCGGCCTGCGTCTGGCCCCTTCGCTCATACAGCCACACGCCGACGAGCAGGAGCGCGGTCGAACCGACGAATGCGAGAACGACCCGCGTCGCCTCGTCGATCCAGCCGTTGTGCACCGCCATCACGAGGAAGAACACGGCGGCCAGCACGACCGCGATGCCGCCGACCCAGCCGAGCACGCGCCCGCCCAGGAGCTCCTCGAGGTCGACGGGCTCCCGCCGTGGCGGTGGCGCCGCCGCCCGAGCCTGAGTGAGCGGTGGAAACGGCGCCGTGCGGGAGGGCTGCGGCGGCACAGGCGCGGCGCCGGTGCCGAGCAGCGCCTCCAGCGACTTCACACGCTCTTCGAGGTACCGCAGACGGGTCTCGACCGTGGCCTCCATGTGACTTCCTCCTCCGTCACTTGTCATAGCACGTCTGCTATATCCTTATAGCGGATTTGCTATGTACGTCAAGCCCATGCGAGACTCGGGCGGTGACCGGCTTCACCTTCTCAACCCCCGTCCGGGTGCGCTTCGCAGACACCGATGCCCAGGGAATCGCGCACAACGCCTCGTACCTCGTCTGGTTCGAGGTCGCACGCGTCGAGTACCTCCGCGAGCACGCCGGCGGCTACCAGGCGCTGCGCGACCGCGGCATCGAGGCGCTCGTACTCGAGTCCTTCTGCCGCTACCTCGTGCCCGTGCGGTTCGACGACGTCCTCAACGTGCACACGCGCTGCGTGGACGTAAGAGGTGCGCGCTTCCGCTACGAGTACCTGATCGTCCGCGACGACGGAACGGTCGTCGCCGAGGGCTGGACGAAGCACGCGTGCGTGGAGTCGGCGACGCTCAGGCCCACTCGCGTGCCGGAGTGGCTGTTCGACGCTATTGCGTCGGCTGAGTCGTCGTCTGCGTCGTCGTCGTCTGCGTCGTCGTCGTCGTAGGCGGCTTCGACTTCTTCTTCTTCTCCGGCTTCGGCCCGAGGCGCACGAGCTTCGGCTCGGCGCGGTACGACGAGTACCACGTGTCGTGGTAGAGCAGCTTGCCGTCGTCGGCATAGACGTCCCGCGTGACGCTCGTCGAGAGTGCGGGCACGCCCTCGTCGTCGACGACCTTCTCGCCCGGCTTCAGCGTCGGATCGACCGTCTTCTTGACGGGCGGCACGCCGTGCGGGCTGAGCGGGCTCGTCGAGCTCTCGACCCGGCGGTGCACCGGCGTGCCGTAGAGGTTGACGGTGAGCGAGGACGAGCTGACGAACGTGCGCAGCAGGAGCCAGTTGCCGGTGTCGTTCACGAACTTGAGGTCGACGCTTGGATAGTCCACCGTCGCGTCACGCCCCTGCGGGTAATGGCTGATGTAGAGCGCGTGGTTCGTCCGCTCGGTGATCTTCAGGCCCGCCTCGAAGGCCGCGTTGAAGACCGTGGTCGAGACCTGGCAGACGCCACCGCCGAGACCGGTCGTCAGCTCGCCGTTCACGATCACCGGCGCCTCGAGGAAGCCCTTGGCAGCGTTGCGGTCGCCGGTCGTCTTGTTGAACGAGAAGGTCGCGCCCGGCGCGATGAGCGCACCGTCGACGAGGTGGGCGACGAGCTGCACGTTGTGGATGCGGTTGGCTATTCCGCCGTAAACCGTCGTGTAGCTGCCGACGATGTCGCGGATGCGCATCGCGCGCGCCGCCGCCGTCGAGAGCTTCGCCTGCGCTTCGACGACCGGCAGCCGTGCGACGCGCAGCTCCGCCCGGCGCTTCAGGGCGGCGGCGAGCACCGCATCGGCCGTGGCGACCGCGTCGAGTCGGATGCCCGGCTGCGCCGGCACGACGTGGACGCGTGAGCCGTCGACCGCAAACGCAGCGTCTCTCGCGGGCTTCTCGACGCGCTTCCCGAGCTTGACGAGCCACTGGTCCGCGGCCGGCCCACCGAGCGTCAGCTCCGTGCGGCCCTCCGCCGGCAGCTCGAGCAGCCGCACGAGCCTGCGCGGCGAGAGCACCCAGCGCGTCCTGCCGAGCTCGAGGTGGACGGGCGCCGAGAGCGCAAGGCGAGCCTGGCGCGCAGCGCGTGCGAGCGCCGCGGCGTGGATCTGCGGCTGCCGCGTGCGGAACGGAAGCTCGACCTCTGTGGAGGAGCGCTCGAGTGCGGCGAGCTCGTGCACGATCGTCTTCGCAGCAGCGGCGCGGTCGAGAACGCGCCCCGGCTGCGCCGGCACGACGACGATCTTCAGGCCGCGCCGGACAACGGCGGCGTTCCTCGGCGCGCGGTTCACTGCTGCGGCGATCAGCCCGAGCTGGTACTGGAGCGCGCCCCTAAGGACGCTCGTGCGCGGCGTGACGTCGGCCCCGAAGACCTGAACGTCCAGGCGCTTGAAGCCGCGAATCGGCCCGAAGCCGTCGCCCTGTCGCTTCGCCGCGGCGACGGCCTCGGCCCAGTCCGGTTCGACGCCGAGCTCGATCGGGCGGATCGCGTAGCGCTTGCCGCCCGCGAGGAAGACGACCGGCTTCCGCGCGAGCGCGTCGGAGCGGCCCTGGAGCAGCCGGCGCGCGTCTTTCGCCTCGAGCCCGCCGACGTCGATGCCGTCGATCGTGACCCCGCCCGCGAGGGTTGTCGGCGAGCCGGCGAAAACCAGCCCTAGCACGACGGCGAGCGCGGCGAACGAGAGCAGCAGAAAGAGAAGACGCCGGCGCACCGCCTCCAGAGTAGCGAGGGCTCTGGCGGGAACCCGGCTAAAAAACGAACAGCTCGACGCCTCCCGAGACGTTGAGCTCGATGCCGGTGATATACGAGGCGAGGTCGGAGCAGAGAAAGGCGATGGCGTTCGCGATCTCCTCCGGCTTCCCCGGCCGCTTCAGGGCCGTCCGGTTCACGATCCTCTCGTTCATCTCGGCGTTCGCCATGTTGAAGGCCTCGGTGCCGATCACCCCGGGGACGATGGCGTTGCAGGTGATCCCGTGCCGGGCGCCCTCCATCGCGAGCGTGCGGGTGAGACCGAGCAGCCCCGCTTTCGTCGTCGAGTAGCTCGCCTGGCCGAAGCCGCCGAGCGTTCCGGCGACGGAGGCCATGTTGACGATCCTCCCCCAGCCCCGTTTCCGCATGTGCGGCCAGACCGCCTGCGCGCAGTTGAACGCTCCCGTGAGGTTGACCCGGAGGTCGCGTTCCCAGAGCTCCGGCGACTGGTGGTGGAACTGCGCCGCGTGGTCGAGCGTGCCGGCGTTGTTGACGAGGATGTCGACGGAGCCGAGCTCCTCGACGGTGCGCGCGACCGCCGCGTCGACCTCTTCCCGGTTCGTGACGTCGCAGCGGACGGCCAGGGCGCGCCGCCCCATCGCCTCGATGTCGCGCACCGTCTCCTCGGTGTGCACGAGCCCCTGCTGGCGGGCGACGGTCGCGAGCGCGCCGTAGCGGTCCGTCTCCTCGGAGAGCTGCGACTCGACGAGCAGGTCGGCGACGGCGACATCCGCGCCGGCCTGCGCGAGCACCAGCGCGTCGGCGCGACCCAGCCCGCGCGACCCGCCGGTGACGAGCGCGACACGCCCCGAGAGATCGATCTCGATGCTCACGACGAACGGAGCCTAACCCGCGCCAAGTGACAACTTGTCACTTGGTCAGTCCTTGGGCAGGAAGATCTCCTTCGCGATCACGAGCCGCTGGATCTGCGAGGTTCCCTCGTAGATCTGGAACAGCTTCGCGTCGCGCATGAGCTTCTCGACCGGGTACTCCTTGATGTAGCCGTACCCGCCGAAGACCTGGACGGCGTCGGTCGTCACCTTCATTGCCGTATCCGCAGAGAAGCGCTTCGCGAACGACGAGTAGAGCGTCGCCTTGCGGCCGTAGCCCTGGTCGAGCATCCACGCGGCCTGCCAGCAAAGGAGGCGCGATGCCTCGATCTCCGTCGCCATGTCGGCGATCAGGAAGTTGACGCCCTGGTGCATCGCGATCGGCACGTCGAACGTGACCCGCTCCTTCGCGTACTCGACAGCGTGCTCGTACGCCGCCTGCGCGACGCCCACCGCGCCGATCGCCGTCCCGGGACGGGTGAAGTCGAGCGTCGCCATCGCGATCTTGAAGCCGTCGCCCTCCTCGCCGAGCCGGTTCTCCGCCGGCACACGGACGTCGTGGAGCGCGAAGGCCGACGTGTCGGTTGCGCGCTGCCCCATCTTGTCGAGGTGCTGCTCGATCGTCACGCCCGGAGCGTCCATCGGGACGACGAAGGCCGACATCCCCTTCCCGCCGCCCTTCGGGTCGGTCTTCGCGAACACCACCGTCCACGCGGCGTAACCCGCGTTCGTGATGAAGGTTTTCGAGCCGTTGATCACGTACTCGTCGCCCTCGCGGACGGCGGTCGTCTTCAGCGAGGCGACGTCGGAGCCTGCACCCGGCTCCGAGAGGCCGAAGGAGCACAGGATCGGCTCTTCGAGGAGCGGCGTGAGCCACTTCGCCTTCTGCTCGTCGCTGCCGGCGATGATCACGGGGCCGGCACCGAGGCCGTTCGCCGTGATCGAGGTGCCGATGCCGGAGCAGCCCCAGTAGAGCTCCTCGCCGACGAGCAGCCCGTCGAAGCAGGAGAGGCCGAGGCCGCCGAGCTCCTCGGGGACGTGGAGATTCATCAACCCGAGGTCGTGCGCCTTCGCGATCACGTCGGCTGGGTGCTGCATCTTCTCGTCGTACTCGGCCACCTTCGGCCGGATCTCCTTCGCCGCGAACTGGCGCGCGAGCTCGCGGAGCGCCTTCTGCTCGTCCGTCGGCGCGAACGAGACTCCCGTCGCGGTTCCCTGCTCGATCGTGGCCATGATCTCCTCTGAAAGGCTCGTTGACTGACTAGTCAATCGAAGTCTAGCCGAGGGCGGCTGAGAGCGACAGCCCCGACGAGAACGAGTCCGAAGGCGGCGGTCCGAAACGCCCCTCGCCAGCCGCCGGGGAGCGTTTCCGCGTAGAGGAGCATTCCGGCGAGGATCGGCAGGGCGTTCGTCCAGAGCACCGCGAGGCCGGCGGTTGCGAGCCGCCGCCCGCGCTGGAAGGCGAACTGGAGGCAGACGAACCCGAGCCCGTGGCAGGCGAGCACCGCGGGGACGAAGAGCAGCCGGGCTCCGCCGAGCACCGCGGCCTTCGTCCCGACGTCGCCGGCGGCGTAGAGCACGCCGGCCGCCGTGCCGAGGCCGGCGCCGGCGGCGAGCAGCGCTGCGGCGAGCCCGGCAACCGCGAGCGAGACGACCATCCAGATCGCCACGGAGCTGGGCGTCCCCGAGCCGGATCCGCCGTGCGAGCCGAGCGAGAGCCCGAGCAGGCCGAGGCCGCCGAGCGCGGCGGCGACCCCGAGCCGCTCGGCTCGGTGAAGCCGCCCAGCACCGAGCGCGAGCACGCCGACACCGCCGGCCGCGGCCGCCTGCACGAGCGAGAGCGGCGCGAGCCGAAGCGCGGCAACGTAGAACACCCAGCCGCCGATGCCCGCTAGGAAGCCGGCTGTCCAGCGGCGATGGCGGAAGAGCAGGGCGAGCGACCGCAGGGGGCGGCGAAGAGCGAGCGGCGGCAGTGAGCCGGCAGCCTCGTGCTGGAGCGCGTAGCCGCCGTTGATTGCGACGGCCGACGCGACCGCGAGCAGGAGCCCGAGCGCGGTCACTGGAACGGAAGGTACGACTCGGCCGCGAGCGCGGCCACCCCGACGCGCGGGAGATCGCGCCGTCGTTCGTACACGACGAAGCGAGGCTCCCACGTCGGGAAGAACTTGCGGTTGAAGAGAAGCAGGTTGTCGAGCTGGAACCAGCCCTTCAGGTGCCGGAGCGCGACGGCCTCGGCCCGTTGCGCCGGAGTCAGCTCCGCGTCCGGCGCGAGGAGCGCGGCGAACGGCGCGAAGTTCAGCGACACCCGGGCCAGCCCGTTCGCACGCGCCCACTCGATCGACCGGCAGATGAGCCACTCCGTGAACCCGTTCGGGACGTCGTCGCGCCGCGGCATCGACGAGAGCGAGAGCGCCGAGCCGCGGCACGCGACGGCGAAGTGCAGGAACCCGGCTGCACGGCCGTCGGCGTCGAAGCCGACGACGAAGAGCGCGTCGTCGTCGCCGAGCCGGAAGAGCGCGTCGATCGCCATCACGAAGCCACGCTCCGGAGCGTCGCCGCGCCAGTCGTGCGCGATCTGTTCGAGCTCGCTGCCCAGATCGCCGTCGATCTCGCTCGGCCGCAACGTGCGAACGGTGAAGCCGGCGGCCGTCAGCCGGTGCACCGACTGGCGTACTTTCCGGATCGGCCGCCCTTCGAGCGAGAAGGTTGCCGTGTCGACCACGGCCTCGTCGCCGTGGTAGAGCGCGTGGAGGCCGAGCGAGCGGTACAGGTCGAGCGACGCCTCCGAGACGCCGAGGACCGCGACGCGCCACCCGCGCTCGTGTGCGAAATCGATGAACCGGCGCACGAGCTCCGGACACACGGGGGCCTGCCCGATCGGGTCACCGGCGACGATGGCGACGCCGCCGACGACGCGGTAGGCGAGGAACGCCGACTCGCACTCGGAGAAGAAGTACGACTTGTCGGCCCGTAGCGCGAACGGCGCGAGCGTGTCCGCCCCCCACTCGCCGACGAGGGTTCCGGCAAGGAGGCGCTCGTACGGTTCCTGTTTCAGCCGGTATCGCCAGGGCGCGAGCCACTCGACGAGCAGGAACGCGAGGGCGCCCGCGCCGAGCAGGAAGGTCGCGATCGGGAACCAGTCGGCGACGGCGCCGCTCAGATGGTCCGCGCCGCGAAAGCTCATGCCGGCGAGCGCGCGGCCCGTCACGCGCAGAGCGAAGGGAACCGTGTACGGCTGATCCGCCATGAGCCGGTTCACCCAGAGCGCCACCAGCCCGTACGCGACGATGCCCGACGCTGCGACGGCGGCGTGGAGGAGGACGCGAGGCTTCGCCTCGGGATCGCCGCGGAGCCGGAAGTCGCCGCGGCGTGCGAGGAGCGCGACCACGACGACGGCGGTGACGATCGCTCCCTCGTCGAAGCGGCGGCCGATGTTCAGCGCGAGGAGCGCCGTCAGCAGACCGGCGGCGATCTGCCACGCTCGGCGGTTGCCGCGCGCGAGGCTGCGGGCCGACACGACGAGCGCGGCGGCGAGCGGTGCGACGAGTGCCTTCGAGAGCCCGTGCACGTGCGCCGGATCGAGAGCGCTGACGAGCGTGCCCCGGTGCTCGGGGAAGACGGCGTCCCACGCCGCGAGCAGGCCGACGCCGGCGACGGGCCACGGCAGCACGACCCGCGAACGCGGCCGCGACGAGCTGCGCTCCCGGCCGAGCAGCGCGCCGGCAGCTCCGGCGAGGACGGCAGGCACGATCACGGCCTGTTCGAAGGCCGCCGCGCGGAACGCTTCGTTCGCGGAGATCTGCCGGACGACGAGGATCGAGAGCCCGTTCGTCGCATAGAGCCAGCCGCCCACGGCCGGGCCGAGCAGAAGCCCGGCCGTGAGGCGTTCCCCGTCCGCCCATCTCGCAAGCAGTCCAAGCAGGACGGCAGCCGTGAGCCAGACCGCGACGTAGAGGAGCAGCGGCACGGAAGCGCGATGCGAGAGCTCGTCCAGCGGCAGCGCGTCTCTCTCTACCGGGCCCGGGAGGGATCGGAGCGGGCGGGCGACGTAGAACCACCCGCTCGCGGCGAGGAGGACGGCGAATCCGAGCGTGGCGGCCGCCGTCGCACGCGCCGTCCTAGCCATGCGCGAGCCTCGACGCCGCCGCGATGTACGCAACCCGCGCGTTGTTCCGCCAGATGGCCCAGTTGTGCCCTCCGTATACGAGCCGGTAGCGGTACGCAACCTGCAACCTCGCGAGCTCACGCGCGAAGGCAGCGTTCTGGCCACGCAGCCGATCGGTCGAGCCGGAGTAGAACCAGAAGTAGGTGCCGAGGCGCCGAAGCTGCGGCGCGACGCGCGAGACGAGAAGGCGCGGGTCGTTCGCGGCGGCGAGCTGCAGCTCCGGGCCGAAGATGGAGCGCAGCTTGTCCGGCCGCATGTAGCCGGACCAGCTCTGCACGACGGCGAACTCGCGCGGGTGGTGCAGCGCGATGTCGACCGCGCCGTATCCGCCCTCCGAGAGGCCCGCGATCGCGCGTCCCTTCCCCGTGGCGATCGTGCGGAAGTGTGAGTCGACGTAGCGCACGAGATCGTGCGAGACGAACGTCGCCCAGCGGTTGCCCGGCACGGCGCCGTTCACCCACTCTTCGTCGGTGAAGGTGCTCGTCGACCCGAACGGCATCACGAGGATCAGCGGCTGCGCACGCCGCCGCGCTGTCAGCGTGTCGTCGACGATCCCCATCTGAACAGTCGCGAGGAAGGCAAGCGGCCGCCCGGGGAAACCGTGCAGCAGGTACAGCACTGGGTAACGTCGCTGCGGGTGCTGCGCGTAGCCGGAGGGGAGGTAAACGTACGTCTCCTGCCTCCGGCCGCCGAGTGCCGGACTCGGGACGCCGACGCGAAGCGTCGTACCGGGCTGCGTCACGAACGCCGGCTCGCGAGGAGGATCGAAGCCCCTGTAGCTGAGGAAGTTGCCGACGTAACCGCGCGTCCCGAACAGGCCCACGCCCACGAACGCGACGAGGACGGCGACCGTGCAGCCGGTTCCGGGGCGCACGCGAGCCAAGCGCTCCGCGCTCACGAGTGGAAGCTACTCTGGCCTTCCTGAACCGCACCTTGCTGTCATCACTCGGGGCGGCGCTGGTGTTCCTCGGAATCGCCGGTCCGGCTCCCGCACAGCGCGACGACAATGCGTTCCGGTCGGCGGCCCTTGGAGGCAAGCTGCTCCGCTTCGAGTCGTACGTGCCTGCCGACTACGCGACGAGCGGCAAGCGCTATCCCGTCGTCTACTTCCTGCACGGGCTCCCATCTGCGAGCGACGGCTACCGCCAGCTGGGCTTCGTCGAGAACGCGCTCGCGGCACTCGGCCGCCCGGCCATCCTGATCGCCCCGCAGGGTGCCCGGGACGGCGACTCCGACCCCGAGTACCTCGACCTCGGGAAGGGGCGTAACTGGGACACAGCGCTCACGCGGGAGCTGCCGCGCATCGTCGACGCGCGCTTCCGCTCGATCCCTTCACGCCGAGGACGTGCGGTGATCGGGCTCTCCGCCGGCGGCTACGGCGCGATGCATCTCGGGCTCGAGCACCTCGGTCGGTTCTCCGTCGTCGAGTCCTGGAGCGGTTACTTCCATCCGACTGATCCTTCCGGGACTCGCTCCCTGGACCTCGGATCGAAGAAGGACAACGACGGCGCGAACGTCCACCGGCAGCTCGCGCGGCTGCGGGTACAGCTTCGGTCGCTGCCGGCGTTCATCGCGTTCTACGTCGGCAGGGACGACAACCGGTTCGCGGCCGAGAACGAGGTGCTGAACCGGGAACTCTCGCGCGCCGGAATCGAGCACGTCTTCCGCCTCTACGCGGGCGGCCACGACAACGCGCTCTGGAGCCGCTACGCGCCCCAGTGGCTCGCGCTCGCTCTGGCCCACCTCGCACCGGCGGGTTAGGGCTGCTCTACCATGCGGTTGTGGCGACGACCGCGAAGCAGACCGAGCTCGATCCGCGCGACTTCCTGGCGATCGACGCGCTCCTCGACGACGAGGAGAAGGCGATCCGCGACACGGTGCGGCAGTTCGTCCGGGAGCGGATCGTGCCGGAGGTCGGCGAGTGGTTCGAGCAGGGGATCCTGCCGCGGGAGCTCGTGAAGGAGGTCGCCAAGCTCGGGCTCTTCGGGATGCATCTAGACGGCTACGGGTTGCCCGGTGCGAGCTCGGTCTCGTACGGGCTGACGTGCCTCGAGCTCGAGGCAGGCGACTCGGGCGTCCGCTCGCTCGTCTCGGTGCAGGGCTCGCTCGCGATGTTCGCGATCTGGCGCTGGGGCTCCGAGGAACAGAAGGAGCGCTGGCTGCCGCCGATGCACGAGGGGGACGCGATCGGCTGCTTCGGGCTGACCGAGCCCGACGCCGGCTCCGATCCGGGCTCGATGCGGACGACGGCGCGGCGTGACGGCGAGGACTGGGTGCTGAACGGGACGAAGATGTGGATCACGAACGGCACGATCGCCGACGTCGCGATCGTATGGGCGCGCACGGAGAACGGCGAGATCAACGGCTTCCTCGTCGAGAAGAGCATGCCCGGGTTCGAAGCGCCCGAGATGAAGCACAAGCTGTCGCTGCGCGCGTCGGTCACGTCCGAGCTCGTGCTGAAGGACGTGCGCGTACCGGAGGAGAACCGCTTCCCGGAGGTCACCTCGCTGCGCGGGCCGTTGTCGTGCCTGAACGAGGCGCGGTACGGGATCGTCTGGGGCGCAGTCGGCGCCGGGCGGGCGTGCTTCGAGTCGGCGCTCGACTACTCGAAGCAGCGAATGGTGTTCGGCAAGCCGATCGCCGGTTACCAGCTCACCCAGCAGAAGCTCGCCGAGATGGCGCTGGAGATCAACCGTGCGACGCTCGTCGCATTGCATCTCGGACGGATGAAGGACGACGGAACGCTACGCCCCGAGCACGTGAGCATGGGCAAGATGGGCAATGTGCGCGGAGCGATCGAGGTCGCGCGGAGCGCGCGCACCATCCTCGGCGGCAACGGGATCACGCTCGAGTATCCGGTGATCCGCCACATGAACAACCTAGAGTCCGTGCTGACGTACGAGGGCACGCACGAGGTGCACACGCTCGTCGTCGGCAACGCGCTCACCGGAGAGAACGCATTCCGCTAGTGCCCCTTCAGGTGATGTTGCCACGAAGCCTGGAGGACATTGCCTGAAGGGGCACTAGATCCGAAGATCGCGGCGCTCTTCACGGAGGGACGCAACATCGTCCACCTTGCGAGCGTCATGCCCTACGGGGCTCCGCACTCGATCCCGCTCTGGACCATTCTCGAGGCAGGCCGGATCGCGTTCTTCACGCAGCCGATGTCGCGCAAGGCGCGCAACGTCGCGCGCGATCCCCGCGTTGCGCTGTCGGTCATCGACAGCTCGAACCCGTACCGCAACGCGCAGATCCGCGGCCGTGTCGTCGAGGTCGTGGAAGGCGCCCCGGCGCTCGAGGTGATCGACCGCATCTCGCAGTACTACATCGGGGAGCCGTTTCCGATGCGGAGCGGCAACGTGTACTGGATCGAGCCGGAGAAGGCCTACTTCACCGAGCTTCCGTTCCGGCACTAGGGCGGTAGGGCGGTTCCGCCGTCACGAAGTCGTGTCGAAGTCGCGGACATGCCGTAGCCCGTGACTGTCACCGTTCACGGAACCGTCACGGCTTCGGTGACGTTGCGAAGTCGCGAGCATTTCGAGGCGGTGCCTGGCACCGTCACGGAACCGTCACGGCTCAGGCTTCGCCGTCCCAGTAGTCGACGGAGTCGCTTCGGCGGTAGTAGCGACGGTCCTCCGGCGGGCCGGCTCCCACCTTGTCGCTGTCGGGATAGAACGCAGTCCCCTTCCGCAGCGTCGAGAAGATCGCGACGCGGGCCGGCTCGCCGCTTCGGTTCGAGAGCGTGTGCGCCCCCGGCTCCCCCTCCTGGAAGGCGACGACGTCGCCGGGCGCGAGCTCGCGGTCGCCCGCAGGCGTGCGCAGCGTGGGCCGGCCCGCAACGACGATCAGCCACTCCTCGTTCCCCAGATGCCAGTGATACGGCCAAACTCGCGCGCCTGCGGGAAGCTCGTACACGGAGCAGCCGATGAGCTCACCGCCGAGCGCCTCTCGGACGGACACGCGCCGGTGCGCGAAGTCGCCCGGCATCTCCTCCGCCGCATGGACGTCACACTCGAGGAGATTCACGACGCCTCTCCCCGCCAGAGGTGCTTCACCTGCGGCCCGTCAGGGCGGCTCCAGCCGGCGACCAGGCCGACCTCGCCGGTGTCGGGATAGACGCAGACCTCCGGATCGGACACCGTCGACAGCATCACCACGCGGATCGGCTCTCCCGTGTCGTTTCGCACCTCGTGCGCGCCGTCAGGACCACGCCGGAACACGGCCACGTCCCACGGCCGCAGCACGCGCTCGCCCTCGGGCGTCCGCAGCGTCGGCGAGCCGGTGACGACGATCAGCCACTCCTCTTCCGCGAAGTGCCAGTGGTAGGGGCACATGCGCTCACCAGGGCCGAGCTCGTACAGCGTCCCGCCCCAGAGCGTCGCCCCGAGGTGCTCGCCGAACCTCATGGGTGCGTCGTCGAACAGGTTCATCAGAAGCCAATGCCTTCGGGCGGCGGGAGCGGGCTCCTCGGAAGATCGGCCCGCGCGGGCCCCGCGTTGTACTCGGACGGAGCCACGTCGTTCGGGCCGTCGGCATAGAAGACGCTCGCGAGCCGCTGGATCTGGCGGCGCCCCGGGCCGAGCTCGAACTGCCCGCCGCCGTACATCTGGATCCCGTTCTCCTCGCACTTCTCGATGCACTCGAACACGCGCTCCAGCGTTCCGAATCGCGACGGCTTGATGTTCAGCCACCGCGGCTCGACGGGCAGCTTGCCGGCATCGCCCCACGAGTGAATCGGCGCATCGAAGCTCAGCCGCTCCTCGGCCCCGCGGAGCGCTTCTCGGCACTCGCCCTCGAGCCACGGATCCTCCAGCACGACGTTCGGGAAGCACTCGACGACGGCGCGGTACAGCGCCGGGTCGGGCTCGAGATCGACGGCCGTGCCTCGGTAGTACGCCTTCAGGTCGAGGACGCGCACCCGATCGGTCGCGGCGAGCCGCTCCATCAGCGCGCGGTCCCAGTCCTTCTCGACGTCGAGCTTGAACTCGAGCTCCGGGTTCAGCTCGAGGTACGCGTCGATCTTCGCCCTCGTCGAGGCGACGAAGCGCACCGGCCGGTACGGCCGTCCGACCGCGTCGGCGAGCGAGAGCCCGGCCTGCTGCAGTGCGAGATCGAGCGCCGCGCTCTCGAACGCCCAGCGCCGGTAGTCGCGCGCCGCGTCCATCCGGGGCGCGTCGGCCCACAGCACGAGCTCGTCGAGCCGGCGCGAGTACTCGTCGAGCGTCCACGTGCCCGCGAGCATCTCGTCGGCGGGGAAGTCGGCGTGATCTTCCGCCGTGTACGTGACGTCCTCGCCTTGACCCTCGGCCTCGCCGCCGTGGAGCACCACGGTCGACGTGACCCGCGTGAACTCGCTCGAGACCTGGAGCTCCCGGCGTTGGACCCCCACGTCGTCGATGCGGACCTTCAGCGGCGCGAGCGCTGACCAGAGCGACGGCATACTCCGATCCTATGAGGCTCGTCGCCGTCTGCGCCGCAGCTCTCGTCCTCTCGGGGTCTGCGGCCGCCGCTCTCCCGCTACACGGAGCGCTCGTCCCCGGCCGTGCGCTCGGCGGTATCCGGCTCGGCGATTCGCCGGCGCAGGTTCAGGCCAAGCTCGGCACGTCGTTCGGCGTCTGCCGCGGCTGCGCGACGATGACGTGGTACTTCACCTACCGCAAATTCGATCGTCGCGGCCTCGCGGTCGAGCTCGACGGCGGCCGCGTCTCCGCCGTTTACACGCTCTGGCAGCCGGACGGCTGGACCGCGCCGCGCGGGCTCAGGCTCGGCGCGGTCGAGGCGCAGATCACGGCGCTCGCGGGCGCGACGATCCCGATCGTGTGCTCCGGCTACGACGCGCGAGTCAGCGACGGCGGTCGCGCCCGCACCGTCTACTACGTCGTCCGCGGCAAGCTCTGGGGATTCGGACTGCTGCAGCCCCGCGCGAACCCGTGCCGCTGATCGGCCTCGCCGACGTCCAGTCGGCGGCGCGCCGCCTCGAGGGCGTCGCTCACCGAACGCCCGTGTTCACGTCGCGAACTCTCGACGAGCTCGTCGGCGCCCGGGTGCACCTGAAGGCGGAGTCCTTCCAGCGTGGCGGCGCATTCAAGTTCCGTGGGGCGTACAACAAGCTGGCGTCGCTGCCTTCCGATGTGCTCGCCTGCGGCGTGCTGGCGTTCTCGTCCGGCAACCACGCGCAGGCTGTCGCGATCGCGGCACGGCTGCTCGGAACGACTGCGACGATCGTGATGCCGGAGGACGCGCCGCCGGCGAAGCTCGACGCCACGCGCGGTTACGGTGCCGAGATCGTCCCGTACGACCGCTGGACGGAGAGCCGCGAAGAGATCGGCGCGCAGCTCTCCGAGGAACGCTCCCTCGTGCTCGTGAAGCCGTACGACGATCCGCTCGTGATGGCGGGACAGGGAACGGCCGCCCTCGAGCTGCTCGACGACGTGCCTGACCTCGACCTGCTCATCACCCCGCTCGGCGGCGGAGGGTTGATCGCCGGCTGCGCGACAGCCGCCAAGGGGCTTCGGCCGCAGATCCGCGTCGTCGGCGTCGAGCCGGCGGCGGGCGACGACACGGCACGGTCGCTGGCCGCGGGCGAGCGCGTTCGCATCGACGTGCCGCGCACCATCGCCGACGGGCTGCAGGCAACTGAGCCGGGTGAGCTCACCTTTGCCGTGAACCGGAAGCTCGTGGACGAGGTCGTCACCGTGAGCGACGACGAGATCCTCGCGGCGATGGCATTCCTGTTCGACCGGCTCAAGCTCGTCGTCGAGCCGAGTGGCGCAGTCGGAGTCGCGGCGCTGCTCACGGCCCGTGCGCGCGGCGAGCGCGTCGGGGTCGTGCTCAGCGGCGGGAACGTCGGCGTCGAGCGGTTCGCCGAGCTACTCGGCAGGCGTGAGTGAAGCGGCGAAGCCTGCGCACACGACGTCGATGACGGTGTGCTCGGCGGCGGTGATCTCGTCGTCACCGTCCGGAAGCTGCCCGAGCACCCAGCCGGTGAGCAGCTCGTCGATGCCCCCGTAGAAGACCACAGCGGCAAGGGCGGGGTCGAGATCCCCGCGGAACTCGCCCGTCTCCTGGCCGCGCTCGATGATGCGGCGGATCGCCTCGATCGGCTTAACGAGGTCGCCGATCCGCTCCTGGACCTCGGCGCTGCGCGCGATCTCACGGATGAGCACGCGTACGACGTCCGGCTCGTGCCGCCAGGTGCGCAGCAGGATCGCTGCCACATGACGAAGCTGGTCGCGCGCCGACTCGCCCGACCGCACGACCGCGTCGATCCGTTCGACGAGCACTCCCCAGTTCTCGCGGAAGATCGTCTCGAGCACCTCGTCCTTGGACGAGAAGTAGTGGTAGAGCAGGCCGTGTGCGACGCCGGCCTCCTCGGCGATGTCACCGACACGCGACGTGTGGAAGCCCTTGTGTGCGAAGACGCGCACGGCCGCATCGAGGATCAGACGACGCTTCTCTTCGGCACCGGTTGTGCGCTCGCTCAAGGCCGTCGCAGGGTAGTGGTAGGTTCGCCTCAGATGCAAGCGCTCGGGGGGACGCTCGTGGTCGATTTGACCCGCTACCTGCCCGGGGCGTTCGCCTCGCGGGAGCTCCAGCGTCTCGGGGCGCGTGTGGTTCGCCTGGAAGCGCCGGGCGGCGACCCGATGCGGCACACGGCCGCCGAATGGCATGACGCGTTGAACGCCGGCAAGGAGTCGGTTGTCTGCGACCTGCCGGCGGACGCCGCTTTCGCGCGGGCGCTGCTGGCGCGAGCGGACGTCGTCCTCGAGTCGTTCCGGCCGGGCGTCGCCGCCCGCCTCGGCGTCGGCCCGGACGACGCGCGGGAGGACTGCGTCTACTGCTCGATCACCGGCTTCGGCGTCGGCGGCCCGCACGAGCAGCGCGCCGGGCATGACCTCAACTACCTCGGCTGGGCCGGCTTGCTGCATGCGACGGCCCCCGCCCTGCCCCCGGTGCAGGCGGCCGATCTCGCCGCAGGCGCGCTCGGCGCCGTCACCGAGGTCCTGGCCGCGCTCTTACACCGCGAGCGTGGCGCCGGCGGAGCGCGCATCGTCGTCTCGATGACGCACGGCTCGCAGCAACTCGCGCCTGGCACGCCCGTGCTCACGGGCGGCTTCGCGTGCTACTCGATCTACGACTGCAAGGACGGCCGCCGACTCACGGTCGCCGCGCTCGAGCCGAAGTTCTTCGCACGCCTGTGCGAGCTCATCGGCCGTCCCGAGCTCGCCGACCGGCAGTACGCCGAGGCCCAGGACGAGCTCGAGCGGGCGCTCGCCGGCGTCTTCGTGCAACAACCGCTGGAACACTGGCTCCGATTGTTCTCGGGAGACGACGTCTGCGTTGGGCCGGTAGCTACGCCGGCCGAGGGGGCTGCGGAGTTCGGGGTGCGTGACTCCCGTCGCGCGCCGGGGCTGGGCGAACACACTTCAGACTGGCGGCGGGAGCTACAGCGTTGATCGCCGCCTATGCGGCGGCGGTCGCGATCAAGCCCGAGCCGCTCGATTCCCGCATGCTCGTCGCAAGCGGAGGGGCGATCGTCAGGGTCACCCCGGACGGCGCGCGCACGCAGCTGCTGGCCGATGCCCAGGACGCCGCCTACTCGCCTGACGGGACGTTCGTCGCCTTCGCGCGCAGCGGCGACCTCTGGCTCGCGAACTCGGACGGCAGCGGGCAGCGCCGCCTCGCCGCGACCCCGAACGTCGACGAGTGGGGGCCGAGTTGGCTGCCCGACGGCAAGTCCCTCGTCTACACGGCCCGGGTCGGCGGACGGAGGACGATCCGGGTCTTCCAGCTGCCGACCGGGCTCTCGAAGCGGATCGCCTCGAGCAACGGCGAGGAGTACGGGGCCGCGGTCTCGGCGGCGGGCCGGCTCGCCTTCGTCTCGACGCGCACCGGAATGCCCGTCGTCTACGCCGCGTCTGCGAACGGCGTGGACGCCTCGGCGTTCAACCCGACTCCGCCCGCGACGCCGGTGGTCGATGTGCACGACCTTGCCTGGTCACCGGACTCGAGCAAGCTCGCCTACGACGTGAAACTCGAGGACGGCACCGCTCCGCTCGTCGTGGACGACGGCGCGACACAGCTCACGCTGCCGGTCGGAACCCAGCCCGTCTGGTCGCCGACCGGAACGCGCATCGCCTTCGCCGACTCGGTGGCGAGCCTCGCGTCGGTCGCCGCCGACGGAACCGATCTCCGTGCCCTCGGCGCGGGCGTTCCGCTCGACTGGCGGCGGGTTCCGGTCGGCACGCCGAAGTTCCCGAACCTCGTGCAGCGCCCGCCGAGCGGCCTCGTCGTGTCGGCGTCGTACGGCCGCTGGCACCTCGGATTCACGTCCATGGTCGACAATCGCGGGCCCGGCATCCTCTGGATCAGGGGAACTCGCACTCCGGGATCGCACGTGATGGACGTCCGCCAACTCGTCCAGCTCGCCTCCGGGTCGATACGCGTCGACCAGCGGTCCGGCCAGCTGCGCTACGTCGTCGCGCCGCCGCACTACCACTGGCACCTGATCGGTTTCGACCGCTACGAGCTGCGCAGCGCAGCCGACTACAAGCTGCTCGTGCGCGACCGCAAGAGCGGCTTCTGCCTTGCCGACCACTACGGGGGCGCGATCGGCGTGCCGCACGGTCCGCCTCGCTTCCTGGGCCATTGCAAGCAGTTCGACCGGAAGGCCCGCAAGGTGGAAGAGGGATCCTCGGTCGGCTACACGGACCGGTATCCCGCCTTCTTCCACGGGCAGAGCGTCGACATCACGAAGGTGAAGGCCGGCCGTTACTGGCTCGTGCACAGGGCGAACTCGGACTTCCACCTGCGGGAGACGAGGTACGACGACAATGCCGCCTCTCTCCTCGTTCGCATCGCCTGGGACGAAGGCACTCCTCGCGTGACGCCGCTGCGGGCGTGCCGGCGCGAGCGCTGCTAGCTCTCCTCGTCCTTGGAGCCGGAGGTGCCGATCCGACCGAGCGCACGCTGGAACTCGGCCGGGACGATCCACACCTTGTTCGACGCGCCCTGCGCGATCTGCGGAAGGGCCTGCACGTACTGGTACGCGAGGAGCTGCGGATCCGGGTTGCCTGCGTGGATCGCCGTGAACACCGTGTCGATCGCCTTCGCCTCTCCTTCCGCCCTGAGGATCGTGGCCTCCCGCTGGCCCTCCGCACGCAGCACCGCCGCCTGCTTCTCCCCCTCGGCCGTGAGGATCGCCGCCTGCTTCTGGCCCTCCGCCTGCAGGATCGCGGCCCGCTTTTCGCGGTCGGCGCGCATCTGCTTCTCCATCGACTCCTGTACCGAGGCCGGCGGATCGATCGCCTTCAGCTCGACGCGGTTGACACGAATCCCCCACTTGCCGGTCGCTTCGTCGAGCACGCCGCGGAGCTGCTGGTTGACCTCGTCGCGCGATGTCAGCGTCTTCTCCAACGCCAGGCCGCCGATCACGTTCCGCAGGGTCGTCACGGTCAGCTGCTCGATCGCCTGGATGAAGTTCGCGATCTCGTACGTCGCGGCTTTCGCGTCCGTCACCTGGTAGTAGATGACGGTGTCGATGCTCACGACGAGGTTGTCCTCGGTGATCACCGGCTGGGGCGCGAACGACACGACCTGCTCGCGGAGGTCGATCAACGGTCGCAGCCGGTCGATGAACGGAACGACGATCGCGAGCCCTGGATTGAGGGTGCGGTTGTACCGACCGAGACGCTCGATGATTCCGGCTCGCGCCTGCGGCACGATCCTGATCGTTCGCGCGAGCATGACGAGCACGACGAATGCGAGGACGAGCACGACGATGAGTCCGGCCACCTGAAGCTCCTTTTACTCGTAGACGAGCGCCGTGGCGCCCTCGATCTTCACGACCTCGACCTGCGTTCCCGGCTCGAGCACCTGGTCGGGCATGTACGCGCGCGCCGACCACTCCTCGCCGCCGATGCGCACGAGGCCGCCGTTCAGATCGACGCGCTGCAACACGACGGCGCGCCCGCCCTCGAGTGCGGCGGTACCGGTGCGGATCGCGACCGGCATGCGCAGGTGCGCACGGGCGATCGGGCGCACCAGTCCGAGCGAAGCGAGCGAGGAGAGGGCGAAGACGAGGACCTGCAGCCAGACGGGCGCGTCGACGAGGGCCGCAACCGCAGCCGCGACGGCCGCGAGCGCGACCGGGCCGAGGAAGAAGAGGCCCGGCGTGAAGATCTCGCCGACCGCGAGCAGCAAAGCCGCGATCACCCAGGCGAGCCATGCTGCCATGACATTGAGTCTACGGACCGCGCGGGAGGCCGAGGGCGGCCGGAAGGGCGAACAGATCGTCGATCCGCGGCTCGTAGTCGGGACGAAGTCCCATCCGGTCGACGAGGACGGCGTGCATCCCGATCGCGAGCGCGCCCTCGATGTCGTCGGCGACGGTGTCGCCGACCATCGCAGCGTCGTCGGGGACGACCTCGAGCAGCTCGAGCACCGCACGGAAGATCGAGGCGTGCGGCTTGGTCTTCCCATGGTGGAACGAGCTGATGCCTGCGTCGATGTCGAGCGCGTGATGCTCGGCGAACGCGTGGACGTCCCGTGCGGAGTTCGAGACGAGGCCGATCTTCAAGCCTGCGCGCCGCAGCTCGTCGAGCACCGGCATCACGTCCTCGTACAGCTCGAAGTTCTCGTGCTGCTGCCAGCGGCTCGTGAGCTCGAGGGCGACCTCGTGCGAGGCGGGCTCGGAGCCGCCCATGCCGCGCACGATGCGCTCGGTGAACGCGACCCAGATCTCCTCGTCGTGGTCGAGCTCGGGATGCCGTTTCAGGTCGAGCAGCGCCGCCTCGCGCGCCGCCTCGTACCGAGCGGACTCGAGGGCGAGCCCGTGCCGCTCGCCGCAGCGGACGTAGCCGTCCGGCATCAGCTCCGGTCCCGGCTTCGCGAGCGTGAAGTCGACGTCGAAGAGGACGGCGCGCAGGCTCACAGCAGCCACTCCACCACCTCGATGTGCGGCGAGACGTAGTCGGAGCCGCCCGACCACGCCACCGTCTGCGCGATCGTCCAGCCGCGCGCGCGTTCGCGGTCGAGCCCGAGCTCCGAGGTGAGGCGGTCGAGCCGATACAGCACATCGCGCTTGCTGTGCCCGAGCTCGTTCGAGCGGATGATCGACGCGGCCTGGTACTCCCGCTCGCCCGAGAGGGGCTTCGGATCGATCACGAGCCATGGCTCGCGCTGCGCTGCGAGCACGTTCTCGCCGTGGAGATCCTGGTGCACGAGCACCTGCTCGCCCTGCGTCGGGGCAAGCTCGCCGATGTAGTGAAGCGCCGCCTCTCGGAGCCGCCGATCCTTGACGTCGCTCTCGATCTCGTCGACCCAGTGGCCGGTCTCGTCCTCGAGCGTGTGGAATCCCTCGCCGCTCTTCCAGAGCCGCGGCAGCAAGCCGATCAGGACGTCGAGCGCGTCCGGCGACTCCGAGAGAAAGGTCCCCGGCTCCGCGCGCTCGAGCAGGAGCGCCCAGCGTTCATCGTCGCGCGCGAGCAGGCGGACCGCGCCGTCACCGCCCCAGCGCTCGAGTGCGTCCGCCTCCTGCTCGGCCTCGCGGTGCGGGATCGCGATCTTCAAGACGGCGCGCGTTCCGTCCTGCAGCTCCGCAGGAGCGGCGAACCCGGCGGCGCCCGGTGCGTACTGCTCGCCGACCCGCAACCCCCACTCCTTGCAACAACTTGCAACTAGGTCGGGAAGGGCTTCGCGCCACTTCGTCAGGTGCGCGTCGGCCACCGATATGCGCCGGCCTGGCGGTTCGCGAGCGACGGCAGCTTCGCGCGGATGTCGCGCAGGCGCGCGCGGTCGAGCTCCGCGACGATCACGGTCTCCTCGTCGGGCGCCTGAGCGAGCACGGTGCCCCATGGATCGACGATCAGCGACCGCCCGTAGGCGGGCTTGCCGGCGATCGTCTCGCCGATTTGCGCTGCAGCCGCGACGTAGAACTGGTTCTCGATCGCCCGCGCGCGCAGAAGGACGTGCCAGTGGTCGCGTCCCGTCGGCGTGGTGAAGTGGGCGGGAACCGTCGCAAGCTCCGCGCCTTCCAGCGCGAGGATCCGATAGAGCTCCGGGAAGCGCACGTCGTAACAGACGGTGAGGCCGACCGGCCAGTCCTCGACGTGTGCAACCGTCGGCTCCGTACCGGGCTCTTCCGCCTCCGATTCGCGGTAGACGTGACCGCCGACTTCGACGTCGAACAGGTGGATCTTGCGATAGACCGCGACGAGCTCGCCGTCGGAGTCGAAGACGCAGCTCGTGTTCGACAACTTCACATGGCCGTCGCGCCGCTCGGTGATCGAGCCGCCGACCAGTGACACGCCGAGCGTCTTCGCCCAGCGCGACATCGCCTGCACCGACTCACCGCCGTCGAGCGACTCGCCCGCGACTCGGTAGTCGTCTGCCGATCCGATCAGGTTCCACTTCTCCGGCAGCACGACGATGTCGGCCCCGGTGGAGGCCGCACGAGCGACGAGCGCCTCCGCCCGCTCGAGGTTCGCGGCCTTGTCCTGCCGGCTCGTCATCTGGACGCACGCAACACGGATCCGGTCGGACATGACGCGGAGGATAGTCTCGGATCGTGAGGACGCCCGAGCAGATCCTCCGGGAGGCGAAGACGATCGCGATCGTCGGGGCCTCCCCGGATCCCGGCCGTCCGAGTCACGGCGTGATGCGCTACCTGCAGCGGGTCGGCTACCGGATGCTGCCGGTCAACCCTGTGGCCTGTCCCGGAGAGATCCTCGGCGTCCCCTGTGCCGCCTCACTCGCGGAGCTCGCGGAGCCGGTGGACCTCGTCGACGTGTTCCGGCGGCCCGAGTACTGCGCGGACGTCGCCCGTGAGGCCGCGGCGATCGGCGCGCCCGCGCTCTGGCTTCAGCTCGGCATCCGCTCCCCGGAGGCGCGCAGCGTCGCCGAGGAGGCCGGCCTGGACTACGTCGAGGACGCCTGCACGGCGGTCGTCCACCGGCGCGTCTAGGAGCTGCCTCGGGCCGAGCGCCCCGCAAGCGCGGCTCCGGTACCCTGGACGGCTCCACGGGGTGTGGCGCAGCCTGGTAGCGCGCTCCGTTCGGGTCGGAGAGGTCCCCAGTTCGAATCTGGGCACCCCGATTTAGCCGGGCGAGAAGCTATCGCTTCTCGCCCGGGTTTCGGCCACGCGTTTACGTGTCCGCGCGTTGGCTACGGCGAGAGCGCGGTCTCGCCTTCGCCGTCGCGCTCGCCGCCGTCAAAGAACGCCTGTACGTCAGCCGAAGCCGTAGACGCCTGGGAAACGTTCGGCAAGCAGCCGGACCAGGAGGGCGGTCGGGAGCCCGACGACGTTGAGGTAATCGCCCTCGATGCGGTCGACGAGTGCTGCGCCGTGCCCGTGGATCGCGTAGCCGCCGGCGCGTCCCTCCCACTCGCCGAAGCCGATGTACCACGCCAGGTCGCGGGGTGTCAGCGGGCGGAACGTGACGAGCGTCGTGGCTTCCTCGACGTGCTGCCAACCGGGCGTGACGAGCGCGAGCCCGGACACGACGGCGTGCGTGCGGCCCGAAAGCTCGTCGAGCATGCGTTCTGCGTCGCCCGCGTGCTTCGGCTTCGCGTAGATACGACCGCCGAGGACGACCGTCGTATCGACCCCGAGCACGGGCCGATTGCCGGCTTCATCGGCCACCGAGCACGCCTTGCCGAGTGCGTGGTCGCGCACGAGACGAGCAGCGTCACCGTTCGGCGGATCGTGCTCCTCATAGCGAGGCGCGACCTCGTCGAACGGGATGCCGAGCTGGGTCAGGATCGCCCGCCGCTGCAGCGACGTCGACGCGAGCAGCAGCGGCGGCGCTGGTGGCACGCTCATGCCGCGATCTCGGCGACGCCGAACTCGGCGAGAACGGCCTCCGCGTCGGGCGTCAGCTCGCGCGCCTGGAAGATGACGTGCAGCCGCACGCGGTCGGCCGCGGCGCGCAGCGCTCCGACGAGCGGGGCGAGCTGCGCAGGCTCGTCCTCGAGCAACCGCTCCGAGTCGATCACGAGGAGCACCGTCGTACGCTCGCCCGGCACCGCGCCCGGAAGATCGTCCCAGCCGCCGAGCGGCACCTCGAGCTCGAGTGCGTCGCCGATCTCTGCAAGCGCGTCGCCGGTGGTGCGCGCTGCGACGCCGACGACGAAGCGACAGTCGAGATCCTCGATCGCCTCGGCCTCACCTCGCATCAGCCACGCTCCGGTCGGCCCTGACCGGAGCCGCAGCGCCCACGGTCCGGAGAGCACCTCGCCCCACGAGGGCAGCCGGATCACGCTCATAGGCCGGTGTTTGGCCTATGAGCGTGTGGAGGGGGTGTGGGGGAACCGGGAGGTTCCCCCACGCAAGACAGGAAGAAGGGGGTTTGACGTGGGGGAAACATGGTTTCCCCCACGGGAGCGAGCCGAAGGCGAGCGACGCTCATAGCTTGCGGGCTACCCAGATCTCCTCAGCCGGCCACTTCTGCGCCCACTCGACCGTGACGAAGTCGTAGTAGTTCGGGTCGACCGCCTCGGGGTGCGGGCGCAACTCGTGCAGCGCTTCGATCTCGAAGCCGTTCTCGCGGAGAAGCTTGATCCAGTCGCCGTGCGAGAGGTGGTACTCGATTCCCGTCGCGCCGTCCCACTGGATGCGGTACATGCCGAACTGGTCGCGCAGGAGCTCTTCGCCGACCATGTCGTCCGCGTTGTCGGGCGCACAGAGATAGACGAGCGTCGCATTCGTCATGAAGACGAGCAGTCCGCCGGCGCGCAGGAGCCGCGCGGCCTCCGGGATCCACTTGTACGGGTCGGCCCAGAGCGACGCACCGTACTCGGAGACCGCGAGATCGAACGCGGAATCGGGCAGCGGCACTGCTTCGCCCGGCGCCTCGACAAGAGGGAACTCGAGCCCCGTCTCCTGCATCATCCGGCGCGCGGTCGCGAGTTGCGCCGGCGTTGGATCGACGCCCGTCACGCGCGCGCCGCGTCGCGCGAGCCACGAGCCGAAGTACGCAGTGCCGCAGCCGAGCTCGACCACGTCGAGACCGTTCACGTCGGGGAGCGCGCCGACTTGCGCTTCCGGGATCGAGAAGACGCCCCAGAGAATCCCTTCGTGATCCCAAGCGCGCCGCGCGTTGGGGTCGGTGTGCTCGACGTTCGTCTGTGTCCACTCCGCGATGTTCGCGGCGATCGAGTCCCCGAGTTCCGTCATCGCAGGTGCGCCTCCCAGATCTCTTCCGCGGGCCAGCGGCGGGCCCATTCGACCGGATGAGCGTAGTAGTACGTGTGGTCGACGGCGTCTTCGCCCGGCCGCAGCTCGTGCAACGCGTCGATTGCAAACCCGTTCTCGCGCAGGTTCCGGATCCATTCGCCGTGCGAAAGGTGGTACTCGATCCCCGGATACGCCGGCCACTTCGTGCGCCACATCCCGAACAGCTCGCGCTGGAGCGTGGTCCCGGGGGTCACATCCTCTTCCGGCAGCGTCAGGTGCGCGAGCTGTGAGTTCGTCAGGAAGACGAGTCGTCCGCCGGGGCGAAGCAGCCGGGCAGCCTCGGGAATCCACTTGTACGGATCCGCCCAGAGCGAGGCCCCGTAGTCGGAGAGCACGAGATCGAAGCTCGCGTGGGGTAGCGGCACCGACTCTGCGGGCGACTCGACAAGGGGGAAGACGATCCCCGTCCGCTGTTGCATGCGTCGCGCCGTGTCCAGCTGCGCCGGTGTCGGGTCGACTCCCACCGGGCGAGCACTCTGCCGCGCGAGCCGCGCCGACGTGAAGGCGGTACCGCAGCCGAGCTCGACGACGTCCAGCCCGGCGACATCGCCGAGGCACCCGACCTCAGTCTCCGGAATTCCGAAGACGCCCCACTTCAGCTCCGGGTCGCTCCAGCTGCGTTCGGCGGCCTGGTCGGTGAACTCGGCGTTCGTCTCCGTCCATTGCGCGACGTTCGCCGCGACGGAGTCCAATTCGGGTGTGCTCATCGCAGACGCGCCGCCCAGATCTCTTCGCTCGGCCACCGCCTGGCCCACGCCGCAGGAATGTAGTCGTAGTGGGCGTGCGTCATCGCGTCGGCCGGCGCTTGGATCTCGACGAGCTTCAGGATCTCGAAGCCGTGCTCGCGCAGCAGGCGAATCCAGTCGCCGTGCGACAAGCCGAACGCGATGCCGTCGTTGTCGCTCCGCCAGTCGAAGCGGTGCATCCCGAACTGCGGGCGAAGCAGGTGGTCCTTCAGGGGCCCTGTGTCCGGCATGCAGAGGAGCGAGAGTGTGCTGTTGCACAGAAACACGAGCCACCCTCGCGGCCGCAGGAGGCGCGCCGCTTCCGGGATCCACCGGTACGGGTCGGCCCAGATGGACGCGCCGTACTCGGAGAGGACGAGGTCGAACGACGCGTCGGAGAGCGGAACCCGCTCCCCGTATCCCTCGACGAGGGGGAACGTGATTCCGGTCTCCTCCTGGCAGCGCCGTGCAGACGCCAGTTGCGCGGGTGTCGGATCGACCCCTGTCGGTCGCGCGCCGCGGCGCGCAAGCCACGCGGAGAAGTACGCGACGCCGCAGCCGAGCTCGACGACATCGAGGCCTTCGAGGTCGGGCAGGACCCGCAGCTTCGACTCGGGCACGCGCCAATTCCCCCAGCCGATCTCGTCCTCTTGCCACGCCGCGAGCGCGTTGGCGTCGCCCCACTGCTCGTTGGAGCGCGTCCAGACGTCGCGGTTGATCGCAACGCTTTCTGGGCTCGAAGGAGGGCCAAGAACTGTGCCGTCCGGCCGCACTATCCGGCCCGAGGCCGCGTCCTCGGTCGCGCCGATAGTTGAACTATCGGCGCTCCCTGCGTCCTTGCCTCGCACTCGGCTATCGCGCCCGGACGACGAGTCTTGGCCCCCCTCCGAGCCCGGCTCAGGCGAGCTCATCGGCGGCGAACCAGAGCGCAACCTCGCGCTCGGCGGACTCCGGCGAGTCGGAGCCGTGGACGAGATTATCCGGCATCGACATTGCGAGGTCGCCGCGGATCGTGCCCGGCTCCGCGTTCCCAGGGTTCGTCGCGCCGATCGTCTTGCGCATCGTCCCGATTGCGCCCTCGCCCTCGACGACGAGCGCCCACGTCAGGCCCGACGTGATGAACTCGACGAGCTCGCCGAAGAACGGCTTCTCTGCGTGCTCCGCGTAATGCCGCTCGGCGAGGTCGCGACTCACCGTGATCAGCTTGCCGCCTGCGACCTCGAAGCCGCGCGCCTCGATGCGCCCGAGGATCTCGCCTGCGAGCTTGCGCCGGACGGCGTCCGGCTTGATCAGGATCAGTGTCCGCTCCGCCGCCACGGAGCGGCACATTAGCTATTCGCTATTCAGCGCGCCGTCGCCGACGGGTCTCGAACTGCGGCAGCGTGACCGCGGTCGGCTCGACCGGCGTTTCGCAGTACGGGCACACCTGCCAGAGCGCCTCGAGCGGCTGCTTGCACGTCACGCACGCCTGCTTGAGCTTCGTCGTGCAGATCGGGCAGACGAGGAAGCTCGAGTCGACCTCGGAACGGCAGACCGGGCAGTGGAGGTCGCGCTTCGCGAGCCGGTCCTCCATCGCCTTGATCTCGAGCTCACGTTCGCGCACGTCGTCGAGATACTCCGGCGGCCGGAACAACATGTAGATGAACGGACCGAAGAACGGCACGACGATCCCGAGCAGGCACGACACGCCGACGAGCCACGGATCCTCGATCCTCCGCTTCGCGTCCTTGTAGATCCACCAGATCGTCGCCGCCCAGAAGACGAGCGCGAAGAAAATCAGCAGGTTCCGGATCACGAACCATGCGCCGGAGTTGAAGAAGTCGTGGGTGCTGCCGAACGTGCTCGCGATCACAAGAGAATTCTGCCTATCAAATAGCCAGCGGCAAACGCGCCTCCCACGATCAGCACGAGCACGAAGATCGCCAGCGCAAAAACGCTGAGCTTCTCGCTCACGCTATGGGTTGTAGCCGCCGCCACTGAGCTCGGAAAGAAGATAAAGGGAGCCCGTGACGACACAGGCGCCTGCCGGCCCCGCAAGGGCCAGGGCGCGGGCCCGGGCCTCGACCGGATCTGGGATCGGCTCGACATGGCTGAAATACGGTTCGGCACGGGCCGCGAGGTCCCCTGCCGCGAGCGCGCGTCCGCTGGAGGACTCCGTTGCGACGAGCGTGTCTCCGAGCACCGAGAGGGCCCGGAGCATCAGCTCCGGCCGCTTGTCCGCGAGGATCGAGCAGAGGAGCACGTAGCGCCGGTCAGGGAGACGCGGCAAGAGGTAGCCGATGCCGGCGAGGTTGTGGGCGCCGTCCCAGATCTCGAGCGGCTCCTCGCTTCGGCGCTCGAGACGTCCCGGAAGCGCGACGTCCTGGGCCGCGTGCGGGTCGACCGGGCGGCCGAGGAACGACTCGGCGGCGGCGGCGGCAAGCGCGAGGTTGCTGCTACCCGTGACGACGACGTCGGCCGCTCCGTTCGCGCGGGCCTCTTCCTCCCACTCCTGCTGTCCGAGCACGACGGTGCACCCGGCCTGCACCACGGCGAGCTTCTCCGTCGCGATCTCCTCGCGTGTGTCCCCGAGAACGTCCATGTGATCGAGCGCGACGTTTGTCAGGACAACGACCCGCGTACGCAGGACGTTCGTCGCGTCGTGGCGGCCGCCGAGACCCGCCTCGACGACTGCCGCGTCGATGTTTGCGTCGGCGAACGCGAGGAGCGCAGCCGCCGTCAGCGTCTCGAACTGCGTGGCGCCGAGCTCGACCGCCTGCGCGCGTACACGCGCGACTGCCAGTTCGAAGTCGGCCTCGACGCCGCCGGTCCGGATCCGCTCGCTCCAGCCGCGTACGTGCGGCGACAGGTAGGCGCCGACCTTCAGGCCCGCGTCAGCGAGCAGCTCCTCCGTCATCCGCGTCGTCGTCGACTTGCCGTTCGTACCGACGACGTGCACCGCCTCGTATCGCATCTGCGGATCGCCGAGGCTCGTGAGCAGCGCGTGCATCCGCCCCGTCCCGAAGCCGTCGGCCGGCCACGGGCTGAGCGACGCGACCCAGTCAGTTGCTGATTGCGTCAAGCTCGCGCCGGTAGCGCTCGAGCTTCTCGCGCTCGGCCTCAACGACGTTTGCCGGCGCCCGCGCGGTGAAGTGCTCGTTCGAGAGCATCCCTTCCGAGCGCGCGATCTCCTTCTGGAGGCGTGCGATCTCGTCATCCAGCTTGCCGCCGTCGTGCCGCGCTCGCTCGGGGCGCACGACCGCGGCGAAGATCCGCTCCTCGTCCCCTTCAAGCGGAGTGGTGACGCCGCTGCGGCGGAACCGTTCCGCCGCCTCCTGCACGCGCGCGAGCGCGTCTGCGTCGGCGGCGTACTCCGTGTCCGCCTCGGGCCACGGGGCGACGATGATTCTCGACTCGCGCGCAGGCAGGTGCGACCAGATCTCCTCGGTCACGTGGGGCATCACCGGATGCAGCAGCTGCAGCAGTCGCTCGAGCGCCGCGAATGCAGTCGCCTTCACCTCGGGCTCGGCGAGCCGCGGCTTGATCGACTCGAGATACCAGTCGCAGAAGTCGTCGAAGGTGAGGTGGTAGAGGCGGTCGACCGCGTGCGCGAAGTCGTACGCGTCGAGATCCCGCTCGACCTCGGAGCGAGTCGCGTCGATGCGCGCGAGGATCCAGCGCTCCTCGAGCGACGACGGCCGTGCGTCGACTTCCGTGCCGCCGTTCATCAGCAGCAGCCGGCTCGCGTTCCAGAGCTTGTTCGCGAGGCGGCGGCCCTCTTCCACCGGGCCGTTAGACCAGCGAACGTCCTGCCCGGAGGACATCTTCAGCAGGCCGTAGCGCGTCGCGTCGGCGCCGTGCGCCTCGATGATCTCGAGCGGGTCGACGCCGTTGCCGAGCGACTTCGACATCCGGCGGCCGTCCGGGGCCAGGATCGTCGAGTGGATGATCACGTCGTGGAACGGGATCTCGCCCATCAGCTCGAGCCCGGCCATGATCATCCGGACCTCCCAGAGGAAGATGATCTCGCGCGCCGTCGAGTTGACGTCACCGGGGTAGAAACGGCGCAGCTCGGGCGTGTCGTCCGGCCAGCCGAGGGTCGCGAACGGCCAGAGCGCCGACGAGAACCACGTGTCGAGCACGTCGTCGTCGCGCCTCAGCTCGTGCCGTCCGCACTCGGCGCATGCCTCCGGCTCGGTCTCCGCGCAGGTCACGTGGCCGTTGGGGCAGTACCAGATCGGGAGCTGGTGCCCCCACCACAGCTGCCGTGACACGTTCCACGGCCGGATCGCCTTCAGCCAGTCGAGCGCGACCTTGTTGTGCACGGGTGGGTGGAACGTGACGCGGCCCGACTCGATCGCGGCGATCGCGGCCGCCGCCATCGGCTTCATGTCGCACCACCACTGCAGCGATACGAGCGGCTGGATGCGGGTTCCCGAGCGCTCGCAATGACCGACTGAGTGCCGGTAGCTCTCGCGCTTCTCGAGCCGGCCCTCCTGGCGCAGCCACTCGACGACGTAGTCGGCCGCCTCCTGCTCGGTCAGGCCTATGAGCTTCAGCGGGATGTCGCCCGTCATGCGGCCGTCGAAGCCGATCACCGCCGGCTCGGGCAGCCCGTGGTCTCGCCCGATCTCGAAGTCGGTGAGGTCGTGTGCCGGTGTGATCTTCAGTGCGCCCGTTCCGAAGCCGGGGTCCACGCGCTCGTCGGCGATCACCGGCACTTGGCGTTCGACGACGGGCACGATCACTTCCTTGCCGATCAGGTGCGTGTAGCGCTCGTCGGCCGGGTGGACGGCGACTGCGACGTCGGCGAGGATCGTCGCCGGCCGTACCGTTGCGATTGTGATGTGACCCTCGCCCTCAGCCAGTGGGTAGCGCGCGTACGTGAGCGACTCGTCGAGCTCGATGTACTCCACCTCCAGGTCGGAGATCGACGTGCGGCAATCACTGCACCAGTTGATGATCCGGTTGTCGCGGTACATCCACCCGCGGTTGTAGACGTGGACGAAGAAGCGCATCACCGCGCGGATGTAGTCGTCGTCCATCGTGAAGCGCTCGCGCGCGTAGTCGAGCGAGCAGCCGAGCCGCCTGAACTGGCCCATGATCACGCCGCCGTACTCGTGCAGCCACTCCCAGACACGCTCGACGAACGCCTCCCGGCCGATCTCCTGCCGTGAGGTGCCTTGCTTCCGCAGCTCCTTCTCGACGACAGCCTGCGTCGCGATGCCGGCGTGGTCGAAGCCCGGCTGCCAGAGCGTGTTGAAGCCGCGCATGCGGTGCCAGCGGATGAGCGCGTCCTGGATCGACCCGTTCAGGGCGTGACCCATGTGGAGCGCGCCGGTCACGTTCGGCGGCGGAACCGCGATCACGTACGTCCTCCCGGGCGCCTCGGGGTCGGCGTAGTACAGGCGCTCGGCCTCCCAGGTGCGCTGCCAGCGCTCCTCGACGCCCTGCGGACGGTAGAGAGGCTCCATCTCCATCAGGCGCCGATCCTATCCAGGGGAGAACTGCCGACCATTCGCTCGGGAAGACAGAGACAGATCAGATCAGGCAGCGACTATGGCCTGAGAATAGCAACCTGCTTTCAAGCAGGTTGCAGTCTTTTCGGACGACTGCGGCTCAGCGCCGCGCGGCTCTGCCGCGCTGCCAGTCGCGCGGCTGCGCTCCGACCTGCTCGAGGATCGTCTCGAGGAGGTGGAACGACGACAGCACGTGCTCGCGGGCGAGTGCACGAGCGCCGGCGGCGCTTCCGGCGAACAGGGCCTGCTTGATCGCGCGATGCTGCTCCGCGTTCCGCAGGTAGAGCCCGTCGAGCGAGTGGTCGCCGGGCGCCCACACCGCCGGCCCGGAGAACGTGCGGCGCGCGCTCTTCGCGAGCTGCTCGACGAGCGGCAGATCCGCGGCGCGGTAGATCACGTCGTGGAACGCGTGGTTCGCGCGCACCCAGTCGCCCATGATCGAGCGCCGCTCCTCGCCCGGCTCCTTCGCACGCAGCGCCTGCGAAATCTCAGCGAACCGCTTCTCGCACTCGTCGAGCTCCTGCAGCTGCTCGGGCGTGATCTTCCTCGCCGCGACCTCGGTCGCAAGCGACTCGAGCTCCGCGCGCACCATGAAGGCCTCGTGGAGCTCCTCCCGCGAGATCGTGCGGACACGTACGCCGCGGTTCGGCACGAACGAGACGAGCCCAAGGGCTGCCAGCCGGCGCAGGGCCTCCCGGACGGGCGTCCGCGAGACGTTGAACTGCTCCGAAAGCTGTTCCTGGCGAAGGACCGTCCCCGGGGCGAGCTCCCCCGAGACGATGGCCTCCTCGATGACGAGCGCGATGTCGTCGGCCTTGGTGGTGTCGAGGGTCACTCCAACCGAGTGTACGCCGGAAGCGTGAGGAAGTCCTCCAGCTCGGGGGCGAGCGAGAGCTCCGCGAAGAGCTGCTTTGCCTCCTCCCCGGCCTCGACCGCGTCGATTTCCCTGCGTACCTGCGCCTCGTCGAAGCGCCCTGCGCGCACCCACTGCCAGACCTGCGAGCGCGAGATCTCCGCGGTCGCGGCGTCCTCCATGAGATCGTCGATCGCCGCGGCGCCGACCCCGTGGAGCCACGCGTCGAGGTAGCGGACGCCGACCGAGACGTTCGTGTGCAGGCCGGCCTCGGTGATCTCGCCCGGCGTGTCCGGGATAGAGAGCAGAGCCGCGTCGTCCGGGACGACGTCCTCGCGCAACCGCTCGACCTGGTTCGGCCGGTCGCCCAGGACGGCGTCGAACACCTCCGTCGCGACCGGGACGAGATCGGGATGCGCGACCCACGTTCCGTCGAAGCCGCTCGCCGACTCGCGCTCCTTGTCCTCGCGCACCTTCGCGAGGGCGACGCGGTTCACCTCGGGATCCTTGCGCGACGGGATGAACGCAGCCATGCCGCCGATCGCGTGCGCGCCGCGCTTGTGACAAGTTGCAACGAGGAGGTCGGTGTACGCGCGCATGAACGGGACCGTCATCGTCACCTGCGCGCGATCCGGAAGCAGCCAGCCGCGCGTTCGGAACTTCTTGATCGCGCTGAAGATGTAGTCCCACCGGCCGGCGTTCAATGCGCAGCCGTAGTCGCGGAGCTCGTAGAGGATCTCCTCCATCTCGAACGCGGCGAGGATCGTCTCGATCAGCACCGTGCAGCGAATCGACCCGCGCGGCAGGTCGAGCTGCTCCTCGACGAGCGCGAACGCCTGTGCCCACAGCCGCGCCTCGAGGTGCGACTCGAGCTTCGGCAGGTAGAAGTACGGGCCGCTCCCACGCTCCAGCAGCTCGCGCGCGTTGTGGAACATCGTCAGCCCGAAGTCGAAGAGGCTCGCGGAGACGTACTCGCCGTCGACTGCGAAATGGCGCTCGTAGAGATGCCACCCGCGCGGGCGGATCATCAGCGTCGCGGTCGAGTCGTTCAGCCGGTAGCTCTTCTCGTCCGTCTCGAGCGTGATCTCGCACCGCACCGCGTCGCGGACGTTCCGCTGTCCGTCGAGCACGTTTCTCCATGTCGGCGAGTTCGCATCCTCGAAGTCGGCCATGAAGACCCGCGCGCCGGAGTTCAGCGCGTTGATCATCATCTTGCGCTCGACCGGGCCGGTGATCTCGCAGCGCCGATCCTGGAGGTCGTCCGGCGCGGCAGCGACTCGCCATTCGCCTTCGCGGATGTGCGCCGTCTCCGGCAGGAAGCCGGGAAGCTCGCCGGCGTCCAGGTCGAGCTGACGCTCCCGCCTCCGCTCGAGCAGCTCGACCCGGATCGGGTTCAGCTCGCGATGCAGGCGTGCGACGAGCTCACGCGCCTGCTCGCTGAGGATCTCTTCTCTGACGAGTCCCCGCTCCGGCGCCGGCCAAGCCGGCGCCTCCGCTCCCTGCCCGACTCCGTCGAGCCTACGTCCGGACGTCCTCACGCGGTGAACTGCGCTTCCTCGGTCGAGCCCTTGAGCGCGAGCGTCGACGAGTCCGGCGACACCGCCTGCGTGACGAGGTCGAAGTAGCCGGCGCCGACCTCGCGCTGGTGGCGCGTGGCTGTGTAGCCGAACTCCTCGAGCGCGAACTCGTGCTCCTGGAGCTCGACGTACGACGTCATCGCGTTCTCGGCGTAGCCGCGCGCCAGCTCGAACATCCCGGCGTTCAGCGCGTGGAAGCCGGCGAGCGTGATGAACTGGAACTTGTAGCCCCACTCGCCGAGCTGGTGCTGAAAACGCGCGATCGTCTCGTCGTCGAGATGCTTCCGCCAGTTGAACGAGGGGGAGCAGTTGTACGCCAGCAGCTTGCCGGGGAACTTTTCGTGGATCGCCTCGGCGAACTCGCGCGCCTCGTCCAGATCGGGCGTCGACGTCTCGCACCAGATCAGGTCGGCGTACGGCGCGTACGCGAGCCCGCGCGAGATCGCCGCCTCGATCCCGTCACGGACGCGGTAGAAGCCTTCCGCCGTCCGCTCGCCGGTAACGAAGTCGCGATCGTACTCGTCGACGTCGCTGGTCAGGAGCGCAGCGGAGAGCGCGTCCGTGCGGGCGACGAGGACCGTCGGCACATCGAGCACGTCGGCCGCAAGGCGCGCCGCATTCAGCGTGCGCACGAACTGCTGCGTCGGCACGAGCACCTTGCCGCCCAGATGGCCGCACTTCTTCTCCGACGCGAGCTGATCCTCGAAGTGGACGCCCGCCGCACCGGCCTCGATCATCGCCCGCATCAGCTCGTAGGCGTTGAGCGGGCCGCCGAAGCCGGCCTCTGCGTCGGCAAGGATCGGCGCGAACCAGTACGTGCCGTTGCGCCCCTCCGACCAGTCGATCTGGTCGGCGCGCTGCAGCGCGTTGTTCAGCCGCCGGACGAAGCTCGGTACGCTGTTCGCCGGATAGAGGCTCTGGTCGGGGTACGTACTGCCGGCGAGGTTCGCATCGGCCGCGACCTGCCAGCCCGAGAGATAGATCGCCTCGAGTCCGGCCTTCACCATCTGCACCGCCTGGCCGCCGGTGATCGCGCCGAGGGCCCGGACCGGCTCCTCGCGCCGGACGAGCTCCCAGAGGCGCTCGGCGCCGAGGCGCGCAAGGGTCTGCTCGGGCACGACCGAGCCGCGCAGCCGCACGACGTCCGTGGCCGAGTACGTCCGTTCGATCCCGTCCCAGCGCGCGTCGTCGCGCCACCGGGCCTCGAGCTGGTCAGCTGCTGCTTGGATCCGAGCCTGGGGGGTCACACCGTCTCCTCGGTCGCTGGAACGCGTTTTCGGATCCTAGATGAGCCGGAAGACGGCACGCAAGTCTGATTGTCCCCTTTTTGGGATCCCACCCTGTCCAGGGTGGGATCCCAGATCGTGCTCGCTAGCGCGGGGAGGGCTGTTGCTCGCCCGCCCGGTCGCGGTCGAGCGGAGCATCCGCCGTGTCTTCGACGAGCTCCTCGAACAGCAGCCGGTAGTGCTGCATCGCCTGCCGGAGGTCCTCCGTCGTGCCGTCGCCGAGCGCGCTCGCCCGGGCGAGGCGGTGGCCGAGGCGATAGTTCTCGACGACCTGCGGGTGGTCGACCGAAACGTCGGCCGCGCGCTGCTCGAAGTCGTCCACCGGGTAGCCCCGGTCGGCCATCACGGACTGGATCGTCATGTCCGCGTCGCGCACCGCGCCGTCGGGATCGTCGACGAACTTCGCCTGCACCCGCTGCCACTCGACGAGGTACCGCTCGCGGGCGGCGGTCGTCAGCGGCTGGATCTCCAGCTCGTCACGCCGGTCGGCGCGTGCGCTGAGCTCGGCCTCGGCGTCCCGCTTGCTCTCGGCAACGTCGAGTGTGCGGTCGTACTCAGGGCCGAAGCGCCCTTGCAGCTCCCGTGTGCGACGTTGCTTCATGGCCTGCCAGATGACAAGGGCGACCACGACGATCGCGCCGACGGCCACCAGTGCCCATGCCCATCCAGGCATCGTTCCTCCTTCAGTGGATTTCGTCCTCAGTGAGGAGGAAACGGGCCGGCGCCCCTATGGGTTTCGCTCAGCGCGACGTCCAGCCGAGATCCATGACGAGCGGCGCACCCGTCACGGAGCGGCCCTCGGGCCCGAGCAGCCACGCCGCGGCCGCGGCCACCTCATGCGGTTCGAGCAGCCGTTTGACCGCCTGGGGAGCGAGCAGATCCTCCTCGGAGCGGTCGCGCAGCTGCCCTTCGACGATCGCGGTCCGCACGTACGCGGGACAGATCGCCGACGCGCTGATGCCGACCTCCGCGCCTTCGAGCGCGAGCACCTTCACGAGGCCGAGCACGCCGTGCTTCGCCGCGACGTACCCTGCCTTGAACGGTGACGCGACAAGGCCGTGCACCGACGCGACGACGAGAAAGCGGCCGTCGCCCGAGGCGGCGAGCGCGTCCCAGGCATACTTCGCGAGCAGGAACGGGCTCGTGAGGAGCAGCGCCTGGAGCGAGTCCCACTGCTCCTCGGGGAAGTCGCGGACGGGCGCGACGTGCTGGAAGCCCGCGTTCGCGACGACGGCGTCGAGCTTCCCCTCGAACCGCTCGAGCGCCGCGTCGACGACCGCGCGGTTTCCCTCGCGAGTCGAGAGGTCGCCGTCCTCGAGATCGACGGCGTGCAGCTGCCAGCCGTCCGCGCGGAGGCGCAGCGCGATCGCGGCGCCGATGCCGCGCGCGGCGCCGGTGACGAGCACGTTCACTTGTAGTAGCGGAACAGCACTTCAGCCACGCAGACCGGCTTCTCGCCGCCCTCACGCTCGATCGTCGCGGTCATCGCCGCCTGGAAGCCCCACTCGGCCTCGTCGACGCTGTCGACGCGGAACGTGCCGCGGACGCGCGAGCCGACGGGCACCGGCGCCGGGAATCGCACCTTGTTCAGACCGTAGTTGACAGCCATGCCGTCGCCCTGGCGCGGCACAACTTCGTACGACATGACGGGCAACAGCGAAAGCGTGAGGTAGCCGTGGCCAATCGTCGTTCCGAACGGGCCGGCGGCAGCACGCTCCGGGTCGACGTGGATCCACTGGTGGTCGCCGGTCGCCTCCGCGAACGCATCGATCGTCTCCTGCGGGATCTCGATCCAGCTCGACGGGCCGAACTCGGTCCCGGGGGTCAGCTCAGTGGTCATCGCCCCACCGTACGACACTTGCCGCCCACGTGTATCCCGTACCGGCGGCGAGGAGGAGCACGAGCTCGCCGTCGCGCAGCTCGCCTGCGCGCGCGGCACGGTCGAGCGCGAACAGCGGGTCCACCCCGCTCATGTGCCCGGTGTCGTCGAGATAGGCGGCGCGCGACTCGGCCAACCCGAGCTCTGCGACGAGGGCGCGGTGCATCGAGGGCTTCATGTGGATCCCGCAGAGATAACCCACGTCTGGGAGCGTGGCCCCGCTGCGCTCCACGGCCCCGTTCGCGGCCGCGACGAAGTTCGCGAGGCTCACCTCGTCGAGCCCCTGCTTCATCGAGCCCGGGTCGGCCACGTCGAGGAACCGGTAGCCGCCGTTCGGCGAGACGCTGCCGCCCGCGGCAACCTTCACCTGAAGCGAGAACGATCCGTCGGTCACGCCGTGGCAACCGAGCAGCTCGTTGCGTCCGCCGTCCTTCACAAGCAGGCCGGCGACTGCGCCGTCGCCGAAGTTGAACATGAACCGCGAGCGCTCGTTGCCGTAATCGAGCAGGTACGACTCGCGGCACGCTGCGACGACGAGGATCATGCGCAGCTCGTCCTCGGCACGCAGCATGTCCCGCGCGATGCGCAGGGCGACAGGCGTGCCGGCTGAGACGTTGTCGTACTCGACCGCGTACGCGCGCGAGGCGCCGATGCGATGCGCAATCCACGGCGCCGCTTGCCACACCGCGTAGTCCTTCCACATCGACCCGTAGTACATGACGACGTCGAGCGCCTCGGGGTCGACTCCCGCCTCCGCGAGCAGCGTCTCGGCGGCTCGCACGGAGAGATCGCTCACGTGCTCGTCCTCGGCGGCGATGTGCTTCCCGCGCAGCCCGAACTTCTCGACGATCACCTGCTCGGGGATGCCGCTGCGGTCCGCCACTTCCGCCGCCGTCATCCAGCGCTCCGGGAGATATGACGCCGTCGCAGCGAGCGAGACGCGGCTCATCATCCAGCCTCCAGGACACGGCGGATGATGCGTGCGAGCTCCTGCTCGACGTGCTCGGGAACCTCGCCGTCGCCCCAGAGGATGTACCGCATGCCGAGGAGCTCGCCGGCGGCCATCAGCGCCCAGGCGGACACCTCCGGGTCGATGTCGCCGAGCTCCCCGCGCGCCATCGACTCGCGCAGTCCTTCGACGTAGCCCTCGGAAAGCTTCTCGTAGTGGTAGCGGAGCATTTCCGGCGAGACGAACTCGGCCTGGCGGATGATCCGGTAGAGCGCGGGATGCTCTCCGGTGAAGCGGAAGTACGCGCCGAAGCCCAGCAGCTCCGTCTCGAGGCGCGTCGCGCCCTGCGACGACGCTTCCTTCATCGCGTGGCGGACGCGCCGGTTCAGATCGCGCACGAGCTCGTCGAACACGTCCTTCTTCGACGCGAAGTAGAGGTAGAACGTGCCCTGGCCGACGCCCGCTGCCTCGGTGATCTTCACGATCGAGGCATCGTGGTAGCCGAGCTCGCCGAAGACCTCCTCCGCGGCCTCGATCAGACGGGTTCGGGTCTCGACGCCGCGCGCGCTGAGTGTCCGGCCGTCGGCGCCGAAGACGACGTCGGTCATCGGACGGCCTCCGTCACAAGGCCCTGCTTCTGGATCTTCCCGAGGCTGTTCCGCGGCACCTCTGCGACGAAGCGGACGGATTTCGGCACCTTGAAGCGCGCGAGCCGCGCGCGACACCACTCGAGCAGCTCGTCGTCGCTGACGCCGTCGGCCACGACGAACGCGACGCCGACCTCTCCCCACCGCTCGTCCGCGACGCCCACGACCGCGGCGTCGACGACCTGCGGGTGCTCGTGGAGGACCGCCTCGACCTCGGCCGGGTAGACGTTCTCGCCACCCGAGATGTACATGTCCTTCAACCGCCCCTTGATCCGGTAGAAGCCTTCGTCGTCGCACTCGGCGATGTCGCCCGTGCGAAGCCACCCGTCCGCAGTGAAGGCCTCGGCCGTCGCCTCGGGGTTGCGCCAGTAGCCCGGGAAGACGTTCGGGCCGCGCACCTGCAGCTCCTGCTCAGCGGAGAGCCGAACGTCGACGAACGGATACGGCTTGCCCGCATAGCCGAGCTTTCGCACGGCATCTTCGGGCGGCAGGCAGAGGACGTTCGGCGCCGCCTCGGTGAGGCCGTAGCCCTGCACGATTGCGGTGCCGCGCGCGGCCCACGTCTCGAGCAGCGCCTCGGGCATCGGCGCGCCGCCGACGACCGCGCGCTCGAGGCTCGAGAGGTCGGCGCCGGCAAAGCGCGGATGTTGCGCGAGGAACAGGTAGATCGCCGGCACGCCCATCATCGTCGTGACGCGCTTCTCCCCGATCAGTCCGAGCACGCGCTCCGCGTCGAACTGCCGCTCCAGCACGACCCGCGCCCCCTTGAGCCAGCTGAGGAGCGGGTGCACGTTCCAGCCGCCGCAGTGAAACTGCGGCAGGAGCTGGAGGACGACGTCATCCCCATGCACCCCGGTCGCAAGGTCGAAGCCGATGTTCGTCCAGAAGCAGTTCGCATGGCTCAGCAGAGCGCCCTTCGGCTTGCCGGTCGTGCCGGACGTGTAGATCAGAAGCAGACGATCGTCGTCCTCTACCCGAATAGAAGGGGCCTGGCCCGGAACGGGGCCGGACCCCAGCCGTTCGAACGCCCATCCCGTGGCAGCCGCCAGGTGCTCATGAGCATCCTCGACGAGCAACACCGCCGGCTCCGCATCGTCCAGCTGGTAGCGCAGCTCCGGCACAGAGAGGCGCCACGACAGCGGCACGAGGATCAGGCCGAGCTTCGCGCACGCGAAGAAGACCATGACGTGCTCCGGCGAGTTGCCCGTCAGCGTTGCGACGCGGTCGCCGCGCTGCAAATGCGCAAACGCCGCCGCGAACGCGTCGGAGCCCTCGTCGAGCTCGCGGTAGGTGACGAGCCGTCCGTCGTAGTCGATGGCGACGCGCTCCGGCGTGTTCCGGGCGCGGTCGGCGATCCAGCGGTCGATGGTGTGGCTCACGACCGGAGGAACTCTTTCACGATCGGCGCGAGACGCTCGGCTTCCTGCCAGACGAGCAGGTGCCCACGGTCGGGGATCAGCTCGAGCCGGGCACCCGGGATCAGCTCGACGAGCAGCTCGGCGTTGCGCGCGTCGACGACGTTGTCGGCACCGCCCTGAAGCACGAGCGTGTCGGCGCCGATGCCCGGTGTGCGGTCGTAGGCGTCGAATGTCGCTCCCGCATACGCCTGGGCCTGCCAGCCGGCGAGCGTGGGACCGCGTTCGAGGCGGTAGCGGAAGATCTCCTCCACGAGCTCGGGCTGCTCGCGGACGCCGTACTCGCCGAGTGAGTTCTCCACGAGCAGCCGAAGCCCGGCTTCGCGCTCCATCGCCGGAAAGCGTCCGAACGCCTCGATCCCGGCCGCCGGCATCGGCACCGAGCGTGGGCCGCCGGGCGCGGTCGAAGCGAGCACGAGCTTGCGCACCCGGTCCGGATGAGTCAACGCGAGCTCCTGCGCGATGTAGCCGCCGAGGCTCACGCCGAGCACGTGCGCCGAGTCGATCCCGGCCGCGCCGAGGACGGCGACGGCGTCCTCCGACATCTGGGAGACCGCGTACGGCCCGCCGGGCACGTCGCTGTCGCCGACGCCACGGTTGTCGAAGACGACGACCTGGAACTCCTCTGCGAGCAGGTCGGGCAGCTTCCCCCAGCCGAAGCGGTCGTAGCCGAGGCCGTGGATCATCAGCAGCGGCTCGCCCTCGCCCTTCACCTCGTAGGCGAGGCTGACGTCGCCGTTCTTGGCCGCCCTCATGCCTCCAGCTCCGGTTCGGGCTCCGCCGCCGCGGTCGGGCGGATCGCCGACTCGAGCCGCCGCAGCCCACTCGGGCGCCCGCGCGCAGCGAGCCCGGCCAGCCCGCCCGGCATGAAGAAGACGATCAGGATGAACACGGTGCCGAGCAGGAAGAGCGGCTGCTCGAGCGGCGTGCGCAGCACGCCCGGCAGGTCCTGGATCGCCGACGAGCCGCCCATCGCCGTCAGGCGATCGTCGAGGTAGTGGTAGAGGATACCGCCGAGCACCGCACCCCAGCGCGAGCCGGCGCCGCCGATCACGACCATCAGGAGCAGCGTCAGCGTGAACTCGGATACCGCAACCGAAGGGTTCGAGCTGTTGTAGAGCAGCATGTAGACGATCCCGCCGCCCGCGGCGAGCACCGACGAGAGCACGAACGCCTGCAGCTTGTATGCGCGCGGACGCATGCCGAGCACCTCGACGCGTAGCTCGTTCTCGCGGATGGCCTGCCACACGCGCCCCGGCGACGAGTCGACAGCCCAACGAACGACGAAGAACACGACGGCGAGGAAGCCGAGAGCAAGCCAGTACAGGTACTTCGTGTTCACGATCCCGACGAAGTGGGTCGGCAGCTTCGTGTAGTCGGCACCGAGACCCTCCTCGCCGTGCGTCCAGTGGCGCGGGTCCTTTCGAATGAGCACCGTTCCGGCCTGCGCGAACGCCAGTGTCACCATTGCGAACGCGATCCCGCCGACGCGAAGGCTCACCGAGCCGAGCGCCGTCGCCACGACGAACGCGAGCACGAGCGTGAAGAGAACCGCCTGCCAGAAGCTCCAGCCCCAGATCGTGATCGCGATGTTCGACATGTACGCGCCGATCGCGACGTACAGCGCATGGCCGAACGACAGCAGGCCGGTGAAGCCGAACTGCACGTCGTACGTGAGCGCGAGCGCGCCGAACAGCATGCAGACGGCGAGCAGTTGCAGCGTGCCGGGACTCGAGACCGGCGAGTCGAAGAGCTTCGGGATGTCCCAGCCCAGCTTCGGAACGAACGCGAGCGCCGCGAAGACGACCGCCGGCCACGCCCAGTCGGCAACGACTTTCCGCGTCACGCGCGCGCTCCCGTGACCGCGCCCGCGAGGCCTTGCGGCCGCGCGAGCAGCACGAGCCCGAGCAGCAGGACGACGACCATGTCGCCGATCCCCGACGAGGCGTAGTAGTTCGCGTACTGCTGGGTGAGTCCCACGATCGCAGCGGCGACCGCGGAGCCGCCGATCGAGCCGAGCCCCCCGATCACGACGACGATGAACGCGAAGATGAGCAGGCTGACGCCCTGGCCGGGCTGGACGACGCCGAAGTACACGCCGCTGAGCACGCCGGCGATCGCCGCGGCGACACCGCCGAGCGCGAAGACGAGCGTGAACGCCTTGCGGACGTCGATTCCGAGCGCGGTGACCATCGCACGGTTCTCGACGCCGGCGCGGATGATCAACCCGTAGCGCGTCTTGCGCAGGAAGAGCTGGAGCCCGACGAGCACGACGGCCGCGGTCCCGATCTCCACCCAGCGGTCATTCGGTACGTGCGCGCCGCCGATCGTCGTCGTCTCGTGAAGCCACGGCGGGACGACGTACGCCTTCGGATCCGGGCCCCAGATGCCCTCGACGAGGGCGACGAACGCAAGCGAGAGGCCCACGGTCACGAGCACCTGCTCGATGTGGCGCGCATAGAGCGGGCGGATGAGGATCAGCTCCACGAGCGCCGCGAACACGCCGCCGACCACGAGGCCGAGCAGGGCGCTCAGAAGGAAGCGAACGAGCACCGAGCCGACGCCGTCGAAGACGTGCACGCTCGTCCACCAGGTGGTGTACCCGCCGACGGTGATGAACGCGCCGTGCGCGAAGTTCAGGACGCCCATCAAGCCGTAGATGAGCGAGAGCCCGGAGGCGATCAGGAAGTACATCGCGCCGAGCCCGACGCCCGTGATCGTCAGCAGGATGAGAGTGCTCATTCGCGCTCCGGCGCCGGCGGAGCCGGCACCTCCGCTCCTTGTCGGGCTCCGTCGAGCCTACGCCCGCCGCGCCCTCCGGCCGTGACGCTGAGCAGCCGCTTCACGAGCTCGGGGCGCTCGAGCAGCTCCTTCGCGCCGCCGGCATGCACGACGCGACCCTGGTCGAGCACGATCACGTCGCGCGCGATCCGGCGGACGACGCCGAGGTTCTGCTCGACGAGCAGCACCGTCGTCAGCTCGGACAGCCGCTCGAGCACGCGCGCGACCTCCGAGACGAGCGCCGGCGCGAGCCCTTTCGTCGGCTCGTCGACGAGCAGCACCCGATTGTCGTTCAGGAGCGCGCGCGCGATCGCGACCATCTGCTGCTGGCCGCCGGAGAGCGTCCCGGCGCGCTGCGCTGCGCGCTGCTTCAACTCGGGGAAGAGCTCGTAAACGAGGTCGTAGCGCGGGTTGGCGTCGCGCTCCGCAAGCCGCAGGTTCTCCTCCACCGTCAGCCCGGTGAAGACGTCGCGGTCCTCGGGGACATAGCCGAAGCCGCGCCGCACGATCTTGTGCGTCGGCAGCGAGGTCAGCTCCTCGCCGGCGAGCGTCACGGAGCCGCGACGGCCGGTCAGCCCGAGGATCGCGCGCACCGTCGTCGTCTTGCCGACGCCGTTGCGCCCGAGCAGCGCCGTCACGCCGCCTTCCGGCACGTCGAAGGTGACGCCCTGGAGCACGTGCGAGCCGCCGAGGTATACGTGCAGATCGCGGATCGACAGCAGCGGGCGGGCGACCTCCGGCTCCGGCGCCGCAGCAGCCATCAGAGCTCTTCTCCGAGGTAGGCCGACTGCACCGTCTCGTTCGCCATCACCGCTGCCGGCGTGTCGCAAGCGAGGAGGGCTCCGTGGTGCATGACCGCGATTCGCTGTGCGAGGCCGGTGACCACCTCCATGTGGTGCTCGACCATCAGCACCGTCTTCCCCTCCTGCTCGTGCACGGAGCGGATCAGCTCGACGAGCTCCGGCACGTTCTCGGCCGACACGCCGGCCATCGGCTCGTCGAGCATGACGACGGGTGCGTCGGCGGCGAGCAGCATCGCCAGCTCGAGGCGCCGCTTGTCGCCGTGCGAAAGCGCTCCTGCCGGCACAGGAGATTTGGCCTCGAGCCCCACCCGCGCGACTGCCGCACCTGCGCGGTCGAGGGCCGGCCTCACGCTCGTCGCGCGCCGCCAGATGCGGAGCGTGCCACCGAGCGCCGCCTCCGCAGCGAGCCGCACGTTCTCGAACACGCTCAGCAGCGGGAAGACGTTCGAGACCTGGAACGTGCGGCCGAGGCCCTCACGCGTGCGCCGGTACGTCGGCGCGTGGGTGATGTCCTCGCCCGCGAGCTCGATCTGCCCGGCGGTCGGCCGGTAGAGCCCGGAGATCAGGTTGAAGAGCGACGTCTTCCCGGCGCCGTTCGGACCGATGATGCCGAGCAGCTCGCCTTCCGCAACCTCGAGCGAGACGTCGACGACGATTTGTGCGCCGCCGATGTCGAGCCCGAGGTTACGTGTCGCGAGAATCGGAGGGTTCATCGCGAACGGCTCTGTTCGACTCCTACTTGAACGGTGTGAGCGGGGGCTGGACGTTGCCCGGCGACACCGTCTTCAGGACCTTTGCGTCGTACTTGCCCTTCGCGTTCTTGACGAGCTGCACCTGGAACATAGGCTGCAGCATCGCGTGATCCTGCGGTCGGATGCGCTGCTTGCCCTTCGGCGCCAGGAACTGCCAGCCCTCGAGCGCCTGGATCATCGCGTCGACGTTCTGCTCGGTGCCGCCCTTCGAGATGGCCTGGCAGATCATCTGTGCTGTGACGAAGCCGTCCGGCGTGAAGATGTCCGGGACCTGACCGTTCTTCTTCATGCGGTTCACGAGCCAGTCGTTGACCGGGTTCTTCGGCGCCTGGTAGACGTAGTGCGACACGAGTGTCACGCCCGGCACCTGCGGTCCGAAGATCGGGTAGATGGCGCGGTTCGCGAGGCCGGTGACGATCGTCGTCGACTTCGGCACGCCCTGCTGCTGCAGCGCCTGCCACATCTGCGGGCCGTTGGTGCCGGCCCAAGCGACGAAGACCATGTCTGCGTTCGCGTTCTTCAACTGCTGCGCGTACGGCGTCAGATCGGAGGCGCCGAACGGAACGAGCAGCTTCGACACGGTGTGGCCCTTGCCGCCGAACACGGTGTTCACGGCGACGTAGTTGCCCTGGCCGAAGGCCGTGTCCTCGGCGAAGACGACGATTTTCTTGCCCGCGGTCTTCGGCGGGAGGATGTTCGACGCATCGAGCACGTCCTGCCAGCTCTGGCGGCCGGCGCGGAACGTGTACTTGTTGAGGCCGGTGATGCCGTCGTTCGCGGCCGCGCCCGAGATGTAGAGCACCTGGTTCTGCGCCGCGATCGGGCCGACCTGCAGAGCCGCGCCGGAGGAGGCCGTGCCCGCGAGGATCTTGTAGCCCTGACCGATGAGATCCTTGGCAGCCGCCACGGCCTTCGCCGCATCGGTGCCGTCGTCGACGTAGGTCGGCTCGATCGAGTAGCCCCCGCACTTGCCCTTCGTGTATTCGAGGCCGAGCCTGAAGCCCTGGACCATCTCGGCGCCGAACTGCGAGAGCAGCCCGGTGCGGGAGTAGATGAACCCGACCTTCACGACCTTGGCGGCGCTCGCACCCTGCGAGTCGACCCTCGCGGCCGCGGTGCCGGCCAGGCCTGCCGAGATGAGCGCGGACACCCCGAGAAGGAGCGCGCCGCGCGTCCAGCGTCCTGTCATGTCAACCCTCCGAGTCGCGTGGCCCCACCCGAATATGAGACCCGATTCAGGTCTCTTATCGCACCCGCCGGACGCCGTGTCAAGACCCGGCGGCTCCAAAGGCCGCCAAGTAACACCTTGTTACTTGGCGGGGTTTAGGCGGTCTGCTCGACGGGCTCTTCGGGCTCGTCGTCGGCGTACGTGCCGGCGCTCGTCACGAGCGTCGGGCGGATCTTCTGGGAGATCGTCTCCTTGGTGATCACGCATTTCGTGACGTCGCGCCGCGACGGCAGCTCGAACATCACGTCGAGCAAGGCTCCCTCGATGATCGATCGGAGGCCGCGCGCGCCCGTCTCGCGCTCGAGCGCCTTGTCGGCGATCTCCCAGAGCGCGTCCTCGGTGAAGACGAGCTCGATGCCGTCGTAGCCGAAGAACCGGTGGTACTGCTTCGAGAGCGCGTTCTTCGGCTCGGTCAGGATCTGCACGAGATCTTCACGGCGAAGCTGGTGCACGGCCGAGATCACCGGCAGACGCCCGATGAACTCGGGGATCAGCCCGAAGTTGAGGAGATCCTCCGGCATGACGCCCGCGAGCATCTCGGACGACTCGGCTGAGTTCTTCGAGCGCACATCGGCGCCGAAGCCGACGGCGTTCTTGCCGACCCGGCGGCCGATGATCTTGTCGAGGCCGGCGAACGCGCCCCCGCAGATGAACAGGATGTTCGTCGTGTCGATCGAGAGGAACTCCTGGTGGGGGTGCTTGCGCCCGCCCTGCGGCGGCACCGAGGCCACGGTCCCCTCGAGAATCTTCAGCAGCGCCTGTTGGACGCCCTCGCCCGACACGTCGCGCGTGATCGACGGGTTGTCCGCTTTTCGTGCGATCTTGTCGACCTCGTCGATGTAGATGATCCCGGTCTCGGCCTTCTTGATGTCGAAGTCCGCCGCCTGGATCAGCTTCAGGAGGATGTTCTCGACGTCCTCGCCGACGTACCCGGCCTCGGTGAGCGCCGTCGCATCGGCGATCGCAAACGGGACGTTGAGAATCCGCGCCAGCGTCTGGGCGAGGAGGGTCTTGCCGCAGCCGGTCGGGCCGAGCAGGAGGATGTTCGACTTCTGGAGCTCGACCTCGCCGTCGTCGGTCCCCATCTGGACGCGCTTGTAGTGGTTGTAGACCGCCACCGCGAGCGTCCGCTTGGCCTCTTCCTGGGAGACGACGTAGTCGTTCAGGACGGCGTAGATGTCCCTCGGACGAGGGAGGTTGTCGAGGTCGAGCTGGGCCGGGGTCGTCAGCTCCTCGTCGATGATCTCGTTGCAGAGATCGATGCATTCGTCGCAGATGTAGACGCCGGGGCCGGCGATCAGCTTCTTGACCTGCCGTTGGCTCTTCCCGCAGAAGCTGCAGAGAAGCTGCTCGTTTCCTTCGCTAGCCCTGGCCACCTCTATCTCCTTGTACCTCGGTCCGGCCTTTTCGTCTACCGGTGGGAGACGACCTGGTCGACGATTCCGTACTGCTGGGCCTCATCGGCGTTCATGTAGTAGTCGCGCTCCATGTCCTTCGAGACCTTCTCGCTCGGCTGATTTGTGTGCTGGGCGATGATCTCCTCCAGGTTCCGCTTGAGGTTGATCGTCTCACGGGCCTGGATCTCGATGTCGGTGCCCTGGCCCTGGAAGCCGCCTGAGACCTGGTGGATGAGAATCTTGGAGTTCGGCAGTGCGGTTCGCTTTCCCTCCGTGCCCGCCGCGAGAAGCAGCGCACCCATCGACATAGCGATCCCGACGCATGTCGTCGCGACGTCCGGCTTGATGAACTGCATCGTGTCGTAGATCGCGAGTCCCGCGTACACGGAACCGCCCGGCGAGTTGATGTAGATGCTGATGTCCTTGTCCGGGTCCTCGGACTCGAGATGGATCATCTGCGCGACGATCAGGTTCGCGACGTTGTCGTCGATCGGCGTGCCGAGAAAGATGATGCGCTCGTTCAGGAGCCGCGAGTAGATGTCGAAGAACCGCTCGCCGCGCGAGGTCTGCTCGATGACGGACGGGATGATCAGGTTCGACGGATGCGTCATGTGTTGTGGCTCCTTAACTGCCGGGGGTCCAGAGTTTCGCCTCGGTCGGCTGCTTTTCCTTGTCGGGCGTCCAGAGAGCCTCGCGCACCTCGGCGAGCTCCTTCGGAATGCGCTTTACCTCGGAGGCGATTCGGTCGAGAGTGTTACGGAGGCGCAGATCGTCGCGAAGCGTCTCGAAGCGGCCGCTCTCACGAAGCCGGAGCAGGGTCTCGTCGGCGTCGTCGCCAACGATCGCCGCCTGTTCGCGTACGAGCGCCTCGACTTCGTCGTCGGAGACCTCGATCCCAAGCCTGTCCGCGGCGGCGTCGAGCACGAGCTCGCGCGCGACGGAGCGCGAGGCCTCCTCGCCGAGCCGCGCGACCAATTGCTCGGGCTGCTGGCCGGTCATCGCGAGATACGTCTCGAGCGGAATGCCTCGCGCCTCGACTTGCCGCGCAAGGCCGCGGAGCAGCTCGCGCGTGCGCGCCTCGACGAGCGGTCCCGCGGCGTCCACCTTCGACGCGGCGACGACCGCATCGGCGACGTCGGAGCGGAACTGCGCCTCGACTTCCTCCGCGATCTGCTCGCGCAGGTGGGACTCGATGTCCTCCCGCAACTCCGCGAGCGTGTCGAACTCGCTCGCCGAGCGCGCGAGCTCGTCGTCGAGCTCGGGCAGCAACTTCTCCTTGATCTCCTTCACCGTTACGGAGACGGCCTGGGCCGAGTCGTCGGCGAGCTCGAACGTGACCTCCTTCGTCTCGCCGGCGCTCATGCCGACGACGCCTTGCTCCACCTCCTCGACGACCGCGCCCCGGCCGAGCTCGACGACGTAGTCCCGCCGGGTCTCGCCGTTCGGGGAGATCAGGTCGACGACCACGGTGTCGTCCGGTCCGACGGGCCGGCCTTCGACCGGCACGAGCTCCGCGATCGTCGCGCGCAGCGCGTCGAGCTCCTGCTGCACGAGGTCCTCGGGCACCTCCGGCTCGATCGCGCCCACCTCGAGCGTCGTCCAGTCTGCGACCTCGGGCTTCTCCTGCACCGGAAATGTCGCGCTGAACTCCCAGTCGGCGTCGTCTGCCGCCGGCAGGTCGAACTCGTATTCCGGCTGCGCGATCGGGCGGACACGGGTTCGCGCAGCGGCGTTCCAGAACCAGCCGCCGATGTGGCTCTCGATCGCCTCCGTCATCAAGCGCTCCTTGCCGACCTTCTGGAGGAGGACCTGCCTCGGCACCTTGCCTTTCCGGAAGCCGGGAATCTTGGCGGTGCGGGCGAGATCGGTGGCCGCGTGCTCCACGGCGTGATGCACGTCGTGGGACGGCACCTGAACCGTCAGGCGAACGCGGCTTTCCGGAAGTTCCTCGACCTGTGCCTGCACCCGGTCATTCAAGCAGACCCCTTCCCTCCTGAGTCGCCTAGGGTCCTGGTGTGCGGCTCTTCGTCCTGTCCCGCCACGCCCACTCGACGCTGAACCTCGAAGGGCGTGTAAACGGGGACCCGAGCGTCGACGTCCCGCTCACCGACGACGGCCGCGCTCAGGCGAGACGCCTCGGAGAGCAACTGGCCAACATGCCGCTCGAGCTCTGCGTCCACACCCGGTTTCGACGCACGCGCGACACCGCCGAGGAAATCCTTCACGGCCGCGACGTGCCGCTCCATGAGGAGCCCCTGCTGGACGACATCGACGTGGGCGAGCTCGAGGGAGTGACGGTTGCGTCGTACCGCGCCTGGAAGGCTGACCACGACCGCGCCGACCGCTTCCCCGGTGGCGAAAGCCTCGACGAGGCCGCGCGGCGGTACGGCCTCGCCTTCCGGGCGCTGCTCGAGCGAGCAGAGCAGGCGGTGCTCGTCGTCTGCCATGAGATCCCGATCCGCTACGCCCTCAACGCAGCGAGTGGCTCGGACGAGCTCGACGGGCCGGTGCACGCGATCCCGAACGCGACGCCGTACCTCTTCGACGAGCACGCGCTCGCACGCGCGGCGCAACGGCTCGCAAAGATCACCCGTTAGCGGGAGAAGGGCGCAGGAAGCCGACGGCGAATTCCGAGGTCTCTGGGATGACCGTCTGGGCCGCCTTCCTCATGAGCAGCGTCGCCGCCATCTGGGTCGGGATGGCGTCCGGAGTCGCATACGCCGTCGCGCGTGCGCGGCGCGCCTACGTCAGTGCGGGCGAGAGGACTTGAACCTCCAAGGGCCGTGAGGCCCAACGGGACCTAAACCCGCCGCGTCTACCAGTTCCGCCACACCCGCTGGCCCACCCAGGATAGAGCCGTATCCAGCCGCCCGTCGCACGGCGGTAGCTGCCCGCGCATTAGAGTCCCGGCCCGATGGCCGTCGGCATGCAACCGCAGGACGTCTACGAGCTCGTCAACGCGGGCGATCCCCGCATCTCGCCCGACGGGCTACGCGTCGCCTACACGGTCACGAGGCTCGACGAGGAGACGAACGAGTACCGCAGCGCGATCTGGGTGGGGCGGCTCGACGGCTCGGCTGAGCCGCGCCCATTCACGTCGGGCGAGAAGCGCGACACGATGCCCCGCTGGTCGCCCGACGGCGAATGGCTCGCCTTCGCCTCGACCCGCGGCGAGGACAAGACGCCGGCAAACATCTATGTCCTCCCCGCCGAAGGCGGTGAGGCTCGCAAGCTGACCGACCAGAAGGAGAGCGTCGAGTCGATCGCCTGGTCACCGGACTCGTCGCGTCTCGCGTTCACCGTACGCGTCCGCGACGAGGCATACGAGGAAGAGGACGAGCGCAAGCGGGCGCCGCGCCGGTTCAAGCGGATCTATCACAAGCTCGACAGCGTCGGCTGGACGGGCGACCGCAGGAAGCACGTCTTCGTCGTCGACCGCGAGAGCGGCGAGACGGGGCAGATCACGAGCGGCGACTTCGAGCACGACAATCCCGCCTGGTCGCCGGACGGCACGCGCCTCGCCTTCGACGCGCTGCGCGGCGAACGGTGGGACACGGAGCTGATCAGCCGGCTCTACGTGATCGACGTCGACGACCCCGGAGAGCCGCAGCCGCTGACCGGCGACGAGGCCTCCTACGCGGGCCCGTCGTTCTCGCCGGACGGCAGCCGCATCGCGTACCGGATGGCCGTCGAGGACGGGACGTACCCGCATCACACGCAGCTCGGGGTGATGGATGCGGACGGCGGCAACGCCCGCCTGCTCACGACCGCGCTCGATCGGCAATGTGCACCGTACCCGGATCACCGCGAGCCGCTCTGGGACGGCAACCGCCTCGTGTTCACGATCGAGGACCGCGGCAGCGTCCATCTCTACGGCGTCGCCGCAGACGGCAGCGCCGCGCCGGAGCTGCTGGTCGGCGGCGAGCAGGCGATCAGCCTCTACGACGTCCGCGACGGCACTCTCGCCTACGTCGCATCGACGTACACGACGATGCGCGAGCTGTACGCAGGCACCGACGGCAAGCTCGTAGGCGGGGTCGGCCGGGAGTTCGAGGACGGACGCGAGCTCGTCGAGCCCGAACGCTTCACCGCCGTCTCGCGGGACGGCTACGAGGTGGACGCGTGGGTCGTCCGGCCGGCCGGCTTCGAGCCCGGCAAGCGCTACCCCGCGCTGCTCAGCATCCACGGCGGTCCGTTCTCGCAATACGGCACCGGCTTCTTCGACGAGTTTCAGGTCTACGCCGGCGCCGGCCACGTCGTGCTCTATGCGAATCCGCGCGGCGGCTCCGGCTATTCGGAGGAGCACGGCCGCGCGATCCGCGGGCCCTTGAACGACGCCGGTCCCGGCTGGGGGACCGTGGACTTCGACGACCTGATGGCGGTCGTCGACACGGCGCTCGAGACCTTCGACTTCGTCGACCCGGAGCGGCTCGGCGTCATCGGCGGCTCGTACGGCGGCTACATGACGTCGTGGATCATCGGTCACACGAACCGCTTCAAGGCAGCGGTCTCCGAGCGCGCCGTCAACAACCTCGTCAGCATGTTCGGCTCGAGCGACGTCTTCTGGATCTTCGAGCGGCAGTTCGGGGGCCCGTTGTGGGAGGACGTCGGCGCATACCTCGAGAAGTCGCCGTCGACCTACGCGCTGGACATGGAGACGCCTGTGCTCGTGCTCCACTCGGAGCAGGACCTGCGCTGCAACATCGAGCAGGGGGAGCATCTGTTCACCCTGCTGCGCCTGCTGGGCAAGGACGTCGAGATGGTGCGGTTTCCCGCGGAGAGCCACGAGCTGTCCCGCTCGGGCTCCCCGATCCACCGCGTGCAGCGGTTCGAGACGATTCTCGAATGGTTCGGCCGCTACCTCGCGCCGGGCACCTGAACGGCCGCCGACGCGGTCTTCGCCGGCCGCTTCCCGTCCGTCGGCGTGACGTCGCAGCGGAGCGTCTGTCCCGGTTTTGCGGCGTCGCGCACGAGCACGTCGGAGAGCGCCGCGCTCGTCAGCGCCCGTAGGACCTTGCCGCCGGCGCTCCAGCGATAGCGGTAGCGCACGAGGTCGGAGTCGGGGTCTCGCGTCACGAGGGATGTCGAGACTACGCACTGTGCGCTTCCCTGCACGCTCAGCGTGACGCTCACCGGATTGGGCGCGCGATTCCGCGCCTGCTGTGCGCGTGCGACGACGAGCAGCGGCGCATCGGCGAGCAGCTTCCCGTCGAGGGAGTAGCGGAGCCGCCAGGTGCCGAGCGCGTCGAAGCGCACCCGCTCGTGGAAGTCGTACGCCGCCTGCCCGTGGTAGCCGGCGCCGACGCCGTCGAACACGCCGGCCGGCGAGGCGTCCTCGAGCGCGACGCTGCCGTCGGGTCGCACAAGCTGCACGAGCTCGGCTCCCCCGACCCACTCGCCGAGCTCGACTCGGAACCAGACGTCACGGGTCCCGGCGACGAACGTCCCCGTCCGCACCGCCTTGTCCCACGGAAGCTGCGCCTCCCCGCGGAACGGCTTCGGGCTGACGACGAGGTTGCGCACGTACGGCGCATCCCGGAACGGGTGCAGCTGCAGCGCGAAGTCGCTCGTTCCTGCCCGGCACGCACCTGCGAACGCCTCGCGGATCTGACCGTCGACGATCTCGGTGAAGTGCAGGTGCGGCCACGAGCTGTTACCGCTCGATCCGCTCCAGCCGAGCTGCTGCCCCGTCCTGACCTTGACACCGCGCTTCAGCTTCAGGCCGTGACGAAGGTGGCCGTAGACGAAGATCCGTCCGTCCGGCGCGGTGACGTCGACGTGATTGTCGAACGGTTGCGTGTGCGTCCCGTAGCTCCAGTCGTAGAACCCGTCCTGCACCTCCGAGACGGTTCCGTCCGTGACCGAGAAGACCGGCACGCCGATCGCCGCCTCCCGGAAGCTGCGGATCACGACGTCGTCGCCCGTATGCGTGTCGTACGTGCGACGGCCGCACCACGGGTCGAGCGTTGCGGCCGCCGCCGGGTCGAGATCCACGGAGTTGGTGAAATAGAGATCCTGGCCGAGTACGCCCGCCTGCGGCCAGAACGCGAAGGCGGCGAAGACCGTCGCTACCAGTGGTCCCAATGCACCATCGAGTCGAGCGCCTTGCGCTTTCCCGGCTTGAAGTCGGTGCCCAGTGTGTACGCAACCGGGATAAGCGCTACCTGCGTCACCTTGTCGTATGGAATCCCGAGGATCTCTGCCGCCCTCTCTTCTTGCATCAGGTGGAAGGTCGTCCAGACCGTGCCGAGCCCACGCGAGCGCGCCGCGAGCATGAAGCTCCACGAGGCGGGAATGATCGAGGCGAACATCGACGCAACGAGTGCGTTGGACTTGCCCTCGTAACGCCCTTCGACGCACGGGATCACGTGCACCGGCACCTCGTGGATGTGCTCGGCGAGGTGCACGACCGCCTCGCTGATGCGCAGAAGCTGCCCTTCGCGGGCACCGCCGCCCCGCTGGAGATACGGGTAGGCGATCTCGCGCCAAATCTCGGCGAGCGCCTTGCGCTTGTCGGCGTCCTCAACGACGACGAAGTGCCAGTTCTGCGAGTACCCCGCCGTAGGCGCCTGCTGCGCGAGCTCGAAGCACTCCTCGAGCACCTCGCGCTCCACCGGCCGCGTGAGGTCGAGCCGCTTACGGACGGCGCGCGTCGTCGAGAGGAGCTCGTCGGGGGTCAGCTCGAGCCGCACGTGTGCGGATCCTAACTCGGTTCTGTCGATTGCTCCGTTGACACGGTGCGATCCGAGGCGTTACATCGGCCGCGTTGTCGACGAAAGGAGCCCCGATGAGGAAATGGGGTCTGCACCTGGTGCTCGTCGCGGCGGCGCTCTCTCGCAGGTGCGGCAGGGAGCGCCAACGGCCGAGCCTCGTCTGAAAGCGAGGTCCTCGAGGACCAACTGTCCGGCATCTCGAACTTCTTCGCGCCCGCGTGCACATCGGTGACGGGAGTGTGCTCGCGGTTCAGCATCAAGGGTTCGATCAAGGGCGACGGCGTCGTCTTCATCGACATCTTGCCGACCGCCGAGGGCCTCAGCCACGCGCACACGGTCATCCACACGAAGCGCGTAGACCTGATGTGCTCAGAGATCGCGATCTTCGATCTCATCGCACCTGGTGAGTGGGGGCTTTGCCGCCGCTCACACTTCCACGCCTGCCCTCGCGCGCCCAAGAAGGGGGCGCACGGGGGAAACCTGGTTTCCCCCGTGAAGGCGAGCGAAGCGAAGCCGCCTAGGGCACGATCACGGTGAATCCGATCTGGTCGGTGAGCGCGGGCGAGCTGTCGAACGTCTTCACCTCCAGCTGGTTGGCGTCGCAGTGCGGGCCGGAAGTCGGGTACCGGACGCCTGCCACACCAAATGCGTTCGAGTAGAAGATTTCCTCGGCAGCAACGGCCGCCGTATGGACGACGTCAATCCCAGGAGCAGGCGTGAGGCAGTAGTCGCCCGGGCCGAACGGGCCGAGGCTTACGCTGACGAAGCCGCTCGTATGCGCGCCAACCAGGCGCGGCGAGCCGCCGTTCGGGTCGACGAGCGCGAACGCAATGGCCCCGCTGGGCCCCGGACGATCTCGCAAACGCGAAGATCGCGGCCGAGAGCGCGGCCGCGGCTACAAGGCCCACGAGAAGACGTCTCATCCAAACCTCTCCCTTCGGGTCGACCTGACCCCGCTTGTCGAGTGTAAGTCTGGACGCGAGCGTCTCTCAAGCCGCTCGCAGGCCGCGTTCAGATCGCTTTCAGACCGGCTACATCAAGGAGGCCGGGACGGTGGACGTCGTCGTCACTGATGACGATTCGGACAAGTACGTCGGGCTGCTGAGGGTGGAGACGGCTTTGGAGTCGTTGGCGTGGAAGCAGGCGGGCCTCCTCGTGCGCCGCGATTTCGAGTGAGCCGTCCCGCCCTCTGGGCAGGGGCGAGGGAGACCTCACCGTCTAGGACGCGGGCACGCCTGCTCCCACGATTATTGAGGTGCCAGCAGCCACCGGATCTGGCGAGCAGAACAACTAGACCGATCCGGTACGAAGGTCGCGTTCACGTTGAGTGAACGGCGTGATGCGAACGCCGTCGGACCGTAACGATTTCGGCGAAACGCCCCCTACCGGAACCGCTTTGCCCACGTTTGAACAGTAGGCCTCCACAGTTAGAAGCGTAGGCCGTCCCCACCCAAAATCACCCGTTCGGGGTAGGCGGAACCGCCCACTCTTACCGATCATCACAATCGAGACGCCTTGGGGAGGAGGGGATTCCGAGGGCGTCACTAGAGCCGGCGGTGCGGGAGCCGCAGCCCACCCCGCCGGCTCTGAATGCCGCAGTAGTCCACGCTACAACGGCGCCTCGGGATCCGGTATAGGCCGATCGACCCATTTCGGCGGCCACGCCGTAGCCGTCGGCACCGCGCGTCAAGCCCGTGTAGCTACGGCTTGACCGCGAGAGCGGGGTTTGAATCCGGCGGCTGCCTTTCCGCTCTCTCCATGGGTCGTGACGGCCCCGGGTGGGCCTGAACGCCCCTGCTAGACAGCAGTTTTCTCGCGCCAGGGGTGCACCGGGGCGTGCACCGTCCGAACCCTTCCGGCCACAAGAGCTTCTCGCTGGCGCTTTCGCGAGAAGCTCGTCTCGCGGTAGTAGTACGCCTCCTCCTCGTCCAAGATCAGCGAGTACTCCTGGAACTCAAGAGACTCGTAGACCTCCGCGAGGGTCGGCTCACTGTCGCTCATACGAGCAGGGTGTCGTAATCGAGCTCGGCCTCGTCGGCGAGCAGGTTCGGGTAGTCGAGCTCGTCGCGGTCGACGAGCGTCGGGTGCGCGTAGGTCGCCAGATGCTCAGATGGAGAGTGACCCAGCCATGCGGCTGCGTCGGCGATCGGCACGCCCTGCAGGTGCCAGAGTGTCGCCCGCCGATGCCGGAGGTCGTGCGGGCTGAACACCGGGATGCCGGACGCCTTGCACGCACGTGAGATCGCGGTCCGGAAGCGGTCGATCCCGAACCCGGCGAAGACGGGCGCGTCGCGGTTGCGGTCCTCGCGCGGCATGGTGTCTACGACGGTCTGGAAGACGTCAGCGTCGACGGGAACCCAGCGGGCGCGCGTGTCTTCGCGACGGCCTTCCGGACGCGCCAGCGGCCATCTGGCTCGTCCACGTCGCCCCAGGTCAGTCCGGCAAGTTCGCCGACGCGCATGCCTGTAGCGTCGAGCGTGAGCAGCGGCAGACACAACCCGCGAACCCTACGGGCTAGCCGCAGACGGTCGGCGCTGGTTGAGCCACCGCCGTTCTCGTGCAAGATTTTATGATTCGTTCCCGATCGTCAGACCACGACCTTGGAGCCTAAACGTGAGCTCAGATCAACGGTCGATCGAGGGGCTTCAGTCGACGTTCGACACCAACACGTTCGTGATGATGCGGTACCGGGACACGCCTCAGTTCCAGGCCATCGAACGGTCGCTCAGAAGCGCTCTCTCGCGTTACGGCTTGCGCGCACGACTCGCCAAGGACCGCGCGCTCTCCGCGGACCTGTGGGACAACATCTGTCTCTACATGACGTCGTCGCGGTACGGCATCGCGGTGTTCGAAGAACTGGACGAGCGCGAGTTCAACCCGAACATCTCGCTCGAGCTCGGCTACATGTACGCACTCGGGCGGCGGTGCTTGCTGTTAAAGGAAAAGCGCATGCCGCTGCTACCGACGGACACGCTCGGGAAAATCTACCGCAACTTCGACGCCTTCGACTTGGAAGGGACCATCGAGAGGCAGGTCTCGGGGTGGTGCAAGGACGACCTCGGCCTCACTCCAGCCTTCACCTCGCCAGTCGCGAGCACCGCGGGCGAAGCCGTATTTGAGCGTGTCGAATACGACAGTGCCTCAGACCACAACTTCAGCGGCTGGGGGATGTTCGACACGACGTTGAACTTCGCGCGGCACATCGAAGTCGTAAGCGGGACGTCGCACGCAGACGGGCCGGGGAGCTCTCAGGCGCTTGAGATCCGCGCCGCGGGGAACGAGGCTGTCGGCGTCAACAGGAAGGTCGAGTCGCTTCGTGGAGTCTTCGTCACCGAGTACTGTGCGATCTCATCGCGCGCCAAGTCCCTAAACCTCTTCCTCTGCGTCATTCCGATGCAGGAACCGATTGGTGGTCTCATCGAGGTCGGCACGCAGCGCGTGGACGCACCCGAGAACGCGCACTCTCCGTATCGGGTGCGGCGTTATGTACAACATCACGAGGTTGACGGCGCGTGGCGCACAGCGCGGCTCGAGTTCGACTTCCGGCAGACGCCGACCGCCGCATACGCCATCTGCGCTGCGCGCGTCAACGAAGGCTGCCCGTCCCCCGGGCCCGGCGTGCTCCGCATTCGCAATGCACGAGTCTTGACTTGAGCAGCGCGCCGGGCAGGCGGTCGACGTGGTGGCTACGACGCCGCTTCAGCTCGACAGCGGCCTCGTAGTACGTCGCCCACGAGGCGGCATACATCGAGTCGACCTCGCCGGCGCAATACGAGCGTAGAACTCCTCAGACGTGAGCCGCTCGCCGTGAGCCTCCTCCCTCGGCTCGACCATTTGGCGGAATATGGCCCCGGGTGGAATCGAACCACCGCTCGCAGCTTCGAAGGCTGCCGCTCTATCCGCTGAGCTACGGGGCCGTGCCTGTGAAGGGTAGCCCCCGCTCAGGCGGCCACGGGCGCGCCGAATTTGCGCTGGAGATAGGCGAGGTACGGCTTCGCGTCGATCGTGGAGCCGGTCGCCCGCTGTATGAGCTCCTGCGGCGGGTACTTGCGCCCTTGCGAGTGAACGTGCTCCTCGAGCCATCCGCGCAGAGGTGCGAACTCGCCCCGCTCGAGCTGTTCGTCGAGTCCGCCGAGATCCTCGTCCGCCTGCTCCCAGAGTTGGACCGACATCACGGTGCCGAGAAGGTACGTCGAGAAGTAGCCGATCAACCCGGAGGCCCAGTGCATGTCCTGGAGAACTCCGTGCGCATGGTCCGGGACCTCGATCCCAAGGTACTCGTGCATCTTCTGCGCCCAGCGGTCGGGCAGCTCGCTCAGCTCGACGCGGCCGTTGATGATGTCCTGCTCGAGCTCGAAGCGGAGGATCACGTGCATGCCGTACGTCACCTCGTCTGCGTCGATGCGGATGAGGGACGGCTGGGCCTTGTTGACCGCCGCATAAAACCGTTCGACCTCGATGCCCGCGAACGGCTTCGGGAAGATCTCTTGCAGCCTCGGGTAGAAAAAACGCCAGAACGGGAGGCTGCGGCCGACGAGGTTCTCCCACATGCGGCTCTGTGACTCGTGGATGCCGAGGGATGCGTGTGCCCCAACGGGCAGGTGCGCGACTTCACGCGGGAGCTGGTGCATGTAGAGACCGTGCCCGTACTCGTGCATGGTCGAGAAGAGCGACTTCAGCTCGTCTCGGTAGTAGTGCGTCGTGATCCGGACGTCATCGATGCCGGCGCCCGCGGCGAACGGGTGCTCGGTCGGATCGATGCGCCAGGAGTTCGCCCGGTGGCCGAACAGCTCGACCACCTCGTGGTCTAGCGCGATCTGCGCGTCGATCGGGAAGTCGCCGACGAGGAACGAATCGTCGACCTCGCGCTCGCGGAGCTCGGCGATCAGCGGCACGAGGAACGCCTTGATCTCGTCGAAGATGCGGCTCACCTCGCCGGTCTTCATCTCCGGCTCGAAGTCGTCGAGCAGCACGTCGTACGGCTCGCTCTGCGGATCGAAGCACTCGACGTAGCGACGGCGGAGCTCGACATTGCGCTCGAGCTGCGGCAGGAAGACGTCGAAGTTGGAGGTCGACTTTGCCTCGAGCCAGCCGGGCATCGCCTCTGCGGCGGCGCGCGCCATCTCCCCACGCAGCTCCGACGGCACCTGCACGGCCTTCTCGTAGTCGCGGCGCGCGACGCGAATCGTCGCGGCGTCCCACGAGTCCGGATCGAGAGAATCCTCCAGCGGCGAGAGCTCGTCGAGCAGGCGGCCGACGTCCGGGTCGATCAGCTTGTCGTGTGCGAGCCCTTCGAGGAGGGCGAGGTGGTCGCCCCGGTGGTGTGCGCCGGCCGGGGGCATCATCGTCCGCTGGTCCCAGACGAGGAGCGACGCCAGCGACTCGAGCCCGTGGTACTCGGCGAGTCGCGACTTGAGTTGTTCGAGAGTGTCGGACATTCGGCCAGCCTAGACGGAGTCCACGATTCGCGCCCGCGGGTCGAGCAAGCCCACGACGAGATCGGCAAGCGTCATGAAGGCGATCACGAGCGTCGCAAGCGTGATCACAACTGCGGTCAGCTCGAACGGGTCGGCACGGCCGAGCGCCGCGATGGTCAGGCTTGCGAGCCCGCCGAGGGAGAACACGTAGTCGGCCGCGAGCGAGGCGCCGACAACCGCTCCGACTTCGAGCGAGAGCGCACTCGTGAACGGGATCAACGAGTTGCGGAGCGCATGGCGCACGACGACGCGTCCTTCGCTCAGACCCTTGGCACGTGCTACGACTGCGTACGGCTGGCTGAGGGACACGAGCATCGACGAGCGCACGTAGCGGCTGTAGACGCCGACGAGTCCGAGCGCGAGCGCGAACGACGGCAGCGTCATGTGCTGGAACCAGTCGACGAAACCGCCCTGCGGCGGGCCGATCAGGAACGCTTGCGAGCCGTGATAGTCGATGGTGTTCGGCCCGCGCGTGAACGCCGACGCAGTCTGGTCGCCGATGAACCAGCGGCGGAAGAAGAAGGCAACGAGAAACGTCGGAACCGACCACGAGAAGTAGTTCAGCAACCTCACCCCGACGTCGACGGGGCCGCTCCGCCAGCGGGACGAGACCGTGCCGAGCGCGAGGCTTAGCACGACGACGAGAACGAGCGACGTGCCGACGAGCTGCAGCGACATCCAGCCCGCCCGCAGCACCTCACCGCTGATCGCGTTCGTCGACGGCGTCACCGTGTCGTCGGTGACCTGCAGGGAGACGGGATAGCCGAACCCGTGGTGGAAGAGGTTCTTCACCCAGAGCCAGTACCGCTCCAGGATCGGATCCGTGAGGTGGTAGTACGCCTGCACGATGTGCCGCGGCTTCGGCGGGCCGAGCACCATCGGATAGCTCGGGTCGAGGCCGAGCCCGAAGGCGCAGAAGGCGCCGAACGACACCGACACGAGCGTCACGACGGCCAGCAGCAGACGCCGGATCAAGAACGCGGTCATCGGCCTGTGTTGCTTGCCGGGTTCAGAACCTCGTCGAGCGTGTCGCCGACGAAGTTGACGCAGAGCAGCATGAGCACGAGCGCCACGCTCGGGAACACGTAGATCCACCAGGGCGTGTAGCCCGTTCCAAGGACGCTTCCGCCGGGCCGCGCGGCGTCGGCGACGAGCGTGCCGAGCGACGGCTTCTCGGCCTGCACGGTGCCGAGGCCGAGGAACGTTACGGTGGCGACGATCACGATCGACTGCCCGATCAAGGACGTGCCGGCCACGATCAGCGGCCCGCTCGCGTTCGGCAGCAGGTGACGCACGATGATGCGCGGTCCCGATGCCCCGGCCGCGTGCGCCGCCTCGACGAACTCGCGATGCCTCAGCCCAACGATGCTTCCGCGGACGACGCGCGCAACTCCCGTCCAGAGATAGATCGTGAGCCAGAGCCCGAATTCGAACGGCGTCACCGGCCAGCGGAAGATGACGATGATGAGCAGGAACGCAACCGCCGGCAGCGAGACGACCGCACCCGTCGCCCACGTCACGATCGCGTCGATCACGCCGCCGTAGTAGCCGGCGACGGAGCCGACGACCGCGCCGATCAGCGTCGCTCCTCCGGCGCACACGAGCGAGGCGAACACCGACTCGCGTATCCCGAACAGGAGCTGCGTCAGGAAGTCGTGCCCGATGACGTCCGTGCCGAGCAGATGGTGCGGCGTGTGGAACGGCGGCTGCGGCTTGTTGATGAACTCGAGGAACTCCTCGCCCGCCGGATACGGCGCGAGCTGCTTCGCGAGCAGGCCGGTGAGGATGATCGCGAGCAGGAGGACGAGCGCCGCGATCCCGAGTGGACGGCGGCGGAACCGGTGGAGTGCCTGCCTCCACGGGCCACGCCGCGGCACGCCCGCGTATCCGAGCCCGACATCGGCTGCGGTGTCGACACTTGTCTCCAGGAAGCCGCCCGTTTCGATCCTATGAGACGCCGGCGGACGGAAGAAGGTGGCTCGGTCGGCCCCGTGCGGCCGTGACGCCGCAGGCCGTTCGAGGGTGGCGAACGGGACTCGAACCCGCGACCACCGGGACCACAACCCGGGGCTCTACCAACTGAGCTACCGCCACCGCGAAGCTCGCACAGGGTACCGTCAGCCGCGTCCGAGCGGAAACGTCCTTGTGGAGCGGCCGCCCCAGTGCACATCGGCGCGCAGAAGTACGGCGGTACCCTTCTCTTCACGCGCCCGTAGCTCAGGGGACAGAGCGGCGGACTTCTAATCCGCGGGTCGGAGGTTCGAATCCTCCCGGGCGCGCTGCGAACAGCCTGCACATCGCGGGGTCGCGTTTCCAACCTGGCGACAAGGCCCTGCAGGCGTAACCCAGGCGTAACGCGAGCGAGGTCGCGGTCGGCTATCGCCTTGTCAGTCGGCGTGTCCTCGCGCCTCTCCGCGCCGCCGTCCGCCTCTCCAGCCGCTTCTTGTGACGGCGCTGCAATCGCTTGAACCGGACCCACTGCACACCGCGACGACAAGCGGCCCAAAGGGCTCGCGGTTGGGGCAGCAGTCCACGCTGCAAATGGAGCGCTGCCGCCTCGGCGAACGAATCCCAACCCTCCAACGCAAGCTCCGTCATGAGCCTGGACTCCCAGATCTCCTCGTCGAGAAGCTCGCCTTCGAGGTTGGCGACATATTCCATCCGTGCGTCGTCCGACGCGAGGCTGGCCAAGTGCTCGTGATCCTCCTCGTCGAGTGTCGGACATTCGCCGACGAAGCCGCGAAATCGCCGAGCGCTATTCCGCGAGCATCGCGTGCCGGTCTCCACGGTCCTGCGCCCTGCAAACGAGCCGTGTTCGCTCCCGCTCGATGGCGCTCGGTCGCATGAGCTGGGCAAAAGCACGGGCAAAAGTTAGGCTGCGCCGTGACGATCGCGATCCTTGTCGCCAGCTGCGTCGGCGCCGCCGCGGCCGCCGCGGCGGTCATCCTGCCGCTCTGGCAGCAGCGGAGCGGCTAGTAGGAGAGATTGGCGCAATGAACGGCGAAATGCGCTTGGCCTCGCTGGGCTGGCAGCGCTACCATCGCCCAGACGAGGTGCGTGACGCGAGGAGGGCCGCGAGCGCGTGGGGTGCGGAATAGGAGGACACGCCGATGAAGGCGTCCATCACGATTCATGTTGAGACGCTGTGGACGAACCGCGCCGAGTTGGCAGTCGAGGCTGAACTCGATAACCCACACTCGAAGACGAACCAACAGGTGGTCTCAATGATGTTTGAGGCCGCCCGACTGATGGCGGCGGAGGCGCGCGGGGAGAACGAGCGTGCGCTGTTCAGCCAGGAGGCGATTAACAGTCGGTACCGCGAGCTGGACGAGCGGGAGGTTCGGCTGGATGAGCGCGACAAGCGCGTGACTGCTCGCGAGGAGAGCGCCGCGTCACGCAACCATCTAGCGGACGAGCGCGATGCTCAAACGGATATCCGCGAGCGGGAGCAAATGGAGCACGAGGTTCGTTCGGCGCGCCGAGAGTAGACGCCCCGGTCCAAGTTCGCTTTTCCACGGGATCCCCAACGTTTTTGCACAGATCGCCCGCAGCCTACGCTACGAGCGAAGCCGTCTTCGCTCGACTCAGCGCAAGCGATAGCCGGGCGAGCATTCTTGAAGAACGACGAAGCGCCGTCCACCCGATCGCGCACGCGATGACTCCCTCGGAATCGTTGCTGCGTTAGCTCAAGGCTTAACGTTGGGCGCTCGCCGACGTTGATCTCGACTTTTGCCTCCTCGAAGGCGGTGAGCATGCCGGTGATGAACTCGTCGACGGCGTCGAGTGCAGCGGTGCCGAACGTGCGCGCGTCGCGTCCATCGCTAAAAGTAAGTTCGGTCCATGTGTACACGGTCCGCTGCGGGGGATCGGGAATCGGCAGTACCAATCGCCCGTTCACGACGCGCAGCGCTCCGAGCGGCTGGGGCGCGGGCGCAATGTGAGTCACGAAGTTCGCGATTCGGTGATAGGCGAATGCGCCACTGTTGTTGAGGTTCTCATAGAGCTGTTGGATGCGGATCGTCCAGGGCTCGCCTTCGGCGAGCGCGGCGACTAGGCCGAAGTCGAACGTCCTGTCATTCTGGTTCTTGAGGCGCTCCTTGAGCGTCTTCAACCACAGAAGCAGATTGGCGAATTCGTAGTTCGCGACGTCCCTGTTCGGCCCTACCAGCCCGGTGTTCCCGACTCCGCCGCTTTCACGTGTGGCGCGAACTCATCCATGTACGCCTCGTCCGCGACGATCGCTGCGATCAGTTTCGACACGGCGTACTCGACGCCGCCGGCAGCATAGATCACACCGGTGATCAGCTGGCCAGTGATGTGCCACTCGGTCTCGCTAGGCTCACCGCCGAGTTCGCGAATACCGTTGCTTCCCGGATGCATCCGAGTGGGTTTCCAATGCTCCGCGTAGAAGCCGAGCGGGACACCGGTGCGAAGCACCCAGCGGCGGTAGCGCGTGAAGTGAGCCAAGGGGTCGGAATCCGAAACCGTCATGAGCGGCATCATCATCGCTGTCGGGCATCGCGGGATTTTCTGTGGCTTAGACTCCACAGCGCCGACCCCGATTTCGGCGATGACTTCCCAGGGCTCGGCATCCGGACGCTTCACCCGCGCGATCCAGCGGCGCAACCTCTTCCAGGCGGAAATGGCGATGCGCGAGATGGGCGACGTCTCGCTCACCCACGCACTCGACTACGTCGCCCTCCTCGCCGAGCTCCGGCCGGAGCGTGCCCAGCTCGCAGCGCTCCGCTGGCACGGACGAATCCTCCCGGGCGCGTCGACAACTCCGCGGAGGAGCTCGAGGCGACGAGAGGCGACGGCTAGGAGCCGCGTACCGCGCGGAAGACGATGGTGCGGCTGAAGGTCGTGCCGTCGACCTGGTATGCGTAGCAGCCGGGCGCGACGATCCGCGTATAGGAGGGGCGGTAGCGGGCGCCCGCGGGCACGTCTCCTCCACCCGGCCGGACGGTACTCGAATCGAGATGAAGCTCGAGCGACGGGATGCTGCCCCGCTCGAAGCCGATTCGGCCGGGACGGTCGAGCCGCCCGCCTCGGATCAGCACCGGCCCGGTGTACGAGGGCAGGACGAACCACAGCACCTTCTGCCCGCCCCACCGGGCACTGTTGAAATTGGCCGGGGGCGCCAGGTGCAGCGTCGCGCCCGTGCCGAAGACCGGGAACACCGGCCCAGCACCGAGTCCCTTACCGATGCGATAGACAGTCGAAAAAAGAATCGCCGGGTCGCTCGTAGCAACGGGGCACCTCGCCCCGCGCGCGAGCTTCGGGAGCTGCAGCGGCCGGTTGAGCGAGAAGGGGTCGTTGCCGATCGGCACGATCAAATCCGTGCTCCCGCGGACGCCGATCACGATGCCGCCAATGCCGCCGCCGGGCACCTGGACTGTTGCTTCGTAGAGACGTCTGGATGAGCGCCGCCGCGCGCGAACGCGAGAGTCGGCGCGCCGCCGGCCGCGTCGAGCAGGCGTACAAAGACGGAGGCGGCGTTGAACGGCACCCTCTTGGCAGCGTCGAGTACCGTCAGCCGCCAGGCGACGTCGACCATCGTTCCCGGCTGCGGGTCGGGGGAGAGTGCGGTGAGGAGGTCCGCTCTCAGCCCCTCCTTGGCACCGGCCGCAGGCGCGAACGCCGTGAGCCCAGCGACCGTCAACGTTGCGAGCGTTGCCAGCGCAACGCGCATCTTCGAAGGCTAACAGCGGCGTCTCTTCATGGCCCCGCGCGCCACGTTTCGAGACGGTCGCTGACAGCAATACAACTCCTGTGAGAGCGAGATTCGCCGGTTCGCTTCTCGCCGTGCTGGGAGTGCTTGCGGCTGCGCTCGTCGCGGGAGGTGTGCGTGCGCCCGCGGCGCCCACCCCGACGAAGGAGTCGGTCGCCGTCGGGACCGGCGGCGCCGTCGCGAGCGTCGATGCCGACGCGACGCGCGCAGGCATCCAGATCCTGCGCGAGGGTGGGAACGCGGTCGACGCCGCGGTCGCCGCGAACGCCGTGCTTGGCGTGACCGAGCCCTTCGTGGCCGGCATCGGCGGCGGCGGGTTCATGGTTGTGTACCTCGCACAACAGCACAAGGTGTTCACGATCGACGGCCGCGAGACTGCGCCGCAGACGTTCCCGGAGAACGCATTCATCGACCCGGCGACGGGTCAGCCGATTCCGTTCTTCCCGCGACGGGTGACGAGCGGAATGGCCGTCGGTGTGCCGGGGACGCTCGCGACGTGGGCCGAGTCCGCGTCACGCTTCGGCACGATGCCGCTCGAGCGCCTGCTCCAGCCGGCGATCGCAGTCGCGGAGCGCGGCTTCGTCGTCGACTCCACCTTCCGCGGCCAGATCTCCGACAACCTGACCCGCCTGCGGGCGTTCACCTCCTCGCGCGCACTCTTCCTGACGCCCGACGGGCAGCCGCCCGAGGTGGGATCCACGTTCCGCAACCCCGACCTCGCGCGTGCCTATCGCCTGATCGGGCACGACGGCTCCGCAGCGCTCTACCACGGTGCGATCGGCGACGCGCTCGTCGCCACCGTCGACCACCCACCGGTCGCCCCGGACTCGACGCTCGGGTTTGCCGTGCAACCGGGCCTGATGACCCCCGGCGACCTCGCCCGCTACACCGCGCCGCTCCGTGAGCCCACGCATGTCTCCTACCGAGGCTATGACGTCTACGGCATGGCACCCCCGTCGAGCGGCGGCTCCACCGTCGGCGAGGCCCTGAACATCCTCGAGGGCTTCAACCTCTCGACGCCTGACCGCGTACTTGCGCTGCACCGCTATCTCGAGGCGTCGAAGCTCGCCTTCGCCGATCGCAACCGTTGGGTTGGCGACCCCGATTTCGTCAGCGTCCCGCTCGACGAGCTCCTATCGAAGGGTTTCGCCGGCGAGCGCCGCTGCCTCATCGGTCCGACGGCACTGCCGATCCCGGTGCAGCCGGGCGACCCGTTCCCGCCGTACTCGACCTGCGGGGGCGTTTCCGCACTAACCGCTGCCGGCCCGGAGGGGACGTCGACGAACCATCTCACGGTCGTCGACCGCGACGGCAACGTCGTCTCGTGGACGAGCACGATCGAGCAGATCGCCGGCAGCGCGATCACGGTGCCCGGCTACGGCTTCCTGCTCAACAACGAGCTCACCGACTTCAACCCGGCACCGGCGACGCCGGGTGTGCCCGATCCGAACCTGCCCGCCGGCGGGAAGCGACCCCGGTCGAGCATGGCGCCGACGATCGTGCTGCACGACGGGAGACCGCTGCTCGGCCTCGGGAGCCCGGGCGGCTCGACGATCATCACGACCGTCCTCCAGATTCTGCTCGACCGGCTCGACTTCGGGATGTCGCTCCCGGACGCGATCGCTGCGCCGCGCGCGTCGCAGCGCAACTCGCCGACAACGGCGGAGCCGGCGTTCGCCGCGCAGTACGGGACGGAGCTGACCCAGCGGTTCGGCCAGCTCTTCGGAGCCCCGACCGCCGAGATCGGTGCGGCGACGGGAATCGAGGTTCTGCCGAACGGCGAGCTCGAGGCCGCCGCAGAGCCGACTCGCCGCGGCGGGGGTGCCGCGGCGGTCGTCTGTCCCGCCGCCGGGCACCCCCTACCGGCGTCGCCGAACGCACGCTGTGCGCCGGTGCCCGGCGGCTGAGCTGCCGAGCCCTACGCGATCGTGACCGTGAGGCTGATGTTGCCGAGTCCCGGCGCGCTCGGCTGGTAGGGCACGTACGGCTCGGTCGGGTCGAGCTCGCAGAAGAAGCTGTCGCGAATGTCGACCGTGTACGGATTCGTGCCGGTGACGAGCGCGTGAACCCCGTCGGAGAAGAACGTGTAGTCGCAGGTTCCGCCTGATTCCGGAATACCGGTGCCCGTGTCGGTCAGGAATATGCGCAGGAGCGTCGCCGTCGGGAACGGCCCGATCGTCGCGCCCGGGAGCGCAGCGTCGAAGCAGCCGGCCGGCTTGCTCGCGAGCGGGACGAGCGCGCCGAGATTGAGCTGGTAGCCGTACGTCAGCCGGTCGCAAGGCGTGAGGGCCCAGGCGGCGTTCGAGAGCGTCGCGACCTGCCCCGCAGGAATGATGATGCCGGTCGCAAACGTGCCGCCCTGGGCGGCGTAGCTGACGCACGCGCCGACGTTGTCGAACGTCGTGCCGTCGCTGCCGACCATCGCGAGGTATCCGGCCTGCTGGCACGCATCGGCCGCCCACGCGTTACCGCCTGTTTCGGCGCCTGCAACCGGAGTTGCCCCGAACAGCGCGGCGATCGCGAGCAGCGCTGCGAAATGACCAAAACGACCCATCATTGTCCTCCCCTTCGAATCGCAGGTCGCCGCAGCTCTCTTCCTCGTCATAGTCCTTAGGGAAGCGCAACGCAACCTCGAGCCGAGGGGGGACGGAAAGGTGACGTACTCGTGGCCGCTGCGGCCGTTTGATCGGGCGCACCCGGTGCGCGGCTATTTCAACGACCCGAGGATCTCGGGCGCCTCGAAGGCGTTTCACTTCGGGATCGACATCTCTGCCGCGAACGGCACCCCGGTGTACGCGGTCGCTTCCGGCACGGTGCATCTCGAGAATGCGCGCGCGGTCTCGGTCGCAGGCGCTGACGGCGAGTTCGGCTATTGGCACGTGGTGCCGGCGGTGCGGCACCTCGAGCGGGTTGCGCGTCACCAGCTGCTCGGCCACGTCGAAGCGCCGTGGCTGCACGTGCACTTCGCCGAGCGGCGCGGCGGCGTCTACCGGAATCCCCTGCGTCCAGGCGCGCTGACGCCATGGACGGATACGACGCGGCCTCACGTCACGGCGATCAGATTCGTCCGCGGCGGACACGAGCAACCCGCGGCGCTCGTGGCGGGGGCGGTCGACGTCGTCGCCGAGGCCTATGACAGTCCGCCGCTGCCGGTGCCCGCCCCGTGGCACGGCTTGCCGGTCACACCGGCACGGTTGCGCTGGCGCGTTCTGCGCGGCGGCAATGTCGTCCGGCGCTGGCACACACCGATCGACTTCACGCAAGAGCTGCTCCCGAAGGCGCGCTTCCACGCGGTCTACGCTCCCGAAACCCGGCAGAACCGGGCCGGGAAGGCGGGTCGCTACTGCTTCTACCTCGCGCACACCTGGAGCACCTCGCGCCTGGCCGACGGCGACTACGAGCTCGAGGCCGAGGCATCCGATCTCGCCGGCAACGCCGGCTCGCTCCGGCTCCGGTTCAGACTCGCGAACGACCTCTGACTCGGGTCGCGGCTACGAGACCCATTGCTGGATCGACCACTCCACGATCGCCACACCGAGCAGGAGGGCGCTCGTCGCCACGATGATCCGATCCCGCCGGCGCGTGGCGGCCCACTCGGCGAGCACGAGAAACGCCGGGAAGACGACGAGGCAGAAACGCGGCATCGATTGGAGCGGCCAGCGGCTGCTGGGCACGCTGAGCGGAATCGCGAGGCAGAGCACCGCGAACAGGCCGTACGGTGCGCCAAACCGTCGCCAGGCCACCACAGCAAGGACGAGGAAGAGGAGCGTGAAGCCGAAGTCCTCGAGGTTGAGCGCGGCGCCGTGGAGTGCGTCCGAGCCTTGCCCGCCGCTCCAGTAGACGTGCGTCATGTTTCCCGTCACGACCTGCTCGAGGCCGGCCCACGCGGAGCGAAGCCCTTGCCACAGGCCGCCGAACGGGCCCGCGGCCGAGAGATGCCGGTGCCAGATCTCCTCGCTGCGCGCGAACGCGAACGCGTCGCCCGTCTTCCACTGCAGCCAGAGTGGATACAGCGAGAACAGAGCCGGAGCGACCACGAGGCTCGCGAGCGCACGCTTCCGCTCGGGCGCTCGCCAGGCGATGAGCGCGAGGGCCGGGAGCAAGGCGAAGCCGGTCAAACGGGTGAGCATGGCGAGCCCGGCGACAACGCCGCAGGGAAGCCAGCGGCGCTCCTCGGCGAGGGCGAACGCACCCAGACAGCAGACGAGAAAGAGCGACTCGCTGTACACGGCCTGCAGGAACAACGACATCGGAAAGATCGCGAGATAGAGCACCGCACGACGAGCTCCGTCCGGCTCGAGCCGCCTCAGCGCAAGGCGATGCAGCAAGAAGAAAGCGCCGAGGCAGCAGCCGAGGGAGACGACGATGCCGGCGCTCACGTAGTAGCCGCCGAACGCGCGGCCGACCAGACCCATCGCCAGCGGATAGAGCGGATAGAACGCCGCAGCCCCGTCCGTCGCAGAGTGATACCCGTGCTGCGCGATCGGCACGAACCAACCGGAGTCCCACCGCGACCAGACCTGGGTCGCGTAGCCGAGATCGGCGGAATTGGGCGGATTCGGTGCGCGCGGCAGGACCCACATCCAGGCGTAGAGAGCGGCCGCCCAGATGACGATCCGGCTCCAGAGGAAGATGCTCAGTGGAGGCGGAAGCCGCCGCAGGCGGTCGACCCCGGCATAAGACCGCACAGGCACCGGTCCGGCGGACCGTTGGCCGTCCGCTCCCACGGCGGGAATCTACAAGGAGCGGCTACCGCCGGACGCCGAAGTCGGTCGTCATGATGATCACGTCGCGACCGCCGTAGACCCCCGGCGCCTGCACCGCGTGCAATGCGGAGACGCCGATCTCGCGCCAGGCGGGGTTGAGCAGATTCTTACGGTGCTCCGGGCTGTTCCACCAGAGCCTGAGCGCTGCGCGCGAGTCGATGTCCCGCGACGACCACAGGAGGTTCTCGCCGACCGACCAGAAGCGCCACGGCGAGGACGCATAGAACCTCTGCACGCGCTTCCAGAACGCCGACCCGTCGGCCGATTCGTGCGCGAAGTAGCCCTCGCTCGCCATCTGCTGCGAGTGTGCACGCGCCGCCATGGTGAGCCGCGCGCTGAAGCGGAGTTTCGCGAGGTGATGCTTCGCGCGCAGCGTGTTGATATCGACGAGGACGCTGCGCTCGAGCGTCGACAGCGCCACCGTTGGACGGCTCGGCGCGGCGAGCGCGGCCGGCGATGCGGCGAGGGCGAGCGCGAGCAGCACGGCGATTCGGCGGGCGGCGGCCATCCCACCGGGAATCGGCATTTCGAACGTGGACTGCATCGGCCGAAAGGAGGATCCTGCTCACAAGGGATCCGGCGACGCCGCGATCTGCTCCAGCCTGGCGCTCCGCCACTCGATGATCAGGACCTGCAGGCTCCCCGCGACCGGAATCGCCGCGAGCGCGCCCAAAACGCCGGCGATCTGGGCGCCGATCAGCACGGACACGAGGACGGCAAGCGGCGAGAGCTGCACCGTCCGCCCGTAGACGAGCGGCTGGATCACATGGTTCTCGAGCTGCTGATAGATGATGAAGAAGACGCCGACGATGATCGCGGCCGTCGTTCCGCTTGCCGCGATCGCGACGAGTACGACGAGGACGGCGGCGATCGTGGCGCCCGCGAGCGGAATCAGGTCGAGCAGGGCGACGACGAGCCCGAGCGCAACGGCGTATGGAACGCCGGCGATCCAGAGCACGAGCCCCGACGAGACGCCCGCGATCACGCTGATAAGCAGGTTTCCCGTGACGTAGCCTCCGACCGTGCGGTA
>WNGB01000032.1_pt1 | contig 230510 bp, 199 predicted proteins | sample 5400681 | NCBI WGS metagenome assembly WNGB01 (sample SAMN13153367, study PRJNA577476) | soil metagenome | isolation source: 115 cm soil or saprolite under grassland replicate 2 | place: USA:California | collected 2016-06-15 | reverse complement strand
ACACGCGATCGACACGATGATCGCGCACTCGATCCGAGAGATGTGTTCGTCCGCGACCTCGATTTGCCGCGCAGTCTGGACCGCGAGCTCGTGCAGGATCGCGACCGCGCCTACTCGCTCAACGGATCGGACTCGCGAACACTCGCCACCATCGGGGCATTTCGGGTCGTCTCGGAGCGCGATCTGCGCGATCACCGCGAGGGCAGTGACAATCTCCGAGCGCTCGAGCGGCAAGGACTCGTCCAGCGGGTTCCCCTAAACGAACACGAACGCGCCGTGACGCTGACGCAGGACGGTCGCGGTCTGCTCGAACGCCACCGAGACTCCCGCTCTGAGCGTCACCAGACCTTCTACGCGGGCGCCGATCGGCCGCGGGAGCGCACCCACGACGCGCAGGTCTATCGCGCCTACCTGAAGGCCGCAGAACGCCTCCAGGCCCGCGAGGCGCACATCCTCCGCGTCGAACTGGACCGCGAGCTGAAACGCGAGTACCAGCGCTTCCTTCAGGAGCGCAACCGCGGCGATCGCGACAGCGACGGCCGGCCCGACCGCACCCCTGAAGAGATCCAGGAGTGGGCTCGAGAGCACGGGCTGCCACACTTCGACGGGCACGTCCACTTCCCCGATGTCCGCATCGAGTACCAGGACGTGCGCGGCGACGCTCGCTGGGAGGACCTTGAGGTCACGACTGAGCATTACCGCGGCGCGCACGGGGCCGCCGCGGCTCGGTCAGGATTCTCGATTCACGCCAGCGGTCGGACCGGCGGCACTGCGCCGTTCGATCCGCACGCGGCCGAGGAGTATCTCTGATGGACTTGCCGCTGCTACCAGACCACTGGAACATCGATCGGCTGACCGAGGAGCGCACCGCGGCGGTCGGCGCCTGCGGATTCACACCGCGTCAGGCGCGGTTCCTGGTCCAGGTCCTAATCCACAGCGGCGTGTTCGTCGAGCGACAGTACTGCCGCTTCGCCGGCATCACCCACGGTCAAAAGACCACCGACTTCCTCCGGAGCCTGGTCGAGCGCGGCTACGCGCGTCCGATCGCGACCGGCGCGCTGCACCGAGGTCGGGTGTTTCACCTGCACCATAAGCCGCTGTACGCCGCGATTGGGCAAGCCGACAACCGTCACCGGAAGCCAATGGCAATGGGCCGGATGGTCGAGCGGTTGATGGTCCTCGACGCCGTGCTCGCCGATCCGACATTCACCTGGCTGGGCACAGAATTCGACAAGCGCAGTTACTTCATCCGTCGCCTGCGCGAGCGCGTCACCCTGGACGAATTCCCGCGTCTGACCTTCGGTATCGGGGCGACCGTGAGGCATCGGTATTTCCCGGACAAGCTGCCAATCGGGATCAGTGATCGCGATGAAGATCACGTGTTCGTGTACCTCGTGACAAGCCCGGTCCCGATGGACTTCCGGCTCTTTCTCCTGCGGCATGCCGAGTTGCTACGATCGCTCTATCGCTGGACGATCCGCGTGCTCGTGCCCGCGCCGTTCGCGAGTGCGATTCGGCTGTTCGGACATGCGGCCCGAGAGACGCTTGCCACACCGCTGCCGCCCTCGTCCGCGGAGGTACTTTGCTCGGTGTTTCGCGAGCGGCAACGAGGCGGCGAAACGCCGTCCGAGCCTGCCAATCCGCGGCTGCAATCGTTGTCGCTTGGCTACGGCGCGCCGCGGTTTCGCGCGCTGTTTCGTGTATGGCAACAGCAGGGCGATGCGGCCATCTCGGGCGCGCAATCCGTGGGCCTGCGCGACGCGCTCCAGCGCGGGGAGGGACGCGTCGAATTCGTGAAGCTCACGCACCAGTACTGCCACCTCTCCTCGCTCGTTGGGGTCGCCTGATTCGTTCGCGGGCGGCGGTCCAACGCGGCGATTCGCCGTAACCGTCGAGGACGACCCTGGGGACGACCTTTACTCCGAAGGTCGTCCTCATCCAGAACAGGCGTGCGCGCATGACCAGGAACACTGTGACGGGATGCGCATGAAACGCGTGAGACGGCGCAACTGCTTGTTGCTCGAAGAGATCGACGGATGACGGCAATGAGCCCGGGCGGCGTTTTGTGCCGCCCGCACGTACGGGTTTGTGTCGGGGACTCTGCACAAACCCTGGCGTGAGCGACCCCGCCGGACGGGCGCGCACGTAACCCTACGCGCGGAGTTGGGGTCGCTCACGCCAGGGTTTGTCTGTCCGTGTTCGCGTGTTCGTGCGTCTGAAGTGTCGAACGCAACGCCTCCTGGTGAGCCACGACCTGCGTGAACGTCGATCTGCACTCATCCCTGCCTTGTCTTCGGCGTTGGGGCGACCGGGCTGCGTGCGCGACGATCGGTTATCAGCTTCGTCACGTCATCTCGGCCATCACGACGTCGATTGTCGCGCTGTGCTCGCCGCGGTCCAGGCCTCGGTGCTGCGCACCGACCGCTCCGCGGCTGCGGGCCTTGACCGCGTCTGCGCGCAGCGCACGCGAGAGCACTTACGTGATGGCCAGGCTGTGACCTTCCAGGGCTGGCGATCTTCACGAATTTGGGGCCAATTCAGGCGCCGGATGCCTTCCTACCTGGGCTCGTCCAAGCAGGGCTCGGGCTTGATTCGAGGACGCTAAAAGCCGCAAGATGGATTACGAGGAAGCTATGAGCGACAGCTACATCGAGCAACATGACGGCGTGTACGTCGTTGCAGGGACCCGCGTGTCCCTGGACTCGATTGTCTACGGCTTTCTGTCCGGACAATCGGCAGAGGCGCTTGCGCAAGCGTTTCCGGTCATGAACCTCGAGCAGGTGTACGGCGCCATCACGTACTACCTCGGGCACCGCGATGACGTGGATCGATACCTTGAGAGCCGGCGGGAGGAATTCGACACCGCTCGGCAGGCCGCGCGTGACGTCGATCCGATGTTCTACCAAAAGCTCACCGATGCGAAGAAGCACACGCCGCTGACGCGCTGAATGCCCATACGCTTCCAGGCAGACGCGGACCTTAATCAGGTCATCGTGTTTGCCGTTGTCAGGCGTGTGCCAGCGATCGAGTTCAGAACCGCGACGTCAGCGGGTTTGGCCGGCCTGAAGGATCAGGACGTTCTCGCCGTCGCCGCATGTGACGGACGCGTCCTGGTCACGCACGATCAGGCGACCATGCCGCGACACTTCGCCGAATTCGTGCGGTCGCAACACAGCCCTGGCCTGATCGTCGTTCCCCAACATCTTCCGCTCCGCGAGGCTGCCGACGACCTGATTCTGATTTGGACGGCCACGGAGGCGAACGAATGGGTCGATCGAATCGTATTCTTGCCGATTTGATTTCGAACGAGACCGATCAACTCAGAGCAGCTGACAACTCAACGCGGAAGGCCATGCTCCCCCGCGAATTCGTCGAGCAACTCCTCGGCGGGCTTCGTGCGGCCAGCTTTCACGTCCTCGACGCCTTGCTGGACCGCCTGGACGGCCTCCTGATAGTCCTGACGCTCCCATTCGAGATATTCGGCCAACGCTTCGTCGAGGGCATCGGCGGGCGTCTTGCCACGTCGACGTGCAAACTCCTCGAGCTCGGCGAGCCTCTCGGACGTGATCGGCAGCGTCTGCATACTTCGAAGGTAGAGCTTCCCTGATCCCGATGTCAACGCCGCGACGTGGCTCCCATCCGGCCAGTTGAGGTTGACGCGGTTTTCGCGCGGTCCTATCCTGCTCGTATTGGCCGGTGCTCTGAGAGCACCTCTCCGCCGCCGCCCGCGTGCGGAGCGCGTTTGACTGACGGACCAGGCCATCAGCCGGACGCATCACGAAGTTCCGGGGCACCCGCCGCGCGTCGCGCAGCGAAGTAGCTCACGGAAGCGACGACAAGAGCGGCGCTCGATTCGGGACCTTCGGTCACGAACATTCGCCGGGTTTCGTGTGGGACAGAGGTGATCGCCGAGATCGCCGCCCACGCCGTGCGCGCATGTGCGCACGGCTCGATGCCGGTGCTACGCCCGCATCCGCGCCCATGACTAGCACCGCGCCGGCCACATCGCCGGCGCGCCTCGACGCGTAATCCCCATCACAACTTGTTTCGAGGTCCGCGACGCGCGGACCGACGCGGGAGGGCCGTATGAAGACCTGGTTCACCGTGACTGAGGGCGCCGAGTACGCCGGCGTCAGCCGCGACACCATCTACACCGCGTGCGAGCGGCGCGAGCTGCACCATGCGCGAATCGGCGGCCGGCGATCGATTCGACTCAAGCCTGAATGGATCGACGCGTGGCTGGAAAGACACGCACGGAATGCGGAGCCCTTGCGGCGTCAAACAGAATTCGAAGCCTGACGATCTATCGTGGTGAGCAACAGAAAGGAGTACGAGAATCATGGGTCTTTACAAGATCTGCGAGCACAAAGGACGCCCTCGAGATCGATGCGACCACGCCTGGTGGGGCAGCTTCCGCGGCCGGCGGGTGAGCCTGGCCAAGTGGACGAACCGCGAGATCAAAAGCAAGGCCGAAGCTGACAAGGCTCTCGACGACTTGAGAGCCGCAGTCCGGGCAGGCACGTTCGACGAACGTGGCCTTGAACCGCCCGTCGAGAAATCACCGCTGACGTTCAGCACGTTCGCTGACGTATATAAGCAGCGGCACGTTCTTGCCAAGGCGTTGGCCCTGGCGGACACGATCGACTACCGGCTCAAGCCGCTGATCGAACGTTTCGGTGACCGCCTGCTTGCAGACATCAAGACGGCGGACATCGAAGATTTTGTCGCCGACTTGAAGAAGCCGCGTGTCGTGAACAGCATCGACGGGCGGACGCTGACTCCGGCCTCAATCAACCGAACGCTCGGGCTGCTCCGGCACATGCTGAACTGGGCCGTGGGACGTGAGTACGTGGATCGGACGCCATTCCGGCGCGGCACCGAAGTCCTCGTCCGACTCGAACGCGAGGACAACAAGCGGCGGCGGCGAGTGTCCGAGGAAGAGGAAGCCGCGCTGCTGACAGTTGCCGCACCGCACTTGCGGTCGATGATCATCGCCGCGCTGGACACTGGGATGCGACGGGGTGAAATGCTGGCGCTCCGGTTCGGCGACATCGACTGGAAGCGACGGGTCATCGTGCTGCGCGGCGAGACGACGAAGAGTCGTCGGACGCGCGTCGTGCCGATTGGAACATCCCGGCTGCTCGCGGTACTGGAGTGGCTGCGGCTCGACAGTGCTGGCGAGCGCAAGGGCGACGAAGTCCCGGTCTTCAGCAACGAAGTCGGCGAGCCTCTGAAAACGTTCAAGAAGGCCTGGCAAGTGGCCGTCCTGAAGGCTCACGGCATCAGTCCCGAATGGCGCAAGGGCAGCTACAAGGACCTCACGCCGGACGGTCAACAGCGCCTAAGGGAAATCAATCTGCACTGGCACGACCTGAGGCATGAGTACGCATCACGGCTGGTCGAGCGGAACGTTCCGCTTGCTCAGGTCCGCGATCTCCTCGGTCACGCGTCGATCGTCACGACCGAGCGCTACGACAACCAGCGGCTTGAAGCGCTTCAGGCTGCGGTCGCACGGCTCGAAGCCGGCAAGTCATTCGACGCCATCACTGATGCCACGGAGAACCTGTCCCGCCGAAGCAGCATGGTTCCCGCTGCGAAGGCGGAAGTTTCAAGAATCTTTCAAGTTTCAACCGAACAGAGTCTCGCCGAAGGCTCTGGTGGCTCGAAAGAAATCTCCAGAAATAACTGAAACCCTTCGGGTTGGAAGAATGGTACCGCTACGGGGATTCGAACCCCGGTCCCGTGGCTGAGAACCACGTGTCCTGACCCCTAGACGATAGCGGCACGGGCCGACAGGAACTTTTAATTCTACTGCCTGATTCTAAGACGGTCAACATGTCGTGCTAAGGGGTAGTGGGTCTCTGAAGCCAGGACCGGTGTATCCATTCGGACCGTCAGAGGCCTATTGGGGTCAAAGTCCCGCCGCAATGTTTATCGGGCTCGGCTTGGGTGCTCCGTGATCGGATGGCTGTTCTTCCGCTTGCCGGACCAGAAGTCAGCCGGTAGATCCCCGCCCCGTCATCGCTGAAACTTGATCACTACCTGCTAAGGGCTTCGCGAGGCCCCATCTCCGATGCCCGACTCCGATATCATTTGAGGATGCGTTATCTGGCCGGCCTGGTCCTCATTGTCGCCCTCTTCGTCGGGGGAGCTTACGTTTACGCCGGGAGGATGCCCGGCCCGTCGATCGAAATCACAAAACCCGTAAAGTTCGTCGGGCAGTCGACGACGGTCGAGGTGACGATTCGAGCACCGAAGGCCAGGGTGTCGGACTACACGATCGCGTTCGAGCAGAACGGCAAGCAGACGCCGATCGCGTCGATGTCGACCGCTGGAAGCGACGTCAAGGCTGAGGGTCCGGACACGATCCGCATCACGAAGACGTTCGGGCGCGACGTGATTCCCGATCTGAAGACCGGTCCCGCGCGCATCGTCGTCACCGCCGTGCGTCCGGTGCTCTACGACCTGCGCAAGACGACCTCCACCGTGTCACGCGACGTGCAGGTGCGGCTCGAGCGGCCGCAGATCGCGGTCCTTTCGACGAAGCACTACATCAACCTCGGTGGTTCGGAGATGGTCGTCTATCGCGCGATGCCCGCGGACGTCGAGTCCGGCGTGCAGGTCGGCGACCTGAAGTACCCGGGCTACCCGGCGAGCGGCGCGAAGATCGAAGGGGTGCACATTGCGGATCCCGCGGTGAAGGTCGCGTTCATCGCGCTCCGCTGGGACCAGGACGTCAACACGCCGATGTACGCGTACGCGCGCGACGAGGCGGGTAACTCGGCGCGGGCGGATTTCGATCGCCTGACATTCCCGAAGCCTTTCAAAAAGAGTCGCATCGAGCTGACCGATGCCTTCATCGATCGCGTCGTCCCCTCGATCCTGGACACGACGACCGAAGTGAACCCGCAGGGATCGAATCTGGACAAGTTCCTCGTGCTCAACGGCGAGCTGCGGCGAAAAAACACCGACAAGATTGCGAGCTACGCCGCACAGACCTCGCCGGAGATTCTCTGGGGCGGCGCCGTGTTCCATCCGTTCACCAACACCGCGGTCGAGGCGGCATTCGCGGACCAGCGCACGTACTTCTACGGCGGGAAGGAAGTCGATCGGCAAACACATCTTGGCTTCGACCTCGCCCGCATCGTGAACTCTCCGATCGTCGCCGCGAACCGTGGCAAGGTGCTGCACGCGTCTCCGCTCGGCATCTACGGCAACTGCGTGATCCTGGACCATGGAATGGGCGTGCAGTCGCTCTATGCGCACCTCTCGACAATCGGGGTGAAAGTCGGCGACATGGTCGAAAAGGAACAGGAGATGGGCAAGAGCGGCATGACGGGACTGGCTGGCGGCGACCACCTTCATTTCACGATGCTCGTGAACGGCCAGATGGTGAACCCCGTCGAATGGTGGGACGCGCACTGGATCCAGGACCGGATCGTCCGCAAGCTGCGCGAGGCATCTGGTTCGTGATAAACATGGAAGGTTATGTCACGCATTTATAAAGCGTTAGCGTGCGGTGCGTTTCTGGCGGGGCTCGCCGCGTGCGGTGGATCCGACAGCAGCAAGTCCGCCAATCCTTCCTCGCCCGCCGCCGCGCCCGACGCGAAGAAAGTGGATTCGTCGACGGCCGCAAACATCACCGGCAAGGTCCTGCTCGAAGGTAAGGCGCCCGAGAACCCTGTGATCAGGATGACGTCCGATCCGGCGTGCGGCACCGGAGAGGCGCGGGCCGAATCGTACGTCGTGGACGACGGCGCGCTGCAGAACGTGTTCGTGTACATCAAGGACGGACTCGGGAACAAGTACATCTTCGACACGCCGACGGAGCCGGTGAAGATCGATCAGAAGGGATGCCACTACACTCCGCACGTGCTCGGCGTGCGCGTGACGCAGCCGCTCGAGATCATCAACAGCGACAACACGATGCACAACGTGCACGGCATGCCGGAGACGAATCGCGAATTCAATTTCGGTCAGGTCGTCGCGGGCCTGAAGAACACCGTCACGTTCACGACTCCCGAGGTCATGATCCCATTCAAGTGCGACGTGCACGGCTGGATGTACGCCTACGTCGGGGCCGTGAGCCATCCGTACTTCGCGGTGTCCGGCGCCGGCGGCAAGTTCGAGCTGAAGACGATTCCTCCCGGCACCTACACGATCGAAGCCTGGCACGAAAAGCTCGGCCGGCAGACGCAGACGGTCACGCTCGGCGAGAAGGATAAGAAGGACATTACGTTCACGTTCAAGGTCCAGGGGTGAACTGGCACCACCGTTACGCGCAGCTCGTGATGGCCTGCACCGTCGTCCTGATCGCGGCGGGCGGGATGGTGACGAGCACAGGCTCGGGCCTCTCGGTGCCGGACTGGCCGACGACGTACGGCTGGAACATGTTCACGTTCCCGATGAGCAAGTGGATCGGCGGAGTCCGCTACGAACACAGTCACCGTTTGATTGCGAGCACCGTCGGATTGCTCACGGTGATCCTCGCCATCTGGACGTGGCGGGTCGAGCCGCGACGCTGGGTGCGCTGGCTTGGATTCGCGGCGCTGGGCGCCGTCATTCTGCAGGGCATTCTCGGCGGCGTCACGGTTCTCTTCTTCCTGCCGCCGGCGATTTCGATCGGGCACGCGGGGCTCGCGCAGCTGTTCTTCTGCCTCACCGTCACGATCGCGCTCGCGACGTCGCCTGGCTGGAAGAACACGGTGGATCCCGTTGATGACCCGATGCTGAGGCGCCTCGCCTCGGCGACGACGGCATTCGTCTACGTGCAGATCATCCTGGGCGCGACGATGCGGCATAATGACGCGGGACTGGCGATTCCCGACTTCCCGCTCGCGTTCGGCCACATTATTCCGCCCGTATGGAATGCCGGCGTCGCGATCCATTTCGCGCACCGCGTCGGCGCGCTCGTCGCCTCGATCGCGATACTCGCGACGGCCGCGCACGTCTTCTACCATCACCGCATGCGCCGCGATCTGACACGCCCGTCGCTCGCGCTGCTGCTCCTCGTCTGTGTGCAGGTCACCCTGGGCGCATTCGTCGTGTGGTCCGGCAAGAATCCGCTGATCAACACGGCGCACGTCGTGAACGGCGCGCTGGTGCTCGGGACCTCACTGCTTTTGACGCTGCGCAGCTACCGTCTCGGCTTCGAACGCTTCGTGCAGCCGATCGTCCAGCGAACGCGCGGACCCGCTCCACGACTGGAGGGAGCAAGGCCGTGAGGTCCGGCGCGGTCGCGTTGACCGGATCCGCCGCGCGCAGCCGCGACTTCGTCGCGCTCGCGAAGCCACGGCTGAACCTGCTGGTCGTCACGTCGACGCTCGTCGGCTACGCGATGGCCCCCGGCGAGCCGCTCGGCTTCGTGCGCGTTATCGGAATGCTCCTCGGCACGGGTCTCGTGGCGGGCGGGGCGTCCGCGTTCAACCAGGTAATCGAACGGGACCTCGATGCGCTCATGCGGCGCACCCGCACCCGGCCGATGCCGGATCAACGGCTGCAGCCGATCGAGGGGGTGCTCTTCGGCACTGCGATGACGCTCGCCGGCATTCTGATGATCGTGGCCGCGTCGAACCTGCTCGCTGCCGCAGTCGCGCTCGCAACGCTCCTCATTTATGCGCTCGTTTACACGCCGCTGAAGCGCAGGACTTCGTTCGGCACCGTGATCGGTGCGATTCCCGGTGCGCTGCCGCCGATCATCGGCTGGGCCGCCGTGCAGGGGTCGGTCACGGTCGAGGCCTGGGCGCTCTTCGGGATCATGTTTCTCTGGCAGCTCCCGCACTTTCTCGCGATCGCATGGATGTATCGCGACGACTACGCGCGCGCGGGGTTCCCGATGCTAGCGGTAATCGAACCCGATGGCCGCAGCACGGGACGGCAGGCCGTCGTTTACGCCGCGGCCCTCGTACCGCTCAGCCTCGCGCCGACATTGATGCGAATGACGGGAGACATTTACTTCGCCGGCGCGCTGGTGCTTGGCATTGCATTCGTCTGGCTCACCGTGACGTTCGCGCGTACGCGCTCGGTGCAGGACGCGCGGCGCGTATTCTTCGGATCGATCATCTACCTGCCGCTGCTCTGGATCCTGATGATCGCGAACAAGCTCTGACGTGACGCTCTCGGATCTTCCCGCGCTCAACGCCACACTCAACGCCACATCGGCGGTTCTCCTCGCGACCGGGTGGATCCTCATCAAGCGCGGGAGCTGGATGGCGCATCGGAACGTAATGATCGCTGCCTTCTGCACGTCGGTTCTGTTCCTGACCTCCTATCTCGTCTACCACGCGCAGGTTGGATCGGTCCGCTTCACGAAGCAGGGCCCGATTCGCACTGTCTACTTCTCCATCCTGCTGACGCACACGGTGCTGGCCGTCACGATCGTGCCGATGGTGCTCGTGACACTGTCACGCGGACTGGCCGCCAAATACGATCGACATCGGAGGATCGCGCGCTGGACGATGCCGCTGTGGATGTACGTTTCCGTCACCGGCGTCGTCGTCTACCTGATGCTCTACCGCCTCTAGCGCGCGGCACGGCATAATGCGCCGTGGCCCTCAACCCGCACGTCCTCGCGGGCACCACTGCGCTCGTCGTCGCGCTGCTCCTGCTGTTGGTCTACTTCTACCGGCGGCGGATCTTCATTGCGTGGTGGATGGCGGCGTGGCTGCTGCTCGGCGTCTCGATGCTCGCCGTCGCGCGGCCGTACTCGACCACGCAGCTGAATGGCCTGATCTACGGCATTTCCCAGTTCCTGGGCGTCCTCAGCTCGCTCGCGTTCGTCGTCGCCGCGGATGCCTACCGGCAGCGTCCCAAGCTTCGTCGCGGGTACGGACTCGTGCTGCTTGCAGTCGCGATCTATTTCGTATTCATGCCGGTAGCGCTCGGCAGCGAGAGCGTTCGCGCGCTGGGGCACATCGTGATCGCGGGCGGCATGCTGACTGCGGGAGCGGCGCACCTGCTGCTCCTGCGCCACGCCAGGATGCTCGGCGCGACCATCGTCGGGATCGCGCTGCTCGGGCTCGCGGGATTCAATATCTGGCTGGCGGCCATCTCCAGCGGCCCCCATCCGGCCGCCGTCACGCCGGCCCTTGTGGCGATGACGGTCTTGTTCCTCGTCGGTGCACTCGGCCAGCAGCTGCTCGCCTTCGAGGACATGACGTTCGAGCTGCAGCGGATCAATCGGCGGCTCGAGACCGCCCAGGACGAGCTCCGCCAGCTGGTGATCACCGATCCGCTCACCGGCACGCGCAACCGCCGGTTCTTCCATGAAGTGATCGGACGCGAGCTCCATCGCCATAAGCGGTACGAGGTCCCGCTGTCGATCGTGTTCATCGACGTCGATCGCTTCAAGGCGATCAACGACACGCTCGGGCACGAGACAGGCGACCGCGTGCTGCGCGACGTCGCCGGATTCCTGCTGAAGAACATCCGTGAGGCGGACTACGTGTTCCGCTGGGGCGGCGACGAGTTCCTGGTGCTGATCTCGTGCGGCGAGGAGGAGGCGCGCCGCCGCGCGCTCACGCTGCAGCAGGCCTTTGCCGGATCACCGCACGTCAAGGATCTTCCCCCGGGTGTGGCCCTGAGTATCGGCTGCGTGGAAGTGCCGGCGGATACCGAAGACATCATGGCGCTCGTGCAGCAGGCCGACGAGAAGATGTACGTCGACAAGAAGCGGAGACGCTGACTTCCGCCTAAAGGCGGAAGCTGCAATCGCTATCCCCCGCCCGTCGCTATCCCCCCACCCGTGCAGCTTCCGCCTTTAGGCGGAAGTCAGCGTCGGCGAGTCGCCTCAGTAGTACAAGAGGTACTTCGCGCGCAGCAGACGCCAGCGCGCTTCGGCGGCGCTCCACGATGCGGCGATCGCGGCGGGATCGTCCCCCGTCTTCAGCCGCGCGACGGAGTCCTTCGATCCCATCAGCCGCGCGAGCTGGTCGATCTGGTAATGCGTCGGATACAGCCGCTGGAGAGCGGATGCGATCTCCAGGCCCACGCGCACAGGCCGCATCGCCGTGCGGTCCGTCACGATGATGAAGACGCCCTGGCACTCCTCGTTCGCGTATTTGCTCGACGTCGGCGTGAAGCGCACGGGGTAGAAACGGACGCCCGGCAGCGAACGCGCGTTCAGCGCATCCGCGAGCTGCACGCCGTCGATCCAGGGCGCTCCCATCTGCTCGAACGGCGTGTCGGTGCCGCGCCCAACGGACACGTTCGTGTATTCGATCACGCCGATGCCCGTGTAGAGCGCCGCCTCGTTCATGTTGCGCATGTTCGGCGACGGGCTGATCCACGGCAGCGCCGTGTCGTCGAACCACTGGTCGCGTTTCCAGTTCTTCATCGCGACAACCGTGAGATCGGCGCCGATCTTGTTCTCCGCGTTGAACAGTTTTGCGAGCTCGCCGAGCGTCATCCCGTGACGCGTCGGCATGGTCGCGAAGTATCCGACAAAGCTGGTCTCGTCACGATCCAGCGCCGGCCCTTCGATCTGCCAGCCGTTTACCGGGTTGGGACGATCGAGCACGAACACCGGCAGCTTCGCCTTCGCTGCCTCCTCCATCACGAACGCCATCGTCGTCGTATAGGTGTAGAAGCGGCTGCCGACGTCCTGCAGATCGACGACGATCGCGTCCAGTCCCTGCAGCATCGCCGCGGTCGGACGGCGTGTCTCGCCGTAAAGCGAGTGGATCGGCAGCTTCGTCTTCTCATCCACTTCAGCCGGGACGGTCGTGTCGAGAATGCCGCGGATGCCGTGTTCCGGGCTGAACAGCGCGACCAGCTTCACGTCCTTGGCATTGAAGAACAGATCGATCGCGGTCGCACCGTCACGCGCGCGTCCCGTGTGGTTGGTGACAAGGCCAACACGCTTGCCGCGCAACGGCGCGAAACCCTGGGCGCGAAGAACGTCGAGGCCGCTTTGTACCGGTAACGCTTTCGCGCGCGCAGGGGCAGGCGCCGGCGCGCCGAAGTCGCGGCCGGTCATCGCGCGGGCGCGCCCAGCTTCCGACGGCGCATCGGTGATTGCTGCCGCCGCTATCGTCGCAACGCGCGCGCGCAGCGGTGTGACGTCACCTTTTCCGTCGGGGTGGACGCGGTTCGACATGAACACGACGAACTCGCGCGTGAGCGGATCGATCCAGATCGACGTCCCCGTGAATCCCGTATGGCCAAACGAGCCGATCGGCAGCAGCTCCCCGCGGTTGGCGGAGTACGTCGAATCAATGTCCCATCCGAGTCCTCGCACGTTCGGATCGCCGGGCGCACTCGCGGGCGTCGTCATCTTCGCAACCGTCAGCGGCGCGAGGACCCGCTTGCCGTTGTAAGTACCGCCATTCAGCAGCATGCGGCAGAAGATCGCGAGATCACCTGCAGTACTGAAGAGGCCGGCGTGACCCGCAACGCCTCCCATCCGCCTCGATGTTGGATCGTGCACAACGCCGCGTAGCATCTGCAGCTCGGGCCCCTCGCATGGATAACCGTACGGCGTGCACTTCTCAGTTGGCGCGATCCGCGCGCGCAACGATGCGGCCGGAAGAAATCCCGTGTCCTTCATGCCGAGCGGTTCGAAAACGTTCTTCTTCGCAAACTCGTCGAGCGGAACTCCGCTCACGCGCTTGACGATGTGACCGAGCAGGAAATAGTTGATGTCGCTGTAGACGAAACGCTCGCCTGGAGGCGCGGTCGGGATTTCCTCTATTGCGAGCTCGATCGCCTTGTCGTATCCGACCCACGGCTCCGCCATATCGAGGTCCGGGCGCAAGCCGGACGTGTGCGTCATCAAGTGCCGCACGGTGATGTTCGTCTTGTTGTAACGCTCGAATCCGGGGATGTAATCGGCGACACGATCGTTCAGACGGACGCGTCCCTCCTCGACCAGCTTCATCACGCTCGTCGTCGTCGCCACGACCTTGGTCAGCGACGCGACGTCGAAGATCGTGTCGATCGTCATTGACTCCGGCGCAGGATCGACGGCGCGGCGGCCGATCGCCTTTTCGTACACGACGCGATCCCCCCGGCCGACGAGGACGACGGCGCCGGGAAGTTTCTTATCGGCGATGGCCTGCTCCACGAGGGGCGGGATGGCGTCGAGCCGCGCGACGTCGATCCCCTCCTGGCCCGAGGGCGCAGCGCCAAAACAAACAGCGACCAGTCCGATGGTCAGGGCGCGCCGGAACAAAGCTGCGGTCACGCGTGGATTATACTTTTTGCATGTCCCGGTCCTTCGCGGCGGCGGGTATCGCCGCGACGGCGGTCGCCCTCGGTGCGATCGCCTGGATCGTGGCGGGACGAGGCGACAGCGTCGCACGGTTCGATCGCCGCGCCGACCAGAACGTCCTCCTCGTCACGATCGACACGCTCCGTGCGGACGCGCTCTCGAGTTATGGCGGCGCCGCGCGGACGCCGAACCTCGACGCGCTCGCGGCAGCGGGCACGCGATTCGATTTCGCGCATGCCCACGCTGTCCTGACGCGCCCTTCGCACGCGAGCATCCTCACCGGGACCTATCCATACGAGCATGGCGTTCGCGATCACAGCGGCTATCGCCTCAAGCCCGGGCTCGCGACGATCGCCACGATGTTGAAGGCGCAGGGTTTTGCGACGGGCGCGTTCGTCGGCGGCGTCCCGCTCGAGCGGCGCTTCGGACTGGATGGCGGCTTCGACGTCTACGACGACCGGTTCGGCCGGACCGGGAACAACTCCGACTTCACGCTTGCCGAACGGCCGGCCGGAGAAGTCGTCGATGCCGCGCTGAAATGGATCCACACGCAGAACGGACGCTGGTTCGCGTGGGTGCACGTGTTCGATCCGCACGCGCCGTACGCGCCACCCCCGCCATTCGACACCGAGTACGCCGGACGGCTGTACCACGGTGAGGTTGCGTACGTGGACAAGGCGCTTGGACCGTTATTCGACGCGGCGAGATCGAGCACGAGACCGACTGTCGTGGTCGTCACGGGAGATCACGGTGAAGGCCTCGGCGATCATGGGGAGCTGACGCACGGCCTGCTCGCATACGAAACGACCCTGCGAGTCCCGCTGATCCTCACGCAGCTCGGCGTCAGGCAGCACGCGGGAACGGTTTCGCACTTTCCTGCCCGCCACGTCGATCTCCTTCCGACGCTGCTCGACGCGGTTGGCGCTTCAGTCCCGAGTGCCCTTCACGGACGCTCGCTGCTTCCGGGCGCGACGCTGCCGGCGGACCAAGACGTCTCCTCGTACTTCGAGGCGATGTCGGCGATGCTCAATCGCGGCTGGGCGCCACTCCAGGGAACGCTCGCGGGACACGAAAAGTACATCGACCTTCCGAAGCCGGAGCTGTACGACTTATCGACCGATCCAAACGAAGCGGCGAACCTTGCGGACCGGCGCGCAGACCGGCGGCGAGTCCTCGAAACGCGGCTGCGGGATTTCCACGCGGCGCCGCCGGGCGAGCGCTTCGCGGAATCGCCCGACGTTGCCGCGAAGCTGCAGTCGCTTGGCTACACGTCCGGCAACGCACCTCGCAAGGCTGCTTACACTGAGGACGACGACCCGAAGAATCTCATGGAGCTGGACCAGTGGATCCAGCAGGGCATCGAGGCGTGGCAGAACGGACGCAAGCCGGAGGCGCTGCAGATCTACGAGCGCATTATCCAGCGGCGTCCATCGATGGCCATCGGCTATCGGAATCTGGCATTTCTCCAGTGGCAGTCGGGTGACGCCGCCGGTGCAATCGGCACGCTCGAGCGCGCGTTTCGCGCGAACGCGATCGAGCCCGGCATGACGACACAGTTGGGGTCGTACCTGGCGGAAGCGGGGCGCCCCTCGGATGCGATTGCATTGCTGGAACCACTGTCGCGGCAAACGCCCGCGGATCGTGACGCGCTGAATGCGCTCGGCATTGCGTACGCGCGTGCGGGGCGCGACGACCGATCGGAAGCGATCTTCCGCCGCGCGCTGGCCGAATATCCCGGCAACGTGCAGGCGCTCGAAAACATCGGGACGCTGGAGCTGCAGCGTGGGAATCTTGCTGCAGCGCGTGCGTCGCTGAAGGAGGCGGTCGCGGCAGATCCGAAATCGGCGCGCGCGCACAACGGTCTCGGCGTCGTCGCGATGCGTAGCGGACGGCGCGACGAGGCGTTCGCACACTGGAAGCGCGCCGTCGAGCTCGCACCCAACGATTTCGACGCGCTGTTCAACCTCGGCATGGAGCTCGATTCAGCTGGCCGCCGCGACGAGGCCCGCCCCTTTCTCGAACGCTTCGCTCGCGAAGCGCCGCCAGTGCAATACGCAGCGGACATCCATCGCGTTAGAAGGCTGCTGGGGCAATGAAAAACAGCGCACGAAAACCACAAAGGATCTTCGTGATCTTTGTGCTCTTTGTGGTGTTGGTGGCTGGTGCGTGGACCGTGCGCCGTTTGATCGTGCATTCAGGATCTGCAGCGAACGGCCCGATCATCCTGATCTCGATCGACACGCTGCGCGCCGATCATCTGCCGATGTACGGCTACACGAAAGTGCGCACGCCGAATATCGATGCGTTCGCCGCGCAGAGCATCGTCTTCGAACGCGCCTACTCGCACGCGCCGCAGACACTCCCGGCGCACGCGAGCATCCTGTCCGGGGCGCTGCCCTTCGAACACGGCGTTCGCGACAACATCGGCTTCACGCTGAAGCCGAATCAGTGGTTTCTCCAGCGCGCGCTGCACGAGCGCGGGTGGCCGACGGGAGGATTCGTGTCTGCGTACGTGCTGCGCGCCGCGACGGGCATGAACCAGGGCTTCGATACCTATGACAGCGAGCTTCCCGCTTCGTCGGGCGAGCTCTCGATCGGACAGGTGCAGCGTCCGGGCGAGCAGACGCTGACTGCAGCCGAGAAGTGGCTGTCCCAGCGCGATCCCCAAAAGCCGTTCTTCCTGTTCTTCCACATCTACGAGCCGCACAAGCCGTACGCACCGCCCGATCGCTTCAAGTCGTACGCCCCCTACGATGGGGAGATCGCGTACGCAGACGAGATCGTCGGGCGACTGCTGGATCGGCTTCGCGCGATGGACGTGTTCGACCGCGCTACGATCGTCCTCCTCTCGGATCATGGCGAAGGTCTGGGGGACCACGGAGAGCAGGAACACGGATTGTTCCTCTACCAGGAAACCACGCGCGTGCCGCTCGCGATCAAGCTTGCCGGTACGCACACCGGACGCCGCGTCGCGGCGCCCGTGCAGCACATCGATCTCGCGACGACGCTGATGGATCTGGTTACGTCGGCGAAGCCGGCCGAACTCAGAGGTCGCTCACTGAAGCCGCTTCTCGAAGGCACGGGGACCGTGGCCGACCAGGGCATCTACGCCGAAGCGCTGTATTCGCGCTATCACTTCGGCTGGAGCGAGCTTTATTCGCTGACGGACCCGCGCTACCGGTTGATCCGCGCACCGCGGGACGAACTATTCGATCTCGAGCGCGATCCGAAAGAGACATCGTCCGTCGCCGCGGAGCGTCCGCAGGTACGGCAGGCCATGCGCGGCGCGCTCGAGGGACTGATCAGGAACGCCTCGATCGACGCGCCGACCGCCGTCAGCGACGAGGACAAGCAGAAGCTCGCAGCGCTCGGCTACGTCGGCGGCGGCAGCAGTGCGTCGCTCTCGCTGCCGGGGGACTCGCTTCCGGATCCGAAGGACAAGGTGAAAATCCTCGAGCGCTATCGACATGCAGCCGATCTGGCCGGCGAGTTGAAGTTCGACGACGCGATCGTGATCTACCAGGAGGTACTGCGCGAAGATCCCGAGATGACCGACGTGTGGCTGCAGCTCGCGGAAGTGCAGATCCGCCGCGGCGACATGCCGCACGCGATCGCGGCGTACAAGGAAGTCATCAGGCGGAAGCCGAAGGATCCGGGAAGCCTGATCGGCGCCGCGGGCGCGCTGCTGCGCATCGGCAAGCTGGACGAGGCGCGCCAGCACGCGGAACTGGCGATCAGCGTCGCGCCCGCGGGCGCGCACGAAGTGCTCGCGAAGATTGCGCTGGCGAAACACGACCGCGAGCTCGCGCGAAAGGAGGCGTCGCTCGCGCAGCAGGCCGACAGCACGCTCCCGATGCCGTTCTACGTCGAAGGACTGCTGCTCTACAACGAGGGCAAGTACGCCGAGGCGCTCGGGCCGTTGATGCGCGCGCGGGAGGCGCTGCGCGGGCGCACGGTCCAGATGAACGATCTGAATTACTACATCGGCGATTCTCTTGCGCGCCTGGAACGCTATCCGGAAGCTGAGCCTTACCTGCTCGACGAAGTGCGGCTGTTTCCTCACAACACTCGCGCGCGCGCCGGACTGGCAATGCTGTACCGCGCAATGGGACGCGACACCGAATCCGAACGCGTGGTTGACGAGCTCCTCCGCGTCTCCCCGACGCCGGAGGCGCGCGTCGTGGCGGCGCAGCTGTGGACGATGTTCGGCGAGCCCGAGAAGGCGCGGCGGGTTAAGATCCGATAAAAATGCGCTTCTTCGCATCTGCCCTGCTCGCGGCGGTTTTCGCGGTCGGGCAGCACCCTGCCCCGCAGCCGATCTTCCGCTCCGGCATCGATCTCGTTCGTTTCGACGTCCGCGTCACCGACGCCAACGGGCGGCCCATCACGGACATCCGCCCGGAAGAGCTCGAAATCGTCGAGAACGGCCAGGCGCTGCCGCTGCTGCTCTTCCAGCACATCGCGGAGCCGCCGGGCATGTACGCGGAGGCGGCGCTGCGCGCGGTGTCAGCCGAAGTGTCGTCGAATCGCGCCGCACCGCGCGGGCACTTGTACCTGCTCGTCTTCGATCAGGCGCACATCACGCCGGGCAACGAGCAGATCGTGCGGCGCGCGGCGGAGACATTCATCAAGACCCGTGTGCGTTCGTCGGATCGCGTCGCGGTAATCGGGATTCCCGGTCCGGGACCGGAGCTGGGCTTCACGGCGGATCGGACGCGTGCCCTCGCGGAGCTCGCGAAAGTGCGCGCGGAGATGGACCACAACGTCAAGAGCGCCGGCGGAGACATTTCGGTGCACGAGGCGTACGAGATCGCAGCGGGCAGCGATAAGGCGGTCACCGACGTGCTCGTGCGGCAATCCATCGACCTGACGGCGGACGTGGGCGCCGCTGCCGCGGCCGGCACGACCGGCGCGGTCGATCGCGGCGCGCAGCGTCGCGCGTCGGGCGAAGAACCCGCGGTGACGCGCAAGCTGATTCTCGAAAATGCGCGGACGATCGTCGCGCAAGCGGACGCCGCGGCGCGCGACACGCTGCACAGGCTGTCGGATCTCATCGCACAGTACCGCACGATCGAAGGACGCAAGACGGTTGTTTTCTTCTCCGAAGGCTTCCACCAGCGAAACGTCACGCGAGAGCTCGAACACGTTGCCGCCGCGGCAGCCCAGAGCTATGCCGTGTTCTACTCGTTCGATTTGAACCGCCGCGCGGGATCCGACATCGCGCGCCCGCAGGTGCCGTCCACCGACAACGCCACGGAGGCGATGGCGCGAACCGAGCCGCTTGGCGGGCTCGCAGCGGAAACCGACGGCGCGCTGATCATCGACGCGGCCTCACACCTCGACACCGCGCTCGCGCGGATCGCCGAACAGGCGCAGGACTATTACGTCGTTGGCTTCACGCCCAGCGCCGCGGCGCTCGCGGCACGCGGCGATTACCGCCGCGTCTCGGTCCGCGTGAAGCGGCCGGGCGCACGCGTGAGCGCGCGGACCGGCTACGCAGCCTTGAAGCCCGGCGCCGTGCTCGACAGGCGCCGCGCAATCGATGCGGCGCTTGCGGCTCCCTTCGCGCAGCAGGCGCTGCGCGTCGAGTACACGACGTACACGCTGCGGGCCGAGAATGCCGGCCGGTCGCGCGTCATTCTCTCCCTCGAGGCGGACCTGCCGGTGAAGAGCGGCGAAGACGAGACAGCCGACGTCGTCTTCGTCGTCCGCGACATGCGTGATGGACGCGTCGTCGCAAGCGGCACCGACACGATGCCGCTGCCGCAAGCCGCCAGCGAAGGATCCGCAACGGGACGCGGGCTCTATCGCGTGCACTTCGACGTTCCGCCCGGCGCGTACATGATGCGCACGATCGTGCGGGAACCCGGTGGTCTCGTCGGAAGCGCCGATCGGAAGCTCGATGTACGCGGGGTATCCGGTCCCGACGTCACTGTCAGCGACGTCATCCTGTCCTCTGCCACGGGATCACTGCCGGTGCGCGCGCGTGCGTATACGGAGGATGGACTGTCGGGCATGCTCGAGGCGTACGGCCGCATCCCGGAACAGCTCGAGGCACTCGCCGTCACCGCGGCGCTGGTTCCCGCCGGATCGAACCAGCCCCTTGCAACCGTCAAGGCAGACACAGACGCCGCGATCAGCGATGGCACGGGAATGGTGCGGCGCGCGAAGTTCGCTCTGCCGCTCTCATCCATCACCCCTGGGGCCTACGTCGCGCGTGTGAAGGTGACCGCCGGATCGGAAACGATTGCGGAGCTGGCACGCGAGGTCGAGGTCGTGGCAGGCCGCGCTCCAACACCGCCACCTGCGGCGCCTCTGCCCGCGCCGGCGATGCGTCCGGCAGATATCCTCAACGGCGATTTCGTCCGGAAGGCGCGCGAGACACTGCGGCAGTCGATGTCTCCGCCTGCCGCGCATGCGACGAAAGGATTCGATCTGTTCGCGGCAGCGGAGTATGCGGCCGCCGCCGCGGAGCTATCAGCGTCGCTGAAAATGAATCAGTCGAACGCCGCCGTCGCGTTCGTACTCGGATGGGCGCACGAAGCGGCCGGGGCGCACCGCGATGCGATCAGCGCGTGGCGGGCCGCGGCCGTCATAAATCCGAAGATGGTTCCCGCGCACCTCGCGCTCGCCGACGCGTACCTTCGCCTTTCGGAGCCGGCGCTCGCGGCGCAGGCGGTGCGCGCCGGCCTCGCGGCACTTCCCGACTCGCCGGAACTGCTGGCGAAGCTGAGCGAGATAGAGCGGAAAGGGTAGCGGATTGTCATTCACCAGGAGTCCGAGCGCGCTGGGCGCGCCAGGAAAGTGAAAAATGATGCTCGCGACAGTGATCGGTATTGCACTGCAGCTTTCGGCGCCCGCGCTCGTGTCCACGATCGACACCGGCAAGTTGAAAGGTGAACCGACGCAGCTCGCGTGGTCGGCCGAGGGAGACAAGCTGTTTCTCCAGACCTCGGAGCGCGACAAGGCCGGCATGATCAAGAACCATCGCTTTTTTGTCATGTCCGCGAGCGAGGGCAAACCCGAGCCGGTCGGCGAGCCGCCGGCGTGGGCAACTGAGTACTGGACGTGGAAGTCGAACCAGTTCGCGCCCGGCTCGAAGACGTTCGGCGTCGACACACCCAAGGTCGAAGAGCGCACGGTGACCGCGACGGCGTCGCCGATGGGGGGCGACCTCGCTCGCGGCGGCGCCGATACGTCCGGCACCGGCGGCACGAGCGCGGGAGACGTCGCGGCCCACGCCGCGCAGGCGCAGCTCCAGCGGGTCGTCACGCTGCACCTCAAGGGAGAAGTCGTCGGCGAGTTCGTCAACCAGCAGTTCATCCCCGGCTACACCTTTGGCTGGTCTCCGCGCGAGCAGATGGTCGCGTATACCAATGCCGCCGGGAAGCTCGCCGTGATGGACGAGAAGATGAACAAGCAGCAGGTCGACGCGACGAAGAACGTCATCCTGCCCGCGTGGTCCCCGGACGGCAAGAAGATCGCCTTTCTCCAGCGGGCGGCGAAGAATCGCTACGAGTTGTACGTGGTAAATGTGACGCAATAGTTTGAGGGTTGCGTCGGGGTGAAACTTGATGCGTTTGTGGTTGGTAGCGGCGTTCGTCGTCCTTGCTCATTCGCAGCAGACTCCGACACCTGCGCCACCGCCGCAGACATTTCGGTCCGGCACGCAGCTCGTCGAAGTCGACGTGCGCGTGCTCAAGGACGGCCGCTTCGTCACGGATCTTGGCCTCGGCGATTTCCAGATCAGCGAAGACGGCGTTCCACAGAAGATCCAATCAGTCACACTGGTCGGCGCAGCTTCCGCCGCTGTAGCACCTTCAGCACCCGGCACCGAGCACCAAGCACAGAGCACTCACCCAATCCCAGGCACCGAGCACGCAGCACCCGCCGTGTGGCTTTTCGTCTTCGACACCAACCACCTGAGCGCCGGTGGACTGCAGCGGACGCGGGACGCCGTGGTGGCCTTCGTCAAGGACCGGTTTCGCCACGGCGACATGGGCGGCGTAGTCAGCGAAGGCAACATGATCAATGGTCGCCTGACCACTGATCGCGAGGAGCTGCGCAAGGCAGCGACCGGCATGAAGCTGCCGGGAGACACACGTCCGCGTTTGATGCTGCAACGGGAGTGGCCGCGCCTCCGCGATGATGAGGAGGCCGAGCTCTACGACAGGGGGGACGCGAGCACCATGGCCACTGCGGTCGATCGCGCCTGCGCGGAGGATGCGGACTTCTGCAATCGACCGCACGGAAAAGAGGCCGTGGAGGCGATCCTTGACGGCAAGGCGCGTAATGCCGTCGTTGACGCGCGCGTGAGGGCAACTCGCTCGATCACCTCCATCGACCTGATTTGTAAGGGGCTCGCGAGGATCCCGGGTGCGAAAAGCATCGTGTTCCTCTCCGAAGGTTTCCGCATCGAAGGGCGCGAAGGTGAACTGCGACTCGCAGTGGGGCAAGCGGCAAGAGCCGGCGCACATTTCTACACCATCGATGCGCGCGGACTCGACAAGACGGGAGGCGCGATCGTTGATCAAGTGGTGGCCTTCGACTCGCACGGGCCCTCGAATACGTTCGATATGCAGGCGGATGGCACGAACAGCCTGGCCGTGGACACCGGCGGGATGGCGATCCGCAACGAGAACAACTTCTCGCGTGCGCTTGACATCATCCAGCAGGACGCCGGCACCTACTACGTCGTCGCGTATGCGCCGTCGAATGCCGCGTTCGACGGGAAGTATCGCGCGATCGACGTCAAGGTCTCGCGGGCTGGAGTGAAGGTGCGCGCGCGGCGCGGCTACCTGGCGCTCGAGCCAGCCGCGCTTCTGACCCGCAGGGCCATCACGCGCGCGCCGCCCGCCGCGGGGGTGCCGGATGTGCCCGTATCGCCCGGCGTGCTCACGCTTCGGGAGGACGTCAGTATCGCGGTGCCGCTGCCCGCAGGACGAATGGACACGGGGAAGATAGTCGCGGCACTGCGAAAGGATCCCGCATCGGCGCGCTTACGCCCGTCGGGCACCGGCACACCCGCCGCCGAACGCGGGTGGGCGGCGTACGAGAAAGGCGACGTCGAAACTGCGTCGCGCGAGCTTGGAGAAGCGGCAAAGTCACCCGACGCACGCCCGTGGGTGATCTACGCGCTCGGACTCTCACAGTTCGCGCTGCGGCAGTATCGCGACTCGGCGCAGTCGTGGGAACGCGTCCGCCGCGACGCGCCGGAGTTCGAGCCGATCTACTTCAGCCTTGCGGACGCATACGGGCTGCAGCACGACGAGAGGTCGGCGCTCAAAGTGCTGCGCGATGCCGAATCGCGCTGGCCGGCGGATGCGGAAGTGGAGAACGCCATTGGCGTCATCCACGTCCGCCGCGGCGCGTTCGACGCCGCGATCGAATCGTTTGAAAAGGCCACGAAGGTCGCGCCGGCCGACGCGCTCGGCTACTTCAACCTCGCGCGCACGCACCAGATGCGGCTGATGAAGTCACAGCGCTACGACAAGCAGATGGAGAAATGGGTCGGCGGCGATGAGGATCGCCGCCGCGCCATTGCGAACTTCGAGAAGTACCTGCAGCTGGGCGGCCCCTACGAGCGCCAGGCCAAAGAAGCGCTCGCTGCGCTCGCGTGGAAGTAGGCTTCAGCGAAGTCGCGTGTCGGCCGTCATTCGCCCTTCGGTCGCGTCGCGGAAGAACGCTTCCCATTGCGTTCTGATCCTGTCCAGCTTCGACACCTGCGCGCCGTCCAGCGGCTTTCCAGCGGAAACGACGTAGATGAACGCCTGACGGTGCACCTTGGACGAATCAGTCGACGACGGGGTGCGCTGGCCCATCACCGCAATTACGTCATCGATCAGCACGTCGCGGCGTGTGCCGGTGAACGACACTCCCACTGACGGAGCGGACTCGCTGGTCTTCGTCGAGTTCGGGCTCTCCACGTAGAAGAACGAGGGCACGGCCGAGGGAGGGACCAGCCCCATCGCGTACTGATCGAGCCGGTTGTATCGCTTCACTGCGTCCGTCGTTCGGAACTGCCCGCCGCCAAGGTCCTCGATGTCGTTGCCCTCCATCACCGACGCATCGGAGTCCATGAAGAAACTCCAGTGCGCGAGATCGCGGCCGAGCAGGGCGTCAGAGCGCGCACCGGTTCGATCGCGGAACGACAGGTAAGCCAGCCATCGGTGCCCCGCTTCTTGCCCGATCACGCTGAGCGTGTTGTTCTCGCCGAGGAACTTCCCGGTCGGATCGTCGGGATACTTACCGAGCCAGTCCATCACCACCAGCGACCGCAGGCGTCCGCTGCTTCCGAGCGATCGCGACAGATCGTAAATGTCCTGTCCGATGCCGCGAACCTCGTTCGCGACCGTGATCTCGTAGGCAAAGGCGCCTGTGATCAGCCGGTCGTCGGTCCAGAGGAGGATCTGGTCATAGCTGTCGGAATGCGTCGTGTAAAACTTCTTCGCGACTGCGAACGTGTCGATCGAGACCGCCTGCGCGAACCGTTCGGCAATCGCCGCGGAGCTCGAGCCGCTGCCGTTCGACAGATCGACGAGCGCAACATCCGCCGTATGGCCGGGAGAGATGCCGACGACGGAGTCGCCGATGTTGATAGCGTCGCTGTATTTCATTTCGACGCTGCCGTCGGGCAGCAGCGTCGTCTGCGCGGTCACAGAACGCGTCGAGTCGAACGCGCGGACGGCGCACCAGGTGACGGTGTACTGATCCGAGGCCGCGTTCACGAAGATCTTGCCCGTGCCCGTCGACGGATCGAGGTCAGCGAAGAACGGCGCGACTCGCGCCGGTCCCGTGAGCAGGCGCGCGACGTTGCGCTCGGTGCTGCTCTTGTCCTCCTCGCCGAACGTGATGTTGCCGTCGGAGTTGACGAACGCGACCGTCTGCGCCATGCCATAGAAGGGAAAGGAGAACGGGATGTTGACGTTCACAGAGTCGTCATCGCTGAGGGTGACGCGGTTGCCGAGTGCGGAACGGAAGGTGCCGTCGATCTTCGAGAGCGTGTAGCTGGAGCCATTACGGGTGAACCGCAGCCCCACGCTGCGCACGTCGTAGGGATTCGCGGGAAGGATCAGGTCGCCCGTGTCCTGGAGGACGGCGATCTCGCCGACGTCCTCCGCTACCGGCGCAGGAGACGTGATCGCGGTCTGGCCGAAAGCGGCGTCCGTAACCGCCGCGGCGCGTGCCGCGCCCTCCCGGCGCAGCTGGGCCGCCTCGTGCAGGGCGCGCGCTTCGTAGAGCCGTCCGCGCGGATTGCCGTCGATCAGACTTTTCTTTTCAGTCTTGTCTGGAGCCGGTATTGCGCCGCTTGCGACCTCGCCGACCGCGGAGACTTCCGCCGTGTCGGCCAGCAGCGCGGTCGTACAGGGGTTGGTCGGAGTGGTTCCACCGCCGGAGTTCCCGCCGGAGTTGCCGCCGTTGCTGCCGCCGCCACCGCCGCAGGCAGCAAGGAACGCGGACACGAGGAGTGCGGTCAGCAGAGCGCGCGTACGTGGCATAGGCCTTCCGAAATTTGTGGCGCTGGCACGCCAGAGAAAGAAAACCCAGTGTATCAGCGCCGAGCGAACGAGCGCAGCGAGTGAGCCACGCGAGCGGCCCGCCTTCGCGCCGGGGGCGCTTCGGCGCGTCCGCCGTAGCTTCAGCGGAGGCGGAAGCGGGGCTCAGGGGCCCCCGCGAGCGAGCGTGTAGGGGGTTTCCGGGGGCAAAGCCCCCGGATTGAAATTTGTGGCGCTGGCACGCCGGGACAACAAAAACCCGGGGCCAGTGTTCCAGCCCCGGGTTTCAGTTTAATGCCCAACTCCACAACTCCCAACTCCCAACTCCCAACTCCCAACTCCCAACTCCCAACTCCCAAATCGCTTGGAAGGATGTTGGGAATTGGAAGTTGTCGCGCCGGCTTTAAAAATTCAGCCGCGCGCCGAGCCGAACGATCCGCGGGTTCATGACCTCGAGGATCTTGTCGAACCCTGTCGGTCCCGTCCGCCGCAGGTCGTACTGCTTGCCGAGCACGGTCGCGTTGTTGGTCAGGTTGAACACGTCCAGATCCGCCATCATCTTCAGGCGCCGCACGTTGAACGCCTTTTCCACCCGCGCGTCAAACGAGCTGATGTTCGGCAGCCGGAAGTGCGTCACATCGGGCACGATGAGGACGCTCTTCAGGTTCGAGAGCGGATCGCCCGTCGCCACATTGCTCCGGAAGTAGGGGATCGCGTAGCCCTGGCGCAGGAGCCAGTTCGCACCGAAGTTCACGCCCCATGGCCCTTGGTACATTCCGTTCGCCACGACCTGGTAGCGCGGCAGCACCATATAGATGTTGCTCTTGCCGCTACCCCCCGTGCGTGTGACGACGACGCCGCCATCCTTGTTCGGCGAAGCGGGTCCCGGCGTCGGGTCTTCGAGCGCAGATGCGCTGTCAAAGTACTCACGGTGATCGTTCGTCGAGAACCCTAACCGCGCCATCCACCTGTTCGACAGGCGCTTCACGGCGCTCGCCTCGAGGCCGACGAAGCGCTGGTGATAGCCCTTCCGCTGTTCGTAGCTGCGGCCGCCGCCCGCCGGGATCGCATCCGCGTTGATCGCGTAGAAGGGCGTGCTGAAGGTGCCGATTGGATCGGCGCTGCCAGTAAACGTGCCGGTCTGCGTATAGTTCGCCGACGTCACGCCGATGCGCGGACTCCAGTCGAAGTGATTGAAGTACCGATATGTGAACGTCGCGCTGACACCGAAATTCGGCGCCAGCTCGTGATCCATGCCGAACATCGCTTCCTGCGTTCGCGGCGTCGAGTACTTCCCGATCTGGTTGATCGTCGTCAGCCGCGTCGGGTTCAGCGGATCGAACCCGTAGTAGCCGATGTTGCCCAGACCGAACAGGATCTCGCTCGGGTCCGCGATCTTGTTGCCGTTCGTGTCGATCGCGTAGTAATAAATCGCCGAGTACTGGATGGCCGAGATCGTGCCCGCCTGTGTGGCGTTGAGCTGCGACGCGAACGTCGAGTAGCTGGCGCGCGCGATCGTCTTGCGGTTCGCGTCGAGCGCGTAGGTGAGTCCGAGACGCGGTGAAAATGCCTTCCAGACGACCGCGTCGTCTGCCGGCGTCGCCGTGAGCGGCGGAAGCAGGCTCGGAAGCACCGAGCTGCCTTTTACCGACGCGGCACCGAGTGACGCCGCCTGATGGTCCCAGCGCACGCCAAGATTCAGCGTCGCCCGGTTCATCGTCCATGTGTCGCCGCCGTACGCGCTCGTGTAAACGGCGTCGGTCAGGAAGTGTCCCGGCCGCGTAATCTTCGCGATCAAGTCCGGGTAGCCGTTGTGGATCGTGATCACGCCGTTGCCCGGATAGACGTCGCTCGAATCGACCGAGGCCTTGCGCCAGCCGAAGCCGAACTTCAGCTCGTGATGGCCGCGGAACGAGTTCGCATCGACGGAGAAATTGTTCTGCGGACGATTGGTCTTGTAGGTGTCCGCCGATCCGCGCGTCACGCCACCGTCGTCAACATACATCTGCGTGTCGGGACCGCCGCGCGCGGCGAGCTGGAACCCTCCGTCGACGTGCGAGGCACGCGCCGCGAGGAACAGGTTGTTGCCGATCACGAAGTTCCCCTCACCCTTGTTCAACGTGGTCGGGCCCTTCTGGTTGTACGACGACTCGTCGGCAACCGTCGGGCCGACGCCGCGTCCAAACTTCTGTTTGTTACCGCGGAAGAAGGTGTAGTTGGCGCGGAAGCCCTTGGCGATTTCGCCGTTCGCTTTGAACGAGGAGTCCTTCAACTCGGTGCGGTCGTGCGTGCCGCCGAGCGTGATCAGGTCCACGTGCGTCTTGCCGAGCGCGCCCCAGCCCCAGAGGCGGTTCTTGAGGATCGGGCCGCCAAGCTCGAAGCCGTAGTCTTTGTACTGGTGCATGCGATTGCCCTTGCCGGAGGTGCCGCCGATGGTCGCGGCGAGGTCCTTCGACAGGTTGTTCGACTGCAGATCCTCGTTCTCGAAGTAGATGCGCGTGCTGCCATGCGGCGTGTTCGTGCCGCTCTTGAGCACCATGTTCAGCTGCACGCCCGGTGTCGGGCTCGTCACGTCGGCGCCGCCGGTCGTGACCTGCATGTCCTGGAACATGTCGAAATCGTAGTAGGTCGGCGTCGAACCGAGCGCGGCCATGTCGGTAATCGCGATGCCGTCCATGTTCCACGTGTTCTCGCCGCCGCTCGCCCCCTTCGCCTGGTATGCGGACTGCTGACCGGATTCCGCACCGCCAACGTTCACGCGATCGACGATGACGCCGGGCACGGTCTGCAGCACGACCCACGGGTCGCGCGAGGACGGAATGTTCTGGAGCTCCTCGACGCTGACGTTCGTCGATGTGCCCATCTTCTTGGTGTCGACGACGGGGGACTCGCTGGTGACCTGCACCTGCGTGGAGACGCCTGCGACCGACATGGAAATCTTGAGGGGCACGCTCCCGCCCGTGGCGACGGCGATGTTCTTATTGAGGTAATCGCTGAAGCCGGAAAGCTTCGCGCTCACCGTGTAGTTGCCCGGCGGCAGGTTGAGGAAGTGCACCTCGCCGGTGGAGTCGGTAACCGCGCTCTGCTTCTGCGGTCCCGAAATGTCGACGGTGACACCCGGAAGAACGGCGCCCGTGCTGTCCAACACCGAAGCGTCGATACGCCCCGTGGAGAGCTGCGCCGCTGATGGTGCTGCGAATGCCGCGAGCAATGCGGCAGCCAACATCACCATTCTTGCCATTCGAAAACTCATCTCCATCCTCCCAGACAGATACCGGAGTCGAATCGCGCGTTCGGACCGTGTACGAAACCGAACGCTACACTATGGCGGGAAGACGGACGTTATTGCAAGGTGGCGCGAACCAGCTCGGCTGTGGCTATTTGGCAAACCGATCGAAGATGTCGATCAGCTCCGACAGGCCCTGGGCGCGGTCCGGCTCCCCCTTGGCGATGGCGTCGGGAACGCACTTTTCAACATGGAAGCGGAAGACGGCGAGGCTGATCCGATTCAGCGCGGCCTCCGCGGCGGCGAGCTGCTGCAGGATTTCGACGCAGAGACGGGGCTCCTGCACCATGCGACGGATGCCGCGGACCTGGCCTTCGATCCGATTGAGCCGCGTGACAATGGCCTGCTGCTGCGCCTCGTCCAACATGGGCCCCTCTTCAGCTGGATGGTTGCGGCCACTATCACACAGTTGACATGGGGGCGCCTGCTGAATGAACATTCATTCAGTGGCAACCGTCGCCCCCATCCGGAACGCCGACATCGCCCGCGCGGGCAAGCGCGACGCGATCCTGCGCGCCGCCACTGACATCTTCGCAGCGCGCGGCTTCTTCAACGCGCAGGTGGCGGACGTGGCGCGCGCCGCCGGTGTCGCGGCCGGCACCGTCTATCTGTATTTCCGCAGCAAGGACGACCTCCTCGTCTCGATCTTTGAAAAGACAATGCGCGAGGCCATCGACGACGGGCGCGCCTGCGTGGCGCCGCTGCGGGATCCGGTCGAGCAGCTGCGCGCCATCGCGCGCGTGCATCTGGATCGCATGGGCCGCGACCGCAGCCTCGCCGTCGTCTTCCAGGTCGAACTGCGGCAGTCCACGAAGTTCATGGAGCGCTTCTCGTCGACGCTGCTGCGCGAATACCTGGGCATCATCCGCGCGCTCGTCGTCGAGGGGCAGAAGACAGGCGCGTTCCGCAAGGACCTGAACGCGACGCTCGTCGCGAAGCTGTTCTTCGGTGGTCTCGACGAGATGGCGACGAACTGGGTCCTGAGCCGGCGCAGGTATTCCCTCGCGTCCGAGGCGGACGCCATCGTCGATGTCTTTGTCGGCGGGCTTCGTGTGCCGAAGAGGCGTTCATGAGATTTCGCAAGGCAGCAGTCCTCGGCGCGGGCGTCATGGGCGCGCAGATCGCCGCGCATTTCGCCAATGCCGGCGTTCGCGTCCGGCTGCTCGACGTATCGCGCGATGCGGCGCGCGAGGGACTCGAGCGCGCGAAGCGGCTGAAGCCCGACCCGTTCTTCACTCCGGATGCGGCGGCACTGATCGAGACCGGCGGATTCGACGAGGATCTCGCGTCGATTGCCGACGCGGACTGGATCCTCGAGGCGATCGTCGAGCGTCTCGATGCGAAGCAGGCGCTGATGGCGCGCGTGGACGGCGTCCGTCGCACCGACGCCGTCGTCAGTTCGAACACCTCGGGCATTCCGATCGCGTCAATCGCGGAGGGACGTTCGGAGAGCTTCCGCCGTCACTGGCTCGGTACGCACTTCTTCAATCCGCCTCGTTACCTGCATCTGCTGGAGATCATCCCGACCGCTGACACCGATCCCGCCGTCGTTCGCGCGATCACCGAGTTCGGGGACGTGCGGCTGGGAAAAGGGGTCGTGCTCGCGAAGGACGTGCCGGGGTTCATCGCGAATCGGATCGGCATGTTCAGCCTGATGCAGGTATTCAGGGCGCTGGAGTCCGGCGAGTACACGATCGAAGAGGTCGATGCGATGACGGGCCCGGCGATCGGCCGGCCGAAGAGCGCGACGTTCCGGACTGTTGATATCGCGGGCGTTGACGTCCTCGCGCACGTTGCGCGCACGCTCGGTTTCGAGCTGCCTGGATACGTCACGGAAATGGTGACCCGCGGCATGACCGGCGCGAAGGCCGGCCGCGGGTTCTATAAGAAGGATGGCGACCAGATCCTGACGCTGGATCCGAAAACGCTCGAGTACCGCGCGAAGCAGTCTGCGAAGCTGGGTTCGATAGAAGCCGCCCGTCCGATCGAGTCGGTGAGGGAACGGACAAAAGTTCTCTACGAGAGCAAGGACAAGGTCGGCACGTTCCTTCGTGCCACGCTCGGTCCGACGATCGAATATGCGCGCAAGGTGGCCGATGAGATCGCGTACTCGCAGGAAGATATCGACAAGGCGATGCGCTGGGGCTTCGGCTGGGAGCTGGGTCCATTCGAGACGGCAGCGGCACTGCAGCCCGCTGCCGCTGACAATTCCCAAACGCCAATTCCCAACTCCCAAACGTCAATTCCCAACCTCCAAACGCCAATTCCCAACCTCCAACCGCCAATTCCCAACCTCCAACCGCCAACTCCCAACCTCCAACCGCCAATTTCCAACCTCCAACCGCCAATTCCCAACCTCCAACAGCCAATCCCCAAGCCCCGCGTTGTCAGGCGCAACAGCGGCGCGTCTCTCCTTGACATCGGCGACGGCGTCCTGCAGATCGAGTTCCACTCGAAGATGAACGCGATCGGCGGCGACACGATCCAGATGCTCCAGGCGGGGGTAAAGGAAGCGTCGCAGAACTTTGCGGCTGTCGTCGTTGCTAACGACGCCGTCAATTTCTCCGCCGGCGCCAACCTGATGCTGCTCCTGCTCGAAGCGCAGGAAGGCAACTGGGAGGACGTGGACATGATGGTCCGCGGGTTCCAGGGAGCGACGATGGCGCTGAAGCACGCGGACGTGCCGGTCGTCGTCGCCCCCGCCGGCCTTGCGCTTGGCGGCGGCTGCGAGATCGCGCTGCACGCGGCGCGCGTCCAGGCGGCGGCGGAAACCTACATCGGTCTCGTCGAGGTTGGCGTGGGACTGATTCCGGCAGGCGGCGGCACGAAAGAGATGCTCGCGCGTGCCATGGAGACGGCACCCGCGGGCTCAGATCCGCTGCCCTACGTTCAGCGCGTCTTCGAGACGATCGGCTTCGCCAAAGTTGCGACGAGCGGTCCCGACGCAAAGCGGATCGGATACTTCCGCGACGGCGACGAGATCACGATGAACCGCGACCGGCTGCTCGCGGACGCGAAGGCACAGGCGCTGACGCTCGCGCGCGACTACACGCCCGCGCAGCCGCGATCCGTGATTCGCGTCGGCGGCGAGAGCGTGCTCGCGGCGCTCAAGCTCGGCGTCCACCTCGCGTGGCGCGCGGGACGCATCAGCGATCACGATGCCGTCATCGGCCGGAAGCTCGCGTGGATTCTTTCGGGCGGCAACCTCGCGCACGCGGGGACGGTGACCGAGCAGCAGCTGCTCGACCTGGAGCGCGAAGCGTTCGTGAGTCTATGCGGCGAGCGCAAGACGCAGGAGCGCATCGCTCACACGCTGAAGACCGGCAAGCCGCTGAGGAATTGAGATGCGCGCGTTCGATGCAGGCGCGGGCCAGCCGGTGATCGTCATTCCCGGCCTGCAGGGGCGGTGGGAGTGGATGTGGCCATCGCTCGTGGCGCTGTCGCGGAAGTGCCGCGCGATCAGTTATTCGCTCGGCCACGCGGTGACGCTCGACGATCTCGTCGCGCAGCTCGATCGAGTGCTTGACGAGCGGGAGATCGCGTCGGCGGCGATTTGCGGCGTGTCGTTCGGAGGTGTCGTCGCGCTGCGCTACGCAGCGGCGCGGCCGCGGCGGACGAAGGCATTGGTACTCGTGAGCGCACCGTCGCCGTCGTGGCGTCCATCGGCCCGGCAGGCGAACTACCTCGCCAACCCATGGCTGTCGACGCCCGCATTCGTCGCGACATCGCCGATGCGGATGTGGCCGGAAATCTGCGCGGCGATCCCGTCCGCCGTGGCGCGCACGAGGTTCGCAGTAACGCACGCGGCGCGGATCGCGATGCATCCGATCGTGCCGGCCGGTATGGCGGCGCGAATCGCGCTGATGAACGGGCGCGACTTTCGCGCCGATTGCGCGCGTGTGCAAGCGCCGACGCTGGTGATGACCGGCGAGGACGAGCTCGATCTGGTCGTTCCTCCTTCGGCGACGCGCGAGTACACGCAGTTGATTCGCAGCGCGCGATACGAACTGTTCGAAAAGACCGGGCACATCGGACTCATTACGCAGCCCGACCGATTTGCAGACGTGGTGAGCGGTTTCCTCAATGCCAACTGTCCATGATCTAACTGGCCCGGCGGGAAAACTGGAGGCGCTCGTCGACGAGCCGGCGGGCACGCCGCGCGCGGCGGCCGTCTTCGCGCATCCGCTCCCGACGCATGGCGGGACGATGCACACGAAAGCGGTGTTCCAGGGCACGAAAGGACTCGTTCGCGCCGGTTGTGCGGTGCTGCGCTTCAACTTCCGCGGCGTGGGACAGAGCGACGGAAAGTTCGATGCCGGAGCCGGGGAAATGGGGGACTTCACCGCAGCGCTCGACTACATGGCGGCGAAGTACCCGAAGCTGCCGCTGTGGGCCGCGGGCTTCTCGTTCGGCGCGTGGATTGCGCTCGAGACTGGCGCGGTCGACCCGCGCGTCACAGCACTCATCGGCATCGCCCCTCCGGTCACAAAAATGGGCTACGACTTTACAAGTACCCGCGTCAGCACGAAGCCGAAGTTCTTCGTGCAGGGGGAATCGGACGACATCTGCCCGCTGCAGGACATGTGGAAGTTCTACGGCGCGCTGCCCGAGCCGAAGGAGCTTGTCGTGATCGACATGGCGGACCACCTCTTCGACGGCCACACCACTGAGGTCGGCGAAGCACTCGAGGATCTGTTGAAGGATTTTCATGGCTGATGCATTCATCGTTTCCGCCGTCCGAACGCCGATCGGCAAGGCGCCGAACGGCGCGCTGCGCTACACGCGTCCCGACGAAATGGGCGCGACCGTGATCAAAGAAGCACTCGCGCGCGTGCAGGGACTCGATCCCGCAGAAGTCGAGGACGTGATCCTCGGGTGCGCGATGCCGGAAGCGGAACAGGGACTCAACGTCGCGCGCATCGCGAGCCTGCGCGCGGGCGTACCGGTCAGCGCGTCCGCAGTGACCGTCAATCGTTTCTGCTCGTCAGGACTGCAGGCGATCGCATACGGCGCGGACCGCATCAGGACCGGCGCCGCGCACGTCGTCGTCGCTGGCGGTACCGAGTCCATGAGCCTTGTTCCGATGGGGGGCAACAAGGTGGCGCCGAATCCCGCGCTCGTCGACAGCTACCCGGACGTGTACCTGACGACCGGCCTCGTGGCGGAAAACCACGTGCGCGACTACGGCATCTCCCGGGAAGAGCAGGACGCTTTCGCGCTGCGCAGCCATCAGCGGGCGATCGCCGCGATCGATGAGGGCAGGTTCCGCGACGAGACCGTCGCGCTGCCCGCGCTGGCGATTGACGAAGGTCCGCGCCGCGATACGTCGATCGACGCGCTCGGAAAGCTCAGGCCCGCATTTCACGCCAAGGGCACGGTTACGGCGGGCAATTCGTCGCAGATGAGCGACGGCGCGTCGGCGGTGGTCGTGATGAGCGGCGAGCGCGTGAAGCAGCTCGGCGTCACACCGCTCGGACGCTTCGTCGGCTTCGCGACGGCCGGGGTGGAGCCCGAACGCTTCGGCATAGGACCGGTACCCGCCGTGCGCAAGGTCCTGAAGCAGACGGGGCTCACGCTCGAACAGATCGATCTCGTCGAACTGAACGAAGCGTTCGCCGCGCAGGTCATCGCCTGTCTCAGGGAGCTGCCGATCGATCTCGATCGACTGAACGTCAATGGCGGCGCGGTGGCGCTCGGGCATCCGCTTGGATGCACGGGATCGAAGCTGACGGCGACGCTGCTTTACGAGATGCGGCGGCGCAACGCGCGCTACGGACTCGTCACGATGTGTGTGGGCGGCGGAATGGGCGCTGCTGGAATCTTTGAAAGGTCCTAACTCCCGAGAAGTTTGGGAATTGGGAATTGGGAATTGGGAGTTGGGAGTTGGGAGTTGGGAGTTGGGAGTTGGGAGTTGGGAATTGGGAGTTTTCACATGCCAACGACAGTAACGGCGGCGAGAGGCGGGGCGTGGTTGATCGAAGATGCGCCGGGCGACGGCGTGTTCACGCGCGAGCGCCTGAACGACGAGCAGCGGATGATCGGACAGACGGCGCAGGAATTCATCGACAAGGAAGTCGTCCCCGAGATCGACCGCCTCGAGTCGAAGGACTGGGCGTTAGCGCGCACGCTGGTGCAGCGCGGCGGGGAGCTCGGACTGCTCGCGACGGACGTGCCGGAGGAATACGGCGGACTGGACCTCGATAAGGTTTCCTCCGTCGTGGTCGGCGAGGCCGTTGGCCGATGCGCGTCATATGCGACGACGTTCGGCGCGCAGACGGGGCTCGCGATAACGCCGATCCTCTGCTTCGGGACCGAGGAGCAGAGACAGAAGTACCTGCCCAAGCTTGTCTCCGGAGAAATGGTCGGCGCGTACGCGCTCAGCGAATCGGGTTCCGGTTCCGACGCGCTCGGCGCGCGCGCGAAGGCGACGCGCCAGGCGGATGGAAGCTTCGTCCTCAGCGGCGAGAAGATGTGGATCACGAACGGCGGCTTCGCCGACATCTTCATCGTGTTCGCGAAAGTCGACGGTGAGGCCTTTAGCGCGTTCATCGTGGAGCGCGGGTTTCCGGGCGTCAGCAGCGGCAAGGAAGAGCACAAGCTCGGGCTGCTCGGGTCTTCGACGACGCCACTGATCCTGCAGGATGCGAAAGTTCCGGCTGCGAACCTGCTCGGCGAGATTGGCAAAGGGCACAAGATCGCGTTCAACACGCTCAACTACGGACGGCTGAAGCTCGGCGCGATGTGCGCCGGCGGCGCGCGGCTCGCCATCGAAGAATCGGCGCGCTACGCCGGGCACCGGAAGCAGTTCGGCAAGGCGATCGCATCGTTCGGCGCGATCAAGCACAAGCTTGGCGAAATGACGGCGCGTCAGTACGCGGTCGAAGCGATGCTGTATCGGACCGCCGGACTGATCGACGGGATGCTGCAGAGTGGTCATCGCCCGCACGAAGTGCTCGCGTCGCTGGAAGAATTCGCGATCGAAGCGTCCATTCTGAAGGTCGCGAGCAGCGAGACCGTGGACTTCATCCTCGACGAAAACGTGCAGATCCACGGCGGCAACGGCTTCGTGCGCGATTACCCGGCGGAGCGGCACTATCGCGACGCGCGCGTGAACCGCATCTTCGAGGGCACGAACGAGATCAATCGTCTGCTGATTCCGGGCATGCTCGCGCGCCGCGCGCTCAAGGGAGGGTTGCCGCTCATCCCTGCCGCGAAGCGTTTGATGGACGAGATCATGGCGCCGCCGTCGATGGAGGCGTCCGGCGACGCGCCGCTCGACGCGGAACGCCGCGCCGTGGCCGCCATGAAGAAGGTGGCGCTGATGATCCTCGGCACCGCAATGCAGACGTACGGCGAGAAGATGGCGGACGAGCAGGAGGTACTTGTCGCGGCCGCGGACATCATCATCGACGTGTACGCCGCCGAGAGCTCGCTGCTGCGCGCGGCGCAGGACGGCGGTCCACTCCACGAGGCGGCTGCGCGCGTCTACATCAACGACGCGGCACTCCGAGTGGAAGCCTCCGCAAAGACCGCGCTTGCCGCGATGAGCGACGGCGACACGCTGCGCACGCTGCTCGCCGCGCTGCGCCGGGTGCTGAAGGTGACGCCGGTAAACACCGTCGCCCTGCGCCGTCAGCTCGCGGATGTGACGGTGGAGCGGCGGACGTACATCTTTTAGCTGGATCTAACTTTCAGAGCTGAGTGGCTTCCGCCTTCAGGCGGAAGGATTTCCGCCGGGCGCGCCAGAACACCTTGGCGCGCTCGAGGCCTTCCTCGGCGAGCGAGTAGCTCACCGGGACGAGCAGGAGCGTCAGGAAGAGGCAGAGCGTCTGCCCGCCGACGATCGTGACCGCGATGTCGGCGCGCTGCGCGGCGCCGGCGCCCACGCCCAGCGCGGTCGGAACCAGTCCCGCAACGATCGCGGCCGTCGTCATCAGGATCGGCCGCAGCCGCGTCTCGGACGCCTGGATCAGCGCTGCCCGCAGCGGCATTCCCTGCCGCCGCAGCACGTTCGTATAGTCAACCTGCAGGATCGAATTCTTCTTCACGATCCCGAGCAGCAGCAGCACGCCGAGCGCGGACCACAGGTTCAGCACGCGTCCGGTCATCCACAGCGTCAGCAGCGCGAACGGCACCGACAGCGGCAGCACCGTCATGATCACCAGCGGCTGCACGAAGCTCTCGAACTGCATCGCGAGGACGATGTAGATGAATATGCTCGCCAGAGCAAGCGCCAGGATCATGTTATTGGTCGTTTCGTCGAGCAGCTTCGACTGGCCGCTGAACCTGAACGCGTAGCCGGGCGGCAGGTTGAGCGCGCGGGCGCGCGTCCCGATCGTTTTGAGCGTCTGGTCGAGCGGCTGTCCAGGTTTGATGTCGGCGAAGATCGCCATCGAGAACTGCCGGTTGAAACGCTGGATGATCGTGGGGCCGAACCCGCGTTCGATCGCGGCAACGTTGTCCACCCGCACCGGCTCTCCGCGTCCGGAGGGCACCATCAGCCCTCCGATAGCCTGCATGTCGGCGCGCTGATCTTCGCGCACCCGAATGGTGACGGGATACCGCTCCCCTTTTTCGCGGTAGCTCGAAATTTCGTCCTCGCCGCTGACCATCAGCCGCAGCGCACGCGCCAAGTCGCTGATGCGCACGCCGAGATCCGCCGCGCGCTGCCGATCGACGGCGACGCGCAGCTCCGGGTTCGACAGGTTCACGGCCGCCTTCGAGTCGCTGATCGCCGGCATCGCCTGCACGTCCTTGAGGAGCACGAGCGCGTAGCTGGAAAGCTGGCGCAGATCCGGTCCCGTGAGGTTCACCTGAATCGGATATGACCCCGTTTCCCCGCCGCCGATGGGCGTCCGCATCACGATCGTCGGCTTGAACGCCGGATGCGCCGTCATCAGCTGCCGCACGTCCGCCGCGACCTCTTCCTGCGAGCGCTTGCGATCGCCGAGGGGCTTCAACGTGATCAGGAGGTGTGAGTGGTTGACGCGCTCGAAAATCGTCGGCATGACGTGGGCGATGCCGTCGATGGCGAGCAACTGCGGAGTCAGACCGAGGACCGTCTTCTCCGTACCCTGCAGCGACGTGCCTTCGGGCGTATCGATGACGAGCTGAAATTCCCCCATGTCCTCGTTCGGCAGGAAAGAACGGCCGATCATCCGGCTCAGGACGAAGCTTGACGCAAATACAAGCACGCTCACCGCGACCACCATGGCGCGATGGTCGAGCGCCCAGTTGAGCGAGCGCCGATATCCCGCGTCGATCCTCCCGAAAAAACCCTCGCCATGACGATGGATGCGCCCGTCGGTTCGCACGACGCGCGCGCTCAGCATCGGCGTGAACGTCAGGCTGACGAGGAGCGACACCATCACCGCGAACGCCATCGTGAAGCCGAACGGGTAGATGAAGCGCTGCGTGTAGCCGGTCATGAACGCCACCGGCAGGAAGATGACGACGAGCGACACCGAAGTCGCCACGACGGCCAGTGTGACTTCCTTGGTGCCGTTGATCGCGGCCTGGAACGCGCGGGCACCTTCCTCCTCCATGTGCCGGAAGATGTTCTCGAGCACGACGATCGCATCGTCGATCACGATGCCGACGGCGAGCGTCAGCGCCAGCAGCGTCATGCTGTTCAGCGTGAACCCGGCGGCCCGGATCAGCGCGAAGCTCGCGATGATTGATGCGGGGATCGCCAGCGAGGCAACCAAGACTACGCGGATGTTGCGGATGAACAGCATGATCACGACGCTCGCGAGCAGGCTGCCGAGCAGCAGGTGTTCCTCGAGCGAGGCGATCGAGGCGCGGATGAATTGCGAGTCATCGCGCGTCACGGTGACCTTCACCTCCGGCGGAAGCGCGCGGCGCACCTGATCGAGCTTCGCGCGCACCGCTTCGACGACCTGGACCGTGTTCTGTCCGGACTGTCGCCGCACGTCCATGACGAGCGTGCGCTGACCGTCGAAGAAAGCTGCAGTGCGGGCCTCACGCGTCGTGTCCTCGACCGTCGCCACGTCGCGAACGCGAACAGGCGTCGCGCCGGCATTCGCCACGACAATGTTGTTGAACTGTTCGGTCGATTCGATGCGCCCCAGCGTGCGCAGCGAGAGCTCGGCGTCACCCTGCGGAATGTAGCCGCCGGGGACCTCGACGTTCTCCGACACGATCGCATCGCGGAGCCTGTCGACGGTCAGGCCGTGCGCGTTCAGCTTTCCGACGTCGAGCACGACGTGGATTTCGCGCGCCTGGCCGCCCGAGATGGTGACCTCGCCGACGCCGTCCACGGTTTCGATCGCGCGGCGGATCTGCTTGTCCGCGATCTCGGTGAGCGCCTGCAGCGGCAGCGATCCGGAGAGCGCGAAGCTGACCACAGGATCCGCGTCGGGATCCACTTTCGTGATGATCGGCGGCTGCACTTCCGGCGGCAGGTCGCGGATCGCCTGCGCGACTTTCTCGCGCACATCCTGCGCTGCGTCGTTGATGTCGCGGTCGAGGACGAACTTCAGCGTGATGCGCGCGTTCCCCTCGCGGATCAGCGCGTTCATCTCGTCGATGCCGGAAATGCTGCTGAGCGACTGCTCGGTCGGTTCGACGACTGCGCTATTCAGCTCATCAGGGCTCGCGCCCGGCAGGCTGATCGAGACCTGGATAACCGCCGGATCCGCTTTCGGCAGCAGGTCAACGCTCAAGTCGCGGAACGAGAAGATACCCGTGACCACGAACAGCGCAACGAGCATCGTCGTGAAGACGGGGCGCTTTACACAGAACTCTGCGATAGACATCACTGCTTACCGATGGCCGATGACGGATGACCGATGACCGATGACCGATGACCGATGACCGTTTTACTACTTACCGTTTACCGTTTACCGTTTACCGTTTACTTTCATACCGTCCGCGAGTTGCTCGACGTCGTTCGCGACGATCGCGGTCCCCGGTTCGAGACCTTTCGCAACCTCGACGCGGTCGCCAAGGCGATCGCCGAGCACGATTTCCTTGCCGAGCAGCTGGCCGTTCTGAACGAGGAACACGCGGTTGGTGCCGTAGCGGCTCTGGACCGCCGCCACCGGAATCGTGACGGCACGCTCGACGCGGTCCGTGGTGATCTCGACGCGCGCGAACGTGCCGGGCTTCAGCCTGCCGTCGGTGTTCGGGATCTCTCCCTCGATCGCGAACGCGCGCGACTTCAGGTTCACGGCGGGAGAGATGCGCACGACGCGGCCGGCGAAGACCTGTCCCGGGAATGCGTCCACCTTCACCGTCATTTCACGCCCTGTTTGAATCCAGGGGGCGAACTTCTCCGGGATTTCCGCGGTGAGCTTCAGCGGCTGGAGACGGACGAGGCGCATCACGGGCGCCTGGGGCTGGACGTACTGCCCCTGGGCGACGAGCCGCTCCGCGACGTAGCCGTCGAACGGCGCGCGGATCACCGCGTCGCGCAGGTTGCGCTGCGCGAGGCGGAGCGAGGACGACTGCGCCTCGATGTCCGCGCGAAGCTGCCGCGCCGACGCGAGCGCCTGATCGTGCGCCGCCTTCGCCGTATCGTACCGCGTCTGCGCCGCTTCCAGGTCCGATCGCGAGACGAGATTCCGCGACGCGAGATTCTTCGCGCGATCCAGTTGCTGCTGCGCCTCGGCGAGCTGCGCCGTCGTGCTCACGACCGACGGCACCTTGTCGAGGGGCGGGAGTTCAGTGTCGGCGGACGCGCCGTACCGGGCGCGCGCCTGCTCGAGCGCGGCGCGCTGTCCCTCGGCGCGGTATTGCAGCTTCTCCGCATCGAGCTCGATCAGCGGAGCGCCCGCGGCCACACGATCGCCGAGATCGTGCACGAGGCGGGCGACCCGACCCTCGACTTCGGCACTGACGACGACCTCTTCGCGGGCGGCGAGTGTGCCAACGACGTCCACCTGGCGGCGTATTTCACGGACCTGCGCGGCGTCCACGGCGACGGCGCGGGCCTTCTGCCCTTCGGCGGCCTGGACGCCGCGGTCGCGCGAGCAGCCGGCAGCCAGAATACCAAGGAGGAAAACGGAAAGCAGCGCCTTCATGGGAGAAGATATAGATATCACGGTCATATGAGGTTCAAGGGGCTCAAGGGGTTCAAAACGTTGAAAGCGTTCGCGACTGTGGTGGTGCTGCTCCTCGTAACCGCGTGCTCCAAGACGCCTCTGCCGTATCCGGAGCAGATTGCCGCGTGGCATGCGGAGAAGGACCGCTTCATGCGCGAGTCTTCGGATTCGCCGCTGCCGGCGGAGCGCCGCGCGTCGTTTGGCGGACTTGCGTACTTTCCCGTCGATCCGGCGTATCGCGTGCCCGCGGCGCTGCAGGTAGCGCCCGACAGCCCCGCCGTGGAGATGCCAACGTCGACGGGCCAGCGACGCCAGATGAGACGTGTCGGAACGCTGTCGTTCACGTTGAAGGGACAGCCACTCTCGCTCGGCGCGTTCGTCGAAGCGAACGAGCCGGATATGCGCCGCCTGTTCGTGCCGTTCGGCGACCTGACGAACGGCCTCGAGACATATCAGGGCGGCCGCTACCTGGATCTCGAGCGCACGGCCTCGAACGTCTACGATCTCGACTTCAACCGCGCGTACCACCCGTTCTGCTTGTTCAACTCCACCTATGACTGCCCGTATCCTCCGCCGGAGAGCCGGTTGAAGGTTCCGATTCGCGTAGGCGAAAGGCTTGCAGCGCCGAGACGCTGACACGAGCCGACGGCACATACTCGAAGGCACGAAGACACAAAGAGCTATCTTTTTTAGCTTCGTGCATTTGTGCCTTTGTGCCTTCGCGATTAATGCCGTCGGCACGTGTAGTCTTGGGGGATGTCGGTACTAGCCTTGGTTTTCGACTTCGACGGCGTCCTCGCGGACTCCGAGATGTTGCACTTGCGCGTCTATAACGACCTGCTCGCGCCGTCGGGGGTGACCATCTCGAAGGAGGATTACTGCGAGAAGTACCTCGGTTTCGACGACGAAGGCGTGTTCCAGCAGCTCGCGGCGGATCACAAGCTGCTGCTCGGCGACGAAGAGATCGAGATGTTGATTAAGGAGAAGGCAGAGCGATTCGAGGCGCTCGTGTCAGCGTCGGATGTCCTCTATCCCACCGCGGCCTCGTGCGTACGCCGGCTTGCCGCGGAATGGCCGCTCGCCATCTGCTCGGGTGCGCGCCGCAGCGAGATCGAGCTGATGCTCCGCGGTGCGGACCTGATCGATGCCTTCCGCTTTATCGTCGCCACCGGCGACACAGACTACGGCAAGCCGGCGCCCGATCCGTATCTCAAGGCCGCGGAGCGGCACGGCGTCCCGCCGCAGGCGTGTGTCGCGATCGAAGATTCGCACGCCGGTCTCGACTCGGCGCGGATCGCAGGGATGAAGACCATCGCCATTGCCAACACCTATCCTCGTACGACGCTGAGAGCGGACCGGGTAGTTGATTCACTGGACGAGCTGACGCTGGACTTCATAAAGAGGTTGGCCGATAAACCGTGACGTGCGTCCGCGCTACAATTCATCCGTGCCCCTTTCCCTCCAGGCGCGTCTTCCGCGAATCACGGAGGACCTGCTCCGCGCGGTGAACGAGCCGGGCGATGCGCTCGCGCCCGCCGCGTTCGCGATCGCCGGAGTCGAATACCCCGCGCTCGATCCCGCACCGTACCTGCAGCGCCTGGAGCGGATGGGCGAAGCGGCCGACGGCCGGATGCAGCGTCATCACGGCGCCACGGCACACGTGCTGATCGCGACGCTGAACGCCTACCTCTTCGAGGAGCTGGGGTTCAGCGGCAACCGCGAGCACTACGACGATCCGCGCAACAGTTTCCTGAACGAAGTCTTCGATCGGCGCGTCGGAATACCGATCAGCCTCGCGATCGTGTATCTCGAGATCGGCCGCCGCGCCGGGCTTCGGCTCGAAGGGGTCAACTTCCCGGGGCACTTCCTCGTGCGCGCGCCGGGATCGCTGGTTGGCGCAGACGAGGATCTGATCATCGATCCGTTTCACTCGGGCGCGCTGCTCTCCGAAGTCGATTGCCGCCACCTGCTGCGCCAGCACGTCGGCGAGGAGGCCGCGTTCGATCGCGCGCTGCTCGCCACAGCGACACGCCAGCACATCGTCGTGCGCATGCTCGTGAACCTGAAGCGGCTTTACGTCCGCATGAGGTCATTCCCGCAGGCGCGCGCGATTGCGGATCTGCTGCTCGCCGTGGACCCATCCGCACTGTCGGAGCTGCGCGATCGAGGACTGCTCGCGTATCACATGGAAGATTTCTCGGCGGCGCTGAAGGATCTCGAAGCGTACTTGCGCCTGATGCCGCGCGGCGATGCCGTCGATCGCGAAGACATCGACGTGTCGGGCAGCGATGACGAGCCGGCGTCCGAATCCGCACAGATATGGGAGCACGTGAAGACGCTGCGACGCCGCGTTGCGGGATTCAATTAAGGTAGGACCCCGCGAGACTTGGATCGTTCAATCCAAGCCGTTGAATACAATCCCGGATCCGCGCCGGATCCGCAGGGATCGACACCTCGCATAAATCCTTTCCTATAAGAGATTTATCTTTTCGTCACGCCGCCCGTCACGGGTGTCCGGACAGTGTTCGCGCGTGGCACCCATCCTGCTACTCCACGAACAGCTACCCCTGTTCGTGATTCATCACGGAGGAAGAAGAGACAATGAAACTTCGTTTTACCGCCCTGTTGGCGGCGCTCGTGCTCGTGCTCGGCGCGGCGTCCGTGTGGGCACAATCGCAAACGGGCGAGATCTTCGGCAAGGTCACCGATGCGTCGGGCGCCGTGCTGCCGGGCGTAACGGTCACGCTTACCGGCCCATCGCTCCTGCAACCTCAGTCCGCCACGACGAGCGAGACGGGATCGTTCCAATTCCCCCGCCTCAACGTGGGCACTTATAACGTCAAATTCGAGCTCGCCGGATTCAAGACCGTCATCAAGGAAAACATCGAGGTCACGGTCGGCTTCAGCGCGAACGTCAGCACCGCGCTTGGCGTGTCGGCCGTCCAGGAGACGGTGACGGTCACCGGCGAGAGCCCGATCGTCGACACCAAGCAGACCGGCACCAAGCAGACGTTCACACTCGAGCAGCTGCAGCAGATTCCGTCGGCCCGCGACCCGTGGGTCATCCTGCAGCAGACGGCGGGCATCGCCATGGACCGCGAGAACATCGGCGGCAACATGTCGGGCCAGCAGTCGAACTACATCTCGCGCGGCGGCAACACGTTCAACAACAAGTGGTCGCTCGATGGCGTCGACATCACCGACATGAACGCGACCGGCGCGTCGCCGACCTACTACGACTTCGATGCGTTCCAGGAAATGACGATCAACACCGGCGGCGTGGACGTCACGCAGCAGACCGGCGGCGTCGGCGTCAACCTGGTGACCAAGAGCGGCACTGACAGGTTCCACGGCTCGGGCCGCGTCTACAACACCAACGACAAGTTCGAATCGCAGAACATCACCGACGCGCAGCGCGGCCTCGGCGCCACCTCGGGCAACCCGATCCAGAACATCAACGACTTCGGGACTGAGATGGGCGGGCCGATCAAGCGCGGAAAGGCGTGGGCGTGGGGCAGCTACGGCAAGCAGGACGTCAAGGTCGGCGTCATCGGCTTCTACCAGCCGACGTCGCAGTGCCAGGCGATCAAGGCGGCCCCGCTCAACTACGCGATCAAGGACGTCAACGAGTGCCTGAACACGGACCGTACGACGATCCGCACGACCAACCTCAAGGGTGAAGTGCAGTTGTTCAAGGGGAACAAGCTGTCGGGATTCAACCTGTTCTCGCTGAAGGAGCGCAACGCGCGCAACGCGAGCGACACGACGCCCCCTGAGTCCACGGTTCGGCAGGCCGCGGTGCCGGGCACCTACGGCTTCAGGAACTGGTGGAACGTCGGCCCGAATCCGACCTACAAGGTCGGCGACCAGTGGGTGGTGAGCGATCGACTGCTGATCGACGCGCAGTACGCGCACGTCGGCAACAACTTCATCCTCGACTATCACACCGACGATCTGGTCAACGTCCAGCCGTTCCTCGTCATCGCGGGCACCATCAACGGCCGCTCGACGCCGGACGGCGCGCACTCGGTGAACGTCCGTCCGACGAACCAGGTCACGCTGAACGCGAACTACTTCCTGCCCGGCAAGCTGTTCGGCGACCACGCGCTGAAGGTCGGCGGGTACTACAAGAACGCGCTCTCGTTCCTTTACACGCACACGCCGGGCAACGCGGTCGCGCGCTTCCCCACGATTGCCGCGTCGACCGACGCGAACGACTGCGCGGACGTGGCCGCGGGCTGCCAGCTGCAGCTCACGCGCGACGGTCAGAGCCAGTACTACCTCGTGAACAACGCGGCCTACGCGCAGGACACGATCACGCACGGGCGTGCGACGTTCCAGCTCGGCGTTCGCTACGACTACAATCACGACACGGTGCTCGACGCGAGCGTCAGCTCCAACCCGTTCCGCCCCGACTGGCTGCCAGCCGTGAGCTTCCCCGGCGCGGACCCCGGCGTGAAGTTCAATGACTGGTCGCCGCGCCTCGGGTTCACGTACGACGTGAGCGGCGACGGCAAGACGATCGCGAAGGCGAACTATGCGATGTACTTCGGCCAAGTCGGCACCGGCGGCGTCGCCAGCCAACTGAATCCGGTCAGCCGCGTCAGCGCGCGTTACCGCTGGGTGGATCTCGACCACGACAAGTTCGTCGATGCGAACGAAATCGTGAACTCGGCGGGTGCTCCGGCAGCCGTCACCGACACGCTGATCACCCCCACCGGCAACTGGAGCCCGCTGAACCCCACTGCCGTCACGACGGCGAACACGGTCGATCCGAACCTGAAGAACGACCGCACGCGCGAGTTCATCGTCGGGCTCGATCGCGAGGTCGGCAAGGGCTTCGCCGCGGGCGTCAGCTACATCTGGCGCAAGTACGACCAGTTCCAGTGGACGCCGGCGAACGGCATCGCGACAGACGGTTCCTCTTATACCGAGACGACCTATACGCCGCCGGCGGCGGACTGCCCGGCGGGCGCGCGCTGCCCGACGGTCACCTACTTCACGCCGGCCATCAGCGTGGGCTCGGTGACGACGCTGACGAACCAGAGCTTCTGGCGTGACTTCAACGGTGTCGAGGCGACCGCCCGCAAGCGGATGTCGAACCACTGGATGATGAACACGAGCTTCACCTACAACAGCACGCTGGTGCACTACGGCAAGACGAACGCCTACACGGATCCGACCAACATCGCGTTCCGCAACGGCTACCAGTACGACTACCTGACGACGGGCAGCGGCCTGGGGAACGTCTACGTGAATGCCAAGTGGCTGTTCAAGCTGAGTGGCATGTATCAGCTGCCGTACTCGGTGAACGTCTCCGCGTTCTACAACGCGCGCGAGGGGTATCCGTTCGAGCCGTTTATCCTGACGCCGACCCGTTCGAACAACGGCGGCCAGGCGAGCGTGCTGCTGGATCCGGTCGGCGAGAACCGCCTCCCGAACTTCCAGAACGTGGACTTCCACGTGGAGCGGCCGATCAGCTTCCTGTCGACGCACCTGGTTCCTTCGCTCGACATCTTCAATGTGGGGAACTTCAACACGATCCAGGCGCTGCAGCGCCAGCAGAACGCGACGACGGCGAACCAGATCAGCTCTGTCGTCGCGCCGCGCGTCATCCGGTTCGGAATCCGCGTGAACTGGTAAGGAAAACGCCCAACTCCTCAACGCCCAACTCCCAAGAAATCAACTTGGGAATTGGGAATTGGGAATTGGGAATTGGGATTTTGAAGACGGTTCGCTCGGGAGGAGGAGGGGCCGGGTTCTGCAAAGAGCCCGGCCCCTTTTTTTATCTCCGTCTTCTTTCTTCCGTCTTCTTTCTTCCGTCTTCCGTCTTCTTTCTTCCGTCTTCCGTCTTCTTTCTTGCTAGTGCCAGCCGACCAACTGGGCGAGGCGATGCAGGAGCTTGGGCTGCTTCCGCGCGACGGATGCCTGATCGAGGATGTCGAGGCACTCGGAGATCGATCCGGCCGTTCCGATGCCCAGGCGTCGCGCCGTGTTGATGGTCGGCTGATCCTCGCGATCGACGATCAGCAGCGGCTTGGCGCCGGATTCCGATTTCACGTCGATGCAGTTCTTCGCGCTGTCGTCGACGTGGTAGTCGAGTCTGAGGGCGCCGGCGGCGGCGCCGCGCGAGCCGGCGATCACCAGCACGCTCGGTAGATCGAATCCCTGCGCAACGAGCCAGCGCTGCGTCTGCCGCTGCACCACGTCCCCCTCGGTATACGGCCGCTGCGTGATGAAGAACACTTCCCAGCGATGGCGGAGCGCCATCTCCTGGATTCGCTTGACTGCCGCGGGATCGAGCGGCTTCAGGGCCATCCAGAAATCCGGCGTCGCCTGAATGGCCTGCCAGATCACATTACGGCGGCGATGCACGTCCGATCCGCGGCGCTCGCGGGCATCGTCCTGCTCGTCCTGCTTCCCGGCTTCCTCTTCCGGATCATCCGCGCGGGTCGTCACGCGCGCGGGTCCGTAGAGCCGCGCTTCGATCTCGTGGTAGGCAGATTCAAAGTCGGCGAGCACGCCGTCCATGTCGAAGCCAATCCGCAGAGACATGCGTTCGCGCGATCGTCAGGCGGAAGCCACCGCCGACAGGCGGAGGTGTGCGTGGTTTTCGACGAACCACCGGTTGGTGTCCGCGATTCCGTCGCGCAGGGACACCTTGTGGCGCCAGCCGAGTGCATGAAGCCGCGAGACGTCGAGCAGCTTGCGCGGCATGCCATCGGGCTTTGACGAGTCGAACGTCAGCACCGCATCGGGATAGATGATCTCTTTCAGGATCTCCGCGAGCTCGCGAATGCTGATGTCTTCGCCGGTGCCCACGTTGACGTGCTCCTCTGCTTCGTAGCGCTTCATGATGAAGACGCAGGCGTCGGCGAGGTCGTCGACGTGAAGGAACTCGCGCCGCGGGTTGCCGGTGCCCCAGATCACGACTTCACGCGCGCCCGCCGTCCTCGCCTCGTGGAACTTGCGGATCATCGCGGGCAGCACGTGTGAGCTGGCCAGATCGAAGTTGTCATTCGGGCCGTAGAGATTCGTCGGCATCGCCGAGATGAAGTTCGATCCGTACTGCCGGCGGTACGCCTGGCACAGCTTGATCCCGGCGATCTTGGCGATCGCGTACGCCTCGTTCGTCGGCTCCAGCGCGCCGGTCAGCAGTTGCGCCTCGGTCATCGGCTGCGCGCAGTCACGCGGGTAGATGCAGGAGCTGCCCAGGTACAACAGCTTCTTCGCGCCGTAGAGATGCGCGGCGTGCACCACTGTGGCGTGAATCATCATGTTGTCGTAGATGAACTCGGCCGGCCGCGTGGAGTTCGCGAGAATGCCGCCGACGGTTCCCGCGGCGAGGTAAACGTACTCGGGACGATTGGCCTTGAACCAGTAATTCACCGCCGCCTGGTCGCGCAGATCGAGTTGCTCGCGCGTGGCGGCCTGGATCTCGACGTCCGTCTCCCGTTCGAGGCGCCGAACGATCGCGGAGCCCACGAGCCCTCTGTGTCCGGCGACGTAGATACGCGCTGGTCCGGGCACCATGCGATCAGCCCCGTCCGATCTCGTCGTAAAGATAAGCGGACGCGATGATGCCGCCGTGGAAGTTTCCGAGATCGAGCTTCTCGTTCGGCGCGTGCGCGTTCTCGTCGGGCAGGCCGACGCCGAACAGCACCGACGGAAGTCCGAGGATCTCCGAGAAGGTAGCGACCACAGGGATCGAACCCCCTTCGCGATTGAAGACAGGTTCCTTGCCGAAGCCCTTTTCGATCGCGCGGCCGGCGGCCTGCACGTACTTGTTATCGAAGTCGGTCATCCACGGCTTGCCGCCCTGCATCCGCGTGACCTTGACTTCGACGGTCTTCGGCGCGACTTTCTTCACGTAATCCTCGAACCGCTGCGCGATCTTGTCCGGATCCTGGTTCGGCACGAGGCGCATGCTGACTTTCGCCATCGCGACGGCGGGGATCACCGTTTTGGCGCCCTCCCCCGTGAATCCGGACAGAATGCCGTTCACTTCGAACGTCGGCCGGGCCCACACACGCTCGAGCGTGGTGTAACCCGTCTCGCCCCACAGCTTCGGCGCGCCCAGCTCCTTCGCGTAGCGCTTCTCGTTGAACGGCAGCTTGCGCCACTGCTCGCGTTCCTCTTCACGCAGCTCGCGCACGTCTTCGTAGAAACCGGGAATCTTGATCCGGCCGCTGCGGTCCTTCATCTGCGCGAGGATGTTCGCGAGCTGGAACGCCGGATTCGCGACGGCGCCGCCAAACGATCCCGAGTGCAGGTCCGACTTCGTCCCGCGCAGATCGATCTGGAAGTACACCAGGCCGCGGAGCCCATAACAGATGGAGGGAATGCCGCGATCGAACATCGGTGAATCGGAAATCACGACGACGTCCGCCGTGAGTTCGTCCTTGTGCGCCTTCACGAAGTTGTCGAGATTCGCGGACCCAACTTCTTCTTCACCCTCGAGGATCACTTTGATGTTGCACGGCAGCTTGCCGTTCTGCTTCAAGTGCGCCTCGATCGCCTTGAAGTGCATGAACACCTGCCCCTTGTCGTCCGCCGATCCGCGCGCGTAGATCTCGCCGTCGCGCACGGTCGCCTCGAACGGCGGCGACTCCCACAACTCGACCGGATCCACAGGCTGCACGTCGTAGTGGCCGTAGAACAGGATCGTAGGCGCACCTTGCGCGCCGAGCCAGTCGCCGTAGACCACCGGGAACCCAGGCGTCTCGATCAGCCGGACGTTCTGCAGCCCGATGCGCCGCATCTCCTCCGCGCTCCACTCCGCGCAGCGCTTCACATCCCCCGCATGCTGCGGCAGCGCGCTGACGCTCGGGATGGCGAGATACGCCTTCAGCTCGTCGACGTACCGGTCGCGGTGCGTGTTTATGAAGTCGATGATGTTGTTCATGGCGCCACCGCTCATTTTGCCTCGTAATTCAGCCGGGAATCAATCGGCATGGAAGGCTCGAGGCTGCTTGTCACATACACCACAGAGTCACCGAGACGGGGAGGAACACGAAGAAATCAAATTGGACTCTGTGCGTCCTCTGAGCCTTTGCGACTCCGTGGTGTACTTGTGACGGACTGTATCGCCCGAAAGGAATGGATGCGCTCTGCACTACTGTTCGATCGGAAGCTCAGTTCTGTCGCCCCATTCCTTCCAGGAGCCGGTGTAGTTACGGACCCGCGGATAACCCAACAGGCGCAGCGCGAGATAGCCGTGAGCGGCGCGGTAGCCACCCTGGCAGTAGGTCACAACCTCTTTATCCGGAGTAACGCCGGCTTTCTCATACATCGCGCGCAATTCGTCGGCAGGTTTGAACGCGCCATCCTCGCCCAGGTTGCGCGTCCATTCGACGTGCCGGGCACCGGGAATCCGGCCGCCGCGTTTCGCGCGGACCGTGGTGCCCGCGTACTCCCCGTCGCTGCGCGTGTCGAGCAGGACGACGTCGGGATTGCCGAGGCGGGAGTGGACGTCGCGCCAGGTTGCGATCGTTTGTTCCTGCGGTGTGCCGGTCCACGTGCTCTTCGGCGGCGGCGACACGTCGCGCGTCACCGGAAGCTTGGCACGGACCCACGAGCCGAAGCCGCCATCGAGCAGCTGCACGTGCGGGTGACCGAAGTACTCGAGAAACCAGAACGCGCGGGCCGCGCGGATCCCCGACTGCTCGTCGTACACGACGACCGGCGTCGACGCAGTCACGCCGCGCAAATTGAAGAGGTGATCGATCATCCACATGAACGCCTTCAACGGCGCGGGATCGGTGTCGATGAGCGAGACGCCCCAGAGATCGAGATGCACCGCGCCTGGTATGTGTCCCTTTGCGAAGTCTTCCGGTGGACGCAGATCGATGACCAACGGCGGAGTTGGCCTGTCGATCGCTCGCGCAAGTTCTTCCGGTGTGGTCAGCAGCGCCGGGTTCGCGTAGCCCTTCATCCCGTGAGCGTACTACTGGAGCAGACTTGACCTGAAGCTCTTTACGCTGCAAAGTAGAGACGTGGACGTCACCCGCGCGCTCGACCAGATCGCCGAGATCCACGGGCAGATCGCGAAAGGCGAGGTCTACCGCGGTTATCGATCATTGCCGATTGCCGCGTCAGGGCTGATGGGAATCGCGGCGGCGGCGCTTCAGCCGCGCTCGCTCGGCACCGCCGATCCGATCGGCTTCGTTTTGTACTGGGCGGCCATTGGACTCGCGGCCGGATTCGTCGGCTCGAGTGAGATCGTCTACAACTACATCGTCCACGAGGACGTCGCGTCGCGGCGGAAGACGCGAAAGGTGGTCGGACAGTTTCTGCCGAGCGTGCTCGGCGGCGCTGCGATGGCCGTGTCCTTCACACACTTGAGTGCGGCGCTGGTACCGCTCCTGCCGGGCCTGTGGGCGTTTTGTTTTGGCATCGGCACCTTCGCGTCTCGCCCGTACCTCCCGAGGGCGAGCGGCTGGGTGGCGCTGTTTTATTACGCGGCTGGATTTACGCTGCTGTGGATCGCGCGCGGACCGGAGCCGCTCACCGGCTGGTGGGTCGGCGGAACGTTCGGCGTCGGCCAGCTTCTGGCCGCCGTCGTGCTCTGGTGGAATCTCGAACGGACTTAGTCATGCCGAAAAAACAACCTCCCCGCGACGAACCTGGACGCTACGCCTACGAGGGGCTCGATCGCGTGCTCCACGAAAAGGCGCGGCTTGGAATCATGACGTCGCTCGTGACGCGCAGCGAAGGCGCGGTGTTCAACGAGTTGAAGCGTCTCTGTGCCCTGACCGACGGGAATTTGAGCCGCCACATCGATGTGCTTCAGGAGGCGGGACTCGTGGAGGCCTGGCGCGGCACCGATGGCGGCCGGCCGCAGACGCTCTATCGGCTCACGCAGGAAGGGCGCGCGCGCTTCGTCGCGTACCTCGAAGAGCTCGAACAGGTCGTGCGCGACGCGCTGCCAAAAGCGATCAAACGGCCGGAGCGCTCGCCGGATCTCCCGCCCGGATTTCAGCCGGCGTGATCTTCCGGCGGCTTGAACTTCCGCCTAAGCGCGGAAGCTACACGGGGTCGATAGAAACGGCGGAAGCTACAGGGGTCGATAGAAACGGTGGAAGCTGCACGGGTTCAATAGGAAACACGCGTTCAGTAGGAAGCTCGTAGCTTCCGTCCCTTCAATAGGAGTCCTGTAGCTTCCGCCTTTAGGCGGAAGTCAACTCGCCCGCCCGTCGTCGCGCAGCTTGGCCAGGTGGGCGCGGACGCTGTCGGCGGCGGCCTCGCTGAGTGACGCGGGAAGCGCCGGATAGACGCGCCGCACGATCTCCTCTACCGTCCGCGCCCCGTCGAGCATCGCCTTGAGGATCTGCTGTTCCCGCTCGGCGCGATGCGCGATGTACTGGTCGATCAGCGCGATCGGATCGTCCACGATCGGACCGTGCCCCGGAAGCAGCCGTCTCGGCGCAAGATCGCGCACCAGTCGCAGCGACGCGAGATACGCGCGCAGATCTCCCCCCTTTCGCGCCGGAATCACGATCGTTCCCCCGTGCCGGGCGAGATCGCCGCAATAGACGTCACCCGCGTCACGGTCGAAGAAACACAGATGATCCGGCGAGTGTCCTGGTGTCGGGACGATCTCGAGCATGCGATCGCCGGCCGGGACGGGATCGCCGGCGGCATCGACGACGAGAAGGTGACGCCATCGATCGCGCAACGCCGGGAGACCTTTCACATGATCGGGATGCCAGTGCGTGATCAGTACCCGTGAGAGCGCGGCACCGCCGAGGGCGGTCTCGAGCGCCTCGAGATGCGACGGCGCGCCGGTTCCCGCATCGATCAGCCCAGGCTCGCGGCCGTGCAACAGCCACGTATTGTTCCCTGTCGGACCCGTCCACTCGGACGGGTTCCCCGCGGGAATCAGGATCGGCTCCATCAGTTAGAAGGAGTATTTCAGGCGAACGTAGGTAAAGTCACTATCGGAGAACAGGCCGATGGTGTCGCTCCCGCTGCCGCCGAACCATCCAAGCGATCCCTCGAGAGCGACGTTGTCGCGAAGCGTTGCCGTCAGAATTCCGCGAACGAAACCCGCGCCGCTGGCCGGATTGTAGACGCCGAACAGCCGTGATTCGTACCGTTGCCGTGCGAAGCTGCGATCAGCAGACGCGATCAGCGAGACATCCGTTCGCGCCCGCGGAAGCAGGACCGTGTCGGCCGTGACGTCATATTCCTCACGATGGACGAGCACCTGCCCGCTCACGCGGTAGGCTCCCGCCTTGCGATCGACACCTCCACCCGCGTCGAACGATCGACCAGCGCGCACGAGCGGCGCGTCGGCAGCCTGGAACGCGTCGCGCACGAACGCCGCAATCTCGCCGCGGACCACCCAGGCGCCGGAAACGGTTTCGACGTCCCCGCCGACCATCGTGAACCGCGGATACACGCGCGCCAGCTCCGCCGGTCCGACCGCTGAATAGAGGCCGAACGGCCGGAACCCGCGATACGTGGAGACAGACCAGTCGATGCGACCGGTCGTCAGGTTGGCGCGTGCTCCGCCCTGCGCATTGCCGAACGTGCGCGCAGGCGATTGATCCACGATCGGAATCCGCGGCGCGAGATTGAATGGAGATGAGGACTCCGCTAATCGGTCGAATCGACCGCGACGGAACCACGGAACATAAACCGTCTCCACTGAAGCCTTGTCGTTCGCAAAGAACGTCCCGCGCACGAGCGGTACAGACATCCGCGCTTCGCTGCGCCCTTCAAAGAAGAACCGCGACACGTCGATTGGATTGACGACGTCGGTTGGCTGCAGCTCGTCGAGTCGTCCCCAGACGACGCGGCCCATTCCGGCGGTGACCGCCAGATGTTTGGCACGCAATTCGAGGAGAAGTTCCTGGGGTTCCGCCGCTACGTCGGTGGTCCTGCCGCCGCGATCCGCGAGCAATCCCTCGACGAAGCCCGAAGCCGTCAGGCGCAGGCCCGCACCAACGTCCGCCTTCTCCTGCGCGAACAGGCGCGCGCGCATCTCCGTCGCGTCCCGGTTCGGAACATGGTCCACGAGCACCGACGCGTAGCCGGTCGGCGCCTGCGCCCACGCGGTCCCGGGGCCCGCAAGCAACAAGCACACGAACCATGCGAACCGTCTCATGCGGCCGCGAGCTTCCGTCGCGTGCGGCGAAGCGCATCCGCACCGAACATTCGCGGAAGCAACTTGATCGTCGCGGGGAGGATGAAAACCTCGGCCAGGAAGGCAACCGCCATCGTCAAGCCGAGCAACCCGCCGAACCATGCCGTGGGTTTGTACTCGGACAGCAGCAGTACGCCGAAGCCCAGGCTGTTGATGACGGCGGTCGTGAGCGACGCACGTCCTTCGTGCACGGTCGCGGTCTCGATCGCCTCGTCCGTCGTCGCGCCCGCCGCCACTTCGCGCCGGTAGCGATTGATGAAATGGATCAGCGTGCGGCTTCCGCCGAATTCGTCGCGGAACCGCTCGTAGTCGCGATAGACGGGATCGTCCTTCCCGAACCACGCGCTGATGTCGTTGTCGATATGGGTGATGTTCGCGCGCGGCGCGAATGCGATCGCCACGATGACGACGATCGTGGAGGGGAAACCGCCAGCGCCAGAGGAACTCGGCGAGCCGCTGGCTCACTTCGCGGCGCCCTCCAGCTCGCGACGGCTGAACGCGTTTTCGGTGAGTCCGGTGTTATAGGCGACCTTCTCGACGACAAGCTCCGTACGCGTCTTGTCGAGATCGTTGGTCATCACCGATTCGAACACGGTCCAGATGTCCTGCACCTGCTGCAGGCGTTTGACGACGTAAGCCTTCTGTTTTTCGTTGCGGCGGTTATAGATATCTGCCTGAACGATGACGAAGCTGTCCTTCAGCACCAGGGAGACAACGCGCGGAAACTCGACGGAACCGTCCTTGCGGCGGGATTCGAGACGGTAAGCGGGGCGAGACGAGCCGTCGGGAGCGCTCCAGATAGCGCTCTCGTCCACGAGCGAGTACTTGTAGTCATCGAACTCGCGACCGCCGATGTCCTCGTAGGAGAAGTCGCTGCCGACGAAGCTCTCCTGCGCTTCGCTGCCGGCGATCCGGCGCACGCGCCCGAGCGACGGCAGGTACAGGAACCTCTCGTCTTCCGCTTGCGGGTGTTCCCACACCAGGAAGCCCGTCCCGCGGATGTCATTCGGGTATGTGAAGCGGATCAGGGCGCGATCGCCGGCGGTGCGGCGAAGCGTGAGAAGCGTCAACGCGCGCTCGCGAGCCCGGCCGCGGCGATCGAACAGTCTCATGCGGAGGTCGGCACGCGAGTCCTTGCCCGTGTTCCGGTCTTGGACGTTGCGGGCGATCTGCTCGGCCGTAAGTAGTGGGAGAGCGCGCAGGGCAGCGACGGCGAGCAGCGCAAGACAGAACGTGACGGCAATCCGGCGCATGCTGATCCGATTATGTGAAACACTTCACAAGCGGTCAAACGCGTACCATATAGATATGGTCCTCATCTTCGGGAAAGACACGTGCCCGTATACGAACGCGGCACGCGACGACTATTCGGAGCGTGGCGTCCCGTTCGAATACGTCAATGTCAAGAGGGACTCGGCGCAGCTTCGGCGGATGCTCGAATTCAGTAGAGGCCGCCGTGCGGTGCCTGTAATCGTCGAGGACGACAAGGTCACGATCGGGTTCGGCGGCGGAACTTGAGGGGTCTGACGGACGCCCGGCGGGCGCCCTACGTGGAAAGAAGCGCGCGGATCTCCTCGGGGATTGCAACCGGCTTTTCCGCGGCGTAGTCGTACATCACCTGCACCGTCTTCGCGGTCAGCACGGTCCTGCCTTTTTCATCAACAATCTCGTACTCGTAGCGGAAGCTCGTGCGGCCGATTTCCGCGACGCGCATGCGCACTTCGAGCGTGTCGCCGTACCGCGCCGGCCGCCGGTAGTCGCATTCGACACGCGCGAGGATCACGCCGGGGACATCGGGCTCCGGTAATGAGCCGAAGCCCCACAGCGATCGCCAGTGCGCCAGGCGTGTCTGTTCGAGATACGTCAGGTACACGGCGTTGTTGGTGTGCCCCAATGGGTCGCAATCGCGGAATCGAACTTCGAGGCGGTGAGTGAACACGCGCAAATGCTAGCATTGTCGCGTGTCGACACCGGCCGCCGCCGCTGAAGCGTTCACTGAAGAAGAACGCGCGCTTCTCCAGCCGTATTTCACGAACACCGACAAACATATCTTTGCGCTGATGAACCTTCCCGAGACGGTGAAGGGGGCCCTGTTCGCGCGGTACTCGCGGTCCGCGAAATCGCTGCGCCGGCTGTTCCTCGACGAGTTCGCGGGCAATCTCGCCGGAGTCCAGACGGGATCCGCATCGGTCGGCGTCGAGCGCGCGGACAAGCTCTACGCAAAGGTGTTCAACGAGTACGGCGACGACTCCGTCGCGCAGCTTGGCGGCGCACACATCGCGTGCGAATACGTCTCGAACGTCCTGACCAAGGCGCTCGAGTGGGGCCGGCTCATGGCCTATCTCGAGCAATCGACGCGATACGTGCCGTACACGGACAAGCTGCACGGCCGCTGGCGCTATCACGTGCCGGTCGAAGTCGAAGGGCCGTTGCGTGACCGCTACGTCCGGGTCATGGACAGCGCGTTCGAAACGTACGCCTCGCTGATCGAGGGGATGCAGCGGTACTTCGCCGACCGTTATCCGAGAGCCCCGCAGGATTCCGAGGGAGTGCATCGCGCCGCGATCCGCGCAAAGGCGCTCGACACGCTGCGCGGCATGCTTCCCGCGGCCACGCAGTCGAACGTCGGGCTCTATGGCACCGGCCAGGCCTACGAGGCACTGTTGCTGCGATTGCGCGCGCATCCCCTCGAAGAGATTCGCGCGTGCGGCACGCACATGCTGGTGGAGCTGAGAAAGCTCATACCGGCGTTCCTGACGCGCGTCGATCAGCCGGATCGCGGCGGGCGATGGAGTGACCATCTCGCGTCGACACGCGACGCGACACGCGAGCTGGCCGCGCGCATCCTCGCGGAGGTCGAGGCGGAGCCGCGCGACGAGGTCACGCTCAGCGATTTCGATCCCGACGGCGAGATCAAGATTGTGGCCGCCGCGCTCTACGCCGGCAGCGATCTGCCCGACGACCAGTTGCTGACCGCCGCACGCCGCATGACGCCTGACCAGCGCGCTGCCGTGCTCCGCGCATATGTCGGCGAGCGCAGCAATCGTCGGCACCGCCCGGGCCGCGCGTTCGAACGGACGGCCTATCGATTCGACATCCTGACCGACTACGGCGCCTTCCGCGATCTGCAGCGCCATCGGCTTCTCACGCTCGAATGGCAGCCGCTCTCGACGCGACACGGTTACACGGAGCCGGACGCGTTACGCGACGCGGGCGTTCTCGACGGATGGACCCGCGTCATGGATGCATCGGCCGACCTCTACGAGGCGATGCGTTCCGCGGGACTGGACGCCGCCGCGCCGTACGCGGTCGCGATGGCCTATCGCGTTCGCTTCTACATGGACATGAACGCGCGCGAGGCGATGCACGTCATCGAGCTTCGCACGGCGCCGCAGGGTCATCCGGCCTATCGCCGCGTGTGCCAGCAGATGCACCGGCTGATCGCCGACGGCGCCGGGCACAGGGCTGTCGCCGCCGCGATGACGTTCGTCGACCACTCCGAAGTCGAACTCGAACGTCTCAAATCAGAACGGGAATTGGAAAGAAAGAGAAGAGTCTGATCCGTGCATTCCGCGGCTACTCTTCCGGTACCTCCCGATCGCGCGCGTTCCAGTACCTCCCGAATTCGTCGAGGAACGTCAGCGTTTCGAGCGATTCCATTCGATCGAAGAACAGCACGCCGTCGAGGTGATCCGTCTCGTGCTGGATCACGCGCGCGGTGAAGCCGCGCGCGCGCATCGTGATCCGGCGTCCCTTGCGATCGTAGGCCTTCACGTCGATCTCGCGCGCACGCGGCACACGGCCGCGGATATCGGGGATGCTGAGGCACCCCTCCCAATCCTCCACCGTGTCGTCGCCGATTGCCGTGATCTGCGGGTTGATGATCGCCATGAGCGGTACGCTCGTGTCCTCGTCCTCGTCGTCTTCTTCCTCACCCTCGTGCCGCGGGCGCGGCGCGAAGCCGGCGACGAAGACGCGCAGGCTTTGATGGACCTGCGGCGCCGCCAGTCCCACGCCCTGGTACTCCTGCATCGTCTCGAACATGTCGTCGATGAGTTGTTGGATCCGCGGGGACTTGATGTCGGCCGGGTCGAGCGGCTTGGCTCGCGCGCGGAGCACCGGATGCCCCATTCGCGCGACCTTCAGGATCGACATGCGATTTAGTATTTCATAGCGCGTGCTATAATTTCCTCCCCCGCAACCCACGGTTTTCCCTTTTCAGAAAAACGCTATGAAGAACTACGTTTTCGCCATCATTGTGTCCGTCGCGGTTGCCGCAAGCGGCTGCGTCGGCTTTGAACATAAGACGACCGTCACGAATCCGAGCGGCACGAGCGCCGCGGCGCTCGTTGGCAACTGGGTTTCCGCCTCGAGCGTCATTCCCTCGCCGTCAACCTGCGTCGATTTCAAGTGGAATGCGACGGAGCAGACCGGGACCTCCGCGAAGGGTTCGTTCAGTGCGACCTGCGCCGGCGATCTGAAGGTGGCGGGCACCGCCGAGGGAACCCTCAGTGGGTCGACCATCACGTGGAGCGCGGCAGGAACCGCGACGACCGCGTCGCTGCCGGCGTGCGCTATCACCCTGAACGGAACGGCCGAGCTCGGCGTGAACTCGATCCGCGTGCCTTACTCGGGCGATACCTGCCTGGGCAAGGTCTCCGGCGTCGAAGTGCTGAACCGGAAATAGACGCTAACCGAGTTCGTCCGCGGATTTCGCGCCGTAGAACTCGAACCAGGGGCGCGCGGGCTTCAAATGGTCGTTGACGTTGGCGATGTTCTTCACGCCTTCGTCCTGCAGCCACTTGCGGAACGCGTCGGCCCCTTGTTTTCCGTACACCGCAATCCCGTCTTTCCAGGTCGCGCGGCCGCACAGAACTCCCGAGAAACGGGTTCCTGCTTCCGCCGCCAGCTCGAGCGATTCGGTGAACTCCGCGTTGCTTACCCCCGCCGACAGATAAATGAACGGCTTCGTCGAGACATCTGCCGCCCGGCGGAAGGCATCCTTCGCCTGCTGTTTCGTATAGGTGGCGCTGCCGCCTGAGGCGCGCGCACCCTCCACAAATTTCATGTTGACCGGGATCTCGACCTTCAGGACTTCGACACCGTAACGGTCTTTGGTGAACTCCTTCATGCTGCCCGCGACGATGTCGGGCTTTTTCTTCGCGTACGCGGCCCCCTTTTCGTCCGCGCCCTCCTCGTAGCCGACGAGCTCCAGGAAGAACGGGATGTCATTCGCGCGGCACTCGTCGCCGATGCGCTCCACCCACGCGTGCTTCCGCTCGTTGACGCTCTTCGGATCTTCCGGCGTGTAATAGAGCAGGATCTTGATGCAGTCGGCGCCCGCTTCCTTGATGCGGCGGACAGACCAGTCGTCGAGCAGGTCGGGCAGCCGTCCGGGGGTGGCGGCGTCGTAGCCGGTCTTCTCGTACGCCATCAGCAGGCCGGCGTTCTTCGCGCGGCGCTTGCTGGCGGGAATTCCCCATTCGGGATCGAGCAGGATCGCGCTCGCGTGCGGGGTCAGCACTTCGGTGACGAGCGACTTGAATTCTTCGAGCTCGCGATCGCCGACGTCACCGCCGCGTTCCTTTGCGAGCGCCTTCTTCAGCGATCCGCGCTGATCCATCGCGGCCGCGGCAATCACGCCGCGTCCATCGGAAACCGCCTTCATGCCAGCCAGCTTGCCAGGTGTCATTTTCACGCAGTTATTTTATATCGGGAAAACCAAAGCTTTCCACGACCGCCGCCTTCACCGCTTCGTTCGCGATCTCGTCGATCGGCAACCCTTCTTCGGCGCGCTCGACTTCATAGCGTTTCGCCTTGGTGGCCGGATGCCGCGGTGTGAACAGCGTGCAGCAATCCTGATCGGGAATTATCGAAACGGGATACGTGCCGAGCCGTTGCGCCTCGGCCGTGATCTCTTCCTTGTCCATGCCGACCAGCGGACGCAGCACCGGCAGCGTCACGACGCTGCCGATCGTCGCCATGTTCTCCAGCGTCTGTGAAGCGACCTGCCCTACTACTTCGCCGGTCACGAGCGCCTGCGCGCGATTCAGGCGCGCGATCCGCTCCGCGATCCGCATCATCAGGCGGCGATAGATCACGACTCGCAACGGCGGCGCGACGGCGAGGACAACGCGCTGCTGGATCTCGCCGAAGGGCACGAGCATCAGGCGCGAGTGGTATTGAAAACGCGCGAGCGACCGCGCGAGCTCTCTGGCCTTGTCCTGCGATGCGCGGGAGAGAATCGGGTAGCTGTGAAAATGGACGAAGAGCACGCGGCAGCCGCGGCGCATCATGCGCCAGGCCGCCACTGGCGAATCGATTCCCCCTGACATCAGGCAGGCGACCTTGCCGCTCGCGCCCACGGGCAACCCGCCGGGACCGCGTTCCTTGCCGAAGAAGTAGAACGCCTCGTTCGACAGCGCTTCGACATGGATCGTGAACGCCGGGTCGGACAGGTTCACCGTCCATCCGCGCGCCTCCTTGATCCGTCCGCCGACTTCACGTTCGATCTCCGGGGACGTGAGGGGAAAGCGCTTGTCGGCGCGTCGCGCCGACAGCCTGAACGTCGGCGGGTTCTCCGGACCCAGATCCTTGAGGATTTCCGTCGCAATCGCATCGACGTCGAGCGGCGCCCGGCCGGCGCGCGCAAAGTTTGCGATCCCGAAGACGTTCGCCACACGGTCGCGCACGCTCTCCCACGTCGCCGATGGACCGAGCACGAGCTCGATCCGCCCCTGCAGCACGTGCACCGCCTGGATGTCGAGGTCCTTCGTCGCTTCCTTGATGTTGCGGACGAGACGCGCGACGAACCACGGGCGGTTCTTTCCCTTGAGCGCGATTTCCTGGTAGTGGATGACGACGGACTTCATTGCCGATTGTCGATTGTCGACTGATGATTCACGGATTGGCGATTGCCGAATGACGGATTGCCGAATGGGCGGCTGCGTGGCCGGCAACGGCCGCACTCTCGATTGTGCCCGGAAGCCCCGTGTCGATCCAGTCGCCCGCGAGGAACAGCCCGTCGACGGGCGTCGTCACTCCGGGACGGGGAGGCTCTCCTGGCGCGAGAGAGAACGTCGCACGCTTCTCCCGGATAACGGTGCCGCGCAGCAGGACGGCGGCGCGCGCACCCGGAATCGCGGATGCCACCTCGCGCGCGGCGAGCGTGACCAGGGAGGACGTGTCGCTGCCGACGAGGTGGCCCGCCCCACTCGCGACAAGCGACAGGTGCGACGCGCGCTCGCCGAACGCGTGGCGCTTGTCGAACACCCACTGCATCTCGCGTCCGGGGAGCCCGACGAAGCCCTCGTCCATGACGGCGCGGTCGTACCACAGGTTGACGGTCACGATTGCCTTCGACGCCATGCGGGACGCCGAGGCGGCGATTGATGCCATGGGCGCCGTATCTCCCGTCAGCAGCGGCGCCAGCGCGAACCACGGCACCGCGGCGATCGCGCGCCGGATCGGGAGCCGCTCCCCCCGGATGTCGACTGCCGCCACGCGGCCGTTCTCGATGATGATGCGGGCGAGCGCGTTGAGACGGACTTCTCCGCCGCGCTCCTCGATGTAGCGCCGGGCGGGAACCGCGTACATCTCGTGCAGCGGCCGCACCGGCAGAACCATCGACGAGAAGCGGCGAGCGGGCCCGAACATGTGTCCCAGCACGGTGACGAACGGCGCCGCCGCCGCCTGTTCCGGCGCCTGGTTGAGCGCGGCGACGGCAAGCGGCTCCCACAACCATTCGCGCAGCCTTCCGGTCTGGCCGTGGCGATCGAGCCACGCGGCGACCGTCCCGGGCGTTCGATCCGACTGTCCGCGTGAAATCGTCGTCCGTGCGCGAAGCAGCGGGTACGCGACCCGCAGCACGCGGAGGCGATCCGCGAGGCTCAGCGCCTCCCAGGACAGCACGCCGCCGAGCAGGTGCATCGGCGACGGCAGCTCAGGACAGCGCAGCACGGACCGGCGGCCGTCCGGATCGAGGTATGGAATTTCGAGCGCCGGTTGCACGCGGACGTTGTCCTCCGCCCCGATGCGCCGCAGCAATGCGAACGTCTCGTGATAGCAACCGAACAGCACGTGCTGGCCGTTGTCGACGAGCTCGCCGGTTTCGCGGTCCACGAACGCGGTCGCCCGTCCGCCGAGGAGTCCTCGCGCCTCGAGCACGAGCACGCGCTTTCCCGCTTCCGCCAGCGCCGTCGCCGCCGCGAGGCCCGCGACACCTGCGCCGATCACCGCGATATCAAATCCATCCCCTGCCACGTCCGTACTCACGCCGAGCTCGCCGAGCTCGCAAAGGCAAGACTACAAGCAAAAGACAAATATCTCTGCGTGCTTGGCGTGCTCCGCGTGAGTACGGACGTAGACAAGCGAACAATCATCTTCCAGTGATCGCGGTGCGGGCCCAGGTGGCGGCGGCGATGAGCGCACGGCGCGGACGTGGAACGCGGATCACTTCGCTGAAGACGTCGTAGTCCGCCGCTTCGATGCGATCAAGAATGCCGCGGTAGATGGCGCCCATGATGCGCGCGGCGACGAGTCGGCGCGCGTCGGTGCGCGGCAGGATGGTGTCGGCGCGGCGATAGTAGTCGCGCGCGCGCTGTGCCTGGAACGCCAGCAGCTGCTTCACCGCGGTCGAACGAACACCGTGGCCCGCGTGGATGGCCTCGGCGCCGAGATCCCCCTCGTGACAGCCGAACCGCGCGAAGTCTTTCAACGGAATGTAGACGCGGCCGCGTTCGAGATCTCCGGGCACGTCGCGGAGGATGTTCGTCAGCTGCAGCGCCACACCAAGATCGATCGCGTACTGCTTCGACGCGGGATCCCTGCAACCGAAGATCTCGATGCACATCAACCCGACCGCCGATGCGACACGGATGCAGTACTCATACAGATCCGCGAAAGTTGCGTATCGGCTCGTGTGCAGATCCATCTCGACGCCTTCGATGAGCGCGTCGAAGGCGGCGCGGGGCAAGTGGAATGGTGCGATCAGAGGCTGCAGGCCGCGCCCCTGTTGCGTGCGTGGCTCGCCACCGTCAAAACAACGCGTGAGCTCCTCGCGCCACTCGCGCACGCGGACTTCGTGCGTGCCCGCAGGCGCCTCGTCCACCGCGTCGTCCACGGCCCGGCAGAAATCCCAGACTGCGACGATTGCCTTGCGCTTCTCCGCGGGAAGCACCAGGAACGAATAGTAGAAGCTCGTGTCTCTACCCACGGGACCGCCATCTGGCCGCGCGCCAGAGAATGACGGAAACGTCGGTTTTCGTGAGTCTGGGACGGTGCGTGAACATGTCGAAGCTGGCGGCTTCCAGCTTATCGAGAATCCGGTTGCCGCCAAGCCAGGTCGCCCGCAGCTCGAAGCGCAGACGGCCGCGGACGGCGTCCACGACGGGAGCTCCCACTGCGAACAGCGCGCGCGTTCGCGCAGTCACATCCGCGAGCGCCGCCCGCCAGGCGGGCGTCATGCGGCCGGCATCGAGGTCTTCGACGCGCGCACCAAGAGGCTGCCACACGGACGCCGGCACGTAAAGACGCCCCTTCTTCCGATCGATACTCAGATCCTGCCAGAAGTTCGTAAGCTGCAGCGCGGTGCAGACCGCGTCGGATGCCGCATCGAGCTCCGCGCGTTCGTACCCGGCCGCGCGCAGCACGAGCCGTCCCACCGGGTTGGCAGAGCGGCGGCAGTAGTCCAGCAGGGCTTCCCACGTCGCGTAGCGCTTGACCTCCACGTCCTGACGAAACGCGCTCAGCAGATCGTGAAACAACTCCAGGGGCAGCCGGCATCTTTCGATCGAGTGTCGCAACGCGTGAAATACCTGCGAATGCGGCGTCGCGTCGACCACTCGTTCGCGAACGACGAGATCGAGCCGTTGCCCCCAGCGTTCGAGGTCCGCAATCCGTTCCGCGGCAGGGCGATCCCCTTCATCCGCCATGTCGTCCGCGAGCCTCGCGAATGCATAGACAGCCGCGATGTGCGGACGCATCCGCGCCGGCAGGAGGCGCGAGGCGACGGGAAAGTTTTCATAATGCGATCGCGCGAGCTGCTCACAGTAGGCGTACGCGCCTGCCAGCTCGCTGTCCAGCGGGCTCAGCGGGCTCACCACTCGATTTCTGGCGTCCCCGCGCGGTGATTGGCGGATCGCGCCATGACGAAGAGCAGATCCGACAGGCGGTTGACGTAGACGAGAAGCTCCGCTTCGAACGCGTCGCGATGGGCATCGAGCAGCGCCACCATCGCACGCTCCGCTCGACGGCACGTCGTCCGCGCGACGTGCAGCGCGGCTCCAGCGGGTGATCCGCCGGCGAGAATGAAGCGGCGCAGCGGCGGCAGCGGCGCTTCGAGCTCGTCGATCCAGTGCTCGAGCCGCGCGATATCCTCCGATCCGACTGCGGCCTTGGTCACGCGCTCCGCGATCTGATGTGCGGGATCCGCGAGCCGCGCGCCGACCGCGAACAGGTCGCGCTGGATTCGCTCCAGCATCGGCGGCAGCTCGGGAGAGTTGTTGCCCTGCAGCAGCGTAGCGCGGGCAAACCCGAGCCACGCATTCGCTTCGTCCACGTCGCCATACGCTGCGACGCGCGGATCTGCTTTCGACACGCGAACGCCGCCGAACAGACCGGTCTCCCCGCTATCGCCGGTCTTGGTATAAATTTTCACGGCTTGGGAATTATAAGGGGTTCAAAAGGTTCAAGGGGTTCGAGGGGTTCAAAGGGTTCAAACCGTTCTGCGCTCCCCGAGCCTGTTGATCGGCAGCGGTTTCGTCGACGACTGCTCGAGTGGTACCGGCGTAATGGACGTGACCTGCCGTGGAGGCGAACCACTGACCCGTACCACATTCTCGTGTCGGAAGTGATGCTTCAGCAGACGCAGGTCGATCGCGTGCTGCCGAAATACCACGAGTGGCTCGAGAAATACCCGAGCCTCCAGGCCCTGGCGGATGCCCCCGAGAACGACGTCACGGAAACGTGGCGTCCGCTTGGCTACAACATCCGGCCGCGGCGGCTGCATGCGATCGCGCGTGAGTCCGTTGCCCGCTACGGCGGCGCGCTGCCGTCCGATGAGACGACGCTCCGGTCGTTCAGAGGCATCGGCGAGTACACGGCCGGTGCGGTCATGAGCTTCGCGTTCGGGCAGCGCGCGGCGATCCTCGATACGAATGTGGCGCGCGTGCTCTTTCGTGTCTTCATCGGACGCGGCGAGCCGAAAGCGCATGCGATGAAAAAGCGTCTCTGGGAGGTCTCGCGCACGGTGCTGCCCCACCGGCACGTGTTCGACTTCAACCAGGCGCTCATGGACTTCGGCGCAACTCTGTGCACCGCGCGAAAGCCCAAGTGCCTGGTCTGCCCGATGCGCACATCCTGCCTGGCGTACCCGTTCAACCCCGACAACGAGCGCGCGTGAAGATCGTCGTCACCGCCGCGGTCATCGAGACTGGCGGCGCTTACCTCGTGACCCGACGGCAGCTCGGCGTGCACCTCGAAGGCTATTGGGAGTTTCCCGGCGGGAAATGCGATCCGGGTGAATCGCTCGAGGACTGCCTTCGCCGCGAGCTTCGCGAAGAATTAGGAACGGACGCCGTCGTCGGGAACGAGATCTTCATGACATCGCACGACTATCCGGAGCGAAGCGTGGAGCTGCATTTCCTGGCGTGCGAGCTCACGGGAGAGCCGACGCCGCTCCTCGGGCAGGAAATGCGCTGGGTCATGCGGAAGGACCTGCGGTCGCTGCAGTTTCCGCCGGCAGATAACGACTTGATCGCGCTACTGGAGCGTGACGACCGGTAAGGCCGTCACGACGCCTTCGGCGCCGTCGATTGCAACGTGCGTTCCGGCGGCCGTGAAATCACGATGCAAGTATCCGAGCGCAATCGGCCGCGCGAGTGCGGGTGACCACGTCGCGCTCGTGATTTTTCCCACCTCGCGCTCGCCTGCGCGAATCGTCGAATTCCGGGCAGGCACAGGCGCGTCGGCATTGAAAGTCATCGCGACGAGGCGCTTCGCGACGCGTCCGTGCCCGCGATCCTGCACGCGTACGATCACTTCCTGCCCGACGTAACAGCCCTTGCTCCGAGAAATCGCGCGCTCCTCGAGTCCCGCCTCGAGAGGAATCGTCTCGTTGTCCATGTCGATCCCGAAACGCGGACGGCCGCTCTCGATCCGCGCGATCTCAAGATCGGCATCCGTCGCCGGCGCCGCGCCCGCCGCCAGGAGCCGTTCACGGACTCCGGCAGCATCGGCAGCGGCTAGGACGATGTCGAAGCCCGGAACCGGATCGTCGGTCCGCACGAGGAAAGCTTGCGCGTCCGCAATGCGCACGCGACTCACTCCAAAAAGCGTCGCCGGCGCCGATCCTTCGGTTGCCACCGCTTGCAGCACGCGCACTGCGTCCGGTCCGTACAGACCCAGCTCCACGCGCGTCGCGGTGACATCCTCGACCTTCACGTCCTCCGCGAAAATAAATCGGTCGAAATGATCGCGAATGGCCGCCGTGACCTCGGCCGGCACATCGAGCAGCACTGCATCGCCCAGCTCCAGCACGCGCATGTCGGTCATCATCCGCCCCTGCGCGGTGAGCATCGTCGCGTAACAGCCTGTTCCTGGAGTCAACGCTTCGATGTCGTTCGTGAGCAGACCCTGCAGGTAAGACCGGCGGTCCGCGCCGGTGAGAAGGATGCGTCCATAGCCGGCGCGATCGGCGATCGCCGCGCGCTCCCGCAACGCCGTGTATCCGCTGCTGCTATCCTGTTTCAATGCGATTCCATTGTACCGCCGCGGCGGCGGCTGTCCTGCTGCTCGCCGCCGGTACCTCGTCCGCGCAGCAGCCGGCCGCAGTGCCGGCGACGGGTGACGCTGCGTTCGGTATCTTTCTGCGCGGCACGCAGATTGGCCGCGAACAGGTCAACGTCGACCGCGCGCCGTCCGGCTGGATCGTGACGACCACCGGCGCGACCCAGGCGCCGCTGGATTTCACGATCGCGCGCTTCGAAATGAAGTACGCGCCCGACTGGCAGCCGCTCGAGATGACGCTCGACGCGCGGTTTCGCAACGCGATCGCGATGATCAAGACCTCGTTCGGGCTGACGACGGCGATCAACGAAGTCACGCAGAACAGCCGGACCGTCGCGAAAGAAGATCAGATCAGCGCCAAGACGGTCGTGCTGCCGAACAAGGTCTTCGGCGCGTACGAAGCGCTCGCGGCGCGCCTGTGGAACCTCGCGGCAGACGCCGAATTGCCCGTCTACGTCGTGCCACAGGCAGAAGTGAAGCTGAAGGTCCGCGCGGTCACCGAGCAGTCGCTCACCGGGCCGGGCGAGGCAATTCCGACGCGTCGCTTCGACGTGACCTTCCAGAACCCCGATCGTCCGCTGAACGCCATCGTCACCGTCGACAATCGCCTGCGCCTCGTCCGCTTCGAGCTACCCGACGTGGGCCTGCTCGTCGTCAGGGAAGACGCATCGAGCGTGGCGATGCGCCCCGAGATTGTTCGCAATCCGACAGACGCGGACATGACGATTCCAGCGAACGGCTTCAACATCGCGGCAACGGTGACCACACCGCCCGTCGTCGCGGGGCGGCTGCGGCGTCCAGTCCTGATCCTTGTCGGCGGGGCGTCGCCAGCGGACCGCGACATGGTCGTCGGCGGCATCCCGGTGTTCGCTCAGCTCGCGCGCGCGCTCGCGGACAGCGGGCAGATCGCCGTGCGATACGATCGCCGCGGCGCCGGCCAGAGCGGTGGCCGCACTGAAACGGCCACGGTCTCCGAGTATGCCGACGACGTGCTGGCAATCGTGCGGGCGCTGGGGCACCGCGATGACGTGGACAAGCGGCGGATCGTTGTCGCCGGTTACGGGGATGGAGCGGCGGCGGCGCTGATCGCAGCGTCGCGTGGAAACGACATCGACGGCGTCATCACCCTTGGTGCGGCAGGTACGAAGGGAGCCGATTTGATCCTGGAGCAGCAGGAACGCGTGCTCGAGGCATTGAGCCTGCCACCGGAGGAACGGAAGGCGCGCATCGATCTGCAGCGGAAGATCCAGGCAGCGGTAACCGGCGGTGGAAGCTGGGAAGGCGTTCCTGACGCGATGCGGCGGCAGGCGGACACGCCGTGGTTCCGCAGCGTGCTGCAGTTCGATCCGGCGCAGGTAGTCCCGAAGATCAAACAGCCGATGCTGATCCTGCACGGCGAGCTCGATCCGAACATTCCGCCGGTGGAAGCGGACCGCCTCGCTGCGCTGGCGAAGGCGCGGAAGAAGGCTCCGCCAGTCGAAATCGTGCGACTTCCCGGCATCACGCAGACGCTCGCGGCGCCGAATGAGAAAAGTGTCAGCGCGCGGATCGCTGCGACCATCGCCGACTGGGTCAAGAAGCTGTAGACTCGGACCATGAAAGTCGGAGTGCCGCGTGAAACGTGGACCGGCGAGCACCGGGTTGCCCTCATTCCATCCGCAGCCGCGGCGCTGAAAAAATCCGGGCTCGATGTCATTGTCGAGCGCGATGCCGGCGTTGCCGCGGGATTTCCTGCAGCCGCCTACGAACAGGCGGGTGCGACAGTGGCGGCGCGCGAGGTGGTTTTCTCCTCGGCCGACATCATTCTGCAGGTGCGAGCGATTCCCGCGGAAGCAGAGCGGCTGCGGCGCGGGCAGGTCGCGATCGGCTTCGCCGATCCGCTCGGCGCGCCAGAGCAGATCCTGTCGTTCGCGCGGTCAGGCGCGATCCTTTTCTCGATGGAACTGATGCCGCGCATCACGCGCGCGCAGAGCATGGATGCGTTGTCCTCGATGGCCACGATCGCCGGCTACAAAGGGGTGATCATGGCGGCGGACCATCTTCCGAGGATGTTCCCGATGCTGATGACCGCCGCGGGGACGGTGACCGCCGCGCGCGTGTTCATCGTTGGCGCGGGCGTGGCGGGCCTGCAGGCGATCGCGCAATCGCGGCGGCTTGGCGCCAAAGTGGAAGCCTACGACGTCCGCCCGGCCGTCAAGGAGCAGGTGCAGAGCCTGGGCGCGCGCTTCGTGGAGATGCCGCTCGAGACGGGTGACGCTGAAGACAAGGGAGGCTACGCCAAGGCGCAGGACGAATCGTTCTATCGGCGGCAGCGCGAGATGATGCTCAAGGTCGTCGCCGCCAGCGACGTCGTGATCACCACCGCGCTGATCCCAGGCAAGAAGGCTCCGATCCTGGTCACGAAGGAAATGGTGGAAGGTATGACGCCCGGATCGGTCGTCGTAGACCTCGCGGCCGAGCGCGGCGGCAACTGCGAGCTGACCCGGCCCGACGAAGTCGTGGTCCACAACGGCGTTAGCATCCTCGGTCCGTCGAATCCGCCCGCGCTGGTCCCGAACCACGCGAGTCAGATGTATGCGAAAAACATCACGACGTTCCTGGCGCACCTGCTCGGCAAGGACGGTGCGAAGAAAGCGGCTCTCGAACTCGATCTCACCGACGAGATCACGCGCGAGACGCTGCTGACGCGCGACGGCGACGTCGTCCATGCCCGCGTCAAGGAGCTTCTTGCCGCAGGAGCGCGCGCGTAGATGTGGGTGCTGAAGACATCCGAGGGCGCTGAAGCACCTTTTACCTTCCGGATCCTGCCGGGAAACATCAAGACGATCGGCCGCGCCGCCCGCGCCGATTTCATCCTGGACGCCGCGCTCGTATCGCGCATTCACTGCCGTCTCACGGCGGGCGCGACCGAGCTCGAGGTGGTCGATCTCGAGAGCACCAACGGCACGTACGTCAATGGGGAGAGGACCGATCGCGCGACCTTGAGGACCGGCGATCGCCTCGGCGTCGGACGTGTCGAGCTCGTCGTCGAGCGTTCAGCCTAAGAAGGGGTTCGTCCGCTTTTCCTTCCCGATCGTCGTCTGGTCGCCGTGTCCCGACCAGACAACCGTGTCATCCGGAAACTGAAACAGCACTTCGCGAATCGATCGCAAGAGCGTCTGCGCGTCACCTCCAGGCAGATCCGTTCGCCCGATCGAACCGGCGAACAGCGTGTCTCCCACGAACAGCGTGGCCTTGTTCTCCGCCTCCCTGCTCACTGCGAGGCAGACGCCCCCGGGACAGTGTCCGGGTGTGTGCAGCACGCGAACAACGTACCGGCCAAATGTCAGCGGTCCCGCGCCGTCATAAAAGTGGTCCACAGGTGGCTGGCGCTCTACGTTCAGCCCGAACATCTGCCCCTGTTCGACGACGCGCTCGTAGAGGAAGTTGTCGTCCTTGTGCAGCCAAACAGGTACGCCCAACGCTCTCTTTGCACGCGCTACTCCAGTGACGTGATCGAGATGGGCGTGTGTCAGGAGGATGTTTCGAATCGTCAACTTGTGGTGATCAGCAGCCGCAAGCAGCTGGTCGACTTCATCGCCGGGATCGATGATCACTCCCTCGCGCGTTTCCTCGCACCCGACGACGAAGCCGTTCTTGTAGAAGGGAGGGACGGCCCTGACCTCGAGGATCATCCGTTTAGGCTATCGCATGAGCCGGTGCGCCGCCGGTCTGCGCCTTAACGGGCATGGGAGCACATGCCGTGGAATTCCGGATGGTCAGGGAGCACAACAGCGTGCTGGCAGCGTCTGAAAAACGTTTGCTGGTGCGGATGGCGGGGCGCCTGCCGGCCTGGGTCAACTCGGACCACCTGACGTTCACGGGAGCCGCGGCCATGCTCGGTATCGGCGCGTGCTACTGGGCGGGCGGCGGAGCGCTGTTGATGGTGATTCCGCTGCTCGTCGTCAACTGGTTTGGCGACAGCCTCGATGGCACGCTGGCGCGGGTACGGAAGCAGGAGCGGCCGCGCTACGGTTACTACGTGGACCACGTGCTCGATGCGATTGGCTTCGCATGCCTGTTCGGCGGACTGATGCTCGGCGGGCACCTGTCGATCCCGATCGGCCTCGCGTTCCTTGCGGCGTACTACCTGCTCGTCGCGGAGATCTCGATGGCCACGCACGCGCGCGGCACGTTCAAGATGGCATTCATGAAAGTCGGGCCGACCGAGCTGCGCATCATCCTCTCGGCGGGTACGATCCAGTTGATGCGGTCGGACTACGTCGCGATCTTCGGACATCAATGGCTGCTCTTCGACATCGGCGCGGCCGTGGCGGCCGCCGGAGTCCTGATCGCGGTCGCGGTCTCCGCGCTGAAGAACGGCATCGCGCTCTATCAGGAAGAACGGCTATGATCGTCTGGTGGCGATTCTTGCAGCCGTAGACGACTTTCTCTTCCGCTCGAAAATCCGCGCCACGGCGAAGCACGTCAACGCCGACGTGCGGTTCGCCCAGACACCTGAAGAGATTCTCGCGCAGGCGCGCGAACTCAAGCCTTCGCTCGTCATCATCGATCTCAATAGCTCGAAAGCTGATCCCGTCCAGACGATTGCAGCGCTGAAGGCAGACCCGGCGCTCGGCGGCATCCGCGCGATTGGTTTCGCATCGCATGTCCATGTCGATCTGATCAACGCGGCGCGCCAGGCGGGCGCCGACCAGGTGCTGCCGCGCTCGGCGTTCGCGGGCAATCTCGCCGAGATCCTGACGTCCGCGACTACCGAGTGAGCGTCACTCCCGACGACATCGAGCAGGCGCGCGCGAGAATTCGCGGCGTCGTGTTCGAGACGCCGCTGCGCACGTCAGAGTGGCTTTCTAGTCAGGACGCGGCTGTCCTGATGAAAATCGAGACCGTCCAGCCGACGTGCTCGTACAAGATCCGCGGTGCGTTCAACGCCGCGCAGCGGTTATGCGACGACTCGGAAGAAACGCCGCGGCTGGTGACGGCGTCCGCCGGGAACCACGGTCGGGCGCTGGCGTACTCGGCGGCGATGCTGAACCTGCCGCTGGTCGTCTTCATCGCGGCCGGCGCACCACGCGCGAAGGTGGACGCGATTCGCGGCGCAGGCGCGGACGTTCGCGAGTGCCGCGATTACGACGCCGCGGAGCGTGAAGCCAAGGACTATGCTGCCGCCGGCCACGGCACCTTCATCTCTCCCTACTCACATCCTGACGTCATCGCGGGCGCCGGCACGATCGGGTTCGAGTTGTTCGAGAAGGAACCTTATCTCGACGCGGTGATCGTGCCTGTGGGAGGTGGCGGACTGATCAGCGGGATCGGGATCGCGCTGAAGTCGCTGTCTCCATCCACGCGCGTGATCGGTGTGGAGGTCGCTGCATCGTGTCCCTTCACGAAGAGTCTGGAAGCGGGCAGGCTGGTGACGATCGATGTGGGGCCTTCGCTCGCAGATGGATTGACCGGGAATCTCGACCCGGACACGATCACTCTCGACATCGTGCGCGAGGTCGTCGATGAGATCGTCGTCGTTGACGAGCCCGACGTTCGCAGCGCGCTGGCCGGTGTCGTAACGAACGAGCACCTAGTTATCGAGGGAGCGGCCGCTACGGGTCCGGCGGCGATTCTCGGTGGGAAGCTTGAGTTAAAGGGAAACGTCGCTGTGATATTGACCGGCGCGAATATCGACACGAGCCGGCTCGCCGAGATCCTTCGATAGTCCGGCCAGATTTCCAAATTTCCAAATTCCGAAATTTCCAAATTAACTGCGGCTGATGAGCCACCACCAGACGACGGCCGCCGCGGCGGCGGCAAGGATCAACGCGCCGACGAGCAATCCCGCGGCATTCCGATCCGGTGTCTCGTCGATCTGAAGAACCGCCGACGGCTCCGTCGTATCCCCGCTTCGCACGTCGAGGATCGCGGCCACGCTCCGCAGTTCGGCGGACAGGGCCGCAGCGCTCTGCTGCCGGTGAGCGATATCGGGCGAAAGCGCCTTCGTCACCACCGCATCGAGTTCCGCAGGTGTCGAAGGGTTCACCTCCGACGGTGGTATGACCGCCCCCTTGATGATGTTGACGACGGTGTCGGACGCGGTCCGCACGGCGAACGGATTCTGCCCCGTCACGAGCTCGTAGGCGAGAGTCCCGATCGCAAACACGTCGGTGCGCCCGTCGACGGCGCTGCCGATCGCCTCTTCAGGGGACATGTAGGACACGATGCGAATTGCTTCGGTGGGCAGCGCATCCGGCGCCTGCGCCGCGCGCTGGCGCGCGATTCCGCCAAAGGTCCATGGCGCCATGCCGAAATCGAGGATCTTCGCGCTGCCTTTGCCGGTGACCACGATCGTCTCCGGCCGCAGGTCGCCGTGGATGATGCCTTGCGAGTGCGCGTCTGCGACGCCGTCGGCGATCTGCACCGCGAGGTCGAGCGCGCGGCGCGGATTCATCGCGGCCCCGCCCGCCTCTTCGCGCAGCGTGCGACCGGCGGTGAACTCGTACGCGAGGTAGTAATAGCCGTCGGCCTCGCCGACTTCCCAAAGCGTCGCGATGTTCGGATGAGAGAGCTTCGCAGCCGCTCGGGCGTCTTCGAGCAGCCGCTCGAGCCGCGCGGGATCTTCTGCGAGGGCGCGAGAGACGATCTTCAGGGCAACAGTTCGGCCGACCTTGGTGTCGCGCGCGCGATAGACCTCGCCAATGCCTCCTTCACCGAGGCGCTCCAGCAGGTTGTAATGCGCGATTGGTGTTTGCGGCGGCATCCTGATCAGCCTTTGCGCGGCCGCGACGGACGCAGTTCGACGCAGCTCGCGAGGCTGCGCGCCTCGTGCGAAATGAGATCCATGACGACGCGCGCCACGTCTTCCGGTGCGAGCTTCCAGCCTGCCCCGAGCTCCGTCGACGGGTCCGCTTCCCCTGACGACCCGCGATCGCCAAAGCCCGTCGAGACGGATCCGGGGAGCACGTAGCTCACGCGGATATTGTCGTAGCGCACTTCCTGCATCAGCGCCTCGCTGAACGCGTTCAGCCCGGATTTCGACGCGCAATACGCGGCGCCGCCGGTAAACGGATTTTTGCTGGCCAGACTGCTGATGTTGATGATGTAGCCTCCGCCGCGCCGGCGAAGCTCCGGCAGCGCCGCGTGGGTGCAATAGAAGACGCCCGTCAGGTTCGTGTCGATGACGTCCCGCCACGTCTCGGGACTCATGTCGGCAACGGTGGCGAACTTGCCGACGCCGGCGTTGTTCACCAGCACGTCCAGTCCGCCGAACGTGCTGACGGTCTCATCCACGATCCGCTTCGCGCCTGCGATGTCGCGGACGTCCGCACTCACCGTGTGCAGCTTTTCCGCGCCGGCGAGCTTCTCCGCGGCGTGCCGCAAATCCGCCTCGTTTCGGCCGGTGATGGTCACCTGCATTCCGCGCCCGAGCAACGCACGCGCGATGGCGAACCCGATTCCCTTCGACCCGCCGGTGACGATAGCAACCATGGCCAGCTTCAGCATAAACCACGAGCGAAGTGGCGGCCACGTTGAGCCACGAGCGAAGCGAGTGGCCCACGTCAGCGTCCCTCGACGCAGCTCGGGACGCCCTGAGCTCAGTCGAAGGGCGGAGCGGGGCTTGGGGCCCCCGCGAGCGAACGCGCAGGGGGCTTCGGGGGGCGAAGGCCCCCCGAAATAGAACAGATAGAATAGACCACCACGCATGTCGACGGTTGCGATCATCGGCGCCGGTCCGCTCGGCGGAGCGCTCGCGCACGCGCTGGCCGGACGCAGCCGCATCGGCGAAGTGCGCCTGATCGATCCCGAAGGGCGCATCGCCGAAGGAAAGGCGCTCGACATCCTGCAATCGTCCCCCGTCGAGCAGTTCAGCACGCGGCTTACGGCGGCGCCGAGTTACGCCGCAGCAGCCGGAGCCGACGCGATCGTCTTTGCGGATCTGTTCGCAGGCGGCGAGATCGCCGGAGAAGCCGGGCTCGCCCTCGTCCGTCAGATCGCGCGCATGGACGTGACCGCACCGCTGCTGTTTGCCGGCGGCACGCAGCGCGAATTGATCGCGCGCACGATTGGCGAAGTACGCGTTGCGCCGCGCCGCGTGCTCGGGTCCGCGCCGCTGGCACTGGAGTCGGCCGTCACCGCGCTCGCCGCAGCGCTCGCGGACATCAGTCCGTCGGATCTGGCGATCGGCGTCGCCGGCGTGCCGCCCAAAGATGCCGTCATCTGCTGGGACGCGGCGACCGCGTTTCACCAGCCGATTGCGAACGTGCTGCCCGCCCACCAGTTGTCCGCGCTGACGTCGCGCATCCCGGCGCTATGGCCCCCCGCGCCGTACACGCTCGCCAGCGCTGCCGCGCGGGTCGCCGAGGCGCTCGCAAACGGATCGCGCCGGCGCTACACCTGCTTCGCGGCGATCGACGTCACCGGCGCCGGCCGCGACATGATCGCGGCCGTGCCGGTCGAAATTGTGAAGGGTGGAATCGGGAAGGTTCTCGAACCTGCGCTCAGCCGCCATGAGAGGACGGCTTTCGAGAATGGCTTGCGCTAGTTCACGGTCTCGCGGCCGTGCAGTTCGAGTCCGCCGGCGAAGTCGCCGAGGTGCTTCCGCAGAATGAGGCGTCCGCGGTGCAGGCGCGACTTGAGCGTCTGCGGCTTGACATGGAGGATGGCGCTCGCCTCTTCGGTCGACAATCCGTGGATGTCGCGGAGCAGCACCGGCACCCGATAGACCTCCGGGAGGTGCCTGAGCGCGCCAATCAGCTGCTTGCGCATCTGACTCCGCATCACCTGGTCGTCCGCGAGCGCGGTCCAGTCCGCGGGCTCCGGCTGGACGTGGTCGGCCGTTTCCGTCTGGATCTCCGCCGGCTGGACCTCGACGTTCCGCGCGAACCGCGCCGTCCGCAGGCGCGACATCGCCGTGTTGAACGTGATCCGGTAAATCCACGAAGAAAGAGCCGAGTCCCCTCTGAAGGCTTCGATCTTTCGATACACCTTCATCAGGACGTCCTGCGAGACTTCCTCCGCATCTTCCCAGTTTTTCAAGTACCGGAACGCTAGCTGCTGGATCCGCGGGCCGTAGAGGGACGCCAGGTCTGCGACGGCTGAGCCGTCCCCGGCGCGCATGCGGCCGACCAGATCGCGTTCCGCATTCTGCTGACGCATCTGTGGCCTCCGTGTCTAGGCAAAACACCAGGGAGATGGTCGTTATTCCCGTTCGTAAGGGACTAATTTTCAGTAAGTTAGGCCGCGGATTCCACGGAAGGCCCGGACGACGGCGTCCTCAACCTCAGCCATTGGCACTGGTTTCCCGAGCAGGCGCTGCATCGACGTGACGCCCTTGTCGGTGATGCCGCAGGGAACGATCAGTCCAAACTTCGAAAGGTCGGTGTTCACGTTCAGCGCGAAGCCGTGGCTCGTTACCCAGCGGGAAATGCGCACGCCGATGGCCGCGAGCTTTTCCTGTCCGACCCAGATGCCGGTCAATCCCGCCACTCGTCCGGCGGTGATGCCGAATCCCGCGACCGATCGGATCAATACCTCTTCGAGATCGCGCACGTAGCGGTGAACGTCGCAGCGATCGGGTTTGAGATCGAAGATGGGATATCCGACGAGCTGACCGGGGCCGTGATAGGTCACGTCGCCGCCGCGGCCCGTTTCGAAAACTTCAACGCCTTGCGCCGCGAGTGAAGCGTCGCTCTCGAGGATGTGGCTGCGGTCGTTGCGCGTCCTGACGCCGAGCGTGATGACGTCGGGATGCTGGAGCAGGAGCAGCTGATCGCCGATCTCGCCGCGTTTCCGCTGCTCGACGAGCTCGCGCTGCAGGTCGAGCGCGGCCTGGTAGTCGATGAGACCCAGATTCCGAACCGTGAACGGTGAACCGTGAACCGTTACATCCAAGATTCGTCGAACTGCTCGAGCCGCTCCTTCAGGTAGGCGAGGAAACGTCCCGCGTCCGCTCCGTCGATGAGGCGATGATCGTAGCCGAGCGAGATGTGGCAGGTCGGGTGGATCGCGATCGCGTCATTCACGACGACCGCGCGCTTCTCGATCACGCCGACGCCGAGGATTGCGACCTGCGGCTGGTTGATCAGCGGCAGACCGTAGACGGCCCCGAAGATGCCGGGGTTCGTGATCGTGAACGTTCCCCCCTGCACTTCTTCGGGATTCAGCTTCTTCGACCGCGCGCGAACCGCAAGATCGTCGATCGCGCGGCTCAGCCCGACGAGGTTCTTCTCGTCGGCGTTCCTGATCACAGGAACGAGCAGCCCCTGATCGAGCGCGACGGCGATGCCGAGATTGATGTCCTTCTTGTAAACGATGTTGTCGCCGTCGAGCGAAGCGTTGACGAACGGAAACGCGCGGATCGCATCGACCGTCACCTTCGCAATGAGCGCAGTGAACGACAGTTTCGCGCCGTTGCGCTCGTACTCTGCCTTCTTCTTGTTCCGCAGCTGCGAGAGGCGATGGAAGTCCACCTCGTAAACCGAGTACACGTGCGGCGACGTATGCGCGCTGAGCACCATGTGCTCCGCGATCTTCTTGCGCATGATCGTCATCGGGACGATCTCGACCTTGTCACCGGGCTTGAAGGCCGGGATGTGACCTGTCGGACGTGCGGCCGGTCCGGGCTTCGGCCCGCTCTCCAGGAAACCGAGGATGTCGGTCTTCGTGACGCGCCCGCTGACACCGGTGCCGTTGATCTGGCGGATGTCGACGTTGTGCTCGCGCGCGATGCGGCGCACCAGCGGCGACGACTTCAGCCGACGATCGCTATCCTGCGTCGGCTGTTCCGGCGAAGCGGCGCCAGCCGCGGAGGCGGACGCGGCGACGGCCTGCACGGCCGGTGCAGCCTCGGGTTGCCCGGCTGCCGCTTCGGGCATTTCCGAGTGGCTTCCGCCTTTAGGCGGAAGCACCTTATCCGCGGCGTCAGCCGCGGTGCTGGAAGCCTTTTCGCCGGCCGCGCCGATCACCGCGACGACCGAGTTGACGGCGACCGTCTCCCCTTCCTTCACCTTGATCTCGGTGAGCACGCCGTCCACCTTGTCGGTCGAGATCTCGAAGAGTGGCTCGTCGCGATCGACGTTGTCCCCCACTTTCTTGATCCAGCGGACGATGGTCCCTTCGGCGATCGATTCGCCCATCTGGGGCATCACGACGTTGGTCGGCATAGCTAATACCCTACAACTAACTGTGAATGGCCGCGCCGTGGGTCGCGTGCGCCGCCTCTCCCACAGCTTCCGACATCGTCGGATGCGCGTGGATCGTGCGAATCAGCTCCTCGACGGTGCACTCGAGGCGCAGCGCGAGGGTTGCTTCCGCGACGAGCTCGGTCGAACGCGGGCCGATCATGTGCACGCCGAGCACTTCGTCGTACTTCTTCTCGGCAACGATCTTGACGAACCCTTCGGTTTCGCCGGCAATTCTCGCACGCCCGAGGACGCCGAACTTGAACGTGCCGACGCGGACGTCGAACCCGCGCTCCCTGGCCTTAGCCTCGGTGAGCCCGACGCTGCCGATTTCCGGATCACAGTATGTGCAGCCCGGGACCTGCTCGTAGTTGATCGGCCGCAGCTCCTGACCCGCGATGCGCTCGGCGAGCGCGACCCCTTCCGCCGACGATAAATGCGCGAGCTGCTGGTGGCCGGGCTGCTCGAACGTGATTACGTCGCCGATCGCCGAGATGCCCGGAACGTTGGTCCGGTACTGCGCGTCGACGCGCACGTAACCGCGATCCAGCTGCAGGCCCGCTTCCTCAGCGCCGAGTCCGCTCGTGACCGGCCCGCGTCCCGTCGCGACGAGAAGGAACTCGGCGCTCAGTTTCTGCGGCTTGCCGTCCGCTCCCTGCGCCTCGAGATCGACAGCGTTGGCGCCCGCCTTCGCGCTGGTGACCTTCGTGCCGGTCATGACCTTGATGCCCTGCTTCTTGAACGAGCGCTCGAGCTCTGTCGAGACCGCCTCGTCTTCGATCGGCACGAGCCGCGGCAGCAACTCGATGATCGTGACGTCGCTGCCGAAGCGGCGGAAGATCGAGGTGAACTCAACGCCGACGGCACCGCTGCCCATGATGACGATCGACTTCGGGATCGTCTTCAGGTTGATGGCTTCGTCGCTCGTGATGATGCGCTTCCGATCGATCTCGATCCCCGGCACGCTGCGCGGCTGCGATCCGGTCGCAACGATGATTTCCTTCTTCACCGCGAGCGTCTGCTTCTCCCCCTCGGTGATTTCGACCTTGCCCTTGCCGGCGAGCCGTCCGGATCCCTTGATCCAATCGATCTTGTTCTTCTTGAAGAGAAACTCGACCCCGCCGGTCAGACCTTTCACGATCTTGTCCTTGCGAGCCTGGACCTGGTTCATGTCGATCCCGGCGGCAGCTTCGCCGAGGGTAAGCCCCCACTCTTTCCAGTCCTGCGCGATCTTCAGCGCGTGTGCATGCTCGAGCAGCGCCTTCGTCGGGATGCATCCCCAGTTGAGACAGGTTCCGCCAAGGACCGGCGCGCGTTCGACGACGGCGGTCTTGAGTCCCAACTGCGCGGCGCGGATCGCGGCGACGTATCCGCCGGTCCCCGAACCGATGATGGCGACATCGTACTCGTTGGCCATTAACCCTTCTTCTTGATGGACGCAAGGGGCACGTACGCCAGCTGCCCCGGCTGGGCGGCGGGCGGCGGCTCCGGCTGTTCCGTTTCCGGATCGAGGCGCGCGACCTGCGATCTAAGACGCGTGAAGTCGTACCGCAATTCCCAGTACGACTGATTCAGGGCCTCGAGCTTGCGCGCAATGCGTCCAGCGCGGTTCCACGCGGCAGCCGCGAGGAGCAGCGCCACGGCGGTGATTACCCAGGAGAGCATAACGCGTCAAATTATCACGGCTTTGCGCTTTAGGCATTAGGCTTTAGGCTTTGGGCCTTAGGCTTTAGGATAGGGGCGGATTCGCCATGACCCGGCCGACAAAAACCATCCTGATCTGCGACGACGATCAGGGCATGCGCGACACGCTGACCGCCATCCTCAAGCGCGACTACCGCGTGCTGACGGTGTCGAGCGGCGAGGCCGCGCTTGCGCTGCTGAAGAACGAAGACGTCGATCTGATCCTGCAGGACATCCGCCTGCCGGGCATCAGCGGCTTCGACGTGCTGCGCATCGTCAAGGAAAATTACAGCCTGATCGAGTGCATCATGATCTCGGCCATCAACGAGGTCGAGACGGCCGTGCAGGCGATGAAGCACGGCGCGTATCACTACATCACCAAAGATTTCGATTACGACGAGCTGCGGTCGCTCGTACGCAACGCCTGCGAGCGGCAGGACCTGAACCGCCAGGTCATCACGCTCAGCGCGCAGATCGCGGAGCAGAGCGAGCGCGAGTTCCTGATCGGCCCGTCGCGCCAGATCCGCGACATCGTGGATCTCGTCCAGCGGGTGGCGAAACTGTCGGCGACGGTGCTCATCCTCGGCGAGAGCGGCACGGGAAAGGAGCTACTCGCACGCCTCCTGCACAAGGAGTCGGGGCGCGGCGACGCGCCGTTCATCGCCGTCAACATGTCCGCGATTCCGCACGAGCTCGTGGAGAGCACGCTGTTCGGGCACGAGCGCGGCGCGTTCACCGGCGCGGTGAAGCAGCAGCTCGGGAAGTTCGAGCTCGCAGCGGGTGGCACGTTGTTCCTCGACGAGATTGGGGACCTGCGCTTCGACCTTCAGGCGAAGCTGCTGCGCGCGATCCAGGAGGGAGAGATCGAGCGCGTCGGCGGCACGAAGCCAATCAAGACCGACTTCCGCCTGATCGCGGCGACAAACATCGATCTGGAACGCGCGGTCAAGGAAGGACGATTCCGCGAGGATCTCTACTACCGGATTAACGTCATTCCGATCCGCATGCCGCCGCTGCGGGATCGGATCGAGGACCTGCCGGAGCTCGCGCGGCTGTTCCTCGATCGCTACAAGAGCAAGTTCCGCAAGCCGGTGAAAGGCGTTGCGGATTCAGCACTGAAGATTCTCGCGTCGTACTGGTGGCCCGGCAACATCCGCGAGCTCGAGAACCTCATCGAGCGGCTCGTTGCCGTCAGCGACAAGGAATGGATCACGGATGAAGATCTTCCGCTCGAATACCATTTCGCGAAACTTGACGCCGCGTCCGTCGCGAACGAGACGCGGTTCCAGGAGGCGTGCGATACGTTCGAGCGGAATTTCATCCTGCGCGCGCTCGAGAAATCCGACTGGAACGTGACTGCGACGGCGCGCTACCTCGGCATCCCCCTGAGCACCCTGAAACACAAGATGGCGCGGCTCGATCTCCGGGATCTGGCCCGCAAGCTGCGAGGCGCGTAAGCCCGCCCGACCTAGCTCAACAGGACAGCCTTCGGCCAATCAGTTGGCCGCACCGGTCAATCGGTTAGCCGTTTGGCGCGTCTTGGGACGGTTCCGTGCGCTGTTTCCGCGCACGATCCATGGATCCAAAGAGTCAGACCGACAAAGCTGAAATTCGGGGTGGAAGTGCACCCCCTGGGTACGGCATAGGACTCTACCGACATCCTGACGCCGCCCGGAACACCCGTTGCTATTCTTTGATCGCGCGCGCAATCAGCGCGTTTTTTTTCGCACAACACAGCAAGACTCTTTCCGGGTTTCTCGGCGGCCCTTTTGTCGTCATGGGAGTACGCATGCAGGCGTCCATGTTCAATGTCCGTGTGCCGCTCGAACAGAGCGAGGAGGTGTTCCTGATGAACACCTTTAGCGACGCGCAGCTGATCGTCAGCCGCGACGTCGTCGATCTGATCGACCGCGTGCATCTCGCGGATGATTTTTCAGAGGTCGAGCGCGACACGATCGAGCAGCTGACCGAGCAGGGTTTTCTCGTGCGCGATCGCGACGCCGAGCGCGACGATCTTCGCGCGTTCTTTCGCGAGGTCCGCGAGGGGACCGACACGCTGAAGGTCACCGTTCTCACGACGCTCCAGTGCAACTTTGCCTGCGATTACTGCATCCAGGGGGATCACGGCGATTACAACAAGAACGCCGCGAAGATGTCGCCGGAGATGGCCGTTCGCGTGTCCGCGTGGGTGGAATCGCGCATGGACGCGATCGCGCCGAATCGCCTCGTGCTTACGTTCTTCGGCGGCGAGCCGCTCCTGAACATGCCGGCGCTGTACGCGATGGCGGAGCGGCTGCACGCCGCGTGCGCCGCGCGCGGCGTGGAAATGCTCATCAACATCATCACGAACGGGCTGCTGCTCACGCGCGAGATGGTCGAGCGGCTGAACCCGCTGGGCCTGAACGGCATCAAGATCACGCTCGACGGCGATCGCGACGCGCACAACCGCTCGCGCCCGCTGCGGGGCGGCCAGGGCACGTTCGATCGGATCATCGCCAACACGCGCGCGGTTGCGGACCTGACGCGCATCGCGATCGGCGGCAACTTCGAGATGGATACGGCGGATTCGTATCCGGCGCTGCTGGATTTCCTCGCGGCGCAGGATTTTGCGCCGCGGCTGTCGAAGGTCACCTTCAAGCCGGTCATCCGCGAGAAGACGGCGCAGGCGAAGGGGATGATTCCCCTGACAGTCGTCGGCGCCGAAGGCAAGCCGCTGAACGGCGCGTGCATGACGTCTGCGGGCACGGGCGTGAGCCGCGTGTGCGATACGTGCAACTTCGTCGACGACAAGATGGCGTTCCTGCGTGAGGAGACGAAGAAACGAGGGTTCTCCACCGCCGACGGCGTCCATATGGGCCCGTGCGAGATCCACAAGGGACACGCCTATACGATCGGCCCCGACGGGTCTCTCTTCGCATGCCCCGGATTCGCGGGGGAAGCGCTCCAGTCGACGGGACACATCGATGGCCGCGACGAGTCGTATCGCAGCCAGGCGCTCCGCAATTTCGAGAAACTCTCCGCGTGGGAGCAGTGCAACGACTGCGCGTTCATTCCCGTCTGCGCCGGCGGCTGCACCGTCGCCGCGCACAGCGAGCTCGGCGACATGCACGCACCGAACTGCCACAAACCGAGTTTCGAAGCCGGTCTCATCGCGCTTGCGCACGATGCCGCGCGCAGCCAGTTGTCGGTAGTCGGTAGTCAGTAGTCAGTAATCAGTAATCAGTAATCAGTAATCAGTCATCGGACATCGGACATCGGACATCGGACATCGGACATCGGTAGTCAGCCAAAGAGGAGAAGACAGATGAAAGGCAAGAAAACGGACAACCAGAAGAAAACCGGAACCCTGCGTCCCTGGCTCGTGGACGTCGTTGTCGACAACCTTCGCTAACGGGAGATTCCACTCATGAAGATCACGGTCATCAAGAAGACGAACGGCAAGGTCAAGACGATGGCGCTCTGCCCCTGGATTCTCGACGAGCCGCCCGCGGCCAAGAAATAGTCGCCGAATTCAAATCGCAACTTTTTATTTCTGGAGTCGAACATGAAGATCACGGTCATCAAGAAGACGAACGGCAAGGTCAAGACGATGGCGCTCTGCCCCTGGATCCTCGACGAGCCGCCGGCGTCGAAGTCCTAGAGGCATGACGCGCGGCGACTAGCGCCGTGAGCGGTTAGGCCCGATAATCGTGGCGCTACCTCTGTGCTGACGATCCGCGGCCGCCGCCATGCCGGTTTGATTCTTCTTGTCGCCGCAGCCGGCGTGTGCGCGCCGGGCTGTGCGCGGCGGGACAACAGATCCGATACGCCGGCGATCATGAGGATCGGCGTCGGGGCGCCGGCGGGAAATCTTGCGGGCACGGGTGCGGATGCACTGATCAAGATTTTGACGACCGACCCCTGGCTCACGAATAGACCCGATGGCCGCCAGTCAGAACGCATCGCGACCGGCTGGAGCTGGGATGCCGCTGGGACGACACTGCGCCTCAAGCTCCGGCGCGATGTGTATTTCCATGACGGCACGCTGTTGACGCCGGAGATCGCAGCGCAGGGCCTGCGAGAGACCGCCGCCAGCCCCCGGCTCGACGCGCTCAGCTTCACGAGCGTCTCATCCATCATGCCGAGCGGTGTGGACAGCGTCGACATCAGGCTGAAGGAACGAAACGCGTTCGTCCTCACCGATCTTTCGGGCGTGCTGGTGCGAATGCCGAAGCGGCCGGACGTAGGTACGGGCCCCTTTCAGATCGCTGCACGCAATGGGCAGGACGCCTCTCTGTCGGCTTTTCCGCGGTACTACCGCGGCCGGCCGGGCCTGACCGGAATCGAGGTTACGAATTACCCCACGCAGCGCAAGGCGTGGACCGCACTGATGCGCGGTGACGTGGACATGTTGCACGAAGTGAGCCGGGATGCCGCGGAGTTCGTCGAGAAAGAATCGACGGTCAGGGCATACTCGTTCCTGCGCCCCTATTACATCCCTCTTGTCTTCAATGTTCGCCATCCGATTCTGAAGCAGATCGAAGTGCGCAAGGCGATCAATGAGGCGCTCGATCGCGCCGCGCTCGTTCGGGACGGCTTGAGCGGCCGCGGACAGACGGCGGACGGTCCGATCTGGCCGCAGCATTGGGCGTACGCACCGCCCAGTGCACCGTTCGTGTTCAACCCGAACTCTGCCCGTGCGCGGCTCGATGGCGCACGACTGAAAAGGAAGGCGTCGCCGGATGGCACGACGCCTGCGCGATTCTCCTTCACGTGTCTCGTGTTTGCCGACGACACGCGATTCGATAAAGTGGCGGTATTGATCCAGAAACAGCTCGCCGATGTCGGCATCGACATGAAGCTTCAGCCGGTTCCCCAGAAGGAACTCGCACCGCGTCTGGCGAGTGGAGACTTCGAGGCATTTCTGTTTGAAATGGCCGGTCGATCTCTCAGCTGGGTGTACGAATTCTGGCGGTCTCACGAGCCGAGCCATCTGAATTCCGGCTACCGTTCGGCTGACGCGATCCTCGATCGCATCAGGGGCGCGCTTTCGGACGACGAAATCCGGCTGGCGGTTGCCGATCTCGATCGCGTGCTGCATGAAGATCCGCCAGCCGCGTTCATCGCCTGGCAATCAAGCTCGCGCGCGGTCTCCACGAAGTTCGACGTCGGCGCCGAGGAGAACCGCGACATTCTCGCGAACCTGTGGCAGTGGCGTCCGGCTGCCAAGCAAGGCACGCGATGAAGCGGATCACATCGCGGTTCGTCCTGCTCATCGCCACCGCCGCGATTCTTCCGCTCGTCCTCTACGGCGCCGTCTCGATCCGCTCGCTGCGCATCGGAACCACCGAATCCGTCACCGACGGCAACAGGAAAGTCGCGAAGCAGGTCGCCGAGCAGGTGAACCTCTACATGCGCGGGAACACGCGCGTGCTGCAGTCGATTGGCGCCGAGCTCGGCGCGAACGCGCTGACGCCGTGGCAGCAGGAACGGCTGCTGAAGGATTACGTCCTGCAGTTCCCGGAATTCCGCGAGATCACGCTGTTCGATACGTCGGCGGTGCCGCTCGTCACGAGCGCGGTGCGACAAACCCGGCTGACCGTTCCGGACATCGCGCGCCGGCGATCCGACCCGACGTACATCGCGCCGGTCAAGGTTGACGACGACCTTCTGCCGACCACCACGATCGCAGTCCGGCTGTCCCGTTCGCAGCAGAACTCGGCGTGGATCGTCGGTGAAATCGCGCTCGAAGAGCTCTGGCGCATGGTGGACAAGATCCACGTCGGCAACAGAGGCTACGCGCTGATCGTCGGCGAGGACGGCCGCCTGATCGCGCACGGCAATCCCGACGAGAAGCGTCACATCGCGGATACCGACCAGAGCCGCGCCGGAGCGGAACTGACGTTCGCCGCGCGATTTCGCTCCACCGGGAAGGACTCGGACCAGTACACCGAAGGCGGACGAAACATCCTTGCCGTCGCCGCTCCCGTGAAGGAGTCCGCCGTGAACGCGCTTCTCGCTCCGGACTGGACCGTCGTCGTCGAGCAGCCTACCGACGAAGCCTACGCGAGCGCGCACAGAGCCGAACGGCAGCTGCTCGCCGCTATCGTTCTCGCGCTGCTCGGCACGATCATTCTCGGTTACCTCTGGGGGCGGACGTTCATCCAGCGCATCTTCGCGCTCACGCGCGTGACGCGATCGATTGCCGAGGGCAAGCTCGAGACGCGCGTCGCGCTCAGCGGCCAGGATGAAATCCGCGAGCTCGGCGACGCGTTCAACTCCATGGCCGATCGGCTCGTGGAGCTGCAGGAAGACATCAGGAAGCAGGAACGCCAGGTGATGTTCGGGCGCATCGCCGCCGGCCTGGTCCACGATCTCTCGCATCCAATCCAGAACATCGGCAACAGCTGCAAGCTGATTCTCAAGATGTGGGAGGACGCCGAGTACCGCGACACCTTCCGCCGCATGGTCGAGCGCGAGATGCAGGTCGTCAAGCGCGTGCTCGAGGATCTGCAGAACATCGCGAAACCGATCCCGCTCGAGCGCTTCCCCATCGAGTTGAACCGATCCGTCGGCGAGGCGATCGAGTCGATGCAGGCGCTCGCGGAAACCGCGGGCATTTCGCTCCGCGCGGAATTGTCGCCGGAGCCGCTCTACATCGAAGGCGACGTCTTCGCGCTGGGGCGCGTGTACCGCAATCTCGTCGTGAACGCGATTCAGGCCACCGCGCCGGGCGGCCTCGTCGTCGCAGCAGTGGAAGGGCACGGCGATCGCGTGCAGGTCCGCGTCTACGACACGGGCTGCGGCATTCCGGCGGACCGCCTGCAGGCGGTCTTCGAGGATTTCGTCACGACGAAGCGGCGGGGGCTTGGGCTCGGGCTCGCGATCACGCGGAAGATCGTGGAACAGCTCGGCGGCCGAATCAGCGTTGCGAGCGAAGTGGGCAAAGGGACAACATTCGTCATCGATTTCCCGCGCACGAGCACGCGCCCGATGGCGCAGGCGGCGGGATAGTTCAAGGGGGCAGTACAAATGTTCCGGAAATTGCTGCAGACGGCCCAGATCGAGGTGGACGGCCGGGTGTACACAGTCCACTACTTCGAGCAGAAGACAGCGCGCGGCGCGCGGCGCTTCAGCGGTGAAGTGGTGGTGAACGCGGGGGACCGTATCATCCTGGACGATGATTCGCTGACGAGCCTGCAGGCGAAAATCGCGCGCCTCGCGCCGGCGACGATCTACAGCCGCGCGCTCGCCTCGAAGACCGCGTCGGTCGCGGCCTGATCGCATCCGTACACAAAAGCGGCCGGGCACCAAACGCCCGGCCGGCGAGCGCCAGTGGGCCCGGGGCCTACTTTTTCGGCAGCACGGCGTCCTTCAGCTGCTTCGCGATCCGCGCCTTCACCACCGTCTTCGCGGGGATCTTGATTTGCTCGCCCGTCGCGGGGTTGCGCCCCATGCGGGCCTTACGCTTCTGCACGACCAGCTTCACCATGCCGGGCAGCACGAACTCGCCGGAGCGCTTTAGCTCCTTCTCCGCGAGCACGTTCAGCTCGTCGAAGAACTCGCGCGCCTGCGTCCGCTTCACCTCGAAGCGATCCGCGAAGTGCGAGAAGAGTTCGGATTTGCCCATTCTGCGGGCCTCTGCCATCGCTAATTCCCCTTGCTTGGGCGCGCTCCTGAAAGTCCCGCCTGAGCCGCGCGCGCGTTGCGGAGGCAGCGGAGAAAGAGGTCAAAATCAGGCTCGTATCCTATAGCGCGCGGTTTTACGGTGTCAATCGCGCACCCGCGAAATACCCGCATGAATGCTACACTTTTTTGCGATGGCGCTGGAGACGTTCCCGAATCCGCAGCCCGGCCGTGACTACGAGATCGCGATCCGCTGCCCCGAGTTTACGTCGGTCTGCCCGAAGACGGGGCTGCCCGATTTCGGCGAAATCCGCATCACTTACACCCCCGACGAACGCTGCATCGAGTTGAAATCATTGAAGTACTACCTCGTGGATTTTCGCTCGAAGGGGATCTTCTACGAGGCCGTCACCAACCAGATTCTCGACGATCTGGTCGCCGCCTGCTCGCCGCGCCGGATGACGGTCGTCGGCGACTTCACCGCGCGCGGAGGAATTTCAACGGCGGTGACCGCGACGTACCAAAAGAGTAGGCAGTAGGCGGTAAGCAGTCAGCAGTAGGCAGTCAGCAGTAGGCAGTCAGCAGTAGGCAGTCAGCAGTTGCCAGACGGACACAGAGTCCCGATCGAGGATTCCATCGATCTGCACGCGTTCGCGCCGCGCGACATTCCGTCGGTTGTCGAGGAGTACGTGCGCGCCGCGCACGAGGCAGGGTTTCGCGAAGTCCGCTTGATTCACGGCCGCGGTAAAGGCGTGCAGCGCGGGATCGTTCAGTCACTCCTGGAGAAACATCCGCTCGTCAGACGCTTCCACGACGCTCCGGAGTCACATCTGGGCGCTACGGTCGCCGAACTGGAACCCTGAACTCTAGAACTTCAGAACAAGCCAGGAACAATCCGCCACCGCACGCGCTCCATATACGCGCGATATGCATCGTCCTGCGCAAGCGTGCGCTCCTCGCGAATGGCGCGCAGCATCAGGGCGAGATCCGCAAGGGCGAGGACGCCCAGGTTCCAGTCGCCGGGACTCGAAATGACGAAGCCGACGTGAGTGATCAGGTAGCCGAGGTAGATCGGGTGGCGCAGGAAACGATACAGACCCGTGCACACAACGCCGCGGTTGGCCGGCGTCAGCCCGAAGCTGCGGCCGAGCGACAGTTTTCCGGCGACGACCACCATCAGGCCGATCGCGGAGATCGCGATGGTGAGCAACTCGGGAGCCCACGGCGTAACCGGCTCGGGACGCACGAGCGGCGGGCCGAAGGTCGAGAACACCGTGAGGATACGCGCCATCCAGGTGCGATCCACGGTGCCGGCAGAACGGCGGAAGAGCGTCAGGGCGACGACGAGCGCCTCGCTTGCCAGCAGCAGCAGGCCGGTGACGTGGCCGGTCTGCGCCGTGTTCTGTGCAATACGGACCGACATCGACGAGAACAGCGCCAGGATGCAAAACTTCGAGCCGAGCTCGCCGTAGGCCTGCCGCGACAGCGATTGACGCGGCTTGCCGACCAGGAACCGGTATCCGGGCGCGGTCCGCGTCAGTGCCAGACCCATCACTCGTTCCCCTGAGACGAGGTCTCTTCGAGGAAGTAGCTCGCGCACGCGGCGTCGAGCAGATCGCGGGAGATGACGGGCTCGCGCTGCTGGTAGCGGCACATATCCACCACCTGCTCTACGAGGTCGCGCGGATGGCAGGCGCGCATCTGCAGGTTGCGCGGCCCGTAGTAGGTGCGCTGCAGGTACTCCACCATCACCGGGTCGAAGGGCAATCCGCGCTTGCGGCAATTGAGCTCGAAGATCTTCGCGTATTCCTCGATCGTCGGGTTCTTTGCGCGAATCTTGTACGGGATGCGGCGCAGGAAGGCTTCGTCAGCCAGCGACTCGGGCTTGAGATTGGTCGCGAAGATGATGAAAACGTTGAACGGGATCTCGAACTTGCGCCCCGTGTGCAGCGTCAGGAAGTCGACGCGGCTTTCGAGCGGCACGATCCACCGGTTCAACAGGTCGCGAGGCGGAATCCGCTGCCGGCCGAAGTCGTCCACGACGAAGACGCCGCCGTTGGCCTTCATCTGGATCGGCGCTTCGTAGAACTTGGCGATCGGGTTGAACGTCAGGTCGAGCATTTCGAGCGTGAGCTCGCCGCCGACGACGACCACGGGACGGCGGATCTGCTCCCAGCGCCGGTCGTGCGCCGCCGCCGCGATCACGCTCTGCGACGCGCCCGTTGACGATGCCCGGATATGGTTTACGGGATCGAACATCGTGATCGTCTGCCCGTCCACGTCGATCGCATGCGGAATGTGCATGTCGCTGCCGAGCGCGCGTCCGATGCCTTCCGCGACGACCGTCTTGCCGTTGCCCGGCGCGCCATAGAGGAACAGCGACTTTCCCGAATTCACGGCCGGCCCGAGCTTTTCGTACATGCCTGCGCTCACGACCAGGTGGTCGAAGCCCTTCGCAAGGCAATCGCGATCGATCCACGGGCGTGCCGCCATGCAGGCGCGCACGTAGGCGTTGTATTGCGCCAGCGGTACGGGGGCCGGTCCCACGTAACGGTTGATGTCGAGGAACTGCATCGCGCGATCGCGCCCCAGGTCGGTCAGCGCGTAGCGATATCCGGCGCTTCCTGCGCCGCTCGCACCGCGCACTTCGACGAGCTTCTCGACACGCGCATGCTGCACCATCGCCTCGAGGACCGAGTACGGGAGCCGCATCGACTCGGCGAGGTGCATGCCGCTGCTCTCGCCGGCGATCAGGCTCTTCAGCATCAGCTGCGCGAGCGTGTCCGGATGCAGGCCGGTGTCGGCGATCGTCGCCGGCGGCGCTCCCGGCGCGGGAGGCGGTTCCGTCTTGACGGGCTCGACGGCGGCCGTCGCTGCGAATCCGCTCATAACCGTGCCTCCGCCAACTCCAGCAGGATGTGATGACCCAGCGACGTGCCGGATGCTTGCAGCGTTCCTGCGGGCAATTCCAGCACGCCGGCCGTTCCGCGACGCGGCAGTCGCAGTCGCCATGGCCGGAGATTTGAGACGCAGTCGATCACCGTGCCGGCCCCGTCGAGGGCGACGACGTCAATCGGGAAACGCATGCCGCACGTGTGCACGCCGCGGCTCGGAACGATCCAGAGCGCTTCTCCCGGCTCGAGTCCCGTGCGCGCGAGCAGGCCCACCGCACGCGCCGCCCGCGTGGCGGCGACGCCGACGCGGTTGGCAATCACGGTGTTCAGGCTGGCATTCCTCGCAACCAGGCGCCTCATCGCGCCTTCTCCACCATCGGGAAGAGCACGGTGATGAACTTGATGGCGGCGGGGCCGATGGTGATGACCCAGATCGCGGGGAAGATGCAGATGACGAGCGGGAACACCATCTTGACGCCGGTCTTCGCCGCCGCCTCTTCCGCGCGCTGGCGACGCTTCGTGCGCAGCGTATCGGAATAGACGCGCAGCGCCTGCGCCACGCTCGTGCCGAACTTGTCCGTCTGGATGAGCATCGTCACCAGCGACCCGAGATCGTCGACGCCCGTGCGGTCGGCGAGATTGCGCAGCGCCTCGGCGCGCGGCTTGCCGGCGCGCAATTCGAGGTTGATCAACCTGAGCTCGTCCGAGAGCTCGGGATACGCGAATGCCAGCTCCTGACCGACGCGCTGCAGCGCCTGATCCAACCCGAGACCGGCCTCGACGCTGACGACCAGCAGATCGAGCATGTCGGCGAGCGACAGCCGGATGCGATGGGCGCGACGCTTCGACATACGCGCGAGCACCATGCCTGGAAGGATGTATCCCAAGCCGAGAGCGCCCAGCGCGACGGTGATGTTCGGCCGCATGAAGATGGACGTGGCGAACACCGAGAAGAGGCCCAGCGCGAATGCGACACGGATGCCGAAGAAGAGCGTCAGCGCTTCGTCGCGCCGGAAGCCGGCCTGCACCAGGCGAAGGCGGAGGCTGCCGAGCTCTTTCGTCGAGCGCGGCGCCTTCTCGCCGAGTCGCTTGAGCATGCCGACCACCGCCTGGAACCGCGGCTTCTCCTCGACCGCGTCTTCGCGCGATATGAGGATTTCGTCGAGGCGGCGATCGATGACGGACGCCTGCGACGGCAACATGGCGTAGGCGATGGCCGCGACGAACGCGCTGCCGAAAGCGAATGCAAGCAGGGGCATCATCATCATGTCTATACCTCGATCTTTACGACCTGCTTGATCCAAATGTATCCGACGGTCTGCATGATCACCGTGGCCCCGAGCATCAGGTGTCCGAGGTGCTCGTTGAACAGCAACTGCATGTGCTCGGGATTGATGAACGCCAGCGCAATTCCAAGGAACGCCGGCAGCCCGAGCAGTACGTAACCTGTCAACCGCCCGTGCGCCGTGTAGACGCGGACCTGGCGAAGGATCTTGAACCGCTCGCGAACGACGTGCGCGAGGTTCTCGAGAATCTCGGCAAGGTTGCCGCCCGTCTCGCGCTGAATGAGCACGGCGGTCGAGAAGAAGCGCACGTCGAGCAGCGGCACGCGCGTCGTCAGGTTCGTGAGCGAGTCTTTCATCGGCAGACCGAAGTTCTGCTCGTCGAATGTCTTGCGGAACTCGGGGCCGATCGGCTCGGGCATTTCATCGGCGACCATCTTCAGGCCGGTCGCGAACGCATGACCGGCCTTGAGCGCGCGCGAGACGAGGTCAAGCGCCTCGGGGAACGCTTCCTCGAACGCGCGCATCCGGCGGGTCCGCTTGACACGCAGGAACACGAACGGCGCGGCAAAGCCCACTCCGCCACCCACTACCCAGCCAACATTCATGCGGATGGCGGTGGCGACGATAAATCCGAGTCCGAGGGCGCAGACGCCGGCGAGAAGGATCAGTGCGCTCAGGCTGATTTGCGCGCCGGACTGTTCGATCCAGAGCGTCAGGGCTGTGCCCTTCGCAGTGCTGCCGGCCAGGCGGTCGAGACCGGGGAACAGCCCGGCGTTCTGCTCTTTGACAAGGCCGGCGGATTCGGTCTTTTCGTCGGCGACCGCCGTGACTTCATCCAGGCGCGCATTCAGCTTGCGCTGAACGAGGTAACCCGGCAGGCGCGTCACGGCGAGAAAGCCGCCGAAGACGAGTCCGACGCCGAGCACGAAGACCGAGAGGACGAGAATGAGACTGGCCATCATCGCACCTCGGTTACGCCTTCGAACATGTCGGGCGGCAGGTGAATGCCCGACGCCTTCAGGCGATCGCACGCCTTCGGACGCACGCCCGTGGCGCGGAAGCGGCCGATGACCTTGCCATCCTGCGTGACGCCCAGCTTCTCGAACAGGAAGATCTCCTGCATGGTGATGACGTCGCCTTCCATGCCCGTGATCTCGGAGATGCTCGTCACCTTGCGCGTGCCGTCGCTCATGCGTGACTGCTGGATGACGATCTGGATCGCGGCGGCGATCTGCTGTCGCATCGCGCGCTCGGGTAGGTTCGTCGCGCCCATGGCAATCATCGTTTCGATTCTCGACAGCGCGTCGCGCGGCGTGTTGGCGTGAACGGTCGTGAGCGAGCCGTCGTGCCCCGTATTCATCGCCTGGAGCATGTCCAGCGCTTCCTCGCCTCGCGTCTCGCCGACGACGATGCGATCTGGACGCATACGAAGGGCGTTGACCAGCAGCTGCCGCTGCTTGATGGCTCCCTTGCCTTCGACGTTCGGCGGGCGCGTCTCGAGTCGCGCGACGTGCTCCTGGTGAAGCTGGAGTTCCGCGGCATCTTCGATCGTGACGATGCGCTCGCGTTCGGAAATGAACGCAGACAGCACGTTGAGCAGCGTCGTCTTGCCGGCGCCGGTGCCTCCGCTGATCAGCATGTTCAGGCGCGACCTGACGCAGTGCTCGAGGAATTCGAGCATCGGCCGCGTCATCGAGCGGATGTTCATCAGGTCCTGCGCCTTCAGGCGCTCGGCAGGGAAACGGCGGATCGAGAGCAGCGGACCGTCGACCGCGAGCGGCGGGATGATCGCGTTGACGCGCGATCCGTCCGCCAGGCGCGCGTCAACCATCGGCGAGCTGTCGTCCACACGGCGGCCGACGCCGCTGACGATGCGGTCGATGACGCGCATCAGGTGCTTGTCGTCCTGGAACGTGGTGGGCAGCCGTTCGAGCTTGCCCTGGCGCTCGACGTAGACGTTCTTGTAGGTGTTGACCAGGATGTCGCTGACCGTCGCGTCGCGCAGCAGGGGCTCGAGCGGACCGAGCCCGAACACTTCGTCGATGACGTCGGCGAAGAACGCTTCCCGCTCGCTCATGCTGAGCGGCGTGCCCTCTTCGCCGATCAGCTCGAAGAGCAGCGTCCGGATTTCGGACTCGGCGCGCGCGCGGTCTGCAGATGCGAGCGCCTCGAGGTTGAGGCGGTTCAGCAGCTTCCGGTGAACGTTCGCCTTCAGCTCGAGATAACCCGGCCTCGGCGCGATGTTCGTGGCAGCAGCGGTAGCGATCATCAGAACATCCCCAGGAAGACGCGGCGGCGTTCGGGCTCTGCGGCGACCGGTTCGCCCATGCCGACGAGTTGACGCGTGAACTGATCGAACTGCGTCGCGATTTCAGTGTTGGTCGTGAGCGACAGCGGCACGCCGGAATTCAGCGCGGTAGAAACCGTGCGGTAGTCGCTCGAGAACGTGTGGTAAATGCCGTACCCCAGCGCCGTCTCGATCTGCTTGGGCGCGATCAGATGCTGGTCCGACGCGCGGTTCAGCAGGACCTTCACGCGCTCGCTGCCCGCACCGAGCTGGCGGACGCGATCGACGAGCCGCTGCGCGTTGCGGATCGACGGCACGTCGGGGTTCGTGACCAGGAAAATCGTGTCCGCGGCATACAGCGCCGCGGCCACGCAGGCGTTGATTACGTTGCCGGCGTCGATGATCACGTAGTCGTACGCCTTCGCGAGGACGCGGAGCAGCTCTTCGAGCGCTCCGGCGTCCTGCGCGTTCGGCCTGTCGAACTGCTCGGAACCGGCGAGGATATCCAGGCCGGACTTGTGCTTCGCGACGAGCTCCTTCAGGAAGTCCTTATCGAGACGATGAAGGTTCTCGATCGCGTCGAGCACGGTGAACCGCGGGCGCACTCCGAGAAAGAGCGCGACCTCGCCGAGGCAGGCCTTGAGATCCACCACGACGGTGGGTCGTTTCGTGAGACGGGCCAGCTCGACGCCGCAGTTCACCGCGACGGTCGTCGTGCCAGCGCCGCCTTTCGCTCCAAGAAACACGTGAGTGACGCAGGGCGGCTTGGCCCCGGCCGACGCGGCTTCACGCCTCGCCGCCGTGCGCCGCACGGCGCCGTGGAATGACTCCTCCGTCGCGCGTGCCGCCTGCGAACCCTCTGCCGCGTTCCAGGGAAAGAACTCGTTGGCTCCTGCGCGCATGGCCTGCAGGATTAAGTCGGGCTCCGCCGCGTTGGCGATCGCGAAGATCGCCAGGCTCTGGCTCGTCGCGCGCAACCGCTCAATCGCCGCCATGCCGGAGGAGGCGTCCGAACGGATGTCGACGATGACGAGATCGGGCCCGGTCCCTTCGGCGGACCGACTCTCGACGATGCCGACGGGAACGCCGCAGGCGCGCACCATGCGCGCGACCTGCCGCTTGAATTCCTCGTCGTAGCTGATGACCTGCGCAGTAACCTGAGCCATGAGGAGCCTACTGAACCAGACGGATAGCCTTCGGCATATATTCGGTGCCCCCGGTTACCGTCTTCTTGCGGATGCCACCGATGGGGATGATGCGTCCATGGATCTCGCTCCCGCTGCCGATGTACTCGACGAAGAAGCCGATCCAGTTCGCCGTCTGCAGCGACGCTACGCGGCCGGTTTGCTTTCCGTAATCGTAGTAGTCGGGGTTGTATAGCGGAATTGGGAACACCCTCGGGCTCTGACGCTCGCCATAGGCGCTGTTGTCTATCGTATCCGTGGATTCATTCCAGACCGCCTTCGGATCCTGCGCGATGAGGGCCTCGATGCCTTGGACGGTGGGACCTTCCTTCGAGCCGGGCTCCTGCACGAGAGGATCTGGCACGCTGTACTCCGTGTGGTTGCAGTTGGCGATGTTCCATTCGTAGTCGTTGCCGCCCGTGTCGTCGGTCATCGCGAGCGAGAAGTAGAAACTCGGCTGGATCTTGGTCCCGTTGCTCGCGCGCAGCACCAGCTTCTCGCCCCGGCTCTCTTCTGAGTTGTAGCCGGAGTACGCGGGATTCGGCTGGTTGGTGCCCGGTAGGTACTGGGGTTCGTAGACGTCCGCCGGGCTGAGCAGGTTGCCCTTCTTGTCGTAGCGGCTGAAATCCGCGTCGACCGTCCACGGCACATCTTTCGGGTTCTTCTCGATCCAGCGATCCGGAATGGTGAACGGCTTGACGCAGGTCATCGCGTTCGCGGGCGACGCTTCCGCCGTGGCGACGGCGTTGACGCCTGCGGTGTCGATGCCGAAGTACTTCGCGATCATCGTCGAGACGGCATTGCCGTGCGCGGAATCGCGCCACACGCGCACGCGGACGCGGTTCGGCTCACCCGCCGCGTCGTTCAAGAACTCGATGTCCTGGAACGCGACCGCCACCGTAACGCCGATGACTTTGTTGGCCTGGGCCGCGGCAATCGCGTTGGTCACCGCCGGACCGGTCGCGGTGCGATCGTCCCAGCTGTCGAACGCGAGTGCGGTGGCGCCGGCCAGCGCGCCGGCGTCGGCCGCGTTCTGCGCCTGGCTGCGTGCCGTCATCACCATGCCGACGTCGATCGCCAGCATGCTCGCGGCGACGAACGCCATGCATCCGAGCCCGACGAAGACCAGTGAGAAGCCCGATTCGTCCTTGGCAAGTTTCCGGAAGCGTGTCAGCTGCATGATCAGTCTCCCTGCGCCGGCGGCTTACTGAACGCCTTTTTTCTTCTCGACCTCGGCCTGGTATGCAGCCTGCGCCTGGCGCAGCCGCGCGGCGGCCTCGGCGATCGTCTTTTCGTGCTTCTTCAGCTCTTCCTGCTTCTTGCGATCCGCCTCCGCGGTCCTTTTCGCCACGGCGGCTTCACGCTTCGCGCGCTCGGCGTCGAGCTTGTCCTGGCGCGCCTTGTCTTCCGCGGCCTTCTTGTCCGCGATAACTTTTTCCTTTGCGGCCTTCTCGTCGGCGGCGCGCTGCATTTCGGCAGCCTTCTTCTGCTGCTCGCGCTCACGCGCCATGGCCTTCGAATCGACCTTCGGTTCTGGCGCGGACTGAGGCTTCGCCGTGACTGCCTGCGTCTTTGGCGCTTCCGCCGCCGGCGCGGACGTCATTCTGGCAGACGGCTGCTGCGCAGGTACCGTTGCGACCTGGTTCGCGGGCGCGGGCGTGGTCGGCGCCGCATCCGGTTCGCGGCGCGTATCGCCGCCGCCCGGACGGCCCGATCCTGAGGCCGGGTACCTTGGTGATCCAACATACGGCGCAGGCTGCGGCTGCGTCTTCGACGGCGCGCCGAGATATGGTTCCACGGCAGCGGGCAGACCCTGCGATACGCCGGTCGATCCGCGGCGGACGATCTGCGGCGTGATCATGACCACCAGCTCGGTCTGCTGCTTCTGATACGCGCGGCTGCGGAACAGGTAACCGAGCACCGGAATGTCGCCGATGCCGGGAATCTTCGACATCGTCGACGACACCGTGTTGTTCATCAGCCCGGCGATCGCGAACGTCTGACCATCCTGCAGCTCGACTTCAGTCTCCGTGCGGCGGCTCGAGAGCGCGGGCACGCGGAATCCGGAAACGCTGACGCCGTTGGCGAAGTCGAGCGAGCTGACCTCAGGTCTCACCTTCAGGTTGATCAGGTCGCCACCGAGGACAGTCGGCGTAAAACTGAGGCGCACGCCGAATTCCTTGAACGTGATCGTCACCGCGTTGTTGCCGGCCCCGCCCTGCGCCACCGGATAGGGATACTCGCCGCCGGCCAGGAAGCTGGCTTCCTTTCCATTGAGTGCGATCAGATTCGGCTCGGCCAGACTCTGGAAGAGTCCCTTGCTCTGAAGCGCCTTCACGACGGCGCCGACACCGTGCTTGGAGTTGAACAGGAACAGGTTCAGGAAGTCGCTGAACGTCAGGATCCCTTTATCGTCCGAGGTATCGAACTCCGGCGCGGCGAACTGCTGGGTGGTCGATCGTGCGAACCAGTCGTTCTTGAAACCATTGGCGATGAACGAGGCCCCGAGCTCCTGCAGCGCGCTGCGGCTCACTTCCGCGAAGCGCACGCGCAGCAGCACCTGATTCGACGCGACGCCTTCCTGCTGCTTCAGCAGGTTGACGATGTTCTCCTTCTTCTCGACGTAGCCGCCGGCGACGTCGGCCGCCTTGTCGATGACGTACTTACTCGACACCGTTCCCGAGAGGACGACGTCTTTGCCGCTGCTGGCAACCGTGACCGGCTCGCCCGCGAACAGTTGCTTCATCTGCTCGATCAGATGCGTCAGGTCGCGGCGCACGTTGACCTCGTAAGTCTTGATGCCGCCGGCGCGGTCCCACACGAACAGCGAGATGATGCCCGGCGTTTTGCCGTGGATCAGCAGCTGCTGCGGCGCGGTGACCATCGCATCGGCAACGTCCGGCACCGTCAGCGACACGCGCGCTATCGGCGAGCCGACGTTGAGAATCGTCGAGCGCCCGACCAGCAGGTCGATGCTCGTCGCATCGCTCACCGCCGCGGCGGGGCCCGCGGTCATCGCGCCGGGGGCGCCGCTGAACGCAACCGGCTGCTGCGCCTGCGGCGTCGCGACGAGGATGACGATGATGTAGATGACCAGCGCGGCGATCTTCACGGCGCGACGACGGGGTTTCATGTTTCCTCCAGATGTATGGCGCGTCGTCATTTGATCACCTCGGCCGAACGCTTATCGCCACGGATGATTTCCACGGTCGGCAGCGCCGCAGCCGCCGGGGCTTCCTGTGTCACGGGCACTGCCGCCTTGCGCGGACCGGACTGCCCACTTCTCGCCGGCGCGGCGGCGCGTACCTGCCCGAGGAGGGCGCCTGGCTTGACGCCGGGTGTCTCGGGCGCGCCCTGGTCGAGCGGATTGCGAAGCGCGAGCTGAATCTTGCCTTCCGTGCTCGCCAGCGCGAGGCGCTCTGCCTGTTCCGGAAAGACGAGGAGCGTGACGACGGTCACCTGCATCGGCTTCCCTTTTTCCTGGTCCTGCTCCATGCGCGTTCCGGCCGTGAGGACCTGCACGTTGGAGAGAATGAGCTTCGTCGTCGCGTCGCTCGGCTGATTCGTCAGGTTCGCGGTCACGAGGACGTCGACGCGCGTGCCCGGGAGGACATAGCCGGCGACACCGATCACTTCGTTCACGCGCACCGACACGGCGCGCATGCCCTCAGGAATGACCGGCGGCAGCCCGGAGCCGGCTTCCTTGGACGCGAGCTTCGCGTTCAGGACCGGCTCGTTCTTCACCATCGGGACGATCAGGCCGCGGCCGATGACGTCGGACGGCTTGCTGAACGACCCTGCCGGCGCCTTTCCCGCGGGGAAGTCCACGATCGTCAGGTCTTCCTTCTTCAGCTCGGCGCCAAGGGACAAGTCGGCAGCGGCGACGACCACGGGCTGGGTCGGCGCGTTCACGGTTTTCACCGGCTGCGCGTTGATCACGTTGTAGGTCCCGTAGGCGAGACCACCGCCGGCGAGTATCGCCAGCGCGAGAACGGCAAAGATTCGGTTGCGCATTGGATGTCCCCTGACTACTCGTTTCGCATCAACGTGGAGGCCTTCATCGTGATCGGCCCGCCGGTTGTCGTATCCGCCGGCGCCACCAGGCGCACGACCGGATTCAGCACCATGAACTCGAATGGATAATCGATCTCGACGCTTGACGCCGTGGTCGTTCCCGTCAGCGCCACGGTGCGCGAGATCGGGATCTGTGAGTCGCTCAGGTCCTTCAGGCCGCCTCCCTTGAGGTAGTCGCGCACGCGCGTGCGGACTTCGGCGTCGGTCGTGCCCTCGATGACCGCGAGCCTCGCGCCCTCGCGCGCAGCGTTGGTCAGGACCTGCTGCGTCTGGTACGCGCGGCCGAACTCAAAGATGCCGACCGAGATCAACAGGATGATCGGGACCGTGACCGCCGCCTCGATCAGCGCCGCCCCTTTTTGACTTTTGAAGCGTTTCATCTGGTCACCATCAGGGAAACGAGTGTTCCAACAGCGATCGCAGGGCCGTAGGCAAATCGATTCGCTCGCGCCGGAGCCTCGATGGCCGCGCGCGCGCCCGCGGGCGATGTCACGAGCCGCGACGCATCCTGCAGGGTGGACGCGAGCACGCCCCGCTTGAGCGCGACGACAAGGGCGAAGACGCCGCCCGTCACGGCGGAGTAGAGGAACGCGCGGAGCGCCAGGTCCGGGCCGACGACGGCGCCGACGGCACCCATCAACTTCACGTCCCCGGCGCCCATCGCGCCCATCACGTGCGCGGGCATCATCAGGAACAGTCCGGCCAGCAGGCCGAGCGCCGCCTGCCCCGGCGTCACGGAACCGCCGCCGAACGCCATCCCGAAACCCGCCGCGGCGATGCCGCCGGTGAGCCAGTTCGGGATACGGCGCGTCCGCACGTCGAGTACGACGGCGGCGGCGAGTCCGAGCGAGAGAATGAGCAGGGTCAGCATGGCGATCAGAAATTCGAGGGGATGGCTTTCCAGAAAACGTTGTAGACCGTCTGGCCGACAGTCGACACCGCACCCATCGCGACGATGGCGATCAGGGCCGCGAGCAATCCGTACTCGAGCAGATCCTGCCCTTCCTCGGATGTCGGAAAGGTTTCGTTCGCAATCTTCAAGAACGTGGCGACGGCGTCGGGCGATGGCATCGCGTGATCCTCCAAGGTGGGGCCGGAAGCAACATGCTTCCGGCCCCGGTCGTCGTGTTCGCGAGTGACTACGAAGCGGGCGCCGCGGCGCCGAGCTTGTCCGCGATGCTCTGGAAGATCGTCTTCACGCTGCCGCCGGCCGCGGTCACCGCCGCGATCGCGACGAGCGCGATGAGCGCCACGAGCAGCGCGTACTCGAGCAGGTCCTGGCCCTCTTCGTTACGAACGAAAGACTTCGCAAAGTTCACGAGCTGCATGACATCCTCCTGGGACGTTGGGCACCGCAGTGCGGTGCGATGTGCGGCGTGGCCGCGTTGTGCGTTGAACTGCGCGGCACCACGCCGCGTCGCGGCAGGCCTAATCGCAACTGACGTGCCACGCCCGCTGGTCACAGGCGCGCAACTCCCCGCAAGTATCCGCACGTATCGACACTTGCGGCGATCGCGGCGCGCGCGGGGCGTGCGATCCCGTGCGACCGCGACCACCCCTCACCCGCCAGTTTCGTATCCGCCAACGCCAATTTCGTTGCTCGCCGGGGGCGTGCGCGGCCGTGTGCGGCAAACACTCACGTATTTCCGCGTGATCTAAGGACGGCACGTGCATTGCGATTAAGGATGCGCACCCTGCGAGGGAGCGGTTGCCATGACTTTGAAATTGGGTTTGAGGGAAGGCGCGCTTTCAGCCGCCATATTCGGTGGAGTGTTATTCGCGCTGGTCTCCGTCGACCCGCGCGTGCGCGATCACGTTTCTGATTTCATCGGCCGGGGCACGAGCGTCGCGCCTCTCAGCGCGAGGGCCAGCGAGCTCGGCGACGCCCTGTGGTCCGCCGCGCGGCACCAGAGCATCGAGAACGCGCCGCTTCTCGTGTTCGCCACGGTCGGCGGCGTTCTGACGATCTTCATGTTGAGGAGCTAGTGGCCCAACCTCTCGTCCTCGCGATCGAGCCCGATCTCCGACAGGCCGCCATCGTCAAGCGCATCGTCAAGGAAAAGGCGCGGGCGGACGTCGCGGTCGTGGATTCGCGCGACGCGGCCATCGCCGCGATCAAGACGTCGATGCCGGACGTGCTGTTGCTCAGCGCGCTGATGTCACCCCGCGATGAAGACGAGTTGATGGCGCATCTGCGGACGCTCGAGAACGCGAGCCATCTCCAGCCGCACACGATTCCGCAGCTCGCGTCCGCGCTGTCGGCGGCCGAGAGCAGATCGTCCGGGGGGCTGTTCTCGAGCTTCCTTCGTAAGAAGGAGCCGGAGACGGTCATCTCCGGTTGCGATCCCGACCTGTTTGGAGAAGAGGTCCGCGTCTATATCCAGCAGGCCGCGGACAAGAAACGGGAACTGCTGAACAGCGCGCGTCCCGCGCCGGACGTCAGGCCTGGATCGAATTCAAGCGCGCGTCAGGCTGCGCCCGACCCCGAGCCCGCCGCTCCATCATCTTCATGGTCGTCCCCTTTCGAGTGGAAGCCCTCGGGCTCTTCGCGTTCGACGGTCCAGCAGACCAGGGCTCCGGAGTTCTCGGTCCCTGAATTCAAAGCCCCTGAGTCGATCGCTCCCGAACCGTCGTTTCCTGAAGCGTCGGCCGCCGAGGCGTCGGTCCATGAACCGTCGGTCCCGGAACCATTTGTCCCCGAGCCGGTGCTCGAGGCGCCTGTCGTCGTGGAGCCGCTGGCGGCCGTGGCGGCGACGGTCAAAGACGAACCCCGGCCCGAAGCCGTGGAACCGGTCACGCTGGCAGCCGCACCAGAGCCTGCCGTGACGACCGCACCCGAAAACAATGTCGTGCGCATCGCGGATCACGAACCGGTGCAGGGACGCGCAGAGAAGATCGTTGCGCGCGTCCACGCGGACTCGCCGGCAAAATCGGACGCGCTGAAATCATTCGCGCGCAACGAATGGACGCGCGACTCGAAAGTCAGTGAACGGCTCGGGCCGCTCGCGCGATGGGCCCGCAGCGAGCCCGTTGCCAGACCGAAGGCGGCGCCGGTCACTGCCGACGACGTCCGCGCATTGATCGCATCGCTCTCGGTTCCTCCGGCGGTCGCGAGCGTGACCTATGCCAGAGGGTGCCGCATCCGCCGCGTGCGGGTGCCGGCCGCTCCCGACTCGGACACTTCGGAGGTGCCCGGGCCGGTGATCGTGTCTAAGAAACTCCTCGCCGAGCAGCGCGACAAGCGGCCGACCGCGTAGACGGCACGCGCATTGCCCCGGCGTCGGGCGGCGCTTCACGCGCCCGCCCGAATGCCAGCAAATTCGATCGACGATCGCGAAACCTGCAAACTGCAGCCGCCGCACGCGGTGCAGCCGCTGCCACCTGGCGTGTCCATCGGCGCGCAGGTGCTTGCGCGCGGGCGGCGCTGCCGTGTGGATGCGGCCGTGCCGCATCACGACTGCTGCGAAATCCATCTTGGTCTCCCGGGACGTCCGCGGCCACAGGTCCTGCTGTGGCCTTTCGATCGGCCGGTTCCCCTCGAAGGCGGCCGCCGGTTCCGCGCTGTCAGGCTGAGAACGTGGACTCGCACCGTCGCGCGTTTTCTCCGCTCTGAACTCGATCCGCAGACGCCTCGCGCCGTTCCTGACGACGTCCATGTTGTTCCCTACCAGCTGGCGCCGGCGCTTGCCGTTGCGCGTGGCGTGTCACGCGTGCTCCTCGCGGACGAAGTGGGATTGGGAAAGACAATCCAGGCGGGATGGATCGTCGCCGACATCGTTGCACGCGAGCCGGCCGCGCGTGTGCTGCTCGCCGTGCCCGCGAGTGTCAGGCGGCAGTGGATCGGCGAGCTCGATGGCCGGTTCGGCATCGCCGCTGCCGAAGTGCACGCCCGATGGCTGCGCCGGATGGTGGCCGACTTGCCCGCCGACGTCAGCCCGTGGGCGCCCCCCGGCGTGTACGTCGCCTCTCTCGATTTCCTGAAAAGACCCGATGTGGCGTCATCGATCGCGCGGCACGTCTGGGATGCGCTGGTGGTTGACGAAGCCCATACGGCAACCGCCCCGACGGAACGACACGCGGCGCTTTCGCTGATCGCGAAGCGGACGCGCCGCATCATCCTTATTACAGCAACGCCGTACTCGGGAGATCCGGCGAGCTTCGGATCGATGACCACGCTCGGCGCTGTGTCGGAGGAACGGCCGCCAATCATGTTCCGCCGCTTCCGGGAAGACGTCGGCGATCCGCGTCGGCGGCGGCACCGGTTCGCGACGGTGCGCCTCACAGCGCCGGAGAGGCGGCTGCAGCGGTTGCTGGAACGCTACAGCCGCGCCGTATGGCACGAGGCGCCGGAAGACGTCAGCGGGGCGAGGCTCGCCGTCACGATCCTGCGGAAGCGCGCGCTCTCGTCACCGGCGGCCGCCGCGCGGTCGTTGCGGCGCCGGTTCGAGTTGCTCGCGTCGCGCACGCCCGCACCGCGCCAGCTCGCGTTATTCGACGACGAGGATGTCATCGATGACGACCTGTCGAGCGCCGCGCTCGGCGTTCGCGGGCTCGCAGATGCGGCACTCGAGGAGCGCTGGCTGGCGGATTTGATCGAGGCGTCGGAGTCCGCGGCGGGGCATGATTCGAAGCTGCTCTACGTTCGCCGATTGCTGCGCCGGCTGCAGCACGAGTCAGTAGTCATCTTCACGGAATATCGCGACACGCTGCTTTATCTGGCCGACCTGCTTCCGCCGTCGCTGCAATTGCACGGCGGGCTATCGGCGACGGAGCGGTGCGACGTCCAGGCACGGTTCAACCACGACGGCGGCCTGCTGCTCGCAACCGACGCGGCCGCGGAAGGCTTGAACCTCCACGGCCGCTGCCGCACCGTCATCAACTACGAATTACCCTGGAACCCGGCGAGACTCGAGCAGCGCATCGGACGCGTCGATCGGATCGGTCAGCCGCGCACCGTCCACGCGGTATCGATCACCACCCGCGATCCTGCCGAACAAATTGTCATTGCGAACCTCGCGAGGCGCCTCACGCGCGTCGTCGCGGCGCTCGGACCCCGCGATCGCCTCGGAGCGTTCCTCGATGACGCGCGCATTGCCCGCGTGGTGATCGGCGGCGCATCACTGATAGAGACCGACTCCGTAGGAGCGGACGCCCTGGCGACCCGCGAGTTCATAGAACGCGCGCCGGCGACGCTTGACGACGAGACGAACGCGGCCGAACGAATTCAACGCGCAATGACACTGCCGGAACAATCGTGGGGCGGAGAGGAGGTCACGGTGGCGAGCTTGCGTGCAGACCGCCTCGTCGATCGCGGCATTCTCGTTATTCACCGCTGCGCGGCACAGACGGTCGACGGCGTGGCTGCGGCACGAACCCTTGTGGCGTTGCGCGTTCAGTGCTGTCCTTCAAAACCGCGATCGGCGCTTCACGCTCGAACGATTGCGAGAGAAGCAGCACACGTGACCGCGGATCCGATGTCATTCGATCCGCTGCTGACGGTATGGTTGGTCGACGCGCGGAGATATCACGAAGGCGCCGTAGATGCTGCGCTGGCTCGAGAGACGGCTCTACAAGGACAGGCGGCGGCTCACTGCGAGGTTCAGCCGGGCCTGTTCGACAAGCGCGCGATCGAGCTCGCCGAACGAGAAACACAGGCAGAGGGCGTCATTGAGGACGAACACGCGCGCCGCATCGCAGCGCTCCAACGATCTCGTGAGCTGCAGATCGTGTGCGCGCCAGTAGCCGTGCTGATTGCATGGTGCTGAGGAGCATCTCTGGATCTCTCGCGTCGGTCGATCTGCTTGCGACATCAGGCGACAGCGGCATTGCAACGGGACCGCTTCGTACTGTTCTCGCGCGCGCGCGGCTGGCGCTGGGACCCGCGAGCGCGGCGCGTACGGTCCTCGATCTTCAACTGCTGCCGTTGCTGCGTGAAGCGGGCCTGGACGCCACGATTCTCCGCGATGAGGCGGGTGCGTCGATCGCCGCGTTCGGACCATCGGATGGACCTGCCGCGGGCGTGCTCTCTGCCGGCGCCTGGGGCGCAGACTTGCGGCGCCTTCGCGATCGCGCCGCGAAAGTCGCGCCGGAGGGGCGCTGGTGGTTGGGGGGCAACGGCGTCACACTGCGAGTGATGGACGCGTCGCGTGCATATGCGAAGCGCGTGCTCGACTTCGATCTCCAGCGGCTGGAGGATGAGGACGACGCGATTCGAGTGCTCCGGCGCATCCTGACGTGCGGCGCGGACGGCCTCACCAACCTCGGGGCCCTCGTCGCGCACAGCGGCAGGCACCGCGTCGAGGTCGGCCGGTCGCTGCAGGCGGGCGTCGAGAACGCGCTCGGACAGCTCGTAGGTGGATTCGCTCGCGGGAGACGTCGCGCGTCTGAGGCTGCGACGTTCGGCGACGCGCTCACGGTCATTTATCGGATCCTGTTCCTGCTGTTCGCGGAAGCGCGGGGACTCGTGCCGCAGTGGCATCCCGTTTACCGCGAGAGCTACACGATCGAGTCGCTCCGGCCCGTTGCGGAGTCGCGAGGTTCGCCCGCAGGGTTGTGGGAATCGCTCCAGGCCATCTCACGGCTGGCGCATCGCGGCTGCACCGCAGGAACATTGCGCGTCGTCCCCTTCAACGGGCGGCTGTTTGCACCGGCGGCGGCGCCGATCGCCGATTCCTTCCGCCTGGACGATCGCGTCGCGCGCGAGGTGCTCCTGGCGGTCACCACGCGATCCGGAAAGGACCGTCGCGAGCGCATCTCGTACGGCGACCTGGGGGTCGAACAGCTCGGCGCCGTGTACGAGCGCGTGCTCGACTACACACCAGGCGGTGCCCGCAGGAAAGGCAGCGGCACCTTCTACACGCCGCGCGCAATGACCGAGTACCTGGTGCGGCGCACGCTCGCTTCACTCGTCCGCGGCAGAACACCCGAGGATCTGCTCGCGCTGCGTGTTGTGGATCCGGCGATGGGAAGCGGCGCCTTCCTCGTCGCGGCTTGCCGCTACCTCGCCGAAGCATACGAGGACGCGCTCGTAGCGGAAGGAACCGTCACGCGGGGCGATCTGACTGCGAGCGACCGAGCGGCCTTCCGCCGTGTCGTGGCGCAACGTTGCCTGTTTGGTGTTGATGTCAACCCGACGGCAGTGCAACTCGCGCGGCTGTCACTGTGGCTCTGCACGCTCGCTGCGGATCGTCCGTTGACATTTCTCGATCACCATCTGCGCGTTGGCAACAGCCTCGTTGGTGCGACATCGGCAGATGTGGCGCGACAGCCGCCGGGACGCGGCAGCCGGCGCTCCACTGGTCCGCTGCCGCTGTTCGACGAGGCAGACCTCGCGGTGAACGTGGCAGCGACGGTGGTGACGCGCGTCGGACTCGAGCGACTCCCGGACGACAGCGCAGCGGTCGTGCGCTCGAAGGAAAGAACGATCGACGACTTGGCGGGCGGCAATGCGCCGCTCGCGCGCTGGCGCGAGTTGTGGGACGCATGGTGCGCAGCATGGTTCTGGCCGGCGGACGTTCCGGCGCTGACCGCGCGGGGATGGCCAGCGTTGCAGACGGCGCTGCGCGGCGGTGTGTCAGGACTACCGCCTGCGCTCGAACAGGAATGGCGATCGACCGCACGTGACGTGGCATCGGCTGAACGGTTCTTTCATTGGGAGCTCGAGTTTCCCGAGATCTTCTTCGACGGGCAGGGTGCGCGCTCGACGTCGGCAGGTTTTCACGCGGTGATCGGCAATCCGCCGTGGGCCGATGCTCGAGCGATCGCGGCATTCAGCCGCGAGTCGGGATGCTACCGCGTCCAGGGGCGCGGGCATGCGAACCTGTACCAGGTTTTCGCCGAGCGCATGCTGCAGCTCGCCGCGCCGGGAGGCCGCATCGGCATGCTCATGCCATCAGGCTTTCTCGCAGATCACGGCTGCGCCGAGCTTCGCCGGTACGTCTTTGAACGGTGCTCGATCGATGCGGTGGTCGGGTTCGATAATCGTGAGGGCCTCTTCCCTATCCATCGCGGACTCCGCTTTTCGCTGATCACTGCCACGAACGCCGGCAGGACAAGGGAGTTCCAATCGCGATCCGGATTGAGATCCGCGGACGACCTCGAGGATGTGCCTGACAGCGGACGAATTCCGCGCAGCATCGATCTGCCGCTCACGTTGATTCGGCATTTCAGCGGCGAGGGGCTCGCCGTCCCCGAAATCGAAAGTGAGCGCGACCGCGCAATCCTCGCGCGCGTGCTGTCCGTAGCGCCTCCGCTGGGCGGTGCAGAGGGCTGGGGGGCGCGATTCGGACGCGAACTGAACGCCACTGACGACAGGCCGCATTTTGGGGAGCGCGGCCTCCCGGTCCTCGAAGGCAAACACATCGAACCATATCGCGTTCGGCTGGCGGAGGCGTCCCGGTTCATCGAGCGCAGAATCGCCGGACGCCTGTTGGGCCCGCGAGCGGGATTTGACGCCGCGCGCCTTGGCTACCGTGAGGTGGCTTCGTCCACGAATCGCCTCACGTTGATCGCGGCCGTGATTCCCGCGGGCGCCGTGACCACGCACACGATCTTCTGTCTTCGGGAGCCACACGACGAAGATCTGCAGTGGTTCCTGTGCGGGATGTTCAACAGCTTCGTCGCGAACTACATCTCCCGGCTGCGCGGAGGGACGCACCTCCCCGCGGCAACAATCCACAGGCTGCCGGTTCCGGCGCCGGCGCGCGACAGCGAAACGTTCCGCCTCGTCGGCGCACTCGCGCGGAATGCCGCAGACGATGAATCCGTCCGGGCCGAGATTCACGCGCGTAGCGCGATCGCGTACGGACTCGACGCGAACGCGTTCGCGCACGTGCTGAGCTCGTTCCCACTCGTGGCCGAGGACGAGCGCAAGGGTGCTCTCCGCGAATTTCGGCGCCTGTCGGATGGGATATAGTTTTCCGATTCCATGGCCAATTACGGCTTCGCCATTGACCTCCGGAAGTGCATCGGATGTCACGCGTGCACCATTGCCTGCAAGGCAGAGCACGAGATCCCCGTCGGCGTGAACCGCTGCTGGGTGAAGACCGTCGAGAAGGGTTCTTTTCCAGAGACGCGCCGGTTCTTCTTTCCGGTGCTGTGCAATCAGTGCGAGGACGCGCCATGCGTGCGCATCTGCCCGACCAACGCGCTCTTCAAGCGCCGCGACCGCATCGTCGATCTCAATAGCGACAGCTGCATCGGCTGCCGCGCGTGCATGGAAGCGTGTCCGTACGATCAGCTCTTCATCGATCCAAACACGCACACGGCCGAGAAGTGCAACTTCTGCGCGAACCGCGTCGAGAACAAGCTGCTGCCCGCGTGCGTGATCGTGTGCCCGACCGAATGCCGGATCTTCGGAGACCTCGACGATCCGGCGAGTGAGGTCTCCCGGATCGTGCAGCATGAGGCGTTCACCGTGCGAAAGCCCGAGAAGGGTACGGGGCCGAAGGTCTTTTATCTTGGGGCGGAAGAAAGCGCGATCAGGCCCGAGGCGGCCGCGCGTCCGTTCTATTACAAGGAAGGACAGGTCCACCTGCGGCCGAGCGGGGCGCCGGCGGAAGACCCGGCCTCGCCCGGAGATCCGCGTGTGGATTACGACATCCCGCACGGTAAACCGTGGGGCGTCGACATGGTCCTTTACCTTTTTATGAAGGCGGTCTCGACCGGCGCGATGCTGCTTGGCGCGATCCTCTGGCGGCTGGGACATGACGGACCGCTGGTGACGCTCGTGGCACCGGCAATTTCCACAGTGTTCATCGCCCTCACGTCCGCGGTCCTCGTGTTCGACCTTGAACGGCCGGAGCGCTTCTACTACATCCTCACGCGATCGAACTGGCGATCGTGGATGGTGTGGGGCGCGTGGTTCCTGGCCGGCCACGGCATCGTGAGCGGGCTCTGGCTCCTCGCGGGATGGTTTGGCTGGACGGGGGGGCTGACGATGCTCGCAGTACCGGCAATCGTATTCGCGGTGCTCGCGACGACGTACACCGGATTTCTGTTCGCGCAGGGGCTCGGCCGCGATCTGTGGCAGGGCCCGCACGCGGCCGTACATCTCATCGCCCAGTCCGGCGCCGCGGGTGCCGCGTCGCTGCTGATCGCCGCGCTCTTCGTGCCCGACGTGCCGGCGACCGCGCGACAGTGGCTCGGATGGGTGCTCGCCGGCTCATTGCTGGCGCACGTGGTGATCCTCGTTTTCGAGAACGTCCTCACACCAAGCGCGACGCGCCATCACGAACTGGCCGTGCGCACGATTCGGGAGGGGCCGTTCGCACCATTGTTCTGGGGAGTGGCTATCGCGGGCGGCGGCGTCCTGCCGTTCCTCGCAATCCTCGCGATGGGAGGGAGCGCACCCGCGGCGATCGTCATACCTGTGTCGCTGCTCGCCCTGGCCGGCAGCGCCGCGTGGGAATACATTTGGGTGGAGGCGGGCCAGAGCGTCCCGCTCAGCTGATGGAATTCAGATCGCATCCCGATCCGTCCGAATGGGACAACTACGTCGACTACGAGTCGACGAGCTGGCCGAAGAAGGATCGGCGGAACTACTGGATCATTCCGTCCATCTGCTTCAACTGCGAGTCGGCGTGCGGCATCCTCGCCTACGTCGACAAAGAGAAGATGGACGTCCGCAAGATCGAGGGGAACCCGGTTCATCCGGGCAGTCGCGGGCGGACGTGCGCGAAAGGCGTCGTCACTCCCAACCAGCTCGAGGATCCCGATCGCATTCTGTTTCCACTGAAGCGGACGGGCGCGCGAGGTGAAGGGGAATGGGCGCGCGTCACGTGGGACGACGCGCTGACCGAGATCGGCGCTCGCATCCGCAAGGCGATCGTCGAAGGGCGACGGCACGAGCTGATGTATCACGTCGGCCGGCCCGGCGAGGATGGATACGCGAACCGCGTGCTGCAGGCCTGGGGCGTCGACGGCCACAACAGCCACACCAACGTCTGCTCGTCATCCGCGCGGCTCGGACACTTCCTGTGGACCGGCGCGGACCGGCCCTCGCCCGATTACGCGAACGCCAGCACGATCCTGCTGCTCTCCTCGCATCTCGAGACCGGGCACTACTTCAACCCCCACGCGCAGCGCATCATGGAGGCGCAATCGCAGGGCGCGACACTCATCACGATCGATCCGCGCCTCTCGAATACGTCGGCGAAGGCCAATCTCTGGCTGCCCGCGTATTCAGGCACGGAAGGCGCGCTGCTCCTCGCCATCGCGAAGATCCTCCTCGACGAAGAGCTGTACGACAAGGATTTCGCCCGCAACTGGGTGAACTGGCGCGATTACCTCCGGGCTGAGCATCCGGGCGCACCAGAAACCTTCGACGAGTTCATCGCGACATTGAAGCGCGAGTACGCGCAGTTCACGCCGGAATTTGCCGCGGGGGAAACCGGTGTCCCGGCCGAACGGATCATCGAGGCGGCGCGGGCCATCGGCCGCGCAGGCAATCGGTTCGCTACGCACAGCTGGCGCGCCGCGGCGGCGGGAAACTTGTGGGGCTGGCAGATCACGCGGTGCCTGTATCTTCTCGTCGTCCTCACAGGCAGCGTCGGAACCGTTGGCGGCGTGAATCTGCACGTCACCAACAAGTTCGTTCCCAAGCATCCGAATCCGCCACCGGCACCTGAGTACTGGAACGAGCTGCTGTTCCCGCGCGAGTTCCCGCTCTCGTTCCACGAGCTCAGTTATCTGCTGCCCCACTTCCTGAAAGAAGGGCGCGGAAAGCTCGACGTTTACTTCACCCGCGTCTACAACCCGCTCTGGACGAACCCCGACGGGTTCTCCTGGATGGAGATGCTGCAGGACAGGGACAAGATCGGCCTGCACGTTTCGCTCTCGCCTACATGGAGCGAAACCGCGTGGTTCGCGGATTACATCCTGCCGATGGGACTCGGCACCGAGCGCCACGACACGATGAGCCAGGAAACACACGCGGGACAGTGGCTCGGCTTCCGGCAGCCCGTGCTGCGCGTTGCGCGCGAAAAGCGCGGCGAGAAGTTCAGCGCGACGCACGAATCCAATCCCGGTGAGGTCTGGGAAGAATCCGAGTTCTGGGTCGCACTCAGCTGGAAGATCGATCCGGACGGCGCGCTCGGCATCCGCAAGTTCTTCGAAAGCCCATACCGTCCCGGCGAGCCGATCACGATGGACGAGTACTACGGCTGGATGTTCGAGAACTCCGTACCGGGCCTGCCGGAAACAGCCGGCAAGGAAGGGCTCACGCCGCTGCAGTACATGCGGAAGTACGGCGTGTTCCAGGTCTCGGACAAGAGCTACAGCCGCGCGCACGAACGTCCGCTGACGGAAACGGAACTGAGCGGCGGGGTCTTTACACAGGACGGGACGACGGTGCTTCGTGAGGGGACGTGCGCGGGAGTCCTCGTCAACGGTGTGCCGTGTGCGGGATTCAACACACCCTCGCGGAAGCTGGAGTTCTACTCGCCGACCTTGGCGCAGTGGGGATGGCCGGAGCACGCGATCCCGCGTTACGTGCCGGGTCACGTGCACTGGCGCGATTTGAAGCGCGAGGAAGGGGAGTTCGACTTGCTCCCGAACTTCCGCCTGCCGACGCTGATCCACACGCGCTCCGCCGTGAAGTGGCTCTACGAGATCTCGCACACGAATCCGCTCTGGATCGCGACAGCGGACGCGAAGCAGTACGGCATCCAGACGGGCGACCTGGTCAAGCTGCGCACACGAATCGGATCCTTCGTAACGCGGGCCTGGGTCACCGAAGGGATCCGTCCGGGTGTTCTCGGGATGTCGCACCATCTTGGCCGGTGGCGCTTGAAGGAAGACACCGGCGGCGCGCGAACAGCGACATCGCTCGTCTCCATCGCGCGTGACCCTTCGACGGGGCTCAGGGCAGGCGGCGGAGGCCGGTACCGCATGCGCCAGGAGCACGGCGCGCGCCCCTTCAAGAGCAACGATCCGGACAGCCAGCGCATCTGGTGGAGCGAGATCGGCGTCCATCAGAACCTGACATTCCCGGTGCAGCCAGACCCTGTCAGCGGCATGCACTGCTGGCATCAGCGAGTGCGCCTGGAACGCGCCGGTCCCGGCGACCGCTACGGGGATATCGAAGTTGATACGGAAAAGGCCCACGAGGCGTATAAAGAGTGGATGCAGCGCACTCGTCCGGCGCCCGGTCCTGACGGCACGCGCCGCCCGTATTGGTTCGACCGGCCGCTGCGGCCAGTTGCCGCGGCCTATCGGATGCCGTTCACTGAGAAATGAGGTTCAGACAGCCGCTCGAGTCGGTCTGGGCTATCTGGGGACTGGTCGCGTTCTTCGGCGTGGTCGAAGCGACGGCGTGGTTTTTTGCCGGCGGCGTCCCGCGCCGCCCCGGCGTCGTCGTCCCGGTGCTCACCGCCTGGGTGGTGATGATAATCCTGGCGTCGCTGGCCACGCGGCGGCTCGGCACCCTCGCGCACCGCATCCGCGTGCACGAACACACCCACCGCGAAAGGCTCGGCGAGATCGAGCAGTTGCAGACCCAGAACGCCATCCTTGAAATCATCGCGCGGTCGGTTGACGTGACGCTCGCCTTCCAGGCGCTCGCCTCGCGCATTGCGCGGCTGGTGCCGTGCGATCGCGTGGGATTGGCGCTCCTGAGCGAGAACGGGCAGGAGTTCCAGACCTACACGGCGCGCGTGCACGAAGAGGAGCGGCGAGCGCGCCCCCGCCCGGATGTCGTCTTCAAAGTCGAGCAGACCGTCCTTGGAAACGTCGTCCGATCGCGGGAAGCGTTGATCATCGGCGATGTCTCGTCCGCGGCGGCGGATTTCCTCGATGCGAACATCCTTCACACCTCGGGCTTCGGATCGGCGCTCATCGTTCCGCTGGTTTCAAAGGGACGCGTGGTGGGAACGCTGAACCTCGTGCAGCGCGCGAGGAACGCGTACCTTCCCGAGCACGTGAGCAGCATCCAGCCAATTGCCGAAATTTTCGCCGTCGCCGTGATCGCGCAGCAGCTCCAGCTGGCGCTGGGAAAATATCGATCGATGGAGGCGATGTCGGAGCTGACGCTCTCGATCGCGGCCGAGATCAACAGCGCGCTGCAGACGATCGTCGGGCACTGCGATCTGCTCGAGCGCGGCTATCCGGATCCGAATCTTCAACGCGACCTGGCCACCGTGGTGCGACAGGCGCAGCGCATCGAAGGGTTGCTGGCGAAGATGCGTACCGCCGCCAGCCAGCGCATGAAGGAAATCGAAGCGGCCGTCACGCAGGCAGGAATCCCGTCCAGTCCCGAAGCGTTTACCGATTCGACGAACCCCCAGGTCTAGCCCGCTTTCAGCTTCATCCACGCGAGCGTCACCGTCACACCAAGCAGCACGAAGACGACGATCGTCGTCAGGACGAAGAACCAGTCACGCATGCGCACGTATGCGACAAGCGACACGAGAACGCGCATGATCGGTGTAGCCATCAGCACGAGCAGACCGAGGGTCAGGGCGCCGTTCGACAGCGTTGTCGTGCCGGATGCCATCCAGGCAACCAGTCCGAACGCGAGGCAGAGGGCAGCCGACAGCACACCCGCGTGCAGCACCCAGCCCAGCTTCCGCTCGAGGCGATCGAGCGACTGGTCGGGCGTCCTCACAAAAAGGCCTTCCGGAAATACAGCAGCGAGACTGCCGCGAGGATCACCGCCATCAGAAGCTTGAGCCACTTCGCGCGCGCGCGTCCGCCGAAGCAGAATCCTGCACGCGAGCCGGCGAGAACACCGAGCACCGCTGCCGCCGCGAGCAGAGGATCGACCTGTCCGCGCGCGTAGTACAGCGGCACCGACGCGGCCGCCGTGACACCGATCATCAGCGCACTCGTGGCGGCCGCGGCGCGCAGCGGCACGCCGCACCACGCATTCAGAACGGGCACTTTGAGGATGCCGCCCCCAATCCCGAGCGTTCCCGACACGGCACCAGCGACGAGCGACGCGAACATGCCGAGCGGAAGCCGCTTCACGCGGTAGGCGACTTCCCGTCCGCTCTCGTCTTCGTAGAACCTGCCGCCGAGCAGCCCGGTATCGGCATCCGCGCTCAGGATGTTGCGCTTCTCGAGACGCGTGACCATCAGCACAGCGATCAGCGCGGTGACGATCGCGAAGATGAGACTGAGACGGCCTTTCGAAAGACGTTCGACGGTGATGCCCGCGATGAGACCGCCGGTCGTGGACGCCACCTCGAGCAACATGCCGAGGCGCAGGTTGATGGTGTTGCGGCCCGCTGATCCCGCCGACACCGCGCTCGACGTTGCGATGACGGTCATCAGGCTGACGGCCCGCGCGATTTCGAAATCGATGCCCAGCGCGGCGTTCAGGAACGGCACGAGAAACACGCCGCCGCCGATACCCAGGAGCGACCCGAGGCCGCCGGCGACGGCGCCCGCGACGACGACTCCGGCGACGAGTAGGAAGCTCATTGTGGGTGTATGATTTGCGGCGGGATCGCGGGAAATTCTATCGCATGTTTCAACGTTTCTTCGACGAGGGGCTCGCACAGGCGTCGTTTCTCGTCGGCTGCGATCGCACCCGGCACGCTGCCGTCATCGATCCGCGCCGCGACGCGTCGGTCTATGTCCAGGCCGCGAAGCAGCTGGGCGCCACCATCGTCGCCGCGATCGAAACGCACGTGCACGCGGATTTTGTTTCCGGTGCCCGCGAGCTCGCCCGTGACGGCGTTCGCGTGATCACCGGCCCCGGCGCGGGCCTGCACTTCGAGCATCACGAGGCGCCCGACGGCGAGCGGATCGCCATTGGTGACCTCGCGATGAAATTCCTTCACACGCCAGGCCACACACCCGAACATATCTGCGTGCACGCGGAAGCGCCTGGCGAGCCGCCGCGGCTGTTCACGGGTGATCTGCTTTTTGTCGGCGGGGTCGGCCGGCCGGACCTGCTGGGCGAAGCGCAGACACGCAAGCTCGCGAACGAACTGTTCGATTCGCTCCGGCGTGTCATGGCCCTCGACGAGCGCACCGAAATCCATCCGGGCCACGGCGCCGGTTCACTCTGTGGCGCGGGCATCGGCAAAGATCCGTCTTCCACGGTCGGACGTGAACGACGGCAGAATGCGATGCTGCAGTACGACGATCGCGCGGCGTTCGTCGCGGCCGTTCTCGCGGACGTTCCCGGCACGCCTCCTTACTTCGCGCGGATGAAGCGTGTGAACGCCGAGGGCCCCACGTTGATCGAGAACACGTGGGCCGGGCGCCGGCTGCCCGCGATACAGCCGTCGGCTGCGGCTGCGCTCGCCGCGGATGGAGCGCTCGTCATCGACCTTCGTCCGGGTGATGCGTTCGCCGCGGGACATCCGGATGGCGCAGTGAACATCGCGTTCGGATCGAAAGTCGGGTTCTGGGCCGGCTGGGTGGTTCCACCGGATGTTCCGCTCATCCTGCTCGCGGACGAGCCGGCGCAGGCGCAGGAAGCAGGTCTCCAGTTGCTGCGCGTGGGGCTCGACAACCTGGAAGGAACCGTCGCCGGCGGATTCGAGGCATGGACGCGCGCCGGGTTGCCCGTCGCGAGCGTCGAACGGATATCCGTCTCGGAGCTGCGCGATGCCGTCAGCCGTGGCGAGCGCATGCAGCTGGTTGACGTGCGGACGCCGCGCGAGTGGACGGGCGGCCACATTGACGGTGCGATCAACATCCCCGTCGGAGAGATTCCCGCGCGCATCGGAGAGTTGCGGCGCGATCTCGGCATCGCGACGATCTGCGAGGGAGGCTACCGCTCCATGCTCGCCGCATCGCTCCTCGCGCACGAAGGCATCACGCACCTGGCGAACGTGACCGGTGGAATGGCCGCCTACCGCGCGCGCTCGGAGAGGTAACGACATGAAGCAGCAACAGGTCGGCAACACGGTCCGCGGCCAGCTCGACGCGGTCATTCACGGGGAGACCGCGGCGCGCATTCCGGAGCTGGTCAAGACCGTGCTGATCGGTTCGTTGCAATCCGGATCGCTCGCGGTACCGCGGGAGCTCTGCAAGCCGGTGGAGGGCAGCTACGCGAGACGATTGCTGCACCGCGATCCCTCGGGGCAATACACCATGGTCGTGATGACGTGGGGTCCGGGACAGAAGACCGCGCTGCACGATCACGCTGGCATCTGGTGCGTCGAATGTGTGGTCGACGGCAACATGGAGGTCGCGCAATACGACCTCACGTCAGAAGAGAACGGCCGATTCCGCTTCGAGCAGCGCAGCCGCGTCCTTGCAGGCCGCGGATCGGCGGGATGCCTCATCCCGCCGTTCGAGTACCACACGCTGGGCAATGCATCCGAGAATCCCTCGATCACGCTGCACGTGTACGGGGGAGAGATGGATCATTGCCACGTCTTCGAGCCGCTCCCGGACGGCACGTATCGCCGCGTCCGCAAGGAACTCGCCTACAACCAGTAGCGCCGCGTTACTTCTTGTTGTCGGACAAGTTCTTCGGCGAGCGCCGGTTCAGCACGTCGATCATCGTCTTCGCGGCGGATGGAATCGCGACCGATCCCTTCACGATGTCCCGCGCGGGAATGGCGCTGCCGTAGACGAGCGTGTTGGCGTCGTTGTCCGGACGCAGCGTCGATCCTTCCAGCGAAACTCCGGCAAATAATCCGCGCGCGCGCGAGTAGGTGAGCATTTCCGCCTGCATGACAATGTCGGTGGACGCGCCGGCCGTGCGCCCTTTTGGACCCGCGGCCGCGGACGCATCGGCGCCGAGCTTCACCTTGCTGCCGAGCACTGACGTTGCCCCGCGAGCGTTCATGACGAGCAGCACGAAGTCCGTGCTCTGACCGCCAAGCTGAAACCCGATGCTGCCACCCTCGAGCGCCATGAGGGTTGGCGCGCTCCAGGTTCCCGTGAAGTCCTCGCCCGTGCGGCAGGTCATCGCGCCGCGGCCATAGCTGCCCCCCACGCCGATGGCGATTTTCTTCACGCCGGGAAACACGATGACGCATTCCGCCTTGTCGAGCAGATCTGCGGGGATGTTATCGGGGATGCCGACAATTTCCTTGAGCACAGTGGCGCAGGCGCGCAGGCGGTCTTCCTCTTTGCCCTGGGCGCCGAGCGTAACGGAAAGGCCCAGTAGTGCGATAACCAGCTTCTTCATACGATGAGTCTAGCGCGTCTGGCCGGCGACGTGCAGCTTCAGGACGGAGTACAGCGTGGACATGATCGGCGTGGGGACGCCCAGCGCCGCCCCTCTCCGAACCACCGTGCCCTGGAGCGCCTCGACCTCGATTCGCTTCCCTTGCTGCAGGTCGATGAGCAGCGACGAGCGCATCGTCCCGGGAATCACATCGATGTAGGGAATGATGCGGTCGACAATGTCGTCTGCGACCGGCACGCCTTCGGCTCGAGCGACAGCCTCGATTTCACGACAGCCCGCCAGGAACTGCGCCTTCGTGAATGGATCCCCCCATACTGGACCGATCGGCAATCGCGCGGCGCCGGTGAATCCTGCAAGTGACGCGAGGAAGACGAACTTCTCCCAGATCGGAACGCGGCCGTCGCCGACCGGGTACGACTGGATGTCCGCGCCCGCGAGCGCCTCGTGAATGCGGGTCACTCGGTCCGTAATACGCGGAAGCGATCCGAACGCTTCGCCGAAGACGATACGGCGATGGTCGCCGGTCTGAACGATCAGGCCGGGCCCTTCGAGCGCGGTGGCGATGTAAGTCGTGCCGCCCAGTGTCCGCGCCTCGCCCGCGATGGCGGCGACCTCTCCCGGACTATCGACGCCATTCTGAACGGTGAGCACCACTGTGTCATCGCGCAGCATCGGGCGCAGCAGCGGAAGGGCGGTGGGATTGTCGTAGGTCTTGACCGAGACGAGCACGAGATCGACGTGACCGACCTTCGCCGTGTCCTCCTCGCCGCGGCCGCGGGCAACGAAATCGCCAAGCACCGGGCTGCGGATCTCCAGGCCCTTCTCGCGGATCGCGGCAAGATGGGCGCCGCGCGCGATGAATGTCACGTCGTGTCCCGCGCGCGCGAGACGCGCGCCGTAATATCCGCCGACGGCTCCCGATCCGAGAATCGCAATTTTCATTTCTTCGAATACCAATATACCGGCAGCCCCAGCGCGAGAAACCCCAGGCCCGCAAAGGACTCCATCGGGCGTTCGATCAACGTGTTCACGACGACGAGTCCCGCCGCGCCGATGTACACCAGCGGCACGAAGGGATAGCCCCACACGCGGTAAGGCCGCGGCAGATCCGGCCGCGTGCGGCGCAACCGGAAGACACCGAATGCACCCAGGACGTGCAGCAGGCTCGACGCAAAAATCACATAGGTGAACAACTGCTCGTATGTCCCCGACAACGCGAGTAGCGCCGACCATGACGCGAGTGCAACGATGGCGATGTGCGGTGTTCGATAGCGGGGGTGCACCCGGGCCGCGATCGGCAGGAACACGCCGTCTCTCGCCATCGCGAACAGCAACCGCGCTCCCGCGAGAATCGCGGCCGCGTTACAGCCGAACGTCGAGATGATCACTGTCAGCGCAACGAAGCGGGCACCGGCTGCGCCGATCATGATCGTTGCGGCGCGTTCGGCAACCCGGCTCACGCCGCGAAGCTCGCCGATGGGGATGGCGTAGAGGTACGCGACATTGACGACGAGGTAGATCAGCGTCAGCAGCAAGAGACCGATGATCAAGGCCCGCGGGAGATCGCGCTGCGGCTGGCGCATCTCTCCCGCAATCCACGTGACGCAGTACCACGCGTCGTTCGCCCAGAGTACGGCGATCATCGCGACGCCAAACGCCGCAAACGGTCTCGGAACGTCGGGGACGACGGGCAGCCACGCCGGCGCCGTATTCGACGCGATGAGCGCGAGGATTGGCAGGGCGGCAAGGCCCGTCACCTTCGCGATTGTCAGGATGACGTTCACGCGGTTGCCGCTTCGCACGCCCACGTAATTGATCGATGCGAGCGCCGCGATCGAGAGGACCGCGACGATCTGCGCGGCCGACACGGTCCACGTGCCGGCCGGCGTCGGCATCGAAAAGATCACGCGCGAGGTCGACAGCGCCGGTGCGAAGTAACTGACGTAGTCCGCGAACCCGACCGCGACGGCCGCGATGCCGCCGCTGAAAAAGATCAGCAGCGCGGCCCACCCGTAGAGAAACGCAGGGATGGGACCGAACGCCTCGCGAAGATAGACATACACGCCGCCGGACCGGGGAAACATCGATCCCATTTCGGCGTATGTCAAGCCGCCGCTGAGCGCGATCACACCGCCCGCCGCCCACGCCAGAAGAATCAGAGTTGGAGATGGAACGGCGGCAGCCATTACCCCTGTCGTCAGGAAGATGCCGGACCCGATGACGCTGCCGAGGACGAAAAGGATGGCGGATCCCAGACCAAGGGCTCGGACTAGACCTTCGTCTGGAGGGGCCGCAGCGGGGGTCTGAGTTCCAGAGGCGGCCACGCGCCGGAACTTTAGCATGTGCCCCGCCGTCCTCTGCGGCAACAGGACCGCACAGGTCACATATCCGTGGTCGAACGCGGGTCATTATGCCTTCAAACCCGCACGCGGTGATAGAATCCGCCCTGCCGCCATGGCCGCGCGCCTCGCCACCCTCCTCGTCGTCGCCATCGTGGGCACGACCCTCATCGCTGGACTGATCGTCGGCGCGCAACGGGACGACAACAGCGGTCCTGTCGATCTGATCGTTCACAACGCCAGGGTTTACATCGCAGACGATCTCGGCTCCATGGCTGAGGCGGTTGCCATCCGCGGCAACAAGATTCTCAAGGTCGGCAGCGAGCGCGAAATCATGCGCTATCGCCGGCCTCAGACGACGGTGCTGGATGCGAAGGGGGCTGCCGTCCTTCCGGGCTTCGACGACGCGCACGCCTCGATCGTCGCCGGTGGCCTGTCGACGGACGGCGTACAGCTGTTCGGCGCGCGCACGCTCGACGAGATCCGCGACCGCATCGAAGCCTTCGCGTCAGCGCGGCCCGATGCGCCATGGATAACCGGATACGGCTGGTCGTACGACGCCATATCCGAACCGACGAAGGCGCAACTCGACGCGATCGTCAGCGATCGGCCGGTCAAATTGCAGTCGCATGATGGTCACGCGCTCTGGGTAAACACACCCGCGCTGGCTGCCGCGTCGATCACGCGCCGAACTCGCTCACCGAAGAACGGCGTGGTTGTTCGCGATCGCCGCGGCGAGGCGACCGGGCTGCTGAAAGACAGCGCGATGGCGTTCGTCGATCGCGTCGCGCCGCGCGCCACGCGCGAGGAGCGCGCCAGGGGATTGCAGGCGGCGATCAAGGACGCGCAGCGCCACGGCATCACGAGCGCGCAGGATCTGGGCGCTGCGGCCGGGGACATCGATCTCTACGACTCGGCGCGCGAAGCGGGCGCGCTCGGTCTGCGTGTTTACGCCGCCGTGCCGGCAGCCTCCACATCTGCGGACGATCTCGATGCGATCGCGAAGCGCTTCCCCGACGATCCCCTGCTGAAGACCGGACTCGCGGCGCTGTCCATCGACGGCTCTGTCGAATCGCAGACGGCCGCGATGCTCGCGCCGTACGCGCCGCGCGGAAGCGCCAGTGGTTCAATGTCGATGACCGCGGACGAATTGTCGCGCCTCGTCTCCATGCTGAACGCGCGCGGATGGCAGATCGCGATCGAAGCCTCAGGCGATGCCGCGCTTAGAAGCGCTCTCGATGCCCTTGGCGGAGCGCCGAAGGCCGCGAATCGGCCGAAGGGGCCCCGCCATCGCATCGAAGGGCTCACGGTGATCGATCCCGAGGACGTCCCGCGCTTCGGCGCGCTCGGCATCGTGGCCTCCATGCAGCCGCTGCATGCAACGGCAGACGAATTGACGACGTGGTCGAAGAACCTCGGGCCGGATCGCGCGTCGCTCGGCTGGCCCGCGCGCAGCCTCAGCGCCGCCGGAGCCCACCTCGCTTTCGGAAGCGACTGGCCGCGGCTGCCGCTCAATCCTCTCGCCAGCCTGCGCGCCGCCGTCGCGCGCTCTGAGATCCACGCCCCCGAGCAGCTGACCCTCAAGTCCGCGATCAACGCGTGGACGTCAGGCGCGGCGTGGGCTTCATTCGACGAGCACCGCAAGGGCACGCTGAAAGCCGGCATGCTCGCCGACCTCGTGATCCTGTCCACCGACATCTTCGCCGGTCGAACCAGGCTCGAGGCTGCGGAAGTGGTAATAACGATCTTCGACGGAAAAATCGTCTATCGCCGCGCGTCCTGAGCGTCTGCGCCGTGGACCACGGCTCCCCCCTTCATCACAAACCTGATCTTGCGCAAGGTGGAGATCTCGCGAGTGGGATCGCCGTCCACAGCGACGAGGTCCGCGAGCAGGCCTTCCTTGACCATTCCGATGCGCGAGTCCATGTGCAGCACGCGCGCGGCGATTGACGTGGCGCTCTTGAGCGCGTCGATCGCGGGCATGCCGTAGGCGACCATCAACTCGAGCTCGCGCGCGTTGTCACCGTGGGTGAAGACGCCGACGTCGCTGCCGCTCAGGATCGTGACGCCCGCGTCCAGCGCGACCTTGAAGCTGGCGCGCTTGCGGGTGATTCCAGCGGGTTCCGGTCCTTCACCCTTTTTCCAGCCGGCGTATTGCGAGGTCGCGTCACCCGCCGCGAGTGTCGGACAGAGCGCCACGCCGTGGTCCTTCATCAGCGCGAAGACTTCCGGCGTCCCGCCGTCCCCGTGCTCGATCGTTTCCACGCCCGCGAGCACGGAGCGCCGCATGCCTTCCGGCGTCGTCGAGTGTGTGACAACGGGCCGGCCGCTGCTGCGCGCGGTCTCGACGATCGACTTCAACTCGTCGAGCGAGAACGTCGGCGCCGCCTCTCCATGCGTGCCCCACCGGTAATCGGCGTACACCTTGATCCAGTCGGCGCCATGGCCGATCTGATCGCGCACGACGCGGACCAGAGAGGCGGCGTCGGCCTCCTCCGCCCCCTGCGGCACCTGCCACTGCAGCGCGAAGCCCTTCGGGCCGTAGCTGCCAGTGGCGACGATCGCTCGCGTGGTGACCAACATGCGCGGCCCGGGAATGATTCCCTGCTCGACGGCCTGCTTCAACTCGACGTCGGCATACGCGGCCCCCTCGGTCCCAAGATCGCGGATGGTCGTGAAGCCTGCCATCAGCGTGGCGCGCAGGTGGTTTGTCGCGCGCGCGACGCGAAGTCCGAGGCTTTCGTGCAGCACCTGGTCGTTCCAGGTGGTCTCGTTGTACGGATGCAGCAGCACGTGCGAGTGACCTTCGACCAGCCCCGGCATCAACGTGGTCCCCGGCAGATCGATCGTCGTCGCGCCGGCAGTGGCAACGGATGCGGCTGGACCGGCCGCGTCGATCCGATCGCCGCGAACGCGCACCGCCCATCCCTCGTGGATCAATGCACCGTCAAATACGCGTGCCGGGCGCAGGAGCGTGACCGACGTCGCGTCCCGCGGCGGCGCCTGTCGGCCTCCCTGTGCAATGAGAGCGATCGGCAGTGAAGCGAGCAGAGTGAGGACGGCACTACGACGCATGGCGCTCCTTTAATACTTCAGGACCATCTCGACGACGTAACGCGACGCCGGACGCGATGGATCGCCGAGGGGGCGCAGCAGCACGATCTCGCCCGGCTGCATCGGCGCGATCGTCCGCGGCGACGGCGCCTTTGACCAATCCGGCAGATCGACTTCCTGCCCTGCCTTCAGTGACGCGTCCCACAACGGCGCCGCTATCAATCCGTGCGCGTCGATCGTTCGTATCGCGCCGTAAGTCCGGAGATCGCCAAGGTCGTTGATGTTCGCCTGCATCACGATCTGGCGCTTGCCATCGATTGTGCGCACGCGACGGTTGGCCGAGATGCCAATATCGGCGGTGAACGGGCGCACGCCGGTGCCCGAGAGGATCGTCGCATCGCGGACGAGAATGTAGAACAGCTTCGTTTCGTTCATCGGCAGCGACTCGTAGCGCTTCGGATCCGCCTTCTCCACGGCTCCAGTCGCGAGCGCGTCGAGCGCCGATACGATCCCGATGAAGTTCAGACGGACGAGCGAGGGATCGGGGTCACTCGAAGGGAACCCTCCCGTCTCGATCAGCACGACCGGTGTACCCCACAACGTGAGATTGTCGCCAAACGCGCGGACCTCGAACTCTTCGTCGTACCGCCCGACTTGACCTGAGGCGAACGGTTCGAGCGAATCGCGGATTACCGCGCAGAGCTTCTTCGTCAGCTTCCGGCCGGCGTTCTCGGAGCGCGGTTTGTCGTACGCGACCGACAGCAGCGAGATCGACGCCGGCTTCGGCGGATCGCCGACCGATGTATTCCACCCCTGATTGTGCAGATTGAAGCCGACGCGGGGATTCAACCGATCCCGCACGGATTTGAGCAGCTGCCCTTCCGGCGTCTGCAGGCTCAGGGCGTCGCGGTTGATGTCGATCCCCTGCGAGTTGCGGCGCTGGAAACGCTCCGCGCCGTCCGGATTGAGCATCGGAATGACGTACAGAGTCAGCGTCGAAAGAATCCGCTGCACCGCCGGATCGGTACGATGCCGCTGAAAGTATTCGAAGAGGTCGAAGAGCGCGGCGGTGGCCGTCGGCTCGTCGCCGTGCATCTGCGACCAGAGGAGCACGCGAAACGGCCCGGTGCCGAGCGACACCATGTTGATCGATCGCCCTTCGAGCGACGAACCCACGCGCTCGAAAAAGATCCGGGAAGGATCCGCCTGAGCGACCGCCTGCAGCCGACGCTCCACTTCATCGTGTTCGAGCAGCGGCGGCAGCGGCGGCGATACGTGCTCGGCATCCCAGATCTGGGCGAGATCCTGCGCAGTGAGTGACGGCGTCTTCTGCGCCAATGGCGCGAACACAAACAGGGCTGCCGCGATCAACGAGCGAAGCATGTCGGCCATTATCTGCGAGAATGACGGCCCGATGGAGGGACTGCTCCAGACGCCGACGGCGACCGCATTCGATGCCGTGTCATCGCTGCTCTCCGCGGCGGTCTACGTGCTCGTGGCGCTCGCGGCCCTCGCGCAGGCGCCGCGCGATGCGCGTGTGCGCGTCTTTCTCGCCGTCGCCCTCGCCGGCATCGCACCGTACGGCGTCACGGCGTTGATATGGCAGCAGCGAGGGCAAGGCATCTGGTCGAAGGCGGTCATCTGCACAGTGGGCCTTTCCCTCATGCTGGGAAGCCTGGCCCTGTTTCATTTCGCTCAAGTCTTTCCGTGGCGGCGGCCCTGGATTCGCGCGCACGGCATCTGGTTGTGGGGCGGTTATGCCGGCGTGCTCGCGATTGTCGCCGCGGCTGCATTTCTGACACCGTCGTTTGATGTCGGCGGGGATCAGCTGGGCGCGATCTCCGCTGGTTCGGCAGAGGTACTCGCCGTCGTGCTACTTCTGGTGGCGATACCCGTTCTGTTTGTTCTCGGAGTCATGACGCCGTTCGCGGCGCTCTTGTCGCTCTATAAGAGCTGGCTCATCGCGCGGACGCGGGGCATCGACGCAGCCCGCATCACCACGTTCTGGATGCTCATCAGCCAGATGGCGGGCGGAGTGCTCACCATTCTGATCATCCCGCTGCTGCGGCTCGTCGCGCCAAGAGGACCCTGGGTCACAATCGCTGCGGCGCTGCTCTTCGCGTGCGGTCTATTGATGCCGATCGTGTTTGCGGCCGGCGTATGGAAGCTGCGGGTGCTCGAGCTCGAAATCGAAGCGCTGCCTCAGTAGCGCCGCGCGATGGCGAACAGGATCGCGCCCACGGCCAATGCGCCTGCCCCTGCGTACAGCTGCGTGGCGGTCGCGCCGAAGAGGATCGCCAGTGCGATGACGATCGCCGCAGATGGGATGACGGGCCCGAGCGGGACCTTCATTGTGGGTTCCGGTACCACTCCGGCAAAGCGCGGGCTCCGGAGCCGCAGTGCTGCCGCGCACGTCGCGACGTACACCAGCAGACGGCTGACGGCGCTCGCCTGCGCCATCGTCACGAACGAGCCTGTCGTTGCGAGAACGAGAGACACGCCGGCTGTAAAAAGGATTGCAACGACGGGAGTCCCGAATCGGGAACTGACGCGTGCGAATACGCGCGGGACATCGTTGTGTTCGGCAAGCGCGAAAAGGCTGCGCGAGCCGGACAGCGCCTGCCCCATGTTGTTTCCGAGCGTCGAAAAGATGGCGCCGAGCGTGATGATCGCGGCTCCCGTCGCGCCCATGATCAGGGCGGATGCATCCGCGAGGGGCGTCTTCGATGTAGGCAGCGATGGCAATGTGCCGAGAGCAACGACCTGCGCGAGCGCCAGCACGATCGTCACGACGACGATCGTCATGATGAGCGCGAACGGAACGGTCCGGCGCGGATCCTTCGATTCACCGGCGGGAACCGGGATCACTTCGTAACCGCCGAACGCAAAGATGAGCAGTAGTGCGCTCCGCGAGAGATCCGAGGCCGCAGGCAGCCCGTGGATCTCGAACCCGCCACGCCCAAGCGCCGTCATGCCGAAAGCGATGAAGAGCGCGAGCGGCAGGAGCTTGCCGATGGTCAGCGCATTGACGACCCACGCGCTCTGACGGATGCCGAGCACGTTGATGATTGCCAGCGTTGCAATGATGCCGGACAGCAGCGCCGTGCGTGCCAATCCAGCCGTGACTGACGGCCAGTAGAATCCGAGCGAGGCGACGAGCACATTGATGACGGAGGCCCAGCTCGCCACGCGCGTGAACCATTGCATCCAGCCGACTTCGAATGCCGCAAACCGCCCGAACGCCGCCTTCGTGTAGAGGTAAGGTCCGCCGGTCGCGTCGAAGCGGCTGCCCACTTCGGCGAACGTCGCCGCGATCAGCAGCGACGCGAAGCCGACGCAGACGATGAGGATGGGACTCCAGCCTCCAACGAGCGCGGCCAGCGCGGCTGGCATCGCGAACACCGCGCCGCCGATCACCTGGTTGATGCCAATCGCCGTCAGGTCCCAGCGTCCGAGCTCGCGGCGAAGTTGGCTCACCGCGGAGTTTTGTATCATGAAAGGGTCCATGGACCAGACGTCACAGACCGTCGTCAAGCCGCGCGACATCATGCCCGAAGGAGCGCGCACGCTCCCGGCGCGCTATTACACCGATCCCGCGCTTCTCAAGAAGGAGCTCGACGGGCTGTTCGGGACGATGTGGTTTTATGTTGGACGTTCGGAAGAAGCGGCCGCTCCGGGTCAGTACTTCGTCCGCGAGATCAACGGCTACAACATCGTCGTCACCCGCAACGCGAATGGCGGGATCAGGGCGTTTCACAACGTCTGCCGGCACCGCGGCACTCGCATCTGTGAACAGAAGACCGGCCAGTTCGCGGGCAGCATCCAGTGTCCGTACCACGCGTGGACGTACGACCTCGATGGAAAGTTAATCGGCGCGCCGCACATGAACGAGGTGCCGCACTTCCACAAGGGAGACTATCCCCTGCTGTCCGTCCACGCTTCCGAGTGGGACGGCCACGTCTTTTTGAACCTGAGCGAGCGTCCTGCGCCGCTCGCCGATCAGCTCGGTCCGCTCGTCGCGAAGTTCAGCAACTGGAACATGGCCGGCCTCCGGCGCGGACGGCGCATCATTTATGAGGTGAAGGCGAACTGGAAGCTGATCATCCAGAACTACAACGAGTGCCTGCACTGTCCCAACCTGCATCCGGCGCTCAACAAGCTCTCGCACTACCTGAGCGGGGAGAACGAGCCGCTGACCGCGACCTATATGGGTGGACGGATGGACCTGCAACCGGGCGTGGATACGCTCTCGATGGATGGCACGTGCCCGCGTGCGATCCTTCCGGGGCTCTCGGCCGAGGATGCGCGCCGCGTCTACTACTACTGCATCTTCCCGAACATGATGCTCAGCCTGCACCCCGACTACATGCTGACGCACACGCTCTGGCCGATCGCACCCGACCGCACGATCAATGTCTGCGAGTGGCACTTCCAGCCATCCGAGCTCGCGCGCCCGGGATTCGATCCCGCTGACTGCGTGGAGTTCTGGGACATGACGAACAAGCAGGACTGGTATGTCTGCGAACTTTCGCAGGCCGGCATCAGCTCACCGGCGTACGTGCCCGGCCCGTATTCGAATCGCGAAGATCTGCTCTACGCGTTCGACAGGTTCATCGTCAATTTCCACGAACGCGCCTAAGATTAGACCGGCGGCGTCGCCGTCTTTCTGGGCGGATTGAAGAACGGCGTCTTCACGACGGTGGCCGGCACACGGTGACGGACCGCTTCAACGGTCATCTCGAACTGCACGATCGTGCCTTCGGCGTAATGCGATCGTTCGATCGACGCCAGCGCAATCATCCGTTTCAGCACCGGTGACCACGTCGTCGATGTGGCCTTCCCCACCTGGCGGCCGTTGCGATACACAGGCGTGGCGACGCGCGACGCCGTAGCGGCGACGGCTGGCGCGAGTCCGACCGCATCGTAGATTTTTTCGACTTCGATCCAGTCGATCCCGAGTCCGACGATCTGGCGCGCCGGCCCCCGCTGGTGCTCTTCGCGGAGCGCGCGCTGGCCGATGAACCGCCCCTTGTCCAAGCTGACCAGGCGTCCCATCCCGAGTTCGTACGGGGTGTACATCTGCGACGCGATCATGGCCTTGCGGCAGCTGAAGAAGTCGACCTCGATCAACAGCAGGCCGGCTTCGATCCGCGCGACGTCGAGAGCGAGCATGCCGGCCGGCTTGATGTCGAACGGGCGGCCACCTTCCATCAGCGCGTCGAACACTGCAATCGCGCGATCGGCGGGCATCCAGATCTCGTAGCCCAGGTCACCCGTGTAACCAGTCCGCGAGATATCCACGTTCACACCGGCGATCGTGCCGCTCGTGACCCTGAAGTACTTCAGGCGATCGATGTCAGCTTTTGCAACCGCGCGCAGCAGGCGCGCGGATGTCGGCCCCTGCAGCGCGAGCGCCGCGATTGCTTCCGAGACATCCTCGATCTGCACGTCCATGCCCTCGGCGTTCTGGCGGAACCACCGCAAGCTGGGGTCCGCGGCCGTCCAGCGAAACGTCTGCTCTCCGAGCCTCGAGACCGTGCCGTCGTCGATCACTTTGCCGTGTTCGTCGCACCACGGCGTGTAGAACACCTGGCCGACGGACATCTTCGAAACGTCGCGCGTGATCATCCGATCCACGAGCCGCGCGGCGTCGGGCCCCGTCACCATGTATTTGAAAAGCGGAGACACATCGATCAGCGCCGCCGCGTTCCGGATTGCGTTGTACTCGTGCTCGTGGTGGCTCTCGTACGCGCTGACCGTGTAATACCCGGACCATTCGCGGTAGTTGAGGCTTTCGCACAAGGCCAGCGTGCGCTCGTGAACCGGCGTTCCAATCGGCATGCCTGCATTATAATGAGCCTCTCCATGCCGCCGATGGGCTCCGCCGCACGACTCCATGCGCTGCTGCTCGGCAACCAGACCCGCTCCGCCGGGCTCTCGTAACCCGGTTTCCGGGTTTCCGTTTTCTTTCGTCTTTCTTCTTTCGTCTTTCTTCTTTCGTCTTTCTTCCTTCTTCTTTCTTTCGGCTTCTTTCTTGGGGTTATGTCCAACTACGACGTCATCGTGATCGGCGGCGGACACAACGGACTGGTGAACGCGGCGTATCTCGCCCGCGCGGGCCGGAAAGTGCTCGTGCTCGAGCGGCGGCACGTGCTCGGCGGCGCCGCGGTGACCGAAGAGATTCATCCCGGGTTCAAGTACTCGGTCTGCTCGTACGTCGTGTCGCTCTTGCGACCCGAGATCATTCGCGATCTCGATCTGCCGAGGCACGGGCTGGAGATCCTGCCGCTCGACGGCACGTTCACGCCGATGCCGAACGGCGACTACCTGTGGCGCGTCAACGATCACGCGAAGACGCGGCGCGAAGTGGCCCGACACTCGAAGGTCGACGCCGAGGCGTACGAGGAGTACGGCAAGGCGATGATCGAGATGGGGCGCTTTGTAAAGCCCATTCTCAACATGACCCCGCCCGATCCCACGTCGCTCGATCCGCGCGGCCTGATGGATCTCCTGTTCCTCGGTAAGCGGTTCCGCGCGCTGTCCGGCCAGGACAAGTACAACCAGATCCAGCTGCTGACGATGAGCGCGGTGGACTTTCTCGACCAGTGGTTCGAAACCGACGTGCTCAAGGCGACGATGTCGGCGTCCGGGATCATCGGGACGTTCCTCGGGGTGCGTTCGCCAGGAACCGCCTACGTGCTGCTCCACCATTACATGGGGGAAATCGACGGCGCGTTTCGATCGTGGGGGTTGTCGAGGGGAGGGACGGGCGCAATTTCGAATGCAATCGCCGGTGCGGCGCGCGAAGCGGGCGTCGAGATCAGGACAGAGACCGCCGTGTCGCGCATCCTCGTGAAGGACGGCGCGGCCGTGGGTGTGGTGCTCGAGAACGGGGATTACTACACGGCGAACGTCGTCGCCTCCAGCCTGGACCCGCGACAGACGTTCACGAAGTTCGTCGGTGAAGACAATCTTCCGCCGGACTTCGTCGAGGACGTAAAGCGCTACAAGTACCGCGGATCGTCGGGCAAGGTGAATCTGTCACTCGACGCGCTGCCGAATTTCAAGTGCCTGCCAGGACCGGGTCCGCACCTGCGCGGCGCCGTCTCGATCTCGCCGAGCGTGGATTACATGGAGCGCGCGTACGACGACGCGAAGTACGGCCGTTACTCGCGCCGGCCGTATATCGACATAGTGATCCCGAGCCTGACCGATCCCTCCGTGGCGCCACCGGGGAAACACGTCATGTCGTGCTTCGTCCAGTACGCGCCGTACCACCTGAAGGAAGAAGGTGGATGGGACGCGCACCGCGAAGCGTTCGGCGACACGGTCATCAACACCATCGCGGAGTACGCGCCGAACATCAAGGACATCATCCTGCACCGCCAGGTGCTGACGCCGCTGGATCTCGAGCGCGACTTCGGCCTCTCGGAAGGAAACATCTTCCAGGGTGAGCTCACGCTGGAGCAGCTCTTTTTCCTGCGCCCGGCTCCCGGCTGGGCGCAATACAAAACGCCGGTGCGCAATCTTTATATGTGTGGCTCGGCCACGCATCCTGGTGGCGGCATCATGGGCGCGCCGGGTCGCAATGCCGCGACGCGCATCCTGAAAGAAACAGGAAAGAAGTGATGCGCCACGACATCGTGATCGTCGGCGGAGGTCACAATGCCCTGACCGCGGCGTTCTATCTGGCAAAGGCCGGAAGGAAGCCGCTCTTGCTCGAGCGCCGGCCTGTCGTGGGCGGATGCGCCACCAGCGAGGAGTTCGCGCCGGGATATCGAGGCGCGACGCTCGCTCACACGCTCGGACCGCTGCGCCCGTCGATCGTCCGCGACATGCAGCTGGAACGGCGAGGCGTGAAGTTCGTTCGTCCCGATCCGCGGCTCGTTGCCGTCGTGCCCGATGGCCGGGCGCTGGTGTTCTCCACCGATCCTGGACGCACGGCTGAAGCAATCCGGCCGTTCTCCGCGAAGGATGCGGCGCGGTATCCGGAGTTCTGCCTCGCGATGGCGCGAATCGGCGAGTTCCTTTCCGATCTGATCGACATGACGCCGCCGTCCATCGACTCGCCATCGGCTGGTGAGTTATGGGATCTGCTCAAGACCGGCCGCAAGTTCCGCGCGCTTGGAAAGAAAGAGTCGTTCTCGCTGCTGCGCTGGGGACCGATGGCGGTGGCGGATCTTGTCGCCGAATGGTTCGAGACCGATCTGCTGCAGGCGGCGATCGCGGCGCGCGGCATTCACGGGACGGCGATGGGCCCATGGTCCGCCGGCACAGGTGCAGTGCTCCTGCTCGGGGCGGCGATCGATCCCGCGCCCGGCGGCAGCAGTGTTTCCGCCGCGGGAGGACCTGGCGCCGTCACTCGCGCGATGGCGGAAGCGGCGCGCAAAGCGGGCGCGGAGATACGGACGGGAGCGGAGGTTCGGCAGATTCTCGTCAAGGACGGCGTCGCTGCAGGCGTGCTGATGGCGGACGGATCCGAAATACCCGCCACGACCGTGGTCTCGAGCGCGGATCCGAAACGTACGTTTCTCCGGCTCATCGATCCGATCGAGCTCGAGCCGGGCTTCATCACCCGCATGCGCAATTACCGCGTGCCCGGCACGGTGGCGAAGATCAACTTCGCGCTCCGCGGACTGCCGGCATTTCGCGGGCTGTCGGGCGATGCCGCGGCGAGCCTGCGCGGGCGCGTGCACGTCGGCCCGGGAATTGACTATCTGGAGCGCGCCTTCGACGCGTCCAAGTACGGCGAGTCGTCAGCGGCGCCCTATCTCGACATCGCGTTTCCTTCGATCGCAGATCCATCGATCGCGCCCGTGGGACATCACGTCATGTCGGTGCACATGCAATACGTGCCGTACACGAGACGCGCCGGATCGTGGAACGGCCAGGAAGATGTACTTGCTGAGGCAGCGCTGCGCGCACTCGAGAATTACGCGCCAGGCGTGAGCGCACTCGTCGAACATCGGCAGGTGATCACTCCGCTTGCGCTGGAGCAGGTTTACGGCCTGACCGGCGGCCACATTTATCACGGCGAGCTCGCACTCGATCAGCTCTTCACGATGCGTCCGACGCTTGGATGGGCTGACTACGGCACGCCCATCGACGGGTTGTATCTGTGCGGCTCGGGAACGCATCCCGGCAACGGGTTGACAGGTGCCTCGGGACGCAACGCTGCGCGTGAAATCCTCAAGCGCGCTGCACCCCGGAAGACGCAGTAGAATCCGCGGGGATGCAGGCCGTTTGGCATCCGCGGACCGCCTTTTAACCCCAACGCCGCTGATCATGTCTAACCGGGCATGTTGTTCACCCGCGTAATCGTCCCGCTGGCGTTCGTCGCCACGCTATCGGCGAGCGCTCCTGGCTCGGCCGTTCCCTCGAAGCCCGACGATGCGACCATCCTCCACGTGCTGAATCGCGTCGGGTTCGGCGCGCGGCCTGGAGACGTCGATCGCGTCCGGCAGACGGGTCTCGCCAGCTACATCGAACAGCAATTGCATCCCGAGCGCATCGCCGATGCGCAGATGGCCGCACGGCTTGCCGGGTTCACGACGCTGACGAAAAGCTCTCGCCAGCTCGCCGACGACTATTACATTCCAGCGCAGCTCGCGAAGCAGCAAGCGAAGAAGGACGCGACGAACGACCCGTCGATGACGGATGCTCGACCGCGAACGCCCGAGCAGATGGCGCTCGCACGAAAGGAACGCGCGGTCCTGATGGAGCTCTCGTCGCAGAAAATCCTGCGCGCCGCGTACAGCGACAAGCAGCTCGAAGAAGTGATGACCGATTTCTGGTTCAACCACTTCAATGTGTTCGCCAACAAAGGAGCGACGCAGCAGTACCTGACCGAGTACGAGCGCGAAACGATTCGTCCACGCGTGCTCGGCAAGTTCCGCGATCTGCTCGGCGCGACGGCAAAAAGTCCCGCGATGCTGTTCTACCTGGACAACTGGCAGAGCGCGGACCCCGAGGCGGAGGACCGCCGCGGGCAGTTGCGCGCGCGCTTCCAGGCGCGGTTCCCCGACCGCATGCCGCCGATGCAGAACGCGAATCAGCGGCCGCGCCGCGGACTGAACGAGAACTACGGGCGCGAACTGATGGAGCTGCACACGCTCGGCGTCGACGGCGGCTACACGCAGCAGGACGTCGTGAACGTCGCGCGCGCGTTCACGGGCTGGACGATCGAGCAGCCGAGACTCGGCGGCGGCTTCAGGTTCGAGCCGCGGCTGCACGATACGCAGGAAAAGGTTGTGCTCGGGCACAAGATCAAGGGCGGCGGCGGAGAATCGGACGGCGAGCAGGTGCTCGACATTCTCGCGAAGCATCCGTCGACCGCGAGGTTTATCGCGACGAAGCTCGCGCGGCGTTTCGTGGCGGACACGCCACCCCCCGCGCTGGTGGATCGCGCGGCCGCGCGCTTTCTCGAGACCGGCGGCGACATCCGTGAAGTTGTCCGGCTGATCCTGACGTCGCGCGAGTTCTTCGCCCCCGAAGCCGTGCGCGCGAAAGTGAAAACGCCGTTCGAGTTCATCGTCTCCACGATCCGCGCGACGGGCAGCGAGGTCGAATCCGCCGAGCAGCTCGTACAGGCCGTCCGGCAGCTTGGAATGCCGCTTTATATGTGTCAGCCGCCAACCGGGTACGCCGATCGCGCCGAGGTCTGGGTGAACACGGGCGCGCTGCTCAATCGGATGAATTTCGCGCTGCAGCTCGTCGGCGGCAGAATGCGCGGGGTCCAGTTCGGCACGGCGCCGGTCGGTCCGGCGCTCGGCGGACAGCTTTCCGAGGCAACGGCCGCAACGATCGCGAAAGCCACGGATCCGCGGCAGGTTATGGCGCTGACGCTCGGTTCCCCCGAGTTCCAGAGGAGATAGGCATGTTTTCGCGACGCGTCTTCATGAAGAACGGGGGGCTGGCGCTCCTCAGCCTCGGTTTCGCGCCGGCATTCCTGGCGCGCACGGTGGAAGCCGCCGGCAGCGCACGCCGCAAGATCCTCGTCACGATCTTTCAGCGCGGCGCTGTCGACGGGTTGAATATGGTCGTTCCGTTCGGCGAGCGCGAGTACTACGCCGCACGGCCGAGCATCGGCATTCCCGCGCCAGGATCGACTGAGGGCGCCGTCGATCTCGATGGCTTCTTCGGGCTGCATCCGCGTCTCGCACCGCTCAAGCCGCTGTGGGACGCGCGCCAGCTCGCGATCGTTCATGCGTCAGGCTCGCCTGATGGCACGCGCTCGCATTTCGACGCGCAGGACTACATGGAGACGGCCACGCCCGGCATCAAGAGTACGCAGGACGGCTGGCTCAATCGTTACCTGCACGCACGCGAGCACGCGGAAGCGACGCCCTTCCGCGCGGTCGCGCTCGCCGGCCAGCTGCCGCGATCGTTGCAGGGCACGGCGCCCGCGCTTGCGATGAGCCAGATCGGCCAGTTCGGCATCCGCGCCGGGCAGTCGACCGACATGGTGCAGGCGTCGTTCGAATCGGAATACGCGGCCGCCGCAGACAAAGTGTTGAACCGCACGGGCAGCCAGGCATTCGACGCAGTAAGGATGTTGAAGTCCGCAGACCCGGCGAAATATCAACCCGAGAACGGGGCTGATTATCCGCGCTCTGGTTACGGCGATGCTCTTCGCCAGATCGCGCAGCTCGTGAAGGCGGATGTGGGACTCGAGGTCGCGTTCGCAGAGGCTGGTGGTTGGGACACGCACGTCAACCAGGGCGGCTCTGTCGGACAGCTCGGTGCACGCCTCGACGACTTCAGCCGCGGCATCGCCGCGCTCGCCCGCGATCTCGGCGATCGCATGGCGGACATCGTTATCCTGACCATGAGCGAGTTTGGACGTGCCGTCGCGGAGAACGGCAACCGCGGCACGGACCACGGCCACGGCAACGCGATGTTCGTCATCGGCGGGCAGAACATCCGCGGCGGCAAAGTGTACGGGCGCTGGCCGGGCCTCGCGCGCGAACAGCGCTATGACGGCCGCGATCTCGCGGTGACCACGGATTTCCGCAGCGTCTTCGCTGAAGTCGTGCGCGGCCACCTCGGTGTCACCGATACGACCACGATTTTCCCGGGATTCAAGGACGCACAGAGGCTCGGGTTCATCGGGTAATCGAGTAATCTGGGCGGGTGAATGCCGACAACGCGGCCAGTGGCATCTGGGCGCTCGTCCTGCTCGGGTTCGTCGTCTTTCTCGTGAGCTCGACGTTCCGCAAACGCCGCCATGGCCGCGGCGGATCGGGACCCGGCCCGGCGGCGGCCGGCGCCATTTACGATCTTCTCAACCAGGACAAGCGCAACGCGATCGAGATCATCGCCGAGGAAAAGGCGGGAGCTCGCGATCCTGAGACCGCCGACGATGAACCTCACTGACATACCCACACCCGCGGTGCTGGTCGACGCAGCGCGGCTCCAGCGCAATCTTTCGAATATGCAGGCGGCTGCAAATGCACGCGGCCTGCACCTGCGGCCGCACGCGAAGACGCACAAGTCGCCGGAGATCGCGCGCATGCAGATCGAGCGCGGCGCGATCGGCATCTGCTGCGCGAAGCTCGGGGAGGCGGAAGTCTTCGCCGATGCAGGCATCAACGATATTCGCCTGCCCTATCCGCTGAATCCGGTCAACGCGGAGCGGGTCTTTGCGCTCTCCGATCGCATCACGCTCTCGTTCATCGTGGACGATCCGGCAGTCGCGAAGTCCTGGTCCGATCTGGCCGTCGCGCGCGGGCGGCCGCTCGAAATCCTGATCAAAGTGGACGTGGGCTTTCATCGGTGCGGGATCGATCCACACGCGCGATCCGCGCCAGGGACCGTGCGCGCGATTGCCGAAATGCCCGGGCTCCGGCTGCGCGGCCTCCTGAGTCATGCTGGCAACGGCTATGGCGCTTCGTCCGAGAGTCAGCTGGAAGCGATCGCGACGGACGAGGCGAGACTGCTGCGCGATCTCGCGGCAGCGTCAGGCGTGCAGTGCGAGGAGTTCAGCGTCGGTGCAACGCCGACGGTGCGTTTTTCGTTGAAGCAGCAGGGGCTGACCGAATTACGTCCTGGTAACTACGCTTACTTCGATCGCACGCAGGTGGCGCACGCCGCGGCGACGTGGAATGATTGCGCGCTGACCGTTCTCGCGCGCGTCGTGAGCCGTCCTGCCCGTGAGCGGGTGATTCTCGACAGCGGCAGCAAGACGCTGACGAACGACGGCGCGCGGGGCTTCATCAACACGCCGGGATACGGCGCCGTGTTGCGCGACGTCGCGAGCGCGGAGCCGGATCTATCGCTCCTGGTCGAGCGCTTGTCCGAAGAGCACGCGACGGTCCGCGTGCTCGATGGCGAGACCAGACTGAAGACCGGCGATCTCGCGCGCATCATCCCCAATCACTCGTGCGTGGTGTCTAATCTGGTGGATGCGGTCTGGCTCGTTGACGGCGACCGCGTCGTCGAACGGCTGCCGGTGGCGGCGCGCGGACGGATCACGTAGAATCAACACTCCATGGCCAAGGAACTCCCCGGCGAAGCGCTCGGTCTCGTGGAAACACGCGGCCTGGTCGGCATGATCGAAGCGGCGGACGCAATGGTGAAGACTGCGAACGTCGTCTTCGTCGGCTGGCAGAAAGTGGACGCCGGTCTTGTGACCGCGATCGTGCGCGGTGACGTCGCCTCGGTCAAGGCGGCCACGGATGCAGGCGCCGCCGCGGCGCGGCGCGTCGGCGAGCTCGTTGGCGTCCACGTCATCGCGCGTCCCGCCGACGGCCTCGACAAGATCTTTCCGATTACCTAGCGACTCGCTTCTTTTTCTTCCGCCCCTTCTTTGCCGCGCGGGCGCCGAGCTCGCGGAGCCCTTCCACCTCGGTGATCATCAGCAGCGGCTGCAGCGGATCGCGAAGCAGATTGAACAGATCCCCGCGCGCGGTCCGGCCGTAGACGTCGTGGCCGTCCGTCAGCAGCGTCAGGGCGCCGCCGCCGCCAATCGTCTCGAACAGCCGCAGGCCGAATTGCGCGCGGAGCGTATCCAGCAGGCGCCGTAGCTGCGCTGCTGAAACGCCCTGCCGGCGGAGCTCGGCGAGCACCAGCAACTCGAGCAGATCGACAGGCGTGTATCGCCGCTCGGTGTAGCCGCCGCGCGCGGTTTTCTTCGGCGCGATGTGCGAGGCGAAGAGCCGCTTGTCGTCCCACCACTGCAGCTGTCGCGCCGTGAGGCCAGTCATCGCCGCAACTTCCCGCGAGGTGTACGTACTCTTCAGCTGAGTCACACGAGGTCGTCCACCTTGCGCGCGCCGTCGAAGTCCTTCTGCGTCAATCCGCCTTCGCTGTGTGTGCTGAACACGAGCGTCACCCGCTTGTAGTTGATGGTGATGTCGGGATGATGATCCGCCGCTTCGGCGTCGAACGCGAGCCTCGTCACGAAGGAGATCGCATCCGGAAAGCCGCCGAGCGTGTATTGCTTGCGGATCGCCTGGCCGTCCCGTACCCAGCCGTCGAGCGTCGCAAGCTGTTCCTCAATCTGTGGGTCTGAAAGGCGCTTCGCCATCCCCGGAGCATACCGAAAACGGGGACAGTCCCCGTTTCGGGTTTCGGGAAACGGGGACAGTCCCCGTTTTGGGTTTTGGGAAACGGGGACAGTCCCCGTTTTGGGTTTTGGGAAACGGGGACTGTCCCCGTTTTGGAACCCGCCTATGGGCGCGAACGTCTAACGCTGTTAGAATAGTGAACAGCGTTCAGCGGTGCAGTAGAATATTAGCTCTAACCCAAAAGGAATCAACAACTTGGGCCTAAAAGAACGGCAGGAACGAGACCGCGAGACGGTCTCCCGGGCGATCCTCGATGCGGCACGGGAGCTGTTCGTTCGCGACGGGTACGACGAGGTCTCGATCCGCAAAATCGCCGAGCGCATCGAATACAGCCCCGCCGCGATTTACAGCTATTTCTCGAGCAAGGACGACATTTTCTTCGCGCTCGCCGAAGAGGGCTTCCGGCTCCTCTTTTCGTACGGCGGGTCGCCGCGCCCTGCCGCGAACGCCGCCGACGCATTGCGGGAGATGTTCTGGCGCTACTACGAATTCAGCAAGGAGCATCCGGAGTACTTCGCGCTGATGTTCCTGGATCGCAGCGTGCCGCGGATCAGCCGCAACTGGGAGCGCTTCGGCTTCGTTGGCGAGATGAAGCACGACATGGTCCTGCGCATCCAGGACGCGATCAATGCCGGCGCGTGCGCGCCGGACACGCCGCCGCACGTCGTCTTCCGCCTCCTGTTGACGGCCGTGCATGGTGCCGCGACGCTGCGGTTGTGCGACCGGCTCGCGCCGGGCGAGGACGCCGACGTGCTCGCCCACGCTGTCATCGACACCATGCTCTCAGGCCTGCAGGCAGGGGCGGGCCGTAACGTCAATCTTCCCCTGTGCACCATTCATCCCGTGAGTGAGGACAAGCAGTCATGAATCGTTCGTTGGAACTTCGTGTGCTCTCAGGCGCCGCACTGGTCGCGGCGCTCTTCTCCGCGGCGTGCAGCGTCGAACGCACGAGCGCCGCGGCTCCGGCGGAGCCGGCGCCCATCGCCGTCCGTGTCGCAGAGGTCCAGAGCCAGCCGATCGATCGCTTCCTGCGCGTAACCGGATCCCTGGCTGCCGACGAGAAGGCGGATGTGGCGGCGGAAACTGCCGGCCGCGTCATCGGCACGCCCGTGGAGCGCGGGACGCATGTCACCGCCGGCACGGTGCTGATTCGCATCTCGGGAACAGAAGCGGACGCGGCGCTGCGTGAGGCCGAGGCCAATGCCGCGCAGCTCGAAGCGCGGCTCGGCCTCAACGCCGCTCAGACCTTCGAGGCCCTGAAGGTGCCCGACGTGTTGAATGCGAAGGCATCGCTCGATTGGGCGGAGGCAGATTTCAACCGCATCAAGGCGCTGCTCGAACAGAAAGTCGTTTCGCAGGCCGAGTACGACCAGAGGCTCACGCACGTGCAGGCAGCGCGGCAGCAGTACCAGACGGCGCAGAACGCGGCGCAGCAGTCGTTCCGCTCGCTGCAGGCCGCGCGCGCCCGCGTCGATCTCGCGCGCAAGTCGGCGGCTGACACGGTCGTGCGCGCACCGTTCTCCGGCATCGTCGCCGAACGGCTCGTCAGCACTGGCGATTACGTCTCCCGCGGCATGAAGGTCGCCACGGTGGTCCGCATCGATCCGGTGCGAGTCGAGCTGACGGTTCCGGAACAGTACCTCTCGCACGTGAAGACGGGCCAGGCCGTCCGTCTTACGGTGGATGCCTATCCCGGCGAAGTATTCAACGCGAAAGTTCGGTTCGTCTCTCCCGCGTTGAAGGCGGATCAACGAGCTCTCACCGTGGAAGCCGTGGCGCCGAACGCGGACGGCCGGCTGAAGCCCGGGCTCTTTGCGACGGCGCTGCTGCAGCAGCCGGAACCGGCGCCGGCGATGCTCGTCCCCGCGACGGCCGTCGAGACCGTGTCAGGCACGAGCCACGTGTACGCGGTCACCGCGGATCGTAAGGTGGAAGACCGCATCGTGACGCTCGGCGAGAAGGTGGGCGATCGGACCGAGATCTCCTCAGGCGTGAAAGCGGGAGAGCGCATCGTTGCGAACCCGCGCGGCAAGCTCGTGGACGGCGTCCGCGTCCAGATCGAAGGATGACGTCATCATGCAGTGGCTAGCCGCAATTTCCGTCAAGCGCCCCGTCTTCGCGAGCGTCCTCATTCTCGCGCTCACCGTCATCGGTGCGTTCTCGTTCACCAGGCTCGGCCTGGATCGCTTCCCGAAGGTGGATTTCCCCACTGTCGTTGTCACCACTCGCTTGCCTGGCGCCGCGCCCGAGGAAGTCGAGACGGAGATCTCCGACAAAATCGAGGAAGCGGTCAACACCATCAGTGGCATCGACGAGCTGCGTTCGACCTCCTCGGAGGGGGTGTCGACCGTCATCATCTCCTTCTTGTTGGAAAAGAACGTTGACGTCGCCTCGCAGGAAGTTCGCGATCGCGTAAACCGCGTGCTGCCGGTGCTTCCGAAGAACATCCAGCAGCCGACGGTCGAGAAATTCGATCCCGATTCCGCGCCCGTGATGACGCTCGCGGTGTCTGCCGACAAGCCGATTCGCGACATCACGGAGTACGCGGACAAGACGCTGCGCCGTCAGCTCGAAAGCGTGAACGGCGTCGGTCAGGTCCTCGTCATCGGCGGCCGGCAGCGCCAGGTCAACGTCACGCTGGATCCCGCGCGTCTCCAGGGGCACAACCTCACGGTTACGGACGTCTCGCGCGCGCTTCAGGCGCAGAATGCCGAAATCCCCGGCGGCCGCGTCGAGGCAGGCGCGACGCAGATGACGCTGCGGACGCGCGGTCGCGTTCAATCCGTCCAGGAATTCGGCGACGTCGTCATTACCGAACGCGATGGACATCCGATCCTGTTGCGCGACGTCGGCACAGTCGAAGACGGAATGGCTGACGCGGCCACACGTGCCAATGTGAACGGGAAGCCGACTGTTCTCCTGTCCATTCGCCGTCAGTCCGGCATCAACACCGTCCAGATGGTCGACGCGGTGAAGGAACGTCTCGCCGACATCAAGGAAGTCACGCCGCCCGGATACAACGTCGTGATCGTGCGCGATCTGTCGGAATTCATTCGCGCGTCGATCGACACAGTCGAGGAGCACCTCGTCGTCGGCTCAGTACTCGCGGCGCTCGTCGTCCTCGTGTTCCTCTGGAACTGGCGCTCGACCATCATCGCGGCGATCGCGATCCCGACCTCGATCATCGCGACGTTCGGCCTCGTCTGGTACGAGGACTTCACGTTGAACTCGATGACGATGCTGGCGCTGACGCTCGCCGTCGGCATCGTCATTGATGACGCGATCGTCGTGCTCGAGAACATCTATCGCTTCGTGGACGAGAAGGGCATGGCGCCAATGGAGGCGGCCATCCAGGCGACGCGTGAGATCGGTCTGGCGGTTCTCGCGACCACGCTGTCCCTCGTCGCGATCTTCGTTCCGGTTGGATTCATGGGCGGCATCGTCGGCCGATTCATGAAGAGCTTCGGGCTGACGATGTCGTTCGCAATCCTCGTGTCGCTGCTGGTGAGCTTCACGCTGACGCCGATGCTCTCGGCGCGATGGATCAAGAACAAGAAGGAGAAGAACGAGAAGTCGTCGCGCGAAGGCCGCTTCTTCCGTCCGATCGACGCCCGATATACCCGGACGCTCGCGTGGGCGCTTCGGCATCGCGCGGTCGTCGCCGGCATGGCCGTACTGATCCTGCTGAGCAGCGTTCCGCTGTTCCTGGTCGCGAACAAGAACTTCCTGCCGAACGACGACCAGTCGGAGTTCGAGGTTGGAATCCGCGCGGCCGAAGGGGCGAGCATCGATTCGACCGAGCTGATCGCCAATCGTATCGCATCCGGGATCCGGGTGCTGCCCGAAGTGGACTACACGCTGGTGACCATCGCTGACGATCCCGCGAAGACGCCGAACTCCGGCACGATCTACGTACGGCTGAAGCCGCTCGGTGCGCGCAAGCGCGACCAGTTCGCGGTCATGAACGACGTGCGTGCGAACGTGGTCCCGAAGTTCGCGTCGGCCAACCTGCGCACCGGCGTTCGTCCCGTTGCGACGATCGGCGGCGGGGGCAATCAAAATGCGGAAATCCAGTTCACGATTAACGGACCGGATCTCGGCAACCTCGAGACATTCGCCGCGGCGATTGCCGGGCAGGCGCGCAAAACGCCGGGTGTCGTGGACGTGGATACGTCCCTGAACGTCGGTAAGCCGGAGCTGTCAGTGCGTCTCGATCGCCTGAAGGCCGCTGACCTTGGGGTCGAGGTGGCGGATGCTGCCGAAGCGCTGCGGCTCCTCGTCGGCGGCGACCAGGTGACCACATACAATGAGGGAGGCGAACAGTACGAGGTGCACGTCCGCGCACTCGCGAGCGGGCGTGCGTCGGCCAATGGCATCGGCCAGCTGACGGTCCCCTCGAAGAGAGTTGGTGCGGTGCCGCTTGAGAACATCGCGGATCTGACCGCCGGCACTGCGCCGAGCAACGTCGATCGACTGAACCGGCAGCGGCAGGTGACGATCTATGCCGGCCTGCTGCCCGGCGTGTCGCAGACCCCCGCGATGGACGCGATGCGGCGCGCCGCCGAATCGCTGAATATGGGCGCGGGCTACAGCACGCGCTTCGCCGGCAGGTCCCGCGAGCTGGGCCGCGCGGCGCAGAACTTCCTGATTGCCTTCGTGCTGTCGCTCGTGTTCATGTACTTGATCCTTGCTGCGCAGTTCGAATCGTGGCTGCATCCAATCACGATCCTGCTGTCGCTGCCGCTTACGCTGCCGTTCGCGCTGTTGTCAATCATCATCACGCGGCAGTCATTGAACATCTTTTCGGCGCTCGGGCTGCTCGTGCTGTTCGGCGTCGTCAAGAAAAACTCGATTCTCCAAATCGATCACGCGAATCAGCTCAGGGAAACAGGCATGCAACGTGACATCGCGATTTTGCAGGCGAGCCGGGATCGGCTGCGCCCCATTCTCATGACGACGCTCGCCTTCGTGGCTGGCATGATCCCGCTCGTCTGGTCGAGCGGGATCGGCGCCGGCACCAACCGTGCGATCGGGTTCGTCATCATCGGCGGCCAGTCGCTCGTGCTGGTGCTGTCGCTGATCGTGACGCCGGTGGCGTACTCGCTCTTCGATGACCTGGCGAACGCGCGGCTGTTCTCGCGCCTTTTTGCTCGCGTGCGCGGCCGGCGGCTCGCCGCGGCGACGGCCGGCGCCCTGCTGCTCGCGCTCGCATTGCCGATGCGGGCGTCCGCGCAGACGCCGCAGGCATCGTCCGGTGAAGTGATCACCGTCACAGCCGACGACGTGGCACGGATGGCGACCGCGAACAACCCGGACCTCGTGGCCGGCGGCTACGATCCGCGCATCGGCGCCGAGCGCCTGGCGCAGGCGAAGGGGGCGTTCCTGCCGACGCTGACGAGCGGCTTCCAGCGGAATGTGCAGCAGGCGCCGCCGAGCAGCGTCTTCTTCGGCAACCAGGGGACGCGCACCGATACGTGGTCCGGCAGCGTCGGCCTCGGCCAGCGGCTGCCGTGGGGTGGCGGCACGTACAGCTTCGGATGGAACTCGCTGCGCACGAACGCGAGCAGCACGCTGTCGAACTTCAACCCGTCCGTCACCGCGCAGCTCGAGGCGATCGTCTCGCAGCCGCTGCTCCGCGACTTCAAGATCGATCCGCTGCGCGCGCAGGTGACGACAGCGGAGCGGAACCAGCGGATCGCCGACATCGGGCTCGAGGAGCTCGGCACAACGGTTTCGGCTGGAGCGCAGCGCGCTTATTGGAACCTCGTCCTGGCGAAAGCCGCCGTGGCCGTCCAGCAACGATCACTCGACCTCTCGCTCGAGCTCGAGCGCAACAATCGCGCGCGTGTGGACGTCGGCCAGTCGCCGCCCCTCGATCTCGTGTCCGCCCGCGCCGAGGTCGCGCAGCGCCGCGAAACGCTCATCGTCGCGCAGACGCAGGTACGGGAGGCGGAAGATCAGCTCCGCGTGCTCATTCTCGATCCGAAGCGACCCGATTACTGGTCCGTACGGATCGAGGCCGCGGATATCGTTCCACCAGTCGGCCCTGCCCCCGACGTGGACGCCGCCGTCCGCAACGCGTTGAACATGCGGACGGACCTGCAGCGCACGAAGCGCCAGATCGAGAACACCGAGACGGCGTTGTCGCTCGCGAAGAACGCGACGATGCCGGATTTGCGGCTGCAGGCCACCTACCTGACGAATGGCCTCGGCGGCACAGAGCTCCTGCGCACCGGAGGCTTTCCGGGTACAGTTCAGCCGGGACAGTCCACGGCATTCGGCGACGTGCTGCGCCAACTGTTCGCGGCGGACTATCCGACATGGACGGTGGGCTTCACGCTGAGCTATCCGCTGGGGCGCAGCGCCGACCAGGCAACCTACGTCCGCGCGGGTCTCGAACGCGAGCAGACGGTCGCGCGGCTGCGCAGCTCCGAGCTGAAGGTGGTGCGGGAAGTACGGCAGACGGCGATGCAGCTCGATCAGAATCGCCAACGCATCGAGACCACGCGGCTGGCCCGCGACCTCTCGGAACAACGGCTCGACGCAGAACAGAAACGCTTCGAAGTCGGGATGTCGACGAACTTCAACGTCATCCAGGCGCAGCGCGATCTCGCCGTCGCGCGCAACAACGAGCTGCAGGCGCAGCTCGATTACCAGCTCGCGCTCATTAATTTCGAAACCGTCCAGCGCGTGGGCTCGACCTCCACGGGAACCGGTGTCTCAACGTCGCTGACGACAGTTCCGACAGGCACGACGACGGTCACGCCGGCGACGGGCGGAACGAGCGGCGCGACGACAAGCCTGACCGGACCAGGAGGAAACTAGCCCTGCACGCGCGACGGCTTCGACTCGAAGGCACAAAGACACGAAGACACAAAGCTGTTTGGTTGTTGTTTCGTGACTTTGTGCCTTAGTGCCTTCGAGTCGAAGCCGTCGGCGCGTTAATCAGAATCTATCCGGCCGGAAGTTCTCCAAGCACTCATCTGCACGCTGCTCCACCACAAGATCAGCAATCAGCTTCCCGGTAATCGGCGCGAGCAAGACGCCGTTGCGATAATGGCCTGACGCGTGGACGAGACCGGGAATCTCCGGGTCCGTTCCGAGCACCGGGAGTTCGTCCGGTGTCGCGGGCCGAAGACCCACGCGCGCCTCCAGCAGCGCGTCGGCTGGTAACCGTGGCAGCAGTCGACGGGCCGCGGCGAGCAATCCGTTCACGCCTTCCTCGGTGGTCCGTTCGTCGAAACCGGCGTCTTCGACAGTCGCGCCGACGAGCAGCGTTCCGTCGTGACGCGGAACGACGTAGCAATCGGGGCCCCAGAGAATGGTCGGAATCGGCCAGAGGTTCCACCGCACTCGCAGGAGCTGGCCGCGCACGGGGCGCAGCGGCGGAGTCCGAATCCCTTCAATCTGGTTCGTCCATGCACCAGCGGCGAGAATAACCGTGTCCGCCTCAGTATCATCGCCATCGATGCGAAGGCGCGGGCCTGCCGCACCGGCGCTGATGCGCTCCACGCGCGCACGGCGAAACTGCGCTCCGTGCCGTTCGGCGGACGCCGCCAGCGCCCGCGCGAGTTGCGGGGCATCGACGTAGCCGTGCTCCTCGTTCGTGAACGCGCCGCTTGTTGCACAGAGTTGCGGATAGGCGCGCGCGACGTCCGCGGGTTCGAGCCAGCCTCCCATCACGCCATGACGGAGAGCTGCTGCACGCTCCGGTATCAGAGCGATCTCCAGCGTGCCGATTTGCTCGTACTCGACCGCGAAGCCTTCGTTGCGGAGCCCTGAGATCCAGCTCGGATACAGGTCGAGGCTCCGCAGTCCGAGGTCGAGCATCGGCCCGCGTTCGTGCGCCTCGACGTATGGCGCGAGCATGCCTGCCGACGCTTGCGTCGCGCCGCCGGCAACGGGCCGCGGATCGATCGCCGTGCACCCAACGCCGCGGATCGCCAGCTCGCGTGCAATCGCGCACCCGATGATCCCTGCACCGACGACAGCCACACGCGACATCTCGTTACGTTAACTCGAAGGACTCGAAGGAGTCGAAGACAGGCGAAGGAGCAGCTTGATGCTTCGATACGTCGAAGAGGCCGAAGGTCGAAGGAGATCCGATCTGAGGCGACCCGCCGGTCGAAACAGGCGAAGGCGCACCTTCGATTTTCGATATTTCGAAGGGCCGAAGGTCGAAGCAGATCCGGTGCGGAGGCGGCCTGCCGGTCGAAGCAGACGAAGACGCACGTTCGAGTTTCGATACTTCGAAGGGCCGAAGGTCGAACGTCCAAGGAGGTCCTTCGACGTTCTTCGAAAACTTCGACTCCTTCGAGTTCAAGAACCTTCGAGTTCAGGATCTATTCGAACGACGTGAGCGTGGCTTCGAGGATGCGGACGCGGCCGGCCGCGCGGTGCCACTGGACCAGAATCGGACTCTGGTAGCGTCCGTCGGCGATGACGCCGTGGCCGTCGCTCTCGCGGACGCGCAGGTTGACCGACCGTTTCATGCGCAGGAACCGTCCCGCCGGCACGGCGATGGCCCGCGCGAACAGCCGTTCGAGGAGCGATTCGCGCAGGCCGGTGATGTCGAGGACCTGGTTCATGGCGCGGACCATGTCGTATTTCGCGTAGTCCAGCGCCTTCTGCGGAATCGATCGCGGCGACGCCCACATGTGGCGCCCTTTTTCGGCGGCAAAACGGAACGGGTTGCGCAGCACGTCGGCGAGATCGTGGCGCATCAGCAGCGTCTCGTACTCGTTCACCGTCAGCCCCGCCTGGCGTTCCAAGCCGCCAAGCTCCAGGCGGATGCGGCCGCTCGTGACGCCGTGCTGGTTCACGAGCGTGACGATCTGCTCGTAGATGCCAAGCTTGGGATCTTTCAGGTTCACCGAATCGACCTGGTGGTCTGAGACGGGAACGTCCAGCCTTACTCGCACGATCTCGCGCTCCCGGCTGAAGCCGACGATGCTGGTCAGCCTGCGGCGGGGACGTCCATGCGTGACGCCATCGAGATCGACGAAGCAGACGGGTTCCTCGGGACGATTGACGTAGCTCACGCAGGTGCTGAGGCCGGCTGCCATGAACGCCAGGTGCGAGTCTGCGTTGCGCGGTTCGATCGCGCGCTCCGCGGTCGTCAGATCCTTCCGCCGATCGAGTTGATCGTGCTCGTATCCGGCCCCTTCCGGGAACATCGTCCTGAACACTTCGACATATGGCGCGACGGTTGTCTTCTCTCGCCGCAGCCGCGCCGCGAGACTCTGCTCGAGGTACCCCGCCGTAGTGTGAAATGAGTGATAGAGGTGTTTCGGATAGCGGTCGAGCAGGTCACCGTGGACGTCGCGCAACTGCTGGCGGACGTCGATGATGTCGAACCGGGCCCGCGGCGTGAGTTCGAGGGTGACCTCGACCGGGGAAACAGCCATGGATACGGTCTCCTAGTGTAGCGCACGACTACTTTGTTTTGCAAAGTATACCGCCGCGTAACCCGTTGAGCCGCTTCGGCCATGAACAAACTGGCCGGTCGTTTGCTACCCGAGAAGGGCATGTTGGCGCGGCTCCGGATACCGATCAGCTGGCCTGAGCTGGCTAAACGGGCGCTCCGGGAAGTCTGGGACGATAACGTCCTCGACCTTGCGGCCCAGCAGGCCTATTACTTCTTCTTCGCGCTGTTTCCCGCAATCCTGTTCGTCATCGCGATTGCGAGTTTCTTCCCGCTGGCGTCGTTCATCGACCAGGTGGTGGCGATGCTGTCGCGGTTCGCGCCGAGGGATGTCGTCAACATCATCACCAATGCGATGACGTCGCTGTCGGACCAGAAGAACGGCGGCATCCTGACGTTCGCGTTCCTCGTGACGATCTGGTCGAGTTCCGGCGCCATGGTTTCGATCATCACCACATCGAACGCTTGTTACGACGTCAGCGAATCGCGTCCCTGGTGGAAGATGCGCCTGACGGCGATTGCCTTAACCATCGGGATCGCAATCTTCATTCTCGCGTCCATGTTCCTGATCATCGCGGGTCCGACGGTCGCCGAAAATCTCGCGACGCGCATGCACCTCGGAGCCGCGTTCAAGTGGGCGTGGTGGGTTTTACAGTGGCCGCTGGTGTTCGTGCTCGTCGCGACGGCGATCGGCCTGGTCTACTACTTCGCGCCGGACGTCGAACAGGACTGGATCTGGATCACTCCGGGATCCGTGGCCGCGACGTTCCTCTGGCTGGTCGTCTCCCTGGCACTGAAGTACTACTACATGCTCGTGCCGAACTCGAACACCGCGTACGGCACCATCGGCGGCATCATGGTCCTGATGCTGTGGTTCTACGCGTCGGGGCTCGCGCTGCTGTTTGGGGCCGAGATGAACGCCGAGCTCGAACACACGTCGCCGTACGGCAAGGATCCGGGAGAGCGGGTACCTGGGGAGAAGAAGGTCGTCGGCGTTCGCGCGCAGCGGCTCTACGAAGAGAAACGCGAGAAGGGCGAGATCCCGGTGAAGCCGCTGCCGGCCACTGTGAATTGCGACATCGATCGGACTCCTGCGCCCGTCGAGCACGAGCCGAAGCCAAGCGACCTGATTATTGGAACGATCGCGCTCGCGCCTGCCGCAATCCTGGCGGCGAAAAAAGTCCGCGACGAGATGAAGAAGAGCGCGTAATCAGCGACAGACGACGGTTGGCGGCGGCTGCCACGATCCGGGACGCAGCTTGCCGTCGAATCCCCAGTACACAGGCTCCGCCTTTATGCAGTTCGGCGGGATGGGCAGGCGCGCTTTCACCAGGCCCTGATCCGTATTCAGGATCGTCGGCGCCGTGCGATCGTCGAACCGGCCGCGCGACAACGTGGGAACCGGAACGTAAACAGGGACCGCGACCGGATAGGCGACGGGTGCCGGCGCGTCGCGATGGTCGATGACGATGACCTGCGGCTCGCGCGGATCGGGTGCGGGCTCCGGCGCAGGAGCGGTGACGATCGGCTCCGGCTGCGGTGTACGGCCGCTCTTGATCATCGCGACGATCACCGCTTCGGTCACGCCGCTCTCCTTCAACCGCCTGAGCGTCGCGGTATCGATCGTGAAGATAGACCGGTCCACCTCGATGAGCGCGAGAAGGACCTGCTCGCCGAGGCCGGCCTTCGAGAGCTCGATGACATCCCGGACAGTTATGGCCTCCGCGCGGCTCGCACTGATGGCGACGATGGTAAGCAGGGAAAGCAGGACGCGGCGCATGGAACCTCCAGGACTCCCTCTATAGTGCAATAAAACCGCCACACGGTTGGCCCGGGTTACATTGGCTTTCCCGCCAACCAGCCCTGCCGGGGTCCTGTCGTGAGGACAGGGAGTGTCCCCAGCCGTGGCAGGAAACCGCAAAAACCCTTAGAATTGCGCCTGTTCCGAGGGTACGTCCCTTGCTCACTTCTACGGCACAGGGAGTTAGTCCAATGTTTTCCAGACCGCTCGCATTTCTGCTGCTGGCCCTTGGGTCCGTCACGGCCGCGGCCGGAGGCGCCTACATCGCCACTCGTCACAATGCGAACGATGCGGCGGCCGTTGCAGCGTCCGCGGCCCCCTCGTCGGCGGCTGCGCCAGCCGCAGCAACACCGGCGTCGACGGCGTCTGCAACGACCGCAACGCCCGCGCCCGCGCAGCCTGTTGCGGAAACCGAAGCTGCTGTGACGCCCGCGAAGACGGAGCCGGCGCGCAGGGAGGTGGCCGCGCCTGCGGCGACGAACGTGAAACACCAGGAATCCCGTTCCGCAAAGACGTCAGTGCCCGCGGCACCCGCGCCGCGAACCACGCGCGAGAGCGCGCCAGTGGGACGAACGGTTCCGATGAACGGTGGAAGGCCCGCGTCGGCGGATCCTCAGCCCGCGCCGACCCAGGCCGCGTCCGCTCCCGGCACGCCGGAATCGGTCAAGCCCGTTGAATCGCAGTCCGAAACGCCGCGCGCGCCGCAATTCGAAGAAGTGATCCTTCCGGCGTCCTCCGTGATCGGCCTGCAGCTCGAATCGACGCTGTCATCCGAACGTGCGCGAGTCGAAGATCGCGTAGACGCGCGCGTCACGCGCGATGTGCTCGCGGCGGGACGCGTGGCAATCCCGGCAGGCTCTCGCGTGCTCGGATCCGTCACTGTCGTCGAGCGAGGCGGCAAGGTGAAGGAGCGCGCACGCCTCGGCGTCCGCTTTCACACCCTGATTCTGGCGGACGGCACCGAGGTCCCGCTGCATACCGACGCGGTCTATCGCGACGGCGAATCCCCCGCTGGCGACAGCGCCAAGAAGATTGGCGGCGCCGCCGTGGGCGGTGCGATCCTCGGCGCGATCCTCGGTGGCGGCAAAGGGGCGGCGATCGGTGGCGCGACGGGCGCAGCCGGTGGAACGGCGGCCGTGATGCACGGCGATCGCAACGCGGCGACCCTGTCGCGCGGCGAGGTCGTCACCGCGAAGCTGTCGGCGCCGGCGACGATCAGCGTCGAACGCCGGGAGTGAAGGACTTCCGCGAGCAGGCGCACAAGCTCGCAGACTGGATCGCCGACTACCTCGAAAACGCGGAGCGTTTTTCAGTCCTCTCACGCGTCCGTCCCGGTGAAATCCGCGACGCGCTTCCTGCGCAGGCGCCCGAGCACGGTGAGGCGTTCGACGCAATCTTCGCGGATTTCGAGCGCATCATCCTTCCAGGCGTCACACACTGGAACCATCCGGGCTTCTTCGCCTACTTCGCGATCACGAGCAGCGCGCCTGGCATCCTCGCAGAGTTTCTCTCCGCGGCGCTCAACCAGCAGGCAATGTTGTGGCGCACGTCGCCCGCAGCGACCGAGTTAGAGGAAGTCTCGCTCGGATGGTTGCGCAAGCTGGTGGGACTTCCCGCCGACTTCGAAGGGGTCATCTACGACACGGCATCGGTCTCCACCCTGCACGCGCTTGCGGCCGCCCGTGAAGCGGCGGTACCCGGTGTGCGCGCGCGCGGACTCGCGGGACGCGGTGACATATACGGCGTGCGCGTGTATTGCAGCGAGCACGCACATTCATCGGTGGACAAGGCCGTCATCCTTCTCGGGCTCGGACACGAGGCGCTTCGGAAGATCCCTGCGGACGCCGAGTTCCGCATGAAGCCGGAAGCACTCGCGCGTGCGATCTCGGAGGATCGCGCGGCGGGCCTGATTCCAATCGCGGCTGTCGCGACCGTCGGCAGCACGTCGAGCACGAGCGTGGATCCGGTCGCGGAGATCTCAGCCATCTGCAGACGCGAAAACGTGTGGCTGCACGTGGATGGCGCTTACGCTGGTGTCGCCGCGATGGTGCCGGGGTACGAGTGGATTCTGCGCGATGCGGCGCGCGCGGACTCAATCGTCCTGAATCCGCACAAGTGGCTCTTCACCCCGTTCGATCTGAGCGTGCTCTACTGCCGGAGGATGGACGTCCTGCGGCAGGCGTTCTCGCTCACGCCCGAGTACTTGAAAACGAGTGAAGGGGACGCGGGTGTCCGCAACCTGATGGACACGGGCATTCAGCTCGGACGCCGCTTCCGCGCGTTGAAGCTCTGGATGATCCTCCGCCATTTCGGTGCGAAGGGGCTGCGCGACGCGCTCGCCAATCACATGGAGCTCGCGCGGAAGTTCGCGGGATGGGTCGACGCCAGCGCGCGCTTCGAACGCGTCGCTCCGGTTCCCTTCAGCGTCGTCTGCTTCCGCTTGCGTGATGCTGATGACGAGACGCAGGCACGGATCCTCGAAGCTGTGAACGCCTCAGGCGAGGTGTTTTTGTCTCACACCAGGCTGGATGGACGTTACGTGCTCCGGCTTGCGATCGGACACCTACAAACGGCCGAGCGTCACGTTGCGCGCGCGTGGGAATTGTTGAACTCCTCCGCGGCCGAGCTGTGACCTGAAGGCACATCGCTTGCAGCCACTCCGGCGGACCGTTTTTCCGAGGAGTGACTTGATGTCTGTGTGTAAACGGCTTGTTACTGCTGCTCTATTTGCGGCGGCGTCCCTCGCGACGCCATCTGCCGCGTCAGCCGACTGGGTGCTGACGCCGTTCGTCGGCGCGAACTTCAAAGGTGCAGCCGACGTGACTGGGAATGGGGGGACGAGCTTCGCGAACAAGTTCGAGAAGAAAATCGATTACGGCATATCGCTCGCCGGTATGGGCAAGGGCGCCGTCGGATTCGAGGTTGATTTCGGTTACTCGCCGAACTTCTTCGAGACCGGCACCGCGTCCAACAACCGCTTCGAGTTCACCAACGACAGCAACGTGACGACGCTGACCGGCAATGCGATCATCGGCATTCCAATCGGCGGTCAGCGCGGCGGCTCCGTCCGGCCATATATCGTCGGCGGCGTTGGGCTGATCCGCACGAACGTGCAGGACGTCGGGCAGTTCTTCGACGTGAACTCGAAGAACGACTTCGGGTTCGACGTCGGTGGCGGCCTGATGGGATTCTTCAACTCCAACGTGGGGCTTCGCGGAGACGTGCGCTACTTCCGGTCGTTCCGCGGCAGCAGCAGCGATACCATCACCGGCCTCGCACTGAGCGACTTCAACTTCTGGCGAGGCTCACTCGGCGTCTCATTCAAATTCTGAGAGCCACTTCTTCGTCTCGGCAAGCGCCGCGGCGACCGCTTTGGGCGCGGTCGACTGCGGCGTTTGTTTCTTCTCGATCGATTGCAGCGGCGTGATGGCCGCGCGAACGTCTTCGGCGAACAGTGGTGAGTGCTCGCGCCATTCCGCGAGCGAGAGCTGATCGAAACTGCGCCCCTCGCCGAGGAGCCTTCGGACGAGCGACCCCACGACTTCGTGCGCGTCCCGGAACGGCAGCCCTCTGGCAACGAGATAGTCCGCGACGTCCGTCGCGAGGAGCAGTCCCGATGCCGCGCGCGTTGTGACCGCCGGATTCGGGCGCAGCCCCAAGATCACGTTTGCGGATGCCGCAAGACAGCCCAGCCACGTGTCCTCAGCGTCGAAGAGCGATTCCTTGTCTTCCTGCAGATCCTTGTTGTATCCGGCGGGCAGCCCTTTCATGGTCACGAGCCAGCCCGCGAGATGCCCGATCACGCGTCCGCTCTTGCCGCGCACGAGCTCGAGAGGATCGGGGTTCTTCTTCTGCGGCATCAGGCTGCTGCCGGTCGCGGCGGAATCGGCAAGCTCAAAGAATCCGAACTCTTCGGACGTGAACAGGATGAAATCCTCGGCGATGCGACTGAGGTGCACCATCCCGAGCGAAGCGGCGTGCAGAAATGAGGCGACGAAGTCGCGATCGCCACTCACGTCCATGCTGTTTCTCGAGACCCGCCCGAAACCGAGCGCGCGCGCCAGATCGTGCACGTCGATGGGATAACTCGTGCCGGCAATCGCTCCCGAGCCGAGCGGGAGTTCGTCCGCTTCCGTGAGCACGGTTTGCAACCGATCGACGTCACGCCTCAAGGCTGCACCGTGCGACAGGAGAAAATGCGCGACCAGTACCGGTTGCGCGCGGCGCAGGTGTGTGTAGGACGGCATCAGTGCATCGCCGGATCTGTCGGCAAGATCCACGAGGCTGCGGACGAGTGACGCGATACGGCGCTGGATCGCGGGCACGCGGCGTTTCAGGTAGAGACGGAGATCCACTGCAACCTGCTCGTTGCGCGAGCGGCCCGTATGCAGGCGGCGACCCGCATCCCCCACCCGCACGATGAGCTCGCGCTCGACGAACGCGTGGATGTCTTCGTCGCCATGTGCGTCGCTCACGAACGACGGATCGCTCGTCCCCTTCTCGAGGATTTCTCTGAGTCCGCGCTCGATGGCGTCCGCGTCCGCCTGCGACAGCACGCCCGCGCGCGCCAGGCCTGCCGCCCACGCGCGGCTTCCGCGCACATCATCCTCGAACAATCGCCGATCGAAGCGGAAAGAGGACCCGAACGCGAAGAGTTCCGCGTCCGGATCGCCGTCAAAACGTCCCGACCAGAGATGCGCCATCAGTGAACCGTCGTTTTGGAAGAAGGCGGGTTCGCGGAAGTCACGGTCGAGCCTTGCGGGGCCTCGATCGCCATGGGGGAACGGCGCCCGACCACGCGACAGTCGCCTTTGAATAGTTTGAGACGGACGGCGCCGGTGACGCGCGGCTGGATGGTCGCCATGAACGCGTCGATCGCCTCGCGCGTCGGCGAGAACCAGCGGCCGTTGTAGGCCAAGTCCGCGTAGGCGCGGCCGAGATCGTGGGCCAGCCGCTCGAGCTCGCGCGGAATCACCAGCTTCTCGAGCTCGCTGTGCGCGGTGTGGAGCACTACAGCCGCGGGCGCCTCGTAGATCTCGCGCGACTTGGCGCCGGACGTGGCGTTTTCGACCATGTCGATCCGGCCGACGCCGTGCGCGCCGGCGATGGTCTCCACGCTCTCGATCAGTTCGATGAGCGGCATCTCGATGCCGTTCGCGCGAAGCGGCACGCCCGATTCGAACTCGACCTCGACGTAGGCCGGTTCGTCTGGACAATCACGCGGCGATCGCGTGAGCGCGTAGATGTCTTCCGGCGACTCCTGCCAGGGATCTTCAAGTACGCCGCGCTCGATCGAGCGCCCCCACAGATTCGTGTCGACCGTGTACGGGCTTTCGGCAGTCGAGGGAATCGGGATACGCCGCGTGCGCGCGTACTCGAGTTCCTGCTGCCGGTTCATGCCCCAGATGCGCGCCGGCGCGAGCACCGTCATCGACGGATCGAGCGCCTTCACGCCAAGCTCCAGGCGGAGCTCGTCGTTCGCCTTGCCGTTGCACCCGTGGGCGATGACCGTCGCTCCTTCCATGTGCGCGACGTCGACCAGCTTCTGCGCGATGAGAGGACGGCCCAGCGCGGTCGCGAGCGGATAGCGATCTTCGTACAGCGCGCCCGCCTGGAGCGCGGGAAGAATGTATTCGCGCGCGAATTCGTCGCGCACGTCGAGGACATGCGCACGCGTGGCGCCGACGGCAAGCGCTCGCTCGCGCACGTCCGTGAGCTCGCGCCCTTGTCCGATGTCGAGCGTCACCGCAATCACCTCGGCGGCGTATTTCTCCGCCAGCCACGCGATTGCGATCGACGTGTCCAGCCCTCCCGAATAGGCGAGAACAATTCGCTGCATCCTGCTATCCCTTCACCCACTCCTCGAGCTGCCGCGTGAACGCGCGCGCTTCCGGTTCGCCGCGGCAGATCACCAGGATGGTGTTCTCGCCGCCGATGGTGCCCACCACTTCCGCCAGCCGCGCCCGATCGATCGCCTCGGCAAGCGGATGGGCCTGCGCGGACTCCGTTCGCAGCACGACCAGCTGCTGGACGACGTCGAATTTCCTGAGCGAGGACGCAACGGAGCGCTTCAATACGGCGGCCGCGTCCGGCGACGGGGGCGCGGTTTCCCCCGCGAGCGCTCGCTTATACGCGCCGTCCGCCGCCGCTTTCACAAGGCCCAGATCCCTGATGTCCCTCGACAACGTTGCCTGGGTCACTTCGATGCCGCGGGCGTGCAACCGCTCGCGGAGCTGTTCCTGGCTGGTGACCGCTTCCTGATCCACCAGCTCGAGGACGAGTGACTGTCGATAGGACTTCATAACTATTCAGTCGAATGGTGATTATACACCGTATTCATGCATAAATTCAATATAGGTCATTGACTTATGGTATATCGGTTTGTATTCTTAAGCATTGGAATGAATAGTTATGCCAGCACGGTGCGGGTTGGCGTCGCGGGGGCGACGGGCTATACCGGGGTAGAGCTCATCAGGCTGCTCTCCCGGCATCCCGGCGTGCGCGTGTCGGCGGCCATGGGCGCTCCAGGCGCCGCGCCACGACAGGTGCCGGCGTTGAAACGTCTGTGGGACGAGCCGGTGAACGGACTCGATATCGACGCGCTGGCGGATGCCAGTGACGCCGTGTTCCTCGCGCTGCCGGATCACGCCGCGGCGGCGATCGCGCTGCCGCTCGTGGCGCGCGGCAAGCGGGTGTTCGACCTTTCTGGTGCGTTCCGGCTGCGCGACGCCGAACAGCGTCGCCGCTGGTATCCGAAAACGCCGGATGCACCGCCATCGGTCGTCTACGGTCTGACGGAGCGATACCGCGAGAGCCTGCGCGATTCGAATCTCGTCGCATGCGCCGGGTGCTATCCAACGGCCGCAATCCTCGCGCTGCAGCCGCTGCTGCAGGCGTCGCTCCTCGACGTCGACGCGGCGCCGATCATCATCGACGCGAAGTCCGGCGTCTCCGGCGCGGGAAAGACGCCGACCGAGCGCACGCACTTCAGCGAGTGCCACGACAGCGTCTCGGCGTACGGCGTGTTCGACCATCGTCATGCCGCCGAGATCGAGCAGGAGCTCGGCACGCCGGTGACGTTCGTGCCGCACCTGCTGCCGATCGATCGCGGAATTCTCGAGACGATCTACGCGCGCTTGGTGCCGGGTGCGGACGAGGCCGCAGTTGGCGCGGCGCTGCACGCCGCTTACGCGGACTCACCATTCGTGCGGCTGACCGGCAAGGACCTGCCCGAAATCAAGCACGTGGCGCACACGAACTTCTGCGACATCGGCTGGCGCGTCAATCCGGCGACACGGCAGATCGTGTTGATCTCCTGCATCGACAACCTCGTAAAAGGGGCGGCGGGACAGGCCGTGCAGAACTTCAACATTGCGTTCGGCTTCGATGAAGGGCTCGGGCTGAATTGACGACGATCCTGAAACTCGGCGGCGAGCTGCTCGAGGATGCCGCCGCGATGGGCGTGGCGGCCGAAGGGATCGCGGCGCTGGCGGCCGTGGGTCCTGTCGCGGTCGTACATGGCGGTGGTCGCGCGATCGATGCCGACCTGAAGTCGCGCGGCGTCGAGCCACGGTTTATCGACGGGCTTCGGGTGACCGACGGCGAAACAATGGAAACCGTGGTCGCCGTCCTCGCGGGACGGATCAATACGGCCTTCGTGGCGGCGCTCACCGCGCGCGGTGTGAAGGCGGTGGGACTCACGGGCGCTGATGCCGCGATCGGCATCTCGACGCTCGCGCCGCCGCTCACCACGACTACCGGGACGATTGCGGACCTCGGCCTCGTGGGCATCCCGCGTGCAGATGCGCCCGCGCGGCTGCTGACCGATCTCATGGGTCTGGGCTACGTGCCGGTCGTCGCCAGTGTGGGTGTGAGCGCGGACGGCAGTCTGTTGAACGTGAACGCCGACGTCCTCGCCGCGCACCTGGCGCGCGCGGCCTCGGCGGTGCGGCTGATCATCGCGGGGACAACCGCAGGCGTGTTCGATGCCGCCGGCGTCACATGCGAGCGGCTCCAGGCGGGTGATGCGCGCCGGATGATGGAAGCGGGCACCGCGGTAGGCGGCATGGTCGCAAAGCTCCGCGCCTGCCTGCAGGCAATCGACGGCGGCGTCCGAGAAGTACGGATCGTCGACGGCCGGGCCGCCGAATACGCGACGGCGCCGGGCACCACGATCGTTGGTGCGGAAGATCGCGAGCACACGAGATGTTGATGACGTCGCAGGATCCCATTGCCGTTGACGCGCAGCACGTGCTGCAGGTGTACCGTCGCGCGCCCGTCGTGTTCGAGTCGGGGAAAGGCTGCGCGCTCTTCACGCGTGAGGGAGAGCGCTACCTGGACTTGATCTCGGGCGTCGGCGTCGCCTCGCTCGGTCACGCGCATCCCGCGCTGGCCCGCGCGATCGCCGACCAGGCGGCAACGCTGCTGCACACGTCGAACCTCTTTCATCATCCACTGCAGGCGGAACTCGCGTCGCAGCTCGCGACGCTCTCGGGGCTGCCCCGCGCATTCTTCTGCAACAGCGGCGCGGAAGCCGTCGAAGCGTGCCTCAAGTTCTCGCGCCGGTTCTGGCACGCCCAGGGAACGCCGCGCACGAAGTTCGTCGCGTTCGATCACTCGTTCCACGGCAGGACGATGGGCGCGGTATCGGTCACGTGGGATGAACACTACCGGACGCCATTCGCTCCGCTCGTGCCGGGCGTCGTGTTCGTGAGCCCTCTGGATTCAGCCGCCATTGCGGCTGCCATCACGCCGGATACAGCGGCCGTGATCGTCGAGCCGATACAAGGGGAAGGGGGCGTGCGTCCGCTGCCGCAAACCGCCGCCGACGCTATCTCCGCGGGCTGCCGGCGCACGGGTGCGTTGCTGATCGCCGACGAAGTGCAGTGCGGGCTCGGGCGCACCGGCCGCGCGGTCTACTCCCCCGTGCTCGGCCTCGAGCCGGACCTGATGGCGCTCGGCAAGGCGCTTGGCGCGGGAATCCCGGTCGGCGCGGCGATGTTCTCGGATCGCGTCGCCGCGACGGCAAAGCCGGGGGACCACGGCAGCACCTACGGCGGCAACCTGCTCGCGTGCCGTGCGGCGCTCGTGTTCCTGCACGAGCTGACCGCGAACGGCCTGATGGACCACGTGGCACGCGTCGGGGCGCATCTCGAGCGCGGCCTGCGTGCCGTCGCATCGCGGCAGCCGGCGATCACCTCGGTGCGCGGCGCCGGCGTCATGTGGGGACTGGAACTCGATCGGCCGGCCGCGTCCGTCGTGGATGCGGCGCGCGAGCGGCGGCTGCTCATCAATCGGACGTCCGACACCGTCCTGCGGCTGCTGCCGCCGTTCGTGATCACGGAACAGGAAATCGACGAGGCGCTGCCGCTGCTCGAAGCGGCGATCGCCTCGGCGGTGGAGGGGTCAAAGGCATGAACATTCAGCTGCGTACCGGCGTTGCGTCCGACGCAACGGCGATTCACAACCTGATCACGGCGAATCTCAGCGCCGGCCACCTGCTTCCCCGCACGTTTGACGACGTCGAGTCGCACGCGCAGCGTTTCGTCGTGGCCGTCGCCGACGACAAGGTCATCGGCTGCGGCGAGCTCGCACCGCTTAGCACTGAGGTCGCGGAAGTCCGGTCGCTGGTCGTGGACGAGGCGAGCCGCGGCCAGCACGCCGGTGTGGCCCTGGTCACCGCGCTCGCGGATCGCGCCCGCGAGCTCGGCTACGTGACGCTCTGCGCGTTCACGCACCAGCCGTCGCACTTCGTCCGCCTCGGCTTCTCCATCGTCCCGCACGTGTGGGTGCCGGAGAAGATCGCACTCGACTGTGTCGGCTGCAGCCAGTTCCGTCACTGCGGCCAGTACGCGGTGACGCTGGCGTTGCGTGCCGGCGCCGGGCTTCGGCTCGAGCAGACCGCGCCGCCGTCGCGCGCCGTGGCCGCGCCGCGCGCGAGTGTCGAACGCCTGCGGCTGCTGCCCATCACGGCATGACGGTCGCCAACGTGGCTGTCAAATCGATTGACGGCAGCGTCTCGGCGCCCGCGGAATTTCGCTCCGCGGGCGTGGCCTGCGGCATCAAGAAGACAGCCGCGCTGGATCTTGCGTTGATCGTGAGCGACACGCCGGCCTCCGCCGCCGCGGTCTTCACGACGAACAAGGCGCAGGCGGCGCCGGTGCTCGTCTCACGCGCGCGCCTCCGCGCTTCGGCCGGCCGCGCACGCGTGATTGCAATTAATAGCGGCTGCGCGAATGCGTGCACGGGCCCTGAGGGACGGGGCACAGCCGAAGCGATGGCGGACGCCGCGGCCAGGGCAGCAGGCGTTCCGCCAGCAGAGGTCTTGATCGCGTCCACGGGTGTCATCGGCGTCACGCTGGATCGCGATCGTGTGCTGTCCGGCATCGCCGCCGGCAGCACCGCGTTGTCGCGTGACGGCGGCCCGGCGGCAGCGCGGGCGATTATGACGACGGATCCGTTCCCGAAGGAATCCGCCGTCGAACTGACGACGCCGTTCGGCACGTTCCGTGTCGGCGGAATCGCGAAGGGCTCTGGAATGATCGAGCCGCTGATGGCGACGATGCTCGGCGTGGTTACAACGGACGCGGCGGTGGAGCCGGCGCTGCTGCAACGCGCGCTGACGGCCGTCACGGACGTGACGTTCAACGCGATCACCGTGGACGGCGAGTGCTCGACCAATGACTGCGTGTTCGCGCTGGCGAACGGGGCGAGCGGCGTGACGCTGGGCGAGCCGCACTTCGATCTGCTGGTCGAGGCGCTGCGCCTGGTATGCGAACCCCTGGCGATCGGTATCGTCCGCGGTGGCGAGGGAGCGACGAAGCTCGTGACGGTGGAAGTAACGGGCGCACGTACGGCTGTCGAAGCGAAGCGCGCCGCACGCGCGATCGCGAATTCTCCGCTGGTCAAAACGGCGGTGCACGGTGCGGATCCGAACTGGGGACGACTTGTTGCGGTCGCGGGCCGGGCAGGTGTGGACTTCGAACTCGATCGCGCGAAGGTCCGGATCGGCGACGTTGAGTTGTTTGCTGGCGGGCGCCCGTTCGACGAGCGCGCCGCAGAAGCGTCGGAGCACCTGCAGGGGCGCGACGTGCTGCTGCAGGTCGATCTCGGAACGGGCGCGAGCGGCGCGGCGCGGATGTGGACGTGCGACCTCAGCGCCGATTACGTAAAGATCAACGCGGAGTATCGAACATGAGCGCTCACAGCATGCCTGCCATGACGTGGCAGCCGACGCAGTTCCTGTCCGTTCTCGATCTCACGCACGCGGAGCTGGAGTCGTGCCTCTCGCTTGCCGCCTCGATGAAGACGGCGCGCCGCGCGAACCGCGGCCACGTGACGCCGCTCGCCGGCCACCACGTCGCGCTGCTGTTCGACAAGCCGTCGCTGCGCACGCGGTTGACGTTCATGATCGCGGTTCGCGAGCTCGGCGGCGACGTCATCGAGCCGCCGGCGGATGTCGCGCTCGGCGGTCGCGAGTCGATCGAAGACGTCGCGCGCAACCTCGAACGCTGGGTCTACGGCGCCGTGATTCGGACCTTTGAGCAGGAGCGCCTCGAGCGATTCGCCGCGGCAGCGCCGCGATTGCGCGTCGTGAACGCACTCACGGACGAAGAGCATCCCTGCCAGGCGCTGGCCGACTGCCAGACCCTGCTCGAGCACTGGGGTTCGCTCAGGGACCGCACGATCGCGTTCGTCGGCGACGGCAACAACGTCGCCGCGTCGCTCGCGCAGGCCGCCGCGATGCTCGGGGGCACTGTCATCGTCGCTTCACCGAACGGTTACGAGCTGCCGCCGTCCGTTCGCGAGTCGGTAGCACGGGTGGCGCGATTCGGCGGCGGCGTGCGCGTGACGAACGATCCGGTAGAAGCGGTGTCGGGTGCGAACGCTGTCTACACGGATGTCTGGACCTCGATGGGACAGGAGACTGAGGCGGCGACGCGTCACGAGTTGTTCATGCCGTACCAGGTGAACGGGGCGCTGATGGCGCGCGCGCCCGAAGACGCGATCTTCATGCACTGCCTGCCCGCGCATCGTGGCGACGAGGTCACGGACGAAGTGATGGACTCGCCGATGTCCGTCGTTTTCGAGCAATCGGAAAACCGGCTGCACTCGCAGAAGGCGCTGCTCGCGCTGCTCGCGGGATAGCGGTTCGCAGTTCGTGGGAAGAGGTGCTACGCTCCGGCCTGATGCGCCAGGTCGTGATCCCGCGGCACGGGGGCGCGGACGTCTTCGAAGTCCGCGAGAGTCCCGATCCGGTTCCCGGCGAGGGTGAAGTCCGCATCCGCGTCCGGGCCGCCGGAATCAACTTCGCCGACATCCTTGCCCGCATCGGCCTCTACCCGGACGCTCCGAAACCTCCTGTCGTCGTCGGCTATGAAGTTGCGGGGGTCGTTGACGCCGTCGGGGCCGGTGTCACCGCGCCGCATGAAGGAGATCGTGTCGTTGCGCTCACGCGCTTCGGCGGCTATTCCGACTGCGTGGTCGTTCCTGCCGCGCAGGCGTATCGGTTTCCCGATCGCCTGAGCGACGCGGAGGCCGCCGCGGTTCCCGTCACATACCTTACGGCCGCCATCGCGCTGTACCGGATGGCGGCCATCACTGCCGGAGAAACGGTCCTCGTGCACAATGCGGGCGGTGGACTTGGCATTGCGGCTATGCAACTGGCGCGGCTGCGCCGCGTCACTGTCATCGGCACCGCGTCCGCCGCGAAGCACGACGCGCTGCGCAGCTTCGGCGTCGACTACGCAATCGACTACCGGCACAGCGATGTCGAGCGGGAGGTGAAGCGTTTCACAAAAGGGCGTGGCGTGGACGTGATTCTCGATCCCCTGGGAGGCAGCAGTTTCGGCGCAAGCTATCGCATGCTGGCGCCACTCGGTCGGCTGGTCATGCTCGGCGTCTCGTCGATGTCGGGCGAACGGCGCAACACGTGGCGCGTGCTCCGCTCCTGGTGGGCGATGAAACCGTTCTCGCCGCTGTCGCTTATCAACAAGAACCGCGGCGTCTTCGGCTTGAACGTCGCTCATCTCTGGGAAGAGCGGCGGCAGCTTCAGCCAGTGATGGATCTGCTTCTCACGGAATTGAGCGCCGGCCGCCTTTCCCCTGTCGTCGCGCGCACGTTCCCGCTGGAGCGCGCCGGAGATGCGCACCGGTTCATTCAGAACCGGTCTAACATCGGGAAAGTTGTCCTCACCACCTAAGACCGCACGTCCGCTCTTCTTCTCCACGCTCGCTTACACGATCCTCACGATCGCGTACTCGTGGCCGCTGCCGATTCGGCTCGGCAGCATTTCGCACGATCTCGGCGATCCGCTGCTCAACACCTGGATACTCTGGTGGACAACGAAAGCCGTACCGCTGACCGCGCAGTGGTGGAACTCGCCGATCTTCTATCCCGCAACGGGAACGTTCGCGTTCTCGGAACATCTCCTGGGTCTCGCACCGATCGCCGCGCCGCTGATCGCGCTGACCGGGAATCCGATGGTCGGCTACAACGTCACGCTGCTCGCAAGCTACATTCTGAGCGCGCTCGGCGCGCATTTTCTCGCCTACACGCTCACGCGCAGGCACGACGCGTCGTTCGTCGCCGCGATTGCATTCGCGTTCGCGCCATACCGCCTGGCGCAGCTGCCGCACATCCAGGTCCTCTGCGCGTACTGGACGCCGGTCTGCCTTGCGGCGTTGCACCGGTACGACCGCGAGCCATCGGCGAAATGGATCGCGCTGGCCGCCGGCGCCTGGTTCATGCAGGCGATGTCGAACGGCTACTACCTGTTCTTTCTGAGTGTCCTCCTCGCATTCTGGTTCGCATGGTTCGCGGCCGGCCGTTGGACGGCCGTGCAGTGGGCGAAGGTCGCAGGTTTTTTTGCGATCGCAGCAGTCCTGCTGTCACCATTCCTCGTCGGCTACGCGAACATCCTCAGGGGCACGTACGACTTCCATCGTGGACTCGAAGAGATTCAGCATTTCAGCGCCGACGTCGCCGCCCTGCTGACGGCGAGCTACGACCTGCTTCTCTGGGGATGGGTACGAGGTTTCAACAAGCCCGAGGGGGAGCTGTTTCCGGGTCTCACGATCGTTGCACTATCGCTGTTCGTCGTCTTCGCCGCGCGACCGCTCATGGCGCAAGCGGAATCGCGAAGGACGAGAGTCATACGCCGCACGCTCGCGGCTCTTTTCGTGGTGCTGGTCGCCGGGGCGCTGCTGCCGATTTATTACGGAGCGTGGCGGCTGACGATCGGCGGCGTGCGCGTGCTGTCCATCGCGCGGGCCGACAAACCGCTGACGCTCGCGATGTTCGCCGCGATCGGATGGATGGCGACCCTGCCACGCGTCGTCCAGGCCACCAGACGGCGATCACCGCTGCTCTTCTACGCGTTCGCAGCGTGCGCGATGTGGGTCTTTGCGCTCGGCCCCGACCCGATGGTGTTCGACCACCGCATCCTTTATCAGGCGCCGTACGGCTGGCTGATGCGATTGCCGGGTTTCGAGGGGCTGCGCGTCCCCACGCGGTTCTGGATGATGGCGCTCGCGTGCCTCAGCGTGCTGGCGGCGCTGGCCGTTCATCGCCTTCACGGACGCGGGCGCATGATTGTGTTCTACGTCGCCGTCGCGGGACTGTTGCTCGATGGCTGGCCCCGCACGTTCATCGTGCTGGACGCACCGGAGCGGCGTCCCAGCCCGCCCGGCGTATTCGCGCGCCTCGATCTGCCAATGGACGACGACCACGATGCGATCGCGGTCTACCAGCAGATGTTCGATCCGGTCCCTCTCTATAACGGATTCAGCGGCTATGGTGCGCCACACCAATACGCGATGCGGGAGCTGCTCAACGCGCACGATCCGCGGATACTCCAGGCGCTCACCGCCAGGGGATCCGTGGGCGTCGTCATCGGTCACGCAGGGGACGAAGATCAAGGGCTTCGAAAATTCATCGCGGCATATCCGGGCGCACGACTGCACGAGACCCACGCGGCATGGAGCAGCTACGTGCTGCCGGCCAACAACGGCGGTGAGATGGTTCCGGACGAGGCGGGGCCGGCGGTCACGATCAAGTCCGTCGATTCAACGCCGAGTCCACCTCACGCGCCGCGCGCGATCGACGGGACGGTAAAGACGCGCTGGAGCGGGGGCGTCCAGCGCTCGGCAGCCGACTACACGATCGAGCTTGCCGATCCCGGTCACGTCGCGCAAGTCGTGACGGAACTCGGCGAGTTCATGACGGATTATCCGGCGCGGCTGCAGCTCGAAACCTCACCCGATGGAGCGCAGTGGGAAACGGCGTTCCTCGGCGACACCGCCCTGCACGCCTATTACGCGGCGGTCAGGCACCCCAGGTCAATTCCGTTGGTCATTCCGGTCAACCGGGACAACGTTCGATTCATCCGGCTGAAGCAGCTTGGCTGGAGCAAGCACGACTGGTCGATCGCGGAAGTGCTCGTCCTGCGCTGATCCGGCTTCACGGTCGCTGCACGAGCAGTGGCGGAGGCGCCGCGCAACGCGGCGTGCCCCCCGGCTCGATCGACACCGGTGCCACGGCGCTCGCGCGTGATCCGAGGTCGTAAACAGACACGCCGCCGTTCTCGCGCATGCGCGCGATCAGCGGCCAGGGCAGCGGCGCGTCGGCCGCGACGCCGAACCAGCCGCGAAACTGGGGCAGCTCGAAGTCCTCGATCACAAGATATGGATGCAGGCCGAGCCGTTCGAGTTCCGCCGGCGCTCGCGGCGCCCAGTCACGATCGATCAGGTCCCAGCGAATCGTCATGCGGCCGCCATAGTGCCTGACGCTCCCGCTCTCCTGCACGCCGAGGACGACGCCGTTGCGCGGCAGCGCCTGGTTGACATAGACGCCAACGTCCACGTACCGGCGCTCTCCTTCCCGCAATGGCGCCGGCGGCGCAACCGCGCTGCTGAAGCGGGCGGTCATCGTCACGATGAGAATCGTCGCCGCCATCACGCCAATCCGTGCCCACGTTGCGGAAAAACGGCGCGCGGCGAACACGATGCCCAGCGCGAGTAACACCATCAGCGATGGGATCGCTGGAAGCAGGAAGCGCAGGTACCACCATTCTTCGAACGGCGCGTATACGAGATACGACGCGAGCGTTGCGAGAAACAACGCTGCACACAGCCGGACGGCGCGCCGGCTGCCATCCCGGTTGAACGGCGGCAGCAGCGGCAATACGGCGAGCAGGATCAGCGGCGATTGCGATTTCCAGAGCCAGACGGGATATCGCGTGAGATTGGGAAGCACGTTGGAGAGGGAGAAGATCTCCTCCGCTGCGCCGTAGCCGGACTTCCATGGCGCTCCATACCACGCGGTGTAGAGCGCGGCGATCGCGCCGACCGCGGCGGCAACGGGCAGCGAGAAAAGCGCGACGCGCATCCAGCGTTCGCGTCCGCGCGAGGACAGAAGCATGTGCACGAAAAACACGACCGGGACGATCGGAAGATTCGGACGAACGAGCAGACCGGCGGCAGTCCAAAGTCCGCAGAGCGCGGCATGCCGCCGCTGGTCCCTCAGCGCCGCGACCGCCGCGCCGGTCCACAACGCGGCGGCGGGCACATCGCTCATCGGCCAGAGTGACTGGAACAAGACGATCGGGCTGGTCGCGACGAACAACGCGGCGAGTGTTCCAACCCATGGACCGCCCGCGCGGCGGCCGAGCGCGAACGTCAGCCACACGGCGAGCGCGGCGCAGAACGGGACGACGAGATACGGGCCGCACGCGCCGACCACGAGCGACGCCGCCATCATCAGCGGCAGGCCGGGCGCATACGTCGGGACCATCGTGTGCGGTTGCGGCCCTGGTCGATACCCGAGTGGCGCGAGCGATACGTCAGCCGACGGCCAGGGAACCGATATGGGAAACGGTTGCGCGCGCGGCAGCGATCCGCTGGCCCATGAGTAGGCCTGGCTCACGTAACCAAATGCGTCCGACCCGCCGGCGGTAAACGAACCGAAATAGGCCGCGTGTGCAGCCAGCGCAATGGCGCACGCAACCGCCAGCGCTGCAAGGCCCGGCCGTACGGATGCCGCAATGCGTGCGCTATCGCGGGCAAAGGCATCGCGAAAGGCGATCGCCTGAACCGCGAGCAGTCCGAGGCCGATCAGCAGCGCGCGATCCGGCGCACGCGATCGAAAGAGAATCCCGGCGACCTTCCACTCGATGCCACCGGTCGCGAGTACCAGCCCGCCCCATGCCAGCGCCGCCGCCGAGAGAACGAGCAACAGCCGTCGCACGCGGAAGTATCGTGCTACAGTTCCCCCCTTCTGTCGACCGCCTTGGCCGCCTCGTGAACATCGACGCCACCGAGGCTCCCGCGGGGCGTGGCGGCCGCGGCCGCGGAGGTCACTGAGCCTTCTTCGGTTTGCCCGTCATCGGGACGAACCGCACCGGAAGTGTGCGTAGCGTCTCCGTGCCGGTGACGGTGCGGCGCAGGATTCGTAGTTCCTGATTCACGGTTCCCACCGGAATTGCGATCAGGCCTCCAATCGTGAGTTGCTGCAGCAAGGCCGTCGGGACCTCGTCGGGCGCCGCCGTCACGATGATGCGATCGTACGGCGCGTGCTCAGGCCATCCGAGGTAGCCATTTCCGGTACGCACCTGAATGTTGCGATACCCGAGAACCGAAAGCGTCTCGCGTGCCCGTTCCGCCAGCGGCGGCAGGATCTCGATCGTGTACACGTCCTTCGCGAGCATACCGAGCACCGCCGCCTGGTAACCGGATCCGGTGCCGATCTCGAGCACCCGGTGTCCCGGCGCAATGTCCAGCGCCTGTGTCATGAATGCGACGATATACGGTTGGGAGATGGTCTGGTCGTAGCCGATTGGCAGCGCTGAATCGCTGTACGCGGCGTCGCGCGCCGGCTCCGGAACGAACAGATGACGGGGCACCGTGAGCATGGCATCGAGCACCCGTGCCTCCCGGATGTCACGCGCCCGGAGCTGCTCGTCCACCATCCTCTTGCGCTCGGCGTTCCAGTCGTGCGCGGCGTGCTGTGTTCCGGTCTCGCCGGTGCCGCACGCCAGGACGGCGAGGACGATTCCAGAGGCGATCCAGGCATGACGCCCCATAGTCGTAATGGTCTCACCTCGCGTGACTGGATGCGAACAACACGTTGTACCCGATCATCGCGACGACAACGACGAAGAGAAACGATATAACGGGCCGACGAGCAGAAGTCACCATGGCCGATTCTGGAATACGGACAAACGAGATACTCCGAACACCACCGCACGAGGCAGCAGCACGAACAGCCGCCAAAACTTGACGGCCTGCGGCTTCGAAAGCCCGCACCCAAACACACTGAATTGAACCACCGCGACAGCGACATAGGTCCCTAGCGTAGCGGCGGCGGCTCCAGCAGCGCCGACGCCGCCTCTGTTCAGCCAGACGAGGATCCCAGAAACGAGCGCCGAGGAGATCAGCAAGAGCGGTAACGACACGCTGAACATCGATTGCCCCTCGTCCTCCTGACGATCACTGCCGCCGATAGATCATCGGAGCCGATCCTTCCGATAGAGGCTCCAGCGAAGTTCTCGGGGCATACATACTGGGGACTCCAGATCGAATGTCTGTTCCGACCAGCGCTTCAGGGGAGGAAGACATTCCGCGCGCACGGCCTCTGGTACGCTCCAAATGTACGACAGCTCGCCGTCGACGAGACGCCGAAGGAACTCTCCAAGTGCAAGGCTCGGACCCGGGCCCATCGAAAGGTCCGTGTCGTGAACGAAGCCATGGACCTCAAGATGTTCGTGTACTTCCGCTTCCGATCGAACACCTGGGTGAAAGGGCAAGCTGACGCCAGCTTGTTCAAATAGCGTGCGGGCCTGCTCGCGAATTTGCACCCACGGCTCGTCAGACTCTCCGTTTCCCCATTCGTGAAGCAGACAGCCTCCTGCTGCGAGTACACGGCGCGCCTCACGCAGAATCTCGCGCCAGTCTGCCGTGAGGTAGAGAAGCCGCGCGATCACGACAGCATCAAAACGGTCGGCCGAGAACGGGAGCTGCGCTCCCTCTCCGACAACGACGCTCAACTTCGTGGCGCCGGCCTTGATTCGCAACTCCTTTACCATCGCAACCGCCGGCTCGAGGGCCACCACGTCGCAGCCGCGTGCCGCGAACGGAATGGCCACACGTCCGGTACCTGCGCCAATGTCGAGGAGCTCCACGCCGAGCTGGAGTCTCGAGGCCAGCCACAGGCGATCCAACTCATCCGCGGACAGCATCGGCCCGTGCCGCCGATCGTAGACTTTCGCGTTTGCGGAGAAGTTGACGCGCTCAGTCACAAATCAGTGCCGCGCCGGCAATCGGCTCCGTTGCCGAACGGCCGTGGACACGTCCTGAATCGCCTGAATCACCGCTGACGGCACAAAGAGATGGATCTCGTGCCCGGCTTCCGCGATCACCGTGTGGCGCGAGTTCGCCGATAGTCGCGCCAGCCCGGCGTGATTCTCCGCGATGCCCGGCGTCATGTCCTGTCCTCTCGTCAGCACGACCGTCGGACGGTCGCCGATTGGGTGCTCCTGCTTCGCGCGACTCTCGAGCAATCGCGCGAGTGCGGCGCGCTGCCCTTCCGCCGATTCACGCAGGACGTCCACGGACACGGAGGCCGGCACGGACGCGATGAGACGCTGGTCGAGCGTGATTCGGAGCTGGTACAAATCCGGGGGGAGCCGATTGAACGGCGGCCCTGTTTGCGGCGATCGCGACGAATTCGTGACGGAACCGGTACTGGGAAGTGTCGAGCGCAGCTGCTCGGTCGTGAGTGATCCGATCGTGACTACCTTCTGTTGGAACATTGTGAAGAGCCGGTAACGATTGGAGCCTTCATCGACTCGTTCTTCTACGTGATCTCCGCCGACGGCCGCTGGTCAGCGGCTAGCGCCCTTCCGCACTCGTCGTGATCTTCTTCGGCGCAGCCTTGGACTTCGCGCGCTCCTTGAGGTGTTCCTCCATCTTGAGCCGCGGCACGCCGTTCACCATCCAGTCGGGCGCCGGCGCCCCCATCAGATAGTGATCGAAGAACTCCATCATGCGCGTCGTGTAGTCGCGCTGGTTCGGACGCCTGGCCAGGCCGTGGTTCTCGCCGATGTACTCGAGCATGATGACCGGCTTCTGCATGCGCCGGAGCGTGTTGAAGTACTCCACCCCCTGCGTGAAATCCACGGCGCCGTCCTTGTCGTTGTGCAGGATCATCAGCGGCGTCTTGACGTTCTTCGCGAAGAACACCGGCGAGTTGCGGTAGTAGGCGTCCCAGTTGTCCCAGAAGCCACCCTTGAACCGTCCCTGGCTGCTCTCGAAGATGGCGCCGTTGCCGCCGCCGCTGTTCTTGTAGACCAGCGAATACATGCTGACCATGTCGGTCAGCGGCGCGCCGGCAACCGCCGCCGCGAAGACGTCGGTCTGCGTGATCAGGAACGCCGTCTGGTAGCCGCCCCATGAATGGCCGGTGATGCCGATGTGCTTGGGATCCACGATGCCGGTAGTAATTGCCGCCTTGACCGCCGGCACCATGCACCACACCGCGGACATTCCCGGATCGTTGACGCGATAGGTGATGTCCGGAACGAACACGGCATAACCGCGGCTGGTGTAGACGGATCGGTTGAACCCGTTGGCTGACGGCGCCGAGAACTGGTTCGCCGTCTGCGACATCTTTTCGTAGAAGTTCACGACCGTCGGGTACGACTTCCCTTTCTGATAGTTCGCCGGCAGGAACAGCGCGGCCTGCAGCTTGTCCCCTTTGTCGCTCGTGTAGTTCACGAGCTGCACGCCAGGCGACCACGCGAACTGCGAGATCTGCGGCCGCTGGTCCGTGAGCCGCACCGGGCTCGAGAGCGACGCGTCCGTCGTGTAGTAGTAGTCGTTCGGCTCGAGTGACGTGCCGCGGCTGTAGACCAGCGCATCCGCCTTCTTTGCCTTGAGCAGTTGCGGATATGACGCGTCGGCCCAGCCCAGTATCTTCACGCCCGTCGAACCCGGATCGAGGCGCGCGATCCCTGACTTCTTTGTCCACTCGCCATAGGCGCGGAAGTACTGCGGCTTCGACAAATCGATGCCTTGGTCGCGCGCGTCGGGAGGTTCGAGCGCGTAGCGCTGCTGGTAGCGGATCGAGTCCTTTTTTCCATTCACGGTGAGGTTCACCGCAGTGCCCCCTTCAACCGGAACCTTCCAGATGTCCCACGCGTCGCTGAGGAGCACGGACTTGCTGTCGCTCGTCCAGCCGACCGCGCTGATCGGCGGCTTGACGTTGTTGTGATCGTCTTCGATATCGACGAACGACACCGGCAGGCCCTGCGTGATGTTGCGATCGCGCCCCGTCGCGAACGTGTACACGTGGTAATCCCCCTCCGTGTAATAGAGGATCTGGTTTCCATCCGGCGAAGGGCCTGAGAAATACCGAAGGTGCGGGATTGCCATCTTGCGCGTACCGGTCTCGAGATCGATCACGAACACGTCCTCGTGGCGCCGCCCGTCCAGGCTGCCCATCAGCTCGTATTCGCGATCGTCCGTGCCGAAGCCCCACTTGCTCTGTTTCGTCGACACCGTGACGTTGCGCATCGAGTCGTCGGCGAGCCGGATGAACTTCTTCGACGCGACACGGTACTCGGCGACGTAGTTGTAGGCGCGGTCGCGCGCTTCCTGCACTTCCTGTTGCGTCTGCAGCCGCGGATCCTTGTAGTGCCAGAGCACGAGGTCGACCTTGTCCTCGTTGTTGTTATTCGTTGCGTCGGTGACGGTGCTCGTCGCGGGTGCGTCACCGGACGTGTCCGCTTCCGCGCGGTCACCAGGATCCTTTTTGCGCGGCTCGTAGAGGCCGAAGATCAGCGCCTGCAGGTCGTCCGTCCACAGCGGCGTCCGATTAGAACTGACTGAATACCCGCTCGGCACGCTTGAATCGCGCGATGGATCGAACGCAATCTTCACCGGCGTCCTGCTCTCGACGCCGGTAATCCCGACGAGGGAGTAGAACTTGTCGCGGAGGAACACGTTGTCCGTGCCGCGCAGGACGGCCAGCGCGTCTCCCTTGTCGCTCCATGAGATGCGCTCGTAGCTGGCGTTGGCGTTATCGAGCGCGGTCACGATGCCCGTGGTCATGTCGCGCACTTGCAGGCCGTTGCCCGCCTTGTCGGCCGCGTCGATCGCAAGCGCGAGGAGTTTCCCGTCCTTGCGGAACGAGAACTCGCTGACGTTGCCGACGTTCAGCTCCGCTCCCGTGTCGAGATCGCGCAACAGCAGATCCGAGCCGCGCGGCCGCTCGGCAGCCGCGCCACCGCCGCCTCCGGCGGGATTGCCGCGTCCGCCTGTCGCGCCGGCGGGCGCGTTCGCTCCTGGGGCCGCGCCGGGAGGATCGGCACCATATCGATGCAGCGCGATCCATCCTGACGACTCGCCCGAGAACGCGAAGCGCCGGATCTTCGGATACTCCTTCTTGTCGCCCGAGTCGAGATTCACCACCATCACGCTCGACTGGATCGGGCGCCGCTGCCGCTTCAGCCGTTGCGCCACCGCTCGGCTCGGATACGTCGTGAACGCCGCCCACTTGCCGTCCTCGGAGAACGCGAGCGTCGCGGCCCCTCCGGCGGCCGCGCCGCCGCGGCCGCCGGCGCCGCCGGGATCCGGCTGCGGCTGCTCACCGGCCGGGAACCGCAATTCCTTGTCGCCGCGCGTGCGCTTGAGGACGACTTGAGCGTCACCCTCCTGCGGCGTCAGCCGGTAGCCGAACCACTGCCCATCCGCCGACAGCGTCGTCGCGCCGAGCGTCTTCCAGGCGATGACATCCTCTACCTCCATCGCGCGCTTCGCCGCTGGCTGCATCGAAGCCGCGGGACCGAATAACGGTGCGAGCGCTAGGACGAGAATGGAAACCAGAAGCCGCGGGCGGCGCACGTTCATGTCAGACCTCCATGGGGCGGGGAGGAATGCTAACAGATCGTCAAGGCTTTCGTCCTATACTCCAACCGCCAAGCCGGACAGACACTCTCAATCAGATGAACCGACCGTTGTCGATACTCGGGGCCTGCCTGATGGCCTGGACCGCCGGGGCGGGGGTCGTGCGCGCGCAGGCGCCGGCCGCGCCGGCGCCGTCCATCCAGTTACTGCGAGTCTTTCTCGACTGCGATCGCTGCGACTTCAGCTATATCCGCAAGGAAGTGACGTTCATCGACTATGTCAGGAACCGCGAGGACGGCGACGTGCACGTGCTCGTCACCACGCAAGGGACCGGCGGCGGGATCAGATCTATCTTCCCCGCGGCGAGGCCAGCACCGAGGAGATTCTGCTCCGCCAGCGCCAGCTCGCGACCGGCTACCAGCACTACTTCAACTTCGGGTTCAGCTATTCGTTCGGATCGATCTTCAACAACATCGTCAACCCGCGGTTCGGCGGCGGCGGCGGGTTCTAGACATTCTCGACACGCGCGACGCGACCTCCCTCGAGCGTGACGACCACGTCCGCGAGCTTCTCGACTTCGCCGCGATCGTGCGAGACGTAGACAATCGGGATCTTCAGATCGTCGCGGACCCGCTGCAGGTATGGAAGGATGCGCCGGCGCAGCGGAACATCGACCGCGGCAAGCGGCTCGTCCAGCAGCAACACGGATGGTCCCGACATCAGCGCGCGACCGAGCGCGACGCGCTGACGCTCTCCGCCGGACAGCTCCGTCACGCGACGATCGACGAGCTTATCGATCTCCAGCATCCCAACGACGCGGTCGAGGTCCGGAGACATGCCCGGATGGCTCCCGTAGAGCAGGTTCCGCCGCACGTTCATGTGCGGAAACAAGGCCACGTCCTGCGGTACGTAGCCGACGTGCCGCTGATGCGCCGGGACATGGATGTGGGCGTCCGACGAGAAGAGAACGTGTCCGCTGATGACAATCGACCCGCGAGCTGGCGTGCGCAAGCCGGCGATGGCATCCAGCGTCGTAGTTTTTCCCGAACCGGATGGGCCGAACAGCGCCGCGACCCGTGCGTCGAGCTGGAACGCCGCTTCAAGGCGGAATGCGCCCTGGACGAGCTCGATGTCGAGCGCGATCACGCCGCGCGCCTCTCCACGAGCCAGTTCGCCGTCCAGAGCGCCGCGAACGCAATCGCTATCGATACGAGAACGAGACGGAAGACCTGCACATCCTGCCCCGTCTCGGCGAACGAATAGATCGCCACGGCAAGCGTGCGCGTCTCGCCGGGAATGCTCCCCGCCACGACGATCGTCGCGCCGAACTCGCCGAGCGCGCGCGCGAACGCGAGGACTGCGCCGCCGAGCACCGACGGCCACGCCAGCGGGAGGCTGATCGTCAGGAAAATGCGCAGCGGACGCGCCCCGAGCGTTGCCGCGACGCGCTCGTAGCGCGCGTTGACCTGCTCAAAACCGGCGCGAGCCGTTCGCACCAGCAGCGGCAGGCCCATGATCGCCATCGCGAGCACGACCGCTTTCCACGTGAACACGATCTCGATCCCGAACCGCTCGAGTACGCGCCCGATGGCGCCGCGGCGGCTCAGGAGCACCAACAGGATCAGGCCGGTCGCGACGGGAGGCATCACCAACGGCAGCGAAACGAACGTTTCGATCAGCGCGCGTCCGGGAAACTGACGGCGGGCGAGAAGCCACGCGATCAACACGCCCGGCGGAAGCATCACGGCCGTGGCTCCTGCAGCACATAAGACCGTGAACCACGCGATCCGCCAGACGTCCATCAGCGCCCCCTCGACGGAACTCGGGGCGGACCGGCGCCTGCGCGGACCGGCAGCACTGCGAAACCGGCGCGCTCGAACACGCGAACGGCGCTCGCGCCGTGCAGGAAATCGAGGAACCGTCGTGCTTCAGTGACGTTCGGCGACGTCCGCACGACGGCGGCGGGATAGACGATGCGAGGCCCGGCAGCAACAGGGACGACCCAGGCGACCGTCGCGCGTAGGGCGACGCGCGCGTCCGTCCGGTAGACAACTGCGGCATCCGCGGCGCCCGCCTCGACCGCCGCCAGCGCGGCGCGGACGCTGCCCGTCGGGACGATGCGGGACGCAACAGCCGTCCACAATCCTTCTTTCTCGAGGTACTGTTTCGCGTAAACACCGGCCGGGACGGCGGCAGGATCCCCGATCGCGATCCGTTTGAACGCGGGATCGGCGAGGTCGCGCACGCTCCGGAACGTGCGCGGCCGATCATTCGGAACGACGATGGCAAGCTGGTTTGACAGGAGATTGACACGCGTACCATCGGAGATCAGTCCTGCCTGCGCCACCAGATCCATTTGCGCTTCGTCCGCGCTGACGAACACATCCACGGGTGCGCCGCTCACGATCTGCCGCGCGAGGACGTTGGACGCGGCGAAGTTGAAGCGCACGGTTCCTCGTCCGCCGTTCGCGTACTCGCTGGCGATCGCGGTGAGCGTATCCGTCAGGCTCACCGCCGCCGACACAGTGATCGGTTTCGGCGACGGTACATTCTGAAACGCGCCGGATGTGAGCGCAGCGATGAGCGCGAGCAGCGCGGGTCGCACGCTGCAAGCTTAATACGGATGGTTACTGCTTCAGACGCCGCAGCAGCACCAGCGACCAGGCCTGCACGCGCAGGTGCTCCCCCGCGGCAAGCGGGCGGCCGAACGTCTCCACTTCGACGTGGTCCGGCAACTCGCTCGTGTCGAGCGCCAGCGTCCACTGCTCTCCCCATTTAGATTCCGGCAGGACGAACTCGACGGACTGCGAATGCGCGTTGAACATCACGTAGAAACTGTCATCCACGGTCCGCTGCCCCTGCTCGTCCACGGTTCTTGTCGCGTCGCCGTTCAGGAACACGCCGAGCGATTTGGCGAAACCCGCCTGCCAGTCGTTCTCCGACATTTCCGTCCCGCCCGGTGTGAACCAGCCGATGTCGCTGACATTGGTGCCGCGGATTGGCTGCCCCTGGAACCAGCGCCGCCGGCAGAATGCGGGGTGCTCCGACCGCAGGCGGATCAAGTCGCGGGTAAACCCGAGGAGGGCGGAGTCGGCACCGTTCCAGTCGTACCAGGACAGCTCGTTGTCCTGGCAATATGCGTTGTTGTTGCCTTTCTGCGTGCGACCGATCTCGTCGCCGCCGCAGATCATCGGCACGCCTTGTGAGAGGAGCAGCGTCGCGAGAAAGTTTCGCAGCTGCCGCTGCCGCAGGCGCAGCACGTCGGGGTCGTCCGTCGATCCTTCGGCGCCGCAATTCCACGAACGGTTGTGGCTCTCGCCGTCGCGGTTCTCCTCTCCGTTCGCATCGTTGTGCTTCTCGTTGTAGCTGACGAGATCGGCCAGCGTAAATCCGTCGTGCGCCGTGATGAAGTTGATGCTGGCGTAGGGACGCCGCGCGGTTCCCTGATAGAGATCAGAACTCCCGGTAAAGCGCGAGCCGAACTCCGCGAGCGTCTGGTCGGTGCCTCGCCAGAAATCGCGGACGCAATCCCGGTACTTGCCATTCCACTCCGACCACAGCGGCGGGAAGTTGCCGACCTGGTAGCCGCCTTCGCCGACGTCCCACGGCTCCGCAATGAGCTTCACCTGGTTGATGACCGGATCCTGCTGGATGAGATCGAAGAACGAGCCAAGGCGATCGACGTCGTGCAGTTCCCGCGCGAGCGCGGACGCGAGGTCGAAGCGGAAGCCGTCCACGTGCATGTCGAGCACCCAGTAGCGCAGGCTGTCCATCAACAGCTGGAGCACGTGCGGATGCATCATGTTCAGTGTGTTGCCCGTACCTGTGTAGTCCATGTAATACCGGCGGTTGTCGCCGACCGCCCTGTAGTACGCCAGGTTGTCGATTCCCTTGAACGAGAGGATGGGGCCGAGGTGGTTCCCCTCCGCGGTGTGGTTGTAGACGACGTCGAGGATGACCTCGATGCCGGCGCGATGCAGCGCCTTAACCGCTCCCTTGAACTCGCGCACCTGCTCGCCGCGCATCCCGGTGCAGGAGTACTCGTTGTGCGGCGCGAAATATCCGATGGAGTTGTAGCCCCAGTAGTTCCTCAGTCCGCGGTCCAGCAGGTGCGAGTCCTGCACGAACTGGTGCACGGGAAGCAGTTCCACCGCCGTGATCCCGAGCTTCTTCAGGAAGTCGACCGTCTCCGGGTGCGCGAGTCCGCCGTAGGCGCCACGCACGTGCTCCGGCAGGCGCGGAAGCCATTTCGTCAAGCCCTTGACGTGCGTCTCGTAGATGATCGTGTTGTGCCACGGCGTGCGTGGCGGGCGGTCGTCTTCCCAGTCGAACGCCTGATCGACGACGACCGATTTCGGCATGTGTGGCCCGCTGTCGAGATCGTTCTTCGATCCGTCCGGGTTGTCGAACCGGTACGGGAACATCGACTCGTTCCACGCCCACGTGCCGTCGATCGCCTTTGCGTATGGATCGAGGAGCAGCTTGTTCGAATTGCACCATTGCCCCTGATCCGGCGCCCACGGACCGTGCACGCGGAATCCATATCGCTGGCCGGGCTTGATGGTGGGCATGTAACCGTGCCAGCACAACGCGGTCACTTCAGGCAGCTCGATGCCCGTCTCCTTTCCCGCCTCATCGAACAGGCATAACTCGACTTTGGTCGCGGCCTCCGAGAACAGAGAAAAGTTCGTCCCCTCGCCGGTGAAGGTTGCGCCGAGGGGAAAGGGTTGACCGGGCCAGATTCTCTGCATCGCAAGGCTGAGCTGTGGCAAGTCCCATGCCCGCTTTTCAGGGTAAGCTGCGGGCATGAGAAAGCACGCGACAACCGCGCTCCTTGCGGCATTCCTCGCCATTCCTTCACTGCGCCCCGTCGCGGCGCCTGACGAGAGTGTCGGCTCAAAGGACGGCCTAGTCGCGTGCACGTCGGCGCCCGCATGCGACGCCGGGGCGATGGTGCTGGCCAAGGGAGGCTCGGCCGTCGACGCCGCGGTCGCGACCGCGTTTGCGCTGGCCGTGACCTTGCCGAGCGCCGGCAACATTGGTGGCGGCGGCTTCATGGTCGTACAGCAGGCGAACGGCGCCGCGACGACTTTCGATTACCGCGAGAAGGCGCCGCTGAAATCGACGCGGACCATGTACATGCGTGATGGGAAGGTGGACATCACGCTCACGAACCAGGGCTACCTCGCCCCCGGCGTGCCTGGAACCGTGCGCGGGCTCGCGCTGGCGCACAGGAAGTTCGGCCGCTTGCCGTGGAGGGACGTCGTGATGCCCGCCGTGCAGCTCGCCGAGGGAGGTTTCGTGATCTCGCCCGGCCTCGCGCGCGGCCTCAACGCGCAGCTGTCCGGCGCGATGGCCAAGTTTCCGGCGTCGGTCGAAGCTTACGGGAAACCTGGCGGCGGAACGTGGGCCGCGGGGGATCGGCTCGTCCTGAGGGATCTCGGGAGGACGCTGCGCGCCATCGCGATCGATGGGCCGGACGCGTTCTACAAGGGTTGGATTGCCGACCGCATCGCCGAGGACATGGCCGCGAACGGCGGACTGATCACGAAGGAAGACCTCGCGGCGTACGCAGCGAAGCAACGCGCGCCCGTCAAAGGCACGTTCCGCGGTTACGAGATTGTGTCGATGCCTCCGCCCAGCTCGGGAGGGATCGCGTTGATCGAAATGCTCAACATGCTCGAATCGTTCGATCTCAAGGCGAAGGGATTCGCTTCCGTGGAAACCAGGCACCTCGAGATCGAGGCGATGCGACGCGCATATCTCGATCGGGCGCGCTACCTCGGCGATCCGGACTTCGTGCAGGTGCCCGTTGCGAAACTCGTCTCGAAGGAACACGCGCGCTCCCTCGCCGCGACAATCAATCCAAACAAGGCGAGCAGCAGCCTGGAACTCGGCAAGGACATCGTCACGACTCCCTCGCACGAACCGGACGAGACGACGCACTTCTCAGTAATCGATCGCTACGGCATGGCCGTCAGCAACACGTTCACGCTCGAAGGGGGGTACGGCTCGCATGTTGTTGTGAAAGGCGCCGGTTTCATCCTCAACAACGAGATGGGGGACTTCAACAAGAACCCGGGCGTGACGCTCCCCGACGGCACGATCGGAACGGCCGCCAACCTGATCGATCCCGGCAAGCGGATGCTCAGCAACATGAGCCCGACGATCGTGTCGAAGAACGGCAAGGTCGTGCTCGTGACCGGCTCGCCGGGCGGACGGACGATCATCAACACCGTCTTCGCGGTTGTACTCGCCGTCACCGAGTTCGGTATGAACGTCCGCGATGCCGTCGACGCACCGCGCATGCATCACCAGTGGCTGCCGGACGTGGTGAACATCGAGCCGAGCGGCGCAACAGCCGACGTCGAGCAGAAGCTGCGCGGGCTCGGGCACACGGTCAAGACGGGAAACGCGCAGGGTGACGCGAATTCGATCGGAATCGACGCGGGCGGCACGGCCTGGGGCGCCGCCGACAAGCGCAGTCCCGACGGCAAAGCATCCGCGCCCGGACGTTTGACTTCGACGTCGGCGCGGAAGTAGGCTGACAGGAGATGTTCGGGCTCGCGCACCATCACCGGCACCACCACTCCTGCTCCGGCGGGCCGGTCGACTTGCGCCACTGACGTCTACCAACTAGAAACGCAGAGCGCTTTTTGAAGCCCCGCCGATTTGTTTCGGCGGGGCTTTTTTATTGGGTGCGCAGAGACGAACGATATGGATTTTTCGAAGCTTTCAGGACTGATACCGGCAGTCGTCCAGGACGACACCAGCGGCGAAGTGTTGATGGTGGGGTTCATGAATGACCAGGCGCTCGAGCGGACGCAGGCGACGGGGTTTGCGACGTTTTTCAGCCGTTCGCGAAACAAGCTGTGGATGAAGGGGGAAACGTCAGGCAACCGGCTGAAGGTCACGTCGATCCTCGTCGACTGCGACGACGACACAGTGCTGTTGAAGGTGACGCGTCTTGGCGACGGCAACGTCTGCCACACGGGGACGCGGACCTGTTTTCGGATGATGGAGTAAGGAGAAGATGGCCGCGAAGCTGAAGCTGGGGATTCCGAAGGGTTCATTGCAGGACGCGACCGTCCAGCTGTTCGCGCGCGCCGGGTTCAGCATCTACGCCGGACCGCGCTCGTACTTTCCGAGCATCGACGATCCGGACATCGAGTGCATGCTGATTCGCGCGCAGGAGATGGCGCGCTACGTCGCCGATGGCGTGCTCGATGCTGGACTCACCGGTCTCGATTGGGTGGCCGAGCACGCCGCAGCATCGGGAAACCCGGGGGGGGTGGTTCCGCTCGCCGATCTCGTGTACGCGAAACAGAGCTTCGGCAAGGTGCGGTGGGTGCTTGCCGTTCCCGAGGAATCGCGCTTCCAGTCGGCGCAGGATCTCGAGGGGGCGACGATCGCGACGGAGCTGGTTCGCGCCACGGAGGCCTATTTCGCGCAGCGCAACGTCGGGGTGAAGGTGGAATTCTCGTGGGGCGCGACCGAGGTGAAGCCGCCGACGCTCGCCGACGCGATCGTGGAAGTCACCGAAACGGGATCGTCGTTACGCGCCAACCGGCTTCGCATCATCGACACCGTCCTCGAATCGAACACGCAGCTCATCGCCAATCCGCGGTCGCTCGCGGATCCCTGGAAAGCGACGAAACTCGACAACATCGCGCTCTTATTGCGTGCGGCGATCGAAGCGCAGGGACGCGTCGGCATCATGCTCAACGTGCGCCGCGACGCGCTGGACAAGGTGCTGGCGCTGCTGCCCGCATTGCAGCGGCCGACGATCGCCCCCCTCAGCGATAGCGACTGGGTCGCCGTCAACACCATCATCGAAGAACGCACGGTCCGCGATCTGATCCCGCGGCTGAAGGCGGCGAGCGCGTCCGGTATCGTGGAGTATCCGCTCAATAAGATAGTCATGTGAATCTGGAAATCCAGGAATTCGGAAATTTGGAAATCTGGGGAGAACGAAGTGATGCGGATTCTCCACGGCTCTGACGGCGAGGCGGTGAGTGCGCTGCTCGATCGGACGCCGACGCGCGACGCGGAGTTGATGCGTCGCGTCGCGAAGATCGTGGGGGCCGTGCGCCGCGACGGCGATCGGGCGCTGCTGCCGTATGCGAAGCGCTTCGATGGGCTGGCGATGCCGCTCGAGGTCACTCGCGAGGAAATGCGCGGTGCCGCGGCGGGATTGCCGGCGGCTTCCCGCGCCGCGATCGCCGCGGCGGCGCGCAACATCCGGCACGTGGCAAAGCGGCAGCTGCCGAAAGGGTGGACGACGAGCCCGGTCGCCGGCGTGGAGATCGAACAGCGCGTCATACCGCTCGATCGCGTCGGCTGTTACGTGCCCGCCGGGCGCTATCCGCTGCCCTCGTCGCTGCTGATGGCAGCGATCCCCGCGAGCATCGCGGGCGTGCCGGAAATCATCGCCGTATGCCCGCGGCCTGACGTCACGGTGATGGCCGCCGCGCTCGAGGCGGGTGTCACGAAGCTCCTGCGGCTCGGCGGCGCGCACGCGATCGCCGCGCTTGCGTACGGTACCGCGTCGGTCCCGCGCGTCGACAAGATCGTGGGGCCTGGCAGCGCCTACGTCGCGGCGGCGAAGGCGCTCGTTTCAGCCGATTGCGCGATCGATTTCTTTGCCGGTCCGAGCGAGATCCTGATCGTCTCCAGTAATGGGCGCGCGGACTGGATCGCCGCGGACCTGCTCGCGCAGGCGGAGCACGATGCGGAAGCGCGTGCAATCCTGATCACGCCGAACCGCGACCTGGCAAACCGCGTGGCGGCGGAAGTCGCGAGGCAAATGCCCACAGGCGGCGTCGCACGCACCGCAATCGAGCAGAATGGCGCGATCGTCGTCACGCGTTCGATCGACGAAGCCATCGCACTGAGCGAGAGGATGGCGCCCGAGCACCTGGTCTGCGATTCCTCCGCGATGGCGCGGCGGCTGCGGCGAGCCGGCACCGTCTTTGTCGGACGGCACAGCGCGCAGGCCAGCGGGGACTACTTGACAGGCTCGAATCACGTGCTACCCACCAGCGGCGCGGCGGCCGCGCGCGGAGGGTTGAGCGCCGCGGATTTCGTTCGTGTGTCAACCGTGCAGCGGCTGACGCGCGCGGGACTCCGCGCGATTGCGCCGCACGCGATCGCGCTGGCCGAAGCGGAGGGACTCCGCGCCCACGCCGATTCCATTCGAATCAGGGGAACTCGATTGTGAGACTGCACCTCAACGAAAACACCGCCGGCTGCTCTCCCGCCGTCCTGCAAGCGCTGCGCGCGCTCGGCCGGCCGGATGCGGGTTTTTATCCGGACTACGACGACGCGAGAGTGGCGGTTGCGCGCAACTTCGCAGTGCCCGCCGATCACGTACTGCTGACGAACGGGCTCGACGAAGGGATTCTCGCCGCCATCGGCGCGGCGCTCCGCGAGCGCAGCGCTATGGTGCCCGAGACGCTTGGCGTCGCGCCGGCGTTCGACATGTACGAGGTGTTCACGACCGCGCTCGGCGGCAGGATGAGAACGGTGCCGCTCAACGCCGATTTTGATGTCGACCCCGGCGCAATCGAGCGCGCGGTTACGCCGGCAACGCGGATCGTGTTCCTGACGAACCCACACAATCCAAGCGGCAGGTCGTACCCGCTCGATATCTTCCGCGCAGTGGCCGCGGCGATCGCGCCAGTCACGCTTTTCGTGGATGAGGCGTACGCGGATTTCTCCGGCGAGTCCCTGATCGAACGTCCCACCTTTGCTGCGCACCCCAACCTTGTCGTCGGTCGCACGTTCTCGAAGTCATATGGCCTTGCAGGTCTGCGCATCGGTGCGGTTATCGGCGCGCCCGAGACGCTCGAACCGATGCGGCCCGTGGTCCCGCCGTACAGCCTGAACGCCTGGGCGGTGGCCGCGCTTCCAGTGGCGATCGCCGATCGCGCCTACCGCGATTGGTACTGCGCGCAAGCCGCGGAGTCGCGGACGCTTCTTACGGAAACGTGCGCGAAGCTGGGTCTGAAGACGTGGCCGAGCTCCGCGAACTTCATCCTGGCGAACGTTGGCCCACGCGTCGCCGAGGTCGTGGCGGAACTGGGCGCACGCGGCATCCGCGTCCGCGATCGCTCCACCGAGCATGGCTGCGCGGGCTGTATCCGCATCACGGCCGGGCTTGTAGAAGATTCACGGCGTGCTGCAGCTGCACTGGAGGAGGTGCTATGCGCCGCGCGCTGATCGAGCGGAACACGCGCGAAACGTCGATCCGGTTGAAACTCCGGATCGAAGGACGCGGCCGCTACGAAGTCTCGACCGGGGTGCGGTTCTTCGATCACATGCTCGAGCTCTTTGCTCGCCATGGCGCGTTCGACCTGGCGCTGGCGGTCGCCGGGGATCTCGACGTCGATCAGCACCACACGGTCGAAGATGTGGGCATCGCGCTGGGGGAGGCCGTGTCATCGGCGCTCCGCACGCGCCGGGGCATCAACCGCGCAGGTTACTTCGTGATGCCCATGGACGAGACGCTCGCCGTTGCCGCGATCGATCTGAGCGGCCGTCCGCACGCAGTCGTCGATTTGCGGCTGAAGGTCAGGATGGTCGGCGATCTCCAGTCGGAGCTGGTCCAGGATTTCTTCGAGGGGTTCGCGCAGGGCGCCCGCGCCAACGTCCACGTCAAGGTGCTGTACGGCCGTTCCAGCCATCATCAGATCGAGGCGGTGTTCAAGGCATTCGCGCGTGCGTTGCGGGTCGCGTGTTCGAAGGACCGTCAGCTCGGCCGCACGCTGCCGTCCACGAAAGGACTCTTGTGATCGCACTGATCGATTACGGCGCGGGCAACCTCACGTCGGTCCGCAAGGGACTCGCCGCAGCGGGCATCGACTACTTCACGCCGGCCGATCCCGACGAAATTCGCAAGCTTTCGGGGCTGGTGATTCCCGGCGTCGGTCATTTTTCTGCGACGCGCGCGATCACGGCTGCGTGGCGCATGTCGATCCTCGGCGTCGTCGAGTGCGGAATCCCCCTGCTGGGGATCTGCCTGGGCATGCAATATCTCTTCGAGGGCAGCGAGGAGGCGCCGGGTGTGCCGGGACTGGGGTTGATTCCGGGCACCTGCAGATTGATCCCGTCCATTGTAAAGGTGCCGCACGTCGGGTGGAACGACCTCACGATCCGTAAGCCGTCGCGCCTGCTCGCAGATATCGCCGACGGAACGCAGGCGTACTTCACGCACTCCTACGCCGCGCCGGTCAACGACGCTACCGTCGCGACGACAGAGTACGGCGGCACGTTCGCTGCTGTCGCGGAACGCGGAAACATCTTCGGCGTCCAGTTTCACCCCGAGAAGTCGTCCGAGGCGGGCCTCCGGATCCTCCGCTCCTTCGCAACGATTTCCAAATCTCCACATTTCCAGATTTCCAAATAGCCAATGCTTTCCAAGCGGCTGATCGCATGCCTCGACGTCCGTGACGGCTGTGTCGTCAAGGGCGTGCAGTTCGAGGACCTCGCAACGGCCGGCGATCCTGCGGCGCTCGCGCGACGATACGACGCCGAAGGCATCGACGAGCTCGTCGTGCTCGACATCACCGCCACCATCGAAAAGCGGCGCGCGCTCGAAGACACCTTGCGCAAGGTCTCGGCCGAGCTGTTCATTCCGCTCACCATCGGGGGTGGGATCAGATCGGAGCAAGATGCGGCTGCGGCGCTCGATGCGGGTGCCGACAAGGTCGCGCTGAACAGCGCCGCGCTGGAGGAACCGGCGCTTCTGACACGCCTCGCGACCCGATACGGCTCGCAGGCCGTTGTCGTCGCGATCGACGCGAAGCGCAGCGAGGATGGACGCTACGAAGTGTTCGCGCGAAGCGGGCGGACGGCGACGGATCGTGAGGCCGTCGAATGGGCGCGCGAAGCCGCGGATCGCGGCGCCGGCGAGGTGCTGCTGACATCGATAGACCGGGATGGCACGCGCGCCGGGTTCGAATGCGCGCTGACGGCGGCCGTCGCGTCCAGCGTGTCGATCCCTGTCATTGCCTCGGGAGGCGCGGGCACGTTCGAACACTTCTATGAAGTGTTCACGGACGGGCGTGCTGATGCCGCGCTCGCGGCGTCGGTCTTTCACTTCTCGGAGCACGCCGTCAGCGAGCTCAAAACGTTCCTGCGCGCGCGCGGTGTTCCGGTGAGACTGTAATCGTGCTGATTCCCTCGATCGATCTCCAGGGTGGCCGGATCGTCCAGCTCGTACAGGGAGAGCGGCTCGCCATCGAGACCGACGACGTCGACGGCTGGATCGCCCGATTCTCCCGGTTTCCCAAGGTGCAGCTCATCGACCTCGACGCGGCAAAAGCAGCCGGCGACAACAGCGCGCTGATCTTTGACATCTGCCGGCGGCTGCCGTGCCGCGTAGGCGGAGGGATCCGCACGATCGCGCGTGCGCGTGCCGTTCTGGATTCAGGCGCGCAGAAAGTCATCTTCGGATCATCGCTATTCAGCGATGGGCGGGTAAACGTCGCGTTCGCGCGCGCCGTCGCCGAGGCCATCCCGATCGACCGGCTGATCGCCGCCGTTGACGCGAAAGGGGGGCACGTGGCGATCCATGGCTGGCGGACGACACTCGACATCACGCCCGTTGAGGCGGTGCGCGCGCTGGAGCCGTTCGTCGCCGAGTTCCTCTTCACCAACGTGGACGTCGAGGGACTGATGCAGGGACTGGATCGCGACGCTATTGTCGCCGTTCGAGACGCGACGACCAGACAGCTGACGGCGGCCGGCGGGGTGACGACGGAAGACGACATCAGCTGGCTGGACAGCATCGGCGTCGACGCCGTGGCCGGAATGGCCATTTACACCGGCCGCCTGAAAATCTGAAAGGGGCCTATGAACCCTTCTTCGGGGCGTCCCGTCTAAACCGACGGCGAGGAAAAACATGTTGAAAACGGCCTTCATTCCAGCGTTCGCTCTCGTGGGCGCCATCGCAACCTCTGCTCCCGCGGTCGCGTCCGAACAGCAGGAAACCGAACGCATCGACCGCACGGCGTCCATCCGCGCCGGCGGACAGCTTCGCGTCAAGAACTTCTCGGGCCGGATTACGATCACCGGTTCGCGCCGCGGCGACATCGCGATTCATGCCGTCAGGCGCGCGCCACGCGAGCGCCTCGACCACATCAAGCTCGAAATCCGCGAGACTTCGTCTGGCGTCACGATCGAAGCGAACAAGAGGGACGAGGACTGGCGCGATACCAATAACAACGTGGTGGACACCGAGCTCGACATCCAGGTGCCGGAAGACATCAAGCTCGACGTGAACGTCTTTTCGAGTGACGTGCACGTCACCGATGTATCCGGCGACCAGAACGTCCACACGTTTTCGGGGAACATCGACGTGAACGGCGCGACGGGATCGATCGACGCCGAGACGTTCAGCGGCGACATCGAGCTCAAGCTCGCGCAAGGTGCCGGCGGCCGCGTGGACTTCGACAGCTTCAGCGGCTCGCTCCGCAGCGACGCCGGCATGACCACGCGCTCCGCCAGCCGCCGCCGCGTCACGGGCGTCGTCGGGACGGGTGGCAGCAACGACTACCACTTCAAGACGTTCAGCGGAGACGTCCGCATCCGCTGAGTCTTCCGCCGTCCATTTAGCTTCCGCCGTTCATTTAGATCCTGTAGCTTCCGCCGTCAGGCGGAAGGACAGTCCTCCAGTTGGATCGCGTAGCTTCCGCCTTCAGGCGGACGCACAGTATTTAGGCCGAAGCACGGTTTGGGCTACGCTGTCCGACATGCGGTTTTCGCGCGCATTCGCCCTTCTCCTCGTCGCAGCTTCCGCCTGCAGCCGCCAGGCTCCACGCTTTTCCCTCGAGAACGCCCGCGCGCACGTACAGATGCTCGCGGGCACGATCGGCAGCCGCCCGATCGGCACTCCTGAAAACGCCCGTGCGCGGCAGTATCTTATCGACCAGCTCCGGCTGTTCGGCTACGACGTGCGCGTCCAGGAAACCGACGCGCGCCGCCCCGACCTCGGCTACTCGGCGCACGTCGTGAACATCATCGCGATGAAGCCGGGAACCGATCGCAACGCCATTGCGCTGGTGTCGCACTACGACTCAGTACCCGAAGCGCCAGGCGCCGCGGATGATGGACTTGGAGTCGCCGTATCGCTGGAGGCGGCACGCGTTCTGGCCGCGCGACAGGAGCGACAGCACACGCTTTTCGTGCTGGTCACCGACGGCGAGGAATCGGGCCTGATGGGGGCGGCGGGCGTCGTGACAGATCGTGACGTGATGTCGCGTCTCAACGCGTATATCGATATCGAGGCGACCGGCTCTGCCGGCCCGGCGCTGCTGTTCGAAACCGGTCCAGGCAATGGCTGGATCGTGAAGCCGTGGGCGCGCTCGGCGCCGCATCCGCGCGGCGCATCGTTCGGCGTCGAGATCTACAAGCGGCTGCCGAACGACACGGACTTTTCCATCTTCAAACTCCACGATGTTCCCGGTCTGAACTTCGCCGCGATCGGCGACAGCTACTCGTACCACACAGCCCGGGACACACCGGACCGCCTCGCCAACGAAACGCTCTCGACGACTGGCGAGAACGTCGTGCAGACCGTGCTCGCGCTCGACCGACTGGATCTCAGGACGCGGTCGAAGGCGAACCAGACGTACTTCGACATCGGCCGGACCGTTGCCGTCTCGTGGGGACCGGTAGCCGCGTGGCTCATCGCGGCAGTGTCGCTCGCGTGCGGCCTGCTCGCGTGGTTCAAGACGCTGGGCGCCTGCGTGCGATTGATCGGGATCTGGCGCTGGATTTTCGAGGCGCTATGGGCGCTGATCGGCGTGGCGTTCGTTGCCGCCTCGATGATCGGCGCGACGTGGGCGCTGCGGCACGGACGCACCGTCTATCATCCGTGGTACGCGCATCCGGATCGGCTGTTCCTGATGCTGCTTGCGATCGGGATTCTCGCCGGCTGGCTCGTCATCCGCTTCGGCGCCATTCTACCGGCGCGCGTGCACGCACCGAGGCATCCGATGCTCGTCTGGTCGCTGACGCTGCCAGTCTGGGTGGCGCTGGCCGGCTTTGCCGCGGCCACGGCGCCCTCCGCCGGGTACCTGTGGACGGTTCCACTTCTCGTCGCAGGGCTTGGGCTGCTCGCAATTCCGATCGGAAATGCGCCGCTGGTTCGTGTGATCTCTGTGCTCGTGCTCGCCGTCGCGGGAACGCTCTGGCTGTTCGACGCGATCGATCTTCTTCGCTTCGTCGTCGCGCTGTTCGGCCGGCTGCCATTCATCACCCCAGTGTGGGTGTATGCCGGGATCATGCTCGCGTGCGGAGCGATGGTTGTTCCACCGTTCATCGCTACAGCCGCCGCGACGAGGCCGATCAGCCGTCCGGGCCTGGTGACCGCAATGTGGCTGGTGCTGGTCGCGGTATCGATTGGTTTCGCATACGCGGCACCGGCGTACACGTTCGCGCAGCCGCAGCGGCGTCTCGCGCGCGTGTTCGTCGAGCCGAATGCCCAGACCGCCACGTACGAAGTGGCATCGCACGAACCCGGCATCGACCTGGATGCCTCCGCGCCGCAGGGCTGGTACCGCACGGTTGATGCGCCCCGCGTCAGCGTACCGTTCGCTCGATATCAGCATCCGTACGTTTTCCGGACGACGGCGCCTTCGCCGGGCGTCGCGCCGGGCTCCGTCAGCGAATTCACGCTGAAGCCCGTTCCGGCAGGTACCGAGCTGACGATGACAATCGTGCCGACGCAGCCGGGGCTGACGGCGATCTTCGTGTTGCCGCCTGACGTCCTGCCCATGCAGTCGGATCTTCCCGGACTCGTCGTCCGCGGACGGTGGCGCGCCCTGTTCGCCGGCGTGCCGGCGGACGGCATTACGTGGCGTGCCTCGTTCAAGGCGGGTCTCGAGGAGAAGCTGGCCTCCACACAGGGCGTGATCCTCTCCTCGCGTTATCCCGGCGGAAGCGGCTGGCAGAGTCTGCCGGGCTGGCTGCCGCAGGAAAACACAGTATGGGACCTGGACGTCGCGTGGATCGTTCGCTGACGGCATGAGCAGGCTCAGCAGCCTCCTCGGGCACCTCGGGCTCGGCCGGCGGGAGCTGCGCGCCTGGGCGATGTACGACTGGGCGAATTCCGCGTTTCAGACGACGATCGTCGCGGCGATTTTCCCGATCTTCTTTCACAAAGTTGCCGCGGCGGGCATGCCTGGCCCGGTCGCCACGAGCCGGTTCGCGTGGGCGACGACCTGGGCCATCCTCATCGTGGCGATCGTTGCGCCGCTGCTCGGCGCTGTCGCGGATCGCGCGCCGCTCAAGAAGCGGCTGCTCGCCGTGTTTCTTGTTATCGGCGCCGGCGCCACGGCGTTGATGTACTTCATCGCGCGCGGCGATTGGGTCTTCGCGCTCACGCTGTTCATCATCTCCAACGTTGGCGTCGCCGGCAGCATAGTTTTCTATGAGTCGCTGCTGCCGCACATCGCGAGCGAGCAGGAACTGGATCGCGTTTCGACGGCGGGGTATGCGCTCGGATATCTCGGCGGTGGCGTGCTGCTCGCCGTGAACATCCTGATGATGAGCCATCCTGCATGGTTCATGCTGCCCAACCGCGAGATCGCAGTCCGCGCCAGCCTCGCGAGTGTTGCCGTCTGGTGGATCGTCTTCTCGATCCCGCTGTTCCGTCACGTCCCGGAACCACGACAGCACGATGCAAGGGTGAATGCGCGTGAGCAAGGAGGCGTGCTGGTGGCGGCGCGGCAGCTGCTCGCCACACTCCGCGAGCTGCGCCGCTATCGCCAGGCGTTCATGCTGCTGCTCGCGTTCCTGCTCTACAACGACGGCATCCAGACCATCATCCGGATGGCGACAACTTACGGGACGGAGATCGGCATCGACGAGAACGCGATGATCGGCGCGCTGCTGCTGACGCAGTTCATCGGCGTGCCGTTCGGGTTTTTCTTCGGCTACGTCGCCGGCCGAATCGGCGCGAAGCCGGCGGTGTTCATCGGACTCAGCGTGTACGCGATCATCACCGTGCTCGGCTACTTCATGCGCACGTCAACGCACTTCTTTGCGCTGGCGCTGATGGTGGGCATGGTGCAGGGAGGTACGCAGGCGCTGAGCCGCTCGCTGTTCGCGAGCATGATCCCGAAGCAGAAGTCGTCAGAGTTCTTTGCGTTCTTCGGCGTGTTCGAGCGTTATGCGGGCATTCTCGGCCCGGCGGTGTTCGCGTGGGTCGTCGCGCACAGCGGCACGAGCCGGAACGCGATCCTGTCGGTGCTTGCGTTTTTCATCATCGGCGGCGTGTTGCTGACGTTCGTCGATGTCGCCGAAGGGCGACGGCAAGCGCGCGACGAGCGGTTCGCTGTTCGCGGTTAGCGGTTCGCGGTTCGCGATTTCTAGTTCAGAAGGAAGTTCTTGAAGAACCACATCCACGAGGCGAGCAGATAGTCGCCGCCAACGGCACCCAGATTGTCATGGTTCGCTTCCGTGAATTCCAGGTACCACACGTTCTGGCTTGAAGACTTCAGCGCCGCCAGGAGTTCCTGCGCCTGGCTGACAGGGACGCGCGCGTCCTTGCCTGGCTGGATGATGAACGTTGGCTTCTTCAGCTGCGCCGCATGGAGTGCCGGTGAAAGCGACAGCAAGAACTCGCGCATGGCCGGATCGCGTTCATCACCGTACTCCGCGCGGCGGTTTGCCTGACGCGCCGGACTCGTGCCCTCGAGAAAAGTGACGAAGTTCGTGATACCAGCGCCCTCGATGAGACCCCTGATGCGGTCGTTATAGGCGACGCCGGATTCGAGTGCGAGCCACCCGCCGGAGCTCACGCCGAGAAGGGCTACCCGGTTCTTATCCAGTTCAGGCCGCGTGGCGATCCAGTCCAGAAGAGCGCCGATGTCCTTTACCGCATCGCCGCGCAGCTTCCCGTCGTCCAGCTGCACGAACTTGCGGCCGAAGCCGGTGGAACCACGTACGTTCGGATAGATGATCGCCGCTCCGAGCTCTTCGAGAATGTAGTTGCTGCGGCCGAGCCACCGCATGCGCTCGCGCCCATCAGGGCCGCCGTGAATGTTGATCAGCACCGGACGCGGCCCGGTGAATTTCCCCGATGGCCGATAAAGGATCCCGGAAATCGTCTGCGAATCGAAGCTCTTCCACTCCACGACCTCGGGAGCGGGGAGCACATCGGAGTTGAACGAGACCTCGCTCGTCGTCCAGCGTGTGAGGGTGCCAAGCGAGGCGTCGATCGAATAGACGTCCGCGGGGGCCTTTACGGACTCGAGCGTGAACCCGACTTCGCGCGAACCGGGACGCCACTGGACCCGCGTCACGATGCCGCGGGGCATCGCGGGCAAGGCGCGCGGCTTCAACGTCGTGAGGTCGATGACCTGCAGCTCACTGCTCGATCCGCGATCGGCGGTCACCGCGAGCATCGACCCATCGGGAGAGATCTCGAAGCCACTACCGAAGTCGTTCGGACCGTCTACGGTCATGCCCTCCGGTGTTACGGCCGTCCACGTACAGTTCGCGACATCGCAGCGCCAGATGCGGAACTCACCGCCGGCCCTGTCGCTCATCGCATAAAGTTTGCGTCCGTCCTGAGAGAGCCGCGCGTTGAAGAACGCCGCCTTCTCACCATCGCGAGGTGTAATCGCCGTCTTCTGGCCGGTCTTCACGTCGACTTTCCACAGGTAGGTCTCGCTGTTCGAGAGTACTTCGTTCGCGATGAGCGCCGCGCCATCGGGCGTCCAGTCCTGCGGACTAAAGGGACCAGCGAAGTCCGCGAGGCGCCGCTTGGTGGATGGATCGGACGGCTGGATCACGTACAGATCGCGGTCAGTACCGTTCCGCTCGGCGGAGTCATAGGCGAGCCACTTGCCGTCGCGCGACCAGACCGGCGCGTACCTCGACTTTGCGTCTGTTACAAGCGACACGACCGCCGTGGACATCACGTAGCGGTACAGCGATCGCAGCTCGGTCGAAGCATCGTACTGAAACACGAACGAATCCGCGTTAGCCGGCGCAAAGGCGACCGCGACGTTCGGTGAGACCCCACGGGTCATCCAGGTCAATTGGCGGCGATCGCGCCCCGGACCGTCAACCAGATGGAGCTGAGGACTCGATGGGTTCGAGTTGAATGACGTGTTGATGATTACCTGGCGCTTCGTCGGATGCCACGCCATCAGCTGCGCCGTCCGGAATTGCCCGTAGCGCGCAACTCCGTCGAGGATCGACTGCGGAATGGGCGGCATCCCCTCGATCTTCGTATTTGGAGGCGAGGGGGCGGGCTTCTCCTGCGCGCCGGCGAACGCGGCCAGCAAGAGAAGGGCGGCGGCGCAGGCGAAGTGTCGCATGGTCGACCTTTGTGTCAGTGGCTGTAGGGAGCGTGAGGTGACATTATAGGGCACCCATCATGAAGGTCGTCATTGCCGGCGGCTCGGGGTTCCTCGGCAGTCCGCTCTCGTGGGCCTGGGCCGAGGAGGAGCACGACGTGCGCGTGCTCACGCGCGCGCTGCCCCCCGGACAGGTGCAGCACGAGTCGGGAACGGGCAAACCGGGCATCACGCGGGTCGGGTGGGCGCCAGACGGAAGCGCAGGACAGCTCGCGCGCGAGTTCGATGGCGCGACCGCCATCATTAATCTGGCCGGAGAGTCGCTCGCGCGCGGACGCTGGAACACCGCACGCAAGCAGTTGCTGCGTGAGAGCCGCATCATTCCAACGCGATCGCTCGTCGCGGCATTCGCCGAATCCAGTGCGCCGCCACCGACCTTCATCAGCGGCAGCAGCGTCGGCTATTACGGCGACCGTGGCAGCGAGCCGCTGACGGAGGAGTCGTCGGCGGGGAGCGACTTCCTCGCGCAACTCTGCGTCGACTGGGAGGCGGAGGCGCAACGCGCCGCCCGTCCCGGCGTGCGCGTGATCACGCTTCGTACCGGCCTCGCGCTCGAGAAGTCAGGCGGCCTCGTCGCGCAGATGATGCTGCCCTTCCGCCTCTTCGCCGGCGGACCGCTCGGCAGCGGCCGACAGTACATGGCATGGGTGCACCGGCACGACTGGGTCGAGGTGGTGCGCTGGCTTGTCGAGGCGCCGTCGGTGAGCGGCCCCGTGAACGTCACCGCGCCGCACCCGGTCACGAATGCCGAGTTCGCGCGCGCGCTCGGCCGCGCATTGCACCGCCCGGCATTCGTTCCCGCTCCCGCGTTCGCATTGAGGATCGTGCTGGGGGAGATGGCGGATGCCGCGCTCACCGGGCAGCGCGCGCTTCCCGCACGCGCGCAGAGCGCCGGCTATCACTTCCGCTATCCGGAGATCGATATCGCGTTCCGCGGGATCTTCGGAGACTGACGGGATACTGACGCTGTCGGGCAGAGGCACATCGGATGCTGTCGGGCAGAGGGCACACCGGATGCGGTCGGGCAGAGGGCACACCGGATGCGGTCGGGCAGAGGGCACACCGGATGCGGTCGGGCAGAGGATGGCCGGGCAGCGCACAACTGCCGCGGTCGGGCCGCCGACGCCGTGCCCTGACAAGCTACAGAATCGCCGGGGCGGCGGCGCGGAAGTCGGCGCCGAGCACGTCAAGCGAATTGCCGCCAAGCCAGCTGTCGATCACCTTCGAGTAGATGGAGCGGAAGTCTGTTTCGTACCTGACGTCTTGCCCGTTGTTCTCGAGCGTCGGGTTGTCAGCGGCAATGCGCAGGTTCGGCGCGGTCCCGTAGATGCCGCCGCGAACCGCGCCACCCATCGCCATCATCACACTCGCAGCGCCGTGATCCGTGCCCGCGCTCGCGTTCTCGTTGATGCGGCGGCCGAATTCCGAGAACTGCAGGACCATCGTGTCGTTGAACAGCCCCTGGCGCGTGAGGTCGTTGTAGAAGGCGAGCAGCCCGTCGTTGAGCGTCGCCATCAGCGTCGTGTAAGCGCCGTTTGCCTGGTTCGTGTTCTGCGCCGCGTGCGTGTCGAAGCCGCCCGTCTGCACGAAGAACACGCGCGTGCCGATCCCGTTCACCATCGCGCCCGCCACCGCCTGAAGCGCCTGGCCGAAGCCGTTGTTGGGATACGTCGCCTGCGGCCGGTAAGTGCCGACCGATGAGACGCGATCGAGCGTCGCGAACGCCTGTTGCGCGGTCGCGTTCACGAACGCGAGGTGCGGCATGTCGACTGGAATGTGCGACGCGATGCGCGTGGCCGTTTGCCGCGCGTACTGGATCTCGGCCGGTGAGCTCGAGTTCGGGCTCGCAAAGGCATACGCGCCCACGCTCGGAATCGCCGCGACGCCGACCTTGTTCGCCAGCAGCAGGTGCGGCACGTCTCGCGTCGTCGACCACCCGACGAGCGGGTCCACCGGCGACGGCAGCGTGTCAAGATAGCGCCCGAGCCAGCCCGCCCCTTGGGTGTTGTTGACGTTCGCGGTCGACCAGATGTCGGTGCCCTGGAAGTGGGATCGGCTCGAGTTCTCGTAACCGGTACGCTGAATGAACGCGAGCTTGCCCGCGTCGAAGATCGTCTTCAGTCCGCCCAGGCGCGGATTCAGGCCGAGCGCGTTGCCGGCGCGATCGCTGCCGACCTGCAGGACGTTGGCGGCGGGGATGGCGAGCACCGGGCGGCGCGCTTGGTACTGCGGGTCGTTGTACGGGATCAACATGCTGAGCGCGTCGTTGCCGCCGCTCAGGTACAGGACGACGAGATTGCGGCGCGACGAACCTTGCGCGCGCGCGAGGTCGGAGAGGAACGCTGGAGCGGCGAAGCTGAAGGTGAACGCAGCCACACCGCCACGGATGAATTCGCGTCGAGCTACTCCGGGGGGCTTCGCCCCGCCGGCCCCCCTTACACGCTCGCTCGCGGGGTCGCAACACCCCGCGTGGCTCACTCGCTGCGCTCGTTCGTTCTTCATATCACACCAGTTGGTATTCACCGGATCCGACAATGAGGTGCGCCAGCCCCGAGGCTTTCGTCGCGAGTTGGGTCTCCGACCCCGTCCACGCCCCGCCGGCGCGCGCGTAGTCGATCAGCGCGTTATACGAATCGGACGGAAACGTCGCCGTCGTCATCCGATCGAGCGCCCACGAGACCAGTCCCTCGGGTGAGTTCACCTGGCCGCGCGCGGCATTGCGCAGCTCGAACTTCTGGTTCGAGGCGATCTGCGCCGCAAAGTTCATGCGCGCGAGCATGGCGCCGCTGGTGAACCAGAGCTGCCCGAGGTCCCAACCCGCGACGTCGGGCGGCTCGAACAGCTGCTGCCCCATCGAGATCAGCGGATTCAGCGCGTCGTTGACCGAGAACCCTGTCCAGCCGGTTTCCTTGATCGAGCGCACCACGAACTCCGCCGGCCACGAGTAACGTTTGAAGTAATTCGATCGACTCGTGAACTGCGGCGACACGAACAGGCGGATCAACATCGGCTTGATCTCGTAGCCGCTGCGATAGAAGTCCGATGCCATGTCGGCAATCAGCTTCTCGTCCGGCGGATCGGCTTCATTCACGAAGTAGCCGTACAACTTGCGCGCGAGCCTCGGGCCCGTCGCCGGATGCCGGACTACGGCGTCAATCAGATCGACGCCGTCCTGGATCCCGTCAGCTTCAGAACGGGCCGGGATCGTTTTGCGGCCGTCGGGGTAAATCGGAAACGTGAACGTCTTTGCCGACGTCTCGTGGTTGCGCCCGTCGTAGAAGAAGCGGTAATAGCCGTCGAAGGCGCCGCCGCCGACGCGGGTCAGGTTCCAGCCGGTAAAAACGCGCGCGCCGGCATACACGTCCGCTTCGATGTAGTTCCCCACGCCCATCGTGAAGAGCTCCATCAACTCGCGCGCGAAGTTCTCCTGCGGCAGCCGCTTGAAGTTGGTTCGTCCGTCGAGCCACACGAGCATCGCGACGTCCTTGGCGACGGCCAGCAGCAGCTCGCGGAAGTTTCCCGTGGCGTACTTGCGGAACAGCTCGAGCTGTCCATCCAGTCGCGCCGGCGTCTCGGACGCTTTCGCGGCCATCGCACGCGTTCCGTCGATCGCGCCGATATTGCCTGACACCTTGCTGTAGGCGGTCGCAAAGTGGTTGTGCCAGAAGAGCGCCATCTTCTCCTGCAGCGGACGCTCGGTGTGTACCATGCGGAACACCCAGCGCTGCCGCGCATGCGAGATGTTCGTCGCGGGTGCGAACCCGCCGAAGACGGTCATGCCGACGTATCCGGGTTTGCCGATCACGTCGTCGACGCCGTCGTAAATGGATTCGTAGTTGATTAGCCGATCGAGCGCCGTCGCATAGCCGAGATCCGCGTAGTACTCGACCTCACCGGGCGACGCGCCGAACCCGATGCGCCGGAGCAGATGTTCGATCAGTAATTCGCGCCGAGCCATGGGACCTCCCGCTCAAGCAGATTGTAGTGAGACCGTGGCTCGAGCGGCGAAGTAAAAATCTTCGATTACAAAACTCGGCCGAAGCCGTAAAGATCGTCCCCTTTTGCCGGCTCGCCGAAATAGGCGCGCAATAGAACACGGGCACCCAGCCACGCGACGGCCGCCCCATGCCGGCCGTGGCCGAGCGCAAAGAGATGGCGCGGAAAATTTCGGTGCGGTCCGACGACGGGCAGTCCATCTGGTGACCCATAGTGGACGAAATCCCATCCCCACTCAGGTTGGAGGCCGGAAATCGCCGGATACAGTGTCGTCAGCTCATACATGAGCTCGTTGACCTGCGGGACCAGTGCTTTCTGCCGAGCCCGCGGTGGCGCTAGTGACCCCTGCCCACCGGAGAAGAGTACGCGATCGTCCTTCAGCCATCGCAGCACGTGCGGCGGAGATGCGGTATCGCGAAGAGCGGCCGTTCGCTTCCCCGTTTCGCGGCGGACCGCGGCCGGTAGCGGTTCAGTTACGACCGTGTAGGACAAGGCAGGTGCGAAGTGGCGCCTGAGAGCGCGAAGGTCGTCGGGAAGCCCGCCGGTGGCGATGACGACTGCGTCCGCGACGATGGATCCGGATTCTGTGACGATCTGGACGTTCTTCCGTCCTGCGCGGATGCGACGGGCACCGGTCCGCTCGTATATTCGTGCGCCGCGTGATGCCGCCGCGGACGCAAGCCCGACGCAGGCGCGGTATGGATCGATCGCGTCACCTTTCGTGCGGATGGCGCCCGCCGCGACGAGTCCCGTCTCCGCAGTCACGGCACGGGCGTTAAGCCACGATGCCTCCACGCCACCGTCACGCCGCGCCTGATACTCGCGCTGCAGACGGCGGGCGGCATCGGCGCCGTCCCGCGTCAGGAACAGCACATCCTGCGGAACAAGATCGGCGCGAATCCCAAGCCGCCGTATCGCTGCGTCGAAATCCAGCGCCGCACGGCGGAAGCCCTGCCACACGTGCCTGGCCGTCCTCAATCCATGCCGCGACGCGCTTTCCTGGAATGACGCGTCCAGATCCTGCCGCACGAGTCCCGCACTCGACGCCGTCGCGCCGGCGCCAATCCGCTCTGCCTCGACCAGCACCACGTCGACGCCGGCAGACGCAAACGATGCCGCACAGGCGCAACCTGTCAGTCCGCCGCCGACGATCGCGACAGACGTACGAATCTTGCCGCGCTGTCGGGAATAGTCGGGCCGCCTCGACCGCGGGAACGAATCGAAAAAATAGGAAACGGGCCGCATGCGCCGCTGAATTCTAACCTCAACTGCTCCTCCCGCCGTAGCACGCCATTTGCGTAGGTAGCGGGACTATGACTCTCCCGACCTCAATAAACGACCAGCTCGCACGGCTCGCGGCTTTCGACCCGTCGCCGTATCCCGTCATCAGTCTGTACTTGAATACCCAGCCGAACGAACGCGGCAGGGACAATTTCCAGGCGTTCGTCAGAAAGGAACTGAAGGCGCGAGCCCAGACGTACCCGGCGCGCAGTTCCGAGCGCGAGATGCTCGAACGCGACGCCGAGCGTATTGCGTCGTACCTCCAGAATGACATGCGGCCATCCGCGAACGGCGTGGCAATCTTCGCGTGCGACGCTGCCGGGTTCTTCGAGGCTGTCCAACTCGACGCGCCCGTGGACGATCACTGGCTGTATGTCGGCGACCGGCCGCATCTGTACCCCCTGGCGCGCCTCGCATCGCAATTTCCGCGCTACGCCGTCGTTCTCGCCGACACCAATCGCACCAGAATTCTCGTCGTCGCGCACGGCGGCGTCGCTCATGAGACGCCGGTGCAGGGCGTGAAGACGCGCCGGGCAACCCAGGGCGGCTGGGCGCAGGCGCGCTACCAGCGTCACGTGGAGAATTACCACCTGCACCACATCAAGGACGTCGTGGAGAGGCTCGAAAAGATCGTGATGCGCGAGGGGATCCAGCAGATCGTGATCGCCGGCGACCCGGTGGTGATCCCACTGCTGCGCGAGCAACTGCCGAAACCGCTCGCGGAAAAGATCGTCGACGAGATCTCGCTCGATTCCAGCGCCGCGCAGGGGGACGTGCTGAAGGCGACGCTCGAGTCGCTGAAAGAAGCGGACGCGAAAACCAATCGCGAGAAAGTCGACGCGGCTGCAGGAGCCTTTCGCGCCGGCGGCCTCGGCGTCGTCGGTCCTGACGCCACGCTGCTGGCGCTCACGAATGGGCAGGTCGACGAGCTGTTGATCGCCGCCTCGCTGGCAGACATTGAAGGTCTGCGCGGCACGCGGGCCGGCCAGATGGCGATGGCGAATGACACGGCGATCGCTGAACCCGCAGTGGAACCGGGGATGGCCGGCGAACCGTCGGGCGCTGACATCGGGACGGTGCGGCTGGCTGACGAGCTCGTCACGAAAGCGCAGCAGACGAGCGCGCGAATCTGTTTCGTGGAAGATGCGTCATTGCTCGCGCCGTATGGAGGCGTCGCCGCGACGCTGCGCTACCGCATCTAGCGTCCTAGCGCCGCTGCGATCCGCGCACGAGGAGTACCGCGGACACGATCGTGCCGATCACGGCGAGCACGATGAACACGCCGACGACGGCCTGGAACGCCGGCGTCTTCATCCAGCGCACGATTTGCGTCCCGTACTCGTGTGCGAGCGCGGCTTCGATGCCGAAGCGGAATAACCGTACCACGGCGAGCGCGCCGAAGAACGACCAGGGATTCATGCCGAGCGCGCCGCTCGCGAGCACGAACGGCGTGAACGGAAACGGCGGCGGGACCAGCGCGAGCGCCGCGACAAACTGACTGCCTTTGTTCACGCGCGCCTTCACGTGCTCCAGCCGATTCGGCTTCACGAAACGCGTCAGCCCTTTTTCACCTGCCTTCTTTCCAACCCAATACGTGCTCGCCGCGCCGACGACGGAACCGATCGCGGCCAGCAATGGGTACAGCCAGAACGATTCGGGCTTCCTCGCGGCCATGAGGATCACCACGAAGTCGATACCGAGCGGCATGTAGAAAACCATCGATGCATCGAGGGCACCCATGAGGACGACACCTGGGATGGTGAGGAAGTAGCCGAGGAAGGAAAAGAAGAGAGCGCGCACCGGCCGTTCCGATAGCAAACGAGACGCCGCGGATCCGGCGTTCGCGCCCGGAAGAGACCGGGAATCCGGCAGCGCGCATTGCGAAACAATCGTAAACAGTTGGGGAATATGAAGTTGCACGCCACCTGATCTGGCAATCGCGTTGCTCGTTCACAAGACATGTGCCTCGCGGCTCTCGTTTCCGTGATGCTGCTGGCGCCGGCGCCAGGTCAGTCCGCGGCCGCAACCGCCCTTTCGCAGTCCGTACATGCGAAGCTGACGTGCGTCGACTGCCACACCGCGGCGGCAGAAGTCCCACAGTGCCGCCGCTGCCATTTCGCCAACTACCAGAAGACGCTCGACAGCGTGCATCAGCAGGCAGTCGCGCGCGGCGATCGCACCGCTCCCTTGTGCGTGAACTGCCACGGATCGCATGGCGTGAAAAAAGCGGCTGCACGCGCGGCGGTCTCACAGACATGCGCGGCGTGCCACGAAGGAGTGGCGACAGCGTACGCGCGAAGCGTGCACGGGCGCGCGCTGGCGCAGGGAAACGCAGACGTTCCGGTGTGCACCGATTGCCATCACGCGCACGACGTCGCGGGTCCCCGCCGGGCTGAGTGGGAGCTGCGGTCCGTGCAGCGCGGCGGCCTCGTGCTCGATCCGGAAATCGCGCGTGGCGCGCTCGACGGCGACGGCGATGCGTCACACGATCCAACGCGCGGCGCCGTCAGCGCGGATGAGTACGAGCGGCTGACCGACCGCGAGAAGCAGGTCCTGAAGCTGGTGGCCGAGGGGCACAGCAACAAGGAGGTTGCCGCGCTTCTCGGCATCAGCGTCAAGACCGCGATGTCGCACCGGGAGCACGTCATGGAGAAGCTGCGCGCGCACAATCGCACGGATCTCATCAGATTTGCGCTTCGCCATGGCGTGATTCGCGCCGACCTGTGAGCGCGGCCCACGCGAACTGCACGAGCAGCGCGATGCCGATGAACGGCAGGAACATCGCGAACGCGCCGCCCATCACCGGCGCGATGACCAGGAGCAGCGGCCATGGAACGCGCACGTACACTGCGCCGTTCCCGCCGGGCAGCATTCCCCCTTCCGCGGGAACGAGCTCGACGCCCCAGGCGCCGCCGTTCCAGTAGAAGCCCGCGCTGACCGTTTCGCCGCCTGTGTATTTCGTCATGACCCACCTTCCTTCCCTTCTCTGATGTCAAAATACGCCCAGGAGGTGGCCCCAACAATCGGACGTTCTCCCGATTCGCGACGGGGAAATGCCCGAGGGGCCGGGGATTGATGGCTGATCTCGAGGAAACCACGCGATGACCCGGCTGGTGGCTGCGATCACCGTCCTGGTTGGCACCCTGACGGTTGCGGATCCAATGGCCCAGATTTCGCGGGAATACGTTCGTCTCGTTCTGGCGATGGGGGACCACGACAAGGACTACGTGGACGCCTATTACGGCCCGGAAGATGTCAAGGCTGAAGCCGCGAAAGCGAAGCTGTCGCTCGAAGACATCGGGAAGAGCATCAAGGAGCTCAGTGAATGGCTCGCAGGCGTGCCGGCCGCGGGACGCGACGAGCAGTCGCAGCTGCGCCATCAGTACCTGCAGAAGCAGCTCGCTGCCATGGGCGCCCGCGTGCGGATGCTCAAAGGGGAGCGTCTTTCGTTCGACGAGGAATCGAAGGCGCTCTACGACGCGGTCGCACCGACGAATTCAGACGCGCACTTCCAGGAGGTCCTGGATCGACTCGACAACCGCTTTCCGGGCAACGGTCCGCTCGTGACGCGGTACGACGCGTGGCGGCGCGCGTTCGTCATTCCTCATGACAAGGTCGATCCGGTGTTCAAGGCCGCGATCGCGGCCTGCCGCGCGGAAACGTTGAAGCACGTGCAGCTCCCCTCGACGGAATCGTTCACCGTCGAGTACGTGACGAACAAATCCTGGAGCGGCTACAACTGGTATCGGGGAAATTACCGAAGCCTCATCCAAGTCAACACGGACCTGCCGATTTACATCGATCGCGCGATCGATCTCGCGTGCCACGAAGGCTATCCGGGGCATCACGTTTACAACGCGCTGCTCGAACAGCACCTGGTGAAGGGGCGCGGGTGGCTCGAGTTCACCGTCTATCCCCTGTTCACTCCGCAATCGCTGATCGCCGAAGGCACGGCGAACTTCGGCATCGAAGTCGCCTTCCATGGCGAGGAGCGCGTGAAGTTCGAGAAAGGGACGCTGTTTCCTCTCGCCGGGCTCGATCCGGCGCGCGCGGCGGAGTATTACGAGGTGCACGCCCTGGTCGACGAGCTGTCGTACGCAGGCAACGAGGCCGCGCGGCGCTATCTGGACGGACAGATCGATCGCGAGGCCGCGACGGCGTGGCTCGAGCGATACGCATTGATGCCGCACGAGCGCGCGGCGCAGCGCGTCCGCTTCTTCGACCAGTACCGCAGCTACGTCATCAACTACAACTACGGCAAGGATCTGGTTCGCCGCTTCATCGAATCGCGAGGGGGCACCGCGAACCATCCCGAGAAGCGCTGGCAGGAGTTCGAGAAGCTGCTGTCATCGCCGCGGTTGCCCTCCGGGCTCCGGTGATGCGTCTGCGCCGCGGCCTGTCCTGCCTCGCCGCGGCAGCGTGTCTCGCCGGCTACGTCTACGCGTACGCGTCGGGACGCGCCGGCACGCCCGTGCGCTCCGACGCGTTTTCCTATTACGTCTACCTGCCCTCCTGGGTGCTGTATCACGATCCGTCGCTGCAGGCCGCCGCGGATGACTGCTGCGGCGGTGAGTTTCCCGCGTGGACGGCGATCGTCCGCTGGCGCTTCACGCATGCGTGGGTGAATGCCCATCCGATCGGCGAAGCGGTCATGATCGCGCCGTTCTTCGCCATCGCCCACGCGCTTACTCGCTGGACCAACCTCTCGCCTGACGGATTCTCCCTGTACTACCAGCACGGCGCCGGTCTCGCCGGACTCTGCTACATGCTCATCGGCCTGTGGTTCTGCGGGCGGCTGCTGTCACGCCACTTCTCACCGGCAGTCGTGCTCGCGACTCAGGCCGCGCTTCTGACGGGCACGAGTCTTTACCATTACGCGACGTTCGACAGCGCGTGGAGTCACGCCTTTTCGTTTGCGCTCGTCAGCGGGTTCCTGGAGCGCCTCGATGCCCGGCGTCCGGGGCACACCGGAGACGATGTCGTGATCGGCGTGATCAGCGGTCTGTTGATCCTGGTGCGGCACACGCACGCGCTGATCCCGATCTGCTTTCTCGGCGCCGCCGCCGTACGCACGCGCCGCGTGCCGTGGACGGCGGCGGCGATCGCCGGCGTGGTCGTCCTTCCGCAACTGTGGCTGTATCACCGCGCCACCGGGCATTGGGTGATCAGCTCGTACGGCGACCTCGGATTTACGTTCGCTACGCCGCATATCGCCGGCGTGCTCGTGAGCGTTCGCAAAGGCCTGTTCTTCTACGCGCCGTTGCTCCTCCTGGCACTGCCAGGTGCAGCCTGGGTCCCCGATCGGCTGAAGCCATGGCGCGTACCCGCCGCCGTGCTCCTGGCGATCGAAACGTATCTCATCGCGAGCTGGTGGGACTGGCAGTTCGGTGGGAGCTACGGCCACAGGGGATTCGTGGATTTCTACCCGATCTTCGCGATCGGAATCGCTGCAACATTCGCCCGTATCTCCGCTTCTTCGCGCCTGCGATTGCTCTGCACCGTTGCCGTCGTCGCCTTGTGCGCCTTGTCGGTTTTCCAGATGCTCCAGTACTGGCACGGCGTGTTGCCGATGAGCGATACGACGTGGAGGCAATACCGCGCGATCTTCCTGAAAGGATGGTGGTGATGCGCGGCGCCGTCCTTGCCGTCTTTTTCACCGCCTGCGTTGGCGTCCTCTGGTACTTGCACGATCCCGCGTGGCTCATCGATCAGACGACAGGATTGCGCCCATGGCACCGCGCGTCGGATGGCACCTTGTCGCGCTGGTCCGGAGGGCATGCATCTTTTTTCGTGCCCTCGAACCTGAGTCAAATCCGTATCCCGGTTTCGACAACGTTCGATCCACGCGAGCCGGGTGGCGAGAGGCCGATGCTCGTCACCTTCAGCATCGATGACCGCCGCGTCGGCCGCGTCCTGCTGACCGGGCCCGGGTGGCAGGAGGTGACCCTGCCGATGCCGCCGCCGGGGAGCCGCCGCGTTCGGCGCATCGACGTGCGGACAAATATCACGCGCGAAGACAACCACGGCGTTCAGATCGGGCAGCTTTGTTGCTTTTCATCCCGCTGAGGCACGTGGGCAAGGCAAAGACCGATCAAAGCTGGACCGATATTCTCGACGCTCTGTATGCGGACTCCTGGAGTCCGTCATTACAGCGTTTCAGGTCCCCCTTCGCGTTTCGCGGACTTCCCTGCTCCGAACACTCCTTGTCGAGCTCGCTGGTTCGTCTTGCCGGGGAAGCCGACACTGCCATGCTCGAGCTTGCCTTGCTGCGCAACTTCCGGAAGTATGCCGTCGCAGAAGGGCAACACGCTGCCTCAATCTGGGACTGGCTCGCGCTCGGTCAGCATCGCGGCCTGCCGACACGACTGCTGGACTGGACCTATTCGCCGCTCGTCGCGCTGCATTTCGCGACGGAAACGCCGGAGGACTACGAGCGGGACGGGATCGTCTGGTGCGTGAACTTCGTGGAAGCCAACAAGCAGCTGCCGCCGCGGTTGAGACGGATCATGATGCGGGAAGGGTCCGAGACGCTGACGGTGGACATGCTGAGCGTATTCAAGGAGCTGCGCGACTTCGATGCACTTTCGAGAACGCCGTTCCTCGTTTTTCTCGAACCACCTGCGATCGACCGGCGGATCCTGAACCAATTCGCGCTCTTCTCCCTGATGTCGAGCCCCACCGCACCTATGGATCGATGGCTGGAAGAACATCCCGAGCTTTGCCGGCGGGTGGTAATTCCGGCCAGCCTGAAATGGGAGATTCGCGACAAGCTGGATCAGGCCAACGTCAACGAACGTATCCTGTTCCCGGATCTGGATGGCTTGAGCCGCTGGCTGACTCGCTATTACATGCCGACGGCGTCCGGCAATCGCCTCGCTGAAGGAACGTATGCCGATTCCGACTTCCATGCGCGCGATCGAGATCTCCTCGCACGGCGGACCCGGCGTCCTTCGCCTCGTCCGGCGACCCGTACCCGCAGTTCGCGCAGGTGAGGTGCTCGTTCGCGTTGCCGCTGCGGGGGTGAATCGCCCGGATGTCATGCAGCGAATGGGCAAGTACCCGCCACCGCCCGGCGCGTCGGATATTCCTGGTCTCGAAATTTCCGGAGAAATCGTGGACGCCAGCGGCCGTGGCCGCCCGGCAGGCAGTCGCGTCTGCGCGCTCGTCGCCGGCGGAGGATACGCCGAATATTGCGCCGTTCCCGACGAGCAATGCCTTCCAATTCCCGAGGGCATTTCGGTCGTCGCCGCCGCCGCCATACCGGAAACGTTCTTCACCGTGTGGACGAATCTGTTCCAGCGCGCCGCACTGGCCAGGGGTGAATCCGTACTCGTGCACGGCGGCTCGAGTGGCATCGGCACGACGGCGATCCAGCTCGCCCGCGCCTTTGGCGCAACGGTCTTCGCGACAGCCGGCTCGAAAGAACGATGTGACGCGTGCCGCAGAATCGGCGCGGCGCACGCGATCGATTACAGGACGGAAGATTTTGTCGCCGCCGTACGCGACGCGACAGGCGGACACGGGGTCGATGTCATTCTCGACATCATCGGCGGCGATTACCTGCCGCGCAACATTGAATGCCTCGCGCTGAACGGACGCCTCGTCCAGATTGGCCTGATCGGTGGATCGAAGGCCTCGCTCGACCTGCGTCAAGTGCTGCAGAAGCGGCTGACGCTGACCGGTTCAACGCTGCGCGTGAGGACGCCGGCCGAGAAAGGGACCATCGCGCGCGACCTGGAAACGCACGTGTGGCCGCTCATCGCGCGCGGTGAAGTGCGGCCGCTGGTCGACGCCGAATTCCCGCTGGAGCGCGCCGCCGATGCACATCGGGCGCTCGAAGCCGGCCGCATCTTCGGCAAGGCCGTCCTCATTGTCGCGTGAGCACTTTTTCGCGCCCGTATTCCACCAGCCGCTTGAGCGCTTTCACGCGCTCCGACCGATCGATATTGGCCTTGTTGACCGAGGCGCGCAGCACTTCGACTGTCTTGTCGTATGTTTCGAGATCCACGGGGTAGGGAAAACCGTCCTTGCCGCCAACCGCGAACGAAAATCGCGCCGGGTCGCGCGTGCTCGCAGGAGTCCCGTAGATCACTTCGGACGCCAGCGCGAGCGCGCGCAGGGTCTTGGCGCCGACGCCTTCCATTCCAAGCAGCGTCTCGAAGTCCTTCGGCGCGTGCTCGTACGTCTTCAGCAGGATCTTGTCCAGATGCTGCGGATTGACGTCTGCGATCAGCACTGAATGCCGGCGCGGCATCTCGAGCAGCGGCATCCCTCTCAGTGCGTCGAGGACGACGCCCGGCTTTTCCCGGGCCAGGATCGCGGAAGAGGATCGCGTGCCTTCACTTTCTTCGGCGACGAGATTCAGCGTCGGCGCTTCCGCTTCACTGCAGACGGCGGCATGCGGCTCGTTCACGAAGCTCCGCAGCCGCGACGCGAGCCAGTGATAGCGCCGCGCCATGCCATTCGCGTCGTTCATCCCCTGCTGGACGACGCACCAGCCGCCGCCGGGAGTAAAGAAGAACGCGTGGTGATAGAGCTGGTAACCGTCCTGCACGGCAGCGCTGTCGACCTTCGCCGACATGCGGCTCGCGTAGACGAGCGGACGCGCGTCAATCGACAGCGAATCGCAATAGTGGAGAATCTCGCCCGGCGTGCGGCGTGACACGGCTCCCTTGCCGCCGCCGACGTAGATGCCGAGGTCGCGCTCGGTTCCGCGCAGCCCTTCTTTCAACGCGCCAGTGACGGTCGTCGTGACGCCGCTGGAGTGCCAGTCGAACCCGAGCACGCAACCGAACGCCTGGAACCAGTAGGGATCCGACAGGCGCCGCAGCACCTCCTCGCTGCCGTACTCCTGCACGATGTGCGCGGTGATCTCGCGCGCAAGGCGCACCATGCGCGAAAACAACCACGCGGGCGCGCGTCCGCCGTGCAGCGGCAGCTGTGCTGAACCAGTCCTCACGATCTCATTATCGCAGGGATGTGGATGCTATCCTTCGAGGCTGTGTCGCCTGCGCGTCCAGTCTTCCGCTCATGGGCATTCGCGGCGGCCCTCGTAATCTGCGCGTTCGGCGCTCTCCTTCGGCTCGATGCGTTCACGGGCAAGTACGGTCCGCTCGATCGCCCCGCGTGGGCGCGAATCCTCACTCACGACGTCGCCCCTCTGGCGCGCCACCTCCGTCCTTCAACCGTTGTGTGGCGCCGGGAGCCCAAACCGTATGTCGGCGGCGATCCGATCGCGTATCTCCAGTACGCGCGCGCCATGACCTCGTTCTACCAGCCACACGTGCGCGAACCGGTCTTCCTCGCGGAGACGCGGCTGGCGTTGTGGGCGCTGGATGGCCAGGACGCCGGAGTCAGTCTCGCGTCGGCGGCGGGATCCGTCGCAACGGTATTTGCCACGTACCTCCTTGGCGCTGCGCTCATATCGCCGGCCGGCGGACTGGTGGCCGCTGCACTGATGGCGATCGAGTATGACGCGATCACGTGGGCAGTCGATGGCTGGCGGGATGATACGTTCGCGGCGTTCTTTGTGCTGACGACGTGGGCGCTGATCCGCTTTCGCGATGCGCCATCGTTCGGCCGCGCCGTCGGGCTCGGCTTGTTGGCGGCAGCGGCCTGCCTGACGCGAATCACGGCGTTGTCCTTCGTTCTCCCCGCGTTCGCCTGGATCGCGATCGAGCGCGGACCGGATCGGCGGAACCGTCAGATACACGTGGCGGTCGCGACTGTGATTCTCGTTGCGGGCGTCGTTCCTTACCTCGTCAGCTGCGCCATCGCGACAGGGAATCCGTTTTTTGCGATCAACGACCACACTCGGTACTACCGCCTCATCGAAGGCACCCAGACCATGCGGCCGGTCGGCACAGCGGGCTACCTCTATGACAAGTTCGCCCGGCGACCTTATGGAACGATCGACGTCGCCGCCGTCGGGCTTCTGGTCCGTCCGTTCGTCACGAAATGGCACCCTTACGGCATCTGGCTGCGCGGCCTGTCGACTCTGCTTTCATGGGCGGGGCTCGCTGGTCTCGCCATGTGGCTGTTCGACCGCCGAGGCCGTTTCGTGATCGTCATCCTCCTGGCCGCTCTCGTCCCGTATGCCTTCACCTGGAATCTGGGTGGCGGCGGCGAGTGGCGCTTCATGATGCACGTCTACTCGATTTACCTTGTCGCCGCGGTCGCGGCGCTCGCCGCGGCGGGGCGCCTATGCCTTCGCGCCGTTGCTTCGCGTGGGCGCGCGCCGGACCTGCGCGATGACCTGAGGCGGACCGCTCGACGCTCCGCGGTCGGAGTGGCCATCGCCGGAGTCTGGATCGTCTTTTACGGCGCCGCTCCATGGCTGGTCAAGCGCGAGGCGATCGCGAACGGCGATGCTGTCAACTTCCAGGCGGACGGACGCGACCGCGTCTTCTATCGCCGAGGCTGGTCGTCCAGTCTACCGCCGTGAAATATCCGTCGACGTGATGCGCTGCCGATCGAGCGCGGCGGCGAGCTCCACCAGACGGACGAACTCGGCGCGATAGCCATCACGATCTTCGCCGCGGTGCGTCGTCGCCAGGCGCACGGCGTCGGTCCACGTCGCGTCCGCCTTGAATGGAGAGCCGCGCAGCAGCATGCCGAACTCCGCGACGGCCGCGGCGAAGCCAACGTGCCGTGGCGCGGCCGTGTTACGCGCGAGTACCGGAACGGTCACGAGCGTGCTGCGATCGCCCGCGGGCTGCTTGTAGCGCACCTTGACAGTCATCAACTCGTTGGAGCCAACGGTCACGCGCGAGGGGGGCGGATTCGCCGGACGCTGGTACTTCAGCGGATCGATTGCGGGAGAATCGACGTCCTCGCCGGGTGGGACGATTTCGTAGAGCGCGGTCACAGAATGACCCGCGCCCATCTCGCCGGCGTCCTTCGTGTCGTCGTTGAAGTCATGGCTCTTCAAGCGGCGGTTCTCATATCCCACCAGGCGGTATGCGCCGACCGTCTCCGGGTTGAATTCGACCTGGACCTTCACATCCTTCGCAACGGTGACGAGCGTCGATCCGGCCTCCGCGACGAGCACCTTGCGCGCTTCGGTCAGCGAATCCAGGTACGAATAGTTTCCATTTCCCTTGTCCGCCAGTTTCTCCATGGTGGCGTCCTTCAGGTTGCCCGTGCCGACGCCGAGAACGGAAAGGAACACACTCGTCGCGCGCTTCTCTTCGATGAGACGCGTCAGTTCGTTCAGGCTCGTAATGCCGACGTTGAAGTCACCATCGGTCGCGAGGATGACGCGATTGATGCCCCCCTTGACGAAATTCTCTGCCGCGATCTGGTAGGCGAGCTGGATGCCTGCGCCGCCATTCGTAGAGCCGCCTGCGGAGAGCGAGGAGATCGCGTCCTGAATCAGTTTGTCGCGGTCGCCACGCGTCGCCGGCAGCGCGACTCCCGTGGTGCCCGCATAAGTGACGATCGCCACGCGATCCTGCGCAGTCAGGGTCTCCGCGAGCATCTTCATCGCCATCTTCACGAGCGGCAGCTTGTCCGCCGACGACATCGAGCCGGAGACGTCCAGGAGGAAGACGAGATTTCGCGGCGGCGTCTTCCCTTCCGGCAGGCGACGCGCCTGGAGTCCTATCAGCGCAAGCCGGTGCCCGCTGTTCCAGGGACACGCCATGAGCTCGGTCGTGACACCGAACGGCGCGCCCGGAGTGGAGTCGGCGTAGTCGAAATGGAAGTAGTTGATCAGTTCCTCGACGCGAACTGCGTCGGCAGGAGGAAGACGGCCTTCATTCAGGAAGCGTCGCACGTTCGCATACGACGCCGTGTCGACGTCGATCGAGAATGTCGAGAGCGGCTGATCGATCGGACGCCGGAACTTGTTCTCGTCGATGAACGCGTAGGACTCTGCGTCGACGGGCGGGGGTTGGACCATGATGCCGCGCCGCGCAGATGCGGTCAGACTGCCGCCCGCGACTCCGCCAGCAACTCCGGGTGCCTCGACTGGCGCCGCGTTCGGCGCGGCCGGAGGCGGCGGCGGGGGGCCTGCCTTGCGCATATCGCCGGTCGCGACCGGGCTCTCCGCCGTCACCGTCACGGTTTCGCTGACGCTCCCGACGAGCAGTTTCAGCCGCAACGGTGGGGGCGTGGTCGTACTCACCTTGACGACCATGCGTGTCTGTCGAAAGCCGGACAGGGTGACGCGGATCTCGTATGTTCCCGCGGCGACGTCAGCAAACCTGAACGCCCCGCTCGGTCCGCTGATCGTCATCGCGACGAGGTGTTCGCCCGACATCAGCTGAACCGTGGCGGCCGATATTGGCCTGCCCGAGGGATCCACGACGGTTCCCTGTACTGGGACACCGGCCGCGCGGCTTGTAACTGTCAGCAGAACAACGAGAAGAGCGACGACTGAGCTGCGAACGAGGAACCGCATCGCCATCCCTTTCTTCCGCGTGAAGCGGAAGCTACAGGTTCAGGAGAGCACTGGCAGTAGGTTAGACCCCGGTTTGCCGAACTTGGTTGTCGTAGATGCCAGTGTCCCGTCCCAGTGGATCGTGACGTAAGTCCCGGGCGCGGCGCCCGGATCGCAAGGCGCGACGAACGAGGATACCGGGAGTATCTGAGCGAGGAGCAACGCCCCGAGGCGGGATGTCCCGCCCGGGAATTATGTCGCGAACCACTGGGACGGGACACTAGACTGCCGCGGAGTTTGAGGGAACACGGTCACTCCGCGGCTCAGGGCGATCGCCGCATTCTGACAGCGCTGATCGTCGCGCTGCTCGCAACCGCGACCCGTTTTCGCCTGACACACCTCTCTGCGATCCCTGGACTCAGTGGCGATGAAGGATGGTGGGGCGTTCAAGCCATCTCCTGGCTCGAGGGCCGGCCCTACGAAGCGCACACGACCAGCGGGAATCCGATCGACCTGTTTTTCCTGATTCCAGTCGCACTCGTCCATGCGATCGCGCCTCCGTCGTTCCTGCTGCTGCGAGCCTTGCCTGCTGCGGTCAATCTGATCGCGCTTCCGGTCGGCTTCTGGTTCGCACGACGGCTATACGGCGAGCGGCCGGGATCTTCTGGATGTCCTTCAGGTGACGGCCGCGCGTTAAACGTCGAGTTCAACCGCTTCTTCGGCCCGTTCCATGATGAAGCGGAAGCGGGCGGACGGGTCCTTGCCCATCAGTTCGTTGATCACGCGATCGGTGACGATCTGATCGGCGATCTCGACCCGGAGCAGCCGCCGCGTCCGCGGATTCATCGTCGTTTCCCAGAGGACCTTGGGCATCATCTCGCCGAGTCCCTTGAACCGCGTGATCTCCGGGTTGCCGCGGCCGTTGCCGTGCACCTTCAGGAGCCGTTCCTTGTGCGCATCGTCCAGCGCCCAGAACGTCTCCTTGCCGACGTCGATGCGATAGAGCGGCGGCTGCGCGAGGAAGACGCGGCCGCTGGTGATTAACTGCTGCATGTGACGGTAGATGAAGGTCATGAGCAGCGTGGCGATGTGGTGACCGTCCGAGTCGGCGTCGGCGAGGATGATGATCTTGCCGTAGCGGACGCGGGCGAGATCGAAGTTCTTGCCGAGGCCGCAGCCGAGCGCGGTGACCAGATCCGTGAGCTCCTTGTTCTCGAGGACCTTCGCGAGCGACGCGCTTTCCGTGTTCAGCACCTTGCCGCGCAGCGGCAGGATCGCCTGTCGCGTGCGGTCGCGCCCCTGCTTCGCGGATCCACCTGCCGAATCTCCTTCGACGATGAAGATCTCGCTGTCGTCGCGGCCGGGCGACGAGCAGTCGCTCAGCTTCCCGGGCAGGGTGAGCCGCCCGGACGTGGCCGTTTTCCGCGTCACTTCCTGCTGCGCCGCGCGGCTGGCTTCACGCGCGCGCGCAGCGAGGATGATGCGCGCGACGATCGATTCCGCCACCGAGATGTTCGTATTGAGCCAGTGCTCGAGCGCCGGCCGCACCTGCGAGTCCACAGCGGCAGTCGCCTCGGGGTTGTTCAGGCGGTCCTTTGTCTGTCCCTGGAACTGCGGGTCCTGCAGGAACACGCTGAGCACGCCGACAAGGCCTTCACGGATGTCTTCCGCGGTCAGCGTCACGCCCTTCGGCGACAGGTTGTGCGTGTCGATGAAATTCCGGACGGCCTTGCCGAGACCGGCTCGGAACCCGTTCTCGTGCGTGCCTCCCGATCCTGTCGGGATGCCGTTGACGTAGCTGCGGACGTGCTCGTCGGTCGATTGTGTCCACTGCAGCGCGAGATCGAGACGGATGCCGCTCTCGTCGTTCTCACGTGTGAGCGTGAACGGCGCATCGTGCACCGGCGTCGCTGCGCGCTCGGTGACGATCTTCTTCAAATAGTCGACGAGACCTTCGGAATGCTGAAAGACGGTCTTCTGGTCGGTCGACTCGTCTTCGAACGTGATCCTGATGCCCTTGTGCAGGTAACTGGAGATCTCCAGGCGCTCCTTGATCACGTCCGGATCGAACTCGACCTTCGGAAAGATCGTCGCGTCCGGCCGGAAGAAGACGGTCGTCCCGGTCCCGCGCGCCGGTCCAAGCTTCTTCACGACTCCGACGGGCACGCCTTGCTTGAAGCGTTGCTCCCACGTTGCCCCGTCGCGCTTCACCGTCGCCACGAGCTCCTTCGAGAGCGCATTGACGACGCTGGCGCCGACGCCGTGGAGGCCGCCGGCAGTCTTGTAGTTGCCCGCTTCGAACTTGCCTCCGGCGTGCAGCGTCGTGAAGATCACCTCAAGGGCGCTCTTCTTCGTCTTCGGATGCCTATCGACCGGAATCCCGCGCCCGTCGTCCGTCACGGTGATTGAAGCACCGTCGTCGTGCAGCGTGACGACGATGTTGGACGCGTAGCCGTTCATCGCCTCGTCGACGGCGTTGTCGACGATTTCCCAGACGAGATGATGGAGCCCGGTGGACCCGACGCCGCCGATGTACATGCCGGGGCGCTTGCGAACCGGCTCGAGTCCTTCGAGAACCGTGATGTCTTTTGCTGTGTAGGTAGCCACGTCGACCGTTATCTTAGCGCGGGACGATCCATGTCCCCGCCAATCGATCCTGGATCGCGCGTGCCGGCCTGTAGATCGCCCACGCGGCGCACGCGATCATGACTGCCATCAGGAACAGTTCAAGGGACAGTTGCGCGCCGCTCGCATCGGTCACCTTCGAGCCGTATTTCAGCACGAAGCCGGTCGCGATTACCGGCGCCCATGTCACGGCGGCACGCCACAACGCGCGCATGCGTGAAATCGGCTGACCGCGCCGGTTCACCAGCGCGGCGCCGAATGCGCGAAACAGGAAGCCACTGCCGATTGCCAGTGCGCCGGCGCCTGCGAAGAACGCGACGACGATGAATGTGCCGGCGAAAATCGCGATTGCGATCCCGCTCAATGCCCGCAGCGACATCAGCCTCTCGAGACCCTGGCCTTGTCCCTCGAGCAGCTTGCCGACCGTGGCATCCGCACGCCGGACCTCCTCCGGGGTGCGGACGCGGTGTGCGTCCACCGCGCGGCGCGCATGCTCACGGCCCCCGCGCGAACTGACGCTCGGAAAAGATTGTCCCCACGTCGCTTCGTTATCGATCGTCTGCGCGAGGTGTTCCGCCATGTAGATTTCGACGTCATCGTGCGTCTGCTGCGCGACAGGGTCCGGTCCCTTCTTCAGCCGCTTCTCTGTGCGCTCGAGCTCGTTCAGGCACGCGTCGAGCGTGAAGATGCTGCGGTTCCCTGCCTTGCTGCTGCGAAGCACAAAGATCGCGCCGAGCGAAACCGCGGTCATCACCACTGGCAACGCCGCGCATAGCGTGATCTGCACGGCGCGCCGGGACTTCGGGAACACGGCGGGACTGGCGAGCGCCGCCGATACCGCGCCGAGCAGCTCGCCACCCGACCGGAACTTCGCATCGCGCAGCGAGAGCAGGGTCGAACGCGCATTGAGCGGCAGTGGAGTTTCCGCCGCGGTGGTCAGCGCCTTGTCGAATGGCGTACCTGTGAGCGCGGCGGTCGCGATCCCGTACAGGAATCTCTGCGCCGCGGCCAGATCAAGAGGCGCCGCCGGCGCGCGGGTCGAATCCGGCGATTCACCGGGAGCCGCCCACTCGAGAATGCGCAAGTGATCGTCCTGCCCGAGCCGCACGCGACGGGGATCGAGAACGGTCAGCGATCCGTCCTCCAGTGCCGCGACAGTTTCCGTCGCCAGATCGGACAGCCAGTGACGTACGTGAAACCACTGGTGGCGCGTCGCGGTCACCTGTTCGAAAGGCACACCGTCAATCGCCTCGTAGGCGTCCCAGGATTCGCCCGCCTCACGGCGTCCCGCGAGCCACCGCAGGCGGGCCGGCCGCCCGAGATCGCGCCTTGAGGCAGGAAGCGCGGGCGTGCCGGATGGAAGGAGCTCGATCCAGACGCGCCGCTTCAAACGGTCGTCGTACGCCTCGATGCGCGCGGGCTCGGACAGATCGAGGCGCGTAGAGGTGGGAACGAGGTAAGGACCGATTCGCTTATCGCTGTCGAAGCCGGCCTTCGAGTCGGCCTGCGTCCTCTTTGCGCGATCGCGCGCCTCTGCCTTGTGACGCCGTCGAACGACGCGCGTCCGTGTGAACCGATCGTGCAGCGCCAGGTATCCGTTCTTCCGGCGTGCCGTCGAAAAGAGAATCGCAAGGCACGCAAGGCCCGACATTGTCGTGACGAACCCGACGGAGACATCGGGCACTGCGCTCAAGACGAGTAGGACGACCAGCTGCTTGACGCTCTGTGTCGGAAGCTCGAAGACGAGCGCGCGTGCGGCCGCACGGGGAACACCGGGCGCGACCTGGTGCGTGTCGGCTACGCGCAGGCCGAAGAGCGCTTTGCCAGGCCCCGCACCCAGCAGTCCCTCGAAGAGGGCGTAATAAATCGTCGTGAAGATGACCGTGGCGGCGGCGATGACGAGTCCGTCGGTCCGGTGCGACGCGCTCAGTGGCTGCAGCTGCAGGAGCAGGTTGACCAGTATCAATGGCAGACCGGTAATCCACGCATCGAGCATCCCGGCAAGCGTGCGCCGGACGATCGGCGCAGGGTCGAGACGCGCGGATCCAAATGGCTCGAGCGCTGCGCGAAGCGCCATGTAAGTCGCGAATCGCTCGCCCGCCGTCTTCGCGAGGCATTTCGCGACAATCGCACTCAGGCCGCGCGGTAGGTCCGGCCGAATGCTCGTCAGCGACGGCGGCGGCTCCGATGCGACTTTCTTCAGCAGTGACGTCGTGTCGCGATCGTCGAATGGCGGCCGCCCGGCAAGCAGATAGAAGATCGTCGCGCCGATCGAATAGATGTCCGAGCGCACGTCGAGACGGTCGCCGTGAAGCTGCTCCGGTGACGCGAAGCCAGGGGTCCCGAGAACAGCGCCGCCGGTGCCCGCCGCGTCCCGGCTCGTCGCCGCGACGGACAAACCGAAGTCGCCGATGAGGACGCGTCCGTCTGCATGGACGAAGCAGTTCGACGGCTTGATGTCGCGATGCAGAATCCCGATCGCGGCAGCGGCTTCGAGTCCGGCGATCACCTGAAGGATGGCGTCCACGGCAGCGGCAGCCGTCATCGGCACGTCCGGGACAACGAGGTCCTTTAATGTCCCCTGCGGCACGAGCTCCATGGCGATCACCGGGAAGCCCTGGATCTCGCTGGTCCCGAATACGTAGACGCAGTTGGGATGGCTCAGCGACGCCGCGAGCTGCCCTTCGCGGAGAAACCGCTCACGCTCCTCGTCATCACCCAGCCCGCGGCCGAGAAGTTTCAATGCGACACGTCTTCCGCTGCCGGTCTCTTCCGCTTCGTAGACCTGACCCATCCCCCCCTTGCCGAGCGGACGCACGATGACGTATCCGCCAAAACGTTGCCCGGGAGCAAAGAGAAACGGGAGGTCGGCTGGAAGTCCGATCGCCGTCGGCGACATCGAGCGTGTCACGCCATCGGAAGACCATAGCGCGGCGAAGTCGGAGTCCCGCGTGCGAGTATCGTCCGGCTTGTCGGCGCTCATCGTTTCTTGAGAATGGCGATCTGCCCGGCGTGATAGGCGTCGTGCTGCACGATACCGTGAAGGAGCTCGTAATACGACACTCCGGTTCCGAGAGGACGATCTCTCGAATCGTTCGTCGGCTCGAGGAGCTTGTCGTCAGTCATTCCGCGGACGACGGTTACGAGTTTCCCATGCGCGGCGTCCAGAGCGTCGAGTGCCGCCTGCCATCGCGCGGCGGTCGGCTCGCCGACGTCCGGGTAGTCGCCTTCCGCCGGTTCGGCGGCGGGCTGATCCATCGCCCGCCGTGCGACCTCGTTGCGCCAGGCCGTGATGTGGACCACGAGCTCCCAGATCGAGTGCGCGCCGTTCGCCGGCTTTCGCGCAGCGAGTGTGTGATCGACGCCTTTGAGGATTTCCTTCAGCGACGATCCGTGCCACGGATCGCCGTCGTGTGCGCGCGTGAACTGGTCGACGAGCCGCGATGCTTCGCCCTTCATGCGGGCCCTACTCTAGCAGGAGCGCTCCAGGATCTTCGACGAGTTGCCTGACGCGTACGAGGAACTGTACCGCTTCGGCGCCGTCGACGATGCGGTGATCGTAGGTCAGCGCCATGTACATCATCGGGCGGATGACGACCTGGCCGCCCACCGCCATCGGACGATCCTTGATCGCGTGAAGGCCAAGAATGGCGACTTGCGGCGGGTTGAGGATCGGCGTGCTGAGCAGCGATCCAAAGACACCGCCGTTGGTGATCGTGAAGGTGCCCCCTTTGAGATCCGCGAGCGACAGGGTCCCGTCTTCGGCGGCCTTGGCGAACTGCCGCACCTTCTGCTCGACCTGCGCGAATGACATCCGGTCGGCGTCGCGGAGCACGGGGACGACGAGTCCTTCGCTCGCGCCGACGGCGATGCCGATGTCGTAATAGTGCTTCAGCACCATCTCGTCGCCCTGGATCTCGGCGTTGATGCGCGGAAACTCGCGCAGCGCGCCGATGGATCCCCGGACGAAGAACGAAGTGAGGCCAAGGCCGACGCCATGGCGATCTTTGAACGCCTGCTTGTGGCGCTCGCGTATGGCCATCACCGCGCTCATATCCACTTCGTTGAAGGTGGTGAGCATTGCGGCCGTGCTCTGGGCCTCGACGAGGCGCTTCGCGATCGTCGCGCGCCGCTTCGACATGCGCACGCGCTCCTCGGTGCGATCCCCTTCGATACGTCGCTCTTCGCGCACCGGCACGGCCGGACGCGGCGCGGGTTTCATGACAGGCCTGGGCGCGGTAGCTTCAGCGGTCGCGGCCCTGGGCGCCGTCGCTTCAGCGGACGCGGCCTTGGGCGCCGTAGCTTCAGCGGACGCGGCCTTGGGCGCCGTAGCTTCAGCGAAGGCGGCCCTGGGCGCCGTAGCTTCAGCGAAGGCGGCCTCGACGTCACGCTTCATCACGCGACCGGCGTCGCCGCTGCCGGGTATCTGCTTGAGATCCACCGCATTCTGCTGTGCGGCGTTGCGCGCGGCAGGCGTGGCGCGCTGTTTAGTGGCTTCGGGCTGCGCGGGTTCCGCCGGTTTGGCGTCCGCCTTCGCGGCCTTCTCCACCGTAGCCGGAGCCGGAGCCGCGGCGGAGGTGGAGCCTTCCTCGATGACGCCGAGCACCTCGCCCACCTTCACGTCCGCGCCGTCCCCGTGCGCGATGCTTTTCAGCACGCCGGCCTGTGGCGCCGCCACTTCGAGGTCGATCTTGTCCGTCTCGAGCTCCACGAGCGGCTCGCCGACGTTGACCGCGTCCCCTTCTTTCTTCAGCCACTTCGCCACGCGGGCATCAACGATCGATTCGCCGACCTCAGGCACCACAACATTCGCAGGCATCAGCGCTCCCTTTACTTGTCTCTCTCACTCGAAGAAGTCGAAGCTGTCGAAGGCAGTCGAAGGAGACGTCTGTCCTTCCAACTTCGAAGGCTTCGAAGGTCGAAGTCGAAGGCAGTCGAAGGAATGACGTCTCTCCTTCGAACTTCGAAGCCTTCGAACGTCAAAGTTTCGGACGAGGCGCTCCTTCGACCTTCTTCGATGCCTTCGACTCCTTCGAGTTCCGCTTGTTCATCCAGCGACCTGCTCCGGTTCCGGCTTCGTGCCAGGCTTCGCGCGACCGGCATCCTTCGACGGAGCCAACGCGGCCTCGATCAGCACTTGCTGCTGCCGCGCGTGGCGCGCGGCCGACCCTTCGGCAGGGCTCGCGCTGCGAGGACGCGCGATGACCCGTACCGGGCGCCCACCGGACGCCTCGACGAGGTGCGGCCGGATAAAGTCCCACGCCCCCATGTTTTCCGGCTCTTCCTGGACCCAGACGACTTCCTGCGCCGACGCGTACGCCTCGAACATCGCCTGCAGGTTCTGCGACGGCACGGGATACAGCTGCTCGACGCGGCCGATCGCGGTGTCTCGCGCGGCGGCGCGCTTGTCGCTGCCGGCAAGATCGACGTAGACCTTGCCGCTGCAGAGGATCACACGGCGGATCTCGCCGGCTCGGCTCCGCGCTTCGTCGTCATCAATCACAGTACGGAAGCGGCCCTCCGCGAGCTCGCGCGGCGTGGACGCGACCGATGGATGCCGGAGCAGGCTTTTCGGCGTCAGGACGATCAGTGGAAGCGGATCTTCCAGCAGGAGCGCTGCCTGGCGGCGCAGCAGGTGGAAGTACTGCGCGGCAGTCGTGCAGTTCGCGATCCTGACGTTGACGTCCGCCGCAAGCTGCAGGAACCGCTCCGGGCGCGCGCTCGCATGATCCGGCCCCTGCCCTTCGTGTGCGTGCGGCAGCAGGAGAACGAGTGACGGATGCTGCCCCCACTTCACGCGCGCCGACGCGATGAACTCGTCGAGGATCACCTGCGCGCCGTTGATGAAGTCGCCGTACTGCGCTTCCCAGATCACGAGCCGCGACGGCGCCTGCACGCTGTAGCCATACTCGAACCCGAGCACGCCGTTCTCCGACAGCGGACTGTTGTGGATCTCGAACGCGGCTTTCGCCTCCGGAAACGCCTGCAGCGGCACGTGGATGGCACCGGTGTTGACATCGTGCAGGACGGCGTGGCGGTGACTGAAGGTACCGCGCTCCACGTCCTCACCTGTCAGGCGGATGCTGGTGCCGTCCGCGAGGATCGATGCGAACGCCAGGTCTTCCGCTACCGACCAATCGATCGTCCGCTCATCCGGTTTCGACAACGCCTGCGCGCGCTTCTCGCGGCTGCGTTCGAGCTTCTTATGGATGGCAAAACCTTCGGGCATCGCCATCAGCGACGCGTTCAGCGCGACGAGCTCTTCGAGCGGAACGGCGGTGTGGGCCTTTGCCGCCGCGCCAGGTGGCGGCGCTTCGGGCAGCGGCTCGACGAGATCCTCTTCCGGCTGCAGCTGATCGAGCACGTGCTGCAGGTCGTCCATGTACTTCTTGTTGAGCGTCTCGGGCAGCGACGCGTCGATCGTGCCGCGCTCCACCAGCGTGCGCGCCCAGATCTCCCGCACGGTCGGGTGCTTCGCGATCTTCTGGTACATCAAGGGCTGCGTAAACGCCGGCTCGTCCCCTTCATTGTGCCCCCAGCGGCGGTAGCCGATCAGGTCGATGAGGAAATCACGCTGAAACTTCGCGCGATACGCAAACGCCAGCCGCGCGGCTTCCACACAGGCGACCGGATCGTCCGCGTTGACGTGAACGATCGGAATCTTGAAGCCGCGTGCAAGGCCGCTTGCGTACGACGTGCTGTACGAGTCGCGCGCGTCCGCAGTGAACCCGAGCTGATTGTTCACGATGATGTGGATCGTCCCGCCGGTGTCGTAACCCGGCAGGCGGCTCAGGTTCAGCGTCTCAGCGACGATGCCCTGGCCGGGAAACGCCGAGTCGCCGTGAATCAGGATCGGAACGCCGCGCGCGGGATCGAAATGCGGCGCACCGCGACCGTCCACGGACGTGCCCGCTGCACGCGCCATGCCTTCGACGACGGGATCCACGGCCTCGAGATGGCTCGGATTCGACGGCATCGAGACTTCCATCGCGATCTCGCGCCCGTGCCTGATCGCGCGCTGCGCGCCGGCGTGATATTTCACGTCCCCCGCCCACGACATGTCTTCGCGGAAGTTGCGCGACGAGATCGGGTCCTTGAACTCCGCGAGAATCTGCTCGTACGGCTTGCACAGAACGTGGGCCATTACGTTCAGGCGTCCGCGATGCGCCATGCCGATGAGAATCGCCCGGATGCCCGCTTCCGCGGCTTCGCCGATCACCTCGTCGAGGATCGGCACGAGCATGTCGAGTCCTTCGATCGAGAACCGCGTCTTGCCGGGAAACGTGCGATGGAGAAAACGCTCGAAGGCTTCCACCTGCGTCAGCCGCTCGAGCAGATGGATCGGATCGATCGGGTCCGACGGATCGCGGAAGCGTCCCGTTTCGGCCGCCTGCCGCAGCCACTGCCGCTCTTCGGGCACGAACACATGCGAGTAGTCGTAACCCGTCGTCGAGCAATAGACACGGCGCAGCGCCGCGACGAACTCCTGCATGTTCGACGCATTCGCAGCCAGCGGCGACGACATCAACGTCGCCGGAACCCGGCGCAGATCGTCTTCCGTGAGCCCGTGACGCTCGGGACGCAGCGTGGGATCGCCGATTGGTTTCGCGCCGAGCGGATCCAGCTGGGCGGCTAGATGACCGTAGCGCCGGATCGACCGTGCGAGGTTGACGGCCGACACCGCGGCGCGCGCCGGAATCTCAGTCGTTGAAGGGGCGATCGCTGGTTCGTCGGCAGGAGGCGTCCATTGTTCGAACAGCGCGCGCGTTTCCGCATCGACCGAGGCAGGATCCGTCCGGAAACGCTCGTACAGCTCGAGCACGTATGCACGGTTGATCCCGGAGTAATCCTGCCACCCAGACATATCCTTATAATCCTACCCCATGGTTCCAGTGCTCGCGCTCGCGCTGCTGCTCGTACAACCGCCTGTCGCACAACCATATAGGGACGATACGGTCGCGTCGGCGGCGCTCGGCCGGACGATGAAGTACCGCGTGTTGTATCTGGATTGCGGCACGTCCGACAGCCTGCTCGAGGAAAGCCGCGAGCTCGTCGCGATTCTTCAGAAGCGCGGTTTCGCGTACGAGTATCACGAGTTGCCGGGCGCCCACACGTGGGACTACTGGAACAGGCGCATCGAAGCATTCCTGCCCTGGATAATGCAGGCGTTCAATCTAGCCGCAGCGCCCTGACCGGGTCGATCGACATCACGCGGCGCACCGGCACGTAGGTCGCGAGCATCGCAATAGCGCCGAGCGCCGCCGCGACGCCGGCATACGTCGCCGGATCCGATGCCGAGACGCGATACAGCAGCGACCTCGCGCCAATCGCCAGCAGCCGTCCGCCGACGAGGCCGAGCACGAGGCCAATCGCGACCAGTTTTCCTGTCTGGCGCAGCATCATTCCGACGATGTCGGATCCGGTGGCGCCGAGCGCAATGCGTACGCCGAACTCTTTCACCCGCTGCGCGGAGGCATACGAGACGACGGCATAGAGTCCCGAGGCGGCGAGCACCAGCGCCAGCAGCGCGAATGAGACGAAGAGGCTGCCGAGAATCCGGTTGCTGGAAAGGTCCTCGTCGATCGCCTGCTGGAACGGCCGAACTTCGTAGACGGGCACGTCTGCATCCAGCCCGCGGATTTGCTCGCGGACCGCGGCCGCGATCCCCGCGGGATCCGCCGCACGGACGACCAGGGAGACCGACCGTGCGGGTCGCTGCCGCGCGGCAAGATACACCTGCGGGTTGACGCCTTGGAGATCGCCGCGGAGCACGTCCGACGAAACGCCGACGACCTGGAGCATTCTCCCCGACGCATCCCCCACCATTGTCAGATTCGCCCCGAGTGCTTTCTCGGGCGAGCCCCAGTAGCGGCGCGCCATCTCCTTATTGATCACCGCGATAGGCTGCCGCTCCGGAAGATCGGTTTCAGTGAACGAGCGGCCGGCAATCATCGGCATGCCAACAGCGCCGAAGTATCCGTCGCTCACCGTCGTCGCAACGGCCCACGGACGATCTTCCGGACGTCCAGAAGGTCGCCTCCGGATCTCGATCTCCGTTGTCGGTTCGCCGTCGAGCAGGGGCAGTCGATCGACAATCGCCGCCTGCTCGATGGATGAATTCGACTTCAGCCGCGCGAGCAGCTGCGCCTGATACTGGCCGATTGCGGCCGGGTTTCCGTAACGCCATGCCGGCAGCTCCATCCGCGCGGTCAGCATCTTGCGGGAGTCGACGCCAAGCGGCGCGTCGGCGATGTTCACGAGCGTCTGCACGAGCAGCGTCGCGAGTACGAGCAGCATGACGGCGAGACTCAACTGCGCGACGATGAGCACGGAGCGGCTGCGCGCGACGCGTGCGCCACCTGCCGTACGCGTGCCGCCGTCCTTCAGCGCCTCGACGGCATCCGCGCGCGTCGACTGCAATGCGGGAAGCATTGCGAAGAGGACGGGCGTGAGCAGCGCGAGGCCTGCGGTGAACACGAGAACGTTGCGATCGATCGTGAGCATCCGGAAGAACGGCTCGTACGCGACCGCGCTCATCACGACGAGGCCTCCCTGCGCGATTGCGAGGCCGAGCGCTCCGCCGCACAATCCATAGATCACGTTCTCCGTGAGCATCTGCCGGATAACGCGTACGCGGCTCGCGCCGAGTGCGGACCGCACCGCAAGCTCGCGACGGCGTCCCGTCGCACGCGACAGCACGAGATTGGCAAGATTCGCGCATGCCAGCAGGAGCACGAAGCCGACGACGAGGGACAACAGCAGCATGATCGGCCACGTGTTGGTGCCCGTCATCGCTTCACGTGTTGGCGCAACGCGCGCGGACCAGCCTTCGTTGGTACGCGGATGTTCGCGCGCCAGGATCTGCGCCACGCGGAGCACCTCTGCGTTGGCTTGCGCCAGCGTGATACCTGGCTTGAGACGACCGTTCACGCGAAGCGTCCGCGCTTCGCGGGCGGCATCCGGTGAAAGCGAGAGCGGCACCCAGACGTCGATTTCCGACAGATTCCCGATCTCGATGTCGGGCGCGAGCACGCCTGTCACGGTTGCCGCACGGCCGTCGAGCATCAACGTCTGGCCGACGATCGTTGGATCGCGATTCAGATCCCGATCCCAGTAGTGATAGCTGATGACTACTTCGCCGGGAGCGCCAGGCGTGTCCGCACCGTTCGTGAATGGCCGCCCAAGCTGCATGCGAAGACCCCACACGTCGATCAGGTTCGCCGTCACACGTGTTGCCTGCAGACGCCTGGCGTCACCGCGTCCTGTGAGCACCACGCTCGCCCGCACCGATGCTCCCAGCGATTCGAATGACGTCAGCGACGAGCGATAGTCGAGGAACTCTGGAATCGACAGGGAGCCGCGGTTGCCGCCCCGATGTGGATCGACGGTGAACACCCAGCCGAGCCTGTCCGGCTGCTTCAACGGCAGCGGGCGCAACAGCAGGATGTTCGCGAAACTGAAGATGACCGTGTTGGCGCCGATCGCGAGGGCGAGCGTCATCACGACGACCGCAGAAAACATCGGCTGGCGGCGCACCATGCGCACGCCGTATTTCAAGTCCTGCAGCAAGGTGCGCATGAATCCTTCTTCCGGGCGGGAACTGCCTGGGTTCGTAGACGACGGCGGCCGTCCGGCGGTTCCCCGGGCTGTAGAATCGCGCCATGCCTGTAAAGCTGTGCCTGGCCGGAATTCTCGCCTGGATCTTAACGCCGCCGGCGCTCCTCCCCGACTCCGCACGCACGGTCTTTTTTGACGACTTCTCTGGATCTCAGCTGGATCGGTCGCACTGGAACGTCATCGTGACCGGGCGCACGGTGAACAACGAGCTCCAGGCGTACGTCGATGCACCAGATGTGCTGCGCGTGAAGGGTGGCGCACTGGAAATCCAGCCGCGCTACCGGCCTGGCTTCAAAACGTCGGACGGACACAGCTTCGACTTCATCTCCGGCCGCATCGACACGCGGTCGAAGATGACGTTCACGTACGGAACCGCCGCGGCGCGGATGAAGCTCGCGGCAGGGGACGGCTTGTGGCCGGCATTCTGGGCGCTCGGCGACGGCCGCTGGCCTGACACGGGCGAGATCGACATCATGGAGAACGTCGGCGACCGCACGTGGACGAGCGTCGCGCTGCACGGACCCGGATACTTCGGCGACACTCCACTGGTGATGCGCGCGCCGCTGGGCCGTTCGGACATCACGAAATGGCACGTCTACTCGGTGGACTGGACCACCGACACACTCGTATTCAAGGTGGACGAGCGCATGGTCTACCGCGTGACGCGCGAGATGGTGGAACGCTACGGCGCGTGGTCGTTCGACAACCCGAAGCACCTGATTCTGAACCTGGCGCTCGGGGGCAACTATCCGTTTGGCGTGAACAAGGCGTCCACGCCGTATCGCGGACTGCCGGAGTCGACAGTCCGCGCGATTCAGAAAGACAAGGTCAGGATCCTGGTCGACTGGGTTCGCGTCACGGCCCCTACGACAGCGGCTCCGGCGCCTCAGGTGTGGGCCAAACGAGGCGCGTGAACTGGCCACGCTGCAGCAGCTCGCGTCCTTTTCCTCCCCTACCTGTGACCTCGTATTTGCCGGTACTGATCGTCTGCTCGGCGCCGCGCGATGTTTCGACCGTGAGCAGATCGCGATCGCCAGTGGAGGCGATGAACCCGAGCACGCGATCTGCTTTCGAATTCAGCTTGATCAGGATGACGCCGCGGCCGGGTCCGGAGAGGAAATTGACTTCGTCGGCCCGCGTCAGTAACCCGCGCGCCTCGCGCGTGGCGGCGATCAGGATCTCGCCACCTGTCAGCTTCGCCACGCCGACTACTTCGGCCCGCTCCGCCGTCCGCGCGAACCGGCGCCCGCCGCGCGTGCTCGGCTCGACGAACGGCTCGAGCGAGAACCGCAGGCTGTAGCCGTCGCTCGTGACCGCCACCGCATGGACCTTCGGCTCTGCGCCTTCCTTCTTCGCCGCGATCTCCCGCGCGACTCGGGGATCGAGGCTGAGCGCCGCGACGATGCGCTCGCCGTCCTTCAACTTGAAGAGCCGCTGGATCGGTTCCCCGTATCCTGTCGACGCAGGGACGTCGGCGATTCGCGCGGTGTACGCCACGCCGAAATTGCTGAAGAACGCCGCGGTCGCCCGCGTACTCCCGGCGAATACAGCGAGGACCTCGTCCCCTTCACGCAGCCGCGTCGTCGAGATGTCCTTCACTTCCTTCTGCCGCTTCACCCACCCGTCGCGCGAGACGATCACGACGTTGTCTTCCTCGATGATGAAGTCCTCTGCTGTGTACTCGGACTCTCCTTCGTCGGTCGAGATCTTCGTGCGGCGCGGGTCGCCATACTTCTTCTGGATCTCTTCGATCTCGGCACGGACTATGGCCCACCGGCTCTCCTCGTTCTTCAGCAGGCTGCCGATCTGCCGCGCGCGCTTGCGTTTCTCCTCCAGCTCCTTGCGAATCACGAGGATCTCGAGCTTGGCGAGGCGATAGATCTTGAGCTCGAGGATCGCGTCCGTCTGGTCCGCATCGAGCGCAAAGCGCTTGATGATTGCCTGCGCGGCATCCACCTTCCCTTCCGACCGGCGCACGATCTTCAGGATCTCATCGAGCGCATCGAAGACCTTCTCGAAGCCTTCGAGGATATGCACGCGCTTCTTCAGCGCGTCGAGCTCGTGCTCCAGCCGGCGCGTGACGACTTCCAGACGGAAATGCAGGAAGTAGAAGAGCACCTGGTGCAGGTCGAGACGCTCGGGACGTCCGACTTCCGGGTTACCTTCCGTCGGAACCAGGCACGTCAGGTTGACCGGGAAGTTCGTCTGCAGCGGCGTGTGCTTGAAGAGGTACGCCATAACCATCTTTTCGTCAGCGTCCTTCTTCAACTCGAGCGAAATCCGCACGTCATCGGTCGACAGATCCTTGACATCGAGCAACGGCGGCAGCTTGCGGCTCAACGCGACGTCGGCGATGCGCTCGACGAGCGTGGATTTGTTGACCGTGTAGGGCACGCTCGTGATGTAAATCGTCTTCGAGCCGCGCGTCTCAGGACCGCTCTCCCACGTGGACCGCAGCCGGATCGCGCCCGATCCCGTCTTGTAGATCTGCTTCAACTCCTCCGCGGAGTTCAGCATCTCCCCACCGGTCGGAAAATCCGGTCCTTTGATGTAGCGGCCCAACTGCACGCTGGTCAGATCCGGGTTGTCGAGGAGCTTGATCAGGGCTGTGCAGACCTCTGTCAGGTTGTGCGGCGGGATATTCGTCGCCATGCCAACGGCGATGCCGGTCGCACCATTGATCAGGAGGTTCGGCATCCGCGACGGGAGGACGACAGGTTCGGTCTTCGTCCCGTCGTAGTTCGGGCGGAAGGGAACGGTCGCCTGATCGATCTCCGTCAGGATCTCATCCGACAGCCGCGCCAGGCGGCACTCGGTGTAGCGCATCGCGGCGGCGCTGTCGCCATCCAAGGATCCAAAGTTGCCGGAGCCGTCCACGAGCGGATACCGCAGCGAGAACGGCTGCGCCATGCGCACGAGCGTCTCGTAGAGCGCCACGTCGCCATGCGGGTGATAGCTCCCCATCACGTCGCCGACGACCTTCGCGCACTTCCGGTGCTTCACGTCGGCCGTCAGGTTCTGCTGCCACATCGTGAACAGGATCCGGCGCTGGACCGGCTTCAGCCCGTCGCGCACATCCGGCAGCGCGCGCGACGTTATGACGGAGAGGGCGTAGTTGAGATATCGACTCTGCGCCGCTTCGTGAAGAGAGACGTGCTCGTCGGTCGGACCGGACGGAGTATCGCTATCAGCGACGTCGAACAGCGATGCGTCGCGGAACTTTTTGCGTTTGGCCATTGGAGGGTTAAGGATAGCTCAGACATGGAGCTCGTCGAAGCTATCGGATCTCAAATGACGAAGCAACGAAGTCATCGGAGGTAACGGAGCGGGCGGATCTCGCGGTCGCCGAGCCGCGCTTCGCGCGGTGGTGGGTGCGCGAGACCGGGAATACAAGGGATCTGTCAGCATGCCGCCGTTGAGGCAAGGATCGGACCGCAACAGAATTGGCCTGGGTTTTGTGAGGATCCATTGATATGTTGCAGATCCTTCGTTATCTCCGTTGGCTTCGTTGCTTCGTTATTTGAGATCCGTTGCCTCCAAGAGTTTCCCGATGCCTTCTTACCGTTACCTCCACCTCGATGTCTTCACCGACTTTCCCTTTGAGGGCAACCAGCTCGCCGTGTTTCCCGAGCCTCACGGGCTGACCACGGAGCAGATGCAGACGATCACGCGCGAGATGAACTTCTCCGAGTGCACGTTCATCTTTCCGCCCGAGACGCCAGGCACGGATGTGCGGATGCGCATCTTTACGCCCGGCGAAGAGCTCCCGATGGCAGGCCATCCGACGATCGGCAGCACGTTTGCCCTCGTGACTGAAGGGGTAATCAGACCGGGACAGGGGGAATTCGTGTTCGGACTCGGTGTAGGGCCGACGCGCGTATCCCTCGAGTGGAAGGAGAACGTTCTCGACTTCGCGTGGATGACGCAGAAGAACCCGCAGTTCGGTAACGAGATCAAGGATCGGCAGGGATTCGCCGGAGCGCTTGGGATTGCGGAGGAGGACCTTGCCGCTCCGCCACCGCAGTCGGTCTCGTGCGGCGTCCCGTTTCTGTTCGCGGCGTTGACGACACGCGCGGCAGTTGATGCGGTGACGATAGATGTCCGAGCCTGCGCCGAGATCTGCCGGGCGTCAGGTGTCGACAACCTGCCGCTGTTTGTGTTCACCGTGGATCGTACGAACGCGACCGGCGGGGAGGCGGTGTATAGCCGTATGCTCGCGCCTGGATTCGGCATCGCGGAAGATCCCGCAACGGGCGGCGCGAGCGGGCCGCTCGGCTGCTATGTGTTCGCGCACCGGCTCGTCCCGCGCGATACGCTCTCGCACATCGTGAGCCTGCAGGGCGTGAAGATGCTTCGCCCGAGCCGCATCCATATTTCAATCGATTCGCAAGGCGAGGAGGTCACGCGCGTGCGCGTTGGCGGCCGCAGCGTGCTCCTCGGAGAAGGATCCCTGAAGTTCTAGCGCTTATTGGATCATCACGCCGATACCTAACTGGAAGGAGTACGATCCAATGCCGTTCCACCCTTGGGCCGCGGCGTCTGGTCGATGGACCCAGCGCAGGCGGAACGTCGGGGCGACGAGCTTCGTCCAGACCCGCGCTACGTGCTGGCCGGTTCAGCGTTCCCGGACAGTCACCGGGCCGTTCACCGTCGAAAGACGCACGGCAATCGGATCGCCGCCGATGCGCAGGCTGCGCGAGCGCTCGTCCCAATCCTTCGTGCCGCTTTGACACGCGGCAACCCTGCAGCTCCACGGCGAGTGATAGGCAGAGGAAATCTCCACGCCCGACTGGTAATCCGCTGGAACCGAAACGGTCAACGGACCATTCGCCGCCCGGGCGTCGAGCCTTCCGTCCCATCGACGGCCGTCGAGCCGCACGTCGATCGGGCCGTTCGCGGTTTCGATATCGAAACGGCCGCGGCTGCCCTCGACAGTGATCGGACCGTTCGACGCACGGGCTCTCACGTCGCCATTCACGTCTTCCATTGCGATCGGTCCGTTGGAGGCGCGAAGCGCCAGCGTTCCGCTCACACCGGAGACGCTAATCGGACCATTCGTCGTTTCGGCGTCGATGTGGGCGCCGTCAGGCGCAGTCACGATCAGCTGCACGCTCCAGCTGTGGATCCGGCTCGTGCTGTCAGCCGTACCGGTCAGATGCACGCGGCTGCCGTCGATCACCAGCTTGACGTTGTCAACAGCGGCCTGCGCCTCCGCGAGCGTGCGCCCACCCGCGCCGATGCAGGCGGTGATGTCGTACGCGTTACCGGAACCACGCTCGATCTTCACACCACCATTGAATTCAGGCCGAAGTTCGAGCGTTCCGGCGGACACCGGGACGGTGCCGTGCTGAACGGCGCGCGCGACTTCGTAGTCGCCGAACATCATGTTGATACGGGAGCAGTCCGCGGCCTCGAGGCTGATTCGGCGGGACTGGTTGGGAGCGGGACCGAGCGCCAGGGCCATCAGGCCCGCGAGCGCGGCTGTGCGGAACATAGTGGAGACCTCCGTCCAAAAGGCTTGGACGGAGGTGCACCGCTTTGCGTTGGCTCGTTACTTCACAAAGAGCATTTCCCGGTACGTCGGCAGCGGCCAGAGATCCTGCGGCACGAGAGCCTCGAGCGAATCGCCCGCCTCGCGGAGGCTATTCATCGCGGGAATCACCTTGTCGCGGAAGTACTTGGCGTGCTTCTCGGCGTTCCCGTTCGCTTCGTGCTCCAGCAGCACCTGCAGCCGATCGACGCGGACCTTCATCTCGTCGACGAGGCGGGTGACCTCGTCCAGCGTGCGCCGCGTTTCCTTGGCGGCCGTGGCCGCCCCCTTCATGGCCGAGACGGTCGTTGCCAACTCCCCCTGGAAGCGATATCCCGCTGGCAGGATGTAGCGGTTGGCCATCAGGACCATCAGCTGCGCCTCGATGTTGACGGTCTTGTTGTACTGCTCGAGCGCGACCTCGTAGCGCGCGTGCAGCTCGCGGTCGTTGAGCACGCCGTACTTCTCGAACGCCTTCACCACCTCCGGTTTGAGCACCTCGCCGTACGCGTCGACCGATGTCCGGAGATTGAGGAGCCCGCGCTTCGCCGCTTCCTTCTGCCAATCTTCCGAGTAATTGTTGCCGTTGAAGATGATGCGCTTGTTGTCCTTGATCAGCTTCGTCAGGAGCAGTTTGACCGCCGGCTGCAGCTTCTTGCCTTCCTTCAGCCCCTTTTCGAGCTCGGTCGCAATGTAGTCGAGCGATTCGGTGACGGCGACATTCAATGCCACGTTCGGAAGCGCGATGCTCTGATTCGAGGACACGGCGCGGAACTCGAACTTATTGCCCGTGAACGCGAACGGGCTCGTGCGATTGCGATCGCCCGCATCGCGCGGCAGCTTCGGCAGCACGCTGACGCCGATGTCCATGATGCCGCCCGACTTGGTGGTCTTGGCGCTCCCCGCCTTCTCGATCTGCTGGAAGATGTCCGTGAGCATGTCGCCCAGGAAAATCGAGATGATGGCCGGGGGAGCCTCGTTCGCGCCAAGACGGTGATCGTTGCCGGCGCTCGCGATCGAGAATCGCAGGAGCCCCTGGTACTTGTTCACCGCGCGCATGACCGCGGCGCAGAATACTAGGAACTGCACGTTGTCGTGCGGCGTCTCGCCCGGGTTCAGCAGATTGTTCCCGAGCTCATCGCTCATGCTCCAGTTCAAGTGCTTGCCCGATCCGTTCACGCCCGCGAACGGCTTCTCGTGCAGCAGACACGCGAGGCCGTACTTCGGCGCCACGCGCCGCAGCATCTCCATCGTCATCATCTGGTGATCGGTGGCGACGTTGGCGTTCTCGAAGATCGGCGCGACCTCGTACTGGCTGGGCGCGACCTCGTTGTGGCGCGTCTTGACCGGCACGCCGACCTTGTAGAGCTCGCGTTCGGCGTCCATCATGAACGCCAGCACGCGATCGGGGATGGATCCGAAGTAGTGATCCTCCATCTCCTGCCCCTTCGGCGGGCGCGCGCCGAAGAGTGTCCGCCCGGCGTTAATGAGGTCGGGGCGGTTGAAATAGAACTGCCGATCGATCAGGAAGTACTCCTGCTCGGGACCGCACGTCGTCGTCACGCGCTGCGCCTTCGAGCCGAACAGCTTCAGGATCCGGACCGCCTGTTTCGACAGGGCTTCCTGCGATCGCAGCAGCGGCGTCTTCTTGTCGAGCGCTTCTCCCGTCCAGCTCACGAACGCCGTCGGGATGACGAGCGTCGTCCCCTGCGGCGTGACGAGCAGCCAGGGGGGGCTCGTCGGATCCCAGGCCGTGTAGCCGCGGGCCTCAAACGTCGAGCGCATGCCGCCCGATGGAAAACTCGATGCGTCAGGCTCCCCCTTCGCCAGTTCCTTGCCGCTGAATTCCGCGACGGCGCGGCCGTCGGACGTCGGGTTCAGGAAGGAGTCGTGCTTCTCCGCCGTGATGCCGGTCATCGGCTGGAACCAGTGGGTGTAGTGCGTCGCACCGTGCTCGACGGCCCAGTCCTTCAACGCGGCGGCGACGATGTCGGCGATGGACGGATCCAGCGTTTCGCCGTGCGCGATCGAGCGTCGCAGCGCGCGGAACACGTCCTTCGGGAGCCGCGCCCGCTGCGTTTCCTCGTTGAAGGTAAGCGAGCCGAACTCGTCGGTCGCCTTGCGGTGGGCCGTCGATGCGGCGGTGCGCGTCGACATGCCGAAATCATTGATGTTGCGGATGGCTTCACCCGATGCAGCGGATCCCATAAGCGATTGTCTTCCTTTCCCCAAAAAGAAACTCATTATGGTCGGGGCATTCCGCCCCTGCAAGCGGAAAAGTGGCTGAGTCGTTAGTATATACTTAATTATGTGAGACAAATAAAGCCGCAGGATTATTACGCTCCGATCCTCGGCGAGTTCGAGCTGCTCGCGCTGCTGGCTTTGGTACGCCTGGGAAACGGCGCGTATGGCGCGGCGATCCGCCGCGAAATCCGGGAGCACACCGGGCGCGACGCCGCGATCGGAACGGTCTACATGGCGCTGGGACGGCTCGAAAAGAAAAAAATGATCGTCTCGTATGTCGGCAACCCGACGGCGCAGCGGGGCGGACGCCGCCGGCGCCATTACCTGATAGGCGAAGAGGGGGAGAAAGCGCTGGGACGCGCCTATCGCGCGTTCGCGGCCATGACCGAGGGACACGAGCCTCACCTGCGGGAACTCTGATTTTCTTTCCACCACCCAACCAACGCACGCGAATCCGCGTCTCATAGACAATCTATGGGAAAGAAGCCCGCGGGCCGGCAGGAACTCCTGCCCGGCACGCTCGACATGCTGATCCTGAAGTCGCTGTCGATCGGGGTCATGCACGGGTACGGCATTGCCCAGCACATCAAGAGCGTCTCGGGAGAGGTGCTGCATGTCGAAGAGGGATCCCTGTATCCCGCTCTCCAGCGTCTGCAGATCCAGGGGCTGATCGACTCGGAATGGGGCCATTCGGCGAATAACAGACGCGCGCGGTACTACCGGTTGACGCGCGCAGGCCGGCGGGCGCTGGGGGACGCGGAATCCAGCTTCGACCGCCTCGTCGCAGCCATCGCACGCGTCATGCGTCCCGCATAGATCGGCTAGGGGAGCACTCACATGAGCATCCTGCGTCACCTGACGGCTTGGTTCCGTCGCCCACGGCTTGACGACGAGTTGCGCGACGAGCTGGAGCAACACGTCGACTGGAAGACCGAAAGCCTGATGGCGGAGGGTGTTCCGGAGGCGGAGGCGCGACGCCACGCCACGCTTGAAATCGGAAACGTGACGCGGCTGCGCGAAGAATCGCGGGCGATCTGGGGATTCCCGCGCATCGACAGCGTCGTTCAGGACGCGCGTTACGGCCTGCGGCAGATGCGCAGGGCGCCGAT